>Ga0182739_1000091_pt1 | contig 192490 bp, 139 predicted proteins | sample eDN5th30CBELigBY_FD_128873 | JGI IMG/M metagenome (GOLD analysis project Ga0182739, IMG submission 128873) | Enriched backyard soil microbial communities from Emeryville, California, USA - eDNA 5th pass 30_C BE-Lig BY (version 2) (version 2) | ecosystem: Environmental > Terrestrial > Soil >...
AGGTCGGCTTCCAATCGGTTGGCTTCCTCGGTGATCATGTGGCCAACGTGGCCATGGCAAATCAAGTGCTCCGTAACCACTTCCTCACCGCTGAACAGCGCTGCGATTCTGGCGAAACCGGCGCGGGCGCGTTCTTCTTCGGCCTCGATAAACTCCGGCAACCAGCTATAAGCCAATCCCCCTGAATCGTCTGGCGGCATGTAAATGACCGTCAGCACGTGTACTTCCAGCGGGCCATTGTGCGGCAGCCGGGCGAGCAACTTCGCCGCTTGGAATGCGTTTTCCGAGCCGTCGGTCGCGATCAACACTCTCATGGAGGCATTTCCTGAAGTTCAAGTGGGCCGCAGAGACTGACGAGGCTGGTCGATCAGCTCCGCTTGCCAACTCCATAGCAGCCCGCACGATCCCGCCTCGTCGCCTGTTCATGATAGCCAGATCGCTAGCGATCGGCGACGCCCGTCAAACAACTTGCCCCGGCACATCGCTGGCAGCCCCGGCTCAGCCGGAAGAACCGGCGGCCCAAGCGGGCTGCTACGCAAGTCAGGGACTGCCGCGCCCTTGCTTTCTAGGGCGGTTAGAGAATATTATTGCGCGGTACCCATTCATTTCATCGCTGTTGAGGGCAAGCATTCGATGGCAGTTAAGTTGACCGAGCGAGCTGCTCAAGAAGTTCGCCGCTTTCAAAAAGAACACAATTTTGACGAATCCATGCTGCTCCGCATCGGCGTCGCCGGCGGCGGCTGCTCTGGGTTCAACTACACCTTGAACTTCGACGATTCGTTCGACGACAAGTCGGATACGAAGTACGACTGCCACGGCGTGCCCGTGGTCGTCGACAAGAAGAGTTCGCTGTACCTCGACGGCACTACCGTCGATTGGCACGAGAGCCTCGAAAAGCAGGGCTTCACGTTCGAAAATCCCAACGCCGTCAAGAGCTGCGGTTGCGGAAGCTCGTTCCAGGCCTAATCGCCCGCATGTTTGCTGGTGCAGCCAGCGACCTCGTCGCTGGCTCATCCAATTGGTTCATCATCAGCCCCGACAAACGCGACGTTTGCCGGGGTTTTTTCGTAGACTCAGCCATTCCGGGTCCAACGGCTGACGGTGCAGCCGCGTTTGAACTATAATCGTCTCGCTGCCGGTGCTTGACAGGTTGCGTGTGCGCACGAAAAAACCCGGAAAACGCGTGTTTTCCGGGTTTAAAGAATGGAGCCGAAGGGAGTCGAACCCTCGACCTCTGCATTGCGAACGCAGCGCTCTCCCAACTGAGCTACGGCCCCTCATCGGATCTGGCGAAGGGACGAGCGAGCAGGCCGCCTGGCGCCGCTGCTGATTTGTCCCTGCCATTGAGAGCTGAAAGTTACGTTCAGCGTGCGTGCTTGTCCAGAGGACTTCGACACGTACGACCGCAGAATCCTCACCCCCGACCGCCTCATGCATCCCCGCGGCCTGATCCGTCTGCCCTTCCTGTACTGGAAAACGGCCAAGCTTGCCGCATTCCTTCGCAATACTCGCAACGGGCGAGCGATCCAGCGGCAGCAATTGATGGAGAAGGTTCGCCGCAGCGCCGCGAGCCAATTTGGCCGCGATTTCGGGCTCGATCAGCTCAGCACAGCCGAAGCGTTTCGCAGTCGTTTTCCCGTTTTGGACTACGAAGCCCTTGCCCCCTACGTGCAGCGTGTGGCTCAGGGTGATATCGGAGCGATGTTTCCAGCAGACACGCGGATCCTGATGTTCGCGACGACCTCGGGAACGACGAACGTCCCGAAGTTGCTGCCGGTCACGCAGACGTTTTATGACGAATACCGCACCAGTTGGCAGTACTGGGGCACCGGCGTGTACCGCGACTACCCGCATCTGCTGGGGCTGTCCACACTGCAGTTTTCCAGTCACTGGCAAGTCTCCCGCTCGCCCAGCGGCGTCCCCTGCGGCAACATCAGCGGGTTGGCTGCCGAGACGCGACCCGCCTACATGCGGTCGCTGTTTGTGTTGCCCTCGACCGTGATCCGAATCATGGACCACGCCGCGAAACATTACACGGCGCTGCGGATCAGCCTCGCCAGCAACCGCGTCGGCAAAGTGATCACGGCGAATCCGAGCACGCTGATCGAGGTCGCTAAACGTGCCGACCGCGAAAAGGAGGCGCTGATCCGTGACCTCTTCGATGGCACGCTCAGCAAACACGTGGATGTTTCGCCGGCAATCCGCCAAACGCTCCGTCCGCACCTGCGCAAATCCCCTGCCCGGGCGCGGGATCTGGAATCGATCGTCGAGCGCACCGGCCACATGTATCCCAAAGACGCTTGGCCGCGATTGACCCTGCTGGCGGTCTGGACTGGCGGCGCGGTGGGCATCTACTTACCACAACTCGAGCAGTATTACGGCAGCCTGCCGGTTCGCGACCACGGCATCTCCGCCAGCGAAGGCCGGATGACGATTCCGCTGAGCGACCGGACGCAGGCCGGATTATTGGATTATACCAGTCACTACTACGAGTTTATTCCAGAGCAAGAGCACGGCTCAAAACACCCGACGATCCTGGAGGCACATGAACTCCAGCCGGGTAGCCGTTATTTCATCCTCCTAACGACTTCCGCCGGTCTGTTTCGCTATGACATTTCCGATGTGGTTTGTTGTGAGGGTTATGAGGGCCAGGTACCACTCTTATCCTTCATGAACAAAGGCAGGCATTTTGCGAACTTCACCGGTGAAAAGTTGAGCGAACACCAGGTGGTGCAGGCGATGACGGAAAGTTTACAATCGCTCGGGCTACCAAGCTGCACCTTCACGCTTGCACCGGTGATGCGCGAGCGACCGCAGTACCGGCTGTTGCTCGATTCGGTAGATCAATTGCAGGAAGGAGATCGGCTAGCTCGCGAACTCCAACGACGCCTTGAACAGATCAATATCGAATATGCTGATAAGTGCCGCTCAGGACGAATCGACACGATCGAGGTCCATGAAATTCCCGCTGGGAGCTGGGATCGCTTGCGAGCAAAGCGCAGCGGCGAACGCGGGAATTTTGAAGAATACAAACATCCTTGCCTAACCAATGACTTAGGCTTTATCGACCGAGTGCAGGCGCTGAGCAGTGAAGAGCAGCGCATGGAACCAGGACAGGATCAGCCTTGAACGACAGCAATGAAACGAAGGTGTTGGTAACCGGAGCCAGCGGTCTGGTTGGCCGCCGTGTGGCGGGCGATTTGATTGAGCGCGGCTACCGCGTGACCGCGGTGGTTCGCTCGGACGCTCACCGCCAAGAACTGGAATCGCTCGGTGCCGAGTGCGTCAGCGGCGACTTGGCAGACCCGCGGTCGCTCGACGCACCGCTCCGCAACGCGAATATCATCGTCCACTGTGCGGCACACATCGGCGACTGGGGACCGGCGGAGAAGTACCGAGCGATCAATGTCGTTGCGCTTGAGCACCTGCTTGGCGTCGTTCAAGCCAGCGATCAGTTTCGCCGCTGGATTCAGGTGAGTTCCTTGGGCGTTTATGCGGCGCGGCACCATTACGGCACCGACGAAACCACGCCGCCGAGCCTCACCGGCCTCGATGGCTATACCAAAACCAAGGCCGAAGCCGAGGTGTTGATCAACGATCACATCGACCGTCACCGGTTGCCTGCAGTGATTGTGCGTCCCGGATTTATTTACGGGCCCGGTGAACGTCACAGCGTTCCGCGGATTATTGAGAAATTCAACGCCGGCAAGATGAAGTTCATCGGCCGTGGCGACAAGCTGCTCAACAATACCTATGTCGGCAACCTTTCCGATGCGATCCTACTGGCAATGGAGAACCCAGCCGCGCTGGGCGAAACGTTTAATATTCGCGACCAACGTTTGGTAACGCGTGAGGAATATATCAATACGATCGCTGACTACCTGGGCAAGCCGCATCCCAAACATGTGCCCGAATGGGTAGCACGGACGCTGGTAGGCCCCATAGAAACCTTTGCCAAACTGACCGGCGCCCAGGAAGCCCCCTTGCTGACCGGAGCGCGAATCAAGTTCATGACGCTCAACTTGGACTTCTCGATTGCAAAGGCGAAGCGTGTGCTGGGCTATAAGCCCCGAGTCGACTTTCGTGATGGGATGCGCGAGACGCTCGAAGCGGCCACCGCTGGCATCAGCAGCCCATCGCCCGAAGCAACGAACTGATCACCGAGCATGCGCGTCGCCGGATTTACTGCTTACATCATTCGGGTGCCGCTGCGACGCCCCTTTCGTCATGCTTCGGCGACGCGCCGGAGTAGCGACAATTTATTGGTGCAGTGCCGCCTGCAGGATGGCACGGTCGGCTGGGGTGAAGGCGTGCCGCGGTCCTACGTGACCGGCGATACGGCGGAGGACTCGCTTCGGTTGCTCGCCGAGCAGCCGCTGCAGGAACGTTTCGACCACGACTGCAGCGACTGGGCCGATGTAGTCGCGATGCTCGACCGCTTTCACAGCTTTAAGGTGCCGGACGACATGCGCGGGGCGCGTGGCAACCCGCTGCGAGCCGCGATCGAAATCAGTGTGCTGGATGCTTTCGGACAACTGTTCCGAAAGCCGGTCGGCGACGTGGGCAGTGTGATTACCGACGCCGAATCCATTCGACGCTCGCCACAACGTGTGCGTTACAGCACAACCATTGATGCCGAACATCCGAAGCGGTTGTGGAAGTCGGCACTCAAGATGCGGTTATATGGATTCAAACACTGCAAGGTCAAAATCGGTTGTTCGGCTGATGACGATGTGCAGCGATTGCAGACCATTCGCCGCTGGATTGGACCGCGAGTCGATCTGCGGGTTGATGTCAATGAAGGGTGGAACGCGAGCGATTTTCAGCGCCGCGCTGAGCCATTGCTTGCGCACCGCATCTCCTGCATCGAACAACCGCTGCCTCATGACCAACTCGGTGAACTCAGCGCGTTGCGATCACAGGTGAAGGTGCCGATCATGCTCGATGAATCGTTGACGAGTTGGCAGGATGCGACCGAATCGATCGCGCTGGGGGCCGGCGATGTGTGGAACTTGCGATTGTCCAAATGTGGCGGTTTCATTGCCTGTTTGCGGCTGGCCGCACGGGCGCAGCAGCATGGTTTGGGATACCAACTCGGTTGCCATCCAGGTGAGACGGGGATCCTCTCCGCCGCCGGAAGGCACTGGGCACAATCGGTCGGCAACGTGCAGTATTGTGAAGGCTCTTATGACCGTCACGTGTTGGCAGCAAATCTGATACATGAGGAAATCACATTTGGTTATGGCGGTTGGGCTCCGCCCCTGACGGCGCCGGGACTTGGCGTGACCGTCGATCTTAAACGTCTGCGGGCGATGATCGTCAAACAGCAAACACATTCGATGCAGGAGGCGGCGTGACCGATCCAGCGCTTTTTCCGGCGGATGCCGAGCAGACACAGCCGCTGCGATTGTTTTGCTTTCCCCATGCCGGCGGTGGAAGCAGTGCGTTTTTTCGCTGGAGAAAACTGGCGGGCGCCGGGATCAACATCATTCCCGCGCGATTGCCCGGACGGGAGTCGCGTCTGCAAGAGCCGCCGGTTGATTCGATGATGGCTTTAGCCGCCACGGTGGCGGCCACAATCGGCAGCTTGCCGGCCGGACCGTTTGCGCTTTTGGGTTACAGCGCCGGTGCTCACCTGGCACATCACGTCGCGCGGGCACTGCCGCGATCTGGGGAGCGGGCACCACAGGCACTCGTCGTGGTTGCCAGTAACGCGCCGGGCACCGCAGCAGTCTCTGCAGCCGACGAGGGTTCAGCGCCGGTGGAGGAACTTCCCGACGCTCAACTGATCGAGCATATCCATCAGAAATATGGTGGTATCCCAGCCGCCGTGCGAAATGATCCGAGCTGGCTAGCCGCGGTCGTCCCCGCACTCCGCGCCGATCTGCAGATGTTGCGGCATCAACCGCTCGACTTCTGCGATCCGCTCGCGTGCCCGCTGCTGGCAGTCGGCGGAATCGATGATCGTTATGTGACTGCCGAAGGCCTCGCGGGTTGGGCTCGAGTGACGCGTGGCAGCACGGTAACGCGGCAGTTTCCCGGCGGCCATTTTTTTCTGTATCAAGATTTCAACTCATTTCAACCGGGCGTTATCGGCCGAACACCCGGCGAACTACCGGAGGCTCTAGCCGTCGTTTTCCAGTTCGTGCGGCAGAGCGGGAGTTACTAATCAGGACCGGGCAAGTTTTGGGTTCTTCCGCGGATTTGGTGGCCGCTCATCCCCGAGTAGGCTTCGGGTGGCACGCCCAGAGCTCCCGCGATGGGCGTGGTCTCCTGAGTCAAATCCTGAGCCGACGCGGCATTCCGTGATCGCCCTGCAACTCTCCGCACATCACGCCCTTCGTTCCTCAGGGACGTGCCACCCACAAGATCAGCGTCCACGTCCAAAGTGATGAGCCACGAAACTTGCGGAAGAACCCTTAAAAGCCACCACGGCGGGCTTTGCCGGTTTGATGCCCCAGCCAGCCAGCGAGGTCATCAATGTAACGATCGACATCAGATTCAAATTCAAGCGTATGAGCACCGCTAGAATATTCCAACAAGGTTTTGTCGCTCGAGGCAATGCTGGTGAAATAGCGTTTGGTGCGAAGGTTGTCGACAATCCGATCACGCCCGGCGAGCACCAACAAGGTAGGCAAGTGCAGGTAGCGACCACAGGAGCGCGTGTGCTGAGTCAATTGCCAGTCCTGCCTGGCAAAACGCAAAGTGATCCGCCGCAGCGTCAGCGGATCGTTGCGAATGTAAGCCTGCCAGCGCGGTGAATCGGTAAACAACTCTGGCTTCTGCAGCGGAATCGAAACCCTTTTGCCATGAATCCCCAGCCGGCCGCTGAGCGTCAAACCGAGTCGCTTGAGCCATCCCGGTTGTTGGTGTGCAAAAATACCGGGACAGAGCATGCCCAGCCCACTGAGCAGATCGGGCCGGGCGCGGGCGACCGCGGGCGCGAGTTTTCCTCCCCAACTTATGCCCAGCAAGAACAGCGGCCGATCTGGCTTCCTAATGTGATTTAAGTAGTCGATCACGTCGCGAATCCAAGTCCGCAGCGAATCGATATCACCCGGTGCGCCCGCGTTAAGCCCCGAACCCCTTCGATCCAGCGCGTGAACATCGAATCCGCGATCGGCCATCGCTATGGAACTGATATCGTACCAACCGCTGTGACTGATGATCCCGTGCAAAACCACGACGTCCGCGCGGGCTTCCATCGCTGGCAAATACCGGCGCAGCGCCAACCGTTGCCCGTCGGAGGCCTCAAAGTATTCGATAACCGATGCATTCTTCGCCATGCATCTACTTTAGCTCACTGATTGGGCTGAGAAGGCAAAGCTGCGATTAAAATTAGCAAACAGCACCTAAAGCTTCTCGGTCCAGCTCGCCCCTATTGACAAGCGTTGTTTTCACCATCAGTTCTGAAACTCCGAAAGCGTCGGCGGCCTCAGCGATATCGTCCTCACTGGGTCGACTAGTGTTGATTTCTGCCAGTAACGCATGGAAAGGACACAAGAATTCCTGAGCAAACGCACGCTGAAACTGTTGACGGGAGGTTCTCGCATTCGTCGCAGGCAACAGGCGGTCACCGGCATGAATGAAAAGGTGGTCACCGATTAAACGTGCTACCGTAAAACGCCTGCTCGTTCTCCATGCACTGCTGGGAAAAATGCCATAGGACTTTGTGTCTTTTATCTGCAACGCCAATGGCACTGGGACATCGGCTTTGTTGCGACTTTTGAGAACTGCCGCATCGGTTTCTATAAGCGACGCAAGAGTTTGATCGTCGATAGGGCTTTCGCCAAGCGCCCATTGCTTTCTGGCAAATTTAGCGACTCTGCCCGCGAACTGCCAAGGTCGTTCGACTTCTGTTGGTTGTGGAAGGTCATTCAAAGCTGGCAATACAGCATGAAACCCCCCCGCCCTTCCTATCGACTGGGGATGTTGTAGATGCAAGATCTCAGTCAAGATGGCTGCGGTCGAATGACGCCCGACCGCAGCGACTTCTTCCAATGCTGACGTTCCCAGTGCTGTTCGATTGTCCAACAGCATATGCAGCATGTCTTCGGGCCCTTCATCAGGATCATAGCCGCAGATCGCCTCAAATTTCCGCCGCTCAAAGACTTCTGGTTCGCCTCGTTCGTACAAAACTTCTTTCCAGAGACCTAGAAGTAGGTCATCAGCGATGCTGAGGGATTGCAAACGCGACAGAACTCCCTCGATAAAGGCATCCACCGATTGCTCAAAATCAGCCCCAGAAACCCGTGCATCTAATCTCCGTAAATATTGTACCGGCTCAGTGGCAGCGTATTTCTCACTAGGACGCGAGGCGATTGCAATCGAAGCGCCGTCGCTGGCGAAGATAATATTGGGCCAAGCAAAACCTCCACCGACGCTGGCGACACTGTGGCTCATTCGCCAGTCAACGTTGGATGTCCAATCGTCAATTTCGGGCTCCCATCGCAACCGCCACCAGTTGGCCGCAAACCAGACAGCTAATTGATAGGCGTTACCTCGGAGGTGGTTCCTGACAGTACTAGCAAGCAGATCCTCTAGGCGAGTTAGATAATCACCATCAATCGCAATACCAATGTCAGCAAAAAAGGCCCTGTCTACTAAATTGCCAACATCTCTTCCGAGCCACTCTAAATCTATTTTCAATCGGCTATTCATGATTTACTGGCCATTTCTCGAGAACAATCTCTCGGAATGAATCGTTTTCTGGAATTGGATACCCGTGATAGGTTGCATTCGCAGGGTTTTCCAACTGCGCTTCCAGAGGAACCCCATCAGAAGTGACGGCCCATATGTTCTGCGGGTAGCCATTGCGAGACTGCTCGCTTACCAAGCCTCGGCGGATCCCCTCCTGTAACAGTCCAAGGGCATCTCTGCGCCTCACAATCCCAGTCTCGTCGCACAGCGTTTTGTCGGGACGTGGGCTGGCTGGAGGTGTCAAACCGAAGTCTCCTGGATTTCTCTTGTGTTCTGGATTTCCGCCGTATTGAACCGTAATCGCAATCCGGTTTAGATTATCGTAAGCGAGCGTAGCCGCGATACGGCGTTTAGGATTGAAGCTTCTGCGTTTCGAAAACATTGAATTCGCTCAAAATTTCCAACTGCCATTTCGTCGAAGTTAAATCATCAATTGAACATTAGCGGATGGTTCGTGAGAACCGCGCACTAACGCGCGCCGGCTGATTGTATTTCTCGTAGCCTCATACCCAATGCCGCTTAATCGTTGAGATGACTTGCTACACCGCGCGACTCATGTGACGGGATTGGGCTGGCTGAGACGGGAAAATTGCCTTGCCAAGTCGGCAGCCGCGTCGGCCAGCAGCATCGAAAAGTGGTCGCCGGGAGTTTGGTGAAGGCTTACCGGTCGGTGCAACTGCTGGTTCCAACCGAGATCATCGCCCCACGACTTACCAGAGATTGATTCCAGCGCTCCGGTCACCGCCGGACGGTAGAGGTGGATTTCATGATCAATCGCTTCGAATCGGTACTCTTTGATGAACTTCACATGTGCACGGCTCGTCTCGACCAGCCGCTGGATATAACGTGTCGAGGCACCGGCGGCGACCAAACCTTCTCGCTTCGCCTCGCTCAATAATAGTTGCAACGCCTCATCGCTCGACAATTCTCTCAATTGCTCATAAGTCACCTGCATCTGAGCCTGCAGGAAGATGTTGGAAAAGTGGGTGAAGTCGTAAAGGAATCTCGCGTCGTCCCCTAGATCGATGTTGTCATAGATCGATGGCAAAGGTGTATCGAGCAAGACCAACGGCGCGACTTCATGTCCCGCCTGGTGAAGCCGCCGCGCAATCTCATAGGCATAGATCCCGCCGGCAGACCAGCCGAGCAGATGGTAAGGCCCCTCAGGTTGATGTTCTATGATCGCAGCTACATATTCATCGATCATTGCGTCGAGCGAGCGCGGCGGTTCTGACACGCCGTCGGCGCCGCGGCCCCAAATTCCGAGCACGGGCTGATCGGAATGGGCGTGCTTGGCCAAATCTGCATAGCAACCCGCGTTACCGCCGAGCGGATGAACGCAGAACCAAGGCGGCTTTGTCCCGCTGGCCTTGAGCGGGACGATCGCACGGTAGCCGCTGATCGAGGCGGAACCAGATCGGTCATCACCACCGGCCAGTTCCGCGGCCGCGTGGCGCGACAAACTCGCGATCGACGGCGCTTCGATGAATGCGGCCATCGGAATGCTGATCGCCAGGCGGCGTTCCAGGTTATTCTTCAGTTCCATCGCCATTAGCGAATCCATGCCGAGTTCGCTCAGCGGCTGCAGCGGGTTGATCTGCTCTGCATCCCAGCCCATGATCCGCGCCAATTCATCGGTAAAGTAGCGGCGCAACATCTCATCTCGCTGCTCCGCCGTGGCCGACTGCATTTGTTCGCGGACAACGTGATCGACAAGTTTGTCGCTCGCGCGATCGGTCGCCGGCGTGTCACTGGCAAAGGCCGACAGGAACGGGCGGACGGTTTGCGCTGCGCGCAGCATCGTCGGCCAATCGACGTCCATCACCGCCACGTTTTCGGTGCTCGACTCGATCAATCGCTGCATCACGTCCAGCCCGTCGGCTGCGGCGATCAACCCGAGACCGCGCGAGCGCAGTTGCTCGGCAGTGCCTCCCTGTGTGGCCATACCTCTGTCGGCCCACGGTCCCCAGTTGATGCTCGTCGCCGGCAGGCCGAGACTCTGCCGATAAGCAGCAAAGGAATCGAGAAATGCGTTGGCCGCGGCGTAATTGCCTTGGCCGGGCGAACCGAGCAGCGCGGCGATCGACGAGAACAGCACGAACCTCTTGACCGGCTGATCTAAGGTTGCTCGATGCAAATTCCATGTCCCCTGGATTTTGGGTTCCAGCGGGCGGTTCCACCGTGAAGCCGACATGTCGAACAGCAGACCGTCATCGAGCACACCAGCGGCGTGGTAGATCTCTCCGATCGGCGGGAACTCCGCAGCGACCTGCTGCAGCGCCTTTCGCAGTGACGCGATCTGACTGACGTCGCCGGCTACCGTCGCGACCTGTGCACGCTTGCGCAACCGCTCAATCACCGCCGCTTGCTGCGTATTCGGGTCGCGGCGGGCGAGCAGCACCACATGGCTCGCCCCCTGCTCGACGAGGTGTTCGGCCAGCGACAGCCCCAGTGCACCGAGGCCGCCGGTGATCAGCATCGTCGAGGCTGCTTGAGTTAGCGGATCGGCGGTGTGCTCCAAATCCGGCGGAGCAACCACTTGTGGCAACGCCACCACGACTTTGCCAATATTCTTGCGCTGGGCCATGTAGCGGAACGCCTCCGCGACGTTTTCTGCGGCAAACTCCGTTGACACCAGCGGCTGATAGTCACCCTCAGCAAAGCGTTTGTCCAGCGACTCGAACAGCCGCCGGATCACCTGAGGGCGTTGACGCAGAATGCGATCCAGGTCGATTGCGAAGTACGACAAGTTGTCTTGAAACGGCGACAGGCCCAGCAAGCGGTTTTGATAAATGTCGGTTTTGCCGATTTCTAGAAACCGTCCGTATGCTCGCAAAATCGACAGGCTCTTGCTGATCACGTCGCCCGGCAGCGAGTTAAGCACCACATCGACGCCTTCGCGCCCGGTGACCTGCAGGATCTGCTCGGCGAAGTCAAGCGACCGCGAGCTGAACACATATTTGACGCCCAAAGCGCGGAGGAAGTCACGTTTCTCGTCACTGCCCGCGGTGGCAAACACTTCCGCCCCAAGGTGCTGGGCGATTTGGATGGCGGCCAAACCGACCCCGCCCGCTCCCGCATGAATCAGCACCCGCTCACCGGGCTGCAAGTCGGCCAACTGTACCAAAGCGTAATAGGCGGTCATGAACGCGATCGGGATCGTCGCCGCGTCGGCAGCGCTGATCCCTGCCGGTGTGTGGCTCAGCGCGTAGTCAGCGGTCCGCGCGTGCGAGCCAAAGCTAAACGGAGCAACCCCAAACACCCGATCACCGACTTTGAAATCGCGTACGTCGGAGCCGACCGCGGTCACAATCCCTGCGCACTCGATTCCCAGCGGCACGACCGGATCGGTGATTCCCGGATAGAGCCCCATCGCCTTGAGCACATCGCTGAAGTTGAGCCCGGCGGCGGCAACTTGCAGCTCAACTTCATTGCCGCCGGGCGGAACCCGCTGACAGGCCTCAAAGTACAGCGAATCAAAGCTGCCGGTCGAAGCGAAACGCAAGCGGAACGGCGCAGCGGGCAGTGAGCGATGGGAAGCGTTTGCTTCCTGTCGAATCAGCGCATGCGGATCGCGTTGCAATCGCGCCACCCGGCGCTGGCTCCCGCGATAAGCGACTTGATCTTCAGCCGAGCGGCGCTGGAGTTCGCTCAGCAGTGCAGCCAGGCCATCATCCCTTGTCGCCTGCGGATCGAGGTCGACCAAGCGAGCTTGCAATTCCGGGTGCTCGACGGCCGCGACGCGCGCCAGGCCCCACAGCGGCGCCTGCGCAGGCCGGAGATCGCGATCCTGTTCCCCGGTCGGTTGCGCACCGCGGGTGACGAACCAGACCCCGCGCCAAGCGTTCTGCTGATTCGCACGCCCCCCAGAACCGCGGACCAGTCGCTGCATCAGGCGCAGCGCCGATCCGCCGCCGAGCGAAACTCCCCGTGCGATGCGGTCGTCATCAGGCTCGGCCGCGTCGCCGATCAGACTCCAGAAGTGAACGACGCCCGCCAGCGGGGCGTGCCCAGGACGATCCAGCGCCGCGAACAGTTGCTCATAATCGGCAGGTTCATCCGGCGCAATGACAAATCCGCCTGCGTCGCCGTTATGAGCGGCGATCGCCTGAAATCCATCTCCGGGACGCACCATCACCGGAACCGCTCCCGCCGCCTTCAACCGCCCCGCCAAGGCATCGGCCAAGCCAGCTTCATCAGCGAAGATCAACCAACTTTGGCCAGCGACCGCGATTGCCTCGACCGACTCTACGGACGGTTCCCAATCGACGCGATACACAGCGTCAGCCAGCGCGTTGGCGGCGGCGTTCAGTTGTCCGACACGCGTCAGTTGCACGCCCATCAGCTCCGCGACCACCTCACCGGCCTCGTTGATTAGCCAAACATCTCCGTCGACCCGTTCTGGACTCGGCTGCGCCTCGCCCAGATGTCGTCGACCGTAGGTCCACAGACGCCCACTGGGTGGCCGCAACACGCGCAGCGATCGCACTTGAGTCGGCATGTAGGTGAACGGTGAATAACCGCCGTCGGGTTCTGCCGGCACCAGTCCTGCACAGGTTTGAAACAGCGCGTCGCCGAGCGCCGGGTGCAGATGGTACTGCGCCAATTCACTTGCAACCGCCGCATCGAGTTGCACTTCGCCCAGCGCTTCGTCGGGAGTGCGGGATAACTGCGCGAGCACGCGGAACCGTGTGCCGTACTGCAATTTGCGCGCGGTCATCGTCTCGTAAAACTGCTGCTGCGACTGCACATCAACAACCCGCGCAGCGACCGACTCATAGCTTGACGGTACGGAGACGAGGCCCGCGGCGGCCTCGCCGCGTCGCAGTTTGCCGTAGGCGTGCAGCGTCCACGTCGGCTGCTGCTCGGCTGGTTCCGCGGAGCTGGAAATCTCCACGCTGCGACCGCCGCCGCTCTCGGCCGCAAGGATCGTCTGCACCGTGCGGGAGCCCTGCGCGGGCAGGAACATCGCTTGTTGGATCAACAGGTCGTCGAGTTGGTGAACGCCGGGTCCAAAGACTTGCGTGGCCGCGGCGAGCGCCGATTCGACGTACCCGGCTGCCGGGAAGGCGACCGAATCCTGCACCCGGTGTTCAGACAAATAGGCTGGGCTGTCAGATGACATCCGCCGCTCGAACAGCCGCTGGTCGGTCGCCATCACGATCGCGTCGCCTAAAAGCGGATGGACGTGAGTGGCCTGATTCGCCCGCTCCACCATTCCCCGCGGCAGCTCCGTCGGCGGATCGAACCAGCAGCGCTGCCGCTCGAACGGGTACGTCGGTAAGGTCAGCCGCCGACGTTGCCACGGTTTGTCGAATGCTTCCCAGTTCAGTGGCGCCCCGGCGACATACAGGTCAGCGGCGCTCTGCAGCAACGTCTCTTCGTCGTGCTGTCCCGGACGCAAGGACGGCAACCACGCGGCTGACGAGTCGCTCAGGCAACGCCGTCCCATGCCGGTCAACACCGCCGCCGGCCCCACCTCCAAAAACACGTCGGGATGGTGACTGGCGAGCGTCGCCATCCCCTCCGCAAACCGCACTGTGCCGCGGATGTGTCGGCAGAGGTAATCGGCGTCCCACGGCTGTTGTTGCAACTCGCCCGTCACATTGGAGATCAGCGGAATCTGCGGGGCGTGGAAGCTGCAGGCCGCTGCCAAAGCATGGAACTCCTGCAGCATCGGCTCCATCAACGGCGAATGGAACGCATGAGAAACACGCAGCGGTTGTGCGCTGATCGCCTGTTGCCCGCAGCGATGGAGCAGCGTCTCCACTGCAGCGGCTTCACCCGAGACGACCGTGTTTGCGGGACCGTTGCTGGCTGCGATCGCGAGCGTCGGTTCAAGGCCCAACTCTTGAATCAGCGCCGCGACACGCTCGGCGGGAGCGAACACGGCCGCCATTTGACCGCCGGCAGGCAGTTGCTGCATCAGCCGCGCCCGGTGTGCGATCAACCGCAATGCATCCTCCAGCGACAGCACGCCAGCGATACAAGCCGCGACGTATTCGCCGACACTGTGCCCCAGCACCGCACACGGCTCGATCCCCCAGTAGCGCCAGAGCGCCGCGAGTGCATATTCGATTGTAAACAGAGCTGGCTGGGTATAACGGGTTTGATCGATTTCATTACCAGCCGATTCCGCCGCCGGGTAAAGCTGCGGGTAGATGACCGACAACAGCGGCCGTGGCAGCAGATCGCCGAGGATTTCGTTGCACTGGTCGAGCGACTGCCGAAACACGGGCTGAGTTTGATACAGCCCGAGTCCCATATCGACATACTGCGAACCTTGTCCGGTGAACAGGAAGGCGACTTGGGGACGCTGTGCCGGACGCATCACGCCCGATTTGACGCCGCGTGGCAACTGTGTTTGGGCACCCTCCGCTGTGAGCAGCGACAACTGCTGGGCAAGTTGCTCGGTGCTGGCCGTGACGATCGCGGTGCGATGAGCAAAATGCGTCCGTCCGCGGCTGAGGGTGGCCGCCAGATCCGCAACGTTCAGCTCCGGTTGCTGCTCGATCCGGGCCGCGAGCCGTTTGGCCGATGCGTGCATCGCCGCGGCTGACTTACCTGACAGCGTAACGATGTGCCGCGTGCGATCCGCCGCGGGCTGTTGAACCTGTGTGGGTTGCTGCTCCGGAGCGGGCTGGCCGCTCGGCGGAGTTGCGACGTGCGACTGCAGCACGACATGGGTGTTGGCACCGCCGAAGCCGAACGAGCTGACTCCCGCCAATTTCGGCGAGTCTGCCGCCGGCCACGACACCGGTTGGGTCGGGATCACCAATCGCGACTGCGCCAACGAGATCCGCGGGTTGAGATTTTCCAGATGCAACTGCGGCGGAATCTTTTGGTTCTGCATCATCAGCGCGACTTTAATGATGCCCGCTACGCCGGAAACCGTTTCCATGTGACCGACGTTGGCTTTCACCGAGGTGACATAGCACGGCCGGTCGCTGGCAGCGGCGCGGGGGAAGACGCGGCGGAGCGCTTCGATTTCGATCGGATCGCCCAGCGGCGTGCCGGTGCCGTGGGCCTCGACATAGTCGATCTGTGCCGGTTGCAGGCCTGCCTGCGCCAGTGCCGCGAGGATCACGGCTTGCTGAGAAACCGCATTCGGGGCCGTGATCCCCGAGGTTCGTCCGTCTTGATTGGTCGCCGTGGCGCGAATGACGGTGAGCACCTGATCGCCCTGCTCAACTGCATCGGACAGCCGTTTGAGCACCAAGATGCCGCAGCCTTCGCCACGGACGTAACCGTTGGCGCCCGCATCAAACGGACGACAGCGGCCTTCGGGCGACAGCATTCGCGCTTTCGAAAATGCGATCGTCGTCTCCGGCGTCAGGATCGCGTTGACCCCGCCGCACAGCGCCAGCGAGCACTCGCGATTGCGGAGACTTTGCACGGCCAAGTGGATCGCCATCGTCGATGAGGAGCAGGCCGTGTCGACCGCTAAGCTCGGGCCGCGCAGGTCGAAGATGTAGGAGATGCGGTTGGCGGCGATGCTCAGCGCGTTGCCGGTTCCGACGTGAGCATCGATGAGTTGATAATAGCCGTCGAACTGGGCCGGCACCTTGGCATAATCCGTTCCGCCAATCCCGACGAACACGCCGGCCGCTGAGCCCGCCACGCTGTCCGGGGCGATGCCACCGTTTTCGAGCGCTTCCCAGCAGACCTCCAGCAGCAAGCGTTGCTGCGGATCCATGCGGGCTGCCTCGCGGGGCGAGATCCCAAAGAACTGCGGATCGAACTGATCGATGTTCTCCAGCATCCCGGCGCGGCGAACCGACATCTTCCCGGCCTGTTCACCGGTCGGATCATACAGCGCATCGACATCCCAGCGATCCGCGGGGATTTCTCCGGTCGCGTCGATTCCTTGATCGATCAATCGCCAATAAGCATCGAGGTCCGGAGCGCCGGGAAAACGGCACGACATCCCCACGATCGCGATCGGTTCGGATGTCGGAGTGCGGCTTTGCAAGCGTTGCTGCAGCATTTTCCACTGCTGAGGAGACAGGTTTGCCAGCCGCTGCGACAGATCCGTCATGAGGTAGTTCGTCCCTTGCAATGAGGCAGAGATTGCATCCGCCAGACCCTTCGCTTACCCAGTCCGCCGCGCGGAGTGCACCATCCGGACTACCAACTAACCTGCCTAGCTTAACTGACTGACTCGTTTCCGCAATAAACAACCGCATCGACACCCGCTAAGGAGCAGTTCAAAAATAATTTCCGCAGTTCACTCTCCCTCCGGGAGAGTCGAGCCTCAGGCGAGGAGAGGGGTGCTCCTGGCCCTCCCCGGCCGCTACCGCGTCCGACCCTCCCGCGGAGCGGGAGGGTGAAGGCAATCAGAACAAGGAACTTATTTTTGAACTCTTCCTAACTCGTGTTAATCAGGCCAGGATTAGTCTTTCAGTCAAATCGCTCGCTGCTGTTCGGCTGATGGTTCGCGAGAACCGGAAGCTAACGCGTGCCGGCTGATCGAATTTTGCCGAATATCACATCCTGTGCTGCTTAACATCCAAAACTTCAACGTGTTACCGGGTGACCTTGTTCGCTGCGGCGAAGCGTCAACCACTGCCGACTGCGCGGATGCCACAGGCTAATCAGCCCGATCAGCATCCGGCCGCTGATGAAGCTGCCTGACCAGACCAAGCAAAACGCGACGAGCAACTCCGGCTGCGGTGGTTTGAGCAAGAGCACCAGCGCGGTTTCCCGAGTGCCCAGCCCGCCAATACTCAGCGGCAAGCCCTCCAACATCGCGATGATTGGCAGCACGCTGATCGCCACCAGCGGACCGATGGCAAATCCCGCAATCCACAGCGCGGTCCACAGGTAGACGATGCTGCCGGAGAAATAAACCAACCGCAGCCCGGCGAGTTTCGCTAACTCGCGCCATGGCCAATCGAGCAGGTGTGCCGCGTCGCCCAGCGGAGACTGACGAAACCGCGGGATCGCGCGCCCTGGGAAGACCTTCAGGACTGCGACCACACTCAGCAAACCTGCCAGCGCCAGCCCGGCGATCAGTGGGACGTAACGGATCCGTGGGTCACTCGAAAACGAGGCCCCCAGCAGACCCACACTCAGCAGCGTCAATACGTCGACGTACGCCATCACCACGCAGCGGCCAGCGGCTTCGGCAAACCGAATCCCCCGCGCCCGGGAAAGGATGAAGGCGAGCAGCCCCTGACCAAAACTGAAATTGACGATCGCGAACAGATAGGATAGCCCGCGAGCATGGGCGACGAGCCGGTAATCGATCGGGTCACTGCCGCTGCTGAACAGCCGCCGCAGGCACAGCGAGTCCCAGAAGAAGGTGAACAACACCAGCGCCAGTGTCAGCGGGATCAGCAGCGGCCAATTGAACTGCCCAAATGCCCCGACCAACTCGGTGATGGAAAATCGGCTGAACAGCCAAAGCAGCATCACCGTGCTGCCGACCAGCGGCAGCAACCGTTTAGCGATCTGGGCCAGCGGCGAGGATTTCGACGCCGGGCGTGTGTCGGTGCGTAGCATGGGTTCCCGTGTTCGTGTTCTGCACCGCCAGTGACTGGCTGCTAGCGGCCCGAAGGACGATTGAGACAACCGCGTTTGCCAGTACACTGGTGGACTTTGTTCGCCAAGTACCGCCATGACGTTTGTCCCCAACATGACGCGACCCGTCGCCGCTGCACAGCCGTCGCCATGGAGCCTCCAATGACCCAGCGGCGGCTCATCTTAGTTGCCCTGGTGACGAGCATCATCGTCGTCGCGGCCTTACCGTGGATTCTGCGTGCCAGCCAGCGCGGTTTGGAAGACTTCCACAACGTCCCGTATCTGTGGGTGTCAGAGGACTTTGAGCCGCGCCGCCAGTTCGATCAATTCCTGCAGCGTTTCACTCATGCCGAGCTGATTGTGCTCAGCTATGAGGGCTGCACCGTCGACGACCCGCGGCTGCAACGCTTCGCCGAACGGCTGACGTCCGACACCGCCGCCGTCCCTGGCCGAAGTTATCGCGATCTGTTTCCCGAGGTCTCGACCGGGTACGGCGCCCTGCGGGCGTTACAGGAACCGCCGCTGGAACTGTCGCGGGCCGCGGCGCTGCAGCGTCTGCAGGGCATTCTGGTTGGACCCGATGGAGAAACCAGTTGCGCGCTGATCACCGTCAGCAACCGCGGCGTCGCCTTGAGAGGGCAATTGCCGGAAGTGATCCGCGCGGCCGCTGCCCAGTCAATTGGGCTGCAGCCAGAGGATTTCATCCTCGCCGGCGGTTTGCTCGAAGGGATCGAGATCGATGACGAAAGCCAGCGGTCGAGCCGGCTGATCATACCTTCGGCAGCGGTTTCGCTGCTGTTGTGCTTGTTTTGCTTGCGATCGCTGCGGCTCGCGCTACCGATTTTCGCATTGGCGATGCTCAGCCAGGGGTTGGTGTTGGCGCTCACCGACCTGAGCGACATTCGCATGAATGCGATCCTGATGGTGCTGGCGCCCTTGGTGTTCACGATCACGATGTCCGCCGGCGTTCACATGGCGAATTATTATCGCGAGGAGCGTGCCCACAGCGGTGAAGTCGGCGCGATGCAGCGCGCCGTGGCGATCGGTTGGCTACCGTGCTGGCTGGCGATCATCACAACCGCGATCGGGCTCGGCTCATTGGCCGTCAGCGAGGTCGTCCCGGTCCGCCAGTTCGGGGTCCTCGGGGCCATCGGCAGCTTGGCCGCGTTCAGCGTGCTGTTTTTGATTTTTCCGGGCTGCGTCGCCGTTTGGACTCCGGCCCCCAAGGTGCGCCGGTCCAAACGTGGCCCGAAGCGGCGTGACGCTCGCCCTCGCCGCGGCTTCCTCGGATTCTCGGGCGGTTCTCGGCGTGCGGGCTCACGGACAGCTCGACAGGTCGTGACGCGAGACCTGTCAGCCGGTTCCGGCTTGCACTCGCCGCTGCTGCAGGCGATCGGTGCCAACGTCAGTCGCCATGCGTACCTGCTCTCAGCGATCATGCTGGTGTTGATGATCGCGGGGATGTTTGGCATCCAGCGGCTGCGGACGTCAGTCGATGTCCTGAGTTTGTTGCCTCAGGACAGCCGCGTCGTGCAGGATTATCTGTGGCTCGAACAGCAACTCGGCCCGCTGGTTCCGTTGGAGTTCATCGTGGAGTTTCCTGCGGAGAGTGACTTGCGGATCACGGAGCGGTTGGAGTTGGTCGGGCGGGTGCAAAGTCGGCTGGCAGCGCAGCCCGAGGTGGGTGGGACGCTGTCGGCGCTCAATCTCTTGCCGAACCTGCCGCGCGGAAGCGGTGTGGCCGCGACGGTTCGCCGGCGCGTGTTCAACCGCGAGATCGAGCGAAACTTTGACTCGTTGTTGGCAGGCGGCCTGGTTGCCCAGGACGATCAAGGGGAGGCTTGGAGGATCACTGTCCGCACCCGCGCCACCCAATCGGACAGCCCAGGCGATGAACTGCAACGACTACAACAAACCGCCATCGCGGCCCTCGCTGAATTGCCGGCAGCGGAAAACTCCGGGGCCGAGGTGAAGATGACCGGGATCGTGCCCTTGGTCCAGGCCAGTCAGAGCTTGCTGCTGCGCGATCTAACGGTCAGTTTTCTGACGGCGTTTTTGATTGTCGGAGCGGTGATGGTCACAGCCACCCGCAGTCTCCGCAGCGGCATGATCGCGATGCTTCCCAACCTCTTTCCCGTAGTGTTGGTATTCGGTGTGCTCGGCTGGGCAGGGACCGCGGTCGATATCGGAGCGATGATGACCGCCAGCGTGGCTCTGGGGATCGCGGTCGATGGCACGCTGCACTTCTTGATCACCTTCCGCCGCGAGCAACGCCGGCAGGGCGGCGAGGTCGAACCGGCAGTCCAGGCCGCCCTGCGCCGCTGCGGCCGGGCCCTGGGCCATTCGACGCTGATCTGCGGCGTCGGGCTGCTCGTGTTCTGTCTGAGCGGCTTTTTGCCGACGCAGCGGTTCGCCGTGATGATCTTCGCCCTGCTGGCGGTTTCGTTCATCAGCGATGTGGTGTTGTTTCCTGCGCTGCTGATCGGGCCGCTGCGACGGTTTTACGAGCCGCGCCGCGCGTGAAGCTGAATCCCAACGGCGATCACTTCGCTTCAAACCAAAGCTTCCGCTTGCAACCAACTGACGGTCTCACGGAGTCCCTGTACCGCTTCGATCCGCGGTTGCCATTGGAGGTCGCCTCTGGCCGCTTTCGTACTGAAGGCGGTGGGGCGCATCAGTAGCGAGATGCCGTGCCGGGTCACTTTGGGCGGATGCGACTGACGCCGCGCACGCCCGAATGCCTCACAGGCGAAGCCAAACCCGTGCGCGAGCCGGACCGGTACACGCCGCGACACGGGGGGAAGCTGCAGTTGCTCGCACAGCAGTGCGTAGAACTCCCGCTGGGTCAGTTCACCCGTGCTGCATAGGTTATAAGTTTTTCCTGCAGCATGCTCGTTCGTTCCGGCGAGCACCACACCGTCGGCTACATCATCGACGTGCAACAGGTTCAGCAGATTGTCACCGCTGCCTAGTATCTTGACTGTCCCGGCGTGCAGCGCCTGAACGATCCGCGGCAAAATTGTGCGATCTCCCGGGCCATAGATCCAAGTTGGGCGGACCACGACGACGCGATTGCCCAATTCGCGAACCGCTTGTTCGGATAACGCCTTGGCCTTTGCATAGTAGTCCCAGTACCACAGGTTTTGTGCCAGCGGCTGCGACTCGGTCCAGGGCTGCGGCCCGCTAAGATGTCCGTAAGCAGCGACCGAACTGATATGAATGAACCGCTCAATCGGTGACTTGCCACAGGCCGCGACCAGCGGTCGTGTCGTGGACACAATCCCGTGCTCAAATGCCCGCCATGGTCCCCAGTCGCCCAGCCGAGCCGCACAGTGGTAGACCGTGCTGACGCCCGACAGGGCATCTCGCACCGCGTCAGCGTCGGTCAGCTCACCCCGAAAAAGCTCTACGTCGGGGCGAGCCAACGCGCCTGTGTCGCTGCTGGCGCGAACGAACGCCCGAACGCGGTCGCCGCGTTGCACCAGACGATCGACCACGCGACTCCCCAACAATCCCGTAGCCCCAGTGACTAAATGCAGCTTGCCCGTCATCAGCAGCTCCGACCGGTGGTCGGCTGTGCAGTGACACCAACCGCGGAACAGCGTTCCTCGGGAGCTTCAATCGCCATGTCACGAATCGCCTGCACCCCGCCCTCTGACAGCGCATAATTTTCGAGCGTCCGCCGCACCAACCAGTGGCTCGCCTGCGGCCGCGCGAGCAGCAGCAGCGTCACTGCGGTCGCTGGAATCACACTGAGCCAATCTGCACGCGGTTGCGTGATCGTATCGGTGCTGTTGGCATAGAATCCTCGCCCGCGGATCGAGTCGTAAAGCTCACGCAACAACTGCCAGCGCGTGGCACCCGACTTGGCGGCGGAGATCAACATCAGGAACCCCTGATGGTAGCGGACGCCAACCTGCGGTGCCGGAAGCGGCTGAACGGGGCGGCCCAGCGACAGGTCTAAGAATAAATTCGCCACGTCCTGTCCACATAACGCCGGAAACAGCGCGGCGCCAAGCCGCGGATTGGCCTCAATGTACTGAGCGATCCGCCGCTGTGCATCAAAAAAGTAATCGACGAACAACGCACCGTGGAAATTGAGGTGCTCACCCATTTGCCGCAAGTGCTCGACCACCTCGGGGTGATCCACCGATTCACCATTCATCCCCCATCCGCCAACGCCCGGCTTACGGATATGGAAGGGCAGGCACATCAGCATTCGCCCTGAGTCAAACACAGCCAACGCTGTACACTGGTTACCGATCGCCGGTTGCTGGACAAGCACCTCATGACCAATCGAAAAGTCGATCTCAGCCGCCGCAGCACGCAGTTCGTCTTGGTTATGAACGTGCCAAACCCCGCGTCCCGCAGTACTAAAATCGACTTTCACAAAGCAAGGAAAATCGGCATGCTGTTCTAACTCGCCGCGAGTCTGGACAAACCTTGTCGGTGGCGATGGAATTTCTAAGCGATCGAGCAGCCGCGCAAATTCGGCCTTACTTTGCATCTGCTCCAAAGCGGCGAAATCTGGCACCGCCAGGCCAACATACTGCTCAATCGTGTCACGAAACCGGCTGAGCAGGTAGGTCTGCTCATGCGTCGGCAACAGGACGTCATACTTCTCGGCCTGCAGACGCTTGAGCAAAAAGTTCAAATAGGCCTGAGGATCGCGCGAGTAGGGCGGACAACGATACCAGCGGCGGATAAGACTCGAAAACCTTAACTGACAGACCGGAGAGGGGTCCAAAATATCCACCGTGTGATCCCGACCCAGCGCAAAGACGATGTCTCGCGCCGACATACTGGATCCTTCCGGAAGCAAAATCTTCATACGAGCCTTTCACGCTCCAAATGTCATACCGGCAGGCGGCTATACCGCTGCGGAAGGCTCATTGGTCGGTTCACCACCGGTCGATTTTCCCTGCGGCCACAACAGGCTATCAACAACGACAGCCTCGCGCCGATACTCTTCGGTTTGCCGCAACAGCGCATCGACCTTGGGAAGATTGTAATGCGGAACCATGGGGTACAGATGATGGGCCAAGTGGTAGGCCTGGCCCATTGGAAATACCGACCACCGGACCAGCGCGTTGCCACGGAAATCGCGTGATTGCGCCAAGCGTCCGCTGCCGGTGTTGCTGTGCTGAATATCCTCACGCAAGATCATGTACATCGAGAACGATGTCCCCAGTGGCACCAACCACAAAATGAAGTAGTACAGCGGCCAAGGATGTCCGGTGAGCAGCGTCATGGCGGCTAAAAAGGTCATCAGCATGGCCAAATACAGTCCTCGCTGTAGGCCGTTCCAGCGCGGCGGGATATCGCACTTGAGTCCCACCTTGGCGAACCAATCATCCGGGACGGCAGCGACATAAACGGTTAACGCTGCAAACAACCCCAGTGGTCCAAACATCAATAATCGCCAGTCCGACTGCATCACCGCGAACGTCAGTAGTCCGACGAGCGACAGGTAATAGCCCAAGGTCACCAACGTCAGCGCTTTGGCAGGCTTGCGGCTGATTTTGTAAGGACCGGAAATACCGCCGAGATTGGCGAACTTCGCCCGGTCAAAAATATACCGCAGCAAGTTGGGCAACCAGAGCACATGCCGCAACACGCAATCCCAGAGAAATTTCATAAACGGCATCGGGTACCGAAAACTCTGCCCCAAATAGTTCATGTAAACCATGTCGGGATCGAGTTCGGGATGATTGAGATGCTGGTGATGCGCCAGATGCTGCATGCGGTAGGTGTGGGTGCTGCCGAGCATTGGAAACAGCGCAAACCAGTTCGACGCCAATTCGTTGAGCAGGCGATGTTTGAAGAGCGCGTAATGCCCGCCTTCATGCCCGAGATTGGCGATCCGGTGCTGGCAAGCTCCGACCACGATGATCGCCAGCACCACGACCGGAAGATTCCACAACCAACTCAGCCCCCAATTCTGGTAGTTGTGCAAAAATGCTAACGGCACTCCTAACGCCATCGCCAACCAAAGGTATTCCCGGGCGATGTAGAACCAATTGGTAATGTTGTCGCTCTTGCGGAGCTCCGCGATGCGGCGCTGAAAATTCGCGTCCAATTGGGTACCGCCGCTAGGCGGTAAGTCGGCCTGTCTTTCGAGCGTAACTGCCATCTTTCAGCCTGTCGTGGAAATGCGGTCGCGACGAACGTCGTCCGTCGGCGACAGTGTTTGCGGTTTATTAGCTCGCTTCAGGCGAACCGTCGCCGGCCGCAAAGAATTGAAGCCCTTGTACAACGTGCGTAAGAATGTTGGCACGACCACACGCTTGCGATTCCGGTTTGGCCCATAACCAAAACGTGCGATTGGGCGGGTGATATCGTAGATTCCGGAATTATGAACAATTGGAATGACTTCATTCTGGGCGTCGAAGAAGACCCCCTTTCGGATCGTGAATGATTTCTCGCGAGCGATGATTGTGTAGTTGTATTTCGCGTCCAACTCAACGAAATCGCGCGAATACAATGCGTGGTTCAATAGTAGTTGGTCAATTCCGAACTTATTGAAGCTGCTCGCCCACTTCGTGAACTCTGGCCAGAGTTCTTTCATCAAAGCGGCGGGTCCGAATAGCACACCACCATTGACGGTTCGCTTGTCTCGGAGGAACTCCATCATCTGCCGGTAAGTCTGTGAGCTGAAGTCGCTCTTGGACATAATGACTTCATGAAAGGGCACTTCGAACTCGTGGCATACGGCGCGGAACTGATCACGATCGCGATTCATCACAGGCCGGATATCAGCCTGAAAGATAATGTCACCGCCGTCAGCCAACAGCACCTGATCATAGTCATGTTGTTCCAGCACCGCTGCCATGTCGCGATAGCGAATGTTGGTCACGTGGCCATCGCGGACACAGCGGTGACAAAACGCGCCCCGAGCCTCGAGCCGCTGCTGCTGACCGAGACTCAAGCCGTAATCAAGCACATGCACATCCACATCGCTCAAATCGACATTGGCTTGCAACGAAGTCAGCCAATGGTCGATGACGAAATCACCGAACTTGGAATCGGAAACGGTAAAGATCGCATGCCGCTGTGGAAGCATTAGAACGCGCTCGTGATGGTGATTGGTTATCGCACGTGAAGGAGAGCCGACTGCGGGAGTTCAAGGGATAGTAGTATTGAAGCTAAGCGTGCAAGAAATCTAACACCTGGGAGCGGCTTTAGCGTTAGACCGTCGTTCCCGGTGGCTGCGGCATCCCGACTTCAAAAATCGCGTTGATTTCAGCGTCGGAAAGCTGCTCCACCTCGCTCAACAGCGATTCGAGTTCAGCGCTGTCGACTGCCTTTTCATTCATCTCAGCGCCGCCGGCGCCAGCCAGCAGATGATCTGGATCTTCGAACTGTACCATCAGACGCGCTAAGTGATGCGACAGTTTTTCGGGGGTTGGATAGTTCCACGCCAGCACGGGCGAAAGGTCGAGCCCGAGCCAATCGGCCAGTTCGCTGCTGAGTTCAACCGAGGCGAGCGAATCGAGTCCGAACTCCGCAAACGGCCGATCGGCAACCGCATCGGCGAGCGAAACGCCGGCACGATCGATCAGCCACTGCAGCAACCACTGCTGGATCTTCCCAGCCGCAGCATCCACGGCCGCCGCGGACGCTCCCGGAGCCAGCTTTGGCGGCGCGAGGACGACACCGTTAACCGCTAACGCCGCACGATCCCAACTGAACCGCACCCGCAGCTTATCTTCCTGCATCGCACGGCGGCAGGCATCGCGTTGGACTTTCCCGCTGCTGGTCAGCGGCACGGTAGCATGGCGGACCAGCCGCAGGTGGCGGACATCGGCTTCGTGCTGTTCCGCCACAGCCGCCCGAATTTGGCGAGCCAACTGCATCCATTGTGCTTGATCGGTGTGCCGCGGGACTTCTGCCACGATCGAGAGTTCTTCGCCAAACGGCCCTGAAACGCCGAATACAGCGCATTTCCCCGCCCCCTCACCGATCGCCATGACCGTCGTTCGCTCGATGTCCTGCGGGTAGAGATTTCGCCCGCGGAGGATCAGCACATCTTTGAGCCGGCCGGTGACATACAGTTGGCCATCGCGAATCGCACCCAAGTCGCCGGTCCGCAAGAAGGGGCCTTCGCCGGCCGCGGTGTAAGCCTGAAAAACCTGCTCGGTTGCCTCGAGCCGGCCCAAATAGCCTTGCGCAACCGAGGGGCCGGCCAGCCAGATTTCACCGACCTCGCCTTCGTCGCAGGGCTGGTGAGTTTTGTCGCTGACGATCCGCAGCGTCGTGCCGTGAACCGGGTAGCCGCAGGACACCAAACGCTGGCAAACAGCGGCCTGATCGGGAGGCGGCGTGACAAGCTGCCCACGTCCGAGCGCTTCGCGTTCGGCTTCCAAAATCTGCGGCGCCGATGGTCCATCAGGTCCCGCTGCCAACAGCGTCGATTCGGCCAGTCCGTAACAGGGGTAAAACACTCCGGCATCAAATCCGCTGGGTTCCAGCAACCGAGCAAACTCGTCGAGCGTTTCCGCGCGAATCGGCTCCGCGCCGCAGAACGCCAGCCGCCAGCGCGACAAGTCGAGTTTCTCAACCGCTTCACGTGTGCAGCGATCGACGCACAGTTGATAAGCAAAGTTGGGAGCGCCGCTGGTGGTGGCGCGAAAGCGGCTGATCGTTTCCAGCCAACGGATCGGCTGGGCGAGAAACGACTGGGGGCTCATCAACACCGTATGCCCGCCGACGTACAGCGGCGCTAAAATGCCGCCGATCAGCCCCATGTCGTGAAATGCGGGCAGCCAAAACACCCCGGTTTCGACCGCGTCCTCATCTGCCGATTGGAACGCGATGCCGAAACTTCGCCGGATCGCCTCGAGGTTCGCTAACAGGTTGCGGTGACTGACCATCACACCGCGCGGCTCGCTAGTCGATCCGCTGGTGTACTGCAACAAGCCAAGCATGTCGCCGGTCACCTCGACCGCTGGCGGCCGTTCCACCTCCGGCACGTCATCCGTTGCAACCCAGAACAAGTCAGTGATGGATGCGCTCATGCGGCCCGGAGCAATCGCTTGCAGCGTTTGCCGATCGGCCAGCAGAATCTGTGGCTGTGCGTCACCGACAATCGATTCCAGCCGCGGTACAGGCCGTCCCGCCTTCGGAAAACAGGTGGGTGTCGGGACCAAGCCGGCTTGGGCGCAGGCAAAGAACCCGACGACGAACTCGATGCCTGGCGGGAACAGCATCGCTACCCGTGCCCCTGGGGCAGCATGAGCGTGCAATCGCCAAGCGACAGCCGCAGCGCGCCGGTAGAGCATTCCGTAAGTCAGGGTCCGCGTCTCACCGGAATCGCTCAAAAAGCTTACCGCCGGCCGGTCTGGATGAAGCGCCGCTCGATACGCCAGCAGCGCAGCCAGATGATCGTGGGCCGGTGGGGTATTAAAGTCTGCAATCATCAGTGTTGTTCGTCGCGGTTGTCTCTTGCCGGCGGCCATTCAGGGTCCCCAGAATGGCACCCTGAAGCCTTTGCAGTGTATCTCCCAGCTTTACCAATCCAAGTCGCTTTGCCGATTATTTCCAGTCAATGCAACCGGCCACCCCGCCCCGAATTGCCCTGTCGTAGCGGTTTGGCGAAAACCTGGGGGAGTTCCTTGGCGCCCATCGCTTGCGCCGGCACCGTGATCGCTAGCAACAACAATGGGAACGGACATGGACGCATGTTGGCACGGGCATGACGCTGCTCGCCGAGTGCGTGCTGCTTGCAACATACCCTCTGTCGCAGCGCGATGCGAACGCTGCAGACATTCGATTTGATCTATCTCGGCCCCCGCGATATCGAGTATTTGCAATCGGAGTAGGTCGCGTCTGGAAATCTTCTCAGGGATGATGTGGTGACAATCGGCGAATTCAAACGCGTCCGGCGGCGCCGAAAGGTGGATCCGCTGGAAATTGCCACGCAGTCCCGCCGGGCTGCTCGCGGCCGTCGCCGCAGTGCCTTATGGACGCTAGCCCTGGCGTCGATCCTGTTGCTGCTGGCCGCCGCTCCCAGCTTGGTGTGCCACTCACCGCTGGCCAAGACGCTGATCCGCCAGCACGCGCCGAGCTACGGTTTTGAGGCCGCAGCCGGGTCGGTGCGGATCGGCTGGCTGACACCGCTGCGAGTGCGCGGTCTGGAACTGACCGGCACAACCGCTGGATCACAATTGCGCGTTGACCAGTTCGACGCCGATATCAACTTGCTGCAGTGTTTGAGTGGATTTAAACATGGCCTGCGCCTCTCCGCGCGCGGCATCAACGTCGAATTGTCAGTCGATGAGGAGTGGTCGAGCCTGGAAGCCGACCTGGTAGCCCTGCTGTCCGATGACGACCCGCAGGACGATTCAGCCTCAGAGCACGATCGCAACCAGCACGCGCTCAATCAGGGCAGCGTCGATTTACAGAATCTGACGCTGCGGGTCCATGATCGGCAATCGGGAGTTGTCTGGACGGTCGCTCAGGGGCATCTCGAAGGAACGCTCCAGGCCGGCCGCTGGGACGCAAAACTATCCGCCATTCTCTCAGAACCGCAGGCCGGAAGCGGCGCCATCGACGCGGTGTTGGAATACGAATCGGATCAACATCAAGAGCTGCGAGCGGCCATCAATTTGCACGGGTTGCCGCTGGGTGCCGCGTCGTTGATCCGCCAGCGGTTGCCCGCCGCGGCCGCCGTCATTCCCGCACAACTCGCTGGCGACGCCAGCGGAGCGGTCGAAGTCATCGCGGGAGATGAAGTCTGGTCAGTGGTGATGAATCCGCTGGAACTTCGCAACCTCGTCGCCAGCGATCCGGCGTTTGGGGAGCACGTCTGGCGCAATGGGCTGGCGGTCGCTCAGGGGTCTGCCAATATTGATGCCAGCGGCCTGACCGGTCGGTCGCTGCGAATCACCACCGACTTTGCCGAAATGTCGCTCGATGGGGCCATCGCCAGTTTTGAAGGCTCTGAGGCAGCGACCAGCCCGGCGAACTGGTTGACCTCGCTCCGCGGCACCGCGACCGCGTCGGTCGACATGGTGGCGCTGAGCGAGCGGCTGCCGGGGGTTATTCCGCTGCGCGACCAAACGGAGCTGGTCTCGGGCAAAGTTTCCGCTGAAATCACCACCGAATCCGACGCCGCAGGGCACCGCGTCCACGGCTCCATCCGCTCCGAGGCGATTCATGCGCGTGCTGCCGGACGCATGGTGATGATCGATCCAGCGGCCGTGAGGGTGTCGTTGCGAGTTGACTCCGCGGGCGCGTTGCGAGCGGAGGGTTGTCAGTTGAGCAGCGTCTTTGGCAGCGCTCGCCTGGACGGCGACTTGTCCAACGGCCGCGCGACCGCTGACCTGGACCTCGGTCGCCTGGCCGCCATGCTCGACCCGCTGATCGAGCTGCCCAATGTCTCCTTGGGCGGTGTCGCTGCGGGGCAGTTGCAATGGGCGGCGCGTCCCGGGGATCAGTGGCAATTGCAGGGCGATGGCAATGCGACCGACTTGACCATCGGCTGGGGAGATGGCCTGCAGTTGCACCGGCCGAGCTTAGCGGTCCAGGTCGACGCCAGCGGACGCTGGGATGGGACCGCACTGCGTGAGCTGACTGCCGCAGAAATCAGCCTGCGGAGCGCATCGCTGGAAGCGGACGGCGTCCTGCTGGCGACGATTGCCGAACCGTCGCTGGCGACCGCTCTGCCGCTGCGGCTCAGCGGGCGCGGCCGGCTGGAAGTGTTGGCGGAGTTCCTCAGCCCTTGGCTGCCGACATCGCTGCACAGCCTCAATGGCGGGTTCGGTGGGCAGGCTGAAGCGCTGATCGGTGTGGCAGGCGGAGAACTCAGGACGGCACAAATCGAATTGCAAGAGCCGCGCGGCGGCTGGAACGACCGGCTCTTTGCGCAGCGTGAGCTGAGGATCGATTTCCAAGGCAACATGCAGTGGCCCTCGGGCAACCTGTCGGCGCAGTCGCTGCGCGTTGTCAGCGAATCGCTCGACAGCACGCTCACCGGCACGTTCAGCGACGACGCGATCGACTGTGAACTGGCTTGGCAGGCACAACTGGCGGCTTTGCAGGGAACCGTGCATGCACAACTGGCCAGGCGCACGGCTCCGCGTGCTCCGGCGGGGCAAACCAGCATTCAAAGCGTCGGATTCGCGGGCAAAAATCGCTTTGCGCCGGCTCCAATCATCGATCAACCATCTCAACAGTGGACGCTCTCAGGTAGCAGCCAAGGCAACCTGCGGCTCCGCCGGATCGCGGGCGAGACACGGCTCAGCGTCCTGACCCGCGCCACCGGTAGCGAGTTAAAGCTGCTGCAACCCGCCGCCGCGGATCCTCGCCGCACCGCGGTTTCATCGCCGCGATCGGCTGGGGCGTCAGCACCTCAGAACGACGTGGTCTGGGCCGAGCCGACGCTACAACTCGAAGGAGAATTGGTCTACGACTCCCATCAAGGGAAGGTCGAGGCGAGCAAATTGCACCTCGCCACCCAGTGGCTGGCGACGACGCTGGCCGGAACGTATCAGTGGGATGACGCGCTGGAACAACTCCAGTTAAAGGGGCCCGCAAGCATCCGCATGCCGCAGGTCGCTAGCCAATTGACGAAACTGGCCGGCACCGAAGTGCGGCTAGAGGGCGTGCATGAAACGCCGGTCGCCGTGTCGTTCTCGCGAAAAGCGGGCGGCGAACCGACGCTTAACGTCCGCACGAGCCTGGGCTGGGAAGCGGGCGAAGTGGCCGGCATCGTCTTCGGCCCCAGTTCCCTCCCGCTGGTGATGAGCGAGACCACGGTCAGCGTCGAGCCGGCCACGATTCCCGTCGGCCAGGGACGGATTCAAGCTGCCTGCCAGGTCCATTATCGCCCCGGTCCACTGTCGATGCAGGTCCAGCCCGGCGTGATCGCTCAGAATCTGCGTCTGACACCCGAGCTGACCGAACGCTGGTTGCAGTACCTCGCCCCGGTCGTTGCTCAGACGACACGGATCGACGGTACGTTCGGCGTTGAACTGAGCGAAGCGACGGTGAATCTCGAAGATCCGCGGCGGTCGCGCGTTCGTGGCCAACTGCAGATCAATCACGTCGACCTCGATTCAGGCCCGCTGACCAATCAGTTGCTGACCAGCATTCAGCAAATTCAGTCGATCGCGCGCGGACGCGGGCTGCCCGAGGCCGGTACAGGTGATGATGCCGCATCGCAGAACCGGCGACTGGCGACGCTGCCAACCCAAAGTGTGGACTTTGATTTTACCGACGGCGTGATCACCCACCAACGCATGTTCATGGAAATCGATCGGGCACAGCTCATCACCAGCGGCCGCGTGCATGTCGACGGACAGTTGGATTTGATCGCGCAGGTGCCACTGCAAGCGTCGTGGTTGGGCAGCGATCTCAAGGCGCTGGCCGGCCGGCCGGTAACACTACCTGTCGGTGGAACGCTCTCGCGCCCCCGGCTGGATCCGGCGGCAATCCGCGATCTGGTCGGCCAAGTGGGCGCGCAAGCGATTCAGACGACTGCGGAAAATTATTTGGAAAAGCAGCTCAACCGCGGGCTGGAAAAGCTGCTGGGCAAGTAACGCTTTGATCGTTCCAAGCGTGCAATCCTGCCTAAACGGATTGTTTGGCACGTCTCCTGCATCACACGGGGTCGGCTTTCGCGCCCACCACGACCGTGGTTTCGCGCTGCGTGTGCGGCCAGAGCAGTCAGCTCGGTCGCTCACGTGTGACACCCGAGAAACACAAGGAGACAGTCATGGCCCTTCACCGATTCCCAGTCTGCGCCGCGCTACTGATGAGCTGCGCGATCCTCGGCTCTGCCCACGCTGCGCCGCCGACTGCCGCGCAGCTTCCACAAAACGCGAAATGGGTGATCCATATCGATCTGGAGGCGATTGCCAAAACGGAACTGGCCGAAGCGGCACGCGAAGAACGGCCACGGATGACGCATTTGATGCAGCGCTGGTTCCAGGCGAAGTTCGGCATCAATCCGCAGGAGGACTTGGATTCGCTGACCCTGTTCAGCGACAGTTATGATGAGCATCAAGGGACGATGATCCTCCGCGCTGATTATGAGATTGATAAAGTGCGTGCGGCGCTGGAACAGAATCCAGGTGTTACCAAGGAGACTTGGGAAAATGTGACGCTGTATACGATTCAAGCGGATCACCGACAGCTCCTGCGAGCGGCAAATGGCCATGAGAATGGTCAACGACAGGCCACGCCGCAGCGACAGCCCGAAGCGGCACAGCAGGCCCCAGCCGCCGAGCAACCGGATCGGCAAGCGAATGCCGACGCCGACCGCCGTGAACCAAGCCCCGATCACTCGCTGACGCTCGTGTTAGTCGACGGCAAGAGTGTGGTGATCGCATCGTCGCCGGAGCGTGCGAAGAGAGCTGTCGGACTGGTGCGGGGCGACTCGCCGATCCTGGCCGAAGATTCACCGCTGCTGAGCGAAGCCCAGGATGGGACGCTGCTCTACGGTGCAGCGATCGATTTGCAGCAGATTCAGCAGCGACAGGGCTTCTTTCCCGTCCTGGCCCAGCATGAACGGATCTACTGGACGATCGGCGGCGGTGAAGGACAAGTCAAAGGCAGTCTGATCCTCCATGCGCATACCGAGGAAGTCGCTGAACTGATGGAACAGTCGCTTGAAGGGTCAGTGGCTTTTGGAAAGGTGTGGGCCGCTGATAGCGAGAACCTGCGCAAGTTGGTCGACAACCGCGAGATCAGCCGCGAAGGCAAACGCGTGGAGCTGACAGGTCATGGCGACATTGAGACGGTGCGTGCTGCCATCGGTGAACTGCGGGACCGCCTGCAGCAGCGACTGGCGATCGACGAGCACGGCACTCGCAGCCGCGCCGACTGACGCTAGATGGCCTTCTGTTGATTACCGGCTCGTACCGGCGGGCCGGTGCTGCGCCAGCAAGGGCGCCAGCAGGGCATTCCGCCTCCCATCGTAATCCAGGAACTCACCGATGCACGACCGCCAACTCCTGATCTCATGGCTCAACGATGCTTACGCCATGGAAACCGCTTTGATTCCGATTTTGGAAAATCACGCCAAAGACGCCAGCGCCTTCCCAGCGATTGAGGCGAAGGATCGCGAGCATGCGGCGCAGACCCGGCAACAGGCCGAGCGGATCAAGGGCTGTTTGGAACGGCTGGGCGAACAACCGTCGAAGGTGAAAACAGCGCTCGGAAGTTTGTTCGGCTTCCTCCAGGCCCCTGCCACTGGCCTGTTCGGCGACGAACTGATCAAAAACTTCTTGATGGATTATGCAACCGAGAACTTTGAGATCGCCTGTTATGAGGCGCTGATCACGGCGGCTGACCAACTTGGAGAGACGGAAATCGCCGCTGTCTGCCGCGACATCCTGCAAGAGGAACAACAGATGGCCGATTGGATCCGCAACAACCTGCCGAGTGTCGTCGCCCAGTACACCCGGACTGCAGCAACGGCTCGCTGAAGCGGCACGCTGAAGCGGCACGGCGGCCGGACAACGGCTGGCCGGCAAACGCGGCGGTGCGGTTTTGCCGGCCCTGTGGACGCCGAATCTTGGTTGGCACCGGCATGCGGGTTGCCTATACTGGGCGTACCCGCCTGCCCGGCCAAGCCGCCGTTTTTTCGGTTCCGGCCGCTTCCCACCTCGCTGTGTGCCGGTGCAATTTTGACCGGCCCATCCTACCCCGCCAATAGGTTTTTATGCGACGATCTTGCAGACCGTGGGCGTTGTTGACCATCGGCCTGATCTTCCCGGCCACGCTGCCAAGTCGCTTTAACGCCGCATCGGTAGCCTCGGCGGACGAACCAGCAGCGATCGCCGAAGCTAGCAGAGCAGGTACCGCAGCACCTCACCCCGAGCCGGTACCGCTGGAAATGCCGGTGGTGCAGTCATTGCTGGCGACGCACTGCACCGATTGCCACGGCGGCGGGGCCGACGAAGGCGGTTTTGCAGTCGAAAGTCTTGCCGAACTCAGCACGCTGGTGAGCGACTTTGACACCTGGCAAATCGTCCGCCAGCGGATCCATGACATGGAGATGCCGCCGGCCTCCAGCGAGCCAATCCCCGACGGCGATCGCGATGCGCTGGTGCAGTGGATCGATCAAGCGATTCGTCAAGCCGCTTGTGACCCCTCGATCCCGCGAGGTCCCGCGCCGCTCCGCCGGCTGACGCGCAACGAGTACCGCAATACAATCCGCGATCTGCTCGGGATTCATTTCGACGCCTCACACGTCCTGCCCAGCGAAGGATCGGGTGGCGAAGGGTTCGACAACGCGGCCGAAGTGCTGCTGATCTCGCCGCTGCACGCCGAAAAGTATCTCGATGCCGCCAAGATGGCCTTGGAACACGCCGAGCGGGACGAGCGGGCGCGACAGAACCTGACGCTCGGCCGAACCGATCGCGGTCGAGGCCGCCGGGGCGGTTCCGGTGACCGGCCGCAGGAATCCAGTCCGCCGGCCGCAGCGGAGGTTGATGATGAAACCCGTGCCCACCGCGCGCTGCAGCAGTTCGCCCAGCGTGCCTACCGCCGGCCGGTCAACGATGAAGAAATCACACCGCTGGTCCAACTCTACAAGGCGGCCCGCGCCGACGGCGGAACCTTCGAATCAGCCTGCTTCTACGCGATGCAGGGCGTGCTGATCTCCCCACATTTTTTGTTCCGCGTCGAGAGTCCGAATGAAACCGAGCAGTCGGTGCCGCTGACCGATCAGGAGCTGGCGGTGCGGCTGAGCTACTTCCTGTGGGAGTCGATGCCCGATGACGCGCTGCGACGTGCGGCCGATGCCGGTGAGCTGAGCGATCCGGAGAAGTTGCGAGCCCAGGTGCTGCGAATGCTCGGCGACACACGGTTGCTCGATGCTTCGCTGTCGTTCACCGGCCAGTGGCTGGGGACAGCGGAACTCGGCCGAACCCGATTTCCTGATCCGGAACTCTATCCGTGGATCGATGATCCCACCCGCACCGCGATGCGCGATCAACCGGGCTATGTGTTCGCGGAAATCCTGCGAACCAACGCATCGTTATTGGAACTGATCGATGCTGACTGGACATTCCTGACGACCGAATTGGTGCGGCTTTACAAGATTCCACGCGACCAATTGCAGGGCGAGATTCGCCAGCATCTGGTGCGCGTCCAACTGCCTGAAGGCAGCATTCGCGGCAGCCTGCTGACGATGTCCGGTGTGATGGCGGTCGCGTCGTATCCCAAACGAACCAGCCCGGTGTTGCGCGGCGTGTGGGTGCTCGACAATCTCCTGGGCAGCCCCTCGCCACCTCCGCCGCCGGATGTTCCGTTGCTGGACGAAGAGCAGGTTGAGTCGGGCGCGCTATCGCTGCGCGAGCAGTTTGCCGTCCACCGGGCCAACCCAACCTGCGCGACCTGTCACGACCGGCTCGATCCGATCGGCTTTGCTCTGGAAAACCTTGACATGGTTGGCCGCTGGCGAGACAACGACCCCGCCGGGCCGATCGATGCTTCCGCGCAGTTGCCCAACGGCAAAGTGATCGATGGCATCGAAGGACTGAAGCAACATCTGTTGGACCAGCGGGATGTGTTTATCGAGCAGCTCGCGCGCAAACTGCTCGGCTATGCGCTTGGCCGGGGGTTGGTGGCCGCCGACTTGTGCGCCCTGGACACGATTGTCCAGCGGGTGCGCGATGCGGATTATCAGGCTCATGAGCTGGTGCTGGCGATCATTGAAAGTGAACCGTTTCGTACCAAACCGAGGATTCAACTATGAGTTTTTCGATCTCTCGCCGCACGCTGCTTCGCGGGACCGGTGTGGCACTGGCGTTGCCTTGGTTGGAAGCGATGCGGCCGGTCGCAGCACACGCGGGCCCCGCAGCCGAGCTCAGCGGGCCGCCGGTCCGGTTCGCCGCGCTATACATGCCCAACGGGATTCGCGCCGATACCTGGACGCCGGCGCAGGAAGGCTTTGACTGGCAGCCCTCGCAAACGCTCCAGCCGCTGGCGGAACTTCGCAGCGATGTGTCGGTCCTGACCGGGCTGTGGCACAAGGCAACCAACACCGGCGACGGACACTATGTCAAAACCGGCGGCTGGTTGACGGGGACGACGATCACCAAGACCGCCGGAATCGATCTCAATAGCGGCGGGGTCTCGATGGACCAACTGGTCGCCGCGCGCTTGGCTGAGATCACGCCGCTGCCGTCGATGGAACTCGGCGCCGAGCCGGTGAGCAAGGGGGTCGATGGCAACGTCGGCTACACCCGTGTCTACGGCTCCCACGTTTCCTGGCGGAGCCCGACGCAGCCATTGCCCAAAGAGATCAATCCAAAACTCGCGTTTGAGCGGCTGGTCCGCGCGAGCAGTGGCGGTGGCTCGCCGCGCGCCGACCGCTCGCTGTTGGACCAGGTGCGTGAGGACGCTGGACAACTACGGGCCCGACTGGGCTCTAGCGACCGCTACCGGGTCGATGAGTATCTGGAGTCGGTCCGCGCACTGGAGCAACGCCTCGATCGCGCCGCCCGCCCCGGCGGTCCGGCATGGAAACCGCTGGCGCCGCTAGATCCCGCTCAGGCCCCGGAATCGGATCCTGCTGACCATGCAGAGCGTGTGCGACTACTGCTGGACGTGATCGTGATGGCGTTCCAAACCGACACCACGCGGGTCTGCACGTTCATGTTCGGCAACGCCGTCAGCGGTATGAACTTCTCGTTCTTGGACGGTGTCTCCAGCGGGCACCACCAGGTCTCGCACCACCAAAACGAAGAAGACAACTTGCGGCAGTACGAACGGATCACGCGGTGGCATGTCGAGCAGTACGCCTACTTGCTTGACCGCTTGCGTCAGATTCCCGAGGGTGAGGGCAATGTCCTGGACAACAGCCTGATTCTGTTTGGCTCCGGACTCCGCGACGGCAACAGTCACAGTCCGGTGGACTTGCCGGTCTTGCTCGCGGGCAAAGGCGGCGGACGCATCCGCTCTGGCCAGCACGTCCGCTGCGAGGCGAAGACGCCGATGAGCAACTTGTTTGTGACGATGCTCGACGCCTTGCACACGCCAGTCGATCGCTTTGCCGACAGCACCGGTGCGATCAAGGAACTGTTGGCGTAGCAATCACCCTTTGCGGGCATTGCGCCAAGTTTCGACCCAGTCATCCCAGGCGATGGCGGGTCGTGCGGCTGATGCCAGCGGGCCGCTGACGCTCTCCACGCCGCTGCGTTGGAATAAGCCCGCAATCGCCGATTTCAAGATGCTGCGTTGGCTCGAATCGAGCTCATCCACCCAGCCAGCCGCAGTGGTCGCACCTACAAGTTGGCCATCGCGGTATTCCCAGGCGAGCGTGACCACTTGGTCGGGATCGTCTGAGTCCGCATTGACAAGCGTGACGTCGATCCGGCTGACCGAGACATGCACCCCGCCAATCGACACGCCGACGTGCCGCAGAAAGCCGACTTCTCGCAAGAGAAAGATCAGTTGGCGGTCGACGAACCGCGTCACATCTTCTTCGACGCGGTGAATCTGTGCCCAGCGGCGGCGGAGTTGGTGATCGCCCGCGGAACTCGCCTTGCGCGCCGCCCGGCGTAACGCCGCAAACGCTTTGGGAAGTGTCCCGGAATGAAAACCAGGACGGAGCAAACGCGAAACCGTCTCGCCGTGGCCACTGATCGCTTCAGGCCGCAGACTCCGTGAGCGGTTGGCCGCAAACAGCCGCCAATTCTCTTTCAGCTCCCAGACAAGGAACCCGAACATGCCGGGAATCAGCCAGATCGTAGTCCATACGAGCGTGTGAGCACGGGCCAGCCCCAGGTACGGGGTGAGCTCGCGCACGATCACGGGGCCCGTCGGCAGTAACAATTTATGAGAAACCGTCACGACAGGAAAATGCTTGATCGGATTGATCTGCGGCTCGACCAGCAGTGTGAATACAAACACAACAAGATAAGCGACGAAAAACCAGATCACCCCGCCGGTCATCTTCACGACTTGCATCAGCCGACTATCGCCGGAACGAAACCGCAACCACTCGTCGATCGCATACACGATCCGTTCAACGCCGGTCAGCAGGCTGCGAAACAGATCATTGATCCACTGCAACGCAGACGCCACCACCCGGATCTTTACGTTGTGCCACAGGCAGATGAGGTAATTGGTGACGACCTCAGCGACGACCGTTCCCAGCGATGAGTTCAAGAACAAGGCGACGACCAAAAATACCTCGAACGTCAGCCGATTGCTCCAGGGGAAGCCGGTGGCATCGGCAATGAACCACAGCAGCCCTGTGATCAGGCCGGGCCTGAGCAGGTAATCGCGGAGCACGGCATAGGTGTAGCTGTTGAGAATCCGCTGGACAAAGCTCGAATGCAGCGCTTTGGCCGGCAATTCGATCAATAACGAGCGGGCGGCGCGCCCGCCGGCCCGCATCAGCGCTGCATTTTTAGCACGAAAATCGGGCCGGTGGATCAACAACGAGATCCACGTGCCCAATAGCAGCACCACCGATACAAACATCCAGTCGACCGGCGGGTGGACCGATGGATCGACCGCCGCCGGCCCCAGCGCATCGGGCTGCTCCGGATCCATCAGTTGGTGCGTGGTAGGCATCGGCATACCCGGCAACAGGCCGAGGTGCCGCAAACACTCGAGCGTCAGAAATGAGCCGCCATAGGGGACAACCAAGAATAGCGTTAGGAACCTTCCCAACGAGGTGCCGAAGGCCAGCGAACTTAGCATCTGTGGCAAACGCTGATAGATGGCCCCGCGCCGGTAGACTCCATCCAACACGACGTCGAATTTGCGGTCGGCCTGCAACAGCCGGTCGCCCTCAACCACATCGGCTACCGACGTGACGTCTGGCAGCTTCAGATCATTTTTTGAAAGTGTGTCGCGGAGATCGGCCATCCGCAGGTAACTGCGTTCCAGCACATGGTCGACCAGTTCCTCGGTCACCTTCTGAGCCGCGACCCGTTCAGGCACGTTCTGCGGGTGGATCCCGACCTGCTCTAACACTTCATGGATCAGCGTCCGCAGGCGGCGGCGCGATGCGCACTCGATCTGTTCGAGCGACTGTTCCAGGATCTCGCATAAGTGCTGCCGCGCGGCGGCGTCGATTCGCGCCCCGGCGACGCGCCGAACGGCAGTCCGCAGGTGGCGGAGCACCAGCGCCTCGGACAGCAGCGGCAGCGGGCGATCCAGCGGCCGCTTGCCGCGCGCCAACAGCCACTGGACAAGATTGATCCGCCGGATCTCTTGTTCCTGGGCGATGCAGGCCTTCTGCAGGTCGTATAGCAATCGGGCTTCGTCGCAGAAGGCGCCGGCGCCCGCCGGCGCCAGCAGCGGCTCCAGCGCCGCGGCGAGCGATTCAGCTTCCTCAGTTGGCAGCCGCAGCACCGGCCGCAGTCGCTCGGCGAACTGCAGCAGATGCACATGTGCGGCAGCCTCCGCTGCAGCGCGGCGCTCCTCGGGCGCGACCTGCGCGGCACGCCAGCTCGCCAGCATCGCCTTGACGCGGTTCCCAACGGCGTCAGCGCGCTGCATCTTCTGTTGCAACAGATCAAAGCTGTCTGTGCCGTCGGGTCGAGCGAAGAACCGCTCTTGGATCGGCTTGCGCCCCTCGCCGCGCCCCTTGTGATCGCCCAGCCCGTCGATACGGATTTGTTCGTAGAGCTGCCGATGGTTGATGTCCTGGCTGACGATGCGATCGATTTCTCGCCAGTCGCGGATCGCCGGAAAGTAGCACTCCAACGTGTAGCGAGCGAAGTACCGCAGTTCCAGATAGACCGCGACGAACTCGATGTAGGTTTCGTGGTCGCTGGCCGCTGGAAACAGGTAGTTGTCGTTCAGCAGGATGTCGCGGATTTCGGCGAACGCGTTCGGCCCGATCTGCCGCCGCCGTTTATCGGCCCAGGCCTGCAGCGTGTCGCGGTGTGCAAACGCGTTTTCCAGCTCCAAGTGCACGCTGGCATGGAACATCCGCCGTTCATAGCGGTGGACCTGCCACTGCGCATCGCTGGCATCATTCAAATCCTCGACATCGGATCGCGGCAGCAAAATCAGCCGCGCCGGCAAGTCAGCGTCTTCGGCGATCCCCAGCTCCGAGCGTTCCACCAACGTCAGCAAACGCTCCCGGTCGATGGTGTAGCTTTCGCGGTGTGGCACCAACAGGTAAAAGCCTTGAATCCGCCGGTCCAGGCGGATGATGCGGCGCAAAATCCGCGGCTCAACAAACACGGCCGCTGGTTCGAAGGATTGCACGAGCTTGTCGAGAGCCATTTCGTTTAACACGTTCTGGTTGCTGGGCTCCAGCGACGTTAAGCGAAGATCTCGTGAGCCACGCGTCCGTGCACATCCGTCAAGCGGAAGTCGCGTCCCTGGAAGCGATAGGTTAACCGCTCGTGGTCGAAACCCAAGAGGTGCAAAATCGTCGCGTGCAGGTCATGCACGTGCAACTGCCCTTCGGTGACCCCAAAACCGAGTTCATCGGTTTGCCCATGAATGCAACCGGCTTTCACACCGCCGCCAGCCAGCCACAACGTGAAGGCGTCGACATGGTGATCGCGGCCAACGCTCTCGCGGACCTCGCCCATCGGTGTCCGCCCGAACTCGCCCGCCCAGATCACCAAGGTATCATCGAGCAAACCGCGGCGTTTGAGGTCCAGCACCAGCGCTGCCGAAGCGCGATCGATTTCATGACTGACCTCCGGCAAGTGTTTGTCGAGATTTTCCGTCGGCCCCCCGTGATGGTCCCAGTTGGTGTGGTAGAGCTGCACAAATCGCACGCCGCGTTCAACCAACCGCCGGGCCAGCAAACAATTATTGGCGAACGACGGCTTACCTGGCTCGACACCATATAACGCGAGTGTTTCCGGGGTTTCCTTTTCGATCTCCATCAGTTCCCGAGCGCTGGTCTGCATCTGATACGCCATCTCATAGGCGTTGATGCGGGTCATGATTTCCGGGTCGCGGACTTCGTCTAACCGCGCGTGATTGAGCGCTGCGACGGTGTCATAAAACTGTCGCTCGGTCGAGCGTGAGACACCCTCGGGACTGCGCAGGTTGAGGATCGGGTCGCCTTGCCCACGAAAGGGGACACCCTGGTACGACGTTGGCAAGAAGCCGCTGTTCCAGAGGGTCGCACCGGCGCGCGGCCCCCGCGGCCCGGACTGCAACACGACAAAGCCCGGCAAATCGCTCGATTCACTGCCGAGCCCATAAGTCGCCCAGGAGCCCAGTGCGGGGCGGCCGGGCGCTTGGAAACCGCTGTTCATGAACAGCTTGGCAGGGCCGTGATTGAAGACGTCGGTCGTCATGCCTCGCAGCCAGCAGACTTCATCGACGATCTTGCGATGTTCGGGAATCAGCTCGCTGAGCTCCATCCCACACTCGCCGTAGCGGCCGAACTTGAACTTCGAGCCGAGCAGCGTCTCATTGCCTTTGAGGAAGGCGAACCGCTTGCCATTCATCAAACTCTCGGGCGGCGTCTGACCGTTGAGCTCGCGCAGTTTCGGCTTGTCTTCGAACAGATCGAGCTGGCTCGGTCCGCCCGCCATAAACAAGAAGATCACATTCTTCGCTTTAGCCGGGAAATGCCCAGGCCGCGGGGCCATCGGGTGGGCCGGATCGATCTGGACTTGGTCGCTGCGCCGCTGTGCACTCGCTTCCTGACCGAGCAACTGGGCTAGCGCGATCGAGCCAAGACCGATGCCGCAATTGCGAAAGAAGTGCCGCCGCGTCTGGTCCTGCAGTGCTTGAGTCGCCGCTTGCGCAAGGGAAACGTTCATGAAACAGGGCCTACTCTCGCGTGATGAAGTTGTCGATGTTGAAGATCGTCCGGCAGACAGCCGCCAGCGCCGCAGCGTGAACCGCGTCTGCGTCCGTCGCTGGAGCAACCGCCAGTTGCTCCGCTGCATCGGCCGCTTCAGCCGACTCCGCACCGAGCAGTGCCTGGGCTTCCGCCGGCGATTGTTGCAGCGCATCGACCAGCGACTGGTAATATTCGTTCAAAATGTCCGCTTCCGCGCCAGTCGGTGCGCGGCTGATCCCCAACCGAAACGCATGCTCCAGTTGTTCGGTTACGCTCAAGTCGCCGGCCTCACGCAGCACCCGTTTGCCCATCGCTCGGGCCAGTTCAACGAACGCTTCGTCGTTGGCCACCGTCAATGCCTGCAGCGGCGTATTGGAGCGTGCCCGCCGGGTACAAACCGTCTGGAAATCGGGCGCGTCAAACGTCGCGAACAACGGATGGGGGGCGCTGCGGAAAAACTCGGTATACATCGCCCGGCGGAACCGATCACCGCCGCGATCGGGAACCCACCGCTTCTGATTCTGCGTGAAGGAGTAGACACCATCGGGCTGCGGCGGGTGGACACTCGGGCCGCCGATGGCGCGATCAAGGTTGCCACTGGCAGCCAGCGCGACGTCGCGAACAATTTCCGCTTCCACCCGCAAGCGGTTTTGCCGTGCGAGCAGCTCGTTGCGCGGATCACGCTCGCGGAGATCTTCCCGATATGCGGAGGATTGCCGGTAGGTGCTGCTGGTGACAATCAATCGGTGCAGCGCCTTCATCGATAGGTCGCGGTCGTGGAATTGACCGGCCAGCCAGTCCAGCAACTCCGGGTGTGTCGGCGCGGAGCCCTGCGTGCCAAAGTCCTCTTCGGTTTCCACCAAGCCGCGGCCAAAGTAGCGCATCCAGACGCGGTTGACGGTGACCCGCGGCGTCAGCGGATTGTCGGGGCTGACCAACCACTTGGCCAAATCGAGCCGCGTGTGGCTGGGGTCCGCTGGCAATGGAGGGGAAACCGCTGCCAAGCCGCCAGGGGCCAGTTGGCCGACTTCATGGTCAGGCCGCAGAAAATCGCCACGAAGGCTGATGAAGGTCGATCGGGGCGTCGGCAGGTCGGCCATCACCATCAGCCTGACCGTCTCGGGCTCGCCGAACAGATGCTGCTCGCTCGGGTAGGCCTGCCGCAGCGCATCCATGATTCGCTTTTGATCATTGCCCGATCGTTTTGCTGGGGCGCGGCGAAGTGCCTTGACCAGTTCAGGATCGGGTTGTGGCTGCAGCGCTGCGGAGGCCGTCTCGGCAAACTCAATCGCAAACCGGCCGATCAGGTAGCCGGCATTGAGCTGATGATGTAACTGCACGACCAGCGGCGCATCGGCGGGAACATCGAGCGGCGGCTCGAACACAAACACCGCTTCATGATCGGTGTTCATCACTTTGGTTGCCCCCGGGCCGACGTTGATCGCCCAGCCGGTTTTCGGGTCGTCGTCGATCGTTCCGCTCACCGGATAGCCGGGCTGCTCGTGATCCGCAAACGCTGCGCTCGGGCGGAACTCCTGACCGCCGACACGGACGCCGACGCCGGTCAGCACAAAATTGCCGTTGCCTGCCAGTCCAGGGCCACGCTGCGGCAGAGCGTCGTCGCTCAGCACCCGCAGCTTCATCGCGGCGATCCGCTGGCGAGGGGGCTGCTGAGAATTTTCAGCGACGCCTGGCGGCTGACGCAGCTCGGGGCCGACGGTGATTTGGTAACTGGTGTTCGCATCGGGCTTGCCGGCCACTCGCAGCGATCCATCGGCCAGCGGCTGGAAGCTGGCGTCACCTTCGATGCCTTCTCGAATGTTGGCTCCGCGGAACAGGATCTGTTGCCACGGCTCTTCGTCTGTTGACGCGGCTGCGGCTCGCTTCTGCTGGGCGAGCAAACGCTGCAGCAGTTCTGCTTCCCGCTGCCGCTGATTCGCCTCGCGTTGTCGGTCGCTGGGCGATGCGGGAACGCCGAGCGTCTCACCGCGGGCCACCGCGACCGTTGCGCCGGTGTTGTTGACGTCGGTGCCCGAGTTGAAAAACGCAAACAACTCGTAGTATTCGCGATGTGAGATCGGGTCGTATTTATGTGTATGGCACTGGGCGCAGCCGAGCGTCAATCCGAGCCAGACCGCACCGGTCGTGTTCACCCGGTCGACCACCGATTCATGGCGGAACTGTTCGGGATCTGAGCCGCCTTCTTGGTTGATCAACGTGTTGCGATGAAAGGCCGAAGCGATCAACTGCTGCTTGTTCGCACCTGAAAGCAGGTCGCCAGCGAGCTGCTCGATCGTGAACTGATCAAACGGAATGTCGTCGCCGACGGCCCGGATCACCCAGTCGCGATACGGCCACATCGACCGCTGCGCGTCGACCGAGTAGCCATGCGAATCGGCGTAGCGTGCTTGGTCGAGCCAGTGCCGGCCCCAGCGTTCGCCAAAGTGTGGTGAGGCGAGTAACTCATCGACGAGGCGTTCGTAAGCATCCGGCCGCGGATCGGCTTCAAACCGCGCGACCTCATGCGGCTCCGGCAACACGCCGGTCAGATCGAGCGACAGGCGGCGAATCAGCGTTGCCCGATCGGCCGGCGGCGAAGGCTCGATACCCGCCTGTTCCAAAGCGGCGATGATGAAATGGTCGATCGGATTGGAAATCGCTGCGTCGCTCTGGACATCTGGGATGACCGGATCACTCAGCGGTGCGAACGCCCAGTGCGGTTCAAACTCCGCTCCTTCGGCGATCCAGCGGCGAAACAGTTCGACTTCCTCGTCGCTCAACCGCGCTCGATTGCTGTGCGGCGGCGGCATCAGCATGTCTTCATCGGCTTCCGCAATCCGCTCGATCAGCAGGCTCGCGTCCGGGTCGCCCGGCACGATCACTGCTCCGCCGCCCAGGTCCTCGAGCACCGCATCGCGCTGGTCTAGCCGCAGTCCCGCTTCACGGTGGTCTTCATCGGGGCCGTGACAAAAGTAGCAGCGATCCGACAAAATCGGCCGGATTTGATCGTTAAAACTGACCGGACGCTCGCTCGTTGCCGACACCGCGGGCGGCGCGGCGTCCTCGGGCGCCGACGCTTCGGCCCAAACGCCACTCACCAGCAGCCAACCGATCGCGAGCACCAGGAGCGGCAGTTTCGCGCAGTGGTACGATCGGAAACGCATCAAGCCGGAGGCAATCCCAGACGTAGCTGCCATGAGAGATCTGTCAGTAGGCAAAAAGGCAGGCTCAAACGCAACGGAAAACTCAATCGAGCCGCCGCGTGTAAAGCCACCATTCTAGCGTCATCACACCTAGCATGCAGAGTAATATCCACCGCCAATATTCTCGGCGATAGGCGACCGCCGCGTCCGCAGCCGCAACCGCTTCATATCCGAGCAACACACTCTCGACCGGCTGCAGATCGCTTTCTTGAGGATCGAACAGATTGACGGCAAACCGATCGATCAGCCTCTGCGATGGATCGCGGACCTCGTAAAAGCCGATTTCTTCGGCGCGTGAGAACAGGACCGCCCCGGAATGACTCGTCGTCAGCGGATGCCGCTGGCCATCGGGAGCCTGGATCTCGACCATCGCGTGCCGGTTCTCGGTGCGGAGCGAAACGGTTTGACCGGGCTGGAAACTGGCCATCGCCGCAACGTCGGCCGCTCCGGCCAGGTGCCGGAGCAGGTTCAACACGAACACTGGCCAAGAGCGTTGGACTTGCCAGTCGGTGTTGGCGATCGCCTGCCCGTCGTCAGCAGCGCTCAGCAGCTCGAATCCGAGCACCAAGTCCTGATAACCTTGCCGCGGTGCGATCGCCAAGATGGGGCCGCCTTCAGCGGTGATCAGTTCGGTCGCACCATCGGGTGGCACGAGCGCCGTACCTTCGGCGATCAACAAGGAGAACAGTTCCAAGTACCGCATGATCGGGTGCGAGCGCGCGATGTCGACGAGCAACACCTGATTGCTGACCGCCTTCCGCTGCCACGCCTCCGGCGGCAAAGAGCCAATGAAAAACGTGTTGCTCTGCGGCATTTGCTCGGGAGCACAGCGGTCATAAATGATCAAGTCGTCGCGTCCGGCCGCTGCTCGCTGCTGGTACGTTTCGGTACTGAGGTAATCCGGCGGCACGGTTTCGACGTTGCAGACCGCCGCCGCCTGGCCCGTGGTCAGGGCGAGGTCCAGCGGCGGGTTGCCCGGCGTCACGACCAGTACATGGACCAACCGCAGCGGCGAGATTCCGGTATAGGCGACATTGTCGAGACTCAGCGCATCGTCGATTTCCAGATCCAACTCAAGCTGGGCCGCTTCTTCCGCCTCGATGACAAACGACAATCCCGTCTCTTCACCCGGCTCCAACTGCACCTCCTCGGCGTCGATGAACGCGCCGTCGAGCAACAGAGTCGCTGTGGTTCCGGCCGCCACCGAGCCCAGATTGGCGACCGTTGCAAACGCTTGGATTTGAGCCGGCGATTCAGGGTTACGCTCAGCCGAAAACGCCACAATCGCCAGGTTGCTCGGTTCATCCCCGCCGATACGAACGTAGGTCGGCTGGAGGTTGCCGAGGTCGAAGTCTTGGACGCCGGTGAACTTGCCGTCGCTGTAAAGCAGCAGATCGGCGGGCAAAGCAGCAGCGGGCTGCAGATCACTGGCGTCAGCGGCTTGATGGGTGTGATTCGGATTCGCTAGCCCTGCGGCCGCCTGTAGCGCTTCGAGAATGTTGGTCGGCCGCGACGTTACCTGTGCGCGGGCCAACGACTCGCGCAGCCGGCGGCGATCGGCCGTGAACGACTGCAACACATCGGTCCGGTCGCTGAACGCGATCACCATCGCCACGTCTCGATCGTCCATGGCGTCGATCGCCTCGCCGATCAGTCGCTTGGCCTGCTCAAAGCGATTGGCGTCCGGGGCGACATCGGTCGCTTGCATGCTCGCTGAACTGTCGAGCAGAAATACTTTACGCTGGGTCGATGCAGCATCCTCGTGGACACCTGGACGCAGCAGCGCCAGCGCCGCCAAGGCGATCGCCAGCAGTTGCAGCAACAACAACAGGTTCCGCCGCAGCCGCTGCAGCAAGCTGTTGACGTGCAGATCCTCGATCGTCTTGGACCATAAAAACGTGCTCGGCACACTGACGCTCTGCCGGCGCAGCTTGAGGAAATAGAGCAGAATGATGCCGATCGGAACGGCGGCCAGAACCGCCCATTGCCATGGCAGCAGCGCAGGGATGAAGCTCATCGCAACACGCCTCGTTGGCGCAAGTAGCGGGTAATCAGCTCTTCGATCGGTGTGTCGTTGCGCGCCAGGATGTAGCTGATATCGCGCCGGCTGCAGAACTGCCGCGCCGAATGGATGAACGCGGCGACCGTCTCACGATATTTCCGCAGCGCATGTTCGTTCAGCGTCACCTCGGCAAAATCGTCGTCCTCGGCGTCGACGAGCCGCAGGTCACCTCGCAGTGGCGGCTCCAGTTCCTCGGCCGCCAGCAGATGGATCACGACGACGTCCATGCGGCGGCCGATCAGCATCCGCAGCGCTGACTCGAACCCTTGTTTGTCCATCAGATCGGTGATCAGCACCACGACGCCCGCCCCACCGCTGCGGGGCGCAAAGCCGCGGATCCCCTCGTGCAGGGAAACGTTGTGTCCGCTATGCACCGAATCGAGATAGCCGAGCATTTGCCATAGCCCACTGCGGCCGCGCAGCACCGGAGCCCGCGCCCCAGCCGGCCCCAGCGCGGCAACCCGCACCCGATCGCCGTGGCACAGGCCGACGTAGCCCAGCGCCGCAGCAATTTGTTTGGCGACATGCAGTTTCGTCGGCACGCCATAATTCATCGATTCGCTGGCGTCAATCAAGGCGTGAAAGTGCAGATCCTCTTCTTCGAGGAATAGTTTGAGAAACAACTGGTCCAGCCGCGCATACAGGTTCCAGTCGATCAGTCGCAGGTCGTCGCCAGCGACGTAGCCGCGAAAGTCCGCAAACTCGACGCTCGCGCCTTTGCGCTTGCTCCGCCGCTCACCCTTCATCCGGCCGCGGAAGATCTTACGTGACACCAGTTCCAGTCGTTCCAGCTTGGCCAACAGCGTCGGCGAGAGCAGTTCAACAGCGGCAGTAGACATGAAAACCTTTGATGAACAGCATGGCTGGGAATCTGCCGGGGCCGACGGAATAGGCGGCTTCGTCAGATGCAATCATACCACTAGCGCGGCCTGGGAACCTGCGACGGCCGGGTCCCGGTTCGCCATGAATCGCGACTTTGCACCGGTCGCTGTTGCTCGCTGTGCACCGATCTTTGGGAGCCACTGAAAATGAAAGTTACCTCAATTGACTCGCCGCTACAGAGGGGCCAGTCAAATGCATGTTGACACTTCATCTTGGACCGCCTTAAAACGTGGTCCGCACAGTTCGCTCGGGCGGCGACGCAGTTAACCGCGTTCGCTCCCGGCGGTGGGCCGCCTCCTCCTCTCCGTTTTTCCGAGAATGAACCATGAACCGTCTTTCTTCTCTCGGCCTCTCGGATCCCAAAGTCGCGTCCACGTCCACCCCACCTGCCGCGTCGGCGGCGACCCAACCGGCGGTTTCACCGCTGGGACAGTGGATCGATCGGCCCCAGCGGTTTTGCTTGCCGGTCAACTATGAGCCGAACTACCGTTACCCGTTGATCGTTTGGTTGCACAGCGATGGGTACAACGAAAATCAAATCGCCCAGGTGATGCCCCACATCAGCCTGCGGAATTACGTTGGAGTCGGCATTCGCGGGTCGCGCTCGGTCGATCCGGTGGGGCATCGCTTCGATTGGTCGAACCAAAGTGCGGCGGTCGCTCGTTGCGAGAACGCGATTTGGCAAGCGATCGAGGATGCATCGGAACGTTACTCGATTCACCCCGACCGCGTGTTTCTCGCCGGATACGGTGCCGGTGGCACCATGGCCCGGCGGGTCGCGCTGCGGCAACCGACGGCGTTTGCTGGCTGCGTTTCACTCGGCGGTCGCTTTCCGCGCGGCGGCGGCGTGCTGAGTAATTTGCAAGCAGCCCAGCAACTGAAGAACTTCTGGGCGGTCGCGATGCGGAACCCACAGATTTCTGAAGATGACTTCCAACAGGATCTCGCTTTAGCCAGCGCCGCTCGGTTACGGCTCGACATCCGGCGTTACACCGTCGCTGACGAAATGGTCCAAGAGATCCTTCGCGACGTCGATGCCTGGATCATGGAGCGGGTAACTGGAGTCGAAACGTTATCGTTCAACTCCCACTGGAATACCGAGCCGGTGACGTTCTCGACCAACTGAGCCCCGGTCACGTAAACTGACGCGGTCCGCGCGAGAATTGCGCGTGCTCAGCGGGACTGATTAAGATGGGAAGGCACTCCGGCTTCTTCCGAATCAGTTTCCGACCGCGGTACTTTCTCGATGCAACCTCTGCTGCTCTTTCGCCCGCTCGCGCTCGTACTGGCCCTTGGATCGTCCCTGCTGGCTGCACCGCACGTCGGGGCGCAGGAAGTTGGGGCACAAGAAGCGGTCGATGCGGCCCTAGCCCGGCCCGACTATTTTCTGCTGGAGCTTCGCCGGCGGGCTCGCGGCAACACCGTCCAGCGGGCAGAATCGATCCGCGATGCGCTGCGATTGCGACTAGACGCAGAAGCGGGACCGTTCTTGGAAGCGCTGGCTGCGCTGGAGTTGACCGATGCGCAGCGAGCGCAGATGACGGACATCATTTCCGGCGAGCGGTTGCTGCGGGTCACCGTCGATGAGGGATTCAGTCAGCCGGCGCGCGATCAAGCCAACACGCTGCTGGCGGCCAAACGCCGGCACACCGAAGACATCCAGCGGATTACCGACGCGATCGCCGCGGTGGGCAGCGGCGACTCCCGGCGCGAATTACCCGCCTTTCGGACATTGCTGGCTGCGGGCACGACCGCCATCGGTCCGTTGGCCGTAGCGGCTGCGGGCGAGCCCGACTTCGATCGCCGCGACGCGCTGCTGCGCGTGCTGGCGCGACTGGGCGAAGAAAGCTTGGCGGCGCTGTCGCAGTTGACCCTGTATGGCGAGGATGCCATGCGAGCCGGAGCGCTGGCCTCGCTCGACCGACTGCGGGGTAGCGCCGCCTTGCCGTATTTGACCGTCGCCGCGCATGCGCCGGCCGCCAGCGCTGCGGAGCGCCAGGTGGCCACCGACGCGTTGGTCGAGCGCTATGGAAAGGTTCCCGCTCATCACGAGGCGCAGGCGTACCTACTGGCACAGTTGGCGGAACTGCGGATTACAGCAGGTCAGCAGGGGCTGAGCGATGCGACGGCACTGAGTTGGATCTTCAGTGGCGAGGAGCAATCGCTCGTTCCGACGCTCACCACGGCGGGCCTGGCGGCGCAAAAGCGGGTTGCTGATCTGTCGCGTCTGCTGCAGCGGCTCGGTGGTTTATCGGCGGAAGCGCTCCGCCATGGTGTGACAGCCGACTTGGCCTACCGCTACCAACTCGATCCGCTGACAGTCATCGAGCAGGCCGATGAACTGCGGCGGCTGTGGGGCGAACAGGCGTTGGGCGCGCGGTCACTGTCGGCGATCATTGACGCAGCGCTGAGCGAGGACGATCTGGCCGCGGCGGTCGCTGCGATGACCTTAATCGGAGACGTGAGCAGCGGTGATCCCGCCGATCTGATGACGACCCATTCCGCCCAGCTCTCGCCGCTGGTGCAGGCGGTCCGTCACTCGGTGCCACAAGTTCGCTACGAAGCCGCGGCGGCAATCGCCCGGTTGCAATATCCCGCGTCCTATGCCGGCAGCTCAACGGTGCTCCAGACTTGGATCGAGATGACCAAACTGAGCCGCGAGCCGGTGGCGCTGATCGTGGAAACGCGGAGCGGTTTAGCAGCACAGGTCGAGCAGTTGATCACCGCTCGCGGCTACCGTGTGGAGGTCGTTTCGTCGGTGCGCGAATTGGTCGAAAGCCTCAATGAAGGCGGTGACATTCGGATGGTGATCAGCACGACGCTGTTGCCCGATCGTCCGGTGCTGGAACTGGTCGATGCGATCCGGCGACATCCGTTTGGACTGCGAATTCCGATTTTTATTCATGGCCCTGAAGACGATTCAACCATTGCCGCAACCGAGCAACAGCGCTGGGAGACGCCGGTCGTGCATGTCGAATTGCCCGCCTCGGTCGCAGGCTGGGGGATGGTGCTGGAGCCGCTGACGAATTTGCCGCTAGGCCGACTGCAGGGGCTGGAACCGCTGACGGCTGTGCAACGGTTTGACTTTCGCCGTCAGGCGATGAACGCCGTCGGACATCTGGCGAGCGATCCTGATGTCTATCATTTTTATGACTTCCGGTTGGTTGCCGCCGCGAGCCTCGACGTCGGCCCGATCGAAACCGGCGAAGCGAGTAACGTGGCTTTCGGCGATCCGCGTTTGGCGGTATTGTCTGTCGCAGCTAGCGAGCAGTCGCAAGCGGCACTGGTCGATCTGCTGTTGCAAACAGACGCTCCACCAGAGCGCTACCAGGCGATCAGCGAAGCGCTGCGTCAGTCGCTGGCGCGAAACGGCATTTTGGTCAGCGCTGCGGTGCTGACACGGTTGGACGCGGCAGCGCTGCGAGCGGCTGAGGGACCCCAGCGGCAGGCGATCATGGATGTCATCGCGACGATCGCTGTCCGCGTCGGAGCGGAACCCGCCGAGTCGAGCCAGGAGTGACGCGTTTTCGCACGGCGGGGACCAGAGAGAAGCGAGCTACGTTCACCGACATCTAGCGTTCATGTCGATCCTTGGAATCCCGACGCCTCAATCCGCTGGTGGCTCACCGCAAAGGAGTCCCCTCGCCGGTACACAAGCACAGCTCATTCCCGGCATCATCGGCAATGCGAAGTCGATGCAGGAGGTGTACCGCATCACGCGCCGCGTCGCCGCCACCAACGCTTCGGTGTTGATCCTCGGCGAAACCGGCGTCGGCAAGGAATTGATCGCCGCGGCTGTGCACCGCCTGAGTCACCGCAGCGCCGGGCCGCTGGTGAAGGTCAACTGCGGAGCGCTGAGCGAAAGCTTGCTGGAAAGCGAACTGTTCGGCCACGTTCGCGGAGCGTTCACCGGCGCCGTCAATCATCGCGCTGGACGGTTCGAGGCGGCCAACGGCGGCACGATCTTCCTCGATGAAATCAACAGCACCACGCTGACGCTGCAGGTCAAGTTGCTGCGCGTGCTGCAAGAGAAGGAGTTCGAGCGCGTCGGCGATACGGCGACGCTGCAGACCGATGCGCGGATCGTGGCGGCGAGCAATCGCGACTTGATGAACGAAGTCCGTGAAGAACGCTTTCGCGAAGACCTTTATTGGCGGCTCAACGTGGTGCCGATCGAGATCCCACCGCTGCGCCGTCGTCGCGAAGACATTCCCGCACTCGTGTCGTTTTTTCTGGAGCACTACAACGAGATCAATGACCGCTACGTCGTGCACATCGATCGCGCCGCGCTGGAGGCGTTGCAGGACTATCACTGGCCGGGCAACGTCCGCGAATTGCAGAATTACATCGAACGCGCTGTCGTGATGGCTGAAGGGGATGAGTTGGCGGTCGACCTCCTGCCCGGTGTCGTCACCGGTCGCCAGCGCTCCAGCGGGCCGGCGTTGCCCGCAACCGACATCGACACGCTCACTCGCGAAGTCGTCCTCCAGGGCGTTAGCGATGCAGGCGAGGAGGCATCGGGACTGCACAGCTTGATCGTCGATCGTGTCGAACGCGAACTGATCGCTCAAGTTCTGCAGTCATGCGGCGGTGTGCAGACCAAGGCGGCGACGCGTCTGGGAATCAACCGCAACACGCTGCACAAGAAGATCAAGGATTACGGGCTCGACGCGGCGGAGCCGGAATAGCCGGCCGCCTCGATTTCAAGATCGCGTTCCACCTGCCCCAGACTCAGCTCACGATACGCTTCTTCTAATTCTTCGTTGAGCGCCCTGAGCTCTTCCATTTGACGCGACGTGACCGCCATGCTGCGGAGCACCGTCAATTCCTGATAACTCGTTTCACCTTCCGCGTTGGCTTGCCAGCCACCGCCAGCGGCCGACAGATAATTGGAGCGATCACATTCGGGACAGCAATGCACCGACAGCACCACCCGCTCGCTGCCGTCCTCGGTCAATTGCAACTTCCGGATCGCTTCGGGGCCAACTTCAATCACGCGCTGCCAAGCCGGATCGGACGGCGATACTGGCAAGTTCGCAATCTCTTCGGGACCAATCGTCCAGCAATCGCATGGTTCGCAAAACGGTCGCTGATCCCAGGCGGCCAGGAAGGTGGTGCGTGTGAAGTAGATGATGGCTCCCAACTCGACCAGCCAAACTCCGACCAGCGGCAGCCCGCCAATCCCTGCCCCGCCGCCGTTGCGCACCTGCCAACCCATCCAGCGCACGATCTCTCCGGGCAAAAACCCGCGCAGCAATGCTTGATTGAGCTGCACATCGACACCCAACCCTGCCGCGATCAACAACGCCCGATGAACACCCCAGGCCGCATAGTAGGCGGCGGCCACCGCCAGCCCCGCCGCCAACACGGCGAACAAGGAAGCTCGCACTTTACCCAGCCGACAGACTTTCGCAGCCAGACCACCGAGCACCCAGCCCAGTCCCACCGATGCGATCCAGCGAAGCTTCACGGCCGGAATCAGCACCACCGCTGCGCAGTAGACGATCCCGCTGACAAACGCCAATGGGATCAGCAGCGCTGCCACCATGATCCACGCCGCCACCGGCACCAACCCACTGGATGAATAAAAATTGGGTCGCAGTGAAGCGGCACTCATACGTCAGCAGCTCGGAAGGGAAAACGAAATCACGGGCACTCCAGGGTGCGGCCTGCGGTTATCATACCAGCGCTGCGCTCGGATGACCGAGCGTTTTCGCCACGCTCACCTCGTAATCTCCCGCCGATCGCCCTCGCCCGCTTACCATCACACGCTGCTGATGCTCGAGGACTCGTGGCTACCGTTTTCCCAGTGGAACCTCCGCTACAACCCGTTTGGCGAGCTTACCGCTGCCGAGCGTGCACAGGTAGCGATTTTTGATTCCGCCCCGATCCTCGACCGTTTGCAAGACGGCGGCGCGGCGGTGCAGTTCATCGGCGATTGCGGCCGAGGCAAAACGACACGGCTGTTGGCAATTCAGCAGCGGCTCGATTCAAGCGCCGCGTTCATCTATCTGCCGGCGTTCGCTGCGGTGACGCCGCAGTGCTGGCTGCGGCTGTGGCAACTGCGCGGCGACCTGTTGATCATCGACGAAGCGCAGCGGATCGCGGCGCCGCTGCGATGGCGACTCTTCCGCCGTGGGGTGCCGCTGGTTCTGGGCACGCATCGTGACCTCAGCAGGCCGCTGCAGCGCGCGGGATATCGTGTGACGACGGTCTGGGTTGGCCCTGGCAACGACGCCGCGCACCTGCGCCAAGTCGCCAACGCCCGGCTGGCCGCAGCGCGGCTGGCGGCGGGCGATGTGCCGCAAATGTCGCTCGCCGAAGCCCAGCAACTCGTCAGCCGCTTTGGCGACGATCTACGGGCGATCGAATCGTTTCTCTACCACCAAGTGCAACACCAGGCTGGCCGCAATGGGCAAATGCGTTTTATCGATTGAGCTCGAAGATCCGGCCGCGGCCTATCGCGCCGGACAGAAAGTCCGCGGTCAGGTACAGGTCGATGCCGACGCCGATGTCCGCTGCCGATCGCTGACCGTGTATGCGGGCTGGCGAACCCGTGGCATGGGCAATGTCGCCAGCGAACAGGGGCCCAAAGTGACGCTGTTCAGCGGCGAGCTGACGGCGGGAGCGTCGCAGCGGTTCTCGTTCGAAGTTGAAACGCTGCTCTGGCCGGTCACCTACAACGGATTTCAACTCAGCGTCGAACACTTTGTCGAAGCCACAGCGGATATCCCGTGGACCGTCGACCCCAAGGTCTCGCTCCCGATCCACGTCACGCCCGGCGACTATCGGCCACCTGATGCGGAGCCCCCGCGGTCGCCGGCGGCACTCCTGCAACTGATTTTGTTTCTGTTTTTGAGCCTGTTCTTGACGTTCATTGCCCTGTCGTTCTTCGGCCCGAACCCGATCGTGATGATCGGCATTCCCGTCCTGCTGCTGTGCGGGGCAGGGTTGTTGATGTTGATCTTCAAGTGGCTGCCCAAGTTGTATGTCGGCCAGGTCCACTTCGACTTGGAGCCGCGGCGGTTGTCACCGGGTGAGCTGCTCCGCGGTTCGTTCTCTTTGCGACCGACCTCGGCGATTGAGCCTCAATTCATCCGCTTTCGTCTCATCGCGACCGAAGTCTGTGTATCGGGCACAGGGACCAATCAAAAGACGCACCGTCATGTGCTGTTCGACCGGCTGTTGGTGCTGGCAGAGCAGCCTCAGTTACCGGCCAATGAGACCAAACGCTACGAGATCCTCACGCGCTTGCCGCGGGTCGCCGCGTACTCGTTGAAGCTAACGCACAACGAACTCCACTGGGTGGCCCAGATCCATATCGGCATCCCAGGGCTGGTCGACTGGAAAGACGAGATTTACTTGAGCGTTGTGCCGTCACTTGATCCGGCGATGGCCGCCCGAACACTTGCGCCTGGCCATCAAGCGGCCCAGTTCGCCTTGGATTTGGCCGATCTCGACGTGGCAGATTCAGCACCTCCCGAGGATGCGATCACGTTTGCCGAGACCGTCGGCCACATCGTCAACGCCCGCGCCAATCCCGAGCAGGTTGACTTGCTGGTCGACGCCGTCGCCGGCCTGCCACTACCGCTGCAGGTGCGAATCGGCCGGCGGTTGCTGCGGGGCGGTGATGAAGATGTGCAGTTGGCCCCCGATGAGCAGGTCGTGTGGGCGGAGCATGAGGAGCCGCTGCTGCCGCTTTCGCTCTACATTCCCAAGCATCGGGTGGAAGATTTCGAACGCGCCAGCGGTACGATCTGGGAGGGGCGCGGAGAGATTGTCGGTTGGGACCGACGCGGCGGCCGGCTGCAAGTCCGGATCGAAGGGTAGGGCGAAGCTCGCTGCAAAAGACGCCGCGACCGAGCACTGCTGAATCTGCATGAACCGGGGTTCAGGTTGCTGGAAAACGTTGCTCGCCGCGATCGAGCCCGGTAGAATGCACCGGCTCATCTAGAGCGTTTGCCGATTTTGTCTCATTGGGTCGCTGAGCATGCACAGAAAGTGGTTTCCCGGCAGCGCGGGCCAAAGCCGAACGAGAAGGTCGACAGGCAACGTGCATCCCAAACTGACAATCCTGACGGCGCTGCTGATCTGTATGGCTGCCCCGCTGGCGCCCCCTGCGGCACGCGGCGACGAACCGCAGACGCCCGGTTTCCTCAAACAACGGTTCAGCATTCGAGCGTCCAGCCGACGTGACAATGGCGACATGATGCGGCTGGTCGCGCCGCTGGCGCAATCGGCGGGCCAATCGGTGGTGCAGGTGGTGTCCGATGGCACCCCAGTGGCGCTCGGCGTGATCGTCTCCGAAGACGGGTACATCTTGACCAAACGCAGTGAGCTGTCGGGCGACCCGATTCGCGTTCGCCTGCCCGACGCACGCTTGCTGCCGGCACGTGTCGCCGCGGTCCGCCGCGGAAGCGATCTGGCACTGCTGCGGCTCGAAGGCGTCGGCGAAGTGCTGCGGCCGCTCGAACTGGCCGATGAAGATCCGACCGCGATCGGCAGCTTTTTAATCAGCATCGGCCGCGGCGGTACCCCGATCGGACTCGGTGTGGTCAGCGCCCAGGCGCGCGCCGTGGAGCACAATGGACGGCTGGGAATCGTGATGGACGACGAACCGGGCCACCCTACAGTGCGGGGAGTCTGGCCGGACAGCGGAGCGGCGGCCGCGGGCATCCAACTCGGCGATCGGATCATCGCCGTCGACGGCCGCAATGAGGTCAGTCGTACCACCGTGATCGAGATGTTGCGCGGCATGTTCCCCGGTGAAACCGTGCGGCTGACCATCAATCGAGAAGGCACCACGATGGACCTGGTCGCCAAAATTCAGGATTTCGGCGTGATGCAGGAAACGGCCAATGATATGAAAGTCAATGGTCCCCGGAGCAGCCGCTTGAGCGGATTTCAACAGGCGGTGCAGCACGACACGGTGCTGGACCCCGACCAGTGCGGCGGCCCCGTTCTCGATACCGCTGGACGTGTGGTCGGGCTGAACATCGCACGAGCCGGCCGGGTCGTCAGCTACGCTCTGCCAGCCTCGCTGGTCAAATCCGAACTGGCGAGCTTGCTAGAAGAAGCTCGCGGACTCGCCGGCGAAAACTGAGCCCTAGGCTAATCAGAACTGCATCTGATACTGCAAGTAGAAGAAGTGGGCATCATCCAAGCTCGGGATGCCATTGTTACCTGCGATTCCGCCGCTGGTTTCCTTGTAGTAATCGCCAGCGTGGAAGTAGGAATACCCCACGAGCATGCTGTGGCGCGGGTTCAAATTGATTGTGAACAGCACATCGAGTTCATGGCCGAGTTCGCGGTCAGCCGCCGGCGCCACCAAATTGAAGGGTGTCATCGTGACGCTGTACGGTGTCGTTAGATTGTCCAACAAGAAGTAGTGATACCATAACAGCAGCGATACCCGGTCACCGAGAACCGGCGTCATGAACTGCGCGTTGATGTCGTGCAGGTTGCGGCGACCAAACAGATCCATGAAGCCGTTGTACTTATGAGCTAACGGATAGAGGTGATCAAAGCCGTCGCCGAATCGGCCCGCTTGTGCAAAGTCATCTTCGCCCGATGCGTAGTCGTACCAGGCCCACACCATCGGAGACCAACTTCGACCAGCCAGACTAACGTCCAGCTTTCGGCCAAGTCCTGCCGTGATGAATCCGGCGTCATGGTTGCTGCCGTCGGCGTTGTCGCCGAACTGGACGCCGCCCTCAAACTCGTAGAGCAGCCAGTCGTAGCCGCCCGCTAACCGCGAACCGACAGTATGCACGCTCGCTCCAGCGCGCTGATAGTCCAACCCGAGGTAATACGTGTCGAGCTGGCCGACATCGAGCCCTTTGCGCGTTCCGTAAACACCATAAAACAAGGTTTGGGTGTCAGCGCTATCCCACTGGTTACTGCCCTGGGTTGCCAGGGCGCGATCGACGGGATTGACAAAGAATCCATCCACGTTCCAGTCAGCGCCGCTGTACATCAGCTTGTAGCCGTCAAACGTTCGACGCGTGTTTGCCCAGTCCAACGGAGAGACGAGTCGCTGGTTGCCATAAATCAGTTCTTGCCGGCCCGCGCGAGCGATCAAGGAACGCTCTTGTTCCCGAACCAAAACCGCATCTAAGAACAGGTTTTGAGCTTCGCCACGATTGACCTCAATCGGCCGATTGGGAAAGTTCTCACCGCCGGAATCGGCAAACAGATACTCGCCATAGAAGCGGAAGTAGTCATTGATGCGATAATTCGAGAACAGTCTGATGCGAGTTAGTAAGAAATCATCATCTAGGCCCGTCAGCCCCTGGCCGCGGATGTTGTGTTCACTGTGATACCGCAGACGAAGTTCCCCACCGAGGTCGATCTGCCCGTCGTGCGGCATCGGCAATAACTTCAAACCTTCGCCCGGATGAAACTCGTCATACCAGCGATCATTCAAGTAGCTGAAGTCATTGTCATAGAACACCCCTTTGAACGCTTGTCCCGCCTTGGCAGCCGCGGCTGCGCGCTTCTGCTGCGCCTCCTGTGCCGAGACAGCAGGCTGAAGTGCTGGCAACGATTCAGCACTGAGCGGCCCGGCGGCGGCCCCTTGGTAATCAACAACCGGTTGTTCTGCCCACGTGAGCCCAGTGCCGAGGCTTTCTCCTGAGCCGGTGGCGGTTGCTGAGCGATCAGTCGTTGAACTGGCTTCCTGAGCAAAGGCGGCGGCCGGAATACCGACGGGATTCTGCGTTTGAGCCGCTACAGGCGTCCCGCTGAGCATCAGCGCCCAAGCCAGTCGCGACAGAGGTAAACGGTGTTGCATCGCCAAGGAACTCCATTTTACGCTGGGCGGTTCGTTGCAACCGTGAGCGTTTGAGCCGATTGGCTCAAGCTGACGGCAGCAGGTCGTTCGCTTGAATCACCATTCTTTCATCGCCCAGAGTAACCGCCGCAACGCAACAAAATCGAACTGCCCGCATAGTCGCACCCTGCAGCTAAGCAGCACAGGACATGCGATTCGGCAAAATTCGATCCGTCGGCAGGCGACAACGTCCGGTTCCCACCCGCCGCACCGCAGCGACGGATCTGACCGTAAAACGGCTGCTGACCTGCCTACCGAACCGGGCAGCCACCAGATAACGCGGAATGCTCGCCGCGCCAGGTGGTCACATTTGAACCACCCCATTCTGTATAACGCCTGCCGCAATGCCCAATCGATTTGCAGCACTGCCTGCAATTGCCTCAGAGGCCTCTCGTGTCGCAAAGCAGGCATGAGCTCTGCCAGAAAAAAGAGGGGGATTCCAAGCGGCCAGTGATTGCGGCTAATGGTTGCCAAGCCACCCTTATTGCCTCGGGCTGTGACTCATAACCGGCGACTGGTATTTCGCTTGCGTTCCTTCGATCACCCGTGGGCCAATGGACTTTCCATGACCACCTGTCGATCGCGAGGAGTTGAAAGATGCGCAAGGGGTCGGAGCATGGATCAATTACATCAGTGCCACCTAATTGGTATCTCAATGCTCTAGCCATTGGACTGTTGCTCGTAAATGCCGGTTGCGGTGGCCAACGGATCTCGATGGAAGAATTGGAGCGGGCAGCCGTGCAGGTGCTCCGCGATCCCAGCCGTTCCGCTGGCGATAAGCCCATGCAGTCGGTGCGGCTGGTTGCCATCGAAAAGCCAGCACTCAAGCTCGGATTTATCAAACTGACCGACTGCGCACCGCTGGTCATCGCACTTGAAAAGGGTTTCTTCAGCGATGAAGGGCTCAAGGTTCAGTTGGAAGCACAGTCGAACTGGAAGGTGTTATTGGATCGTGTGATCGATGGCCAACTCGACGGCGCCCACATGCTTGCCGGCCAACCGATCGGCGCGTCGATCGGGATCGGCACCCAAACGGCCGTGATCACCGCCTGCAGCCTCGATTACAACGGCAACGCCATCACCGTCAGCAATGCCGTGTGGAAGCAGATGCAAGCCGCCGATCCGCGGCTGAACTCTCCCACCCCTCCTCACCCGATCACAGCCGACTCGCTACCCGGCATCGTCGCAGCGCGCAAAGAGGCCGGAAGACCGCTGACCATGGCGATGGTCTTTCCGGTCAGTACTCATAATTATGAACTTCGCTACTGGCTCGCTGCGGCCGGAATTCATCCGGGAATGTACAGCGCGCAGGACGTGACCGGCACAACTGACGCAGATGTCTTATTGAGCGTCACGCCACCACCGCAAATGCCTTCGACGTTGGAAGCGGGCACCATTGACGGCTACTGTGTAGGCGAGCCTTGGAATCAAAAAGCGGTGGCCAGCGGTATCGGCGTGCCGTTAATTACCAGTTCCGAAATCTGGCAGAACAACCCTGAAAAGGTGTTCGGAGTCACAAAGGCCTGGGACGAAAAGCATCCCCAGACGCACGTGGCAGTCATCAAAGCACTGATCCGAGCCGGCAAGTGGCTCGATGCGACCGGCGACGATGGAGCGTACCTCAACCGTGACGAAGCGGCCAAAATCCTTAGCCGCCCAGACTATGTGGGTGCGGAGTACGAAGTGATCGCCGCAAGCATGACCGGAACATTTCGATTTCAAAGTTCCGATGTGCAACCAAGCCCCGAGTTCAACGTGTTCTTTAATGGATTTGCAACCTATCCCCACTACAGCGACTGCATTTGGTTTCTGACCCAGATGCGACGCTGGGGGCAGATTACTGAGGCCAAACCTGCGCAGTGGTATGCCAACACGGCCGCAGCGATCTACAGGCCACAGATTTACCGCCAGGCGGCAGAGGCATTGATCGCCGAAGGCAAACTTGCGGCCAGCGAAGTTCCGCCGCCGGATTATCACGGTTACCGGCCCACCACCTCCGACTTCATCGACGCGCGCCGCTTTGATGCAAGCGATCCAATTGGCTATTTAAGCAGCTTTGAAATTGGACTCAGAAATTGAACGCATAAGTCTGAAGTTATGTTACTCGACCGGCCTTGAATAAGTCCCGCAAGAGCCTCTGCCCTAAACACAGTCGCGCGTTCAATGCTTGGAAATCAACTTCTATGAAAAATCGAATACGCAGTAAAGCACTGAAGTTCTGTCAGATCGCCGGACTGCCAGTTCTCGAACCGTTCGTCCGTCTCGCTGCGGGAGAGGACGCCCGCGAGCAACTTCGCGAAATCGCTAAGTTTACCATCGTACCGATTCTCTCGGTGGTGCTGTTCATCGGGCTCTGGTCCGTCGCCGCCAGCCGAATCAAGACCGACAGTGCGCAATTGCCCAGCCCCACCGCCACCTGGACCGCCGCCCGGGAACTTTGGGACGCCCATCATCAGCAGCGGCAAGCCGACGCCATCCGGCGTGAGGAAGAGCGACAACAGGCGGTTTATTATGTCGTCCAGGCGTTACGGGCAGAGCAACAGGCCGAGACGGCCAATGGCCAGCAGAGGGCCACGCTGCTCGCCAATGCGGACCTGTTGCGCAAACAGGCGATGCAGACAGCCAATTTCACCTCCACCTCAGCTCCGACCTTTATTGACCAAACGGTCCGCAGTATCGGAACGGTGTTTGTTGGTTTTCTGATCGCCACCCTCGTGGCGGTGCCACTCGGGATCCTGTGCGGGATGAGTCCGGTATTCAACGCCGCCGTCAGCCCCATCATCCAGCTCTTCAAGCCGGTCAGCCCATTAGCTTGGCTGCCAATCGCCTCGATCGTGATCCTCTGGTGGTACAGCGGCAGCAACCCCGAGAATGCACTGTTCTCTCGTGCCTTCTTAATCTCCGCCACAACCGTCAGCCTCTGCTCCCTGTGGCCGACGCTGGTAAACACAGCTCTGGGTGTGGCAAGCGTCAACCCCGACTATCTGAACGTTGCGAAGGTGCTGCGACTCTCTTGGTGGCAAACGCTCACCAAAATCATCCTGCCTGCCTCGCTACCTATGATGTTTGCGGGACTGCGGATCAGCCTCGGTGTTGGCTGGATGGTACTGATTGCTGCTGACATGTTGGCGCAAAACCCAGGACTAGGAAAGTTTGTTTGGGATATGTTTCAAAATGGCAGCAATAGCACCTATGCCAAAATCACTGTCGCTGTATTGGTCATCGGCTTTGTCGGCCTGGTACTGGATCGCCTGATGGTGTGTTTGAAAAACCTTGTCAGCTTTGACAATGGTGCGACCGTGTAATGGTTGGCGAGAGTCGAAAGTGATCGATTAACTATTGGAATTGGAATTGGAATCGGTTTTATGAGTCTTGCTACTCTCCATCTCCCGGCCCTCGCAAATACAGTTCGTACGGTGCCGCCCCAACCGCTCATTGAACTGCGCGGGGTTAGTAAAAGCTATGGCAGCGGCGCAACTCGTCATGAGGTCCTGAACGACGTCAATCTCCGGTTACGAGAAGGCGAGTTTTTAGCAATCTGCGGATTCTCCGGAAGCGGCAAGACGACGCTCGCCAAGCTGATCACCGGACTGATCCGCCCCGATCGAGGCGAAATGTTGATGAATGACCAGCCCATCACAGGTCCATGCCCCGAAAGAGGATTGGTGTTTCAAAACTACTCCCTACTACCATGGTTAACCGTAAGGGGCAACATTGCATTGTCAGTTGACTCCGCCTTGGTCACTCGCTCACGCGGTGAGCGGCGCGAGCAGGTGGAACGCTTTATCGAATTGGTAGGGCTCACACACGCCGCCAATCGCTACCCTCACGAACTTTCTGGCGGCATGCGGCAACGCGTCTCTCTCGCCCGCACGTTGGCGACAAAACCGCGCGTGTTGGTGCTCGATGAGCCGCTGTCGGCCTTGGATGCCATGACCCGCAGCGTCATGCAGGCAGAGATTCTCCGCATCTGGGAAGAAGAGCGGCAGACGTGTTTGATGATCACCAATGATGTCGACGAGGCGATCTTGGTCGCCGATCGCATCGTCCCGCTCAACCCCGGCCCGGCGGCATCGCTCGGCCCGGTCTTCTCAGTCGATCTGGAGCGACCACGGGACCGCGCCGCACTGAATCACGACTCAACCTTTCAAGGATTACGAAACGCCATCACGAATTATCTCATTGCGATGCGCGCGAAGTCCCGTACCGACACGACCGCTGAAACGGATACTTCGCCGGTTGTGCTACCCGAACTGACACCACGGGCATTTCGCTTGCCTTCCCGCCCCATCCTCAACCGTCCGGTCTAATCAAGGAGCCGAACGATGCGCGGTTATGTCGAAATGTTTCGCTTGGGGAAGACCTACGACACTCCCAATGGCCCGGCGGTGATCGTTGAAGAATTCGATCTGAATCTGCAACAAGGAGAATACGTCTCCCTGCTGGGCCATTCCGGCTGCGGGAAAAGCACCGTACTAACAATGGTTGCCGGGCTCAATTCCATCACCCACGGCGGCGTTGCCATCGCTGGGCGAGAGATCACAGGTCCCGGACCCGACCGCGGGATGGTGTTCCAGTCGCCGTGTCTGATGCCCTGGATGACGGCGATGCAGAACGTGATGCTCGGCGTCAACCAGGTGTTTCCACACGGCACCGATCGTCAGCGTCACGACATCGCGGCCTACTACCTGACGTTGGTCGGTCTGGGAACGAGCCTGCATCGCCGCGTCAGTGAATTCAGTCAGGGAATGCAGCAACGCGTCGGTATCGCTCGGGCCTTTGCTTTGCGTCCCAAGATGCTGCTCCTCGATGAACCCTTTGGCATGCTCGACTCGTTGACAAGGATGGAACTGCAAGAAGTCCTGCAGGACATCCTCACCCGCGAGAACACCACGACGCTGATGATCACCCACGATGTCGATGAGGCGCTGTTTATGAGCGACCGGGTCGTGATGATGACCAACGGTCCACGGGCACGGGTCGGTGCAATCTTCCAGATCCCCTTCTCTCGTCCACGGCAACGAAACGAAGTTCTTGAACATCCTGAATATTACGAATACCGCGAACGGATGATTCGTTTCTTAGAGCAGCAGGATCGTCAGCGTCCGGTACAAGGAGCACGCTTCACATGAACGTCTCGACCACGATACCGGTAAGCCCATTTCTCGCCTCGTTCGAAGTTTACGATGTGGTGTCATCAGGCGCCGTGATCGAACTGACGGAGACGGGCGAACTGCGGTTAGTTGCGCTGCCCACAGCGTCCAGCGGATTACCTCGAATTGTCGACGACCGTGAGTCGCTACCGAAAAACGTTGCTGCGGTGCTGACTTTTCCGATCTATCGAGCCGGCCAAATTGTTTCAGTGGTTGCACTTGCCGCCGCCGCAGATCCGGCTGCACTAGGCGTCTTTGAGATCTGGGAGCCCTACGGTGAGTTCGCAGAAGTCAAATTGACTCAAGGTTACTACTCCCAACTCGATCGCTTTCAAAGCGTGAGCTCCTTCATCCGCTTTGAGAAGGGCAGCGGCTTACCAGGATCGGTATGGCAACGGCGCTGCGCAGTGGTCCACAATGACTTGCCCAACCACCCTGGCTTTCTGCGTGCGGCCGGAGCTTCGGCCGAAGCATTGACGACCGCCATTGGCATTCCAATCTTTGATGATGATTTTGTTGCATCCGTTCTGCTGATCAGTTCATCGAAATCGCCGCTGGCGCGCGGACTCGAAATCTGGTTGCCCGACGTCGACAGTTTCTCATTATTAGAAGGTTCCTATCCCAGTCTTGACCCCTGTTTCCATCTCCCACCCGGGGCGCGGCTGGCTGGAAACCATGGACTGCCCGGCCTTGCACAGCAGCATGGCGGCGCGTGTGTATCTCATCAGCCGGATCAATACGCAGCCGGCCGGGCCATTCCTCATGAGCAGGCGCAGCAGCACAGCGGTCTCGCGTTGCCGTATTACGACGATGCCGAACTAACATCGGTTGTGGTGCTGCTGTTCTGATGATTCGCCCGAGTTAGTTAGCAACATGAACAGACGGCCGTTCCTATGAGTACAATGCTTCCCATCGTCGCCCCCAAGCCCGACTTCATTGAGCAACTGCTGCGCGATCAGCATGCACTGTCTGCGGTTGAGCGTTTTAGCCTGATCAATGAAGGGCGTTTATCGTCAACTCATTCCGATGCGGCGTCTTATCCGACGGAAACCTCGGTCTTTTCGCAGAACACCGTCGGTTATCAACCCGCTCAATCCCATTACTATCGAGAACTGCTGCCTGCCTCACCACCGGGACCGGGACAGCAGTATGCTTTTGAGGTCAATCTTGATAAATGCAGCGGCTGCAAGGCCTGTGTGGTCGCTTGCCACACCTTAAACGGCTTGGAAGAAGACGAAGCTTGGCGGCGTGTCGGAACGGTCGTCGGCTCTGCGGATCAAGGATACATCCAGCACGTTACCACGGCATGCCACCACTGCGAAGACCCGGGATGTCTTAAGGGTTGCCCGGTCAAGGCCTATGAAAAAGACCCAATAACCGGAATTGTGCGGCATCTGGATGATCAGTGCATCGGCTGCAAGTACTGCACAATGATGTGCCCCTATGAGGTGCCTCGGTTCAGCGAACGGTTGGGCATCGTGCGCAAATGCGACATGTGCCATCAGAGGTTGTCCACCGGGGAAGCGCCAGCATGTGTTCAGGCATGTCCCAATGCAGCAATTGCCATCACCGTCGTCGCAACCTGCCAGGAAAAGGCTCTTTCAGATGCTGACAACGTCTCGGATGCACGTCTCGCCGCGGGGGCGCCGACATCACGGATCACGAGACCGACGACTCGTTATACAACGAAACATATCGAGTCATATCGAGCCGCAGCCCCGCGAGACATCGGCCTTGATCAAGTAGCCGAGAGCCACTGGCCGCTGGCGGTGATGTTGGTGGCAACGCAACTCAGCGTGGGTATCGTGCTACTTGAACGGTTGACGACCATGCTGTTGTTCTTCCGTGGAGAAACGTTATCGGCAGATACCTCCCGGACAGCAGCCACCGCAGCGCTGCTGCTCGGTGGCTTTGGATTGGGACTCGCTCCCCTGCACCTGGGACAACCGCTGCGTGCTTGGCGAGCGTTTCTGGGGCTGCGGACGAGTTGGCTTTCGCGTGAGGCTGTCCTGCTCGGCCAATACCTGGGGCTGCTCGCACTAGCCACGGCAATGCTCTGGTCCGGCGCTGCCGCGGACTACCTGCCCAGCGTATGGATCGATGCTTTATCCCCCGACGCGGTGGCCATTGTGCTGACATTAGCCGCGGGGTTTGGCTTAGTAGGGCTGTACAGCAGCGCGATGATTTATATCGTCACCCGACGTCGCTTGTGGCGCCCCGGGCGGACATTACCAAGGTTTTTCGGCTCAGCAGCGGCTGGCGGATTGGCATGGGCAGTTCCGCTATTGCTGATCACGCCCAGTAGCGTCCATCTCGCTTCGGCGGCGTCCTTCGGCGCAGCAATTTTGCTTGCTGTAAAACTCATCTGGGAATGTTCGATTCAGTTGATGACACATTTAGGTTGCGACGAGTTCGACGCTCGCAGCCGCTGCCTATCGCTTGGGCCACTGCGCATGTTGACCGTCGCAAGTTATGCCACTGGAAGCGTGGCAGTTGCCTTGGCTGTGTTTGCGGCCTTATTCGTTTCGTCGATGCCGATGGAATGTTCGTTACTCCTAGGATTTGGCATAGCAGTTCTCGCCAGCGGCAGCGAGCTCTGTGAACGGCTGTTGTATTTTTCGAGCGTCACTTATGAGCGCATGCCGGGGAGTCTGCGATGAACCTGATGCCTCAACCGAACTTGCAATCAGAACGCCAGCGACGAACATTGCCACAATTGTTGCAACAACGAGACGGCGCAATGACCCGCGAGTTGTTGCTACATCCAGGGGCTCACGGCCTGGGGATGACGCACACCACGCTTGCTGCGGACCAGACGACGACCGCGGTCTGTGGCTACTGCAGCACGGGCTGCGGACTGCGAGTGCACCTGCGGGATCAAGTTGCCGTCGGACTGACACCTGAGACTGAATATCCGGTGAATCTCGGCATGGCTTGTCCCAAGGGGTGGGAGGCGCTACGCGTACTCGATAGCGAGCAGCGAGCCACCGTGCCACTGCTGCGAACATCTGACGGAGACATGCAGCCTGTCACTTGGGACCAAGCACTGCGGACCTTTACGACACGGCTGAAAAACATTCAGCAGCAGTATGGCAATGATTCCGTCGCCTTTCTTAGCACCGGGCAAATTCCTTGCGAGGAAATGGCGTTGCTCGGCGCGCTGACCAAGTTTGGCATGGGCATTATCCATGGGGACGGCAACACGCGGCAGTGCATGGCAACGGCGGTCACGGCCTACAAGGAGTCATTTGGGTTTGATGCGCCGCCGTTTACGTATGACGACTTTGAACAATCGGACTGCCTCGTTTTTATCGGCTCAAACCTGTGCGTCGGTCACCCGATTATGTGGGAGCGGGTGCTGCGAAACCGCCATCAGCCCGAGATCATTGTCATCGACCCGCGGCACACCGAGACCGCCGCTGCCGCCACGCAGCACCTCCCCCTTCGTCCTAAATCAGACCTGATCCTCCTCTACGGGATCACCCAGCAGTTGATCGCTAACGACTGGATCAATCACGAGTTCATTGCACAGCACACCACAGGATTTAATGAGCTGGCTGCTCATGTCGCTCGGTTCACCCCCGAGTTCGTCGCTGACCACACCGGTCTAGCGCCCGAAGCAATCGCGCGTGCGGCCAAATGCATCGGTACTGGCAAGGCGGTTTCGCTGTGGTGGACGATGGGTGTCAACCAGAGTTATGAAGGTACGCGTACGGCCCAGGCCATCATCAACATCGCCCTGATCACGGGCAACATCGGCCGGCCGGGTACGGGGGCCAACAGCGTCACCGGCCAGTGCAATGCGATGGGATCGCGACTGTGGAGCAACACAACCAGCCTGATGGGGCATCATCGCTTCGAATCCGCCGAGGACCGCTCCAAGGTCGCTGAAGCATTGGGAATTGACGTTTGCCATATCCCTGATCGTGGAAGCTGGTCCTACGAACGCATTCTGCAAGGAGTCCGGAATGGGGAGATTCGAGCATTATGGGTGATTGCAACCAATCCCGCGCATAGCTGGATTGATCAATCCGAAGCACGTGAATTACTCGATCGCCTCGACTTTCTCGTGGTGCAAGATATGTATACGACGAGCGATACCGCAAGGCATGCGGATCTGCTGCTGCCGGCCGCAGCTTGGGGTGAGAAGGAAGGGACGTTCATCAACAGCGAACGACGTTATGGCATGTTAAAAAAAGTTCGCCGCGGTCCCGGTGCAGCGCTTTCCGATTTTGCAATCTTTCGGGCGGTTGCACACTACTGGGGATTAGACGAGATGTTCGCGGCCTGGAGCGATCCCGAAGCGGTGTTTCGACTGATGCAGCGGCTCAGCGCAGGTCAACCTTGTGACATCACCGGGATTGCAGGCTACGAGCAAATTGATGCCTGCGGGGGAATCCAGTGGCCCTGGTCCAAAGGTGATGCTGCGACTGCCGAGAGTCCTCCGACCCAACGCCGGCTGTTTGCCGACGGACGTTTCTTTCACCCCGACGGCCGAGCTCGATTGATTGTTGCAGATCTCACATCAATGCCAGAATCGCCCGATGACGCCTTTCCCTTCACTCTATTGACCGGGCGCGGGTCCGTGAGCCAGTGGCACACGCAGACGCGGACCAGCCAGAGCCCACTGCTGCGTCAGCTTTATCCCAGTCACGTTTACGTTGAGCTGCACCCGCAAGATGCAGTACAGATCGGTGTCGGCAACGGGGATTGGGTGGTGATCAAGTCTCGGCGAGGGGCGGTGCGTGCCACCGCCAGCGTCAGCACTACCGTGCAGCGCGGACATGCTTTCATGCCAATGCACTATGAGCAGACGAACCAACTGACACTCGCGCACTTCGATCCTTATAGTCGCCAGCCAAGCTATAAAGACTGCGCCGTTTCCATTTCTGCGGCAACAGGCCGAGGTCAGTCCCGCCCGAGCAGCTTCCGTCTAAGCAAAACAATTAAGGGAGACCCATCTGCATGAGCGACGCCGAGAAAGATTCCCAACGTGGATTCAGTGAACCCCAGAAGCAATACCTCGCCGGATTCACCTTCGGCGCCGATGTCGCCCGCGCGGTGTCGGGCTTACCGGTGCTCAGCGGCCGAGCCGGTAACGACGGGGCTACACGCGTAACGATCGGTGGTGGCGCCGCGAGGATCGATGAAAAGCCGCTGCTCATCGGTCCTGACGCCCTGGCGCGGTCGGCCCAAGACGCGACGATCGCGGCCGGCGGAAAACTCTCGAAGGAAGAACAAGCCAAACGGGACCAGAATGGACTCGATGTCTGGGATGCGATGCTGGCGAGAGCCGAAGCAGGGCAGTTTCCAAAGGGAAACGACGTGTTTCTCACCAAGTATCACGGGATGTTTCATGTCGCTCCGGCTCAGAATAGTTATATGTGCCGGATGCGAATCCCTGGCGGGCTGCTTCGCGACTGGCAGTTGAATGGGATTGCCGAGATCGCCGATCGTTGCGCTGGAGGTTATATCGACATCACGACACGGGCTAATCTGCAACTCCGCGAGATTCCGCCAACGATGCCAATGGAGGTACTGTACGGGTTGCGGGAGCTAGATATTACCTGTCAGGGAAGCGGTGCGGATAACATTCGCAATTGCACCGCGAGCCCGCTGAGCGGGATCGATGCCAGCGAGCTGATCGAAACCATTCCGCTTGCCAAACGGATGCACCACTACATTCTGGCTCACCGGGAACTGTATGGGCTACCGCGTAAGTTCAATATTGCGTTCGATGGCGGAGGAAGAATCAGTTCTCTTGACGACGCAAACGACATCGGCTTCCGTGCCGTAAGCGTGAGTGAACAGCACGCCAGTGAAACAGTTCCCTCAGGCATCTACTTCCAGCTCACCTTGGGAGGGATCACTGGCCATCGAGATTTTGCGCGGGACACGGGCATCCTGCTCAAGCCAAAAGAATGTGTGGAAGTTGCCGGTGCGATTGTAAGAGTGTTTATCCTTAGCGGCGATCGTACTGATCGCCATAAGGCACGCCTGAAATACGTTCTCGATGACTGGGGCTTCGACAAATTCATTGGCGAAGTCGAGCGGACACTCGGTCGTACGCTGAGAAGAGTGACCACCGAGCGTCTGACGGTGTCCGAAAATGAGGATCGCTTGGCGCACGTCGGCATTCATTCGCAGAGGCAACCTGGAAAGCATTACATCGGTGTCGTCCTGCCTGTCGGCCGGATGACCAGCGCTCAGTCCCGGTGCATCGCGGCCATCGCTCGGCGCTACGGCAGCGGTCAAATACGGCTCACGGTTTGGCAAAATCTAATCATTCCCGATGTCGACGAGAAAGATCTGCAAACGGTGCAGCAAGAATTGCAGACTGCCGGACTGGACTATCAGGCAAGCAGTTTTCGTGCGGGTCTCGTTGCCTGCACAGGCAGCGCCGGGTGCAAGTTCGCCGCGGCTGACACCAAACAACATGCCATGTTGATCGCTGAACATTTGCAGTCTCGGCTTACACTCGATCAGGCTATCAACATCCACCTGACAGGTTGCCATCATAGCTGTGCCCAGCACTACATTGGCGACATCGGCTTGCTCGCCTGTAAGGTTGAGCAGGGCGATGAGATGGTCGACGGATACCACGTTCACATCGGCGGCGGCTGGGGGCAACGGCAAGCGATTGCCCGGTTACTTCATTCGTCGGTCGCGTTTGCTGATTGTCTTCCACTGCTGTCAGGCATTATCGGCGGCTATTTAGAACACCGGCAAGCAGGTGAAGATTTCGCCGCATTCGCGGCGCGTACCAGCGACGAGCAATTTAAGTTAATGGCCTGTGGTTCTTCGGTTGTGTGATCTTTAAGGAATTATCAGATGGCGAGTTTTATTCCTGAAACGGCACCGTTCGATGCACAACAGCGGGCGTGGCTCAACGGATTCTTCGCAGGGTTGATGGGGCTGCCGACCGAGGCCGCAACAGCGGGCGCTCAGGCAGGATTGAAAGCCGCCACAAGCAGCGGGCTGGCGTTAATGGAACCGCCAGTAGGGAGCGAGGAGGACTTTCCGTGGCACGATCCGGCGCTATCACTGGATGAGCGAATGGAACTGGCTGCAAATGCACCGGTCGAGCGAAAGCTGATGGCAGCAATGGCTCAGCTTAACTGCGGATCCTGTGGATATGAATGCAAGAGTTATGGTGAGGCGATTGCATCGGGCGCTGAAAAGAACCTAGCGCTCTGTAGTCCTGGCGGGCGCGAGACCAAACAGATGATCAAACTGTTGCTCAAGGATGGCAGCCCAGCCGGTAAACCCAGTGGCAGCGTGGCGGCGGTCAACGGACACGCGGATAGCCAACCAGCGAATGTCGGGTTCAGCCGCCAGCGACCTTTTAGCGCTCCATTGGTCGAATCGGTGCGGCTGAGTAAGGCTGGTTCTGCCAAGGATGTGCGACATGTAGTGATTGATTTATCTGGATCGGGATTAAAGTATGAGGTTGGAGATGCGCTGGGCGTGTTCCCAGTGAACTGCGGTGAACTGGCTGCCAGTATTGTGGCGAGACTAGGAGCCGATCCCAACACACGGATCCATACTCCGAGCGGAATTGAAAAGCCGTTGATCACCGCACTGCGGGAGGACTATTGCCTGCGTGATGCAGGCGATGAATTATTGGAATTGCTCGCTAGTCGAATTGATGACGCGCAAGCTCGCGAAAGGCTCGAACGAATGCTTTCCGAAGGCCCGGCCAGTGGTTTCGACTTACTCGACGCACTGGATTTGGCGAGTCGAGCCACCGTGAGTGCGACCGAAGTGGTGGAGACGCTGGCGCCGCTCAACGCCCGACTCTACTCGATCGCCAGCAGCATGCGCAAAGTCGGCCAGCAGGTTCATCTGACTGTGGGCAAGGTAATGTTCGAACGCGAGGGCCGCATTCGTAAAGGGACAACCAGCACGATGCTGGCCGACCGCTTGCGGCCAGGTGACTCGCTGCGGGTGTTCGTCCAGCCCAACCACGGCGGGTTCACCGTCCCGGCAGACGACGATGCACCGATGATCATGGTCGGTCCCGGCACGGGGATCGCGCCGTTCATCGCGTTTCTGCAAGAGCGTGAATCGCGTCAAGCAGCGGGAAGAAACTGGTTGTTCTTTGGAGACCAACACCGCCACTGCGACTTCCTCTATGAAGACGAGCTTCAACAGCATCTAGCGACGGGACTATTGACACGGCTCGACACCGCCTTCAGTCGCGACAGTGCCGAAAAGGTGTATGTTCAGGATCGGATGCGGCAGAACGGGGCAGAGTTGTGGAACTGGCTGACGGCCGGGGGGCACTTCTATGTTTGCGGCGATGCCCAGCGAATGGCCGCTGATGTTGAACGCGTGCTGCTGGAGCTCATCAGCCAGCACGGCCAGATGGATCACCCTGCTGCCAAGGCGTACCTCAAGGAACTCGCGGCCAACCATCGCTACGTCCGCGATGTCTATTAGCACGTGAGTTGGTACAGCAAGCCGTCACCAGTCCGACCGACAGTGTCCAAGATGCTCAACTTCAGCGGCACAGAACATGGTATTCAGCAAAATTCAATCACCCGGCACGCGTTAGCGTCCGGTTCGCGCGAGCAGTGTACCGCACAGCGACGCGCAGTTTGATAGTAGGAATTCTCCAGAGTTCCTTACTCAACCCCCCCCCGTGCACCTCAACTCCGTTTCGCCGATAGAGTTCTTCCGCGGATTTGATGGCCGCTTCTCCCCGAGTGGGAGTTGATAGCACGCCCAAAGCCTCAGCGATGGGCGTGGTCTCCAGAGCCAGCTACTGAGTCGAAACGACATTCCGTGATCTCCTTGCAGCTTTCCGCAACACGCCCTTCGTTCCTCAGGGACGTGCCACCCAGCAGGGGACGTACCACACAGCAGGCACATGCCACACAGAGGATCAATTCGTCAGGGACGTGCCACCCAGAGGATCAGCGTCCAGATCCAAAGGAATGAGACACGAGATTTGCGGAAGAACCGAAGCGCAGCGGGCGGCGTTGTTTCCCCGTATAACAGCGGAAGGGCAGGTGAAGGTAGGGCGATCCAGTCGTAGCCGGAGAGGGGAAGATGCAGTGTCAACGAGTTTTACGAGCGGCTGTTTTGGCGGGGATGCTGCTCGCGCCGTCGGTGCTAAGGGGGGCGGAGCCGGATTCGCTGACGCTGCGCGGTAGCAGCGGGCCGCTGCTGCGATACAACGCCGCATACGTCGAGTCACCACAGGCCAATGCCCCGTGGTATGGACGCAGCGGGTTCATCCATCCAATTTATACGCCCGCCGGACGGATCGTGACCGACGATTTTCCTGCCGATCACCTGCACCAACACGGCCTGATGTTCGCCTGGACCAGCGCCCGAATCGATGGTCGGCACGTCGACTTCTGGAACAGCGGCCAGCGCTCAGGCATTGTCGAACATGTTGAGACCGTGCGGTCGGAAGGGGATTCGCTGACGGTCAAACTGCGGCACATCGATCCGACAGCCGAGCGGCCACAGGTCGTGTTGCAGGAGATCTGGCAGATTCGCCGCGTGGAGCACCCTTCAATGAATGTGTTTGATCTGGTGTCGACGCAGCAGTGCGTGATGGACCGACCTCTGCAGATCGCTCAGTATCATTATGGTGCCCTGTGCGTCCGCGGTGCCGCGGCATGGATGGATGGTCGTGCGACGATGCAGACGAGCGAAGGGAAAGACCGTGCTGACGGTAATTACAGCCGGCCAAATTGGGTGGCGATGGTTGGCGAAGTGGACGGCGCAGCCTGCGGGATCGCGGCCTTCGGACACCCGAACAACTTTCGCGCGCCGCAGCCGGTACGGCTGCACCCGGAGATGCCCTATTTCTGCTTCGCCCCAATGGTCGGCGGTGATTTCGAGATCGCTCCGGGCGAGGATTACGTATCACGCTTCCGCTTCGCCGCCTTTGACGGACCGCTGAACCCTGAGCAACTCGATTTGCTGTGGAATGAGTTCGCCGGAGACGCTCGAGTTGAGACTCAGGCCGAGCGTTGATCGAACAGGTAGGCAGGTCTGGATAACTCTTTCGGTCAAATCGGTCGGTGCTATGAGGCTGATGGCTCATGGGAACCGGACGCTAACGCGTGCCGGCTGATTGAATTTTTCCTAATATCATGTTCAGTGCTGCTTAGTCCGCCGGTTGTTCCAATGCGTTAGGTTTCAGGACAGGTTCACGACCGCCTTCGAGTGCCAGCAGAAAACGTTTGCGCCATAGGCCGCCGCCGTAGCCGGTCAGTTGGCCACTTGCGCCGACGATCCGGTGGCAGGGGAGCACAACGGCAAGGCGATTTTCGCCGATGGCACGGGCGACCGCGCGGACTGCTGCGGCACGTCCCACGCTGGCCGCTAACTGGCCGTAGGTCCAGGTTTGCCCATAGGGGACGTCCAACAACGCACGCCAAACCTGTTCCTGATGTGAGCTGCCGGGGAATCGCAGCGGCGTTGCGAATTGCCGGAGGTCGCCTGCAAAATACGCGGCCAGTTCATCGCGCATCCGCCGCATCGGCTCGGTTTCACCCGGAAAAAAAACCACGCCCAGCCGTTTTTCCAGCACCGCAAACTGCGTCTCCAACATCCGTCGGTCCCAGAATTCGACCAAGTGCACGGCGTGCGCATCGCCGGCAACCATCAGCGGACCGAGCGGCGAGGGGACCTGCGCAACTTGCAGCGCCGGCAGCTCTCGAGATTGGCTGGGTGAACGCCCCGTGGACCGCCGCAGAGCCTCGCAGAAGCCGCTGACCGAATCAAAATCGGCATCCAGTGCTGCCTCCAACACGCCCGCGCCATCAGCGATGCGTGAGAAAGCCTGGCCCAATCGCCGAGCGCGCAAGTAGGCGAGGAAGGTCATGCCATGTTGGGCTTGAAACCAGCGGCGGACACGTGCCGGGTCGACACCGAACACCTGCAGGTCGCCCGTCCTCCAGCGGCGCTGCGGATCGGCCTCGACCTCCGCTAGCAGCGGTTGCAGCCACTCCGGTGTTGTCCCCTTGGCGTCCAGCGGACGGCAGCGCTGACACGGTCGATAGCCGGCTGCCAGTGCATCTCCGGCACGTGGAAAGAATTCGACGTTCTGGCGAAGCGGCGTGCGCGCCGGACAACTCGGTCTGCAAAAGATCCCGGTCGTGCGGACTCCCATCACGAACAGGCCTTCGTAGGACGCGTCGCGGGTCACGAAAGCCCGATACATCGCGTCTTCATCCGGTAGGAGGGCAGTTGGTTGCATACCAGGCAAATTAGCAGATCCTCTTAACGCGGGACCACCGATTTTGCGACAGCAATTTTTTAAGTGGCCAGACACAAGTGTCCGGGTGCCTACGTCACGGGTTGCTATCGTCTGCGACGGACGTTTCCTCTGGCGGTGACTTAGCCTCCAGGTGTTGTTTCAGAAATAGTGCTTGGACCGCCCGCTGACCGGTTCATCAAAGAACGTGATCTGCTCGCGCCGCCCTTCCGGTTGATAGACGCGGTGGAGTTGCGACGCGTTACCGAACCGAGTGCTGATCAGGATGCCGCTGCCGCCTGGTGCCCAGCCATGGAACGAAGCTCCGCGCGTGTCTTGATATCGACTCAACTCATGCCATAGCTCGTCGGGCACCACCGGCACATCCTCGGCAGCGATCGCCGCCAGGCGGCGCAGCTCGGCGTCCGGAGCGCTGCAGTGGACTGAGCCGCACACGAGCAACAGCCAGATCATGGCCTGACCGACCGCGATCACAGGGGCTCTCGAGAATTGTTGAATCATCGTCTTTTTCAGTATTTAGAGCCTGGACTCCAACACACAGGCTAAAGCCTGGACTCCAACCGGGCCACCGAGTCGATTGACTAAGCCGCCGGACGCAGTTGATTTTTCATTACGAGATCTTTCACCATGACGTCTACCATGTGGCAACCACTAGGCCTTAACTCGCCGACGCATGAACGATTGAGGACAATCGTTCTACATTGAAAGTAGAGCGATTGTCCCCAATCGCTCATGATCGAGACGGATCGCTCACCTCACAAACCTCATTGGCGCACTTCGAACCCAATAAAAGTAACGACCGGTGTCCAACTGGGCCTTTCTGGTTTCTGGTCGACACATTATGGCAAGTCACTTGTGTCCTGGTGCTTACATGGTCGCGACGATCTTGAGCAACGTTTCGCGGACGACCTGCGGGTTGGCATTGGGGTTTCTCTTCTTCGCCTGACCGATCAATGACCCGATCGCCTGCTGTTTGCCCTCGCGATAGTCGGCGACGACCTGCGGATTGGCTTCGAGCAATTCACGACAGAGCGCGTCAATCTCCGAAGAGTCGACCGCCTGGATGCCGAGTGCCTGGATCGCTTCATCCACCGGTCCCGGAGACGTGATCATCCGGGCGAAGACATCGCGGGCGCGGGCGTTGTCCAGCTCACCACTGACGACACGGCGGAGCAAGTCGCCGAGCAAATCCGCGGTGACGGGGAACGACTCGATCGATTCACCGCGTTCCTTCAGCGACCGCATCACGTCCTGCTGGATCCAACTGCTCGCTCGGCGGCCGTCGCCAGCTCGCTCCGCAGCCTGCTCATAATAGGCGATCATCGCCGGCCCTTGGTTAACGATCACATCGGCATCATAAGCTTTGATGTCGTACTGGGTCTGCAGTCGCTCGCGGGTCGCTGCGGGCAATTCGCCGAGCGCATCGCGAATCGCCTCGACTTCTTCCGCCGGGAGCTGTACCGGTAGCAGGTCGGGGTCGGGGAAGTAGCGGTAGTCGGCCGATTCTTCTTTTTCACGCTGCGGAAACGTCTGCTCGCGCACGTCGTCCCAGCCGCGGGTCGTTTTGGATTCGGTCTCGATCGTTGCGCCAGTCTCTTCCCACGACAGGTATTGCCGGTCGACCTCGTAGGCAATCGCCCGTTCGACCGAGCGGAAACTGTTCATGTTCTTGATCTCGACGATCGGCGTCGCCACACGTTGACCATCCACATCGATCCAGAGATTGACGTTGGCATCGACCCGCAGGCTGCCTTCTTGCATTTCGCAGTCAGATACCCCGAGGTGCGTCATCAGCAATTTGAGTTCGGCGAGGTAGGCCCGCGCCTCGGCTGCAGACCGCATATCGGGCTCGCTGACGATCTCCAGCAGCGGTGTGCCGCAGCGATTCAAGTCGATCTTGGATTCCGACCGGCCTGCGGCTTCGTCATGCATGCTCTTACCCGCATCTTCCTCCAGATGTGCGCGGGTGATACCGATGCGGCGAATCGAACCTTCATTGGCCGGATCGGCGATCTCTAAGAATCCGTCGGCACAGATCGGCATGTCGAATTGACTGATCTGATACCCCTTTGGCAAGTCGGGATAAAAATATTGCTTGCGATCCCATTTGGTGACCGGTGGGATCGAGCAATTGATCGCGAGTCCAGCCCGCACCGCCAACTCGATCGCGCGGCGGTTCATCACTGGCAATGCACCGGGCAGGCCGAGACATACAGGACAAACCTGGCTGTTGGGCGGCGCGCCGAACCGGGTTTCGCAGCGGCAAAAGAGTTTCGTCTGCGTCTTCAGTTGAACGTGGACTTCCAGTCCGATCACGGTTTGGAAGGGCAGCCGATCAGATTGAATCGTGGTCATACGGAGGGCCTCCTGCAATGGAAATCGGTTGCCGCTTGAAACGCTGCCGCCGCTTGCAACACAGCGGTTTCGCCCAGCGGTGGACCTTGCAACTGGATCGCCACCGGCAGCCCATCAGCGGTCAGTCCGGCTGGGATCGAAATCGCCGGGATCCCTGCCAGGTTGGCTCCGACAGTGAACAAATCACATAGATACATCTGGAGCGGATCGTCGAGTTTCTCTCCAAGTCGAAAGGCGGGCGATGGCGTCACCGGGCCGAGCAGCACGTCGACCTGCTCAAACGCCGCATCATAATCGCCGCGAATCAGTCGCCGCGCCTTGAGCGCTTTGAGATAATAAGCGTCATAGTAACCGGTGCTCAGCGCGTAGGTGCCGAGCATGATCCGCCGCTTCACCTCGGTACCAAAACCTTCGGCGCGGCTGCGGCAATAGGTCGTCACCAGCGGTCCGAGGTCGGCGGTTTCCGTTTCGCTGATCTCAGCGCGGCGGCCGTAATGGGCGCCATCATACCGCGACAGATTGCTGCTGGCTTCGCATGGGGCGATCACATAATAAGTGGGCACGCCAAAGCGGCTGTACGGCAGATGCACGTCGACAATCTGTGCGCCGGCATCACGGTAGAAATTGATCGCGTCGCTGACAGCGCGCCGCATTGGTTCGGCCAGCCCATCGGAATCGAGCGCTTCGCGAATCACACCGATCCGCACGCCACGAATGTTCGCCTGGCCGGCTGCGGTGACGTAATCCGCTGAGGCGACATCGAGCGAAGTTGAATCACGCGGCTCGAATCCTCCGATCACCTGCATCAACAAGGCCGCATCTTCGACTGACCAGGCCATCGGCCCAACTTGATCGAGGCTGCTGGCGAACGCGATCAAACCAAACCGGCTGACCCGGCCATACGTCGGCTTAAATCCAGTAATGCCGCAGAACGCAGCCGGCTGGCGGATCGAACCGCCGGTGTCGGTACCGATGCTCAGCGGGACGTTGCCTGCGGCGACGGTCGCGGCCGCACCACCGCTGCTGCCGCCGGGCGTGGCCTGGTGATTCCATGGATTGCGCGTGACGCCAAAGGCGCTCGTCTCGGTACTGGCCCCCATCGCGAACTCATCCATGTTCGTCTTGCCGACCAGGATCGCGTCGGCCTGCCGCAGCTTGGCGACGACGGTCGCGTCGTAGGGCGGCTGGAAGTTACGCAGCATATTGGACGAACAGGTCGTCGGCATGTCGCTCGTACAGAGCACGTCCTTGACCGCGACGGGAATTCCTGCCAGGTCGCCGAGCGGCTTTCCGGCGGCGCGGCGGCGGTCGACATCACGCGCCGCAGCCATTGCCGCCGCTTCGGCCAAGTGGGTGTACGCGTTGATCGTCGGTTCGGTGGTGCGAATCGAAGCGAAGGCCGCGGCGGCGATCTGCTCGGCAGTCAACTCGCCGCTCGCCTGCAGTCGCAGCAGTGACGTGGCGGAATCCAGAGGTATGTTCACGGAAGAGGCTATCCGGCGGTGGAGAATCGGACAAAGCGGCGACCGCAAGCAGTGCGGGCCGGTTGTCGCAAAGGATACTACGTCGCCTGCGGTATCCAAAGCCTAGCAACGCAACCCGCCGGACCGGATTGCAGCGACACGCCGCCGCCGTGCAATTTGGCAATCCGTTCGACGCGGCACAGCCCCACGCCAAGCCCTCGACCGGCCTCGCGACCTGAGAAATAGGGATCGAACGCGTGGACCCTGGCCGCCTCGCTCAATCCGGGCCCGCTATCGCGGACGACGACAACGGCGAGCGGCCCGCCGGAACCCAATGGGCCCGCTGGAGCACCTCCGACCGGCGGAACGGTCGGCGACAATTCAGCGGGCGACATTTCGTCGCCGATAAATCCCCCATAACAGCCGAGCTCCACGCGTCCATCGCAGCCAATGGCCTCGATGGCATTGCGAACCAGCGCGCGGATGGCTTCGACCAGCATGTAACGGTCGGCGAGGATTGTCACCTCCTGCCACGACGGTGACATTGCCAGTTCGATCCCGCGCCCCTTTAAGGAATGATCTTCGGTGGACTGGATGACCGAACGGATGATCTTGTGCAAGCTGACCGTCCGCTTCTGGGGTGCAGGCGGATGGGCGTAGAACATCAGGTCAGCGACCATCTCGTGCGCTCGCATCGTCTGGTCGATGATCCGCTGCAGCGATTTTCTGCGGTCGATATCGAGTTCGTCCCGAAGCAAAGCTTGAGCGCGCGTGGAGATGTTCGCCAGCGGATTGTTGATCTCGTGGCTCAAGCCATAAGCGAATTGCTTGAGCGCCGCTCGCTTGGCCTCGCCGAGTGTGTCTTGAAAGCGGTCTTCCAGCGCGCGGCCGCGGGCCAGCGAACGGGCCAGGGCGGTGAGGTCGAGCTCCGACGGCGCGTAACAGGTGGTCGCGGATTGCGATGTGGCGGAGTTCGCCACGTCGTCGGTGATCCGTGGCCAGGTTCGTCGCCAGGCGGCGGGCACGGCCGGGCCAGTCAACTCCAGCCAGTCTGCGGCTGCGTTGAGCCACTGGGTGTGCGGCAGATGAAGGAATCGCCGGTGCAGTTCGGCCCAACGGACAAACAGGCTTTCCTGGGCTTGGTCTGCAAATTCGGAAGCGTCAGGAGTTCCCAGCGCCGCATCACCGCTGGTCAACAGCGCCGGCAGTTCCGCCGACAGCATCTGAGCGAGCTTTGCGATGGAGATTTCCTGCGGCGATGAATCGTCGCCAATCGCGGTTGCCAGTGCGGCAAAAAGCAGCAGTGGAGGATCGAGGCGCAGCCGTTCCTGGAGCGCAATGATGCGGCGGGGATCGTCCGGATCGCGGAGCAGCGCCGCGGCGAGCACATCGGCGGACTGACGCGACAGCGGCAACCACCAGCGGTCGCTGCGATGACGAACGCACGGCAGCCAGCGCGGCGGCGGATCACCACCCGCTGCCGGAGCAGGCGGGCTGTCGGCTAGGCGCCGCTGAGTGCTCAAGAGATCACACTGCGTTCGATTTCGAGCAGATCGCATGAGCGGTCGATCAGGTCTTCGATGGCGAACGGCTTCTGCATGAAATCATCCGCCCCAGCCGCCTTCAATTCCGCGACCTTGTCCTGTTCCACCATCCCGGAGATGCACAGGATCTTGACCATGTCGAGCGCCGCATCGCTGCGAACACGTTGGCAAACTTCTTTGCCATTGATATCCGGCAGCATCACGTCGAGGATCACCAGGTCGGGGCGGAACTCGCGCACGCCCATCCCGGCGTCGAAGCCATTGTTGACGCTGCGGATGTCGAACCGTCCGTCACGCGAAAAACCTTCGCTGATCAATTCGACCAAATCCTGGTCGTCATCGACGATCAGCAGCTTCTTCTTGCCGCTTTCCAGCGCGTCGGTCGGAATCCCGTTGTCGCGCATGAACGAGTACAACTGGTCGCGAGGAATGCGGCGAAACCGGCTGCCCGGCACGCGAAACCCCTTGAGCGACCCGTTATCGAAACAGCGGATGATCGTTTGCTGGCTGACCTTGCAAATCTTTGCCGCTTCCCCGGTAGTGAAAACCGTTTTCGTGCTCATGACCAGTATCATCCTCCCTGCGTTCCGAGCCCGCGTGGCGTAAAAAGTTCGGCGGTTTGTTCGAGACCCGTGACAAAATTGGTCTGCGGATGCGATGTCAACTCCGCCTACTTAGCAAACCCCAGGGTTCGCCGCATCGCCAATTTGCCGCTACGCCATTCAAACTACGTGAAGAGCGTAGGCGGCAAAGAGCTCCGGATCACACTGGATTACCAATCTTGCCATACCTCGCAGAATATACCCAGCTTGCGGTCCGGGTCAACGTCGTTTTTTCGCACCCAAGTCGCTAGCAGACGGCAACTTAGCGCAAATCACGCAGTTGGCTGCCCGCTTTTTTCTACCCGGTTCGGGTGCGACACCTTGTCACCTAGGCGAAGGAGCTGGCGAGATGTCGCACCGCCGTGGGCCACTCGGTTTCACTCGCATGCCCGTTTCGAGCAGCCACGCCTATACTGAAGAGAACCAAGGCCTGCCGCCCTGACCCGCAACCTGTTTTGCCCGCCGACCGACCACCAAAGCCTCCATGACACCGCCCGATTTACCCTACGACTCTTTCCTGCTCGTGTCCTTCGGAGGGCCAGAAGGTCCCGATGATGTCATGCCGTTTCTAGAAAACGTGCTGCGCGGCAAGCACGTGCCACGCGAACGGATGTTGGAAGTAGCCGAGCACTACCGCGGCTTCGGCGGGGTTAGTCCGATCAACGCACAAAACCGCGCGTTGCTCGAAGCGATTGGCAGCGAGTTTGCCACTCACGGCGTGCATCTGCCGGTGTACTGGGGCAATCGCAACTGGCACCCACTGCTGAGCGACACCCTACGGCAAATGCGCGACGCTGGCTGCCAGCGGACACTGGCGTTCTTCACCAGCATGTTCAGCAGCTACAGCGGCTGCCGGCAGTACCGCGAGAACATCGCCGCGGCGCAGCAGGAAGTCGGCGATGCCGCGCCCGTCGTCGACAAACTGCGGATGGGATTCAACCATCCCGGCTTCATCGAGCCGATGGTTGAGAACGTTCGCCAGGCGATCAAGAAGATTAACGGCGATGGTCAGACGCTGCTGCTGTTCACCGCGCACAGCATTCCGCAGTCGATGGCCGATCACTGCGATTACGAAAAGCAGCTTCGCGAGTCATGCCGCTTGGTGGCGGAATCCTCTGGCAGTGACAACTGGCAGCTCGTGTTTCAGAGCCGCAGCGGACCGCCGACTCAGCCGTGGTTAGAACCCGACGTGTGCGACTGGATCGAGCAGACCGACGCGGCAGCCAAACTGGAGCGTCTGGTGATCGTGCCGATCGGGTTCATCAGCGATCACATCGAGGTGCTCTATGACCTGGATGACGAAGCGGCGGAGGTCTGCCGCAGCCGTCGGATCGCGATGGCGCGGGCGGCGACCGTCGGTACTCATCCACGGTTTGTGCAGATGATCCGTGAACTGGTTCAGGAACGCATCAGCAACCCTAGCAAGCGGCCGGCGCTCGGCAGTCTCGGGCCGTGGCACAATGTCTGTCCGGCTGACTGTTGCCTCTATACACCGACGCGGCCGGGTGCATCGCTGGCAAAATAAGGCCCGTCGCGAGCATCACGATGGCTATTGGGTGGCACGCTCAGAGCCCCAGCGATGGGCGTGGGCTGCTGAAACAGATAGCGAGACGATGGGGCACTTCTAGGTTACCTTGCTGGTTTCCGCAGCACGCCCTTCGTTCCTCAGGGACGTGCCACCCCGAGCAGGAAGGTGCCACCGGGAGGCTCAGCGTCCATGACAAAAATCATGAATCACGACCTTCTCCGAAGAACGTACTCGGATAAAGACAGCATCCCGCTAAGTCGGGATTTCAGCCGGCGGAGCTTCAACAACCTTTTCGGCGAAGAACTGGTAGGCGGAGCCGATTTGTTTGGCCATCGTATCGGGAAAGGCATGCATGCTGCCGTCCTGTAGCGCCTGCCAAATCGCGTCGGCCACCAGCGCCGGTGGCTCTGCAATCGCTTCCAGTCCCGCCTCTCGGCCCATATCGGTGGCGATCGGTCCAGGATGCAAACTGATCACGCGCGTACCTTGAGCGGCCAGCACATCGCGCAGCGATTGGGTGATCGAGTAGGCGGCTGCCTTCGAAGCGGAATAGGTTGCAAAACCAGCGTAGGCCCGCAGCGAAACGACGCTGTTGACTTGGATCAACACACCTCCGCCGTTGGCTTTCAGAACCGGCGCGAAGGCTCGGGCCAGATGGATCAAGCCGAACACATTGGTATTGATCTCATGTTGTAAGGATTGAACCGCCACATCGCTCAGCGGGCCTTCGGTTGTCAGCACCCCGGCGTTATTGATTAACACCTCAACATCCGTGGCGGTCGCGGCGAGGGCTTGAACTGAATTGGCGTCCTGCATATCGATGTAAACCGGCACCACCCGCTCGCCCAACTCCGCAACCAGCGATGCGGCACGATCGAGTTGGCGGACCGCGGCATAAACCTTTCTGGCCCCCCGTTGGACTGCCCCTTCCAAAATTGCGCGACCGATCCCGCGATTAGCCCCGGTGATCAGGACAACCTTATCTTGCACATCATGGATCATAGAAATATCTCGTGGTAAAACTTTTAACAATTAGGTATTAAGGAGCAGTTCAAAAATAAGTTGCTTGTTCTCATCGCCTTCACTCTCCCGCCCCGCGGGAGGGTCGGACGCGGTAGCGGCCGGGGAGGGCCACGATCGCCCCTCTCCTCGCCTCTCTTGGAGGGAGAATGAAATGGGGAAGTTATTTTTGATCTGCTCCTAACGCGTGCCGGCTGATAGAATTTTAGCGAATGCCAGGTGCTGCGCTGTTTAGTCGCGCAGGTGCGCCATCACCAGTGCGATATCCGCCGGTGTGATCCCGCTGATCCGCTGCGCTTGGTCGAGCGTGAGTGGCCGGATTGCACTGAGCTTTTGCTTCGCTTCGGTTCGCAGTGGTTTGATCGCCAGGTAATCGAACTGGGGCGGAATCGACTTGCCGGCTAGCCGCTTTTGACGCTCGATCTCGCCCATCTGACGATCGACATAGCCAGCGTACTTGATGTCGTATACCACCTGCTGCGCCGCCGACGGCTCGATCTGTGCCAACTGCGGTTCATGGGAACAGAGAACATTCCAGTCGACTTCGGGACGCCGCAAATAAACATCGCCCCGCGTCTGATCAATGCGGAGTTCATGGAGCAATTCTCCCGCCTGCTTGATCGCCGCCAGCTTATCGGTCAGCCGTTCATAGCGGGCTTCATCGACCAAGCCAATTGCATAGCCTGCTTGGGTGAGCCGGCGATCCGCGTTGTCCTGACGCAGTAGCAACCGGTACTCGGCACGGCTAGTAAACATTCGATACGGTTCGTCGGTACCACAGGTTACCAAGTCGTCTAACAGGACACCGAGATAAGCTTCATCGCGGGCCGGTACAAACGGAGATGCTCCGCGAAGCTTCAGCGCTGCGTTGGCGCCGGCGATCAAGCCTTGTCCGGCCGCTTCCTCATAACCGGTTGTGCCGTTGATTTGCCCCGCGAAGTACAGCCCGTCGACGGCTTTGCTTTCCAGATACGGCCACAACTGGGTCGGTGGGCAAAAATCATACTCGACGGCATAACCATAGCGCATGATGACGGCGTTTTCACAGCCGCGAATGCTACGGAACATCGCATCTTGCACGTCGCGCGGTAAGCTCGTCGAGATCCCGTTGACATACACCTCTTCGGTGTTGCGTCCCTCGGGTTCGAGAAACAGTTGGTGCTGGGTTTTGTCGGCGAATCGCACCACTTTATCTTCGATCGACGGACAGTACCGAGGCCCGCGTGAGTTGATCTGGCCGCTGTACATCGGCGCCCGGTGAAGGTTCTGCCGGATCAGGTCGTGAACCGTCTCATTGGTGTAAGTGATGTAGCAGGGCATCTGCTCGAGTTGCAGCTTGTCCGTCAGGAACGAAAACGGCTGCGGGTCATCGTCGCCGGGCTGCAGTTCCGTGGCTGAAAAATCGATCGTTCGGGCTGACAACCGCGCCGGCGTGCCGGTTTTGAACCGATCGATCGCAAAGCCGAGTCGGGACAGCGCGCCGCTGATGCCCGCCGTAGTGCCTTCACCGGCTCGGCCCCCAGCGGTCTTGGCATCTCCGGTGTGCATGATCGCCTGCAGGAACGTGCCGGTGGTCAGGATCACCGCGCGGCCGCGGTACACCGCATCGCCGCGGACATGCACTCCCGTGATTCGCACTGTGCCTTCAACCTGCTCGGTCAACAGGTCTTCGACCGTTTCCTGGCGCAGGTCCAACCCCGGCTGTTGTTCGATAGTGTGCTTGATGAACGTCTGGTAGCCGCGTTTATCGGCCTGTGCCCGCGGGCTGTGCATCGCCGGTCCCTTGCGACGATTGAGCAGGCGGAACTGGATCCCGGTCGCGTCGATCGCGCGGCCCATCAATCCGCCGAGCGCGTCGATTTCCCGGACGATCTGCCCCTTGGCCACGCCGCCGATCGCCGGGTTACAGCTCATCTGTCCGACGGTATCGAGGTTCGTCGTTAGCAGCACCGTGCGAGCGCCCATCCGCGCGGCAGCCGCCGCAGCTTCGGTGCCGGCATGGCCAGCGCCGATCACGATCACGTCGTAGTCGTAGGTCGTTTCAGTCATCGAAGTTTTTGATCTCGTTTTGGCTGCGGCGATCACCATTGTCTCATGCGCAGCGTCTGGCGGCGGTGATTTAGCGAAGGCAGGAGGTTCGCGGACTCTGTCGCAGCCACAGGAATAGTTTCAAGTCAAACGGTAGCTCGTGCCGATGGTTCCACCAAGGGCTGCGTTGCCAATACGTATTCGATTTTCGCCCGCAACGGAAACGTTCTGTCCGGTAGCAGGCGCTTGAGCGATGACTGTTCTCTGACCCACTTCTTACCGCGAGCAATTGACGACCGGCATGCGTAAGCGACGACCGAGAAGCCGAACCGCTTGCACGCTCGCCGTTCTGCTGAGCCTGATCGCCGGAGACGCGATGGCCCAGAGTCCGGCGCCCCGCAGTCCCGAAGGCGGCGGGCAACCGGAAGCGGCACTGCGACCGTTCTACGTGAACTTCAATCGCTTTGAGATTCCGTTCAGCGTCGACCAGGTCGGACAGCGGCCGGTGGAAGTGCAATTGTATGTCTCGCGCGATGCCGGAGCCCAGTGGGAACTCTATGCCGCCCAGGCGGTCAGCGGAAAGCCGTTCCTGTTCCAGGCGGAGTCTGACGGGAATTACTGGTTCGCCACGCGGACCGTCGATGAACATGGCAATTCGGCGCCGCTGAGGCCACAGTTGGCCATTCGCGTCGACACCGCTCAGCCGCGGGTTCAATTGCAAGCCGGAGTGACGGACCAGGATTTGGTCAAAGTCACGCTCGTGAGCGACGACGACGCTCCCTCGGCCGAAGCGATCCGCGTCGAATATGCGATCGACCAACCGCAGCAGTGGAAGCCCGTTGCCGAGATCGCTGGTCATGTTGAACCGGGCCAAACTGGACGGGTACTCGCAACGGGCGAGTTCCTGCCCTCGGCGCCGTGGCAACAGCTCTGGATCCGAGCGCTTGTCGGCGATTTGGCCGGAAACAAGACGATCGTGACCGAGAAGGTCGAGCGGCCGCGAATGGCTGCAGCGCACGTCCGCTTGGCCACGTCCAAGTCGCCTGCGATGGGCCCTACGCCAGCAGCCGCCACCGCCGATTCAGTCGCTCAATCGCCTGCTCCCACTGCCGCGCCCTCGCCGTGGGCGGTGCCGCAGTTCTCGGTCTCCAGCGGCATGCTAGCACTCGAACCGCCGAACCAGTCGCCAAGTATTCCGCCGGTCGATCCGGCCGCCGGGCCAGCCGATCCAGCGTTACCGCCGGCGCTGGCGGTTCCCAGCGAACCGGTACCACCACCGCGGCCCAAAACCGCAGCCGAAGCGATGCGCCCGCTGAACGTCCCCAGTTCAAACGCGGCCCCCACTGCGGCGGCCTCTACTGCGGCGGCGAGCACCGCGCGTCCAGCCGATGCGGCTCCGCTGGCCGCGGGCCAAACTCAGCGCGGGCCGGTCGAGTTGTCAGCAGTAGCGGAGGCCCGGCCGGCGGAGATGCCCGCCGCGTCCGAAGTTCGACCGGCGGAGCGGTCGACCACGATGCGACCGGCTGCCGAGCCGCTGGACCTTCATGCGGCCGGATTGGCGGTGCGGCACAGCAACAGCCGCAAGTTCAGCTTGGAATATGAAGTTGAATCGGCAGGAATGGCCGGACTGGCCGAAGTCGAACTGTGGGGCACGACGGACTTTGGTCAAACGTGGAAACGTTGGGGCGCCGACCCAGACCGGCAAAGCCCGTTTGACATCGAAACCAACAACGACGGTACGTACGGCTTCCGCGTCGTTGTCGTCGCCAACAATGGCCTGAAAACTACGAATCCGCTGGACGGCGATCCGGCCGATATCCTGATCGCAGTCGATACGGAACTGCCGCGGGTACGAATCACGGGCGCCACCTATGGTGAGGCCGAGCAGACCGGCTCGCTGGTGATTCGCTACCAATGCAGCGACAACAATTTGGCGCGGCGGCCGATCTCGCTCGCCTTCAGCGGTTCACCGAGTGGGCCCTGGTCAACGATTGCCGCAGGACTGGAGAACGATGGTTTATACGTTTGGCCAGCCGATCCGACACTGCCGCGCCAGATCTTTTTACGCATCGATGCGGTGGATGTCGCCGGCAATTCCGCTCATTACGTGCTCGACACACCGATCGACATTCAAGGGCTGGCCCCCCGAGCGCGGATCCGCGGCTTCAATCCGCTGACCGGCTCGGCTGGGGCGACGAGACGCATCAGCAGCGAGGAAGCGGACCGGCCGTCGCCTCCGCCGCTGACCGCCACCCAGCCTTCGGCACGAATCAAGTAAACGGCATCTCGGCTGGATTAGGTGGCCCGCAGTTCGACCCTGCCGACCAGCGGTGGCAGCGGGCAGTCCAGCAGGTCGGCGATCCCGCGCACCAGTTCCGCTTCCTTCACCTTGACGATCCCGTCGGCGGAGACCGAGGCGGCGCAGGCAGTGAGCAGCTCACCGCGACGCTGCGCCGACGCCCGTGCCAGCTTCGCCAGCGCCGCGTCCAGCGCCGCAAACGAACATTCACCGGCCGGCAATAGCTTCAGCCGCAGCCCCGGCAACTGATCGGCCGCGATCTGAAACGCTGCCTCGGCCTCCTGACTGCTGTTTCCCACCCGCGCCAGCGTCGACAGCAGGACCGAAACCTCATGCGTCAACCGGTTGAGCCGGTAGTAAAGCGTCGTGGTGGAAGGCGCCGGCACGTACTGACCGCGGAGATGCCGGAGCAACACGCGCGAAAGGGTCCACTCAAAGATCGTCAGCTTCTGGTCGGCCTTGATCATCGCCTCCAGCGCCCGCGAGAACGTTTTGTACTGCGGCGCGGTCATCGTCCGCAGCATCGGCAGCGACAGATCGACCAGCGGCAGCCGCGCTGCGTCGGGCGCAGCGGCGACCTGCGGATAAAGCTTGCCCGTCAGCGCGACGACGTCGGCTGAGATCATCTTTTGTAGCACGGCGAACTGCCTCTGCCGCATTACCGGATCCGCGTCGAGTAGCAACGCCAGCACCAAGGCTCGCGCCGAGTAGGCTTCATGGGCCGCATCGACCAATTGGGGATCGATCTCGTGCAGCAGCAGCGCTGAATAATGCTGATGCTGCGTCGCCGGGGCGCCGACATGATTAACCGCGTCCAGGACCTCGGGCAGCGACACCAGTGGCTGTTCCGCACCGGCAAAACCGCTGGCGCCCAGCGGCTGACGCGGCGATGAGGATCGCGGTCGCGGACCTCCCTTCGGCTCGTCGAATGTGCCGTCCCAAGTCGGATCGATGGCTCGAATCCGCTCCGGCAGCGGCGGATGCGTGGCCAACAATCCGGTCAGCCCTTCGAACACACCTTGTGCAAAATACATGTGACTGGCCATGCCGGCGTTGGGGTGCTCCAGCCGGCCATGTCTGGAAAAACCGCCGATTCGCTTCAGCGCCCCCGCGATCCCGTCAGGGTTGCGAGTGAACTGCACCGCCGACGCATCGGCCAAAAACTCGCGCTGCCGCGACACTGCTGCTTTGATCAAGCCGCCGATGAACGAACCGATCGAGCCGGCAACGATCAGAATCAGCCCGGAAAGGGCGAGCAACAACGTGATGCGCCCATCACTGTTTCTCGAATCCGATGAGCGTGAACGATGCCCGCCGCTGTAGTACACCGACCGCAGCAGCATGTGACCGATCAACCCCAGCAGGAGGATCCCATGCAGGATGCCGATCATGCGAATGTTCATCCGCATGTCGCCGTTGAAAATGTGAGAGAACTCGTGCGCGATCACCCCCTGCAACTGCTCGCGGTTGAGTTTTTCCATCGCGCCGCGGGTCACCCCGATGACCGCGTCACCGGGTCGGTATCCGGCGGCAAACGCATTGATTGCTTCTTCTTCGAGCACGTACACCGGCGGAACAGCAGTTCCCGAAGCGATCGCCATCTCCTCAACGATGTTCATCAGCCGCCGTTCTGCGGGATCACGAGTGTCGCCGCGAAGTTGGCGGCCGCCGACGCTCTCGGCCACCCGCGTGCCACCTCCCAGTCGCAGCGCCGTGATCTGATACAGACTGCCCAGCACAATCACCATCGCGGTGGCTACGCCGAATATCCCGGCGATCGCCAGCGGGTCACCATCGCCACCAGGCCGCCCGTCACCGCGCTGACCGTAGCCAGAATCGGCAGCAAAGCTGGCGATCGCGTAGCCGGCGGCGCTGGTCGCTCCCACCAAGCCGACCACTGCGGCGACGAACAGGATGACCAGCCAGAACGTGTTGCTGCGGGCGGAATCCTGTCGATCGAAAAACTGGGTCGACATCAGCCGAATGAGACCTTCGGCGGCTCGGCGATCGCCGCGCTATCGAACTCCAGCAGATCGCGATCGGTGGTGTGACCGGTTAAACCGGCAATCAGCACCGGCGGAAAGGTTTGCCGGTAGGTGTTATAAGAGGTGACCGAATCGTTGTAGCCCTGGCGAGCGAAGCTGATCTTGTTTTCGGTCGACGTCAGTTCCTCGGTCAACTGCATCATGTTCTGGTTAGCCTTGAGGTCGGGATACGCTTCGGCCAGCGCAAACATCCGCCCCAGCGCCCCGGACAAGCCCTTTTCTGCACCCGCGAGCGCCATCACCGCTTCGTGATCACCGGGATTGCCGGACACACCCTGCAAGCCGCTCACGGCCTGGTTACGAGCCTTGATGACCGCTTCGAGTGTGTCGCGTTCGTGAGCCATGTAGCCCTTGGCCGTTTCGACGAGGTTGGGAATCAGGTCATGCCGGCGTTTGAGCTGCACCTCGATCTGCGCAAACGCATTATCGACGCGGTTTCGCAGTGTTACCAACCGGTTGTAGATGCTCACGCCGTACATCAGCATCAGCAGCACGACGACGACTCCGGCGGCAATCATCACCAAAGGCACAAGAAGCAGCGTCGTCGACATGTTTCATCCGTCATGAAGTGTTTTGTTGGCCAGGTGTTGGGCTGGCCGGGCGTTCGTGTTCAGGCCCCGAAACTCGGCGGGCAGGGCGCTGAAAAATAAATCGATTAGACCAGCGACGCGACGGGGACCTCGGCGATCTGGTAAGCCCGCGAGCGGAACAAGAAGTCGATGATGTTCCCTTCGTGAGGCTGCAACCAGTTGAGCCGGTTGGTCGGAATCGGACCGATGTTCAAGCGATCGATTTCGACACAGCGGCCTGCGGCGTCGATGAATCTCTGGTCGCGCGTGATCACGGTGCCGACGAGCGTCGGCCCGATCCGCTGCAGCATTTCCGCTTGTGGGCATTGCACGACGCTGGTGAACGGGAACATGTATTCCTTCTTCGCCACGCCGCGATCAGGCGAATCGGCGTGCAGCACCATCGGCCGCAAGTAGGCGCAGTGGTCCCGCTCGATCAGCTTTTCGCCGAACTTCGCGGTCATGTCGGTAACGCCTGCTTCAGCCAAATCCTGCTGCACCATCGCATAGGTTCCGGTAGCCATCGCTGGGACCGTAAACGCCGCCAGCTTAGCCTGCGGATCGGTCGGCGGCAGGATATCGACCGGCCCGATCCGCTCGGCGATCGCTTCGGCGATTTCTCGCGTGTGCCGGCTCGCCCAGATCCCCGAGCAATTGATGCAACTGCGTCCGGAATTGCTCAGCACGCTCTCGACCATCATGTCGAGGAACAATTCCCAGTCATCCACCACGTCGTCGCCGAGTAGGATCTTAGAAAAACCGGGACCGTGGGCCTGAACGCGCGGATTGCCGGCGTGCTGGGCGAGCGTCTGCGCGCTGCCGAAAATCATGCTCTTGGCGCACTTGCTCAGGATCGCCGTCCCGGCATCGTGACCGCCGGGATAAAGTGCAAATGCGGCGGCGGGAATGCCGGCTTCAATGAACGCCGATACCATTCGGTAGGGCGTCCACGGTTCTTGCGAGCCGGGTTTCAGGGCCAGTCCGATTTGCAGCGGAACCGCTGGCAGCCAGAGCGTGTGAACACCGGGTGAGTTGTTGGGCAGCACGGCGCCGAGGATCGGCGTCTGGGCCTGAAAGCTGACCGTCACCCCGCGGCCCTCGTCACCATAACCGCGTGAAAGGATCGAGAGGTCCAGTCCACGGGTCAGACAATTGAGGATCTGTTCCATGTTGGACAAGACGAAGGCGTTCTTGTCCATGTTCGACCGGCACATGTGCTCCGGCAATCCGGTGCTGGCCGACTGCTGCCGAATGAAGTCATCAACTGACTGCGTTTGGTCACCGACCGGCAGATCGGCGGACTTGAACAGCTCCGCCGCCTTGCCGCACATCCGCAACAGCTCCGGGATCGGGACTTGCAGCAGCGCGTCGCGAGCCTTTTCGGACTGTCGCAAGTCTTTGGTCACGATTCCGCCACCGACGGTGCCGATCCGCGCCATCGGCTCACCGGTATCGAAGTGCACGACATCGATGAAGTCGAGCGATTGGTATGGCTTTCCCCAACGGAGCGGACTGAGCGTGATCATGAAAGGCTTGCGTGCTTAACGGAAAGGAACTTGCAACTAAGTTCATCCCGGAGGCTGACGCCTGCCGGCTGATGAATTTTTCCCGAAGATCAGATTCTTTGCTGCTTAATAAACGCCAACGGTCGTTCCGCTGGCGAGCTTGTGGAACGGACGAACGCCACTCACACCATCCCAGGGGAACGTTTCATAAGGAGCTTCGCGTTCGCCTTCGTCGCGTTCTAAGAATCCGGGAACGAAGAACTCGTCGGTCAAGGTATACAGCTTCACCCGGCCGGTTTCTCCATAACCGACGACCTGGTTGTCATCATCAAACGACACCACCTCGGTCACCGCACGCGGCTGCGGAGCATAGTAGCTGATCTTATAGCCATCGGCTGCGGAGATTGGCTTGCCACAGGCCAGCCCCATCAACGTATTGCCGTAGGTCGGCGTCATGAACACGCCACCTTCCTCGACCGGGCCGCCGAGCAGTTCTTCGACTGCAAACCGCGTCCACTGCGGAGTGAACTCGGTGCCGCCGGAGAAAATCCCTTGAATCCCAACTTCTTTGATGCTCGTGCCGCGTTCCTCCAGCGCTTCACCGAGCGCTTCGAGCAACTTGGGTGTGGTGAACATGCACTTGATGTCGTGATTGGCGGTCAGGATCGTGACGGCCTGATCGATGCAGTGCTTCTTATACTCTTCCAGGTGTTCCATCCAGCCTTTCTTGATCAGCTTGACGACCCACCGCGGGTCCAGGTCGATGCAGAAGCAGATTCCGCCGCGAAACTGCGCCAAGTGCTCGATTGCCAAACGCAGTCGCCGCGGACCGCTGGGGCCGAGCATCAACCAGTTTGAACCTTTAGGAAAGTGCTGCTCGGGGAGCGTTTCGCTGAACAGTTCGTAATCCTTCCAGTGATCTTCGATCACCATCCGGCTCTTGGGAACGCCGGTGGTACCACCGGTCTCGAACACATACACCGGCTTTCCCGCATGCCCCTGAGGAATCCAGCGGTTGATCGGGCCGCCGCGGAGCCAATCGTCTTCAAACAGCGGGAACTTTTTCAGATCGTCAAAGCACTTGATGTCGCGCAGCGGGTCGAACTTGAGTTCGGCCTTTTTTCCGAGCCAAAATGGGCTGCCGGTCCGCTCGTCAAAATGCCACCGGACCGTTTCGACGGTGTGCGCATCAAGCCGCTCACGGGCGGCGGCAGCCTGCTTGGCAACTTCTTCAGAGATCAAGTTAGCGGTGCTCATGGAGGATGGAATCGGAAGGAAGGCGGGAATGCATCAGGGCTGACGTCAGCACTGGCCGACGTCAGCGGCGGGCTCGATAGACAGCGTGACTTCCACGGTACCGCCGAAAATTGTCGTTTGCAACCGAGCGCGCTGAGTCGGCTGCGGCTCCGACTCCGCTGGTTGCCGTTGGCGCCGGTTTGGCAAAGAAAACAATCCACCTGCCCCGCTGCCTTACTCCCCCGCCCCCGTCGACTCGGCCATGTCTCGCGCATGGTAGCTGCTGCGCACAAACGGCCCGCTGGCGACTTTGGCAAAGCCCATCGCACGGGCTAGTTCACCCAGCTCCTCGAACTCTTCGGGCGGGACGTAGCGGACCACGGGCAGGTACTTCTCGCCTGGCTGCAGGTACTGCCCGAGCGTCAAGAAATCGACGCCGAATCGACGCAGATCGGCCAGCGCTTCAAGCAGCTCACCGCGTTGTTCGCCCAGGCCGAGCATCAAGCCGCTCTTGGTTTTGACCTCCGAGTCATACCGTTTGACTTGCCGCATCATCTCCAGCGTCCAGGCATAATCGCTCTTGGGACCGCGGACACGGCGGTACAGTCGCGGCACCGTCTCCATATTGTGATTGAACACGGTCGGCTGGCTTTCGATCACGCGTTGCAGCGCGGGTTTGCAGTGAATGAAGTCGGGCGTGAGCACTTCGGTCGTGGCTCCTGTCCGCTCTCGCACCGCAACGACGCAGCGATAAAAGTGATCGGCGCCGCCATCGGGAAGGTCGTCGCGGGTCACACTGGTGATCACCACGTGCTTTAGTCCCAACCGCGCCGCCGCTTCGGCCACGCGCTCCGGTTCATCGGCTTCGGGCGCTTCCGGCGGGCGGCCACGACGGACTGCGCAAAAACCGCAGGGGCGTGTGCAGACGTTGCCTAAAATCATGAATGTCGCCGTCTGCTGGCTGTAACATTCCATCCGATTGGGGCATTTGGCGTTGTCGCAAACGGTTTCCAGCCGGAGTTCGTCCAACAGCCCGGCGGTCAGGTGATTTGCATTGCGCTCGGGAATCGGCCGCTTCAACCAGCGGGGCAATCGCCCCGTGCCGCTGGTGAGGGTGCCCTCGGGCATTTCAGGTGGTGCGACAACGGGCAGTCGAAAGGCCATAGATGTCTCGAAAGCGGCGTCCCGTGGTTGACGCCAAACGTACAGGGAACTCAGTGTGCAAGGCCGCCGGCTCGACAGGCGATGCCAGCGACGGCTGCTGGAAATGATTTGCTACCGGCTCGCCTCATCGTAACGGACCGGTTCGATTCGGCCAACGATCCGACCGCGGCCGATCGGTCCGAAATGGCGGCTGTCGATCGACAGCGGCACATTGTCACCGAGCAAATAGTACTCGTCTGCCGCCAGTCGGATCGGCCACGCACGCCTGGCCGCCAGCCGCGGGTCGATCCGGTATTCCAGCGGCCGGTCGATGCGGAGCTGCGTGATTTCCGCTGCGCCCGCGACAATTCGCACCGCAATCGGCCGCTGGCCGTTCAATTCTGGAAAAATCGCTGCTGGCAGTGGGGCCGTGGACCATCCCGACGTCGAACCTGTCGTCACGCGGAACCGAGGCCCGACGAGTTGCAATTCACTGCTGCCAAATGAGAAAGCGAGCCGGTGAACGTCCACCGCAGCGTCCTGCCAAAACGCGACCTCCAGCGTCCCTGCTTTAAAGCCCTTGATCTGCAGCGATAGCCTTAACCGCGAAACCGGTAGCAGCGCTCGTACCTCGGTCACGTTTCCCGGAACGTCATCGCGGATCACGTCCGGTCGCAGGTGGTTGTGAACGCTGCGGTGGTGATAGACCAGCCAGCCGCTGGCCGGCTCAGCCGTCGGTGCGGCGTCACGACCGCCGGTCCACAGCCGAAACCCACCAGCGGTTTGTTCGCCCCATACGGAGGCGTCAGCCGGCGGTAACTGCCACCAAGATTCCCCAGCACGGCGACGGGCATCGTCGTGCACGGGAATCCAACTCTGCTCGGGCAGAATTGGCTCGCCGTCGACCAACAACCGGCCATCTCGATGGGTGACCTGCTGGCCCGGGCCGGCAACGACGCGTTTAACACTCAACGCGAACGGATTTCCGGCATCACCCGCCCCCACAACGGCAGGCGAGAAGAGCGCGCTGTGGCCATGCTTTCCGTCGCTCGGCCAGCGCACCGCGACCAGCGAGCCGACTGCGAACGCGGCTTCATCGGCCACTTTGCGGATGAGCCGCACGGCCGTCCCAGGCTGAACAGCGGATGTGTCCAAGCTCACCACAGTCCCACAGTTCCAGCAGACGGTGATTTTTTGGGGGAGGCCGGCCGTGAACTCCCCGTAGGCCGCCCAGATGATGCCGCAGGCACTGCAAGTCGCTTCAAGGTGCCGGCCGATCAGCGCCGGTGCCATGGATGCGCCGGTGACCTCGATTGGCGGCTGCTCATCGCCGGCCGTCTCGGCTTGCTGGTTTTTTCGGCGTTGCCATGCACCTCGCCCCGGCGGGAAGGAAGGGAGCGATTTGGCCGCCAGCCAGCCGAGAGCTACGGCCGCCGCACTGGCCGTTAGCCCTGCCGCGACCGTCAACCAACCTCGTCGGGAGAGCCGAGTTGGAGCCTCGGACTGGCCGGTTGGCCACAGTGATCTGCCTTGATTGCCCATCGATCGATATACTGCCCACCCTCGCAGCGACCGACTCGAAACGGAGTCGGCAAAAAATCGGCCTCGTCGTCGCTCTGCAACCGATTTACCATTAGCTTACAGGATCACTCCGTACGGCGGCGGAGCATCCAAACTTACGAATCCATAAGATTGATGACAACCGAAGCGTCACCCTCACTCGCCCGCAAGTTTCGCGCGCCGATCGGACAGGTCGCCGGCCTCCGCGTGCTTGGAACCGGCTCCTACGTTCCCGAACAGATCGTCACCAACGAAGACTTGGCGGCGTTGGGCTGCGACAGTGAGTGGATCGTCCGCCGGACGGGAATTGTGCAGCGTCGTAAGGCGGCGGATCACCAGGCGACCAGCGATCTGGCCTACGAAGCGGCACTCGTGGCGATGCGCGAAGCCGGAGTCACTGCAGACCAACTCGATCTGATCATCGTAGCGACGATGACGCCCGATTTTCCCACGCCCTCGACGGCCTGTGAATTGCAACGTCGGCTCGGAGCGGTTGCCCCGGCAATGGATGTGAACGCGGCTTGTGCGGGGTTTATGTACGCCGCCGTCACCGCCGGTCAATTCATCAGCGCCGGGAACAGCCGCTGCGCCTTGGTGATCGGCGCGGACGTGATGAGCCGCACGGTCGATCCCGATGACAAGAAAACCTATCCGTTGTTCGGAGACGCCGCCGGAGCCGCGGTGCTGACCGCTGACGATACGGCCGATGCCGACCGCCGCTCCGGCATCCTCGCCTACCAACTTGGCAGTGAAGGTTGTGGCGGAGAAATGTTGTGTATTGCCGCCGGTGGCAGCCGCCGACCGCTCACGCCAGAAGCCCACGCTCAGGGCGGACAGTACCTGCGAATGGACGGCCGAGGCGTGTTTAAGTGGGCCGTGCGCGTGTTCGAAGAGAGCGCTCAAGAGGTGCTGGCCCAGGCAGGAGTGTCCGCCGATCAGCTCGAATTGATCATCCTGCATCAAGCGAACCAGCGGATCATCGACTCAGCCGTCGCTGACCTCAACGTGCCGGCCGAGCGGGTGTTTGTCAACCTCGATCGTTATGGCAACACCAGCGCAGCGAGCATTCCGCTGGCGCTGGACGAAGCGGTCCGCGGCGGGCGCTTGCAGCGCGGCGATCAAGTCCTGCTGTGCGGATTCGGGTCCGGTTTGGCGTGGGGCACCGCGCTGTGGCGTTGGTGATCTGAACTCTAAAAAATCGAACTTTCTTCAAAAATAAATCTTGGCTTTCGCGAAGCCGTCCGCTACCATTGAGCGCGAGGGCGAACAACGCCTTCACACCTGAGTTTATCTTGCGACGGAACTACCCGATTGGGCACAGACCGCCGCGAGTGATTCCTGCGGGTTATCCGCCGCCCATTATTCTCGCGACGATCGTTCGCGTTATTGGCGGGTGCCGCAAATTGCTTCTTTCATTTAAATATTTGGTCGATTGCCCGGGCTATTATTAAAGGCGTAGGTGCCGATTGGTACCTACGCCTTTCTCGTTTTATAGCCCCGGTACTAGCCGCGCGCCAGCGCGTCGCTTTGATCGACGAAGTCGTCGCCGTCCCACTGAGCATCGTCGCTGACCATCTGCTTCCGCTGGTGCTCTGCCTGCTTCGCCGCCCGAATCTCGGCTTGCCGCTGCACCAATTCGGCGTGCGTGCTGAAGAACTGCAGGCTGTGCCCTTTAAAATCATCTAGCGTTTGAAAACCGTGCTGATCCATGAATTGCAGCAATTCCTCACACATCGACTTCACACAGCGATAGCCGACCTTCATCACGCCGGTGCAAACCTGGACGCAGTCGCTGCCCAGCAGAATGAACTGCGCCGCATCGCGTCCCGTTTCGATCCCACCTAAGCCGCTGAGCGTGCGGCCAGGAAACTCATCACGAATCACCGTCGCGATCTCCATGCACATTCGCAGCGCAATCGGCAGCACCGCTTGTGACGAGTAGCCGCCGGGCGTCGTGAAACCTTCCACCGCAGGCTCGGGCCGGAGCGTCTCTAAATCGACGCCCATCACACAGCGAATCGTGTTGATCGCGCTGATCCCGCCACAGCCGGCTCGCAAAGCGGCACGCGCGGGCTCTTCGATGCGCGTCACATTGGGCGTCAGTTTCGCCCATACCGGCTTGCTCGTCGCCTCGACAGCCCAACCACAAACCTCTTCGAGGATGGCTGGATCTTCGCCCATCGCCGAACCCATCTTCCGTTCCGGCAAGCCATGCGGGCACGACATATTGAGTTCGAATCCATCGACACCTGCCGCTTCACAGCGACCGATGATCTCATGCCAGGCGTCGCGGTTGTATTCTTCCATCACCGACGCGATCAGACACCCTTGCGGATGCCTGTCTTTGATCTGTTTAAACTCGTCGATCCAGGTATCAAAGTCGCGATCGCTGATCAGTTCGATGTTTTCCCAGCCATAAATCTCTCCGCTGGTGCGACTGCGCAGCCGCGCGTATCGCGGCTGGACATTGATCACCTTCGATGCATCAAGACTGACGGTTTTGCAGACGACTGCGCCCCAACCTTCATCAAATGCCTTGCCAATCACCTTGGCATTGGTTCCCGGCGGGCCCGATCCGATTACAAACGGATTGGGCATCTTCATTCCATTGACTGTCGTTTCCAGCGTCGCCATCGTTGCCTTTATTAAACTCGGTCTTTGTTCCATCCAGCACTGCCGGCCACGCGGCGGCAATGGCCCTTGAGAAGGGTTCCCACCCTAAGGCGCAGTCACCGCTCCGTATGTCTCAGGCCGGCGATCGCGATAGAACTGCCAGACATTGCGCACTTCGCGGATCCTATCGAAATCGAGATCAGCGATGACGACATCATCTTCGGTTCGCTTGTCCGACACGGCCACCAGTTGACCACGCGGGTCGCAGAAATAGCTCTGCCCGTAGAACTCGCCGATCCGCCACGGATCTTCCCAGCCGGGACGATTGATCGCGCCGACGAAGTACTGATTGGCGACCGCGTGAGCCGGCTGCTCCAGTTTCCACAAATACTCACTCAGGCCAGCGACCGTCGCCGAGGGATTGAAGACCAATTCCGCCCCGGCCAAGCCAAGGCAGCGGGCACCATCAGGAAAATGCCGGTCATAACAGATATAAACGCCGACCTTGCCAACGCGGGTATTGAATACCGGGTAACCGAGGTTCCCTGGTCGAAAATAGAACTTCTCAAAAAAACCGGGATGGCAATGGGGGATATGAATCTTGCGAAACTTGCCCAGGTAGCTGCCGTCGGCATCAATCACCGCGGCAGTATTGTAGTAAACTCCCGTTTGTTCTTCCTCATAAACGGGAACCACCATCACCATCTGATGCTTCTTCGCCAACTCCATCATCAGCTTGATGGTCGGCCCATCGGGCACGCGCTCGGTGAGTTCGTACCACTTCATTTCCTGTTCCGCAGGAAAATACGGCCCGTAGAACAGTTCCTGGAGACAGCAAACCTCGGCGCCGGCTTGGGCCGCCGCAGCGATCAGCTCGACGTGTTTATCAATCATCGCCTGTTTGATCTTGCCAGCCGGCGATGTGCTCGGTTCACATAAGGTGGCTTGTATGAGGGCCCCTCGAACCATCCGTGCCATCAGAAAATACTCCCAATCGATTGACAGGTTGTTGTCGCTTAGAATCTTGGTGCAGCGCATCGAAGATACCGGAAGCGGCCGGTTACGTCGACGCGCCACGCAGCGCCGCGGGGGGCACGGCATCCGCTAGCAGAGCCGCTGGCCGCGGGCAAACACCTGTTTGACGCGCAGTTGCCGGCTGAGCACGACCAGGTCGGCGCGCTTTCCAGACTCGATGCTGCCGGTCACGTCGGCGACGCCAGAGCGTTCGGCTGGCGTCAAACTCGCCATGCGAATCACCTCCGGCAGCGTCGCCGTCGTGCTTTTCTTCATCTGGCGAACCATGTGATCCATCCCGACGACGGAGCTCGCCAGGCTCTTGCCGTCCGGCGTCCAGCCGACTTTACCGTCGCTTCGAAACCAACTCCCGTCCGCCTGGTTGCCGAACGGGTAAAGACCCGGCGGCAGGTCGAGCGCGCGGTTGCAATCGGTCACCAAGCACAACCGCTCCGGCCCCTTCATGCGAAAGGCAAACTCCAGCAGTTCAGGGGAGAGGTGACAGCCATCGGCCAACACCTCCGTGCTCATTTCGTCGTGCATCAGCACGAACTCAGCCATGCTCGCTTGCATCGGTGCAGGAAACCGCTGACGCAGCGAAGGTACCGAGCTCATGGCGCACCAGAAATGATCGACATGTCGCATTCCGGCCTTGAACGCCGCGCGCATCTCACCCCAGGTGGAATTGGAATGCCCGCAGGTGACCAGGCAACCGTGCCGCTGTGCGGTCTTATAGAACGCTTGACTGCCAGGCAACTCCGCCGCGCAGGTCGTGATCCGAATCAACCCGGTGGCAAAGTAGCGATTGAAGTCCGCGGGGGTGGGATCACGTCGACCTGCGGCGGCATGACAGCCGAGCTTATCCTCAGCAAAATACGGCCCATAAAGATGAATGCCTGCGACATTTGGCCCCTCTTGCCGCTGTTGGTACTGCCCGCAGGCGTCAAGCATCGCCATGATCTGCTCGGGCGATCCAGTCGCGGTGGTCGGAAACAGCGTCGTGGTGCCGTGCTTGGCATGCGCCATACAAGCGGTCGCGACCGCCTCGACCGTCGCATCCATAAAGTCCGCGCCGTTACCGCCGTGGACATGAATGTCGACAAAGCCGGGGGCCAAGTAGGCGCCGCGCAGATCGATCCGCTTGGCATCCTCAGGAATCGCTGCCTGCCCGACAGAAACGATCTTGTCACCCTGGCAAACCACCGTCGCTCCCTCGATCAGCCGATCGGGGAGCACGACGGTAGCGTTCACAAAGCCGGTTACGGCAGTTGGTTGTTTCACAGCGGTCATCGACTATTTAGACTCAAACCGGTAGATGCATTCGCCCTGAGCGCTATCGATCATGTAGTAGATTTCGCCGCTGGGATCTTCACCAAATCCTAACACCGGAATGCCGCTGGCAATCACCTGCTCATTTCGCGTGGCTTTGCCAGTCGCTTCGTCATAGCTCAACGCCCAGACACTGCCGCTGACATAGTCAGCATAGATGTACTTACCCGCCAGTTCCGGCACGCGATTGCTGCGATAAACACGGCCGCCCGTGATCGACTTGCCGACGCCATGATCATACTCCCAGACCGGATCGATCGGATCGGCGAGAGCCGGATCGGCTTGACGGTTGCCGAAGGCCTGGGTTCCTTCACGCATGCTCCAGCCGTAATTCCCGCCCTTTTGAATGACGTTGACTTCTTCCCACAGTTCCTGGCCGACATCGCCGATCCAGAGCAGGCCGGTTGATTGATCAAACGCGATTCGCCAAGGATTTCTGATACCATACGCATAGATTTCCGGCCGGGCGCCGGCGACATCGACAAACGGGTTGTCCGCAGGGATGCCATACTTGCGATCGCCGCTGGCGGTATTGACATCGATGCGGAGAATCGTGCCGAGCAGCGTCGACAGGTCCTGACCATTGGCATGAGGATCATTGCGCAGCCCGCCGTCTCCGAGGCCGATATACAAGAAGCCATCGGGTCCGAACTCAATCGGGCCACCATTATGATTTTTGAATGGCTGGGCCACTTCCAATAAGACTTCTTCCGACTGCGGGTCCGCTTGATTGGGGTTGTCTTTCGACACACGGAATCGCGAAACCACCGTACGGTCATCGTCTCGGGCGGTGTAGCAGACAAAGAATTGGCCGTTGGACTTGAAGTCCGGATGCATGGCCAAGCCGAGCAGCCCCTGTTCGTTGGCTCCCGGGGACGCCCACTGGCTGACCTTCGCCTTCAGGTTGAGGAACAGATGCGACTGCTGGACATCGAGCCGATTTTCAAAAGCGAAGATTTCGCCACTTTGCGAGACTGCGAACAAGCGGTTGCTGTCATCATTGGCGTAGGTGAGTTCGACGATCCGCAGCTTTTGTACATTGCCGCCCTCATCGATCGGATCCCAGCCGTCCCACTTCAGATTGGGAAAGGCCAACGTCCCGGTTGTCTCCAGCGTGCCGTGGATCGGCTGGGGAACCGTCAGGTCGTCACCGAGCTTGCGGATCTTGATGTTGCGGTACGAGACGAGATCGCCGTGATCCTGTAGGCAGAGGTGGCCTTCGCCAGCGGCACCGAAGCCGGCGATGTTGGCGAACTTGCTCTTGGCGACCAGATCTCTCCACTGCTGATCGCCGAGCTTAAAGCGGTAGTACATCACGCCGTTGAGCGACACCTCGCACTGATTCGGCGCGATGCGGACGTAGAGCTGATTCCATTGGCCCGCGGGGCGCGTGGCGTCGATGGACTCGCCGGTCGAGTTATCGCGGGCCGGCTTGTAAAGCTGGTACAGCCAGCCGGATTTCTGCGGGTCGCGGCCGGCCTGGTTGTCCTGGATTTGGATTTCCGGCCCGCTGTGCCAAGGGGGATTGCCGTTTTCGAGGACGTGGAACATCAGCCCGCTGTTGCCGCCCGGGGAAATGTTGTATTCCAGCGACAGCTCAAACGCTTTGTATTTTTCGGTGGTAACGAGGTCGCCAGCGCCCCGCTCGGAGCGCACCAGCGCGCCGTCGATCACTTTCCAGCCGCTGGACAGCTCGTCTTTGCCGTAGTTGCGCCAACCTGCAGTCGACTCGCCATCAAACAGCAATTTCCAGCCGCTGAGCGATTCGGAGGTGGTGAGTTGATTGGTGGTTTCATTTGCACGAAGCTGCAGCCCGGTCAGGCCCCACAGCAATCCAGCAAGAGTGAGCGTGGTAGAAAGTCGAATCATGTTGGTCTCTTGGCTCAGGCAGGAATAAACAAGGGTGTGGAGTAGCGGTGATCGCCACGACTGGATGCCGGTACGACAAGGGTACTTTAATCGCTCGCGAACGGTTCGTAAGGTGGCCAGGTAGTCGACTTCTGAGGCTCACCGTCGAACAAGACCGCTGCTGCCCACTCCATCGCTGAGCAGCGGCCCAACGCTGGGCTGGCGACCATTTTCCTTTGTTTCAACTCTCCCTTGTAGGAATTGCATCGCTATGACGCAGCCGGAACGTTTGCCCCAGGTGCTGATCAATGCGGAGCTCCCGCCGGTGGTCCGGTCGCTGCTCGAGGGCCGCGTGACGCTGGTGCCTTGGGGAATGGGCGATGCGGCGACGGTCGGGATTTATTGTTATGGACACACGCTCATCGACGGCCCGCTAATGGATCGTTTGCCCGGGTTGAAGGTGATCTCCAATCATGGCGTGGGAGTCGATCACATCGATTTGGCCGCGGCCAGCGCACGCGGCATCCCAGTCGGCAACACCCCCGCAGTGCTCGACGGGGCCGTCGCCGACATGGCGTTTGCGTTGATGTTAGCGGCGGCGCGGCGGTTAGTGGAAGGTGATCGCTATGCCCGGCATCCGGAGGTGACAGAGTTTGCACCAGCCGAGCGCCACGGCCGAGACTTTTATGGCTCCACATTGGGAATCGTCGGCCTGGGCAACATCGGCTACCAAATCGCCCGCCGGGCGCGTGGCTTCGACATGCGCATCCTGTATCACAACCGCCGGCCGCGGCAGAGCGCGGCTTCCGAGGTCGGCGCGATCTGGGTGCCGCTGGATCAACTGCTAGCGGAAAGCGACTTCGTGGTGCTGATCGTGCCGTTGTCACCTGAGACCCGCAACCTGATCGGACGACGAGAACTGGCGTTGATGAAGCCGACCGCCACACTCGTGAACGTCGCTCGCGGTGGTGTCGTCGATACGGATGCGCTGACTCAGGTGCTGCAGGCGAAGCAGATCTATGCCGCGGCGCTCGACGTGACGGAGCCGGAACCGCTGCCGCGCGATCATCCGCTCTTACAGCTCGACAACGTCACGCTGACACCGCATCTGGGCAGCGCGACGGTGCAGACCCGCCGGCGGATGGCGGAGCTGTCGGTTGAAAATCTGCTCGCGGGGCTCGGGGGTCGGCCGCTGACCTGTCGCATCGCCTAACCACGGACGGTTTCCGGCGGTTGCGCTGGCCATTTTGCAGGACTACGCGGGCGTCACAACGACGACCGCACCGGGCCGCTGAAAAACGACCTGGTCCGCCTCAATCGTCACCGAGTTGCCATCACCGCCGTACTGAGCGTCTTCGCTCTGCAGCAGCGGCGTCGCGCCGGCGGGCAGTGGCAACCGCTGCTGATCCGCCAGGGCGACGAGTAGGTGGTACCGCCCGCGGTGTAAGCTCAAGCTGCGCTGGCCATGCACCGCGATCTCACATTCGGCCGGAAGCTCGCCGCGCAGCCGGATCAGGTCGCGATACCAGTTCAGCACCTCTTGGTGTGGCGGCTGCTGCAGTTCGTCCCACTTCAGCTTGCTCCGCTCAAAGGTGGCGGGATCCTGCGGATCGGGGACTTCGCCCTGGAAGTGCGCGAACTTTTTAAACTCACGCTTGCGGCCTTCGCTGACCGCTTTGCCGAGTTCCTCCGAGTGATCGGTAAAGAACTGAAACGGTGAGCTGGCGGCCCATTCCTGTCCCATAAACAGCAGCGGCAATGCAGGCGAGAAAAGCAACAGCGCCGACGCGGCCCGGTACATTTCCAGTGGGATCTGGTGATGCAGCCGCTCACCCTTAGCGCGGTTTCCAACTTGATCATGGTTTTGAATGCAATGTACGAAGCAATCGTGCGGGAGGTCTACCGGATCGCTCCCGCGCGGCTGCCCCTCGTGCGGCGAGTTCTGACCCGTGTAAAACCAGCCCTGCCGCAACGTCGCGGCAAGATCCTCGGCCGTGGTCCCGATGTAATCTTCAAAATAGCCATCGGTATCGCCAGCGGTGAGGTTACGGATTTGGTGGTGAAAATCATCGGCCCAAATTGCATCCAGGCCGTAGCCGCCGGAGTGCTGTGGCCGCACCAGAATGTCGAGGTTGCGGCAGTCCTCGGCAATCAGGTAACGCCGCCGCCCAGGCAATGCCCGCACGACCGTGGCGAGTTCCGCTAAGAAGTGCGTTTGACTATCGTCTTGCAAGGCGTGCGTGGCATCCAACCGCAGACCATCGATGTGATATTCGCGCAGCCAGTAGAGCGCATTGTCGATGAAAAAGCCGCGTGCACCGGCGGAATGTCGGTCGTCGAGATTGATCCCTTGGCCCCACGGCGAGCTGTGCTTGTCAGTGAAGAACCTGCCAAACGCTGCCGCATAAGCCCCGTCAGGACCAAAGTGGTTGTAGATCACATCGAGATAAACGGCCATGCCGAGTTGATGCGCCGCATCGACCAGCGATCGCAAATCGTCGGGCGTTCCGTAAGCGCGTGAAGGCGCATACATGGCGGCGGGATCATAGCCCCAGTTCCAACGTCCGGGAAAATCGTCGACCGGCATCAGCTCGATCGCTGTAATCCCCAAATCCCGCAAGTAGGTCAGCCGCTCGATCGCACTGCGAAAAGTTCCCTCGGGCGTGAACGTCCCCACATGCAGCTCGTAAAACACGCACTGCGCCAGCGGCACGCCGGACCATGCCTCATCGCCCCAGCGATACCGGTTCGGATCGACGACTTCCGACGGTCCGTGGATCCCTTCGGGCTGGAAACGCGACGCTGGGTCGGGCAGCGGTGAGCCGAGATCGGCGCGGAACCGATAGCGCGTGCCGACAGCGAGGCCCGGCATAAACCGCTCGAAGTACTCGTCGTTCGCTTGCAGCGGCACAGTCTGGTCGCCGTTTCTCTGGTCGCCATTTTCGAGCACCAGCTCGACTTGCTTCACTTCGGGGGCCCAGAGCCGGAACAGCACCCCGTCGGCTTGCACCAGTGCTCCCAGCGCGCGATTTGCGCGTTTCTTGCCGGTCTCAATCATGCTTGTATTGAATGTTGCGGTAGAGATGCTGATGACGGCGTAGCCCGATCACGCTGGCGCCGAGAGAGCAATTCATACGCCAATTAGCAGTCATTCCGTTGCGACTGCATCGGCCCTTTGAAAACGGCCGGGGTTGCGATGCTTGCCCAGCAGCATGGTGCAACTACGGTATGATCAGCGTCTCGTGCTTGATCGTCACGCCACCACCTCTGGAGCCCGACCTTGATGAACCGCACCCTTCCACTGGCCAGCGCTCTGGCCATCGGCTACGCCCTGCTCGCCAACCACGTTCAAGCGCAGCAGTTCCGCACCTACATCGGAACCTACACAACCGGCGAGAGCGTCAGCGAAGGGATTTACAGTTGCGTGTTTGACGCCGCCACCGGCCAATTGAGCGAACCGCAACTGGCCATCGAGTCGATCAATCCGTCGTTTGTTGCGATCCACCCCTCGGGCCGTTATCTGTTCGCCGTCAACGAAGTGCACGAAGGCAGCGGGCGTGGCCAAGGCTACGTGTCAGCGTTCCGCATCAACGCCGATGGGCAACTCTCCTCGATCAATCGTCAACCATCGCACGGCGGCACGCCCTGCCACTGCAGCGTCGACGCGACCGGACGGTTTTTGCTGATCGCCAACTACACCGGCGGAAACGTCGCGGTCTACCCAATCGCTGACGACGGATCGCTGGGCGAAGCGAGCAGCGTCGCGGAGCATCAAGGGAGCAGCATCGACCCGCAACGCCAGCGTCAGCCGCACGCCCACTCGATCCAATTGAGCAACGACAATCGTTTCGCGTATGCGGCCGATCTGGGAATCGATCAGATTCTGATCTATCGCTTCGATGACCGCACCGGGTCGCTGGGGCCGGCCTCGCCCGCGTTCGCCGCCGTCACGCCGGGCGGCGGTCCACGACATTTTTCACTGCATCCATCAGGACGCTTTGCTTACACCAATCACGAACTGACTGCGTTCGTCACCGCCTTCAGCCGCGATGCTGATACCGGTGCCTTGACGCCGCTGCAGAGCCTATCGACCTTGCCCGCGGACTTCGCTGGTCGCAAGAGCACTGCGGAATGCCTCGTGCATCCCTCGGGACGGTTTCTGTACGTCAGCAATCGGGGCCACGACAGCATCGCTAGCTACGAGATCGATCAAGAAACCGGCGAGCTAGCGCCGCTGGCCATCACGCCTACACTGGGACAGGAACCACGGAACTTTACCATCGACCCCAGCGGCCGCTGGCTGCTGGCGGCCAATCAGAACTCCGACAGCGTGGTCGTGTTTGCGCTCGACCCGGACAGCGGCGCCCTGACGCCCAGCGACCAGTCGATCGCCGTGGGACGGCCGGTTTGCATCCGTCTGCTGCCGCTGGCTCCCGCAGAGTGATCAATCGGCCGGCTGACGGACTCGCCGCCGCGGCAACCTCAGCGCCGGGCGGTTATGCCGGGCACGGATCCAATTGGCGGCGGTCAAAATCGGACGGCGGCGGATCAGCCACCGCTCCCACCGCCGTTTACCAGGAAAATCCAACAGCATGATCCCGGCCAGCATCGTCAGTAAGCCCTGGCCGGGCAGCACTAGCATCGCCACGCCCGCCAGCACCAAAATCACGCCGAGCGCGTTTTTGCACAGCACAACGAGCAAATGCACCGCCGGACGACGCGCCGGCCAATCGCGCACCGGCCGGCGAACAAAGTAGTCCGCTGGAATCCGCGCGATCAGAATCGGAATCGCAATCAGCGTCGCGAGGAACGTGACCGCGCTCACCAACGTCAGCGACCAGACCAGCGTCTCGTGCCGGTCGATCCAGCTCAGCACCGCCTCGGCTTCATCCATGACAACAGCACCCTACGGCTGATCGGCTGCCAGATGCTCGTTGAACCACGCCACCATCTCCTTAACTGCCCGAGCCATATCTTCACCGGCAAATCCGTGACCTGCCCCGGCGAACACCACCAGCTTGGTTTTGACGTTCGACTCCTGGAACGCCGCATCCAAACGCTCGCTATGCAGAATCGGGACCAACTCGTCCTGATCGCCAGCTAACAACAGTGTCGGCGCGTCGTCGTCGCTGACGTGGACCAGCGGCGAATGCTTTTCGGCCGCTGCCAGATCAAGTTCCAGCGCCGGAAATCGGCGATAGGCCGGCAGCGATTCCGGTGAATCCCACACCATGATCTGCAGATCCGTCGGCGCCACCCAGGCGGCGACCGCTTGCACCCGGTTGCTCGCCCGCAGCACTGGATCGGTTGCTTGTGCGTCCCCTTCATCGGCCGTCGTGCCGAGCATCAGCGATAAATGCCCGCCGGCGCTCATCCCGAACACACCGATCCGATCGGGATCGATCGCGAATCGCTGGGCATGGGTGCGGACGAAGCGCACGCTGCGGCGCACATCCTCAACCGCCTCGGGGATCGAAAACTTTGGACTGCTGCCGTGCCGCACGGCGAACACGGTGAAGCCTGCATCGGTCAGCGGCCGAAACATCGGCTGCAATTGTTCCGGTGGCGACCAGTTGGAATACCAGCCGCCACTGACCATGAACAGCACCGCCGCGCCATTGGCGTCCTGTTTCGGGGTGAACACGTCAAAGGTCATCGCCAGCCCGAACTTGTGGCCGTAGACGACGTCGGGCGTGATCGTCACTTCGGTCGCGGTGCACGTTTTCCCAGGCAACCAACACACGGGCAGCAGCAACAGTGGCAGCATCCAAGTCGACGCCCGACCCTGAACACGACAAGTGGCAGTCATCGATTCTTCGCCCTTTAAAGCAGGTTCCCCGGTCACTGAAATCCGACTTCAGCAGCTTAGAGTTCCGGTAAACCGTTCGCAACAACCACAGGCTGATACACGGCCCATCGACTCCTTTATCAGACACCGAACAAAGAACGATCGCGCTGCGACACCACAGCGACCACGCCGTGAATTAGACTCGGCGACTTCAACGGGTTGATCATGCCACGCGCCGGAGAGCCGATCCATGTCGCAGTCGCCGTCCCATTCCTGCAACCGTCGTCAACTGCTCAAAGCTGGGCTGACGGGCGCTTCGGCGCTCACGCTCGGCAATCTGACCGCTGAGCCGGCAACGGCCGCCTTGACGCCTCAGCGGCGGCCGACATTGATCGCTGAGGAGAACGCACGCCCCGGCTCGACCGATTGGCAACTCACGCGTGTGCGGCTGGATCAGAACGGCGGATTTCGGGCCTCCGACATCGAAGGTTACTGCTCACGCCAAAGCGTCAGCGCCGGTGAGACGCTCGACATCATGGTCTCGACGAAGGAACGCGTTCCGTTCACGATCGAGATCTTCCGCACCGGCTACTACAACGGCGCTGGAGCGAGATGGATGACGACGCTCGGCCCATTTCCCGGCGAACCACAACCGACTCCTGCAGCGGGTGAAAAGAACCTGCACGAGTGCCGCTGGACGCCAGCGACTTCGATCGTGATCCCGGAGGACTGGCCCAGCGGCGTGTATCTGGGACGACTGACGACCGAGCGCGACAGCACCGGTTACGGCTACTGGCAAAGCTACGTCGTGTTCATCGTCAAGGACGACCGCCCGGCAGACATTCTGTTTCAATGTTCCGACAATACTTGGCAAGCTTATAACCGCTGGCCCAATAACTATTCGCTCTACACCCATCCCGATGGCGTTCAAGGTCCGTGGGCCGATGTGAGTTTTGATCGACCTTACGCCAAGTATGCCCAGATCTATGACAACCCGCAATCGATAGGATCAGGGGAATGGCTGTGCTTTGAATTTCCTTTTGCTTATTGGTTGGAATCGCAAGGCTACGACGTCACGTATTGCTCCAACAGCGATCTGATCACTCCCGACCGAGCGAAATCCTGCAAGGCGCTGCTCAGCGTCGGTCACGATGAGTACTGGGATATCCGCCAGTATGAGAGCGTCGTGGCACTCCGCGATGCCGGGGTCAACGTGTTGTTTTTCAGCGGCAATTCCGTCTGCTGGGTAACCCCGATGCGCGCTGGTTTTGATGGCCGGCCCAATCGGATCATCTTTCGCGGCGGTCCCTACGGCGGCGACTACCGGTACGCTCAGGAACGCGAGCAAAACTTTGGCCCCTACCCGCACCGTGGTCCCGACGAGGGATATTTGATGGGTGCGCGGAACATCCGCCCGGTCAACGGTGGCGGCGACTGGGTTTGCACGCAGCCGGATCACTGGATCTTCGCCGACAGCGGGATGAAACAAGGCGACCGGATTCCGGGGTTGATCGGCTGGGAGTATCACGGCGATCCGCCGCAAGATCTCTCAGGTCTCGAAGTCGTCGCTGCGGGGACGGCGCTCCAAGGGGGCACCAATCCATCGCACTGGTCAGCGACGATCTATCCTGGCCGACAGGGCAATTTCGTGTTCAACGCATCGACGATTTTCTGGTGCCAGGGACTCGCCAGTCCCCCGGGACACATGCTGCCGTGGTCGCACTGGTCTCGACCTCACGGTCCCGACGCGCGCGTGCAGCGGATTACCCAGAACTTGATCGAGCGAGCGATCCGCTAAGCGGAGCAGCAAATGATCCCGCGCGTGCTTGCCGAGGCCCTCCAAGCCAATTAGGCTCAAGGGCCGCGTAGGACCACGTTTCGCTCGAGCTGCCCACCCCCTGCATCGCCGGTCTTCTAATTCCGCGCGTCTCTCCGATGTTCCGTCTCCGACGATCCAAATCGCGTTTCATTCGCAGCGCCGCTGCGTTGCTGACGCTGTTTTCGTTCGTCATCGCTGCGGTTCCCATACCATTGCCCGTGATGCCGATTTCGTTGACCGCAGTCGGTGGCGAGGAGCCGTTTCCTTGCCAAGGGAGCCGCTGCGGGTGCCATTCCGCAAAACAGTGCTGGACCGCCTGCTGCTGTCGCAAGCCGAGCGAGCGCAAACGCTGGGCCGAGGAACAACAGGTTCGGCCACCAGCCTACGCGATCCTGCACGATGGATCGGCGTCCGCTGCGCAGGAGCAGCCGGTCGCTCCAGCCGGTCGCAGTTGCTGCGCGGCTGCGGTCGCCAGCGCCAACACCCCGGCGTCGTCACCGCTGGAAAGCTGCCGTGCGCAGAATGCTTCGGCCAGCGTGGGTGAGTCGTCCGACGAGCCGGCTAGCGTCGACTACGTGTTGACGATCCGAGCGCTGGAATGTCGCGGGATGGGCCACGACCTCAGCTCGATCGCTTGGTTCCACTGGTCGCCTGCGGCTGCGATCGCTCACGACCGCGACTTCGAAACGCTGGCCCAGCGTCACTATAGCGACCGGGTGGACTCTTGTTCGATCGATCCGGCGACTCCGCCGCCGCGATTCGGGTAACCCGCATCCGGCCGTGAACGCTTCATGGCCGCTCGTGTTTGGTTTGATCGCTGCTTGACTGGAGTAACCGGTCTGCTGCGCCGCTCTCGCGGGCTGCGCGGCGGCGGTTTGCCGCGTCTGCCTGCTGGCCCGCTGTCAGGGTCACTGCGGCGATCCCGTGTCTGCTCACGGCCCTCGATCGATTTTATAGAGAGTTTTCATTCATGTCCCCTACCCATTTGACCGGCCGGCGGAACGGCTGGCGACAGAGCGCATTCACGCTGGTGGAACTGCTCGTCGTGATCGCCATCATCGGCGTGTTGGTTGGGCTGCTGTTGCCCGCCGTCCAGGCTGCTCGCGAAGCCGCGCGGCGGATGCAGTGCGGCAATCATCTGCGGCAGCTCGCGCTGGCGACGCTAAACTACGAATCCACTTACGCTCGCTTCCCGATGGCCGGTGCGGTCGATGCCGATTTCTCGGTGCAAGCGCGGATCCTGCCATTTACCGAGCAGGTCGCACTGCATGACTTATTGGACTATGCCTTGCCCGCCTTCAGCGGTCCGTTCAACGCGAAGATTCCTCACCCCCAGTTCGCGGCAGCCTTTGCGACCCCGTTGCCGGTATTCCTCTGCCCGAGCGATCCTGCACCGGGCGTGACGTTGGTCACGATCGATGGGCAGCTCTATCGGTACGGCGGCCTCAATTACATGGTCAGCTACGGTAGCGGTACCGGCAAAAACTATGACCTCCGCTGGCCGACCGACGGGATCGTCTACCAGCGGTCGCAAACCGGCTTTGCCCACATCACCGATGGCAGTTCTCAGACGGTGTTGCTCAGCGAGTCGATCCGCAGCGTCGGAGACGACATGCAGTTGTCTGCTGGTGCGTCCCCTAAGTTTCCCTACCAGTACACGCTCAATGGTTCCACCGGGGTCAGTTCCGCGCTCCATCCGACCGCGGGCTTACAGGCGACCGGAGCGCCCTGGAGCGGGTTTGTGGATGGTGCGGGGATGATCCACAATCCGCAGCTCGATTCCACTTGGGGGACATTCACGAACTGGCGAGGCGGCAGCAGCCCGGCGCTCCGCGGCCGCGGCGTTTCTTGGGCGTTCAGCGGCGCGATCTGTACGCTCACCAACGGCTATCACGCCCCCAACAGCCGCATCCCGGACATCGTCACGCACTTCACCGGATTCTTTGGCCCACGGAGTTTCCATCCCGGGGGAGCCAATGTCGCTATGGCTGACGGGTCGGTGAAACTGCTCAGCGCCAGTGTCGACACCACGGTGCTGCGGGCGCTGCACAGTTGCAACGGCGGCGAAGTGATCGGCGAGTTTTAAGTGGCCGGACACAAGTAATTTGCCGTAACAGATATCGCTCAGCACGATACATGCCGTATGTGCGAAACCTCTTCATGGAACAAACTTGTGTCCGGGTGCTTAGCGGCTCGCCGCAGTGGGCATGCTGCACGCCTGCCGTTTCCTGACCTTTGAACTCCGATTCTTGACCTGTGACCGCTGATGAACTCAACGCTTCCGAATGACCGTGGCACCGATCGCTGGCCCGACTATCGTGCGATTTGGCGATGGCATTTTTATGCCAGTCTGTTTTGCATTCCGTTTGTGATCCTGTTGTCGATCACCGGGGCGATCTATTTGTTTAAACCGCAGATCGACCGCTGGGAGGATCGTGCGTATCACAACTTGGTGATCGGCGAGCCGCGTTTGCCAGCGGACCGGTTGGTTCAATCGGCCATAGCAAGCGTTCCCGCGGGAGTACCGCTGCAGTACCAGTTGCCGGAGGACGATCGTTCGGCCGCCAGCGTGCTCATCGAGCATGACGGAACGCAGCACCGCGTGTTCGTGCACCCCGAGACCGGCGTGGTCCTGGGCCAGCGGCCTGATCAAGCGACCATCATCCGCTGGGTACGGACGCTCCACGGCCAACTTCACCTAGGAGTCCGCGGTTCCAACGTTGTCGAGCTGGCGGCCTCGTGGACCATCGTGATGTTGCTGACCGGACTGTGCCTCTGGTGGCCCAGGAAGCGACGCGGGTGGGGCGGGATTCTGTATCCACGTCTGCTGAGCGGCCGAAAAACATTCTGGCGCGACCTGCATGCAGTCACCGGGTTTTGGGTCGTCGGGCTAGCCCTGTTTCTGATCGTGACCGGCTTGCCGTGGGCGAAGTTTTGGGGCGAGTACTTCCGCTCGGCCCGAGGCCTCGTGCAGTCGGTACAAAGTCAGGACTGGACCATCGGCGGCGAAGAGGTTTCCTCCGGCGGCGATGAACATGCGGGCCACCGTCACGGTGGACACGGGCACGGTTCAGCGGCCAGCGGTAGCGCTGCCCGAACTGGAGGCAGGGGCGGCCGCGGCGGGACACCCATGCCAACTGATCTGGCGGGACTTGGCCGCGCCGCCGAGACCGCCGTTGCACTGGGTTTGGCCTATCCGGTCCAAATCAGCTCGCAACCTGGCAGCCCCAGCCACTGGCTGGTCCGTTCGGATTCGCAGAACCGGACCTTGCGCAACACCGCTATCGTCGACGGCACCACCGGGGAAGTGATCCACCGCGATGACTTTGCCGATCGGCCGCTGATCGACCGAATGGTCAGCATCGGCATTGCCGCGCACGAGGGGCAATTGTTCGGCTGGCCCAATCAGTTGCTCGGCTTATTCACCACTGGCGGATTGGTGCTGATCTCGCTCAGCGGTTATGTGCTCTGGTGGCGGCGCCGCCCATCCGGCTCGCTCGGCGCACCAGTGCCCAACGGAACACCTCGCTTCCGCTGGCCGTTGCTCGTCACGATCACGGTACTGGGCCTGTACCTGCCGCTGTTCGGGTTGTCGCTGGCCCTCGTCTTATTAGGCGAACGCTTGCTGCTGCGCCACATTCCGCCGATCCGCAACTGGCTCGGCCTGGGCGGCGCTGCGACCTGATGCCCGACAGTGCTCCCGATGGCGCCGAACGAGGACGGGTTATGAGCAGCTTGTCCGGCCGGAAGCCTCCGTCGGCCGTTTAAGAGTTCCGCACACGCGGATGGTCGACTTGGATTGTCTTGAGCGCTATTTCTGCTTCGACCCGGACACTCGGATCTCCATCCTGGAGCAGCTCCAGAAGTGTTGGCACAGCGGCTTCAACGCCTGGCAGAGTCGGTCCCAAACGGCCGAGTTGCCAGGCGGATAAGCTGCGCACAAAACTCTGAGGGTCCTCCAGCCCGGCCATAAGCGTCTCCAGCGCCCGCCGCTGCGACGGGTCCACGTGTGCCAGCGCCGCTGCGGCCCAAACCCTGACAAAGCTCTTGGAATCGTTCAGTGCAGCGGTCAACGCATCAACGGCTTTTGATCCTCCCTCTGGTCCGATCACGCTCAGCGCATGCGCCCCGAGCCGGCGGTGCAAAGGGTCTGGGTGCTCGAGATACCGCAACCAATGTTCAATCGGCTTGTCCAAATAGACATGTGCGCAAGGGTCGTCGGTTGCCATCTCTCGGTAGTCAGTTCGATTGAAGGGTGGTTCATCTGCGATCATCAAATCATGCGCCCTCACCAAGCCGGCGGTCGAGGTTCACCGCCGCGCTGATCAAGCCCATATGCGTGAACGCCTGAGGATAATTCCCCAGGGCTTCTCCGGTGGGCCCAGTCTCCTCTGCATACAGACCAAGATGGTTCGCATAGGTGAGCATCTTCTCAAAGATGAACCTCGCCTCATCCAGACGGCCAGCGCGAGACAACGCCTCAACCAGCCAAAAGGTACACATATTGAAGGTTCCTTCCTCGCCTGCCAAGCCGTCATGGGCCGCCTTGCCGATACCATAGCGGTAGACCAAGCTATCGGAGACCAACTCGTCGATGATGCGGTCGAGCGTGCCTAGCATCCTTGGATCGGTCGGCGAGATGAAAAACACCAACGGCATAATCAGGTTGGCCGCGTCAACCGCCTCGCTACCATAGTGCTGCACAAAACTTTCGTGGCCAGCATGCCAACCATCGGTCATGATCGATTCATAAATCCGGTCGCGTTCGGTGATGAATCGGCTGTGATCCAGTGGCAGGCTGTGCTTTTGGGCCAGACGGATGGTGCGGTCCAGCGCTACCCAGCACTGCAGCTTAGAATAAACGAAGTGCTGTTGGCCGCCGCGCACCTCCCAGATCCCCTCGTCTGGTCGATTCCAATTCTGAATCAGCCAGTCCATCATCGAGCGAATGTGCGTCCAGGTATCATATGAGATGCGATCGACATACTTATCATACAGGTAGATCGAGTCCATCACCTCGCCATAGATGTCCAGTTGGAGTTGCTCGGCGGCGCCGTTGCCGATCCGCACCGGTCGAGAACCCATATAACCATCCAGGTGCGTCAATTCTTCTTCATGCAGGTCATGCCGCCCGTCGATTCCATACATGATTTGCAGCGGCCCGGACTTGGCGCCCTCGCTAAACCGCGCGGAGAGCCAGTGCATGAATTGTCGGGCTTCTTCCTTAAATCCCAGTCGCAGAAAGGCGTAAACGGTGAACGCCGCGTCGCGGATCCAGGTGTAGCGGTAGTCCCAATTTCGCACGCCGCCGATTTCTTCAGGCAGGCTGGTCGTCGGAGCAGCGACGATGGCTCCCGTCGGCGCAAAGGTCAGCAACTTCAGTACCAGCGCCGAGCGGTGAACCATCTCTCGCCACCGGCCCTGGTAGGTGCAGTGGCTCAGCCAGTTGCGCCAGTACTCAACCGTGCGATGCAGCGCCGCCTCACCTTCGAGTCGGGTTTCGAACAAGCCGTCCTGGCCGGTCTGCACCTGCCGCAGAATGAAGGTGGCGCTTTGGTTCGGAGCCAGGTCGAATTCGCAGAGCACCCCGTCACCATCGATATGCAGCGGAAAACGGCTGATCAATGAGAACTTGATATCGGCCGCTTCAAACACCACCCCGCGTGGATCCAGCGCGACGGTGTGCGGTCGCCGACCAAAATCGAACGCTGGCCGGCACTCCAACCGGAACCGCAGCGTCCCGCGGATGCCGCGCACCACGCGCACGATTTGATGCGTCTTGGTTCCGTTGGGCGGATCATGAATCGGCATGAAATCAACGACTTCACCGACCCCCTGCTCGCTGAGAAAACGGGTCACCAATACATTGGTGTCCGGCAGGTACATCTGCTTGTGCCGCTGGACACCGACCGGGCAGACCGCAGCAATCTTGAAAAAGCCGCCGCGCTGCGAATCGAGAATCGACGCGAACACGCTCGGCGAGTCAAAATGCGGCAAGCAGCACCAGTCGATCGAACCGTCCATGCCAACCAGCGCGACCGTGTGCAGGTCGCCGATCACGCCATAGGACTCAATCGGCTTGTAGTTCATCCTCTGCATTTCCAATAACTGGCCATCCGTCCGATGTCGAGACTCGCATTACCGTGCCATCATGGGTTGCGATGCCTGAGCAGGCAAGTGACGCCGTCACCAGTGGGGGCTTGCCGGCAAGCGGCGACAGCAAGCTGCTCGGCGGTGGCTTTCCCCGCCGCTCCGCGTGTTCTATCTTGGCCGACACGTCTCTGCACACCACCCACCCCAGCGGCTCTGTTATGTCTGACTCGCAAATGTTAACCGCCTCCGAGTTTACGGAAAATCGTCGCCGGGTGACCGCGCGGATGCAGCCCCGCAGTTTGGCCGTGGTCAACAACAACGACATCTTGCCGACCAATGCTGATGGCACCTTGGTGCTGCATCCCAATGCCGACCTGTTCTACCTGACCGGGATTGAGCAGGAGGAGACCGTTGTGCTGTTGTTCCCCGATGCTCACGAGGAAAAGAACCGCGAAATCTTATTTTTGCGAGAAGCCTCCGAGTCGGTTCAGACCTGGGAGGGCAGCAAGCTGTCGAAGGCCCAGGCGAGGGAGATTTCAGGTATTCGCCGCGTCGAGTGGCTGTCGGCATTCCCGGCCGTGTTTCATGCGCTGATGTGTGAGACGGAGAACGTTTACCTCAATGCCAATGAGCATCCGCGGGCGAGCACGGTACTAGAGGATACGCGCGAGGCGCGATTTGTGCGCGATTGCCTCCGCCGCTACCCGCTGCACCGTTATCACCGGTTAGCGCGGATCATGCACGAAGTCCGCACAGTGAAATCTTCAGCCGAAGTGGCGATGATCCGGCGGGCGTGTGAGATCACCCGCGACGGGTTCGCTCGGGTCGCTCGATTTGTCCGGCCCGGCATCAACGAATGCCAAGTGCAAGCCGAGTTTGCACATGAGTTCTACGCGCGCGGCGCCAGGTTTGCTTACTCGCCAATCATCGCCTCGGGTAGCAACGCCTGTGCGCTGCATTACATACAGAACAATGCTCCTTGTAATGAGGGCGAGCTACTGCTGCTCGACGTGGGAGCGGCTCGCGGCAACTACAATTCCGATATGACGCGGACGATTCCGGTCAGCGGCCGGTTCACGCCGCGCCAGCGGCAGGTTTATGATGCTGTGCTGCGAACCTATCGCGCTTGTGCTGCGGAACTGAAGCCGGGCCTGCTCGCCAAAGACTGGCGTAAGTTTGCACAGGAGACGATCGAAAAGGAGTTGGTCGATCTAAAATTGCTGACCCTCGATCAGGTCAAGGCGCAGGGGCCTGACAAGCAGGCACTGGCCAAGTACTTCATGCACGGCGTCGGCCACTCGATCGGGTTGGATGTACACGATGTTCAACCGGTGGATGCGCCGCTGGCAGCGGGTTGGGTGATGACCTGTGAGCCCGCGATCTATGTACAGGACGAAGGCTTTGGGATTCGCTTGGAAGACACGGTGCTGATTACTGAGCACGGTGCCGAGAGCTTGATGGCTGATATTCCGATGGAAGCCGAAGCGATTGAAGAACTGATGAACAGCGGTAAATGATCGCCGCCAGTTAGTTGAGTTTTGCAGTTCTGGCCAGAGCCTCATCACTGCCAGCCACGAGCAAGGTATCAGAATCCTTAAGCTTTCGATCGGGGTCGGGCGTGGGAACGATTTCGTCGCCGAGCAGGTCATGAACGGCGACAATCGTGATGTCATGAGTTTGCCGCAATTGTAACTCGCGAATCGTTTTGCCTTCCCAGCTTGCGGGCACGGCCATTTCCTGAATGCTGAATCGTTCGCCCAGACGCACGTAGTTCAACAGAGCGGCGCCGGACAGTCGCGTCGCCAATGCCTCGGCCGAATCGCGTTCGGGAAAAACGGTTTCGGTGACTCCGATTCGCTCCATCACCCGGGCGTGGTCGCGCGAGATCACCTTGACGTAAACCTCCCTTACTTTCAGATCGTGCAGCGCCATCGTCGCCAGGATACTCGCCGTGATGTCGTCCCCGGTGGCGATGACGCCGACGTCGGCGTCGGCCGCCCCGACGCGCTGCAACGTCGGCAGATCCGTTCCATCGCCGACCGCAGCCCGGGCGACAAGAGGAGCGATCCGGTCGACCCGTTCACCTTCAAAATCGATCACGATGACATCATGCCCGGCATTGCTCAGCGCTACGGCAGCGCTAAATCCAAAGTTCCCTAGCCCGATCACCACAAACCGTTTCATCGCAACTGCTCCCTAATTCGGCATCAGCCGACCACGACTTCTTCATAGGCGTAACGGAACCGGCCTCCAGGTGGCCGCCGCATGATCAGCGCTGCAGCGAGGGTCAGCGGCCCGACGCGTCCCAGAAACATCAACACGATGGCGGTGACTCGACCGGCCGGGCTCAACTGTGGGGTTACTCCCATGGTTAAGCCCACCGTGTTGAATGCGCTAGCGACTTCAAACACCCTGCCCAGAAATCGCTCTTCGACGGTCGGCAGCGGCTCGGTCGCAGCAAGTGCAAATACGCCGATCGCCGCAACTCCCACTGCCACTACCATCAGACCAACGGAGCGCTGCACCGTCTCCTCAGGAATCGAGCGACCGCCAAAAGACGTCGTCTCCCGCGACCGGAACCGCGACCATGCCAGCAGCCCGATGATGGCAAAGGTGGTCGTTTTTAGACCGCCAGCGGTCGATCCGGGTGAGCCACCAATGGTCATCAGCAGGATCGTTAAGAAATTGCCGCTATCGGTGACGGTCGCATAATCCACCGTGTTGAAACCGGCCGTGCGTGCGGTGACGCTCATGAACAACGCGTTGCAAATCCGATCGCCCAACGGCATGGTGACAAGACAACCGTTTCGTTCAAAGATCAAAAACAGCACGCAGCCGCCGAATGTCAGGATGCCCGACGTCCACAGAACCAACCGGCTATGTAACGAAAACCGCGCCCCTCCCCGTACCTGGCGTCTGGACCACTTCAGATAAGCTTCTTCCATTGTCAGAAAGCCGATACCGCCAGCGGTGATCAGTATCATCACCATGCACAACACCGCTGGCGAATTTCGCACACCGATCAAGGAGTCCGAGAATGTTGAAAACCCGGCGTTGCAAAACGCGCTGACGGAGTGAAAGATCGCCGGCCAAACGGCACCGGACCAGCCGAAACTTGGCACCCACAATCCATATAAGATGAGCGCGCCGATGCCTTCTAACAGCAGCGTGAATCGCACCACGTCCAGCGTTAGTCGCCGGGTATCGATCTGCGGAGCTGCCTCACGAGAGCTCACAGCCAAACTCTCCGCCCGCACCGAGAGCCGCCGTCCCAAAGCCAGAATGATCAGGCTGGTAAACGCGAGCATCCCCAGTCCGCCAAGTTGAATCAACAACAGCAAGAATGCCTGGCCCAGCATGGTAAAGTGCGCGGCGATGTCGATAACAGCTAAGCCGGTCACGCAGACCGCGCTGGTGGCCATGAAGGCCACGTCTAACCACCCCAACGGCTCGTTCTGATACAATCCCGGCAACAGCTTCAGCCCGACCGTACCGATCACGACCAGGAATCCGAAAGATCCAACAAACAGTTGCGGAGGGGAGAGCCGCTGCCAGTAGTTGACTTTGCGGCCTTGGGGAATATCCCAACGCCCCGCGGGCATTCTTCTGGCGCGCGACATTCGATCGGACTGAGAGCGGCGGACCACGCGATCCTCTCTTCTCGGCATTTGCCCGGACACCAGCGGATATGACCGCAAACCATTGCGGCGCTGCAGAATAAGGCTCAACGGATCGGCTGAGAAGTCTATAATGCGGATTCCGATAGCGATGACGTGTTCGTATGGAGTGTTAGCGATGTTCCACAGGCGACAATGGAGAAACGTTTGGCGATGGTTCGTCAGTGGTCTCACCGGCTGCCTGGTTGCGTTGCCGAGCGGCCCGGTCGATGCCGATGAGGCTCCGGCAGTGGACCGGCGCGAACAAGTCATACGTCTCATCGAACAACTCGATGCTCCGCAGGCGGCGAGGCGCAACGCCGCGGAACAAGAACTGATCGAACTCGGCGAACCGATCCGCTCACTACTGCCCGCCGATTCCGCCGATTTATCCGCAGAAACCCGCCAACGACTCACGCGCATCCGCCAGCGGCTTCGTCCCCGACCGCAACCTGAACCGGCGCAGACCGGCGCAAATGATGTGCGTCTGGCCGGAGCAGCAACGCTTGGTGCGGCGCTGGAGGCGATCAGCCGCGACTCGCGTGTCGAGTTTGTGCAGCCGTTGCCGCCGGAGACCGCGATCACGCCCTATGATTCGCCGCTGCCGTTCTGGCACGCGCTGGATTATGTGCTGGACCAGGCCGATCTCGATATCGATATCTACGGCGGCGATGCCCATACCCTGCGGCTGCAGCGGCGGCGCGCGGGGCGGCCCAGCCGAGTCGATTCGGCCGCCTATGCCGGCATCTATCGCCTGGAGCCAACGATGGTCACCAGCCGCCGGGTGCTCCGCCAAGATGCGCTCAGCGGCTTGAGCATCGAGATCGAATTGGCCTGGCAACCCGGGATCACGCCGATCGGCGTGAAGCTGCCGCTGAGCCAGCTTTCGGCGACGTTTAATGACCAGCAGCGGGTGCAAGCTCAGTCGCAGGTCGGTAGCGTCGACATCGCCACAGGCCGCGAAATCCCGCTGGCCGACTTGCACCTGCCGTTGCAGTTACCGGCCGGCCAACCTGGGAAAATCACGGCGCTCAGCGGGCGGATCCAGTCGCTGCTGCCGGGTGCGATGCACCGGTTTGAGTTTCCACTGCATACCGTTTCCGTCACCGAGACCGCCGACTCGGTGAAGGTGCAACTGGAAGAAGTGCGCAAGAATGGTGAACTGCATGAAGTCCGCCTGGGCGTCGAATTCGAGTCGCCAGGGGCGGCCATGGAAAGTCACCGCGGCTTCTTGCTCGACAACGAAGTCTTTGTGTTGGCAGCCGACGGCACGCGGCTAGAACACCTTGGCTATCAACTCTACCGTCAATCTCAAACAGGAATTGGGATCGCGTACCTGTTCGATGTCGGCCCGACGGCTGCGGATGCCAAGCTTGTCTATTCGACTCCGTCGTCGGTAGTGCAGAATGGAATCGATTTCGTGATCGATAACATTCCATTGCCGTAGCAGACGGTTCAAAAGCTGACGACGTCGCCGTCGCGAGCGACCTGGGTATTGGCGAAAATTGCTTGGGCGGTGGCGAGATCGATCGGATCCTCACCGTCGGCCAGTGGGTTGACGTGGGTCAGCAGCAGACGCGCGACCTGGGCATCAAGTGCGATCTGCGCCGCGCGCGAGGTCCAGCAGTGACCGGTTTTGAGCGCCCAGTGCTGGTGCTCATCGCGAAAATAGCACTCATGCAGCAGCAGATCAGCGCGATTCATCCAGGAGCGATTAGGCTGGGAAAGCTCGCCACAAGTGTCGGTGGCGTAGACGAGCGACTTGCCCTCCGCTGGCCACCGCAGGCGATAGCCGACCGAGCCGCCGGGATGTTCCTGCGGTCGCCAGTCGACCGTGATCGCACCCGCCGCGCCGACACGAAAGCTTTCAAGTCCGTCGATGGCGTTCCACTGCGCATCGATCTGCGCGGGAAAAATCAAGTCGGCGAAGAGGTGCTCGCGGACCGCGGTTAACTTCGCCTGCTCGCCCCAGATCACAACGGTTTCGACAGGCCGCTGATACAAAATGTCGAGCAGAAACGTCAGCCCGATGATATGGTCCAGGTGGGCGTGGCTGAGCAGGATATCCAACCGATCAGTCTGGATCAGGGGCGCGAGCCGGAACATGCCCGTCCCGGCATCGAGCACGACACCATCGGCCGGCAAAAAGTAGCACGATGTCTGCCGATTGGCGTTGGGATGATAGCCGGTGGTGCCGAGGCAATGGATATCCATTTGCTCAGTTTGTCTGCTGAGTGACATGCCGGCAAGCTAGGGAGCCGATACCCGTGCCTGGTTAGGAGACGGCCGCCAATCGACCAATTGGATCTCGACGTTGCGGCGACCACCAAACTCGTTGATCACCGGGCGATAGGCGATGTCGATCGGCCCTTCACAAGCATTTAAGTCTTCGCACCAATCGCCTTGGCCGAACGCGACCGCACGAATTTGGATGTTTTGCTGCTGCAGACGGACCGTCAGGTGACGCTCGCCGCTGCCCATCCGCCGCGGCGGCTCGGCTAAGGTCACACCGCTGCTGCACAACACCGGCCGTGGATTGCCTTGTCCAAAAGGTGAAAGCTGTTCGATCTGCGTGACCGTCTGCAAGTTCAACTGCCCGAGCGGTGCCTGCGCATCGATCAGGATTTCGGGCACGCAGTCCGAGCCGTCACCTTGGCGGGCGACCGCCTCGTAGAAGTCGTTGCGGAAGTGATCGACTTGGTCTTCGGCGATCGTTAGTCCGGCCGCCGCGCGGTGGCCACCGAAGCGAATCAGCCGGCCGCTGCACTGACCCAGCGCTTCATGCAGATTGAACTGCGGCCCGCCGGCTCGACCGGAGCCGATCGCCGGTTTACTGCCAGCGGCATTGAGCGAAATGACGAGCACCGGCTTGCAGTACTTCTCGGCTAATCGCCCGGCGACCACGCCGATGACTCCTAAGTGCCAGCCGACTCCGGCCAACACCAGCGCCGGATCGGCCTCGGGATCAAAGTCGGTTGACGCGAGTTTGCCAGCCGCCAACTGCACCGAGCGCTGCAGCGAATCGCGGCTGGCATTGAGTTGTTCGATGTACTGAGCCAGCGAAGTGACCCGTTCGCCCGGCGGCGAGGTCAAGAGTTCGACACCGAGTTGTGCTTGCCCCAGGCGACCGGTTGCGTTCAGCCGCGGCGCCAGGGTGAACGCCACATCCTCGCTGAGCAGGTTGGATTTGCGGTCCAGCTTGGTCAGCTTCATCAGTTCCTGCAGCCCCGGCAGCGGGTTGGCGCGCAGCGAGCGCAAGCCGTGATGCACCAGGATGCGATTCTCGTCCAACAGCGGCACCATGTCGCCGATCGTGCCAATCGCCGCCAGCGCGAGCGACTGCATCAGAAAATCGCGCATCGGCTCGGCCACTTTGGTCGAGCCGCTGGCCTGTTGGCACAGCGCCCAGGCCAACTTGAACGCGACACCCGCTCCGCAAAGTTCGCCAAACGGATAGCAAGTGCCAGGCAGCCGGGGGTGGACAATCGCGGCTGCAGGAGGAAGTTGGTCGGTCAGTTCGTGGTGATCGGTGATGATCAGCGTGATGCCCAGGCGGTTACACAACTCCGCTTGCTCGACACTGGTGATGCCGCAGTCGACCGAGATGATCATCCGCCGGCCACGGCGGTGCAATTGCTCGATCCCTGCGACGCTCAGCCCATAACCGTCTTCGAGCCGATTGGGGACGAAGTAGTGAACGTCCGCGCCGAGCAACCGCAAGCCGTTGACGAGGATCGCCGCCCCGGTGATTCCATCGGCATCGTAGTCGCCGTAGATCGTGATCGGCGTCCCGCTGCGGATCGCCTCGGTGATCAGCGCCGTTGCGGTGGCAACTCCCGGCAATTCCAACGGATCGCGCAGGCCGATCAACTTGGAATCGAGGAACAACCGCGCGTCATCGGGACGGTAGACGCCCCGGCTGACGAGCAACTGGGCAACCACCGGCGGCACGCCAGCGGTTCGCATCAGCGATTCGACGCGGCCTGCATCGTGAGGCAGAATCCGCCATGCTTTCCGCATCCCCTGCTCCGCGCTGGATCCGCTGCTCAGCAGCAACGACTATTTCTTCTTTTCGAGATGCAGCGTGTGCTTGCGCAGCCGCGGGCTGTACTTCTTCAACTGCAGCTTCTCGCCTCCGGGCTTGCGGACGATGGCGTAGTTGTAATCGCCGGTTTCTTGGCAGACGAGGAATACGGTCTCGGCTTTCTTCTTGCTCTTGGCCATGGCGGAAATCGAATCGCGGTGAAAGAACTGGGAACGGGTGATCGGCAAAGCGGGATTATGCCCTACCGCACCCGATTTCCGCAAGGCTCGCATCGGGCATGGCAGGCGCCGTTTCATTCATTCCACGGCCGGTCGTCGACGTCGGATTCTCGGAGCAACTTTTTGCGGTACACCTCCTTGAACAGCACCCCGGCTACGGCCAGCAGCGGCGCTGCAACGGTTAAACCGATGAAACCGAGCGTCAGCCCCATCAACGCCTGGAAGAAAATCACCAGCGCCGGCGGCAGACTGACCTGGTACTCGGTCACCAATGGGGTCACCACATAACTCTCCAACAACTCAAAGAAACTGAGCACGCCGATCACGATCGCCACCGTCGACAGCCCTTGGGGGAGCGCGAAAAACATTGCGATCCCCATCGCCAACAACGGTCCGAGATTGGGGATAAACGCGAGCATGAAGGTCAGGATGCCGATGATCAGCGCCGAGGGGACGCCAAACAAAGACAACAGCACCGCGGCCCCGACTCCAGAGACGGTCATCGAGAAAATTCGACCGAGCAGCCAACGCCACAGCGTTTCGCCGGAAATCTGCAGAATCCGCTGGATGTCGGGCCGCACGCGCGGAGGAAACAGGTAGGTCGGAGCCTGCGTGTAGGCGCGTGGTGAGGCGGCCAGGTACAGCCCCACGATCACGATCAGCACGAGGTTGGTCAGCATCCCAAAGGTGGTGACGAAAAAACGGCCGGCAAAGGCGCTCACCTCGCGGGTGACTGTCATCGCCATCTCGGCCATGCCGCTGGCTTGGCTACTTGCGTCCTGCTGCGGTTGCTCAGCGGCGGCATCGCCGGGCTGCTCAGCGGCGGGATCCGCGGCCGTGCCTTGCGCCTCAGTTCCCGACGCGTCGCTGCGCTGACCGCTGGCTGCCTCCGAGCCAGCACCTTGCTCAGATGGCGATCGCTGAGCGTCGTCACGGAACGACTGGAGCATGGGCGAGGCGTCGATCACCGCCCGCAGCGGCGGGTATTCATCGGCCGCGGCGATGATCTCCGTTCCGCCCGCCTGAAACTGCTCAACTCCCTGTTGCACCTGGCTATAAAGCGTCGCACCAAAAAAGACCGCAACGCCGGCAACTGCTGCGAACAACAGGACGCAGATGATGCTGAGGTTCTTGCGATAGGTCAGCCCACTGTACTTCCCCAACCGCTTGCTGAGAAACGTCAGAAAAATAGCAAACAGGATCCCCATGAACCCGATCATGAACACGTCGAGTGCCGCACTGACAGTGCGATACGCCAGATAGATCGCCAACAGCAAACCGGCGATCAGGCCGGTCAGCTTGGCGACGTGGAGGTACTCCCCGGTGCTCGGCGGGTTTTCCAGCGGTGCGGCTGCGGGCTCGGTGCTCGGCGACTCGTAATCAGACATGGCGGCTAACGTGTGAGCGGGATCAGCGCCGGCCACTCGCCGCGCCATCCAGTGTCAGTGGTTGTCAGCCACTGAGTGCAAAACTTACGCCCAAGTCTGCTAGGCTCGATCGCAACACGAAATTAGTTGAGCACCCACCGGGCAACGTTCAGGTAGATGACGATCCCCAGGATATCGACGATGCCGGCGACAAACGGGTTACTCATCAGCGCTGGATCGAGCCCTAGCCGTTTGAAAACCATCGGCAGCGCGGCTCCGCAAAAGCAACCGCACATGACGACGAAGAACAGCGTGATTGGGATCACGATCGCGTCGCGAGCGGTCGGCGCGATCACCATCGCGACCAACATCCCGATCGTGGCAACAAATCCGCCGAGCATCAGCGACACCAAGGTCTCACGGCCCATCACCGTGGGCCAGTTGCGAATCTTCAATTTGCCGCTGGTCATTCCGGTGATCACCAGCGTCGCCGACTGGCTGCCGGAATTGCCACCGCTGCTGATGATCAGCGGGATGAACCAGGCGAGCCACGCATATTCGGCCAATTCGCCTTCATAAAACTTCAACGCAAAGGCGGTGAACAAGGCGGTGAAGAACAGGATCGCCAACCAAATCCCACGTTTCCACGCCAACGTCGCCAGGTTGATTCGCAGAAAATCGGTGTCCAGCGGCGAGATCGCCGCCATCTGCTGGGCGTCTTCGTTGAGCTCTTCGCGAACCACATCGATGATGTCGTCGTGCGTGATGATCCCGATCAGATGGCGGGCTTCGTCCACCACCGGAATCGCCAGCAGATTAAAACGTTCGACCTTGGCCGCCACCGATTCCTGGTCTTCGGTCGTCAGCGCCGTGACCACATCGGTCTGCAGCAGTTCGCTGAGTTGCGTGGCCGGATTGCGGAGCGCGGTCACCAGTTGCCGTGCGGAAACCACGCCGCGGAGTTGGTTGTCACCATCGACGATGAACAGGTAGTAGATCGTCTCGAAGAACTCCGACTGGTTGGCCAGTTCGTCGAGCGCTTGCCGGACGGTCAGCCGCTCATCGAGCTTCGCCATCTCGGTGGTCATCAGCGCCCCGGCGGTCCCTTCGGGATAGGAACGCAGACGTTGGATGTCCCTGCGGTCGGCGGCGGGCAGCAGCGGCAGGATTTCATCAACTCGCTCGTCGTCGAGTTCCTGCAACAAGTCGACCCGGTCGTCGGCCGCCATCTCCTCGACCAGTTCCGCGATCTCGGCTGGGTCATTGTGCCGCAACAGCGCCAACTGGCGTTCTTCGCTGAAGTGCTCAAAGATCTCTGCGCGGCGGGCGGGTGAAGCGTGCTGGAGCACTTGCCAGGCTTCCGTGTCGTCGAGCCCTTCCATGAACTCCGCAGTCCGCGCCGCGTTGAGCGCCGAACAGAACTCAGCTAGCTCCGGCCCGTTGTTCGCATGGAGCATCTCGCGAAGCTCGGGCAGCAAAAGCGTATTGACCATCGGTGCCTCATCGGTTGGCAGCGGCTCATGGGGAAGGGGCCGGAGGCACGCGTTCGGCTTCCCACAGGCCGAGCGCCGGATTACGAATGAAAAAGAACTCCTCGCCATCGGCGTCTCGGTTCCAGCCATCGACCAACTTGGCCAGCGGATAGCGTTTCGACAGCTCGTCGAGTTCCCCGTAGGAATAGCCGACCGACTCGACTTCTTCACGAGTCAGCCCGCCGGCGGCGTAGACAACTTCAAACCGATTCTCGCTCGAGCCGTGAATCAGGTGCGCCGCGGCCGAGAGATTATCGGCTAGGTCAGGATGTTCCTTGACCAACTGCAGCACTTCGGCCGAAGGGCGATAGCCGTACTTGCGGATCAACGTGTCGATCTGCTTGTCTTCGCCGAACTCCTTGACCGCCGGGGCCAGAATCGTCAACCGGCCGCCATCGGCAACGGCCATCCGCGAGCGGTAGATCGCTTTGTTCCCCAACCAAGTGCTTTTGAACTCTTCGGGATCGAGGTAGGCAACCACATGCTTGGGGGCGCGATCGAGGTGAATGAAATTGACTTCATAGGCTAATTCCGCGGCGCGCTCGAACGTGGCGTAATCGTCACCGATGAACAGTCCCCGCGTCTTCAGTTCGCCGCCGTCGACCTGCTGCACGACGGTCAGAGCATAGAGCAGTGGCATCGAACCGCAGAAATGATCCTGGGCATAGTTGAGGATGCGTCTCAGCGGCGTATCGGCCCGGCCCATGACACGTTCCATGCCATAGGCAGCGCTCAGGAAATGGCTTTCGTTGATCCCTCGCACACCACCGGTGCCGACGAACACGTTCTTGTTGTAATTTGCCATTCCGATGACTTCGTGCGGCACGACCTGGCCGATCGAGAAGATCAAATCGTGGCCGCCCTGCAACAGCAACCGGTTCACCTGCGCCGGCCAATCGCGATCCCAGATGCCCTCGGTGACCTCGCTGACGTACTCGCCGGGGACATAGCCGATCGTTTCCACATCGTCGCGCCAGCGGTGCACGCGAAACAGCTCATGCGGCACGCCCGGAAACATGTAGTTGAGCTGTTCCGGCGTCATCGCGTAGTGTGTCCCCAAAGCCGGCATGATGTCGGTGACCGCGTCGCCGAGCAGTTCGCGCGACAAGACCGTCAGCTCACCGGCACGACTGGGCAACCGCGACATGTCCGGCGGCAGCAGCAGCACGCGTTTGCGCGGCCCGATCTGGCGAAACACGTCGGCCAGCGCTGTGCGGAAGTCGTCGTAGGAAAGTTCGGCGGTCGCCGATCCGGCGGCGTAGTACGTGGTCATGGCATCAGGCTCGGGGGCATTGCGGGTGAGGTCCAGCGGGAAACCGCGACCGGGAGGCGGATCTTGATTCGTCGAAACAGGTGCCGTGCCGGGGCGGTTGACGATCGGCGGCAAAACGGTCTGCTATGGGCGAGTTAAGGGGTCAGGAGTCAATTGCCGCCAGCGGCCCTGCGGGGACTTCGCACAATTGACTCCTGACCCCTTAACCAACCGCCTGCCGCGCCGTTTTTACCGTCCCTCCGCACGCCTCGCCCCTTCCTGGCCCATGACCGCACGAGATATCGAAGCCGCGATCCCACACCGCCTGCCGATGCGATTGCTCGACGAAATCGTTTCCCAGGACGAGCAGCGAATCGTTTGCAAGAAAACGTTTTCGCCGGAAGACTTTTTTGTGCAAGGGCACTTCCCCGATTATCCCATCGTTCCGGGCGTCATCCAGTGCGAATGCTGCCTGCAAGCCGGCGCGATCCTGCTCAGCCGACTGGCGCCCAGCGGCGATGGGATGGTGCCGGTGGCGACGCGGATGGACGGCGTGAAGTTCAAGAAAATGGTCCGTCCTGGCGACACCATCACGGTCGACGTGACGCTCAACGAGCATGTTGGCACCGCGTTTTACTTGACCGGCAAGGTGTTGCTCGGCGACAAGCTGGCCGCGCGGCTGGACTTCGCCTGCGCGGTCACCCGACCTCAACCCGACGCTTCCTAAGACCGGAGACGGATCATGGATTTTCTGGCTCTGGCCGGCCGTACGGTCTTAGTGATGGGGGTCGCCAATAAAAAGAGCGTCGCCTATCGGATTGCGACACTGCTAGAATCGGCCGGTGCGGAGGTGATCTACGCCGTCCGCAGCGAGCAACGGCAGCAGTCGCTGGAGAAGCTGCTGCAGGGCAAACGCGTGTTGGTTTGCGACGTGGCCGATCAGCAGCAAATCGACGCGTTGGCCAGCGAGCTGATGGCTGACGGCGTCCGGCTTGGCGGCCTAGTGCACTCGATCGCATTTGCTGATTACAGCGCGGGGATCAAGCCGTTTCACGAAACCGGCCGGGCGCAGTTCCTGCAAGCGATCGATATCTCCGCATATTCGCTGATCGCCGTTTGTGGAGCGCTCAAATCGTGCTTCTTGCCGGATGCCAGCGTTGTCACCATCGGAATCAGCACCACGCGGATGGCCAGCGAAAGTTACGGCTACATGGCGCCGATTAAGGCTGCCTTGGAATCGTCGCTGGCGTTCTTGACTAAGTCGTTCAGCGGCGACAGTGAAGTGCGATTCAATGCCGTGGCGGCCGGTTTGCTCAAAACGAGTGCGTCGGCGGGTATCCCCGGCTATGTCGATTCGTACCTCTATGCCGAACGCATCATTCCACGCGGCCGGGCCGTGCAGACCGACGAAGTCGCCAACACGGCGGCGTTTCTGCTCAGCCCGCGATCCTCAGGCATCACCGCCCAGTCGATCGTGGTCGATGCCGGGATGTCGATCAACTACTTTGATCAAGCCATCATCCGCGACGCGATGCGCGATCGATAGGCTTCTGCTCAGCAGGTCTGAATGAGGTTCGTAGGAACCGGACGCTAACGCGTGCCGGCTGATAGAATGTTGCCGAAGTTCATCTTTTGGGTTGCTGAGAACGCTGGCGGCAAGACCGCGATGCCGGTTCATCGTCCCGCAGCGGATGCCAGGGCCGCATTGGTGCTGAGCTGGCGGCGGACATCGCCGATGATTTGTTGCGGGACGAACTTCGCCAGATGGGCGTCGTTGTCGCTCATCACCGCGATCTGTTTGAGCAGCGAACTGCTGATGTGCACATACTGATCGTCGGCCATCAGGAACACCGTTTCGATGTCGCGGTCGAGTTGGCGGTTGGCCATCATCATCGTGAACTCGCCGGCGATGTCGGTCAGGGGGCGAATGCCGCGAACCATCACGGTCGCGCCGACCTGGCGAACAAAATCGACCGCCAACCCATCAAACGTGGCGACTTCCACACCGTCCATCCCAGCGGTCACTCGTCGCACCAACTCGACGCGCTGGTCAGGATCAAACAGCGGTCGCTTGTCTTTGTTGATCCCGATCCCGACGACGAGCTGAGCAAACAACCGACTGGCGCGGCGGATGATGTCCAGGTGGCCGAGAGTCACCGGATCAAACGAGCCGGTATAAACTGCTTTCACGTCGTAGGGCATAGCGAGCATGTGGGATCAGAGTCGATCGCTGCGAACCGACTCGATCACGTCGATCAGTCGTGCGATGTCGGATTCGTCGTTGTAGGCATGGATGCTGGCGCGGACGCCGATGCCGCGGCAGCTCACCGCGACCTGCCGCTGTGCGGCGAGTTGGCGAAAACGCGTCGGCGGCACGCCCGGCAGGTCGAAGGTTACAATCCCGCTGCGATGATCGCGCGCGGGCGAAACGCTGGTCATCGCGCCGACGCGCCGCAGCGCGGTATTGAGCCGTTGGGTCAACCCTAGCACACGCTCTGCGATCGCGGCTTCTCCGTGCTCCGCAATCACGGCAAGAAAGATGGCCAGACTCTGGCGCAACGCGCGCATCCCGACCATGTTCTGCGTGCCAACCTCAAACCGCGAGGCATTGGGCTTGAGGTCCAACTCCGGCTGACCAAACTGATGGGCGGTCCGCACGCTGTTCCAACCGACCGGCACACAGTGCAAACGGTCGAGGTGTTGTTTGCGGATCATCGCCACACCGGCTCCTTCGGGGCCGAGCAGCCACTTGTGACCGTCAGCGGCTAAGAAATCGACCGGAATCTGGCGGAGGTCGAGCGGAAACACGCCCAGCCCTTGGATCGCATCGAGAAAAAACAATGCCCCTGCCCGTTGGACGTCGGCCACGAGCTGTTCGAGTTCTAATCGATAACCGCTGGCGTAGCCGACCCAACTGGCGGCCACGATCCGCGTGCGGGAATCAACCGCCGCCAAAATTGCCCCCGGATCGATGCGGCCGGTCACTTCATCGGCCCGCGGCACAATCCGCAGCTCCACGCCATGCCGCTGCTGATTCTGCCAAGGAAAGAGATTTGAGGGAAACTCGCCCGCGGGAATCACGATGTTGTCGCCCGCTTGCCAGCGAATCCCTTCGGCAACCAGGTTGATGCCGAAGGTGGTGTTGGGGACCAGCGCAATCTCATCGCGATCGCAGTGCATCAGGGTTGCGAAGTCGTCGCGCAGCCGCTCGTTCTCCTCGGCCCACTGCGGCCACACGGTGTCGCCCGACTGCGACGCTTCGTCGGCGAACTGACGGACCGCTTGCGCCGCCGGAAAGGGCAACGGCGCCACGGCCGCATGGTCGAAATAGGCCCAATTTTCCGCGATCGGCATCAGCGATCGCCACCACCGCCAAGGATCGTCAGCAACGCCGGGGGAGGTCCGGGTGGAGTTCATCGAAACAGCCCGCGGGGTTTTGAGGTGCAGAGGGAGGCAAACGGAGCTGCAAAATCGTCAAAACCAGATAACTCGCCCGTTTTGCCCAGGCCGGCTAATTTTACAGATGCCGTGGTGGTTAACATTGCCGATCGGGTAACTATACTGCGATGCGTCCGCTGCAACCCCTTCCCTTTCAACGTCCGACGATCATACCCCGAGGTCCATGAATGCCCAAGGCTCTCAGCCTGATCAGCTTGGTACTAGCGGTGGTGATTGTCGTCTTGTTTTTGACGGACGCCGTCATGGGCCTGCTCGGTATGGAAGCGTCGGCACCGCTGCGCAGCGCCAGCTTGATGATGGACATCACCTTTGTGATCGCTGGCGCGATCTTGATTTTCATGAGTTGGGCGACCTGGCGCGAGCTGCGGTAGCGTCGCGGATCGCTCTGAGTGGCCGATCGCTCCGCGATCGGAGCCTCCTGTCAGCTTCAGTACGACCGGCGGAGCGGTCGTCCACCTTGTGCGATCGGAACCTCCTGTCAGCTTCAGTACGACCGGCGGAGCGGTCGTCCACCTTGTGCGATCGGAGCCTCCTGACAGCTTCAGTACGACCGGCGGATAGGCTGTGAAATTTTGAGGTCGGCACCGTAGTAGGCACTCTCCGAGTGCCGTAACGCTTCAAAAGCGAAGCTTTTGGAGGCGGCAAACTGCGGACGGCACACAGAGTGTGCCTGCTACTTTAAAAATTCACAGCCTAGGAGCGGTCGTCCACTCAGTGACTAGTCGTCCACTCAGTGACTAGCCGCCGTTCCGAGGAACGTTTTCCAGCTCTCGTAGCGTGGGTCGGTGGTCGACTGATTGAGCAGCGGATTGAAGCGTGGCTTGACCGGGTGGCTGAGCAGGCTCATCCGCGCCTGACCCGGTGTACGCCCGCCTTTGCGGCCGTTGCACCGCAGGCAGCAGCAGACGATGTTTTCCCAAGTCGTCTGGCCACCCAGACTTCGCGGGATCACGTGGTCCAGGCTCAGCTTGTTGGTCGGCGGCTTTTGGCCGCAGTACTGGCACTGGTGGTGGTCGCGGGCGAACAGGTTCTTGCGATTGAAGCGCACGGTCTGTGCCGGCATCCGGTCAAACCGTGTCAAACGGCAGATTCGCGGCACCCGCAATTCGTAGTTCGACGCCTGGATGTAGTCTTCGTCGGGTTGTTTTTCCAGCGCCGACAGTTGACTCAGCTCGATCCAGTTTTCGAAGTCATAGCTGACAAACTGGTTCTGCTCCATCACGATCACTTCGGCGCAATCCCGGTACAGCAGCGTCAGCGCGCGTCGGACGTTGACCACGCGGATCGCCATGTAAAAGCGGTTGAGCACCAGGACGTTGGTTTCAAGCATACTACTGCCGGGCATCGTGACGCATCCTTCAACGGGTGAGGCCGCCAGGCTGACCGACATCAGACACTGCGGCGATTACGCGGACGGTTGGAAGTCAAGGCAAGTGGGTGACTCATTCTAACCTGCAGTCGCGTCAGAAAAGCAAACGGGTGGTTAAGAGTTCGCGCGATCCTGACACCAATTTTTTTCGGCCGCCGCCGCGCCATCTACCTTGCCAGTGGTCGTTGCCGCTCAGTAGGATGAAGATAGGGTTGGCGGAGCGATATCGCTCCTGACAACCGCTGGCGGTTGGAAGTTCGCAGGCTGCGTGCTTCCCCGCACGGCACGGCGGAGGCATGCATGCCCGGACGGTGTCACTCGCCCACCGCCGATCGCGCGATTGCAATCGGAGTTTCACTGCGGTTGTCAAACCTTTTCTTGCTGGGGCTGATTGGATGATCCATTACACCTGTGACCGATGCCAAGCGGCACTCGATCCTGCGGACCAAACCCGCTACGTGGTTCAAGTGGAAGTCCATTGCGTGGGTAATGATGCTGAGGAATCGGTGCAGGAGGGCGAGGTTGATTCGCTGTCGGAACTTCATCAGATGCTCGAAGGGATCGATGGCGATGCCGTGATCAGCGATCACGACGTCCCCACGCATCGCAGCAGATATGACCTTTGTCCCCGCTGCTATCAGCAATTCATCAACAACCCACTCGGTCGCGACACGACCTTCGCCCTGCATTTCAGCAACAACTGACTCGGCAAAGTAGCCGGCACTGTCGCGGTACCGGCTAGAGTCTGCTGCCCCCCCACAGGCGGAGCTTTATGGGGTGAGCCCCAGGTACTCACCGCGCGCTTCTAAGTAATCCAGGCAGCTCACGCGCGCGTCGACCGGCAGCTCCTTGAAGTCGCGGTCAACGTGCGGGTCCAAGCTGCCGTCCAGTGCGCGGTGCAGTACCAACACCGCCCGCTGCTGCAACGTCTCTTGGTTCCAGTCGATCCGGTGGGATACATGTCGCAGCAGCGCCGCGGGGCTGGTCCGTGGCGCTGTGGTTACATAGCTAACCGATTGCAAGCAGCGGCGCATTTCGGCTTCGGTATCTGCCAATTTCCGCGCCACCTGCTGGGCCTGTGGGTCATCGCTGCGGTAGGTGGCGACCAGGAATCGCCCCACGCCGACGCGCTCTGCCTTCGGCGTCATGCCCGCGAGTGACGCAACGCCGGAGGTGAATCCACGGGGCTGGTTCTCGCCGCGGACCGAGATTTCCAGCAATTCGCCGCGCCACGAAGGGGGCACACGCAGCGTCAAGCTCAGTTGGCGATGACCTTCAATGATCTGTTGCTCGGTCGAGCGAAACTTGAAATACACCCCACGCCCGCGCCGCGTTGTGCCGCTGGCGGCGATCAAGTGCATCGGCGCCACGCGGTTGAACTTCGTCGAAGCGATGTTCTTTTCACCTTTGCTCGCGTTCAACTTGCCACTGCCAAAAGGCACATAGCACGCCTCCAGCGCCAGCCCCAGCGCATGACTCGCTTCGTCCGTCTCATGGACTTCAATACCGCCGGTGTACGCGCTGGCCAATTCGGTACGCGGTGCATAATCAGCGACCATCGCCGTGCCACCACGGGGCGTGATTTCAATCAACATTTGGTCGATCGGCGGTGCCGACAGCGATTCAACGATGATCGATACAGCGAGCTCGACGTTGACAAGCAGCTCCGGCCCAGCGTGCTGCGGAATCGCCTCGGCCGAGAGTTCCACCGGAATGGCGGCAGCCACCTGAGGGACGTCAAACCGAACTCCGGTCAAACTGGGCGTCTGGGCCAACGCTACGCTTAAATTCGTAGCAGCGATGAATGAACCGATTGCGGCGGCGCAGCGCAGCACCGCATGGGCATTTGCTACTGCAAACATGGGGCTCTCCTTCCCAACGTTCAAGGACTTCCGTTTCTGTGGCAAACCAAGCCGATTCCTGCGGCGGTTGCAGAAGGGCGAGCGTCACTTCCGGTCGCCCTGCAGAGACTTTCCTTCCTGGGAAAGCGGTTCGATGCCGAACCAGTGCATGTTAGATGTGCCCAGCAGGAAGGCAAGCTTCAAGTCCTGACCGAGCAACTATTTCGCGTCGGCCATCGAGGCGAGTTGGAGGGTGGCGCGGGTCTGTTCCTTTTCTAAATAGCCGCGGCCGAACTTGACGTTGACGTGATCCCAAGGCAGTTTGTCGAGCAGTTGATAGGGCTCATGAACCTGCTGCTGGACATCGATTCCGGCATCAGCAATCGCGTCCCACCACCGCTGCGGATCGAGGTGCTCGGTCCAGCCGTCCATCCGTGCCCCGCGTTCCCAGGCCAAGCGGATCGCTTTGCCCGTGCGGCGGTCGCCACGGCTGAGCACGCCTTCTAATAGGCTCGTCTCAATATCGTGACACTTGATGTTGACGCTGCGGATCCGCCGCCGACTCCAGAGGTACTTGTGCGCCCACTGGAAGTACTCGCGACTTTGCATCGCGTTCCACTGATACGGCGTGTGAGCTTTGGGGACGAAGTTTGACACGCTGGCGGTGACTTTTGGATAGCGTCCGCGGACTTCCTTGCCGACCGTGGCGATCTGTTCGGCGAGTTCCACGATCCCGTCCAGGTCGACCGCCCGCTCGCCGGGCAAACCGCACATGAAGTACAGCTTGACGCTTTCAAATCCATTTTGAAACGCGACGCGGCAACCTTCGATCAAGTCGCTGTTTTTGATTTTCTTGCGGATTTGCTCGCGCATGTCGTCGCGAGCCACCTCCGGCGCGAGCGTCATCGAACGTCGCCGATCGTTGCCCAGCAACAGCGGCAGCGTTCGCAATTGCTCGTTCACCCGTAGGCTCGGCACGCTGATGTTCACGTCCAGCGGCTTGAACACTTCGTGTAGTCGGTGCATCAGCGGCTCGAAATGCGGGTAATCGCTGCTGGAGAGCGACAGAATGCTGATCTCATTGAAGCCCGTGTTGCGGTAGCTCTCCAGCGCCGCCTCGACGATCGTCTCGACCTCGCGGACTCGCAGCGGGCGTTTGATCACCGTGCTTTGGCAGAACCGGCAGAGGTGCGGGCAGCCGCGCATGATCTCCAGCGCAATGCGGTCGTGAACGCACTCGATGTAGGGCACGACCGGTTGGGTCGGCAGCGGCAGCGCGTCCAGATCGCTGATCACGGCCGGAGCGATCGTTTCCGGAACCTCAGGCCGCGTGCGGTTGAGCGCAATGATCCGGCCAGCGGCGTACTCAGGCTCATAAAACCGTGGCACGTAAGCGTAAGGCAGTTCGGCGGCGAGTTCGGCGAGCGCTTCCTCACGCTGCCGCCTGCCCGCTGCGCCGCTGAACCATTCCCCATCGCGAGCGATCGCTTGTTCCTTCTTCGCCAGCCAGGCGTCGCAGATCTCCGGCAGCGCCGGTTCGCCATCGCCGATGATCAGCACATCAAAATATTCAGCCATCGGCTCGGGGTTTTGGCAGCACGGACCGCCAGCGACGACCAGCGGGTCGGCCAGCGTTCGCTGCTGGGATTCCAGCGGAATCCCGCCCAGATCGAGCATCGTCAGCACGTTCGGTGAGCTGATTTCGTACTGCAGCGACAGCCCCAGCACGTCGAAATCGGCCAGTGCGGTGAAGGTTTCCAGGCTGTACAGCGGCACGCCGTGCTTGCGAAGCAGCGCCTCCATATCGGGCCAGGGGGTGAACACGCGTTCGGCACACCAGTCGCTGCGGCGGTTCATCAGCGAGTACAGGACTTGCAACCCGTGGTGGCTCATCCCGATCGTGTAGGCGTCGGGAAAGCCGATGCACAACTTCCCGCGGAGCTGCGAGTGATCCTTGACGACGCTGTTGTGTTCACCGCCGACGTACTGCCCCGGGGTTTGCACATGCGGCCAGATCTTCGCTTCGAGGAGTTGTCGTCGCGCGTGCTGAATCATGAGAAAACTTCGCTGAGGGAAATGTCGGACGTGGGCGGGTGGGCTCGGGCTGCAAGCGACGCTCACCGGGATGACGAAATCGACGCGATGACCTAACTTTACCCGCTGCTGGGAATACCGAACTTACAGGAGCAGCCTGAAGGCTGAACTCCAACTCAGCCCGCCTAACTTTACTCACTGCTGGTGACACCAAACTTGCAGAGCTGCCGGCGAGCCTGCTTCAAGTGTGTCCCAGGATGGCGGTTCAAGGCAAGGGAACAGGTTGATGAGCGAGTTTGAGACAGTCGGAAAACGCGAGGATTTTCAAGATGGTGTGGGCAGGGCGTTCGCCGTCAACGGCCGGATGGTAGCGGTGTTTCTCCGCGACGGGGAATTCTACGCCATCGACGACATGTGCCCGCACATGGGGGCGTCGCTTGCCGAAGGACACCTCGACGGCGACACGGTCGCCTGTCCCTGGCATAGTTGGCGATTTTGTATCCGCGACGGCACATGGGAAGACAACCCGCGGATCAAAATCGACTCGTTCGCCGTTCGTGTGCAAGGTGACGAGGTCCAGGTGCTCGTACCGGACAAGTCCGCAGGCCCGCCGCCAGCGGGTTAATCCATCGCCGGCAGGCCATCGCCCTCACTGAGCACGCCGCTGAGATACAACCCGGTCGGTCGTCGCTCCGCGGCGCTCGGCTCGATCCACTGATAAACCGCGGCGAGCACATCGCGGCGGCTGACTTGCCCGATGAGTTGTCGTTCCCGGATCACCGGCAGGCGGCGGTAGGGCGTCGTGAAGAAGAGCTGCGCGATCGTCAGCAGATCGACCTCTTCGGTAATCGTCTTTGCCTCGGAATCCATGAACCGCGCGACGCTGGTGGCCGACAACTGCTCTCGCGCCGCCTCGGAATCCGCCGACGAGCCGCCCGCCGCCGTCGTCAGACCACCTGCGGGCGCCCCGCCGCGAGCAAAGGCGAGGATGTCGCGGACGATCGACGACAACAGCCGCGAGTTTCGCAGCACATCGCGGCGGCTGATCTGACCCTGCAGGACGCCGTCGCGGACGACCGGCAGACGGCGATAATGCGTGGTGACAAACATGTCGGCGATCGTCAGCAGATCGGTCTCCTCACTGATAATCCGGCCGCGGTCGGGGTTCATGAACGCGCTGATCTCTGCTCCGGGCAGTTGATCGTAGGCGCCCTTGATCAGCACGCTCATGCTGTCCTTTTCGGAGAACACGCCGAGCAAAAAACCGTCGCCATCGACGACCGGAGCACCCGAAATGCGGTGTTTGAGCAGCGCGCCGATCGCTTCAAAAACATTCTCGTGCGGCCGCAACCGGAACAACTGAGTCTGCATGAAATCGGCGGCCTGCGCCGGCGGCCGGTGCTGATCCCGCAAGCTTGCCGCGGTTTGCATCAACGCGCGCAGACAAGATTTCTCCGAAAACACACCGATGTACTGACCCTGGTCATCAACCACCGGCATGCCGGAAATGTTTTGCTTCACCAACAACCGGATCGCGCTAGCCACATCGGTCTCGGGCGTTACCGTGGTCAGCCGTGTCACCATCACATCGCTGGCGGTTTTCATGGCGGCTGGAGATTTGGTCGTCGTCATGCGTGGCTCCGCAAAGCAGGAAGGACAAGACGGCTGCTGCCCGGAGCAGCCACTTGCGAGACTCGTGGTTGCCGGTCAACGCATTCCCTCTGTAGCCAGCAACGCTGGAATCCCAGCTACCAAAGCGCATGCATACGCAGTGCCAGTTTCTTCCCGACCGGCCCTCTTTTATGGACGGCTTGCAGCCAGCTCACCGCACCGCCATTGTCGACCAAGCACAACGGTACGTTTCCGGCGGTGTTCGCTGCGCTCGACCGCCGGCTAAGCGCTTGCATCCCTTCGGGATGGGCCGTTAGCCCCATTTCTCTTGGCGAGCTGGCTAGAGCTCAATCGCTTCGCCCACCGCCAAGACGATCGGTTCGGCCGCCGTCTGGCTGCGGATTTTCTGCGACCACACATTCATGTCCTGCGCGATCGGAGGCCACGTCCCGTAATGGGCCGGCAACACGCGTTTGGGCTCGATGAGCTGCGTGGCGGCAACCGATTCGTCGATCCCCATCGTGTACAGGTCACCGACGGGCAATACGGCGACATCGACCCCCTGAGCAAAGTGCCGCATGTCGCTGAAAAAGGCGGTATCGCAGGCGAAATAAATCCGCACCTCGCCGGTTCGCAGCACAAACCCGAGCGGATTGCCGCCATAGCTGCCGTCGGGAAAACTGCTGCTGTGCAGCGCCGGGGTGGCCATCACATCGCCGCAAGGCAACTGCGTCCGCCCGCCGGTGTTCATCATGATCACGTTTTTGACACCGTGGTGTTGGTGAAACCACTGGCCGACCTCAAACGCTGCCACGATCGTCGCGCCGTCGCGATTGGCGATCTCCGCGGCGTCGTTGATGTGGTCGAAATGCGCGTGCGAGAGCAGCACGTGCGACACCGGCTGGAGCTCTTTGACCGTGATCTTGGCCGCAGGATTGTCGGTCAAAAATGGGTCGAGCACGATCCGCGTTTCGCCCGCTTCAATCAGCCAGCAGCCGTGCGAAAGCCAAGTCAATTTTGTCGCCATCGAAATATCGTTACTCCCAAGCTTGTCCACGAAGTCGAGCCAGTTCCATCGCGTCTTTGTCGCCGCGTCCCGAGAGGCAGATCACCAGGTGCTGATCGCTGGACATCTCCTTAGCGATCTCCATCGCCTTCGAAACGGCATGCGAGGATTCGAGTGCCGCGAGAATCCCTTCGCTGCGCGCGAGCTTATCGAACGCCACCAGCGCATCTTCATCGCGGCAATCGACGTAATCGACGCGTTGCGTGTCCTTCCAGTAGCTGTGCTCCGGCCCGACACCGGGATAGTCCAACCCTGCACTCATCGAATGGACGTCGCAGGTCTGGCCGTCTTCATCCTGCATCACGTAGCTGAAACTGCCGTGCAGCACGCCAGGATTGCCATGTGTCAGCGACGAGGCATGATCGCCAGGGTTGCTGCCGCGACCGCCAGCTTCGACTCCGACCAGCCGCACCCCTTCGTCCTCGACGAACGGGTAGAACATGCCCGCCGCGTTGCTGCCACCGCCGACGCAGGCGACCACGCAATCGGGCAAGCGGCCAAAGGAATCGACCGCTTGCTCACGTGTTTCACGGCCGATCACCGATTGGAAGTCGCGGACCATCATCGGGAACGGGTGCGGTCCGATCACGCTGCCGATGATGTAATGGGTGTCTTCGACCGACGCCATCCAGTCGCGCATCGCTTCGTTGACCGCATCGCGAAGCGTGCGTGAGCCGCTTTCGACCGGGGTGATCGTGGCACCCAGCAGCCGCATGCTGAACACGTTTGGCTTTTGGCGGCGGATGTCTTCAGAGCCCATGTAAACCGTGCAAGGCAGTCCAAAATGGGCACACGCCGTGGCGGTCGCCACGCCGTGCTGGCCAGCGCCGGTCTCGGCAATCACGCGCTTTTTGCCCATCCGCAGCGTCAGCAGCGCCTGGCCGATCGTGTTGTTGATCTTGTGCGCCCCGGTGTGGTTGAGGTCCTCGCGCTTGAGCCAAATCTGCGCTCCACCGACGGCGCCGCTCAGCCGCCGCGCGTGGTACAGCGGGCTAGGGCGGCCGACGAAGGTCTTGAGCAACCCATCGAGCTCACGCTGAAACTCCGGATCGCGTTTGGCCTGTTCGTACTGCTCAGCGAGTTGATCCAGCGCCCGGGTGAGCGTCTCGGGAACAAAGCGGCCGCCATACTCCCCGAATCGACCACGGGGATCGGGAACCTGGGCAGTGGCGGCGGATGGAGCGGGTGCGGGCGGCATGGAGGCTGTTTCTCGGGCCAAGAGGACACGGAACGAAGTGGCTGTGAGCGGCTATTGTCACTGGCATGGGAAAAAGGGTCAACTTAGGCTTGATTGCTTTCCTGTTCGCTCTCTGCTGCTTCGCCACGATCTGGCGAAATCTTCATGCCCGAATTGCCCGAAGTCGAAACGATGTGCCGTGGGATCAGCGGCATCGTCGGCAGTCGCATCGTCTCTGCGGAGCGCCCGGAATGTCTGCGGCGGCCGATCGCGTTCACTCCCGCCATCCATGAGTTTGCTAAACGGGTTGCCGGTCGACACGTCGCCAGCATCGGTCGCCGCGGCAAACGGGTGCTGATCCATTTGGAAGACCTGCAGACCGTGGTCATCGAACCGCGGATGACTGGGCTGGTGTTGCTGGCTGAGCCGCCGACGTTCGAACACCTGCGGCTGCGATTGCAGTTGGAAGGCGGTCCAGCGGCGGAACTGTTGTTCTGGGACCGCCGCGGACTGGGCACCGTCCGCCTGCTCACGCAGTCCGAAGCGGAGGAGGTGCTGGGGCTACACCGGATCGGCGGCGATGCGCTGCAGATCACGCTTGGGCAGCTCCGTGAGCAGCTCTCTGCCAGCCGCCGGGCGATCAAGGTGGCATTGTTGGACCAGAAACGGGTTGCCGGAATCGGCAATCTGTACGCGGCGGAGATCCTGCACGTCGCCGGCGTCGATCCCCGAACCCCGTGCAACGCACTGAGTGGCCCACAATGGGCGCGGATTCACCAGGCGATCTCGACGGTGTTGCGCGAGGCGATCGAGCATGAAGGTTCAACGCTATCGGATGGAACCTATCGCAATGCGCTCAACCAAAATGGCGGCTACCAAAATCTGCACCGCGTATACGACCGGGCCGAAAAAACCTGCCGGCGCTGCGGCGAGGGGCAGATCCAGCGGATCGTCCAGGCGCAGCGGAGCACCTTTTTTTGCGGGGTCTGCCAACGGCGATCGGGCAGGCATCCGAGCGTGGCCGAGGTGTGATTGCCTTGTCGCCGACCATTTTGTCGCCGACCGCTCCGCCGGTCGGAGCTCTCAGTTCTTCAGTTCGATCGCGGAGCGAGCGACCACCTTGGTCGCCGACCGCTCCGCCGGTCGGAACTCTCAGTTCTTCAGTTCGATCGCGGAGCGATCGACCACCTTGGTCGCCGACCGCTCCGCCGGTCGGAGCTCTCAGTTCTTCAGTTCGATCGCGGAGCGAGCGACCACCTTGGTCGCCGACCGCTCCGCCGGTCGGAGCTATCCGTTCAGCCGTTCGATCGCGGAGCGATCGACCACCTTCGAGCTTACAAACTCTGCGATTGCCGGCCGCAGCGGGCTGTCAGGTTCTCCAGCCCTGCCCAAGCGATCTGGTCCATCTGCTGTTCCGTGCAGCGCCAGGCCCAATTATTGTCGGCCACACCGGGCATATTCATCCGCGCCTCGCTGCCGAGGTTCAAGACGTCCTGCAGCGGCGCAATCGCCACGGCGGCGCGGCTGTTCCAAGCCATCTCGATCAGCGTCCAGGCAACTTCCGCTTCGTCCCGTGGCTGGCAACCGATGTAATCCCACAGGAACTTGCGGCTCTTGGCCGACTGATTTTGGTACCAGCCGCGCGTCGTGTCGTTGTCGTGCGTTCCGGTGTAGGCGATCACGTTTTCCGTTGTATTGTGCGGCAAGAACGCGTTCGTCTCGTCGTCATCAAAGGCGAAGTGCAGCACGCTCATGCGGGGGAAACGGAAATCGGCGAGCAACTGTCGCACGTCGTCGGTGATCGTCCCCAGATCCTCAGCGACGAACGGCAGCCCGCCCAATTGCTGACGCAGTTCGGTAAAGAAATCGGCTCCTGGACCCTTGACCCACTCGCCCGTCTCGGCGGTCGGCGCTCCGGCGGGGACGTGCCAAGCCGCGCAAAATCCGCGGAAATGGTCCAACCGCACGACATCGTGATGCCCCAGCAACGACCGCAGGCGGTCGATCCACCAGGCATAACCGGTGCGTTTAAGTTCTGCCCAGTCGTAAACCGGGTTGCCCCAGAGTTGACCGGTTTCGCTGAAGTAATCCGGCGGCACGCCGGCGACGAACAGCGGCCGACGGCGTTCATCGAGCAGAAAGAGCGACGGATGCGACCAGACGTCGGACGAATCGGCGGAAACGAAAATCGGCAAGTCACCAAACAGCCGCACGCCGCGCCGCGCCGCATGTTGACGCAGCCGACTGAGTTGGCGAAATGCGAGGAACTGTTCCCACTTCACCCGCTTGATCGCGTCGGCCGACTCGCGCCGCGATTCCGCAAGCGCCGCTGGATCGCGCATCACGAACTGCGTCGGCCAATCGACATAGCTCACGCCGCCAAACCGCTCCTTGAGCACCATGAACAGCGCAAAGTCGTCCAGCCAACGCGCTTGAGACTTACAAAATGCATTCAGAGCGGTGGTGAGCGACGAAAACTCTCCGCCGCTGAACCGTGCCCAGGCTTGATCGAGCAACCGCCGCTTGTAAAAGATCACCGCGTTGTAGTCGACGCGGTCAGCGGGAAACCCGCTGCTGCGACACTCCGCCGGTTCCAACAATCCCTCGTCGATCAAACCATCAGGGCTGATCAACAGCGGATTGCAGGCGAACGTCGACAGCGGCGTGTACGGCGAGTTGCCGGCGTTGGACGGCCCGATCGGCAGGATCTGCCACCACGTCTGTCCAGCCTCGGCGAGCCGGTCGATCCAGCGATGAGCCTCAGGCCCAAAGTCGCCGATCCCATACGGTGAAGGGAGCGACGTGATGTGCAGCAAGATCCCTGAGGCCCGGTAGCCGGGAGGAAAAATACACGATTGGTCGGTACTTGCGACCTCGGTCAGGTTATCCAGAGCGGGCACCGGAGCACTGCAGGGGTTAAAAGGTGTGGTGATCGCGGTAGCCGCAGCTCACCGGAGGATCGGATGGGTTGTTGCATCAATTGGAAACGAGTGGTCGCGTCGATCAGGTGTGGAGCACCTGGAGTGCCGATTTGATCAGCAGGTCTTCGAATTCGATTCAAACGTGAGCGGCGGTCTCAACCGGTTCCTTGTCCGCAGCCGCTGCAGGCTCAGCCGCCTCGGCAGCGGACGAGGGAGCAACATCGGACACCGGAAAATAATCCTCGACCACCCGGTAAAACTCGTCCGCCGTGCTGACGTGCGCCACGTAGGTGCGGAAGTATCGTGCTCCGGGTTTCCCTTGTGCATAGCAGCAAGCGAACTTTCTCATCAAGACGGTTCCCTTGGTTTCGCCAAACCGATCGACAACCAGCCGGTAGTGATGCAGCATGCAGTCGCGTTGGGCTTCCAGATCGGGGTCGGGCGGAACCACCGCGCCGCGGAGCGCCGCAGCGGCTTGGGCGAACAGCCACGGTCGGCCGAGCGACGCGCGGGCGATCATCACGCCATCGACGTCATAATTCTTAAAGGCGGCGACCACTTTTTCCGCCGAGTCGAGGTCGCCGTTGCCGATCAGCGGAATCGACTTGAGATGCTGTTTGATCTGAGAAATCCGGTCCCAGTCGGCATTGCCGCGAAAGAAATCCTTCGCCGTGCGGCCATGAACCGTCAGCGCCGCAGCGCCCGCTTCCTCGACCACCCGCGCGATTTCATCACAGTTGATCGTTTCCGGCGAACAGCCAAGGCGAATCTTGGCGGTCACCGGTGTCGGCGAGCAAGCTTTGACCAACTGCGAAATGATCGCGTGCATCCGCTGCGGATCGCGCAGCAGGTAGCTGCCGCTGTGCGCCTTCTGCGTCACCTGCTTCACCGGGCAGCCAAAGTTGATGTCGACAACGCTGACGCGGTACTCCTCGACCAGCCGCCGGCCGACTTTTGCCATGATGTCCGGGTCGTTGTCCCAGATCTGCACCGCCAGCGGGCGCGGTTCATCGGCGACGCCCCACAACCGATCGGGATGCTCCGCCTCGTGTTCATCCATCCAAACGAAACCGCGCGCATTGACCATTTCGGTGGCCAATAGACCCGCGCCGCCGTATTGCCGCACGATCTGCCGAAAGGCGGCGTTGGTGAAGCCGGCCATTGGGGCCTGCAGGATCGGCGGATCGACAGTTAACCCGCCGATCTTGATCGCCGGCGGTGGGAAGGGTTGCGGCACGGTGGTCAAAACAGTTCTGCGGGAAGCGGTCGCCAGGTCAACGCCTGAATTGTCCGGCAATCGCGGCGACAATCCACCCCCCAGAGCACAAGTTGGTTAAGAAAACCGCGCGGGCACCGCAGGCTCAATCGTCGGCGCGATAGGTCCCGCTGGCACCACCGGATTTGTGCAACAGCCGGACATTGCCGATCGCCATTCCGCGGTCGACCGACTTGCACATGTCGTAGACCGTCAGGCAAGCGGCGGTGACCGCCGTCATCGCCTCCATTTCCACACCGGTTTTTCCACTGGTGCGGACGTCGACTTCGCAGCACAGCGTGGTGTCGTCATCAAAGCGAAAGTGGACATCGACCGCTTCCACGGCGATCGCATGACAGAGCGGAATCAGCAGCGGAGTGAGCTTCGTCGCCGTGATCGCTGCCAGCCGGGCGATTGCAAGCACATCACCTTTGGCGGCGGTGCCGCCGCGAATCATCGCCGCGGTTTCCGCCCGCATGCTGATGCAACCGGCCGCGGTGGCGGTACGGATCGTGATCGGTTTGGCGGACACATCGACCATCTGCGCCTGGCCGGCGGCGTCGAAATGCGTGGAACGAGGCGGTTGGGTCATCGCAGACACTTATAGGAGAGAAACGAAAAAACGTCGTGAATCACATTGTAAAATGCAATTCACGACGTTTAAAGTTTGCAGCGCGTTTGGGAACCGGTCAGTCAGCAGGCCGACTTAGACCAGTTCTTTCTTGACACCGATCAGCGTCCGCAGTCGTTCGGCCAACAGGTGGGCATCGAACGGCTTTTTGAACGTTTCGTTGATCGCCGAGCGATCAAAGCTCATCGGTTGGCCATCGTCGGGCAGCAAAGCGATGAGAATGACTTCCGAGAAGTCGACATTCTTGCGAAGGTTTTGGCAGATCTGCACCGACTCGATCTTTCCGATGGAAAAGTCGACGATGATGCAGTCAGGGCTAAAACTTTCCGCTTGAATACCGGCTTCGAAACCGCTCGCGGCGACAGCCACTTTGAACGATTTTTCCGGAGGCAGTTCACGCTTCAGATTCTCGATCAGGATCTGGTCCTGGGCGACGATCAGGCACTTGGCCATCGCTTCGTCTTCCAGGTCGCCCAAGGGCATCCCATGTTCCTTCAGAAACTTAATCAGGTAATCGCGCGGGATCCGGCGATCTTGTGATCCCGGGATGCGATAACCTTTCAAACGTCCCGAGTCAAACCATTTGCTAACGGTTCGCGGGGCTACTTTACAGATCTTGGCGACCTGACCAGTTGTGAAGACCTTCATTTCAGGTACTCCCAAACGCCTCGTTGATTCTTATCAAAGCCGATGGTGCGTCGGAACCCATCAGCTTGTCGGCCCCCTAATTGTTCTCGCCTTGGTGTACTCTCCAACCGTGCAAGCGACCGGCTCGTAAGGCCGCACCGAGGTGCGGCGATGGTGGCCGGCGGACAGAGCACGACTGACTCGCTCCTGAACGACCGATTGGCCTGACAGTCGGTGGGACGACGACAAGCTATCGTGAGTGACGAAAACGGCTGGGTCGGGGCCAGCCGGTTGCGTAATGCAACGCGATCCGGTTCGGAATCCTCGCGATGAAGAAAAAAAGAAAACGGCTTGGATGCATCCCATCCTCCAGCGACCCCACCACGCCGCGCAGTGGGCCTACGCGCCGCGGGCGGCTGTTCGATCGTCGCAACGAAAATCAGAGCCATGAATCGCCAGTCAATGGAATGACACAGGTGCCGGTGCAATGCTCATTTCCGGCCGTTCTACACAGATCGGCCGAACGCGGGAGAAGACCTGCGAACCGTTCATCCGCACCGTCAGCCACCTCTCCGCAATCCCTCACGGCGAGCCAGCCAACTGCATCGGAACGGTCGCCGACTTTGGCTGGCCGAGCGCAAGCTCGGTCTAGCAAAAGAGCGCTTCCCAGAAATCCCCCCAAGCTGGATGCCCCTGCGCCCGCGGACCGTCTCCATCGGAGTATCGGGCCGAGAACACATGGTCACCCGAGATACTATGTCGAGAATATTCGGTCCAAATCTTTAGTGCGTTTGAACGGGAACAAGCGGCAAATCCCCAATCACCGCTGCCATGCACCTCCGATTGCTCAAATCCGCTCCGCCGGCGTTGATTTTTCACCGTACCGTCACGCTCAGCTTCTCAACCGATTTTTTTTCCGGCTGACAACCGCGACCGCATCCTGCGGGCTGCTTGCAGAGGGCCAGCCGCCACGGACGAAAAAACCGGCGTCGGGTTCAAGAATCGGGGCCATGCGGCCGACAGCCGCTCACGTCAGGCCCGTTCTGGCCGATCACCGCGGCGTGAGCGCAAGCCAGCAGACGCGATGAAACCGAGCCGCCGACGGATTTCCGCCGTCGCCGCCCGGGCGGCCCTCACCCGCGCGGGATCCGATAGATCGCTAGCCGTCACTCGCTCAGGATAAGTCCGCCGGATAATCTCCAGCAGGTCGTCCGCCAGCGCATCGGTAAATCTGGCGTGATCCGAAAGCGCGAACCACTGCGCGCGTGTCATCGGCACTCGCAACCGCAGACAGGCCGGACCGCCACCATTGCTCATGCTCTGAGTCAGGTCGACGTAGCGTACCGCCGCAATCGGCCCTTCGTCCACCAACAGCGAATTGACGATCGCTGTGGCCCGAGCTGACGATTGCACCTGAATCGGACAAATCAGCGTGATTGCGTGCGGCGGCTGGGGCGAGGGAATCATTTGGCTGTTGAACAAGTAACACTCGACCGCTTCTGCTAGCGGAAGCTCAGCCTGAGTGATTTCGTACCGCCACAGTCGCTCGCCGGTCAACTCCGCAAACCGATTCTCGATCGCCGCCAGCGGCGGCTGCGGAGCGGCGAATGCTTGCTCGTGATACAGCAACGCGTTTCGACAACTCGTCGCCACCACGTCGTTATGAAACGCCCCGGCGGCGACCGCTTGGGGATGCTGTTGCAGCAGGAAGGTATTTTCCGGGCGCAGGCGATGCCGCCGCGCAATCGCCTCACATGCGGTACGCGATTGACGTGCGGGAAATCGCCCTTCCGAACGATCCGTCGCATCGGCCGCCAGCGGATCGCTGCCATAGACGAAGACATTGATCCCCCTCCGACCGCTGGGATCGCACAGCCGCATGTGATTGGCGGCGCCTTCGTCACGCAGTGCCGACGCCGAGCCGAGCGGCCGATGGATTGCAAATCCATCGGCAGAAAATAACTGTCGCAATTGGTCCAGCGTCGTGGCCGGTTCGAGGCTCCGGTGCAGGCTGCTGGTCAAATTGGCAACCGTCAAGTGCGTTCGCCCGTCGTCGCAGTCGCAAGCGGGCGAGACGGTAGCGGCATTGGCGGTCCACATCGCCGAGTCGCTCCAGGCCGCCGACAGAATCGCCGGAGCGGTATCGCGTGCCTGACGCAGCACTTCTTTCGCCGTGCCCGAAAAGCCGAGTTGACGCAGCAGACGCACTGCCGGGCGGTCATGCGGTGGCAAAATGAGTTGGTAACCGCCCAGCGACGCGCACAACCGCATCTTCTCAATCCCCTGCACCGCAGCCGCCCGCGGATTGGCTTCGCGCCCCGCGTGCAACAGCGAGGCTAGGTTGCCGACGCCGAGTCCACCGAAATGGTGCGTCGGTCCGACCACGCGATCGACGTTCACCTCGATCCAATCGTGATTGTCTCCGCCGAACTCCTCAGGCAAGGTAGGTGGCGGCTCCGCGGGTGGGTCTGCATGATGATTCATAGTTGCATTATAAGTGTTACAGCACGCTGCGGAGGGTTGGTTTCTACCCCTCCATATCCGCTGTATCCCGACCCTGCGATGGTGCAAAAGAGCGGCTGAACATGAGATTGCCGCGACCGCCTGCAATGATAAGGTTACGATGCATCGTATCTACTCGCGCCACTTTTCTAAGGACGCATCGGATTGTCGGACCGCCCACCGCACGTAGAACTTGACGTTAACGACGACGAGCAATCGCAACCCGTTGTTCCCCAGCCCGTTGGCGTGCAGACGCGTGCGGGTAGCGTGGAGCCGGGTGCGGCGGAACCGACTCCACTGGGAACGGCGGGACGCAGCCGCCATCGGCGCCGATCGCGCCGGCGGCCGACGTGGAATGAGCGTTTGGCCGAAGCCGTAGCAGAGGGCGTGCAGCGGGCGGCCAGGGTGCTGTTACTTGCGCTGCCGGTCTATCTGGCCTGGGATTACGGGGGGATTCTTCCCTGGAGTCAGTGGCTGGCCAGTTGCATCGTGCTAGCAGCCAGTGTACTGACGGTCCCGTTTGTGATCTCGCAATCAGGCACTGGCGGGCGGAGCAGGCTGGTGATTCCGCTGATTGCACTGGCGATCTGGGGGCTGGCGTGGTTGCAAACCGTCCCATTGGCGGCTCTGGCGATCGGCTGGATTTCACCCGGCTCCGCGACCGCTTACAGCGACTGGATTCCCGCTGGGTTGCGTGCCGAAAGCGATGCAGCACATGCCGGCGTGGCGACGATTCTTGCGGGAACCTTTCCCACAAGTGTCGCTGCGCAGTTGACCAACGCGGCGCTCAGCGGCCCGGCGCTGTTCGCGGCGGTCGGCTTGCTGGCGGCGGTGTTGTTTCGTTCGCGGGCCACGTTGGTGACGCTGCTGGCGGCGGTGGCGATTTCCGGAGCGGCGATCGCATTCTTAGCGATTTCCGATCAAATCCGCGCTCCTGCGCCCCAGGGCAGCGCCGCCGTGATCACTCCCGAAGTTGCCGCCGCGGCGCCGTTCGGTTCGTTTGTCTGCCGGAATAATGCAGCCGCCTACCTGAACCTGACACTGGCCGCGTCGATCGGCCTGCTGGTGTTCTGCTTTCGCACCGCGCATGACCGTGCTCAGGGTGACGGAACCTACGCGCTGGAGCCGGAAACTTGGTGGGACCGCCCCGTGTTCTTCGTCCAAAATTTGATGCTGCAGATCGACACAGCGACGATCGCGGCACTGATCCTGGTGGTCTTGAATCTCGCTGGAATTTTGAGCAGTCAATCGCGCGGTGGAACGTTGGCAATCATTTCGGGAACGCTCGTCGCCACGCTGCTCACCGGCACGCGACAGATGCGGTGGTGGCAACCGCTGGCGATCCTGGTCAGCGTCAGCGGCGTGATGATGCTGCTCGGGTCGATCGGCTTGATCGGCCGGATCGGTGAACGTCTGGAGTCGTTGTGGACCGGCGGAGCGACGCGCGACGGCCGGTTGGATCATTGGCCCGATGGTTTGGCCGCGGCCTGGCAGTATTTTCCTGGCGGCTCAGGGCTGGGGACCTACCGCTTTGCCTATTTGCCCTACCAGCAGACGAGCGCCGGAGCCTGGTTTGTCAATGCCGACAACATGGCTGTCGAGTGGCTGGTGGAAGGCGGCGTTTGGTTGCTGCCGCTGGTGCTCGCAGCGGTGGCGTTCTTTGCCGTTTCGCTCACTCGCCTAGCACGGATCCGCAACGCGCCGCATTTGACCGCGATCGTTGCCTGCGGCTGGTTCGTGATCGGGTCGCAGTTGGTCAGCCAGTTTTTTGATTTCGGCATCCTGCTGCCAGCGAATTATCTGACGCTGGCGCTGCTCGTCGGCGGCGTGCTCGGAGCACAGTCGCGCAAATTTGCCAAACGCAAACAGCCCGCATACGCGTCAGGCTCCGGAGGCGGGCAAAGATTTGGACTTGCCCTGCCGGTGACGTTTGCACTGGCGATCGCGACGGTGCTCAGCACCTATCGCACTACCCATCAAAACGCGGCTGATGACCACCTCGTCCGCGAAATCTATCGTCCCGCTGCCCCGCTCGAGCTCGACGTTTCCATCAGCCAGCAGGCGCTCCGGAGTTCAACTAATCCAACCCTGCATACGGCGCTTGCCACGTACCACATCGCGCTGGAAGCTGAACGCGGTGAGCGCGCACTGAAGCGGCTGGCTCCCGAGCCGACCGTGGATCATGCGGGGCAGGCGACGCTGGATGCTCGACGCGCGGCCTTCTACCTGCAGGCGCTGCCCAATGGCCAGCCGCCGGAGACGGTCCTGTTACCCGACCAATCGCTGGAGCGCGTTCGCACCGCGCGGCAGCATGCGCTGACAGCGCTAGTGCTCTGCCCACTCAGTGACGCGGCGCGATTTCATCTGCTGCAGACCGACTTTGTCAGCATGGGTGGCCCGCAGCTTACCGAACAATTGCTGCAACAGTGGGGTGTGTTGCGTTGCCGCTCGCCGCGAGCGCTCGACCGCGCGTCGCGTCTGGCGGCGGTCTATCCCGGAGCGACGGCAGCGACGCCTTTGATCCGCCAGACGCTGCTGCTCGCTCCTGAACGCCTGACCCGACTTTGGCCGATCATCGAACTTCTCGGCACGCCGGTCGCGATCGCCGAGTTCCTGCCCGACGATCCTGCGCTACTGCTCCGCGTGCTCGAGCGACCTGCCCTCGAACCGACCCTGCGCGAGCAACTCGGGGTGCGACTGCGGAACTTGCTCGCCGAGGACAGCCCCCCGCCGGAGGGTGCTAGCAGCGTCGGCGAAGCGCAGCGGCATTATCTCCTCGGCCGGTTGGAATCGCTTGAGCAGCGCCATGACCGAGCCGAAGCAGCGTTCGGCCGGGCGGTCGCGGCCGATCCCTCGACAACCTCGTTTCGTTTTCAGTGGGCGGAGTCACTGATGCGTCTCGGTAAACGCGACGAAGCCGTCTCGCAGATCAAGCTTTGTCTGTTGCAGGAACCCGAGAACGCTCGTTATCGAGCGCGGCGGGATGCCTGGACCGCGGCTGCCAGCAGTCGCGACGCAGGCCGTGACCACCGCCGGCGGAGTGCACGCACGGGGCGGAGCGGTTGATCGGGCGCAGCGAGCGGTATTTCTGATTTTTCCGGCGGCATTCTCCCCTTGGCCAATCGCCGATCGATCTGCGATACTCTCCACCGCAGGGCGACCCCAATGGTAGTGACGCATTCGCCCCTTTTGAAAGCTTCCCAGCCAGCGGGCCCGATCCACCAGCGGCCCCTGGCGCACTTAGAGCAGCCTTGGCATGTACAAGAATTTTTCCCCCGCCGCGCTCGGCATCACCGGACGACAGAGTGAATTGATCGAGCTGGCGCTCACCTATGGATTTCGCGGATTCGACATCGACATGAGCGACATGCGTCGCCGCGCGATGCGCTCCAGCAGCGACGAAGCGTTCAAATACCTCAAGGCGACCGACCTGGTGATCGGCGGATTCAACGCTGACATCGATCTGGATGCCGAAGATGACGCCTACAAGGCACAACTGGCGGCACTGCATCCCACTGCCGACCTGGCGGCTCAGTGGAAGGCCAAGTATGCCTGCTTGCGAGTGCCGGCCGGCACCGACCGGGCCGCTTATCCCGATTACTTTGAGGTGATCCGCGCCCGCCTGACTCAGGTCGCCGAAGTGCTGGCGGCTCGCAAACTTCGCCTGGCGATTGGATTCAACGCCGGCAAGGACAAAGTCGAAGGCAAGCAGTTCCCGTTCATCAACAACGCTGAAGGACTGATCGGCTTGGTGAAAGCGATCTCGGCCGACAATGTGGGCCTGATCGTCGATTCGTTCGACTGGCTGGTCAGCGGCAGCACGCTGGCCCAGATCGGCGGACTGGACCCTAAGAAGATCGTCACGGTTCGTCTGGGCTCGGTGATCGAAGGCGTCAGCCCGACCGACGCGAAGACCGAAGATCGCGTGTTGCCAGTGCTGGAAGGCCCGCTCAGCCACGTGGCGCTGGTGATGAAGCTGAAGGAAATTGGCTACGAAGGTCCGATCGGTCCATCGGCCAGCGGTTCGCAGTACAAGGGCGAAACCCGCGAGTTCATCGTCAGCACCGGCCAAGAAGCGATCGACGAGATCCTCACCCAAGCCGGTATCACCGTGCCGCCGCGACCGCGCGACCTGGTCTCGCAATACCCGGACGAACCGGCCATGATGGTCTAAGTTGTTTGTCGCTCCAGGTCGCCGATCGCTCCGCGATCGGAGCTTCCTGGGCAGCAGACCGGTTCGACCGGCGGAGCGGTCGACCACCTTGGTCGCCGCTCAGAATTATCTACCGAGGTGCCGTGCGATGCTACTGCTGCGTTCGCTCCTGTTGGTGATCGGCACCCTGATGTCGTTGCCGACCGCTCAGGCTGCATCACCGGCCGCCGCCGCGGTGCTGCCTGAGGTCGGTGCGCAGTTGACTGCTCGCGATTCGCTGGACTGCCAGCCTGATCTGCAGGCTGATGCCGAGCAGTGTCTCGCGGGCCTACGCTGGGAACCGGCGGCGTTCACGGTTGAGATTGCAGCCGCGGAACCTGGACGCGGCGATCGTTTGATTCGCTTCCCTTCACCACGCCCGCAGGGTGATGCGACGCATGACCGCATCACCATGGAATGGTATGCCGCCAAGGATCCGGATGGTGGCGTATGCCGCGCACCGGCCGTCGTGGTCGTCCATGAGTCGGGCCGCAACATGCCAGTGGGGCGGATGATCGCGCGGGCGCTGCGTGAAGCCGGCCTGCACGCGATGTTGATCCATCTGCCGGGTTACGGCCACCGCCGCACACCACTGGCGGAGCAGCCCGAGATGCTGCTGGCGGCACTGCAGCAGGGGATCAGCGATGTGCGCCGGGCACGCGATGCAGTGGCCGCGCTGCCGATCATCCAGGGTTGCCGGATCGGCGTCCAAGGCACCAGCTTAGGTGGATTTGTTACCTCAACCGTCGCTGGGATCGACGGCGGTTACGACCGGACGTTCATTCTGCTCGCCGGCGGCAATCTTCACGAGGTTCTGCTCAGCGGTAAGAAAGACGCCGCAAAGATCCGCGAACGGCTGAACTCGAGCGGTATTACCGACAAGCAGATCCATGATTTGACTCGCCCGATCGAGCCGCTGCGGCTGGCGCACCGCATTGTGCCCGACCAGACTTGGCTCTACAACGGGATGTTTGATGATGTCGTCCCGCGCGCATCATCCTACGCACTCGCACACGCCGCCCGGCTGCCCGCGGAACACCACATCGAATTGCCCGCCAACCACTACACCGGCATCGTCTTCTTACCGGTCGTGATCCAGCAGATTCACGCGGTGATGACCACGTCGGAAGAGCCTTAAGCGAGTTTTGGTGCGTTGAATCGCATGCAGCAAGCCACAACGGCATCTTGAACTGCGCTGCGAAAATTGCGAAAAATTGCATGTCGGGTGTGATCTCGCCGCTCGGCGCGCGCATAATCGATGACTCCTGCGCTGGCAGTTTGCGAAACCCCCTATGGCTGGACCGCGCCCCAGCCGGTCCCACCCTCCTCCATTCCCCGCCGAGGCCTTGTGATGACACCCTTCAATCGTCGCCAGTTTCACTCTCTGATGGCTGCCGGAACCGCCGCCGCAACGCTTGCTGCCGCCCCGCGAGCTGCTCGGGCGATGGCCGCCAACGAAACCCTCGGCGTCTGCATCGTCGGAGTCAAAGGTCGCGGTGGCGACCACATCAATGGTTTCCTCAGCGACCAGCGGACCGAAATCCGCGCCCTGGTCGATATCGATTCCCAGGTGCTCAACCAACGCGCCGATCAGGTTGCTCAAAAGCAAGGGCGCCGTCCGCAGGTCTTCGCGGACATGCGCAAAGCGTTCGAACTGGGCGAAATCGATATCGTCAGCACCGCTACCCCCAATCACTGGCACGCCTTATGTGGCGTCTGGGCGATGCAAGCCGGCAAGGACGTGTATATCGAGAAGCCGATCAGCCATAACATCGTCGAAGGCCGGACGCTCGTCGAAGCCGCAAAAAAATACAACCGCATGTTCCAAACCGGAACCCAGTGCCGCAGCAGCGGCGCCCTGCGGCCGGCCATGCAGTTCCTGGCCGAAGGCGGGATCGGCGAAGTCAACTTCGCTCGCGGCCTGTGCTACAAACGCCGCAAGTCGATCGGCGCACTGGGCAACTATCCGCTGCCCGCTAACGTCGACTTCGACCTGTGGACCGGTCCGGCCACGATCACGCAGCCCAAAGTCACCCGGCAACAATTCCACTACGATTGGCACTGGCAGCGACACTACGGCAACGGTGATCTCGGCAACCAGGGGCCACACCAAACCGATATCGCCCGTTGGGGCCTGGGGCTGATGCGGCACCCCAACGCCATCCTGAGCTATGGCGGCCGGTTGGGCTACCAAGCCGAACGCAACAACCCCGCTTATGTCGACGCCGGCGATACGGCCAATACCTGCGTGTCCGTCTACGACTACGGCGATAAGTGCATCGTGTTCGAAACCCGCGGACTAGGCGTCGATAACTCGGCCGATGACGAAATCAATAAGTTGTTTGGTTCAACACGTGGAAATAAAGTCGGCGTGATCTTCTATGGTTCCGAAGGCTACTTGGTGCAGGAAACGTATGGAAAGTGCGTTGTCTATGACAAGGACTTCAACAAGACCAAAGAGTTCAACGGCGGCCAACCGCATTACGAAAACTTCATCGACGCCTGCATCAGCCGCAATGCGGAAGAACTCAATGCCGATGCTCTGGAAGGTCACTTGTCAGCCGCGATCAGCCACCTCGGCAACATTTCCTACTACTTAGGCGAAGCCAACCGTGTGTCGCCGCGCGAACTGAGCGGAGCATTGGCCAAGTTCAATAAGCTGGACGATCACCAAGCGACTTTAGAACGGACACTGGTACACCTGCGCGACAACGGTGTCGACCTGGACAAGTATCCGGTGTCGCTCGGTGCCGCCCTGCACTTCGACAGCGACTCGGAGAAATTCATTGGCAACGAAGACGCCGACGCGCTGCTCACCCGCGAGTACCGCAAGGGGTACGAACTGCCATCAGCAGCAGCCGTCTAACCCACGGGTTCGTCCCGCAGGCCCCCTGCCTTCGTTGGAGTTCAGGCTTCAGCCTGCCGACGTTGGAGTTCAGGCTTCAGCCTGCCGACGTTGGAGTTCAGGCTTCAGCCTGCATCCGACGTTGACGCTCACCAAGATTGATAACCTCTCCGTGTGCCGCGGCTGACGGCACGTCGAGTGTGCCTGCAGCACTGGTTAACTATTCCCGCCGAATCGTCTCATGCGGCTCGGCGGTTTTCATGGGCCGATAGCCAAACTCTGGAGTCTCTCCGATGTCTCATCGTTTTAACCGCCGCCGTTTTCTGCAAACCACTGCGGTGGGCACCGCCGCCTTGGCTGTCCCCAATTTGGTTTCCGCCCAGAACCCTAATTCAAAGCTGAACGTCGCCTTCATCGGTGTCGGCGGCCGAGGCGCGGGCAATCTGCAGAGCGTGGTTTCCTTTGCAGACGTGCCGGTGAATGTGGTTGCGCTGTGCGACGTCAACGCGCGGACTCTCGCACAGCAAGCGGAGCGATTTCCACAAGCTCGCACTTATCAAGATTTCCGCAAGCTGTATGACGATAAGACCAGCGACATCGACGCGGTCGTCATCAGCACGACCGAACACACGCACGCCTATGCGACGATGCCGGCGCTGCGCGAGAAAAAGCATGTGTATTGTGAAAAGCCGCTGACGCTGAATGTCAAAGAAGCGCGAATCGTCACGCAAGCAGCGGCCGAGTCCGGCGTCGTCACGCAGATGGGAACGCAAATCCACGCGTCGTCGAATTACCGCCGTGTCGTGGAGTTGATTCAGTCTGGAGCGATCGGACCGGTTCGCGAAGCGCACGTCTGGGTATCGCGTGCCTGGGGATTGCAGAGCGAAGAAGAAGCGAAAGCCAACGGCGACATTGTCTCGATTTCCGAGCGACCGGCAGAGGCGCAGACGCCGCCGGATTATCTCGACTGGGATCTTTGGCTCGGTCCGGCGCCGGCTCGGCCCTATCATGAGGTTTATTTTCCTGGGCCCAAATGGTATCGCTGGTGGGACTTTGGCAACGGCACCATGTCCGACCTGGGAAGCCACTGGAATGACTTGCCGTTCTGGGCGCTGGAACTCGATGCGCCGAAGACGATCGAAGCCTTTGGACCGCCGCCACACCCGGAAATCGCCCCCGCTTCGATGTCAGCGATTTATGAATATGGGCCGCGCGCCGGAGCGCGGGGTCCGCTGCCGGCCGTGACGCTCGGCTGGTATCAGGGGACACACAAGCCGAAAATCTGGCAAGACAAAGGCATTCCTCAATGGGGCAGTGGCGTCGTCTTTATCGGTGATGACGGGATGTTGCTGGCCGATTATGGCAAACACGTTCTATTGCCCGAAGCTAAGTTTGCCGACTATCAACGTCCTGAACCGTTCATCGCCGACGTCCCTGGGCACCATGAAGAATGGCTGTTGGCATGCGCTGGCGGAACGCCGACCAGCAGCCCATTTAGCTACGCCGGACCGCTGACCGAAGCGAATCACCTCGGTAACGTCGCCTATCGCGCGGGCCAGAAGCTCGAGTGGAACGCGGCCGAGATGAAAATCACCAATGCGCCCGAAGCCGAGCGATTTCTCGGTCGTGAGCCCCGCGCCGGCTGGACGCTGAGCTGATGCGAGTGGCATTTTTTGGCTCACGTTCGTTTGAACGTCCGGTGTTCGAGTCAGCCAATCCGCTGCATGGGCACACGTTGACGTTCTTCGAGGCCGGACTGGATTTGTCGACCGCCGCCCTGGCGCGAGGCCATGACGCGGTGTGCATTTTCGTCAATGATCAGGCCGACGCAGCGGTGCTGCAAGAACTGAAGAATGCCGGCGTGCGTCTGGTGGCGCTGCGTTCTGCTGGTTTCAATAACGTCGATATCGCCGAGGCGCTAAGGCTCGGAATGCCGGTCGTCCGCGTCCCGGAATACTCGCCCTATGCGGTTGCCGAACATGCGATGTGCTTGATTTTGGCGCTGAACCGGAAGATCCATCGGGCTTACGCTCGCGTCCGCGAACTCAACTTCTCGCTCGAAGGGTTGATCGGCTTTGACCTCCACGGTGCAACGGTCGGGGTGATCGGCACCGGGCGGATCGGGATGGCGATGGTAAGGATTCTGCACGGTTTCGGCGCGCAGATTCTGACCTATGACCCTTACCCGAATGAACCATTGGTCGAGCGCTACGGCGTCCGCTATGTCGCGTTGCCCGAACTCTACGCAGCATCCAGTGTCATCACGCTACACTGCCCGTTGACGCCGGAAACGTATCACCTGATCGATACCGATGCGTTCGCACAGATGAAGCCCGATGCAATTTTGATCAACACCGGGCGTGGGGCGCTGATCAATTCTCGCGCGTTGATTACGGCGCTCAAAGCGGGCCGGATCGGTGGCGCGGGCCTGGATGTGTATGAGGAAGAAGAAGGCGTATTTTTCCACGACCTTTCGCAGCGCGTGCTGCACGATGATGTGTTGGCGCGTTTGCTAACTTTTCCCAACGTGCTGATCACATCGCATCAAGGGTTTTTGACGCGCGAAGCGCTCAGCAACATCGCTGCCACCACGCTGGCGAATATCACCGCTTATGAGAAAGGCGACGAGTTGCTCAATGCGGTGACGGTATGAGGTTAGGGCAGCACCCAGATCGAATCGCCGTTCGTGACGTCTAGCCGCTCGGCGGTTTCTTGGCTGATGCGACCGTTTGTTTCACTGGCGGCCATGTCGATGGCGGCTTGAACGCAGCGAAACCCGCCGGTTCGCGAGGCGAGCATGGCGACTGGCCCCGGCAGTTCGTCACTTGTCACCTGCACCACCTGCCGGCGGCAAGCGGCGACCGAACGGATGTTCGTGGTCTTGCATTCCAACACCGGCCCCGCATCGAAAATATCGATCATGTCGGTCGCTGTAAAACCTTCGCCGTTGAGCAATTTGACCGCCGGCTCGGTCTCGGGATGGACCTGCCGGATCACTTCACGAGCCCCCCGGGGCAAAAGTTCCAGCGGAATCGGAAACGGCGGGATCAGCTCTTCAATGAAGGTTTTAGCGATCGTCGACATCGCGTCTGCGACCGGAAAATCGACCTGAAAGAATGGCCGCATCACCGCTTCCCAAAACGGACTGACCCCGTGTTCATCGCACCGGCCCCGCATCTCAGCCACGACGCGGTCAGCGAATCGGCCGGGGCGCTGGGCCAGTAGCATGAATCGCGAGCGCGAGAGGAATCGGCCGCGGCCCCCACCGCGGTAGTCCGGCAGGAGAAACAGGCTGCCGATGACCGTGGGGCCATCATAAATGCGCTGCAAGTGAAGGGTTTGCCGCTGTTGGTTATGGATGCCCAGCGGCGGGCAATCGTGCCGCGTCGCTACCACACGGTAAACGTAGATCGGCTCATACCCGCCGCTCTTGCCGTACACCGCGGCGGTTCCGATCAGTTGGCCCGACGTCTGGTCTTCCATCACCAAGACATACGGCTCGCCGCCGGGCCCTTCGCTCTGCCGCGTGAATGCGAAATGCGACCGTTCAATGCGTTCCAGCAACCGGGGGCGATCGACTCTCAGCGTCGTCAGCCCCGGCGTGACGCTGCGAGTCATTTCCAACATCGGATCGATGTCCTGGAGCGTCGCTGCGCGAATGATGAGCTTCATGGTCCTTCCGCCGCCTTGATGGCGATCAAATTGACAAGCGTCTTTGCCGCCATTAGCAGGCTGTCGAAATCGCAGTACTCGGTTGGGCTGTGCAGGTCGCCGCCGATTGGCCCCATGGTATCGATGTTGATCAGGCCAGCCGCGGCGAGCTTACTGCCATCGCAGGCCCCACCAGTGTCGCGCCACGCCGTCGCGCGTCCGACCCATTTTGCGGCCAACTCGAACTGACGGTGCAGCAACTGATACCGCTCATCGATCCGCTTGGGAGGCGAATGGAACCGCCCCGCTAACGTACAAGCATAGCCGTCGGCCTCGGCAAACCGCTCGCGCAGCCGCCCCAATTGCGACACCATCTGGTCGGCTTGGAGTTGATCAACCACGCGCACATTCAGTTCGAGTGTCGCCAGATCGGGGACTTGATTGAGCACCCCTCCGCCGTCCAATCGACCAACATTCACAGTGATCCCTGCCGCCGGATCGTTCAGGCGATCAAGTTCGATCGCTAACCGCGCCGCATGCACCAGCGCATTGCGTCCCTGTTCGGGATTGCGACCGGCGTGCGCCGCTCGGCCACCGATACGAAACCGCCAGTTACCGGTCCCTTTGCGGTTAGCGACCATCGCGCCATCGGGCAGAGCCGGCTCGAACACCGCTGCGAACGCGAAACCGGCGGCCAGTTCCGCCAGCCAGCCGGCAGAGGCGGGCGAGCCGACTTCTTCGTCGGGGTTCAGCGCGATCGACCAGCCGAGGTCACCGCCGATTCCGAACCGCTGCAGCGCCTCGGCCGCGTAGCGAATCACCGCAATTCCGCCTTTGGCGTCCGCGACACCGGGCCCAATCAGCCGCTGACCCGGTCCACCGCAGCAGCGAGGAACGCCGTGGACCTCCACGGCTTGATGCGCCGCCGGCGGATAGACGGTGTCGTAATGAATCAGCAGTAACGCGCGCCGCGCGGCATCTGGGCGATGATGCCAGATCAATCCCGGGGCCGTGATCTGGTCGTTGGCCCTCGACGTAGCGCCAGAACGCAGCAGCGGCGGCAGCGCAATCTGCTCGGTGGCCAAGCCGAGCGGCTCGAAGTCAGCGACCAACTGGGCCGCCATCGCCGTCAATCCATCCTGCGAGTAGGTCCAGGAGTTTTGGCCACACCAGCGAATCAGCGTCTGGCGGATCGCCGTCTCCTGCGACTCCAGCCACGCCCACGCCTGTTGAAGCAACGGGTACGGACGGCCGCTCAGCACAAGCTCACGATCATCCACAACGTCCACCTCTGTGGCGGCGACGCAACGAGCGGTCGCGGGTTGTCAGCACCGCCATTCGAGGTGGTTGCCGGGAATGCGAATGCGCCGGCTCAGCCGGATGGACCACTCGGGATAGCGCCCGCCGGCTCCTCTTGCCGTTCCTGTCCAGCGGCGCACGTGGAGTGTCCACCGTACGCTGAGCGGCCAGATGCTGCATTGAAATAGGCCAGCAACTGGTCGGCCCGCTGCACGTTGAGCGGCGTTCGCTGCGGGCCACAGGGGAAATCTGCGCTCGACGTGACGAACTCGCTGCGGCAGTGATGGCAGGCGACCTTTTTACCTAGCAACGAGACGCGTGTCCGCAGTGCACGCCCACAGGTTGGGCACCACTGCACAAAATACAGACTCGAATCACTCAACCGATGTTCCTCAAACTTGCACCGGTAACCCCAAAGTTACCACGTCCTGCGGGTTAAATGCATGCAACACAAGCACGAACCGGCTTCAGCTCCGGCTACTGAACAATGACAGCAAACCTTGGACCAAACTAAGACCTGAATCGGCCTGCTAAGCTCGTGACTTGCTTCTCAACGCGACCGTTGGCGTGCCATCGCCCCCTCATCTAAACTGGCGCCTTGGCGCCCCCGCAGCGGCCTCCCCTTGCCGGTAACCCTCTTACCTCACGCAGTTCCACCATGAGAATCCCAATCCTGTTCGGCTGGCTGTTCGTCACCTCGCTCCTGAGCAGCTCTGCGCCGGCAGCGGACAACCCCTGGCAGATCAGCCCCGAAACGGTCGAAAAGATCCAGGCGGCGCTGCCGAGCGAAGTGCCCGCCAAGCCGCACCAGCCGCGGCGGCTGCTGATTTTCTCCAAAACCAGCGGCTTCCGCCACGACTCGATTCCTGTCGGCGTCCAAGCGATCACACTGCTGGGCGAAAAGACCGCCGCCTTCACCGCGGTGCACAGCGAAGACGAAGCGGTTTTTGAGCCCGAGTCGCTCAGGCAGTTCGATGCGGTGCTGATGCTCAATACCACCGGTGACGTCTTCCGGCCACAATCGGCGAGCGACGATCCGGCCGAGCAGCAGGCAGCGGTGCAGCGCGAGCAGCGGCTGCAGAACAGCCTGGTCAACTTCGTTCGCAACGGCAAAGGGCTCGCTGGCATCCACTCGGCGACCGACACCTACCGCGACTGGAAGGAGTACAACGACATGATGGGCGGGGCGTTTGTGAGCCATCCCTGGCACACCGAGGTGCCGATCCGCGTGCTCGATCCCGGCCACCCGCTGCTGCAGGTATTTGGCGGCAAGGGCTTCACCGTTGTCGACGAGATCTATCAATTCCGCAACGACACCGCCCGGCCGACCGAGCGGCGAATGCTCTTGAGTCTGGCACCGGACTGGGAAGGCCTAGAACAAGGGAGCCGCGACGACGAGTTCTATCCGATCAGTTGGATCGACCGTTACGGCCAAGGACGCGTCTTCTACTGCTCGCTTGGTCACCGAGGCGAGATCTTCCACAACTCGCAGGTCATGGCGCATTATTTGGCGGGTCTGCAATTCGCTCTGGGCGACCTCGAGGCCGATGCCGCACCGATCGATGTCACGCCGTAGCGGCGTTGATCGCGGCGGCGACCGCTGCCCGACGTTTCGCATCTTGGCCGTGACGTCTACAATGCCGGCTTCCTGCCGATGCCGGCCGGGCCGCATCCACACCTGACGCTTGGCCATGCCGGCCCGCTCCTTGCTCTGTAAGCTCTCAATCGCTCATGACTACTGCCACGCTTCCCGACCGCCGTGATGTTGCTGTCGGCGATACCTGGGACCTTTCCAGTTTGTATGCCAGCGATCCCCAGTGGGAGGCCGATTTAAGCCGGCTCGACGGCCAAATCGCTCAGTTCGAAACCTACCGCGGCCGACTCGGCGAGGCGGTAGAAACACTGCTCGCAGCGCTGGAGTTCGATAGCGCCTTTGACCGCACGGCCGAGCGTCTGGGAACCTACGCGTTTCTTAAAACGACTGAGGATCAAAGCAACAGCGATTACCAAGGCATGAAATCGCGGTTTCAGAACTTGGCGATGCGCGCTTCGCAGGCCGCAAGTTTTATGCGTCCTGAACTGCTGGCGATCGAAGCCTCACAGATGGCCCAGATGATGGCCGATGAGCGGCTGAGCCTTTACCGGTTGCAGTTGGAACGTTTGCTGCGGTATCGCCCCCACACCCTCACCGACCGCGAAGAGCGGTTGTTAGCGATGCAGGGCGAAATGGCCGGCGCCGCGGGTGAAGCATTCCGAAAATTGAATGATGCCGACCTGCGATTTGGAGAAATCGAAGATCACCAAGGCCGCAAATTAGAATTGTCCCACGCGACATTCGGCCAACTGATGATCAGTCCGGATCGAGCGGTCCGGCGGCGGGCATTTGATCAATACTACAAGCCGTTCGCGGATCATGAGAACACGTTGGCGGCGACGCTGGCCGGCAGCATCCACCGCGACGTGTATTACGCCCGCGCACGGAATCACTCGTCAAGCCTCTCCGCCGCACTGTTCCCGGACAATGTACCGACGGAGGTGTATGACAACCTCGTTAATTCGGTGCGTGACTCGCTGCCCGCGGTACACCATTACCTTGAGGTTCGGCGGCGGAAGATGGGTATTGATGACATTCATCATTACGATACCTATGTGCCGATCCTGACCGGCATCAAAAAGCATCACACCTGGGATCAGGCGGTCGATGTGATCCTAGCGGCGCTGGCACCGCTGGGCAGCGAATACACCGGTGTGCTAGCCGAAGGGCTGCGCGGCCGCTGGTCCGATCGCTATCCCAACCGCGGCAAACAGAGCGGCGCGTTTTCCTGCGGATCGTTCGATGGCGACCCGTTCATCATGATGAACTTCAAGGAAGAAGTGCTCAATGATGTGTTCACTCTGGCGCATGAAGCCGGGCACAGCATGCACAGTTGGTATTCCGCCCGCAGCCAGCCGTTCCAGTATTATAATTATACGATTTTTGTCGCTGAAGTTGCCAGCACGTTCAACGAGCAATTGCTGACCGAACACCTGCTTAAAAATGCAGCGGATGATGACGAACGCGCCTACCTGATCAACAACGAACTGGACAGCATTCGCGCCACCGTGGTCCGGCAGACGATGTTCGCCGAGTTCGAAAAACGCACGCATGAAATGGCGGAGGCGGGTGAGCCACTGACCGTGCAGTCGTTCCGCAGCGTCTACCGCGAGTTGCTGGATGCCTATTTCGGGCCCAACTTCGTCGTCGATAAAGAATTGGAGCTGGAATGTTTCCGCATCCCCCATTTCTATCGCGCGTTTTACGTTTATAAGTACGCAACCGGGCTGAGTGCCGCGGTCGCTCTGTCGCGGCGTGTGCTCGGTGGCGGCCAACAGGAACTGGACGATTACCTCCGCTTTTTGTCCGGCGGCTGCAGCCTCGATCCGCTGGATCTGCTGCGTGCCGCAGGTGTGGATATGACCAGTCCGGCGCCGATCCAAACAACACTCAAGCGGTTCGAAGAACTCACCAGCGAATTGGACCGGTTGATCTAATCCCAGCGGACGGTGGAGGCGACTCATGACCTTGCTACGCCTCACCGGAGGTCGTCTGTGTGACCCTGCCTCAGGCCTGACGGGTGCAGCGGTGGGCGATCTTTATATCCGCGACGGTCGCATTGTCGGTTCGCCGGCCGCCAGCCACGCGGCCAGCGACAGCGCTGCGGCCCGGCCGTCAGCGCAAGAGGCGCTGCTGCGATCCCAGGCGGACCGCACGCTCGACTGCTCCGGCTGCGTGCTGATGGCCGGCGGGATCGATCTGCACACCCACATCGGCGGCGGCAAGGTGACGCTGGCCCGCATGCTGATGCCCGAATCGCAGCCGTGCGATTTTCTACCAGCAGCCGGCGTGGCCGGTGATGCCTATCTCAGCATGGGTTATACGGTCGCGGTCGAACCAGCAATGCTCGCCTGCAACGCGCGTCAGGCGCATGCGGAGATGGCGGACACGCGGCATCTCGACACAGCGGCTTATGTGCTGTTGGGCAATGACCATGTGCTGCTCAAGTTGATTGCTGGTGGCGCGCCACAAGCCTTGATCAATGATTACGTTGCCTTTGTCATCACCGCCGCCCAGGCAATCGGAGTCAAAGTTGTCAACGCTGGCGGTATCGACGCGTTTAAGTTCAATGTGCGGGCGCTGAACGTCGATACGCCGCACCCGCAATATGGGATTACACCCGGACAAATCATCCGGCATCTGGCAATCGCGGTGCATGATCTCGGCCTATCGCATCCGCTGCATGTCCATTGCAGCAATTTAGGTGTGCCGGGGAACATCAGCAGTACACGGGCGACCATTGAAGCGGCTGATGGTTTGCCAATTCATCTCACCCATGCGCAGTTTCATAGTTATGGGAGCGGCGGTGCAAAGGGATTTTCCTCGGCCGCGGCCGAGTTGGCAGGACTGTTGGCCAAACATCCGAATGTGACCATCGATGTCGGCCAGATCATGTTTGGCCAAACGGTAACGATCAGCGGTGACACGATGCACCAGTATGCGAACACCCGCTTCGCCAGACCGCGCAAGTCGGCACTCGTGGACATCGAGTGCGAAGCGGGTTGCGGCGTCGTCCCGTTCCGCTATCGCCACCGCCAGTTCGTGCATTCACTGCAGTGGGCGATCGGTCTGGAGCTGTTTTTAATGATTGAAGATCCGGGCCGTGTGCTGCTGACGACCGACCATCCTAACGGCGGCCCATTCACCTCCTACCCGCATTTGATTCGATTGTTGATGGATCGTTCGTTTCGCGAAACGGCGTTGGCGGAGATCGATGCTGAGGCCGCGGCCGCCAGCCAGCTCGCTGGGATCGCGCGGGAATACACCCTCGAGGAAGTCGCGGTGATGACCCGCTCGGCTCCGGCGCGATTGCTCGGTCTCGCGGATCAAGGGACATTGTCCGCCGGCTCGGTCGCCGACGTCGTGGTGTATCCAGAGCAGGAGGATCGCCAGCGGATGTTCGCCTCCCCTCGCTATGTCGTCCGCCGCGGTCGCGTGATTGAAATGCAACAGACCGGCGGAGCGTTCCCTGTTTTATCGACGATCGGCGACCGCCCGGCTGATAACATCACCCACACCGTGCGCCCCCATTTTGAGCCGAGTTCGGTGGCGCGGTTTAGCGAATTGCATGCTCAATCGGCGTCATTTTCATTCTCCAATCTGGTCATCAGCGACGACGAACTGGCAACACAGATCGGCTCTCATCCGGTGGTGCATCCGTGTCGGAAGTAGCCGTAGGTGATGAGGAGCGACGATGCCGATTGAAGTAGCGGGCGTGCCGGTCGAGGAGACATTCGCCGAAGCGTTCGATATGAAGGCGACTCGGTTCTTGGTCACAGCCGAGACGCTTGCCTGGGCGCGCGACGCGGCGGCGGCGATGTGTGGGTTCGGTACGAGTGTGATCGCCTGCGGCATCGAAATCGCCGTGGAAACCGAACTATCGCCCGACCAGACGCCCGACGGCCGTCCCGGCGTCGCGATCTTGGCGTTCGCCGTTTCGAGTAAGGAACTCGAATCACAGATTCCCCGGCGCGCCGGCCAGTGCGTGCTGACCTGTCCGACCACGGCGCTGTTCGCCGGATGTGACGGCGAGAAACGGATCGCGCTGGGCAAGCAGTTGCGTTACTTTGGCGACGGCTTTCAGATCAGCAAGCGGATTGGCGGCCGACGCTATTGGCGGATTCCGGTGATGGACGGTGAGTTCCTATGCGAGGAAGACACGGGACGAGTCGACGCCGTGGGAGGTGGCAATTTCCTGTTGCTCGGCCGCTCGCTGCACGCCGTCGCTCGGGCCTGCCGCACCGCGACCGAAGCGATTGCACCGCTGCCGGGAGTGATCACGCCCTTTCCCGGCGGCGCGACCCGCAGCGGCAGTAAAGTCGGTTCCAAGTATCGCGGCCTGTTTGCATCGACCAACGAGGCGTACTGCCCGACGCTCCGCGCCTTGGTTGCGCAACCGTTTGGCGAGGAGGTGCATGCCATTTTGGAAGTCGTCATCGACGGCCTGACTCCAGCGCAGATTGCAGAGGCGATGCGCGTCGGAATCACGGCTGCGTGCGAAGACGTTGGGCCCGCCGGACTGGTTGCCGTCACCGCTGGAAACTACGGCGGCAAATTGGGCCGGCACCACTTTCACCTCGCCGAGGTGCTGCGATGAGTGGGCTGCACTTGAGGTTGCGAGCAGCACCGCCGGGCGAAATCGACGCGGCAGCGCTGGGCGGACAACTGCACGCGATGTCGGCCGCGGAAGTGTCTCGGTTGCCACTGCCACGACTGGGGAACACTCAACAACTGCGCGTCGCCGACTGCTTTGCGGTCTCCCCGCGAGCCGACCAGCGCGTCGTGGTTGAAGGCGACCTGCGGCAGTTTCATCGACTGGCGTGCCGCTGGACCGCAGGCGAATTGGTGGTTGAAGGCGATGTCGGCGAGCGTTTCGCATCGCAGTTGCGCGGTGGCGTAGTCCGCCTGGAAGGAAACGCCTCGGCCGGCGCAGCGGAGCAAATGGGCAGCGGGGAACTGCGGATCAGCGGCTCGGTCGGCGACGAACTCGGCCGACCCCTGCCGGGGCGGCGGAGCGGGATCAGCGGCGGACGAATCGTCGTCGCTGGCCGCGCCGGCCACCGCGCAGGCTATCGGATGCGGCGCGGGACGATCGTGATCCTCGGCGATTGCGGCAACGCCGCAGGCTGTGATCTCGTCGCCGGAACCATCGTGGTCGCAGGAGCGACCGGTCGCGACCTGGGCGCGGGCATGCGGCGGGGAACGATCGTCGTGCCGGACTCCAACGCCCTGTCGCCGGTCCGGTTCAGCCGTCCGCAGCGCGAACAATTGAGCATCGCACGTCTGTTGGCACACGAGCTGTTGCCTGCTGCACCGGCGATCGCGGCGGCGTTGCAGACGGACATCACCCGCGCCGTCGGCGACTTGAGCGCCGGTGGGATGGGCGAAGTTTGGCTTTACCGCCGCTGAGCCGAGAACACTGCGGCTGCACCGGGTCGGCGGCCGTCCAATCATCCACACCCCGGGGGCGTTGCGTGTTGCGACCGTGGGCAGCGATAATCGCGTTTAGCCCGTCGCCGTCGTTTTGCCTATCGAGGATACCTTCATTTCGCATGAGCACCGCAAGCGCCCTGGATACGACGATTGCGGTGGTCACGCCTGAGAACATCGCCTTTGAATACCAACTGGCTGGCCCCTTTCGCCGCCTCCCCGCCTACCTGATCGATCTCGCCGTCCGCAATGGCTTGATCCTGGTGATCTTGATCGTGTTGGTGTTGCTCGGCGTGCTCGCCCAGGTGGCGGTGCCGGCGTCGCTGTTGGCAACCCTGTTTATGATCAGTTATTTTCTGATCAGTTGGTTTTACGGAACGGTCATGGAGACCTATTTCAACGGTCGGACCGTGGGCAAGTGGGCCTGTGGGCTGCGGGTGATTTGTCTCGACGGCAGGCCGATCGATGGCACCCGGGCGGTGATCCGCAACCTGTTGCGTGTGGCGGATCTAGCCCCGTATGCGGCGCTGAGTCAACTCGACGAAGAGATCCCGCCAGTGTTTTTGATCCCCACCGGCATCATCGGACTGGTCAGTATCATCTGCACGCGGCGGATGCAGCGGCTCGGCGACCTGGCCGCTGGCACGATGGTCGTGGTCGATGAGCGGTCGTGGCGGTTGCCGGTGACAAAGCTCGACGATCCGCGCGCGGCCGCGCTGGCATCGTTCATTCCGGGTGACTATCGCGTGTCGCGCTCGATGGCTCGGACGTTGGCGACGTATGTGGAACGCCGCGCGTACCTGACTCCGGGGCGGCGCCGCGAAGTCGCCCGCAGCCTGGCTGAACCGCTGTTGGAACGCTTCGGATTTCGCCCGGAAATCGATCCCGATCTGCTGATGGTCGCCTTGTATCACGCCACGTTCCTCGCCGATCCCCGCGATCCACCCGTTGACTTAGGACCGCTGGCAAACCACAGCCCGCTGCTCAACGCCAACGCGCTGGCGCCTGACACGGTCGATGCAGATCCCGAGTTGGATTCGGACGCGTTGCCGGTGGCGGATGTCGTGGCGAGCCCCGGTAGCAGTGAACCAACGGAGGCGGCCCGATGATCATCGCAGCGGTGTTGGAACGGCGGCAACATCAATGGGCCGAACTCGAACGGCTGTGCGACGCGGTGGAAGTCTCCGGCAAGCTGAAGAAAGGGGACGCACAGGAGGTGAGCCGGTTTGCCAGTCTGTACCGAGCCGCCTGCGCGGACTTAGCGCTGGCCGATTCCTACCAGTTGCCGCCGGCGACGGTGACCTACCTGCACCGGCTGGTGGCGCGGGCGCACAACAATCTGTACCGCGCTAGCCGTTTCCATCCGGGCAGGTGGAGCGAGACGATTCTGAAAACCGCGCCGCAGCAAATCTTCAGCGATCCCTGCGTGTGGGTTTCCACGCTGCTGTTCTTTGGCCTGTTCACGATCTCGCTGGTGATCGCCTATCAGGAAACCGCCTTCCCGCAATTCGCAGCGGCGATCGTGGGCCAAGAGCAACTGGAACAAGTGGAGGAGATGTACAGCAAGCCGATCGCCGGTTCGCTGGACAGTTACATCCTGATGGCCGGGTTTTACATTCGGCACAACACCGGCATCGGGCTGCAGTGCTTTGCGCTGGGCATCCTGATCATTCCCTGCCTGTTCAAGTTGGCCTTCAATGCGGTGGCGCTGGGGACGATCTTCGGTTACATGGCGCGTCCAGACTCCGCAGGGGGCGACAATTTTTTGCATTTTGTCACGGCCCACGGCCCGTTCGAGCTGACTGCGATCGCGTTGGCCGGCGCCGCGGGACTGAGGCTCGGCGTGGGGCTGTTCGCCACCGGCGGGCTGGCGCGGGTCGATTCGCTGTATCGGTCCGCCCGGGCCGCGGTGCCGATCATGGCCGCCTCAGCCGTGCTGTTTTTCCTTGCCGCACTGACCGAGGCGTTCATCTCACCGACTCCGCTGCCCTACTTGCTCAAGGCGGCGTGGGCCGTCTTGTCATCAGGCTTGATCAGCTTTTACTTCGTCGTGCTTGGGTTCCCGACCAACCTGGTGATCTACCGGGACGAAGCGGAAACCGCTGTGGTGATCGATCCGCTGGCTGATGATGCCCCGGAGGCCGCCGGTGCAACTTGACCGAACCAACGTGGTGATCCGGGCGCGGTCGCTTTCGGAGATCGGCGACTTGGCGTTGATCTTGATCCGCTGCTACCCCAGTGCCGCGATCTTGGGTTTTGCCCTCGGGGCGCTGCCGTGGGCGGTGCTCAACCTGCTGTTGGTCGGCTGGATCCCGCTGCCGCACTTCAGCGAGGGGATTCAGGATGAGCAGATGACTGCGGCGCTCAATCGCTACCTGTTTTTGATGACCAGCTTGGTGATCGTGCAAACTCCGGTCGCCGGGGTGTTGACCACCCTGTTGATCGGTCGGACCATCTTCGAACAGCAGGTAACTTGGCAGAGCGCCCTAGCAGATCTGCGCAGCACTTTTTGGAGGTGGCTTTGGGTGCTCGGGGTGCTGCGCGGTCCGCTCCCGCTGATGCTTGTGCTAGCCAGCAATTGGGGGCAGGAGTTCGCGGTTGGCCGTGAAGTCTTCTTCCCGATGGTGTGTTTGATGCTGGTCGGATTTCAACGTGGACGGCGACCATTCATGCCTGAGATTCTGTTATTAGAACGCTGTCCGCTACGGTCGCGATCGGCTGAGGTGATCACCGCCGGGCGTCGCAGCGCGGCGCTGCATGGCCCGCTTTCCGGCGAGTTGATCGGGCGTTTTATGGTTGTTTCGCTGATGATCGGCGTGCTGTATTTGGCGGTGCTTTATTCGCTTGGCTGGGCCCGCGGCGTGCTGTTTGGATGGTGGGATTGGTCGCTGGTGGTTTATGGGTTATTCGTGCCGCTGGCGCTGTGGGCGGTGGCCGGGCTGAGCGTGCTGATTCGGTTTCTCAGTTATCTCGACGCCCGCATTCGTTTAGAAGGTTGGGAAGTTGATCTCGCCGTACGCGCTGAAACACAGCGGCAATTCGGTGAGGCGGCTGCCGCGGTGAGCGTTCCAACGGCGATCTCGGCGAAGAAGCGAACCGCGATCGTTGCTCCGTTGTTGATCGGCCTGTTGTGTGGGCAGGCTGCGCCGGCGGTGGCCGCTGCCCCAGTTCCAGCGACCGCCGCCATCGCCGCCGTCGTCGCCGCCGCGCCGCCGCAACCCGATGCCGCGGCCAGCGGTCCCGTGATTCCGCTGCCCGATTCGACGCCGTGGTATGACGACGAGCGACGAGAACTGCGGCCGGTGCCGGTGCAAACCCGGCTTCCCGAGGCCGAGCATCGCTTCAGTCGCTGGGAGCCGGCTCCGCCCAAGCCCAAGGCGCCGGCCGCGCCGCCATCGTCTAGCGGAGGCATGGACGCGTACCGAATCTTTGGCTGGATCTTGCTCGCCGGGTTTGCGTTTGCACTGCTCGCCTTGCTGTTTTACCTGTTCAGCAAGCTCGAACCGGAGGTGTTGGTGACGCGCCAGCGAGGTTCGCAGTCCGGCATCGACCAGCGGGATGAACAGACCCTTGAGCGGATCAGCCACCTGCCGTCAGCAGTTCGCCGCAGCGACGTGAACTTGCGAACCGAAGCCGAGCAGTTGATGAACCTGGGGCGACTGGACGAAGCGATCGTGCTGCTGTTTGGGCACCAGTTGTTGCTGCTCGACCGCGTTGGAGTTCTGCGGCTGGCGCGGGGCAAAACCAACGGCCGCTACCTCGGCGAGACCCGCAGCAAGTCGCCCGAAGCGCATACGCTGCTCGCCCACTGCGTCGCGGCCTTCGAGGCATCGTACTTTGGGGGACACACACCGCAGCCTGATCAGTTTGCCCGCTTGTGGGCGGAAAATGCTCAGTTGGAATCGATCGTGGCAGCGAAATGGGGAGCCGCCGCATGAGCCGAATCGATCTCACAGAGCGCCATCCATCGCGCTGCTGGTCCATTGCTGGCCTGCTGCTGGTGCTGTTGTTATCGATCGCCAGCGGGTGCGGCGGCGACTTATCGACGGAGTATGCTCGCAGCAAAGGGCGCAGCGGGACGCACAGTATCAACGGCCTGGCGACGCTGCGACAAAGCTTTGAAAAGGAGGCGTGGAATAGCCGCGACCTGCACCGGCTGAACGACCGTTTGCAGTCGCTTGATGCCTTGGTCTGGACCCCGACCCTGCACAAAGCCGACGAATCGCAGGCGGTGGACTGGCTGCAGCAGTGGCTCCTTGAGCGGCCGCGGACGCTGATTTATGTGCTGCCGGACATGGGCAGTGAACAGGCATACTGGGATTCCGCCCGCGAGCTGGCTCCCGCTGATCAGCGGATGGAGTATCGCCGCCGTTCCGCCCGCGCCCTCTCGCGCGCGATGACGCAGTGGTCTGCTGGCGCGATCGACCCGCTGGACGACAGCCTCCTGATCGAGCGTCCTTGGTTTCGTTCGCAGCGGCGCGTTGGGATGTCGCCGGGCTGGGAAATCATCGCTCGCGATAACCTGAGCAGCGGCGAGGTTTGGCAATACGAGCCGCTGCTCGAAACCGCTGATGGTGCGGCGCTGGTGATGCGGATCAGCCGTGATGACTGGGCCGGTGACGCTTCGCTGCATTCTGATAGCGGGGCGTCGCAGATCCTCGTTGTCGCCGGCGGATCGCTGCTCACCAACCTCGCGCTGACCACATCGACCGGACAAGAGGTGGCCCGGACGCTGCTGGTTCAGAGCGCGGCCATTGCCCCCAGCGAAGCCAGACGGATCGGGTTTCTGCGATCCGGGCCGGAGGGCGTCGCGGTGAGCGATTCCGATGAGCCGCCGGCCCATTCCGGGATGGAGTTGTTGACCGTGTGGCCGCTGAGCCTGATCACCATGCACCTGGCACTGATCGCCATCGTCGCCTGCCTGAGTGTACTGCCGATCTTTGGTCGCCCGCGGCGGGTCAAGGAACGATCGCCGAGCGACTTTGCCGATCACATCCGCGCGGTCGCAGCGCTGATGCACCGAACCGGCGGCGAGGCGTATGCGGCATCGCGGATCAGCGATTATTTTCGCCGGATTCGAGGTGAAACTGCGGGGCCATGGGTGCTGCCGGAAAGCCACGACCCACCGCCGCCGGTCGTGCCACGCCCACATCCACCGGCCAGCCCGTCAGTGGGTACACTGGCGTCGCACTTGAAACCTGTAACTGACGAGCCACGCATTGAACCTTCACACGATCCCGCCCGAAATTGACGTCGCGACCGTTCGCCGGACCTACGACGCGATCACCGCCGAGGTGAGCAAGCTGTACGTCGGCCAAGACGAACTGGTGCTGGGGACGATGACGGCGCTGTTCAGCGGCGGTCACGTGCTGATCGAGTCGGTGCCTGGGCTGGGCAAGACGCTGTTTGTCCGCACGCTCTGCCGCATCCTGGGCTGCCAGTTCGGCCGCATCCAGTTCACCGCTGACCTGATGCCGTCAGACATCACCGGCGCTCCGGTGTACGACATGCAGCATTCAGAGTTCCGTTTTCGCCCCGGCCCGGTGTTCACCCAGTTGCTGTTGGCCGATGAGATCAATCGCTCACCGGCCAAGACGCATGCAGCCCTGCTGGAGATCATGCAGGAGTACCGCGTGACCGTCGATGGGACCAGCCACCCGGTCCCGCTGCCGTTCTTGGTGTTAGCGACGCAGAATCCGCTGGAAAGCGAAGGGACCTACAACCTGCCCGAAGCGCAGCTCGATCGCTTCATGTTCAAACTCTGTGTCGGCTATCCCAGCAGCGACGAAGAAGCGGAAATCTTGCGGCTGCACAGCCAACAGATCAATTTGAACCAACGGCTGGTCGACGAGGTCGCCACGGTCACCAACCCGCAACTGGTCTCGGCGATGATCCAGGCCTGTTCCCAGGTCAGCGTCGCCGACAACCTGTTGGAATACATCAACCGTATCGTCCGCGCGACGCGTGACTGGCCAGCGTTTCATCTGGGCGCTTCGCCGCGGGCCGGCATCGCGCTGATGCAGGCCTCGCGCACCTTGGCCGCTTTTTCCGGCCGCGATTATGCGATTCCCGACGACGTTGCGGAAATCACACTGCCAGCGCTGCGCCACCGGGTGCAGTTGACGGCCGAAGCAGAAGTCGAAGGTCGCAGTGTGGATGATGAGCTGCGCACGATGATCCAAGGCATTGAAGTTCCCCGCAACTGACGCACTGAAACCAAGGTAACCAGGAGAGACATGTCAGCAGATCCGCATCCCTTCAGCTATGCGATCATCGGCGCCGGAGCGCTCGGTGGACTCTACGGCGGCATGCTGGCCAACCGCGGCGCCGAAGTGCACTTCTTGATTCACAGCGGGATCGAGCAAGTTCGCCGTGATGGCTGGCGGGTTGAAAGTGTGCTGGGCGATTTTCAAATCCCGGGCGAACAACTTCATCTGCACGCCGATCCCAGTACCATGCCGCCCTGCGACGTCACGATCGTGGCGATCAAAACGACGCAGAACCACCTGTTGCCGGAACTGCTTGCCGGCCCGACGCGGGGCGATGGCGTGGTGCTGTGCCTGCAAAACGGCCTGCACAGCGAAGCCGACAGCGCCGCGGTCGTCGGGCACGACCGCGTGCTGGGCGGGTGTTGTTTCTTGTGCAGCAACAAAGTCGGCCCAGGGCAGATCCGCCACCTCGACTATGGCCGGATCGTAATGGGCGAGTTCACTCCGGCCGACGCGCCGCCGGCGGGCATCACCCCGCGCTTGCAACAGATCACCGACCACCTGCGCGGGTGCGGGATCGACGCCCATGCCACCGGCGACCTGTGGATGGCGCGGTGGCGCAAGCTGCTGTGGAACATCCCCTTCAACGGCTTGTCGGTCGTGCTCGGCGCCTCGACGAAGGAGCTGATCGAAGATCCGGCGGCCGAGGCGATGGCGGCAGCGCTGATGGTCGAGGTCCACCAGGCAGCCGAAGCCTGTGGCCGCCGCTTGCCGGACGACGCGATCGCAGCGACGCTTCAGCACACGCGGCAGATGGTGCCCTACGACAGCAGCATGCGGCTGGATTACCTCGCCGAACGCGAGATGGAGTTGTCGGCGATTTTTGCCGCCCCGCTGGCTGCCGCAGCAGCCCGGTCATTGAACCTGCCAAGGGTTGAAATGCTGCATCGCCAACTGGAGTTCCTGCAGCGGCTGCCGATGCAGTGACATCCGTTTGACTCAAGTGTGTCGCGGTCACGTTGCGCCCAGGCTGAGCCGCCAACGGCACAGCCGAGGGGCTCGCGAGCGCTCACCCAGCGGCGAAAAAAACTTCTTACCGATTGTTCACCGACGGGCACAAACCGGCCGCCCACGCGTTACAGCTACAGGAAGTCTTGTTTGCCCAGCAGGAGGCGTCGGCTATAGTCTCGGTGGAAAGCCGGGTGGTCGGGAGCAGATCATCCGCCCCGTCCCGCTTGTGGCACGGGGTTTGCCCGAGCAGGATCGATCGAGGGCATCGGTACTCTGGACACCCCGTGGATCAGCGAGCCAGGGCGGCTTCCGCGGTTAGGCCCAGGAACCGCGCGGGGACCTCGGGAGCTGTCTTCTATGCCGCCGTAAGCGAGAGTCGGTTTTCCTAACGCTCGTCCTTTTTGCTTGAGAGAACACGTGAGCTTTTTATCCAAGGATGGCTCGATGCGGCTGCAATCGACGACGCGGCACGAGCCCAATCCGACCCTGACCTACCATGGGTCCCAGGTTCGCGAAACCGATGAAAAGCTCCTCTCAGCCTACGAAAAGATGATCGCTCAGCAGCAATTGAGCTGGACCGGCCACTATCACTTGCGCAAATTGCTCGGCCGCGGCGGTCAAGGCGAAGTCTACTTGAGCGAGTACCGGGGCACCGACGAGTTCACGTTGCCCGTAGCGATCAAGGTGTTTTCGCCCGAACGCTACTCGTCGGCTCGGCGCTACGACGAAGCGATGGGGCGGATTGCGGGCATCGCCGCGCGGATCGCGCTGATCCAGCACGACAACGTCCTGGACGTGCAAAACTTCTTCGAACGCGATCGCATCCGCATCATGATCATGGAGTGGATCGACGGCTATGATCTCCGCCGCTTGGTGACACCCGAGTGCCTGCATTCACTCGAAGGCCGGATCAGCGCGCGGCGGTGGCATTACATCAACGAGGTGATTCTGACCGAAGGGCCGGTGCAGTCGCGGTTCAAACCGGGCGTGGCGGTGGCGATCGTGCGTGAATGCCTCGGAGCGCTGGCGGCGCTGCACCGCGAAGGGATTGTCCACGGCGACGTCAAGCCCGCCAACATCATGCTCAAACGGACCGGCCATGCGAAATTGATCGACATGGGCTCAGCAATCGATTTCCAAAACCCGCCGCGCGATCGCGACTGCACGCCGCTGTACGCCGCCCCCGAAGTGCTCGAGAACAACGAGATCTCACCGCGGAGCGACTTGGCCAGCGCCGGCTACGTGCTGCTTGAATTGCTCAGCGGTCGCAGCCCCTTTGCCGGCGACATGAACCTCCGCGAGTTGCTCGAAGCCAAACGCGACCTGCCGCAGCGACTCGATACACTGTTGCCCGACGAAGTGCTGCGCAATGAGCTGTTGATGAACTTCCTCCGCGGCCTGATCGCGCCGGATCCGAACCGCCGCTTTCCAAGTGCCGAGGCGGCGGAGTTGGTCGACCAAGGCGCTGCGGCGTTCCAACGCCAACTCATCATGGGTAACATGGCGACCGAATACGACAATGACATTCGCGTCTGGCTTGAAGAGCTGCGCCAACTGGAGATCGGATAAAGAAGCGATGGATCAGGAGCATTTGGAGGTTGCGGTGCGGGCAGCCCGGGCCGGAGCGGTGGAATTGATGGCCCGGCGCGACTCGCGCGTGGTCTCTGAAAAGTCTCCGCGCGACTTGGTGACCGACGCCGATGTCGCCGCCCAACGCGCGATCCGCGGCATCCTGGAGTCGAGTTTCCCGAGCTACGCCTTCGTCGGCGAGGAGCAGGGAGAGAATCAACCTCCCGCGGCGGTTCGCGACAACGCTCCGGGCGCGCCGCCTTGCTGGATCGTCGACCCGCTCGATGGCACCGTCAATTTCGTCCATCGCCTGCACAACTTTGCCGTCTCAATCGGGCTGTATGCCGCAGGCAAGATGCGGCTGGGAGTGATCTACGACCCGGTCTTTCAGGAGCTGTTCACGGCGATCGACGGCGGCCCGGCGCTGTGCAACGGCCGCGTGATGCATCCCAGCGGCTGCAACCGCGTGGAGGAAGCGCTGGTCGCCTGCAGTTTTCCGGCCGGTACTCGCCGCGACTCGCCGGAGATCAGCCGGTTTGTGAATGTCCTCGAAAACTGTCGCTCGCTGCGGCGGCTCGGCTCCTGCGCCCTCAACATGTGCTACGTCGCCGATGGCCGGCTGGATGCCTACTGGGCGACGTGCGTCTACTGTTGGGACTCGGCCGCTGGGATCGTGATCTGCCGCCAGGCCGGCGCGACGCTCAGTCGTTACGATGGCGGCGAACTCAACGACTGGGAACCGCAGTTTTGCGTCTCCGCCAGTGACGAACTCCATCGCCCGCTGACTCGCCTGCTGGCTGACGGCTAAGGCCGCCTGTCCTGATTTTCCCGATTGCGCACCTGCCAAGGCAGTCAATCAATGCCCCGCAGGCTGGCGGCGTCTTGCAGCCAGGCAAATGATGTTGTCAGTTGATGCACCGGCCTGTCTCACCTTACCCGCTTATGCTTGGAAATGATGCCTACTGTTGAATCTGAAATCATTGCCGCTACCGAAAATCTGCTCTCAGCGATCTTCCGCGGCGACTGGTCCCGTTACGTCGAATTATGCGCCGAGGACATCACGGCGATCGAACCGGAGGCGCGCGGGCATCTGGTTCAAGGCCTCGGATTTCATCGTACCTACTTCCCCGAATCACCTCGCCCAGAACCTGCCCCGGGTGAAGGGAGCACGGTCACGATCAGCAGCCCGCACGTGCGCGTGATCGGCGACGCAGCGGTCATCGCCTACGTGCGGCTGGTGCAGTCGCCCGACATGATGGGCGGATACGAGACCTCCGCATCCGAAGAGACGCGGGTCTGGCAGCGGATCGACGGGCAGTGGAAACACGTCCACTTTCACCGCTCACCCCTTTGATTCGGCGACATGCATCCCACCGCCAGCGCTCCGCTCATCATCCGCCCGCGTACCGTTGAGGAAGTCGCCTCGGCGGTGCAGCAGCACAACAGCCTGCACCTCGTCGGCTCCGCGACGAAGTCGGCAATGTCCGCCCCGCGCGGTGATGCGGTTCGCTGCGAGTTGACCGAGTTATCCGGTGTGGTCGAACACCAGCCGTCGGAGTTCTTGATCACGGCGTTGGCCGGCACCCGGATCTCCGAGTTGCAGCAAACGCTCGCCGAGCACCGCCAATACTTTCCTTTCGACCCGCCGTTTGTGGACGCCGGAGCCACGATCGGTGGCACCTTAGCCGCGGGGCTGAGCGGGCCTGGTCGCTTGCGCTATGGCGGTATCCGCGATTTTGTGATGGGGGTGCGGTTTGTTGATGGACTGGGAAAGGTGGTCACCGCCGGTGGCCGCGTGGTGAAAAACGCCGCCGGCTACGACATCCCTAAGTTGCTGGTCGGCAGTTGCGGTTACCTCGGCGCATTGGTCGAAGTGACGCTGAAGGTCTTTCCGAGTCCACGGCACGAACTCACGCTGCGAATTACGGCCAGCGATTTTCAGGGAGCAGTGAACCTACAGACGATGCTCGCCCGCTCGCCGATCGAACTGACGGCGCTCGACCTAGCGCCGGAAGCGACACTGTGGGTGCGGATCAGTGGCGAGTTGGCCGCTGTGGAAGCCACGGCGCAGCGGGTACAGAACGCTGTCGCGAAACTCGACCCGGCGGCGGTTGTCGAACCGTGGCAGGATGCGGATCCGGTCTGGCGGCCGCTATCCGATGGCAGTTGGCTGGACAGCGACGATCGTTTGGTCCGGGTGCCGCTGCCCCCGGTAAAATTGGTCGAGCTGGAGCGGTCATTGGCCGAGACGCTGGTCCACCGGCGGTACAGCGTCGCCGGCAACCTGGCCTGGATCCGCTGGCCTGGGGCGCGCCCTTTAGGCCAACTGGACGAACTGCTGCGGTATCATGGTTTGGGCGGCTCGGTGTTGATCGGGCAGTGCAGCCGTTACCGATTGGGCGTTCGCGGCAACGCGACGATCCTCGACCGCATCAAGCGTGCGCTCGATCCCGTCGGCAAGTTCGTCGGCGCCCCCTAATAAGCAGCACGGAACATGATATTCGGCAAAATTCTATCAGCCGGCACGCGTTAGCGTCCAGTTCTCACGAGCAATGAGCCGCACAGCGGCGCCCAATTTGACCGACAGAATCATTCAGAATTGCTCATCCGTCGCAGCACGACCAGCAGCGGGCGGTGATCCGACGCCAGCGGTTCCGCGATCACTTCTGCGGAGATGACTTCAAATGCATCCTGAGGGCTAAAGAGCACGTAGTCGAGTTGCTTGGTCGGCAGGTCCGCAGGAAAGGTCTTCAGTTCCGGTGCTTGCTGAGCCACGCTCCACACTTTCACGAGGTTCAATAGCGGCTGGCTGAGCGGCTCCGCGTTGAGATCACCGGCCAGCACGAAGGGATGCTCCGCATCGCCAAACAGACGATTCAATTCGTCAACCTGCTGGGTTCGAAAGGTTTCGTTGGCATGATGCAAATGCGTGGTGACAAACGACAGTTGCTGCCCGGCAACGAGCACCTCGACCACGCCGGCAATCCGCCGTTCGCGTTGCGGCATCCCAGGAAGCCAATGCACCTGAACCTCAGACAAAGGGAACTTCGATAAGATTGCTTGACCGTACTCGCCCCCTTCGAAGTCGATCTGTTTGACAAACTTTCCCTGTAGTCCTGTCAAACGGGCAAGCTCGCTCGTCTGGTCGACACCACCGGTTCGCATCGTCCGGTTGTCGACCTCCTGGAGCGCCACCAGGTCAGGCTGCACACGGCGGATGACATCAGCTATCCGCTGGAGGTCCACCCGATCATCCATTCCCCGGCCATGATGGATGTTGTAGCACAGGACTCGCAACACAGCAGTGCCTGAAGCGGCGTCTGTGGGCTGAGCTCCGATGGCCGCTGGCGACGCCACCGCCAGGCCGGCGACAAGACATAACACCCATAACAACATCGGCGCCACGCGGCATAAACCGCTGGCGTTCCAAATCCATTCTTGTCTCATACCGCGTGCTGTCTCCTACAGATCAGAATGTTCCCTAAGGCCGCGATGTGATTAAACCCCACAGCAAAATGAAGTCCTGGATGTCCTACTTGAGATCGAGTTGCCAATCGCTGAGGCCGCCTGCGGGAACCTCAACCGTGATACCGGAGCGTTGGGGATCACGGTACTTCTCCGGAATTTTCACTTTAGGAGGTGGCGGAGCCGGGAACTCCATCATACCGGCTCCGGGATCCGTATTCGGAGGCCCAACATAGGTAATCGAAACGGTATGCGTCCCTTGGATGGCACCGTCGCCCGGTTGATTGGTTCCGAGAACGAACTTGCCATCGGAGTCCGAAACACCCGCAGCGGGGCGCTGACTGTCGCCGGGGAACAGAGTGATCTGGTGATACTCAAGCGGCTTCCCATTAAACGTCACGGTTCCACTGGCTGGCACCGTGGGAACAATCTCACCGGTATCCGTCGCACCGCAGCCGGCCAGTCCTAATAGAACAACTGCCACGATCGCGGTACGTGAACACAAAGAATCAGCCCTCATTTCACTCCTCATAATATCTAAACAAAACGACGCTGGTAGGCAGATCTGGATGAGCCTCTCGATCCAATCGGTCGCCGTTGTGCAGCCAATGGTTCCCGACAACCGGAGACTAACGCGTGCCGGCTGATTGAATCTTGCCGATCGTCACGTCCTGTGCTGTTTATTGTTGGCTGATGACCTCGCCGCCGCCCATCGTTCCGATTCCGCGCCAAATCAAGGCATCGACACTATCGCTGGCGAACTGCACCGATCCGTCAACTCGCACGTAGTTCACTCCGCCGGGATGGTAGCTGCGTGCTGCCATGTGACCGTGGGCCAGACCACTCACGATGCAATCACGAAACCGTGCATTGGGAGTCAGAGTGTGGTTGTAGTAGGTTGCGACCAACAGGCCACGGTAATACTGAAGCCCGCGGTACAGCCAGGCAACGGTCGCACGATTTTCGCATTCGGCCGGCGCGTACAGCAAGTCGTTGCCCGTCCAGGTAGACCCCGGAGCGGTCGCAACACGAAAATCATTTGGACTTCCAGCCGCCACGGCCGCTTGTGACCCTGTTCCGTTAGGACCTTTTTTGATTTCCGCAAACAACGCGGTGTTCGACAAACCATCCGTCACATCGCGTAATTGCGTTCGCGAATTGCGATAGAACACGCCGTGTTCCCTCGATGGCGATGTGGGCCGCTGGACGGAGGTTGCTCCCAGGCATTGCATGTAATTCGCGCTGGCCGAATCGATTAAACTAGCGATCAACCCGCGTGTCTGGCCGGGATCGGATGGACAGTGAAAAGCCGGAATCATCTGAATCCGCGCTTCCCGATTGGCATCATTGCCGTTGACTTGGAAGTTAAAGTCGAACGTCGCGTAATTGGCACCGCCCTCGATGAACGGAAGTAGATACGGGTGGGTCGACGCTTGCGGGATCTCCGGGCCAGGCATCACCGCATCGCCGGCCGGCAGCCGTTTGTGCGCGGACTCATAGTTCAACGTTGCCAGGCCCAATTGCTTGAGGTGGTTGCTGCACTGCATCCGCCGAGCAGCTTCACGGGCCGCTTGAACCGCCGGCAACAACAAACCCACCATCACGCCGATGATGGCGATCACCACCAGCAACTCTACCAATGTGAATGCACGACGCATCGGAACCAACCCTTGAAGGACAAGAAGAATTACAGAGCCACAGTTAAAACAACAATCAGTCGCCAACTGTACCCACGGCACTTGGCGGCTAGTGACAAACCAAGGCGTGGGCGATTGAGCGAAGGGAACCGCCGCAAAGGCGAGCGTCAGAAGGTGAACGCAGAGACAAGTGGCTGCGAAGTGTAATTCGCCCGTATGGCGAGATCAATGGGGTCCGCATTAGCTCGTTTGGACCGGTGGGGCCCAACGGTTTTCGCTCCTTAATCCGGCTCCGCCAGCCGCTCAGCGCGCTGGTCCAGGCCGTTCTGATGCAGGGTGACGGCTGCCGCTGGCCCCGCCTCGCCCAGTTCGAACGTCAGCGCTGCGTCGACCACGCGATATCGCCAGCTTGAGACACTCTGCGGATAAACCCGAAAATAAGGCTGCCCAGTGGCTCCGACCACCAACTGGTCGTTTTCGATTTTCACGTCCAGAATGAACGTTGGGGCAAGTTGATAACGCCCTACCAGCCGCTGCTTCTGCTCGGCTGACACCTCGACCGTCTTGGCGAACTTCCGCGGCCGCTCGGGCGCGCCGGCCTGCGCCCGCACCAACTGCTCGGCCAGCGCATCGACTTCCATCGTCGCCGTATTTGCCAGCACGGCCACGGCCAGATCGAGTTTGCGGTTGATCAGCAGCATGCAGTGGTAGCCGCCGGTCTGACCGTTGTGCCACCGCGTTTCGCCGTCGCGAGCCACATGCCAACCGAGCCCCATCGCAAAATCCTGCGGCTCGATCGGTTGTTGACGAACTTTCCAGGCGAGTTCGATCGCTTCTCCCAGCGGTCCTTCTGGAGGTTCCAAATGAGCTCGCGCAAAACGCAGCATATCGTCGGCAGTGGAATAAATGCCTCCGGCACCGGCCATTGCCTGAAATCCCCAGGTCTGATCCTCCGTTAGATCGACGTTATAAGGCGTTGCCAGTCGAGCTTGCCGTGCTGCGTCAATCTGTACCGCGGTGTCGTTCAATCTTAGTGGTGCAGCGATCTTCGCATGCAGCAGTTCCCCATAGCTAGAATCGGCCTGCGCAGCCAGCACCTCTCCAAGCAGACCGAACGCCAGGTTCGAGTATTCGATCTCGACGCCGGGCCCTCGTGGCAAGCTATAGCCGCTGAGAAATGCGTTCAGTTGCTCCTTGCCATAATCGGCATAAGGATCACGTGCATCTTTTGGCGTCAGGTTCGTCGGCAACCGCGGCAGACCAGAGACGTGCGTCGCCAAATGTTCCAACCGGATCGCACCATCGGTATGCTCGGATAAACGCACGCCGCCGGTCAGCAACTCCGCCAGCGGCTGATCCAGCCGCACCCGCCCATCGACGACAGCCTCCGCCAACAATAGCCCGGTAAAGGTCTTCGTGACTGAGCCGATTTCAAATAACGTCTGGCCGTTCGGCTTCGTTGCTTCTTCAAGGTTGACACGACCGTAACCTCGCACCGTCGACTCGTCGCCACGGATCGCACCGACCACCAGTCCGACCACGATCGATTCATCCAGGTACGGTTGAACCAGCGCATCGATCTGCGTAGCCCAGGGAGGATCCTGCGCGCGTGCGACGCTTGCAAGCATGGTGATCAGCCCGATCAAACACGTAACGCGCCCGGTCCAGAGAACATTTCCAGTCCGATTCATCATGGCCACCGTTAGGGTTAGGACATTTTCAGTGAATCCACAACACTGGAATAGCATAGCAGGTTGCCGCCGGGCCGCAAAAACGCCATCCCTTGGCAACCTGCGGAATCATTCACCGCAGCGACTATCAACCGCCGCGCTTCAGTCACGACAAGCCTACACCTGTTCCAGCGCACGTCCTTCCAAGCCGACGGCTGCATCGCGGAAGACATGGATTTGACCGGTGCTTAGATCGTACATCGCACCGACCACCGCCAGCCGCCCCTCCGCGACTGCGTGGCGAATCGCCTGACTGCGATCGACAATTTCATGGACGGTCCGCTGGACATTCCGTGCTGCCACCTCGTCAATCACGGCATCTCGGTCCTCGCCGACTTTGTGCTTCAACTGCCGGCAGATGGTGTCATCGATCGAATCTTCCAGTTCATGAATGATCCCGTCGAGGTGCTGGCAATCGACGGTCTGCGGGATGGTTTTCCCTTCGCCGAGGATGTTGACAGCCGATGTCACAGCGCCGCAGCGGGTATGGCCAACCACCAACACCAGCTTCACACCGGCCACCGCGACACCGTATTCGATACTCCCGAGCGACTTGGAACCGATGACATTGCCGGCGACGCGAACGCTAAAGATGTCACCTAAACCCAAATCGAAAATCAATTCGGCGGGGGCTCGCGAATCAATGCAGCTCAGCACAACCGCGAGCGGACTTTGACCATTGGCCGTGGCAAGCACCTGCCGCCCGAGATCACGCGACAGTCGATTGCCGGTGCGAAAGCGTTCATTCCCATCTTCTAGGATTTGTAAAACCTGTTGAGGCGTCACCGCCCCTTGCAGTTCGCGGGTCGAGTAATCCGCAAACTCGATGACGTCCTGCAGCTCATAGGAATTGCGGAAGCCGCGCAGACTGACACTGATCCCATGCGCAGGTGCATGCACATTCTTAAAATCACGCAATAAAGTGAGGATATCGGGATCGATGTAGTCGGTGTGAGTCGCATCAATCAGCACATTGGAGCCCCGCGGAACCTCGCGGAAGACTTTGTCCAGCGATGCGCGGTTGAGAAAACTCACCTGATTGGCCAGCTCAATCCTTAATACATCGCCGCAGAGGTGCGTCTCCACGATCCGGCGAATCGGACGTCGCAAGTTGCTATTCAAGATAAACAAGATGCTGACAGCCAACCCAATCAGGATGCCTTTCAAGAGATCGGTCGCGACAATCGCCGTAAGCGTGATGATAAACGGCAAAAACTGGTGCCGACCGGCACTCCACATCTGCGTGAACAACGCCGGGCTAGCCAACTTAAACCCGGTAACAATCAAGATGGCTGCCAGTGCGGCCAGCGGAATCATATTGAGGTAGACCGGCAAAAACATCACGCACACCAGCAACAGCACGCCGTGAAAGATTGCGGACAGGCGACTTTGCGCACCGGCGTTAACATTCACCGAACTGCGGACAATTACCGAAGTCACGGGAATCCCGCCGATCATGCCGGCGGCGAGATTGCCAGCGCCTTGCGCCACCAGTTCTCGACTCGGCGGTGAGTGCCGCTGTTTGGGATCGATCTTATCGACCGCCTCCAAATTGAGCAGCGTTTCAAGCGAGGCGACCACCGCAATCGTCAGCGCCGCGACATAGACCGCCGGATTGTTCCACTGTGAGAAATCGGGCAACTGTAAAAAACTGAGGAACTCGCGCGGACTTCCAGCGATCGGCACATTGACCAAATGGCTGCTATCGACCACCCATGGCGATTCGAATCGCTTAAGCAACCACGCGATCGCTACGCCCAAGAGCACGACGACCAACGGCCCCGGCAGTAACGATCGCTTCAACGGTTTGAACTTATCCCAAAAGACCAACAGCGCGATCGACAACAGGCCAATCACGACAGCACCAGGATGAATATCACCCGAGAGCACCGCGCCAATTTCGGAAAACGGGCTATGTTCTCCCGGTTGTTTAATCGGCACCTCATTTTCAGGCGAAGTGTCGCGACCGAGGAGGTGGGGAACCTGCGAAATGATCAGCAACACACCGATCGCAGCGAGCAAGCCACGAATAACGCTCGAGGGAAAGAAGGCAGATAAAGCGCCCGCTTTGGCGAGCCCCAAGCCGATTTGCATGACGCCAGCGATCACCACGGCGAGCAAAAAGGCATCGAGCGATCCAAGTGTCGCAATCTGTACGGCCACGATCGCGGTGAGACCTGCGGCGGGGCCACTGACGCTGGTATGTGAACCGCTGATCGCACCGACGACGATTCCACCCACGATTCCGGCCAACAAGCCAGCAAAGGGAGGCGCGCCCGATGCCAGCGCGATCCCTAAACAGAGTGGCAGGGCCACTAAGAAAACCACGACCCCCGCGATCAAATCACGCGGCGCGGTCGACGATAAAGAGGGGGTGTTCTGCATGATTCAAGACAGCCATTGAAGGTAAGCAAGTGTGACGATTCCGTTCGACCGCCTGGGTTGAATTCGCGCAGCATCCGGGTTCGAACGCTGCACCGCATCGCCGAGGGCAAATCTAACGATCAATGGTGAGAGAACTGCACAACCATGCATCCACGAAGCTCCGCTGCAACGAACCAGCGCGCTGACCTACGGGCATCAGTGGAGACACAGCAACAGGCAGTTAGCGTGCGAATCTTGAGCTCTGCCACAACACAAGCCGACCTTAACGCATGGCACGGCGCGCATTGAACAAGCGCCCGGACACAAAAGCTTGTACTAGCAGCGGGTTTCCTCCACACGGTAAACACCGTGCGGAACGCCCCCACAGAGGACAAACCAATGGTTTCCGGTCACTTAAAAGAATCGATCCACAGACGGATCGATTCCTGACTGGCGGAGTAACAAACACATCGCACTATCGCGGCGCCGATTCACAGAAGGCGCCCGCAGTGCCGCTCAACACGTCAGCGGCGCCAGCAGGCCATTGGCAAGCCGATGCCCTTCGGGCCGCTGAATGCAAGTCCGTTGGAAACGATCGGCGACACGGCAGCAGACAGCCACCGCAGCAAGCGGCAAAGTATCAAAGCAACGGTGAAGCACCGCTTTTCGCTGGGATGTCCGCTTTTGACGACAGACCGGTTTGATCTCCTCGTGCTCCTCCGTCAGCGTGTTGCTTTGCAACGCCGCGGAGACGAGCGGGACCGGAACCAGCAGCGCAGATCCCAAGATAGCGACCTGCAGAAACGCAATCACAGTGGCGAGTAAACGGCGTCGGGGCACTACGGCCTGACAGCGCGAAACGGCCATACTGGAGGTTCCTGGGAAGGATTGGTCGAACTTTGACGCATTAGCAGATTACGGACCTAACGAACGTTTTGTCAACCCATTTTGCGACTCCCCCGAGCCCGTGCGTGTGGTGTCGACAACGTTTTTCAGGCCAAACTGCTGGCGATCAGGGGCGCATTTTTCTGGGCAAAAAACCTGGAAGCGGACCGCGAACCGTCGGACTGGGTCGCTGATCACGCGACGATCGCTCGGCGGCACGTCCTTGGGCAGCAATACTTGTCGAATAACAGATTAGCGGTTCCGAGTCCCGGCCGGTGACACGCTCACGCAAGCAACCGTTTACTGAAAACGATGACGCCGGTTAACGAACCTGCGATTTTTAGAGATCGCCAGTGCGGCAAACAGAATGCGCTCTCACGATTCTGAGAGCGCTACCTTCTGGCAAACCGATCGGCGTATCGGCCCCTCGGACAGCGACCTCAGACCGAACGCTCACGCAGCCGCTGCTGAAGTTCCCGCTCCAGCACCAGGAGTTGATCGGTGCCCAGTCGCAGCAACTCCTCGGTGGCTGCCGGAGTGTCGCCGTTGAGGTTCTGCAGGAGTTTCACGCGGCCGATCAACTCGCCCTCCTGTCTGCCTTCCTGACGCCCTTCTTCTCGCGCCTGCAGGTTCCTGGCCCGCTCGTCGCGTTCCAGTTTCAGACGCTCGTTGTACAAGCGGCGTTCGTCAGGGTTTTGTGCAATCATCTCCAGCACTCCTGCGGCTTCGAAGGCAAGCAAAAGAAAGGCCTCTGCGACCGCTCCGCATCAGCGCCGTTCTCGTAGACGACGTTGAAGATCGTCTGCGAGAGCCGCAAGATGCGCTGTTCCCAATGCCGCCAAATCCTCTGCAGAGCCTCGGTCTTCGCCATTCAGTTCGCGCAGCAACTGAACACGTTCTACGGCGGCGCCCAACTGAAAGCCTTCTTCTCGCGCCTGCAGGTTCCGCGCCCGCTCGTCGCGTTCCAGCTTCAGACGATCGTTGTACAAGCGGCGTTCATCAGGGTTTCGCGCAATCATCTCCAGCACTCCGGCAGCTTCAGCAAAAACGGGATCCGGTAGCCGAGCGATCAGCTCTTCCGCGGTTGACTCCTCAGCTCGACGGAAAAAGTACAGCCACTGCTCGATCGGATCGTTGATCACCCGATTATCGCTCGGCGGCACGTACTTCGGCAACTCGAATAGATGCACCTGCAAGCAGTCAGTCAACAGCAGCCCGCTCTCGCTCCGCATCTGGAAGTTGTGGTGCAGAGCGGGCTCGCTGCGAAACTCGATCGCGTCCAACAGGCAGATGCAGATCGAAGGCCGCAAGTCCCGGTAATCACCGCCGCTCTCGAGTTGGCCGACCAGCAGGCTGGAGGCATAGTACGCCAGTCGCTGCCGCAGCCCCAACGGCCGTGTGGTCTGAACCTCGATGTCGTACAGCCGCCCGAGCTCGTCCGTGGCCAGGACGTCCAGCAGGGACCACTTGTCGTCCTCAAACGCCTTCTCGATCGTCGGATTGAGGATCCTCACTTCCCGGATCGGCGCGGGCAACCGCATTACCGCGTTTAAGAAGTGCAGCGTGATCGCCGGATGCTCCGGACTGCCCAGCACTCGCTTGCAGGCGAAGTCGACGGTGGGATCGATGCCGATGATCATGAGCGGGGGATGAAAGAGCCAAATGGGAAAGCTGCTCGGGCACGACTGGCCGCAATTATCAGCGGGGTACAAAAACCTCGCCACCTCGATTTTACCAGGATTTGCAAGGCTTTCGCAGCTCAGATGGCAGCCATCATTCACCCGCTGTTGACACTGCTTGCGTCGCTCACTCGCCAGGAACTGGCCCAGCAGGTGACCTATCTCAAAGCGGAGAATCAGATCCTGCGGAGTTGAAAAACTACCCAACGGATCGAGCTGAACAATCAGGAGCGGCGTCGGCTGGTGCGGCACGGGAAGAAACTGGGCGGTCGAATCAAGGAACTGATCTCGATCGTCAGCTACTCGACCTTCCGCAAGTGGGTGCGGAGTATCGAGGTCACGCCGGACAAGCGGCCCAAGCCGAAGGACACCAAGCCAGGGCGCCCTCGTGTGGAGGAGAGTATTAGCGAGGCGATTATACGGATTCGGAAGTAGACCGGCTGGAGAGTTACCGTGCCATACAGGAGACGCGTAGAGCCGTCGCAAGCCAATGCTCGAAAACGCCCTGATTGTCCGGAGTAAGACACGAAGATCGTGCAGGCGATGCGGAGACTGGGGCACAAGGTCTCGCGGCAGACGGTGAAGAACGTACTGGTGGAGGCAGGGCTCGGTCCGGAACCGAACGATCATCCGGACACGTGGTCAGATTTCCTGAAACGCCACGCGGCGACAATGTGGCAATGCGACTTCGCCTGCAAACGCAAGTGGACCATCAAAGGCATGGTCGACCTCTACTTCCTCGTCTTCATCCACATCGAGTCACGGCGGATTTGGGTCTCGCCTTGCACGGCCAATCCAACGGGCGAGTGGACGACGCAGCAGGCTCGCAACTTCGACATGTTCCTGCAGGACGAGAATCTGCCATGCACGATCCTACAGCGTGACCGCGATGCAAAATACGTGCAAACGTTCGACGATGTGTTCACGGGAGAGGGCCGCACCGTGAAAATTACGCCTGCAAAATCACCAAACCTGCAGGCATTAGTCGAGCGCGTGATCCAGACGCTCAAGCACGAGGTCCTGAACGGATTCTGCGTGGTGAATGAAAAGCACCTCGACCATATCCTAAAAATCGGGGCGGATTGGTACAACAAGCGGCGCGGCCATTCAGGGCGGAATCATCTGCCGCCAGTGCGAGATAGCGACAATCCGCCGGTCGTGGATCTAGCAAAGCACAAACTTGTCTGCCACACCGAGCTCGGTGGGCACCTGAAGTCATACCGCGCCGCGGCCTGATCAACAGGCGCTGAATACGTAGTCATCTGCGTTCGCTGCTGCGCCGATTTCTAATTTAACACCATGCCTTCGCCCTGAACATCGTTGAAGGCTTCCAAAGTGGCGACACCCAGTGCCCTACCAGCTGCAACCAAGCCCGGATCTCCCGCCGTTTCGGTGTGGCAACATTTTTGTACCGCGCGTGCGTTCGCTGCTGCGCGGGTTTCTAATTCAGCGCCGCTGCCGCGCCCTGAGCGCCGCCGAAGGCCTCGAAAGCGGCGAATCTAATCGCTCCACCAGCCGCATCCGCGCCCGGAATTCACGCTGTTTCAGTGTGGCGACATTTTTGTACCGCGCGACCTGAAGTCATACCGCGCCGCGGCCTAACTGCTTGGGCGACCTGAAAAAGTGTCAGCACCTGCGCTCGCTGCTGCGCCGATTTCTAATTTAACGCCATGCCTTCGCCCTGGGCGTCGTCAAAGGCTTCTAACGTGGCGATTCTAATCGCTCCACCAGCCGCATCCGCGCCCGGAATTCATGCTATTTCAGTGTGGCGACATTTTTGTACCGCGCGGTCGCTATTCTTTGTACCGCGCGCTCTCAGTTGTTCTACCGAGCAGTAAACTCTACGATGCGTACGATGTCAGACTTTTTAATTTGTTGAAGACACCCTTGAATTGCTCGCTCGTCGAGACTGCCCCAGTAGTCCTCGTCGCCCGCGCATAAATCAAAAATACGCTGCCACGTCCTCGAGCCCTTTTCGTAAGTCAAGTTCTCTTTTACCCGCCGATTAAATTTGCTACCGTGCGGTACGGTACGTCTGTCCATTACGTAAAGCCACATCTCGAATTGTGATAGAAGCACTCGAGAAGAAGGCACCACAATTTCTAAACAGACCCCTTTCATTCCTCTTGGCAGATGCCAACGACGCCTCAGGTCTGGGCGCGGATTTGCGATTCCCCTGTAACGGCACCAAGCCCAAACTGGACAGTGAACGGAGGATGCAATTCCGCGAGATACCATCTGGGCTGACATCCAACGATATGCCTCAACTGTCTCGCGGTCAGAAAGGTCCGAGACACGCGAAAATGAACCTCGTAGAACACCCGAATGGTCTAGAGCCCGCAAAGCAGCAACATCCTGAATAGACCAAAGTCGCAATTCATCTGGACTGTCCATCTACTGATTTTTCGCCCATTCAAACATATCTTTGACAATGCGATTGCATAAACCTTTTCCTGCATCCTGCGGGATAGTCTCTACTTTCCCCCATGGCGTTTTGATCTTGGTGTGGCTACCTTTTCCGCCCTTTTTAACAATTGCCCCCCCCCACTTTGTAATCTGCTTGATCAGGGCATCGCCATTGTTTTTGTCAGTGCAAAACTTCTTAGTGAGATTAACTAGCTTTACACACCCAGTCGAAATACAAACAGCCATCAACCCCGGAGATTTCAGACAACCTATCAGGGTTGTAAGTCCCGTGGGGTCTAAGTGGTCACAAGGTTTACCATGAACGTACTGGTACAGATTCCACGGACTCCCCTTATACTCGATCGGATCTCTCGAGCAGAACCGTCCCGCCACCGCATCGTACATCCGTGCCCGGTAGTGGTAAAGGCTCAGCCCCTCGTCCCATTCTCGCCCGGTGTACATGTAGCGGTTATTGCTGGCCGACGCCGTCTGCACTGTTCCGCTGGCATCTGCGAACGTCACCTGGCCATAAGCCGTATAGGCATAGCGCTCAACAACCGTACCACCGCCATCGGTCAGGGCGGTGATTGAGTACTGCTGGTTGCGGTGGTAGTAGCGAAGGCCACTGCCGCCGCTGCGCAGCACCACCTCGTCGATGTAGCTGGCGTACATATAGGTGTAGCTCGGGCTGCCCGCAGCGGTGCCGGCCGTGTAGTCGGCCAGGGTCTGTTGGCCGTCCTGGAAGTAGATCGTGTGGCCGGTGCCGTCGTCACGACCCACGCGGCGACCAAGCGCGTCCCAGCGGTAAAAGACATCGTCGGTGCCACTGTCGTCGGTGTCAGCAGCGCGGAGCCTATTGTCGAAGTCCCACTTGAGCTTCAGCGGGTCGCTGCCGGGCCGCAGCGCCGGCGGGATCAGCGTCATGTTCCCCTTGGGATCATGCTGCACCGCTTGGCCGCTGGCGGTCAGGATCTCGTGCACCGGGCCGTGGGTGCGGTTCTGCACCGAGGCGTTCTCGGTGATGCTGTTCCAGTCGCCCACCGGCGACAGATCCCAGGACTGCTCAAGGCTAGCGTCGCTACGGTCCCAGCCGATCAGCCGGTCCTCGGCGTCGTACCTGACATGATTGAGTTTAGACCATGTTTTTGCTTGCTCTTGGAGCCGGGAGCTGCTTTGCTGAATGGATCTCGGACGCGGGTGACACGTCGGCGAGTGCAGCCTTGAAAACTCCAAC
>Ga0182739_1000092_pt1 | contig 186492 bp, 191 predicted proteins | sample eDN5th30CBELigBY_FD_128873 | JGI IMG/M metagenome (GOLD analysis project Ga0182739, IMG submission 128873) | Enriched backyard soil microbial communities from Emeryville, California, USA - eDNA 5th pass 30_C BE-Lig BY (version 2) (version 2) | ecosystem: Environmental > Terrestrial > Soil >...
ACGTAGCACCGTCGAAGTCGCTTTGACCTACTGACCAGCTGCGAAGAACCAGCTCTCAGTCCGCAAGAACCTCGCCGTCCACGTTTCTCTTTCTTCCATCTTCACAATGTCAAAGAGCCGACCCAGAATTCTCCTGGAGGAGATCAACGTCGTCGGAAGCTTCAGCTTCCAGCATTCCCTAAGGGACAAGAACTTTACTTCCGGCTTTACCCGGCAGCAACCCCGCCCTGTCAGAATTTCTTAACGCACCAGACTGTGGGAACGAGTTAATCGCTCGCGTCGCTCGTGCTGTCAACCGAAGAACCAAAATTTCTTTTCGTTTTCAGTCGCTTGCTTCGGTCGTTGCCGTCGTTTTCGTCGGCGCCGCCTCAGCGATGTCGGGGTTATATGGCCGACCCGTTTGGGTGTCAACAGCGGAAAATGACAAAACTGACATTTTTCGCGGCCGGCACGGAAAAGCCCGGAAAACCGGGCGTCTTGCGTGTTACCTAAATAGGAGCCCCAGAACGCCTTTCAAGGGGCACACCGGTGGATAACTTGCATTTTTTCGCGGCCAAAGCCGCGGCCCGCCTGGCTTCCGCGAGTTTCATGGCCTGTGCATGACCTATCCTGCTCTCCTCAAACGCGAAATTCCATCGCGCATGAATCCCCATGGGGGCGGGCGCCTTTCCGGGGCCTAGTTTCGCCGTATTTGGCGCAGAAGTGAGGAATGCCTCTGGTATTGACTGACGTTAACGGGTCGTTCATGCCTTTGGCCGGTGTCGTGTGTCCCGGGATGGATTACGACACGTAGTGCTTTTCGGGGCTTCTCTAAGGACACGCGTTGAACGCTCAACAGCGAAATCGGCACGCGGCCCTGCTCAAGGCAACAGGGTACGAAGACGGTCCTGCTTTGACCGTCCAATCGACCGACGGCGATATTCCGCACGGACGCGAGCTCTCCATATCCTGGCTGACGGGCACCGTGATGACGGGCCTGACCAGTGTCCTTCTTATGGGCGCTGCGCTCTTCGTCTCCTTCCAGGGGCAGGATACGTTCTCGACCGCCTACGAGGCGCTCCAGATCGCCAACCCGCCGAAGCCGATCAGCCCGACCAATCTCCAGATCAAGACCAACCGCGTCCGCCCTATCGCCAAGCCGAAATCGGAGCTCGAAACCATCGAGGCGACGATCAAGGAAACGGTGGATGGCCGCGACATCATCAAGAAGCAGCCGTTCAGCCGCCTGCGCGCCACTCTGGCGACGGCCGCGACCTCGCTGTCCGACGATGTGCCGGCCTATGATCCGGTGGCCCTGATCGCGGCGACCCAGCCGCTCGACGGGGACACCAATGTCAGCACCAATATATATGGTGCTGAGGTCGAGGGCGAAGTCTCGATCAAGCTGGCCTCCCTGCCGCTGACCCAGCCGCCCCCGCGCGCCATCTCCGACCAGGTCGCCGCCGACTTCGTGCGCACTACCGTTGAAGGCGCCTATGTCGAGGCCGACACCAATGCGCTGGCCTATGCGCCGGCCGACGCCTCCATCCACGAGCTCTCGGCCACCCCGACCGACGCCATGATCACCGGCGTCGCCGAAAACCTCACGGCCGTACCCAAGACCACCCTGCCCGGCCAGGGCCTTGGCCGCACCGAACGCCTGCTGACGCTGCGCGAGCCCTCTTCTCTGGAGGAAACGCTCAAGAAGAACGGCTTTACCGCCGACATGATCGCCATGATCACGGGCACGCTGCGCAACGTCTATCCCTCGACGAACCTGCCGGCCGGTGCGCGCCTGCGCATTCTCTTCGGCCCCTCGCGCAGCTCGGAAAGCCTCATCCCCTACCGGATGAGCATCTATATCCACGACAACGCCACCGATAAGGATCGGCATGCGGCGACTGTCGCGCTGACCGATCGCGGTCAATATGTGCTGGCCACCGAGCCGCCCCAGATCACCTTCCCCGAGGAAGACACCGAAGAGATCAACGTGGCGAACCTGCCCTCGATCTATCGCTCGATCTGGGAAACCGGCCGCAAGCACGACCTCGACGACGACACCATCCAGCGGATCGTGGCCATGTATGCCTACGATCTCGACCTCAACAAGAAGATCGCGCCCGGCGATTCCATCGAGATCCTGCAGACCCCGCCCGACGCGACGGGCCACCAGGACCTGCTCTATGTCGGCTTGCGCCTCGGCACGACCCTGAAGGAGCTGTTCCGCTTCCGCAGCGATGACGGCAAGGTCGATTTCTTCGATCCTTCGGGCGAAAGCGGCAAGCGCTTCCTCACCCGGCGCCCGCTCCAGGGCGGCGGCGTCGTGCGCTCGAGCTTCGGCTGGCGCGTGCACCCGATCTTCCGCAAGAGCATTCTCCATACCGGCGTCGATCTCGCCTCCAAGTCCGGCACCCCGATCTATGCGGCCGGCGATGGCGTGGTGGAAAAGGCCGGCTGGACCAATGGCTACGGCAAGTACGTGATGATCAAGCACGTCAACGGCTTCGAGACCGGCTACGGCCATATGAGCCGCATCGCCGACACCACCCAGCCGGGCACCTATGTGCGGCAGGGCCAGATCATCGGCTATGTCGGCTCGACCGGTAACTCCACCGGCCCGCACCTCCACTTTGAAATCCTCATCAACGGCAACTTCGTCGACCCGCTGAGCGTAAAACTCCCCCGCGACAAGTCGCTGCCGTCCCAGTTCCAGCAGCAATTCGCCCAGACCGTCGCCCAGATCCGCGACCTGATGACCCGCGACGCCGCCCCGATCACGGTGGCGTCGAACTAGCTGGGTTGGGGTCCTGGGGTGAGGCCTGCTCGGCATGAGGCACGCTGCCGATCCAAAGCAGGCCGGGCCTTGACGGCCTCGCCGCTGAACGCCAATCCCTAAAACGCTCGGCCCTGACGAAGGCCGGCCCCCCGCAAGATCGCTCCGCACTCGCTGAATCTGCAGCCGCGCGCCTAAAGCCGCCGATCCAGCGTCACCCAAGCAATGATCGCCGAAACCAGCGACAGTCCCGCCGTCGTCCAAGCCACCGCGGCAAAAGCCCCGTTGGTCGCCGCGACGCGCGCCGCTTCGGTTTCGGCCGGCAACGCCTCCGTAGTCGGCAGACCGAACGACAAGCCGTCGACCGCGCCGCCCATCATGGCGTTGAACACCAGCGCCGCCACGCTCCCCATCAGCGCCACCGCCAGCAGCCCCGCTACGCGCGCCACGGCATTGTTGACGCCCGAGGCGATGCCGCTGTCGGCATCCGAAAGCGAGGTCATCACCGCCGTCGAGAGCGGGGACACCACGAAGCCCATGCCGATGCCCATGAGCGCATTGAGCGGCAGCACGGCCAGCCAGACATTGTGCAGCGGCGCCGTCAGCGCCAGCCCGGCAAAGGCCAGCGCCACCAGCGTGGCGCCACCGGCGATCAGCGGCCCCGGCCCGTAGACGTCCGAGAGCTTGCCGGCGAAGGAGGAGAGGACGGTGAGCGCGATGCCGAGCGGGAGCGACGCCACCGCCGCAATGGCCGGCGAAACGCCCCAGCCGGCGATCATCGTCATCGGCAGGTAGAAGCCGATGGCCGCCAGCGAGAAATAGAGCGCGAAGGTCAACGCGTTGGCGCCCGAAAAACTGCGATTGCGGAAAAGCCCGAGCGGCAACATCGGCTGGCGCGATCGCGTCTCCCAGACGAGGAAGGCAATGAGCAGCGCCAGGCCGATGCCGCAATAGAGCGCCACATGCCCGGCCGGGGGCACGCTCTGGCTGCCATCGCCGGTGAGCCCGAAGGCGAACAGCCCGAGCGCCAGCGTGATCAGCACGCCGCCCAGCACGTCGAGCTTGCGGTCCCCTGCCGGCGGATCGTCCGGCACGCGCGAAAACAGCAGCACCAGCGCCCCGATGCCGAGCGGCAGGTTGATGGCAAAGACCAGCCGCCAGCTCCATTCGCCGAAGGCGGTGAGCACGAACCCGCCGATGACCGGCCCCAGGATGGTGGTGAGCGAGGAGGCCGAGGCCCAGATGCCGATCGCCCAGCCCCGCTGGTCGCGCGGATAGGCTTTCGCGATGATGGCGAGGCTCGAGGGCACCATGAATGCCGCCCCGATCCCCTGGATGGCCCGTGCAGCAATCAGCAATTGCGGATTGGGCGCGATGGCCGAGGCCAGCGACGCCACGACGAAGAGGCCGATGCCGAAGGTGAAGACCCGCTTGAGCCCGAACCGGTCGCCCGCCGCCCCGCCGAGCAGCAGGAGGGAGGCGAGGAACAGCATGTAGCCGTTCGAGATCCACTGCGCATCGGCAAGGGTCGCGCCCAGATTGGAGCGGATGGCCGGGGTCGCGATCGAGAGCACCGAGCCATCGATGAAGGCCATCGAGGAGGCGAGGATTGCCGCTGCCAGCACGTAGATGCGCGATTGCGGCGGACAAAAAGTGGCGGATGCTTGGGAGGAACCAGTGGTCGCGGCACTGTCGGTCATCTTGGGCACCCGCCGGGCTGTTTGGAGGTCAGCCTATTCCGTTGCGATCCAGACTGCCAGTTCGTTGCCGCCCGGCTCGCGGAAATGGAAGCGTCGCCCGCCGGGGAAATCGAAGGGCTCGGTGGTGATGGTGCCGCCGGCCGCCACCACCTGCGCGCGGGCCGCTTCGAGGTCCTGCGTGCGGATCACCGGCAGCAGCGGGTTGAGCGCCTTTTCGGCCTGCGCCACGCCCACGTCGATCCCCGCATCAGCCACGCCCGAATAGCCCGGCCCGTAGTCGATCCTGTTCCAGCCGAAGGCCGTGGCAAAGAAGCGGCTGCTCTCGGCAAGGTTGCCGCTGGTGAGTTCGAGATAGTCGATCTTGTAGCTGTTGGCCATTTCGGCGACTCCTTTGTTCTCTTTTTGTTCTAATCCTGAATGGGCTCGAGAACAAGCCGGAAAAGCAGAAGGCCGGTCCTGCGACCGGCCTTCCCCAACGGAATGCGGCAGGAGACTAGGCCGCCGCGTCGGTAACTTCAGGGCCCTTTTCGGGCTTCAGCACCAGGTGCTCTTCCCCGGCATCGACCACGACATTGGTGCCGTCGGCCACCTTGCCGGCGAGGATCTCCTCGGCGAGCTGATCCTGGATCTCGCGCTGGATCACGCGCTTCAGGGGCCGCGCGCCATAGGCGGGATCGTACCCTTCGAGCGCCAGCCAGTCGCGTGCGGCGGGCGTGAGCGTCAGGGTCACGTCGCGTTCCTTGAGCAGTTCCTGGAGCCGCTTCATCTGGATATCGACGATCGCGCCCATATGCTTGCGCTCCAGCCGGTGGAACAGCAGGATTTCGTCGATACGGTTGAGGAATTCCGGCCGGAAGGCCGCCTTGACCGCATCGAGCACCTTGCCGCGCACCGCCTCCACCGATTCCCCGTCCTTGAGCTGGGCCAGGTATTCGGCCCCCAGGTTCGAGGTCATGATGATGAGCGTGTTGCGGAAGTCGACCGTGCGCCCCTGCCCGTCCGTCAGCCGCCCGTCATCGAGCACCTGGAGGAGCACGTTGAACACGTCCGGATGTGCCTTCTCGATCTCGTCGAACAGCACAACCTGATAGGGCCGACGCCGTACGGCTTCGGTCAGCACGCCGCCTTCCTCATAGCCGACATAACCCGGAGGCGCGCCGATGAGGCGGGCCACGGAATGCTTCTCCATGAACTCGCTCATGTCGAGCCGGACCATGGCCGTCTCGTCATCGAAGAGGAACTGCGCCAGAGCCTTGGTGAGCTCGGTCTTGCCGACGCCCGTGGGGCCAAGGAACATGAACGAGCCGATCGGCCGGTTCGGGTCCTGCAGCCCGGCGCGCGAACGCCGCACGGCCTTGGACACCGCGATCACCGCCTCTTCCTGTCCGATGACGCGGGCGCCCAGCGACAGCTCCATATGCATGAGCTTTTCGCGCTCGCCCTCGAGCATCTTGTCGACCGGAATACCCGTCCAGCGCGACACGACCTGCGCGATCTCGGATGGCGTCACCACCTCCTCGACCATGGTCGGCTCGCCGCTCTTGTTCTCTTCGGCCGCCTTGAGGCGCTTTTCGAGATCGGGGATCACGCCATAGGCAAGCTCGCCCGCGCGGGCGAGATCGCCGGTGCGCTGGGCACTCTCGAGCTGGCTGCGCGCCGTATCGAGCTCTTCCTTGAGCTTCTGGCTGCCGGCAAGGCGTTCCTTTTCGGCCAGCCACTTGGACGAGAGCGCCTGCGCCTCCTCCTCGTGCTCGGCCAGTTCCGCCTCGAGCTTGGTCAGCCGCGACTTGGAGGCGTCGTCGGTTTCCTTCTTCAAGGCCTCGCGCTCGATCTTGAGCTGCATGATGCGCCGGTCGAGTTCATCCAGCGCCTCGGGCTTGGAATCGACCGCCATGCGCAGTCGCGCCGCCGCCTCGTCCATGAGGTCGATGGCCTTGTCGGGCAGGAACCGGTCGGTGATGTAGCGGTTCGACAACGTCGCCGCGCTCACCAGGGCCGAGTCCGAAATCCGCACGCCATGGTGCAGCTCGTACTTTTCCTTGAGCCCGCGCAGGATCGAGATCGTGTCTTCCACCGTCGGCTCGTTGACGAAGACCGGCTGGAAGCGACGGGCCAAGGCCGCGTCTTTCTCGACATACTTGCGGTATTCATCGAGCGTCGTGGCGCCCACGCAATGGAGCTCACCGCGCGCCAAAGCGGGCTTGAGAAGGTTCGACGCATCCATGGCGCCATCGGATTTGCCGGCGCCGACCAGCGTATGCATCTCGTCGATGAAAAGGATCACCTGCCCGTCCGAGGACGATACCTCGTTGAGCACGGCCTTGAGCCGCTCCTCGAACTCGCCCCGATATTTCGCGCCGGCAATGAGCGCGCCCATGTCGAGGGCGAGCAGCGCCTTGTTCTTGAGGCTTTCGGGCACGTCGCCATTGACGATACGGATGGCAAGGCCTTCCGCGATGGCGGTCTTGCCGACGCCGGGCTCGCCGATGAGAACCGGATTGTTCTTGGTGCGCCGCGACAGCACCTGGATGGTGCGGCGGATTTCCTCGTCGCGCCCGATGACGGGGTCGAGCTTGCCATCGCGCACGTCCTGCGTCAGGTCGCGCGCATATTTCTTCAAGGCATCGTACTGGCTCTCGGCCGAGGCCGAGTCGGCAGTGCGACCCTTGCGGATTTCGTTGATGGCTTCGTTGAGCGCCTGCGGCGTCACCCCGGCCGAAGCCAGTATCTTGCCGGCATCGGTGTCCTTCTCGACCGTCATGGCGAGCAGCAGCCGCTCGACGGTAACGAAGGAATCGCCCGACTTCTGGGCAGCGCTTTCGGCCGTCTCGAAGACGCGGGCAAGCTCGCGCGTCAGGTAGAGCTGGGAAGCATCACCCGAAACGCTGGGAATCTTGTTGAGCGCAGCGTCAACGGCTGCGCGGGCGGCCTTGGAATTGCCACCGGCACGATCGATGAGGCCGGAAGCCATGCCCTGGTCGTCATCAAGCAAGACCTTGAGCATATGCAGGGGCGAGAACTGCTGGTGGCCCTTACCCAGGGCCATGGTCTGCGCCGCCTGAACGAAGCCTCGCGCCCGCTCGGTATACTTTTCAATATTCATGCAACTCTCCTTTGGAGGCACGCCGGAGCGCCCGAAATTTCGGCACGGTCCAGTCGCCGGAAGTGTTGTGGCCGTCGCACCCGCCAGGCGGCATGCTCAGGCAACACGCAAGATATAGGAGTGGTTGCACCAAACAAAAGGGCGTGAGCAGGAAATGCGTGGCGGAGGGTGCAGAGGAGCTTGCGCCCCGGCCGCGCGGTTCCGCTGCCCGCTCCAATTTCTCTCGTCGGGGAGGAATCGATCAGTGGAGAGCCGGCCGCAACGCGGGGCCAATGCCCAAAAACGAAAAAGGCCGAACCCAAGGTCCGGCCTTCCCCAAATCTCAAAGCCCTGCGGGCTTACTCCGCTGCGGTCGAAGCCCCGCCGGCGGTGATGAATGCCGGCAATTCCCCGATTTCGGGCTGCTCGGCTTCGGCCGGATCGGTACCATCGGCATTGGCCGAGCGGCGGCGACGCGGGCGGCGTTCGCGGCGGCGCGGAGCCTCGCCTTCGCCTTCCGCGGCGGCGGGTGCGGCAGCAGCGGCTGCTTCCTCGGCCACCGGCTCGGCCGGTGCCTCGGCAGCTTCGCCCTCGCTCGTCTCGCCATCGGCCGGGACCGGCTGGGCGATGCGCTCGGGAACCGCAAAGCGGCTGTTTTCCTGCGGCTCGAACTCGTCGTCGTCGTAATTGTCGTTGAACTGGTCGGACCGCTGTACGCCCTGCGGCTGCGCCGCCGAGACGATGCGGAAATAGTGTTCGGCGTGCTGCAGGTAGTTCTCGGCCATCACCGAGTCACCGGAGGCCTGCGCATCGCGGGCGAGCTGGACGTATTTTTCGGCGATATGGGCAGCGTTGCCGCGCACCTTCACGTCCGGGCCATTGCTCTCATAGTTGCGCGACAGCGGGTTGACGTGCTTGCGCCCGCCATTGTTGTTGCGTCCGCGCGAACGGTTCTTGTTGTTCTGCTGGTTCGGTCTCATCGTATCGCTTCGATCATCAGTAAGCGTCTAGCACCGGGGGATTGGCTCAACTGCCAACTCAACCCGCAACCCGGGCGGCGCAAAGGCGTGCCGTGGCCGGTTAAAGTTCGTTGTGTGTGAGTCCCCAAACACTGCCGCGATAAGATCACTTGCTCCGCGTCATCCGGCCAACCGGGACTCTTGCCCGGGGTCCGCGCTGGAAAACTGCAGCATCGCCGATGAGCGGGTGACCATCATCTAGACGCCAAAGCGTCATTGACAGCATGGGGAAACTAGCCTGTTCGCCTGAGCTTTCCAAGCGAAATGTTCTCTCTCACGCATGCGTGTGCTTTCGGTTCCCTAAAGTTGGTGCGCAATCACCACACGATCAAGACCCGCCAGGTCCTTTTCGACCCGTACGCCGGAAAAACCCGCATCCGCAAAGATCCTGGTCACCGCCTCGCCCTGTCCCGAGCCGATCTCGACCATCAAGGCACCGGGGCGCACGAGATATTCCCCCGCCTGCGCCGCAATGATCCGGTAAGGCCCGAGCCCGTCCGGCCCGCCATCGAGCGCCAGCAGCGGATCGAAATCGCGCACCTCCGGCATCAGCGAGGCGATGACGTCGGTTTCGATATAGGGCGGGTTGGAAACGATGAGATCGAACCGCTCGCCCGCCACCGGCGCGAACCACGAGCCCTGCCGGAATTCCAGCCGCTCGCCGACCCCGTTCCGCCGCGCATTCTCCCGCGCCGCCGCAAGCGCCTCTTCGGACAGGTCGGTCGCGAGCCCCGTCGTTCCCGGACTATTGGCGAGGATCGCCACCGGAATGGCCCCGCTCCCCGTCCCGAGGTCGAGCAGCCTCGCCCCATTGCGCTTGCCCAGCCAATCCAGAGCGAGTTCCACCAGCAATTCCGTGTCCGGCCGCGGCACCAGCGTTGCCGCATTGAGCCCGAACGGCAGTCCGTAAAATTCCTTCTCGCCGAGAATCCGCGCCACCGGCTCGCCCGCCAGGCGCCGCTCCGCAAACCCGTCGAGCCGCGCCAGTCCCTCGGCCGGCGCGCTGTCGCGTTCCGCTCCGAGCAGCCCGAGGCTGTCGAGCCCGAAAGCCGCCTGCGCCAGAATCCGCGCGTCGAGCTCGGGCGTATCCAGCCCTGCCGCGCGAAAACGGTCGCGCACCTGCCGCCAGGCCGCGCCTGTCGTCTGGGAAATCAGGAAATGCCTTCCATGGCGGCGAGCTGCGCCGCCTGGTTCTCGGTGATGAGCGCCGAGATCAGCTCGTCCAGCGCCTCGCCCTCGATCACCTTGTCGAGCTTGTAGAGCGTGAGGTTGATGCGGTGGTCCGTCACGCGCCCCTGCGGGAAATTATAGGTGCGGATGCGCTCGGAGCGATCGCCAGATCCCACCTGCTCGCGCCGCGCTTCCGAGCGGGCGCTGTCGCGCGCATCGCGCTGCGCCTCGAAGAGCCGCGCGCGCAAGACCTTCATGGCATTGGCCCGGTTCTGGTGCTGGCTCTTTTCGGACGAGGTCACGACGATCCCCGTCGGCAGGTGCGTGATGCGCACCGCGCTGTCGGTCGTATTGACGTGCTGGCCGCCCGCGCCCGAGGAGCGCATGGTGTCGATGCGGATATCTTCCGCCTTGATGTCGATATCGATGTCTTCCACTTCCGGCAGCACCGCCACGGTCGCCGCCGAGGTGTGGATGCGTCCCGAAGCCTCGGTCGCCGGCACGCGCTGCACGCGATGCACGCCGCTTTCGAACTTGAGCCGGGCATAGACGCCCTTGCCCGAAATGTTGGCCACCGCTTCCTTGTAGCCGCCCGCTTCGCCCGGGCTTTCTTCCATGACGGTGAACTTCCACCCCAGGAGGTCCGAATAGCGCTGGTACATGCGGAAAAGGTCGCCCGCGAAGAGCGCCGCCTCGTCCCCGCCCGTACCCGCGCGCACTTCGAGAATGACGCTCTTCTCGTCGGCCGCGTCCTTGGGCAGGAGCAGGATGCGGATTTCCTGGGTCATCGTCTCGAGGCGTTCCTCGAGTTCGCTCGCCTCTGCCTCCGCCATCTCGGCCAGTTCGGGATCGCCCGAGGCCGCCATTTCGCGCGCGTCCTCGAGCTCCTTCTGCAGCTTGCGATAGGCGATGATGGGCCGCACCACCGGCTCCATCTCGGCATATTCCTTGGACAGCTTGACGTATTGCTCGGCCGAGGGGCCTGAGGACAGTTCGGCCTCGATGCTGAGGAAACGCTTTTCGAGAACGTCGAGCTTATCGGCGGGAAGTGTTGCCATGATCTCTTGGATAGAAGCTGGGAGGCCCGCGTCTTAGACTGGAAGGTTCTGCCGGTCCACCCATTCCTTGAGCAGATCGCGCATGGCCACGCCGTCCGATCCATCCGCCAGGGCCGCCGCCACCGACTTGCGGATCGGCTCGAGCTCCAGCCCCAGGATCATCTCCTTGACCGGCCCGATCGAGGACGGCCCCATCGAGAGCCGGTTCATGCCGATGGCCATCAGCGCCAGCGCTTCGAGCGGCTTGCCCGCCAGCTCCCCGCACATGGTGAGCGGCACGTTGTAGCGCCGCGCCGCATCCACGATATGGCGCAGCGCTCGCAACCGCGGCAGCGCGATCGGATCGTAATTCTTGGACACCCGCGGATTGGCGCGGTCGGCCGCCGTCAGGAACTGGATGAGATCGTTCGAGCCGATCGAGACGAAATCGGCCTCGGGCAGCAATTGGTCAAGCTCGAAGAGCAGCGAGGGCACTTCGATCATCGCCCCGAGTTCGACCTTGGTCGGCACGGTCTCGCCCGCGCGCTTGAGCCGGTCGATTTCCTTCTGCACCACCATCCGCGCCTGCCGGAATTCGAAGGCCTCGGTCACCATGGGCACGAGGATCTTCATCGGCTTGCCTTCGGCCGCCATCAGGAGCGCCCGTACCTGCGTACGCAGCAACCCCGGCCGATCGAGCGCCAGGCGCAGCGAGCGCCAGCCCATGGCCGGATTTTCTTCCGCCGCCGAGCGCATATAGGGCACGACCTTGTCGCCCCCGATATCGAGGAGCCGGAACACCACCGGCCGATCCCCCGCAATACGCAGCGCATCGCGGTAAAGCTCCACCTGCTCGTTGAGCCGGGGAAGCTTGGAGGCGATCATGAACTGCAATTCGGTGCGGAAGAGCCCGACGCCCTCCGCGCCCGTCTCGTTGAGCATGGGCAGGTCAGCCACCAGCCCCGAATTGTGCAGCAGCGTGATCTTGACCCCGTCGCGCGTCACCGACGGCAGGTCGCGCAGCGCCAGGTAATGCGCGCGCCGCTTGGCCGACAGCTTGACCTTTTCGACATAGGTCTGCTCGACATCGGGCGTCGGCCGCAGATGCACCGTACCGGTGGCGCCATCGACGATGATGTCGTCGCCCTCTTCGGACATCGAGACGATGCTCTCGGCCTGCCCCACGGCGACGACCCCCAGCGATCGGGCGACGATGGCCACGTGCGAGGTCGACCCGCCCTCTTCGAGCACGATGCCCCGCAGCTTGGTGCGATCGTATTCGAGCAGTTCCGCCGGCCCCATATTGCGGGCGACGAGAATGGCGTTGTCCGGCAATTCCTTGCCCAGCCCGTCGGCATTGCCCGTCAGCACGCGCAGCAGCCGGTTGGCCAGGTCGTCGAGGTCATGCAGCCGGTCGCGGATATAGGGGTCCGTCTGGCGCAGCATGCGCGCACGCGTATCGTTCTGCACGCGCTCGACCGCCGCTTCGGCCGAAAGCCCGTTGTCGATGGCCTCCATCAGCCGCCCCACCCAGCCGCGATCATTGGCGAACATGCGGTAGGTTTCGAGAATCTCGCGGTGGTCGGAAGACGGCTGCATGTCGCCGTGATCGAGCATCACGTCGATCGACACGCGCATCTTTTCGAGCGCCAGGTCGAGTCGCTGCTTTTCCGCATCGATGTCGTCGGCGATGAAATTGTTCACCACCACGCGCGGGTCGTGCAGCACCACCTGGCCCAGCGCTATGCCTTCGGCAAGCGCCAGACCATCGAAGGTCCGCGGCCGGCGCAGATCGATATCCGAGCCGGGCTTGATCAGGCTGTCGAATTCGGACGTGGCGATCATCTCGGCAAGAATGGTGGCGGTCGTCAGCATCGCCTCGACTTCATCCTCGCCGAAAACGCGCCGGTCCTTGTTCTGGACGACGAGTACGCCAAGAGTTTGTCCGGCGCGCAGCACTGGAACGCCGAGGAAGGCGTAGAAGGGATCTTCCCCCGTTTCCGGGCGATAGGCGAAAGACGGGTGGGCCGGAGCGTTGTCGAGGCTGAGCGGCTCGGCTTCCGCCGCGATGAGGCCGACCAGGCCCTCGCCCAGGCGCAGCGTCGTCATGTGCACCGCTTCGGCCTTGAGGCCGTGCGTGGCGAAGAGTTCGAGCGCGCCGTCGTCGCGCAGGACATAGAACGAGCACACGTCGGCCCGCATATTGTCCGCGATCAGATCGACGATCTTGTTGAGCCGGTCCTGCGAGCCCAGGGGCTCCGCCATGGTTTCGCGCAACTGCCTGAGCAGGACGCGCGGACCGCCGGTCAATGTGGCCATTTCACCCTGGCGGCTTGCGCCGCTCCCTAGCCTGGGCGCGGCGGCGACCCCTCGTCGCTGGCCCTCAGGCGTCTGTCTTGTCCAAACCGTAATACGTATGCAGGGCCCGCACCGCAAGCTCGGCGTATTGGTCGTCGATCAGCACCGAAGTCTTGATCTCGGAAGTGGTGATCAACTGGATATTGATGCCCTTTTCCGCAAGGGCCTTGAACATCGAGGATGCAACGCCCGCATGGCTACGCATGCCTACGCCCACGACCGAAATCTTGGCGCCGCCCTTGGAGCCGGAAATCCGCGAATATTCGATGGTTTCCCCGGCGTCCTCGATCGCCTTGATGGCGCGGTCATAGTCGCTGTCGGGCACCGTGAAGGTGATGTCGGTGGTCGCGCCATCATCCGAAATATTCTGCACGATCATGTCGACCACGATCGACTGGTCGGCCAGCGCGCCGAAAATGGCGGCGGCGACGCCGGGACGATCCTTGACGCCGCGCAGCGTGATCTTGGCCTCGGCCTTGGCGAGCGTCACGCCCGAAACGATCTGCTTTTCCATGATCTCATCCTCATCGCATACGAGCGTACCGGGCACGCCGGGAGTTCCATCGGGGGCAATCTGGGGGGCATCCGGATCGTCGAACGAGGACCGGACCACGAGGCGCACGCCCTGCGCCATGGCCAGCTCCACCGAGCGGATCATGAGCACCTTGGCGCCGAGCGAAGCCATTTCGAGCATTTCCTCGAAGGCGATCTTGTTGAGCCGCTGTGCCTTGGGCACGATGCGCGGATCGGTCGTGTAGACCCCATCTACATCCGTATAGATGTCGCAGCGATCGGCCTTGACCGCCGCCGCCACCGCCACCGCCGACGTATCCGAGCCGCCACGGCCCAGCGTCGTCACGCGACCAGAAGGCGCCACGCCCTGGAAGCCCGTGATCACCGGCACCCAGCCGGCATCCATCAATTCATTGAGGTTGGCCGGATCGATATCGGTGATGCGCGCCGCGCCATGCGCGTCGTCCGTCCGGATCGGCACCTGCCAGCCCGAGAACGAACGCGAGGGCACGCCCATTTCCGAAAGCACGATGGCCATGAGGCCCGCCGTCACCTGCTCGCCCGAAGCCACGACGGCGTCGTATTCGCGTGCGTCATGAAGCGCAGCGGCGTCCTTGGTCCAGGCCACCAGCTCATTGGTCTTGCCCGACATGGCCGAGACGACCACGGTCACCTGGTGACCGGCGTCGATCTCACGTTTGACATGGCGCGCGGACTGACGAATGCGCTCCACGTTGGCGACCGAGGTGCCGCCAAACTTCACAACGATACGGGCCATGGATTTATCCCGGATAACCGCCGGTCCAACCGGACGGCAAGACACTGAAAAACTGCGCGCGTCTCCTGCCACAAAGGCGTGCACGATTCAATAAGCAAAGGGACGCGGCGCCCGGCGCGCCTTGACATGGTTCCGCCAATCCCGCACCTCACTCTCGTTCCACCCATGGAGACGATGCTTTATGACGACCACGACCATCGACAACGAGGAAGTCGCCAAGTTCGGGGCCATGGCCGAGGAATGGTGGAACCCGAACGGCAAGTTCAAGCCGATCCACAAGTTCAATCCCGTGCGTCTCGCCTATATCCGCGACCACGCCATTTCCCATTTCGGCAAGGATGCTACCTCGCGCCGTCCGCTCGAAGGCCTGCGCCTCCTCGATATCGGCTGCGGGGGCGGGTTGCTGAGCGAACCCATGGCGCGGCTGGGCGCCGATGTCGTGGGTGCCGATGCCGCCGAGCGCAACATCAGGATCGCCCAGGTCCACGCCGCCCAGTCCGATCTCGAGATCGACTATCGCGCCACGACCGCCGAGGCCCTGGCCGAAGCGGGTGAGCAATTCGACATCGTCCTCAACATGGAAGTGGTCGAGCACGTTTCGGACGTGCCGCTCTACATGAAGAGCTGCGCCCGGCTCGTGCGTCCGGGCGGCCTCATGGTCGTCGCCACCATCAACCGCACCGCTCGCGCCTTCGCGCTCGCCATCGTCGGGGCCGAGCACATCCTGCGCTGGCTGCCGGTCGGCACCCATTCCTACGACAAGTTCCTCACGCCCGAGGAAATCACCGCGCTCATCGAGCGCAACGGCATGAAAGTCACCGACCGCACGGGAGTTGTGTACAACCCGCTACGCGACGCCTGGCGACAATCGCCCGACATGGCGGTCAACTATATGTTGCTTGCGGAAAAGCCTAAATCGGCTTGATTGTCCGCCGCGACTGAGGGGAAGCCACGGTGATCGAACTGGAAGTCCATATGCCGGCCGGCACCGATACCAAATCGGTCCCGGTCACCGTAGAGCAGGCTGCGGCCCGCGAGGAGCTGATCGTGGCCATGCGCGGCACGCTCGGCACTTATCCCGGCTGTGTCCACTGGCATTTCAAGCGCGCTGGCGAAAAGGGCACATTGGAAGTCACCTGGTGGCCCAAGATGACCCGCCTCTGGTTCAAGGTCGCCGACGGCCGCGAAGGCCCCTGGATCCGCGGCGCCATGGAACGCCTCCGCACCCAGCTCGAAGCCTAGAATCCGTACTCAATTGCACCGGTAGATGAGGTTGCGATGGCCGCCCTACCCACCGGACTTCCCCGGACTTGATCCGGGGCCCACTGCCATTCTCCACTCGAGTGGAGCAATCCGTGGGCCCCGGCTCTGCGGCCGGGGAAGTTCAGTGGTTGTGGCACGGCAGACGGACAGCGCTTCCGTTGGAATCTTTCGAATGGGGAGATAAGCGCTCTGGGGGCGCCGGGACTTATTGAGTACGAACCCTAACGCCCGGCGACGTCCGCACCGGCGCCAACTGCCGTCCCGGACCGCGTGGTCGCGCACGTCCGCCTTTCAGCCCCGCGCTTGAAAACTTATCCCCGTCGGCCAACCATGCCCTAGACTCTGGGAACCATCTCCCCGAGCCCAAAACTGCCAACACACAAAACCACTCGTTTGAGAGTCCTCAGGAACCCCGAATTTGGTGCGAAAAGCCACGAAACATCGCCAAACATTGCCCGAAATTGAGTCAAAATTTAACGATTTGAAACCCGATCAAGCAATAATATCATTATATATCAATATCTTACGAAGATAGCGGGGTGCAAAAACCCGTCAAAAACCCACTTATCCCCCCAAAATACACGCGGACCTCACCACACGAAGCCTGCCGCACGACGCTCAGGACGCGCGCAGCGCGCCCGCCCCAGACCGTCGCCCGCACCTTATCCCCTCTCACGAAGCCCCTTCCAGCTCCGCCATGTCGCCCTCGCTCAGCGTGATCCCCGCCGCGGCGACGTTCTCTTCCAGGTGCGCCACCTTGCCCGTTCCAGGGATCGGCAGGATCACCGGGCTGCGCTTGAGCATCCAGGCCAGCGCGATCTGTCCCGGGCTCGCGCCATGCCGCTGCGCCACCGCTTCCAGCACCGGCCGGCCGCCGACCCGCCCGCTCGCCAGCGGCGCCCAGGGGATGAAGCCGATAGCGTTGGCCTCGCAGAACTCCAGCTCTTCCTCGCTCGCGCGGTCGAAGAGGTTGTACCGGTTCTGGATCGTGGCCACCGGGAAGTATTTCTGCGCCGCCTCGATCTCCTCGACCGTCACCTCGCTCAGCCCGACGTGGCGCACCAGCCCGTCCTTGACGAAGCCGGCAATGGCCGCGAACTGCTCGTCGCGCGGCACCTTGGAATCGATGCGGTGGAGTTGCCAGAGGTCGATCCGCTCGACCTTGAGCCGCCTGAGGCTCGCCTCCAGCCCGCGCCGCAGCACCTCGGGCCGCCCGTCCTGCACCCAGTGATTGGGTCCCGGCCGTTGCAGCCCGGCCTTGGTCGCGATCACGAAGCCATCATAGGGATAGAGCTCGTCGGCGATCAGCTGCTCGCTGACCTCCGGTCCGTAGCTTTCCGCGGTATCGACGAAGTTGACGCCCAGCGCCTTGAGCCGGCGCAGCACGCGCCGCGCCTCCTCGACATCCTTGGGCTGGCCCCAGATGCCCTCCCCGGTAATGCGCATCGCCCCGAAGCCGAGGCGGTTGATGGTGAGGTCGCCGCCGATCTTGAACTGGCCGGCTAGCGCTGCATTGGGGTCTGACATGGGTAGGCTCCGCTGGAGAGAGGGGACACAAACGTGTGCCCCTCACCCTGCAAGTTCAACCCCTGTTGAACAAAAACGGCGCCTAGTTGTGGTCTTCCGGGATATTGGGCAGCGGCATGAAATCCACCCCGTCCTCGACGAGCGCCGCCACTTCGTCGGCCGTCGCCTCGCCATAGATCCCGCGCGCTTCCACGTCCTTGAAATGGATCTTGCGCGCTTCCTCGGCGAACTTGTCGCCGACATAATCGGCCTCGCTCGTCACCTTGTCGCGCATGGCGCGCAGCGCCGCGCGGATCTGATCGTGCTGGGGGTGGCCGATCGAGAGCGACACCTTTTCCGAATTGGTACGCGATACGGCCGGAGCCATCAGCGCCTTGTGGACCTGTCGGGAGTCGCAGACCGGGCAGGTAACGATGCCGCGCTTGCTCTGGGCGTCGAAGGCGCCTGCATTGGCAAACCAGGCTTCGAACTTGTGTTCGTTTTCACAAACGAGGGAGTAGTGGATCACGTAACCCAAAACCTTTCAGACCGGCACTTTGCGCGCCGATTGGTTAACGCTTAGCGAAAAGGGCCGCGCATTGGCAAGCGCAGGCACCCTGCCCCGCGCGTCCGCGACGCGCTCGAGATCGACATCGGCCACGATCACGCCGGGCGCGTCGCCATCGATCTGCGCCAGGATCTTGCCCCAGGGGTCGATGATCATCGAATGCCCATAGGTGGCCCGCCCATTCTCGTGCCGGCCGCCCTGCGCCGCCGCGATGACGTAGGAGCCGGTCTCGATCGCCCGCGCCCGCAGCAGTACTTCCCAATGAGCCTCGCCCGTCGGCACGGTAAAGGCCGCCGGCACCGAGATCACCTCGGCCCCGCCATTGGCCAGCGCATTGAAGAGCGCCGGGAAGCGGACGTCGTAGCAGATGGCCATGCCGAGCCGGAACCCGGGAAGCGGGGTCACCACCGCCTCCTCGCCACCCTTGTAGGTCGCGCTCTCGCGGTACTCGCGCAACCCCGGCAGGGTAGCGTCGAAAAGGTGGATCTTGTCGTAGCTTGCCACGACCGACCCATCCGGTCCGAAGAGCATGGAGCGGTTGGCGAACCGCCCGTCCGGCAGCGCCACGGCGAGCGAGCCGACATGGAGATAGACGTTGTGCGCATCGGCGATTTCCGCCGCCCGCGCAATGTCGCCATTCTCCTCGGCCGGCCCCGCCACCCGCGCCAGGCCCTCGCTGTTCTCGGCGAAGGCCACGGTCACTTCCGGGCTGAGCACATATTGCGCGCCCTGTGCCACGGCCTGCGCCACGAAGGCGTCGAGCGCGTCGAGGTTCGCCGCGGGCGTCAGGCCCGAGCGCATCTGGACGGCGGCAATTCTGGTGGAGGTGCTCACTTAGGCCTGCAGCAGCGGGTCGAGCTTGCCCTGGCGGTCGAGAGCCGCCATGTCGTCATACCCGCCCACATGGGTTTCGCCCACGAAGATCTGGGGAACCGTGCGACGGCCATGCGCGCGCTCGGTCATGGCAGCGCGCAGCGACGGATCGAGCACGGTGATCTCGTCATATTGCACACCCTTGTCCGCCAGCAGCGCCTTGGCCGCGTGGCAATAGGGGCAGGTGGGCGTGGTGTAGATTTCGACCTTTGCCATCAAAGTCTCCGAGGATGTCTCCCATCTATATGGGCAAGTCGAGACCAATGACAACGCGGGCGAAAGTCATGACATCGATTTGATGCACGCCCGTCCGCTTCAAGGCATGTGTCAGCGCATTGACGGTCGAGCCGGTCGTCAGCACGTCATCGACGATCACCACGTGTCGCCCCCGCAGCCGTGCCAGGAGATCGGGGTGGGCCGAGAAGGCACCCGAGACGTTCCGCCGCCTCTGGTCGCCTGAAAGCCCCACCTGCTGGCGCGTCCGTCGCTGGCGCCTGGCAAGATGCGGATCGCAATCGAGATGCAGCAGCTTCCCGAGCGCCCGCGCCAGTTCTTCGGACTGGTTGTACCGTCGCTCGATCCTGCGGGTGAAATGCAGCGGCACCGGCACCAGTACCGGGTTTCCATCCCAGAGGTCCCGCCCCGCCGAAGCCATGAGCCGCGCGCAGAACCTAGCCAGCTCGGGATGGTCGCCATATTTGAGCCGCGACACGATCCGCCGTGCCGCATCGTTATAGACCAGGGCTGCCCGCGCCCGGTCGAAAGGCGGCGGATCGGCGATCGCCTCGGCCGAAAGCGCCCCCTTCCCGAGGTCGACCGCGAACGGAATGCCCAGCACCGGGCAATAGGGCGCCGAGATCGGCCGCAACTGCGCAAAGCACTCGGGGCATAGGGTATGCGCTTGGCTCACCGGCCGCTGGCAGGCCAGGCAGGTCGGCGGGTAGAGCTGGTCGAGCAGCATCGTCGCGCCGCGCCTCAGGACGGTGGCGGCTGCAAACACTTTGACAAGGCCCGGTGCGCTGTCCATAACCGCATCCTGCGGCATCCGCGCGCTTTTGGCGCTCGGCATTTATCCCGATTGCCTGCCTCGAAAGACGTTCATGACCGCGCCGATCGTTTTCGACCACGACCTCATCGTCCGGCACCTCCAGCGCCGCCAGCCCGGCGCCGAGGACTTCGTCACCTCGCTCGCCCTCTACGACCTGCAGGACCGGCTTCTCGCCGTCACCCGCCGCTTCGAACAGGCGCTCATCATGGGGCCGGACGCGACCGTATTGCCCGAGCGGGGCGAGACCCATGACGGCGTATTCTCCTTCGAGCGCGCCGGCACCGCCCTCGCCGCCCCCGGCCAGCTCCTCCTCGATCCGGAAGACCTGGCGCTGCCGCGCAGCGACTACGATCTCATCGTCTCGATCTTCGATCTCCAGATCGTCAACGACGTCCCGGGCTTCCTCGCCCGCCTCCGCCGGCACCTGCGCCCCGACGGCCTGCTGCTCGCCGCCGCCATCGGCGGCAATACCCTCACCGAACTGCGCCAGGCTTTCCTCACGGCCGACGTTTCCCAATCCGGCGGCGCCTATGCCCGCGTCGCCCCGTTCATCGAGATCAAGGATGCCGGCGCCTTGCTCCAGCGCGCCGGTTTCGCCCTGCCCGTCGCCGATGTCGAGAACCACGTCGTCCGCTACGCCCACCCGCTCTCGCTCATGCAGGACCTCAAGCGCCTCGGCGCTTCAAACCCTCTTGCCGATCGTCCCGAACGGATGGCCACGGCCAACCTTCTCGCGGGCGCTGCGGAGGCCTACAAGGACCTTGCCGGCGATCCCGATGGCCGCGTCCGCGCCACGCTTGAAATCATCTGGATGAGCGGCTGGGCTCCGCATGAAAGCCAGCAGAAGCCGTTGGCGCCGGGCAGCGCCAAGGTGAGCATGACCCGGATTCTTGGAGACAAGGCCGGCTCCTAGCCTAGGGTCCGTACTCAATAAGTCCCGGCGCCCCAGAGCGCTATCTTCCCATCCGACAGATTCCAACGGAAGCGCTGTCCGTCTGTCGCGCCACAACCACCGGACTTCCCCGGACTTGATCCGGGGCCCATTGCCATTCTCCACTCGAGTGGTGGAATCCGTGGGCCCCGGCTCTGCGGCCGGGGAAGTCCGGTGGATGGGGCGGCCATCGCAACCTCACCTACCGGTGCAATTGAGCACGGACCCTAGCCTTTGGGCGTCAATGCCGGGATGGCATTGTCCTTGATGTAGTCGAACAGCGAACTCACCCCGCCACCCGTGGCAAAGACCCCGGCAATCGCCACAACCGCGATGAGCCCGGCCAGAAGGCTGTACTCGATCGCCGTCGCTCCGGCCTCGTCACTCAGAAAACGCTTCAGCGCACGTTCCAGCATGGGCAGTTCCGAACCTTCTGTTCCAGACTCGTCCCGGAACCCGCAAGCGGGTCCCCTATCGGCCGGGTTCAGAGCAGGTCGCACAAGGGCGCGATCAGCGGCTCGTCGGCAGGTGGCATCGGGTAGTCGCGCAAGGCCTGCGGACGCACCCACTTGAGCGCCGAATGTTCCTTAGCCTGCGGAAATCCCTGCCATTTCCGGCACACATAGAGTGGCATCAACAGGTGAAAATTCTCGTAAGAATGGCTGGCAAATGTTAGCGGCGCCAGGCACGCCGACTTCGTCTCGATGCCCAGCTCCTCGCGCAGTTCGCGGATCAGCGCTTCCTCCGGCCCCTCGCCCGGCTCGAGCTTGCCACCGGGAAACTCCCAGAGCCCGGCCAGGTTCTTGCCCTCGGGCCGCTGTGCGATGAGCACGCGCCGGTCGGCATCGACCAGCGCGCAGGCGACAACGAGAAGGATCGGCCGATCGCTCACGAGCGATAATCGCCGTTGATGGCGATGTAGCCATGGGTGAGATCGCAAGTATAGACCGTCGCCCGGCCTTCGCCGAGGCCCAGCGCCACGCCGATCTCGAGGTCTTCCTCGCGCATATAGGCCGAGGTCCTGGCCTCGTCATATTTCGGCGACCGCTCGCCGGCCTCGGCAACCACCAGATCCCCGAAACGGATCGAGAGCCTGTCGCGGTCAGCCGGCTCGCCGGCCTTGCCCACCGCCATCACCACGCGACCCCAATTGGCGTCGCCACCGGCAATGGCCGTCTTGACCAGCGGAGAATCCGCAATGGCCTTGGCAATGCGGAACGCGCTCTCGTCGCTCGTCGCACCCTCGACATTGACGGTCACGAACTTGGTCGCGCCTTCGCCGTCGCGCACGACCTGGATAGCGAGTTCGTAAAGCACGTCGCCCAGCGCCTCGCCGAAGACGGCCGCGCGCGGATCGTCCGCGCTCTCGATGGGCGCCACGCCTCGCTCCGCCGCCTTGCCGGTGGCAAAGGCCATGAGCGTGTCGGAGGTCGAGGTATCGCTGTCGACGGTGATCGAGTTGAAGCTCGTCCTGACTTTGTCGGCCAAGAGGCCCTGCAGCACCGGCGCGGCAATGGCCGCATCGGTGAAGACGAAGGAAAGCATGGTCGCCATGTCCGGCGCGATCATGCCCGAACCCTTGGCAATGCCCGAGATCACGACTTCCACGCCGTCGATCTCGACCGTCGCCGTCGCCACCTTCGGGAAGGTGTCGGTGGTCATGATGGCCTTGGCCGGATCCATCCACGGCGCCGACACTAGCCGACCGGCCAGCGTATCGAGCACGCCCTCGAACTTGGAGGCATCGAGCGGCTCGCCGATCACGCCGGTCGAGGCGAGGAAGATTTCGCTGGTCTTGCAGCCCAGCGCCTTTGCCGCGATGTCGGCAGTCTTCTGCACGCTCTCGCGGCCCTTGTGACCGGTAAAGGCATTGGCATTGCCCGAATTGACCACAAGCCCACGCGCCGCGCCGCCACCCAGGTTCTGCCGGCACCAGTCGACCGCCGCCGAGGGGCACTTGGAGCGGGTGAAGACGCCGGCCACGCTCGTGCCCTCGTCCAGCGCCACCAGCAGCACGTCGGTCCGGTTCTTGTACTTGATACCGGCTTCGGCCGTCGCAAAGCGCGCGCCCGGAACTTCGGGCAATTCGGGATAGGTCTTGGGCGCGAGGGGAGAAACAGAATGGGCCATGAGCTTAGTCCTGGAGTGGCGCGTCGTTGTGAATCCGTTTGCCCGAAGCCGGGCGCGAGCGCAAGCGCCTTGGCTCTGCCGCGATGATCGGGCGTGCACAACGGCGGGGCGCCAGAAAGCAAACGGCCCGCCCGAGGAACTCGAGCGGGCCGTTCATCAGATGGTAGCGGGAATTGTCCGGCCTTAATTGGTCGGCGCGGCTTCCTCGGCCTGCTGCGACTGCTGCTTGACCTGATCGGCAAGGGCCGCATCGGGAATGTCGATCGCCACGCCCTTCTTGAGCTCGGCGATAGCGTTGTCGAAGCCCGTGAACATGAGCTGCTGCTGGAGCTGCTGGGCAACCTGCTGCAGCGGCGGGGGCGAAGACTTGCGCTTTTCCTCGACCTTGATGACGTGCCAGCCGAACTGGCTCTGGATCGGGTCGGAAATCTGGCCGGGCTCGAGCTTGAAAGCGGCTTCCTCGAAGGGCTTCACCATCTGGCCGGCCGAGAAGAAGCCGAGATCGCCACCGTTCTGCTTGGCGGAAGGATCGATGGACTTGGCCTTGGCCAGATCCTCGAACGAGGCGCCGCCATCCAGCTCCGTCTTGATCGCCTTGGCCTCGTCCTCGGTAGCGACGAGGATGTGGCGGGCGTGAACTTCGTCCTGCGGCTTGAAGTCGGCGACGAACTTGTCATAGGCGGCCTGCACGGCCTCCTGCGTGACGGCGGCCGTCACCTTCTCGGCGAAATAGGCGCGGCGCAGGGCGCGATCCTCGAGATAGGCGAGGCGGCGCTTGAAAATATCGGTCTGGTCCATGCCCGCGGCCTTGGCGGCATTGGCCATCACTTTCATGTCAATCAGCACGGTGAGCAGGAATGCCTTGCGCTGATCGGGCGGAACATTGGCCAATTCCTGGGCCAGATCTTCGGCCGCAAAAGAAATATCGGCTTCGGTAATGGCGTCTTCGCCAACCTTGGCAACCACCGTATCGGGCGTCGGAGCGGCCGGCTGGGCAGGCGCCGCAGCGGGGGCAGCCGGCTGGGTGGCGTCCTGTGCCATGGCGCCTAGCGGCATGATGAACAAGGCGGTTCCGAGCATCAGCACCCCGCCCAGACGGGCGATCGGCGAGACGGCACGGGAAGGGGTGCGGTCGGTCATAATCAATACAGTCTCCTTGAGCCGCGCGCTGCCCTCGACGGCGCGAAGGCGCTTGGTTTGGCCCATTTTGGCCACGTTGACAAGACAAAGCCCCGCTCTTACATGTCTCGACGCTTCTAAAGAGCCTGGACGGGGCGGATGAGCGGGCCTTGCCCGTAAGAGTAGAATTGCGACGCCTACCGCCGCACATCAGTTAAAGGATCAAGAGCAATGGTGATTGCTGCGCTCAAGCGGATCTTCGGCTCCGCAAATGATCGGCACGTCAAGCGCTTCCAGGGGCGCGTCGATGCCATCAACGCGCTCGAACCCGAACTCTCCAAGCTGACCGACGAGCAGCTGCGTGCCCGCACCGACGAGTTCCGTCAGCAGCTGGCCAACGGCGCCAAGCTCGACGACCTCCTGGTTCCCGCTTTCGCAACAGTTCGTGAGGCAGCCAAGCGCTCGCTGGGCATGCGGCACTTCGATGTGCAGCTCATCGGCGGCATGGTGCTCAACGAGCGCGCCATCGCCGAAATGCGCACCGGTGAAGGCAAGACCCTGGTCGCCACGCTTCCCGTCTATCTCAATGCGCTCGCCGGCAACGGCGTCCACGTCGTTACCGTCAACGATTACCTCGCCAAGCGCGACGCCGAGTGGATGGGTCAAGTCTACCGCTTCCTCGGCCTGTCGGTCGGCATCATCGTCCATGATCTCAACGACGACGAGCGCAAGGCCGCCTACGACTCTGACGTCACCTACGGCACCAACAACGAATTCGGCTTCGACTACCTTCGCGACAACATGAAATATGCGCGCGCCCAGATGGTGCAGCGCGGCCATGCCTTCGCGATCGTGGACGAAGTGGACTCGATCCTCATCGACGAGGCTCGTACCCCCCTCATCATTTCGGGTCCCTCCGAGGACCGCTCCGACCTCTACCTCAAGGTCGATGACATCATCCCGATCATCGTCGAAGGCGATTTCGAGCTCGACGAGAAGCAGCGCGCGGTGACCTTCACCGACCAGGGCATCGAAAAGCTCGAAGAGCGCCTGACGGCCGAAGGCCTGCTCAAGGGCGATTCCCTCTACGACCTCGAGAACGTGGCGCTCGTCCACCACCTCAACTCGGCCCTGCGCGCCCACAAGATGTTCCAGCGCGACAAGGACTACATCGTCCGGAACGACGAAGTCGTCATCATCGACGAATTCACCGGCCGCATGATGCCCGGCCGCCGCTATTCGGAAGGCCTGCACCAGGCACTCGAGGCCAAGGAACGCGTCAAGATCCAGCCTGAGAACCAGACGCTCGCCTCGATCACCTTCCAGAACTACTTCCGTCTTTACAAGAAGCTGGCCGGCATGACCGGTACGGCGGCGACCGAGGCGGCCGAATTCGCCGACATCTACGGCCTGGACGTCGTGACCATCCCGACGAACGTGCCGGTTTCGCGCAAGGACGACGACGACGCCATCTACCGTACGGCGGCCGAGAAGTTCGACGCGATCGCCGACATCATCATCGATTGCCAGAAGCGCGGCCAGCCCGTGCTCGTGGGCACGACCTCGATCGAGAAGTCGGAAATGCTGGCCGAACTGCTGCGGCAGAAGAAGGTTGGCGAGATGAAGGTGCTCAATGCCCGCTACCACGAGCAGGAGGCCCATATCGTGGCCGATGCCGGTGTGCCGGGCGCCATCACCATCGCCACCAACATGGCCGGCCGCGGTACTGACATCAAGCTGGGCGGCAACCTCGAGATGCGCGTGGCCGAACAGGCCGCCGGCCTCGAAGGGGCCGAGCGCACCGCCAGGATCGCCGAGATCGAAGCCCAGATCGAAACCGACAAGCAGAAGGCGCTGGCCGCCGGCGGCCTCATGGTCATCGGCACCGAGCGTCACGAAAGCCGCCGCATCGACAACCAGCTGCGCGGCCGTTCCGGCCGTCAGGGCGACCCGGGCCATTCCAAGTTCTTCCTGTCGCTTCAGGACGACCTGATGCGCATCTTCCCCGTCGAGAGCATGGACACGATGCTCTCCAAGCTCGGTCTCGAGCAGGGCGAAGCCATCACCCACCCATGGGTGACCAAGGCCATCGAGCGAGCCCAGGGGCGTGTGGAAGCGCGCAACTTCGACATCCGCAAGAACATCCTCAAGTACGACGACGTGATGAACGATCAGCGCAAGGTGATCTTCGAACAGCGTCTGGACCTGATGGACAGCGAGGACGTTTCCGAGACCATCGCCGAGATGCGCCACGACGTCGTGGACGACATCATCGCCAAGGCGATCCCCGAGCGCTCCTACCCCGAGCAGTGGAATACCGACCAGCTCGAAGCCGCCGCCAAGACCTACCTCAATATCGAGGCTCCGGTTGGCAGCTGGGTGAAGGAAGAAGACATCGACGTCGAGATGGTGCGCGAGCGCCTGACCCAGGCGGCCGATGCAGCCTATGCCGCCAAGGAAGAGCGCACGCTCAAGTCCCTGGCCGATGCCGGCTCGGCCAACCCGACGGTGATGCGCCAGATCGAGAAGTCGATCCTGCTGCAGTCGATCGATGGCCTCTGGCGCGAACATCTGGTGACCCTCGACCATCTTTCGAAGGTCGTGGGCTGGCGCGGCCTCGCCCAGCGCGATCCGCTCAACGAATACAAGCAGGAAGCGTTCGAGCTCTTCCAGGCCATGCTGGCAAACCTGCGCGAACTGGTCACCACCCAGCTCGCCCATGTCGAAATCCAGACCCGGCCGCCCGAGCCCGCTCCGATGCCGGACCTCTCGCGCCTCGAAGAAACCCACATCGATCCCTTCACCGGCGAGAACGATGCGGAAGGCGAACTCCTGACCCGCCCGCGCACCGCTGCCGCTACGGCCGCCGCCGCTGCGGGCCTCGCCCCGATCGATCCCAAGCTGCTGGTCGGCGTGTCCCGCAACGCCCCCTGCCCCTGCGGCTCGGGCAAGAAGTTCAAGCATTGCCACGGCGCCTTCTAGGCACCGAGACAGCCCCGAAATTGCAAACACCCTCGCCTCATGGCGGGGGTGTTTTTTTTGCGTCTAGCAAGACTGAACGGAACAAAAGAAAAAGGCCGCCAACGGCGACCTTCCTGAACCTACCGCTTCACGAACCCGGTCGTCTTGAGATGCGTATAGGCGACGATGATCGCCCGCAGCCGATCTTCCGATGACCGGTCTCCGCCATTGGCATCCGGGTGGTGGATTTTCACCAGCGCCTTATAGGCCTTCTTGATGTCGTCGGACGATGCGCCGCCTTCGAGCCCCAGCGCCTCGAAGGCGCGGCGATCAGGTTCGTGCATCGGCCGACGACGCTCGGCCTGCGGATTGCCATTCTTGTTCTGGTGGCGCCGGTAGCGCGCAAAGACCTGGAACGGGTCGTGGAAACGCTCGCCGCGAGCATAGGTCTTTGCCTTGCCGTTGCGCGGATGGTTGGGCTGCGCGCTCGCCCCCGCCTTGGCGCCCATGCCCCAGGTCGGCCGACCATCGGTTTCCGCCGAGCGCGACACATAGGCCTCGACATCGTCTTGGCTCATGCCCGAGAAGAAGTTGAAGGCGATGTTGTAGTGGCGGACATGCTCGAGGCAGAAATTATGGTACTCGCCCTCGGCACGATGGCCCTTGGGCGCGCGATAGAGGCCTGCCTGATCGCAGCCCTCCCAGGCACAAGGCGGGGTTTCCACCTTGGGCTCTTCCTGGTGCCGGGGCCGGATGCGGATGGCATCGAACAGCTTGGAATCCAGTTTCATTGCGCCTAACTACAACCCGAACCGATAATTAAAGATTGCGACCAACGATGTCCGTCCGCGACACCATCATCGAGAAACTTTCCGTCAAATTTGCGCCCGAACACCTCGAGGTGATCGACGACAGCCACAAGCATCGTGGTCATGCCGGTTGGCGCGAAGGCGGAGAAACGCATTTCCGCGTCAGAATCGCGACCCGCCATTTTGACGGCATGACCCGGCTGGCGCAACACCGTGCTGTCATGGAAGCGCTCGATGCCGAAATCAAGGGCGGCGTCCATGCCCTCGCCATCGAAGTGCTCGCGCCCGGAGCCCCCACGCAACTGCCGCGCGATATCGCCTAGATCGGGTTGCGCGCGCCTGCGCGCAAGCCCTCTTGCCACAATTGTGCGCGATCTAGGCATTTGGCGCCGTTAATCTATTGCGCGATTCCGTTCATCAGTGCGGCGATTTTGCGGCAGCGACGACGCTCGCTGCCATCAACGCGGCGCAGATTCGCCCTTCTTGGTCTCTAGCCACTTCTGCAACGACAGCAGGAGGGCGACCGTGATCTCGAAAAAAGCAATGCTTGCCATGGCTTTTGCCTTGGCCTTCATCCCCACTCTCGCAACGGCCGCTCCGGCCAAACTTGTCCTCGTCATCGGTGGGGAGGCTTATGACGGCCCGCCCAAATTCGCCGTGACGCTCAATGGCAAAGTGGTGGCTGAGGGGGCCGTTGACAAGGCCATCGATACTGGCACCGACAAACGCTTCGCTGACGCGGCCGACAAGTCGCAATATGTCGAGAGCTTCAGCTTCGATATCCCGGAAGCCGATTTCGCCACCAATGGCGACCTGCGCATCCAGCTCACCAACGAAGCCTATGGCGGCGAAGGCTCCAACCGCGACCGCAACCTCTTCATCTCTTCGGTCTCGCTCAATGGCCGCGAGACCAAGGCGGACCAGCTCGCCACCGTGACCAAGGACGGCATCGTCCCCGGCGAACTCGTCGATGGCTACCTCGCCATCAATGACGGCAATGCCGAAGCGGTGGTTCCCGCGCCCAAGGGTGGTTGGCCTGAAGCCACGACCGAAGCTGCGCAGAGCAAGCCGACCGAGCCGGAGGCTGAGCCTGAGCCGCCGGTCGCCGAAAAGGCTCCCGAGCCTGCCCAGGTCAAGGAAGCCGCTCCAGCGGCCGAGGCAAAGCCCGCAGAGGCCGCCAAGCCCGAAGAACCGGCAAAGCCCGCTACCCCCGCTGCCGAGGAGTCCAAGCCCCAGGCGGCCGTGGAAGAACCCAAACCCGCCGAGCCCGCCCCCGTCGAAGCCGTGAAGCAACCCGAGCCTGCTGTCGAGACCGCAGCGGCCAAGCCGGCTTCCGATACCTGCGCGCTCAGCAAATCCTACGACATCACCGGCTTCGGCCAGAACTCGAACGACCTGACGCCCGCGACCAACAAGATCCTCGACGAGATCGCAGGCGATATCGGCGAGCAGACCTGCTCGATCACCCTGACGGGATATTCGGATACGTTCGGCTCCTACGCCACCAATGCGCTCTTCTCGGTCGAGCGGGCGCAGAACGCACTGAAATACCTGCGCGACAAGGGCATCAAGTTCACCAAGGCCGAGGCTACGGGCGTGGGTGAAACCACCAAGTTCGGCCCGAGCGCCCGAGCCAATCGCCGCGTCGTCATCGCCGTGGCGCCTTAGGCCTCGATCGCCTCGGCGAGGAAGGCCCGCACTTCGGCAGGGTCGACATTCTTCTCGATGAAGGCCTTGCCGATACCGCGCGTCAGGATGAAGGTCAGCGCCCCGCGCACGACCTTCTTGTCCTGGGCGATATTGGTCATGAGCTCGTCAAGCTCCAGCCGCCCGCCGGGAATATCGCCGATCCGTGTCGGCAAGCCCGCTGCCTTGAGATGGGCGATGACCCGGGTGGTATCCTGGGACGGCGCCAGCCCCTTGCGAGCCGAGAAGGCATGGGCCAGTGCCATGCCGATGGCGACGCCCTCGCCATGCAGCAGCCGGTCCGAATAGCCGGTCGCCGTTTCGAGCGCGTGCCCGAAGGTGTGGCCGAGATTGAGCAAGGCTCGCACGCCGGTTTCCTTTTCGTCGGCAAGCACGAACCGCGTCTTGGCCGCGCAGGCCCGGGCAATGGCCTCGGCACGCGCCGGCCCGCCCTCGAAAATCTCGCGACGGTTCTCCTCGAGCCAGAAGAAATAGGCCTCGTCGTCGATGAGCCCGTATTTGGCGACTTCCGCATAGCCGGCCGCGAATTCGCGCGGCGGCAATGTGTCGAGCGCATCGAGATCGGCCAGCACCAGCTTGGGCTGATGGAAGGCGCCGATGAGGTTCTTGCCATGGGGCGAATTGATGCCGGTCTTGCCGCCTACCGAGCTGTCGACCTGTGCGAGGAGCGAAGTCGGTACCTGCACGAAGTCCATGCCGCGCCGCGCCACTGCCGCCGCGAACCCTGCGAGGTCCCCGACCACGCCGCCGCCCAGGGCGATGATGATGTCGCCGCGCTCGAGTCGCGCCGCGAGGATGCCCTCGACCACCTCGTTGAGCCGCGCGAAGGATTTGCTGGCCTCCCCATTCGGCACGGTGATGGTCGCATGGGTGAGCCCAGCCGCGTCGAGGCTGGCTGCAAGGCGCGGCAACTGCGCCCTGGCGACGGCCGTATCGGTCACGATGCCGAAGCGGCGGCCCGGAAACTGCGCCTTGAGCCGCTCGCCTGCGCTTTCGAGCAGGCCCTTGCCGATCAGGATGTCATAGGCCCGCCCCTCGAGCGGAACGTGGACCGTATGGAGGGGAGCGTTCGCCATGTCACTTGTCCTTGAGATAGGTGGCGACCGCGTCGATCACCTCATTGGCCACGGTATCCTGCGGCACGTCGGTGGAGACCACCGTCAGGTGCGCTTCCGAATAGACCGGGTAGCGCGCCTCGATGAGCTTCTTGAGCGTGTCGCGCGGATTGGCGGTCTTGAGCAGAGGCCGGTTGGAACGGCGCGAAACACGCGAAAACAGCAGCTCGAGCTCGGCCTTGATCCAGACCGACACCGCATTGGCATTGATGAGCGCACGCGTCTCCGGATTGACGAAGGCGCCGCCGCCGGTGGCGAGGACGATATTGTCCTCCTTGAGAAGCCGCGCGATGACCCGCGCTTCCCCGGCCCGGAATTCCGGCTCGCCATGGGCGGCGAAGAATTCCTCGATGGTCATCCCCGCGGCGGTCTCGATCTCGTCGTCGCTGTCGAGGAACCTGCGACCCAGCTTAGCGGCCAGGCGCCGGCCAACCGTAGTCTTGCCCGCCCCCATCATGCCCACGAGCACGATCGGCCGCTTGCCCAGGCGGGCAGCCAGTTCATGCCTTTCGGCCTTGGTGGTCTCAGTATCGGGCACCCTGCCGGCTCCGCTGGGAGAAATCGCCCGGCGGTTCAAGCCTTGCCCGGGCCGGTTGTCAAGCGGCGGGACCTCGCCGGCCTTGATCGCCCCAGGCAAAAAGAGGAAGATTCATTAGAATTTGCCCGGCATAGTAGACGACATGCCCACATTGATCCGCCTCGTCATCGCCCTGCTCTTTATCGTCGGCCTCGGCTACGCGGCCATGTTCGCGCTGACCGTCATGGTCGACCCGGGCGAGAAGGAAATCACCGTGCGCATTCCTGCGCGCGAGCTCGTGGCCCAGCCTGTCCGCCTGCCCGACGTCCAGACCACCAGCAACCCCACCCTGCCCGCGCAGGCGCCCGTGCCGATCACCACCAGCACGCCGAGCAATGAGGAAGCGCCGCTCGTCCAACCCGGCGGGCCGGAATGAGCCGCATCGAAGGGCATCTCATTGATGCCTTCCTCGAAATGATGAGCGCCGAGCGGGGCGCCGCCGCCAACACCATTGCCGCCTATCGCCGCGACCTCGTCGACTATGCCTCGACGCTCGCGCGCAAGGGCGTAGCCCTCACCAAAGCCTCCCGGCAGGAGGTGGTGGGCTTTCTCGAAGGCCTCAAGGCCGAGGGCCTGTCCGCCTCTTCGAGTGCCCGTAAGCTCAGCGCCATCCGGCAATTCCACAAATTCCTCTGCGCCGACGGCATCCGCCCGGACGACCCGACCCGGATCGTCGCGAGCCCCAAGGCGCAACGGGCATTGCCCAAAGTGCTCTCTGTCGGCGAGATCGACCGCTTGCTCGCCACGGCCGAGGCGGAAGCCAATGACGAGAGCGCACCGGGTGCGCTGCGCCTCTATGTGCTGCTCGAACTGCTCTACGCCACAGGCATGCGCGTTTCCGAACTCGTGAGCATCAAGCGCGCTGCGGTCATGCGCGACGCCAGCTTCCTCACCATTCGCGGCAAGGGCAACAAGGAGCGTATCGTGCCGGTCACCGACCGCGCCCGCGACGCCATCCGCGCCTGGCTTGCAACGCTCGAACCGGGCATTTTCCTCTTCCCCGCCAAGGGCGAGGACGGATATCTGAGCCGCCAGGTTTTCGCACGTGATCTCAAGGACCTGGCGAGCCGCGCCGGCATCGCCTCGGCGCGGGTCACGCCCCACGTCCTCCGCCATGCCTTTGCCAGCCATCTCCTCGCCGGGGGCGCCGACCTGCGCGTCGTCCAGACCCTGCTCGGCCACGCCGATATCTCGACCACTCAGATCTATACCCACGTGCTCGACGAGAAGCTGCGCTCGCTGGTGGAGACCCATCATCCGCTGGCTGACGATTAAGCATGGGAGCTTTTCCGGCCGAGCGACTTGACTCGGAAGGGGCGCATCGCCACTTTGCGGCCACTTTAGGGCGCGACAGGCTCCGCCCAACGATACGACAACCCAACCGGGCTGGTGGATGCAATCCTATCTCGACTTTGAAAAGCCGGTCGCCGACCTCGAAGGCAAGATCGCCGAACTGAAATCGCTGGCGCAGACTGACCAGGCAGTGTCCATCGACGAGGAGGTCAACCGGCTTTCCGCGCGCGCCGAAGAGGCGCTGGTCGATATCTACAAGAAGCTGACGCCCTGGCAGCGCACGCAGGTGGCGCGCCATCCGCAGCGCCCGCATTTCTCCGATTATGTGAAGTCCCTCGTCACCGAGTGGCAGCCGCTGGCGGGCGACCGCAAGTTCGGCGAGGACGCCGCCGTCATCGCCGGCGTCGGCCGCATCAACGGCGTGCCGATGGTCATCATGGGCAACGAGAAGGGCTCGACCACCGAGACCCGCCTCAAGCACAATTTCGGCATGGCCCGTCCCGAGGGCTACCGCAAGGCCGTCCGCATCATGGACATGGCCGATCGCTTCAACCTGCCCATCGTCTCCTTCGTCGATACAGCCGGCGCCTATCCGGGCATCGGGGCCGAGGAGCGCGGCCAGGCCGAGGCCATTGCGCGCTCTACCGAAAAGAGCCTTGAGCTGGGCGTGCCCAACCTCGCCATCGTCATCGGCGAGGGTGGCTCGGGCGGCGCCATCGCGCTGGCCACGGCCAATCGCGTGCTGATGCTCGAAAACGCCGTCTACACGGTGATCTCGCCGGAAGGCGGCGCCTCGATCCTCTGGCGCGATGCCGCCAAGGCGCAGGACGCAGCCAACAACATGAAGATCACGGCGCCCGATCTCCTCGGCTTCGGCGTCATCGACGCCATCATTCCCGAACCCGCAGGCGGCGCCCATCGTCACCTGGACGAGGTGATGGCCTCCACGCGCGACGCCATCATGAAGTTCGTCAAGGACTTCGACGGCAAGGGCCGGCTGGAGCTGCGCGAGCAGCGGCGCGAAAAATTCCTCGCCATCGGCTCCCACCTGGGATGATTGGAAAACGGGGCCTTTAGGGGCCCCGAATTCTTTGGTAAGCATCTGTTTACCGTGCGGGGTTACGGGGGCGTAACCAAGCCCGTTTAGTTTCGAAAAACCAAACTCTATTCGGGTAGTTCTACAAATTGTCGACTGGTCTTTTCCGTAAGCTCGCGGCCGCGGCCTTGCTGGTGGGGGTAGCCGTAACCCTTTCCGCCTGCGGTGGTTTCATCGGCAAAGGCAATGCCAAGGCCAACCGTCCGCTCACCAGCGCCGCCGTCACCAAGCTCGCCTCGATGGGCTCGTCCCCGGGCGCGCCGATGATGGTGCGAATCTTTAAGGAAAGCTCCGAGCTCGAAGTCTGGAAGCAGACCTCGACCGGCGACTTCCGCCTGTTCAAGACCTACGAGATCTGCGCCTATTCGGGCGACCTCGGCCCCAAGATCAAGGAAGGCGACCGGCAGAGCCCGGAAGGCTTCTATACGATCACTCCGGGCCTGATGAACCCGAACTCGAGCTATTACCTCGCCTTCAACACCGGCTTCCCCAACAAGTTCGACCGCGCCTATGGCCGTACCGGTTCGGACCTGATGGTGCACGGTGATTGCTCCTCGCGCGGCTGCTACGCCATGACCGATGAAGGCATCGCCGAGATCTATGCGCTGGCGCGCGAGACCTTCAAGGGCGGCAATCCGAGCTTCCAGCTCCAGATCTTCCCGTTCCGCATGACCCCGCAGAACCTGGCCAAGCAGAGCAAGAGCCCGAACATGGCCTTCTGGAAGAACATCAAGGAAGGCTACGACCAGTTCGAGATCGCCAAGATCCCGCCGCGCTGGGACGTCTGCGACCGCCGCTACGTCTTCAATGCCACCGGTCCGGCCGGCACCCCGCTCGACGCCGTCGCCGCCTGCCCGGCGCTGAGCCAGGACGCCACCATGGTCGCCGCCCTCAAGGCCAAGCAGGCCGCTGACGACGCCACCTTCGAAACCGAAGTGGCCTATGTCAGCAAGAAGGAAAGCGCCGCCGTCGCGGCAGCCGAACGTGACGCCGCTACCCAGGCCGCAGCCAAGGCCCGTGGCGAAGCCATCGGCGGCTTCTTCAACGGCATCGGCAGCAATATCGGCAACCTCTTCGGCAACACGCCGCAGGAGGCCGCGCCGGTCGAGACGGCCACCGCCGCGCCGATCCCCGCCGCCAAGTCCTGACGGACGCCAAATAGCCTTTCGATCGGGCCCGCGCCGCAACACGGCGCGGGCCCGATGCGTTATGACGGAAGAGAATTTGCGGCGAGGCAGAGGTGGCGCTTGAACCCACCCGCGCAGCGGCGCTATGGAAAGGAAGAGCGACAGCCCGTTCGTGGCTTCCTGCCCGCTCCCCCGCCGGACCATCTCAGCGCTAGGCCCTTTCTGCCAATGCTGCTATAGAGCCCGCTGTCCGATTTGAGACGGCCCACCTAACACCCTGTTCGAGGGACTTCGATATGACTGAATTCGCCAACTTGCCGGATACCGAATACAAGGTCCGCGACCTCTTCGGTATCGACAGCGACATGGTGGTCAAGGGCTATGCCGAAGCAAACGGCCACGTGCCGCCGGCTGACCCGGATTACCTTTTCGACCGCAATACCACCCTTGCCATCCTCGCCGGCTTCGCTTTCAACCGCCGCGTCATGGTTCAGGGCTATCACGGCACCGGCAAATCGACCCATATCGAGCAGGTAGCGTCGCGCCTCAACTGGCCGCTGGTGCGCGTGAACCTGGATTCGCACGTCTCGCGTATTGACCTCGTCGGCAAGGACGCCATCGTCCTCAAGGACGGCAAGCAGGTGACCGAATTCCGTGACGGCATCCTGCCCTGGGCCGTGCAGAACAACGTCGCCCTGGTCTTTGACGAATACGACGCCGGCCGCCCGGACGTTATGTTCGTGATCCAGCGCGTGCTCGAGCAGTCGGGCCGCCTGACGCTCCTAGACCAGAACCGCGTGATCGTCCCCCACCCGGCCTTCCGCCTCTTCGCCACGACCAACACCATCGGTCTGGGCGACACCTCGGGCCTCTATCACGGCACCCAGCAGATCAACCAGGGCCAGATGGACCGCTGGAGCCTGGTCGTCACGCTCAACTACCTTCCGCACGAGAAGGAAGTCGGGATCGTGCTCGCCAAGAACAAGAAGTACGCCGAGACCGAGAAGGGCAAGAAGACCGTCTCGAACATGGTGCGCCTCGCCGATCTCACCCGCTCGGCCTTCATGAACGGGGATCTCTCCACCGTCATGAGCCCGCGTACGGTGATCACCTGGGCCGAGAACGCCCAGATCTTCGGCGATGTCGGCTTTGCCTTCCGGCTGACCTTCCTCAACAAGTGCGATGAACTCGAACGCCCGGTCGTGGCCGAGTTCTACCAGCGCGTGTTCGGCGAAGACCTGCCCGAATCCTCGGCTAACCTGGCGGTGACCGCCTGATCTCCCTGGAGATGCCCGTTGGCCCAGAACATCTACGACGATCAGGCCTTCTTTGAGGGTTACAGCCAGATTCCGCGTTCCCGCCTCGGCTTGGCGGGCGCGCCGGAATGGCCTGCCCTCAAGGCCATGCTGCCGGATGTAAAGGGCCTGCGGGTGCTCGATCTCGGTTGCGGCTTCGGCGCCTTCGGGCGCTGGGCCATCGAGAACGGCGCGGCAAGCGTGCTCGGCGTCGATCTCTCCGAGAAGATGCTCGAGACGGCGCGTGAGCGGACCGGCGACATGCCGATCACCTACGTGCAGGCCAACCTCGAAACCTACGAGCCGGCGGCGGACGCCTACGACCTCGTCTATTCGACGCTGGCCGTGCATTACCTCGAAGACTTCGACGCCTTCTGCCGCAAGGTGCGCGCCGCGCTCGGCAATGCCGGGGCTTTCGTCTTCACGACCGAGCACCCGATCTTCGCCGCCCGCGCCAATCCAGAATGGATCACGGATGCGGCAGGCAAGCGCGCCTACGCTATCAGCGACTACAACGTGGAAGGCCCCCGGCTCACCAACTGGATCGCTGAGGGCGTCGTCAAATACCACCGCACCATCGCAACGATGGTGAACACTCTCCGGCGCCATGGCCTCGTCATCGAGGCCTTGGACGAATGGGGGCCGACCGCCGAGGAACTGGCTGCGATGCCGGCCCTCGCCGACGAGGTCGTGCGCCCGCAACTCCTCCTCGTTTCGACCCGCGTCGCAACGGGAAGCTAACCGACTACCGGACCGAAAATGGCACAAGCTCCGCGCAACAAAGGCAACAGACCCGACCAGACGGCGACCTTCAAGTCGGCCGTGGGCGCCACCGTGCGCGCCATTGGCGGCAAGCCCGAGCTTGAGGTGAGCTTTACCGCCGACCGCCCGATCCTGACCTCGGACAAGGCGCGTCTTGCCAACCTGCCGCGCCTGCCGACGCGGCGCGACATCGCCATTGCCCGTGGGCAGGGCGACGCCATGGCGATGCGCCTCGCCAGCCACGACCCCGAAAAGCACCGCAAGCGCGCCCCGTCCGACCCCATCGCCCGCGCCGCGTTCGACGCGCTCGAACAGGCCCGCTGCGAATCGCTCGGCGTCGTGCGCATGCCCGGCATGGGCCAGAACATTGCGGAGATGCTCGAAGACCGGCTGTTCCGCGCCAACTTCGCCGAGGTCTCCAACAAGAACGACGCCCCGCTCGCCGAAGTGCTGGGCCTGATGCTGCGTGAAAAGATCGCCGGGGTCGCCATCCCGCCCTCCGGCCACGCCATCGTCGACCTCTGGCGCGACGAGATCGAGAACAAGGCCGGCGGCTCGCTCGACGACCTGCTCTCGCGCTTCGAGGACCAGGACGACTTCGCCAAGGTCGCCAAGGCCCTGCTGCGCGACCTCAACCTCGTGCCCGACAGCGAAGTCGACGACTACGACGGCGAGGACGGCGACGAGGACGAGAACCAGGAGCCCGATCGCGGCCAGGCCGACGAGGACAACCAGGAACAGGGCGAGGGCGAGAACGAGGACGCCCAGACCGACCAGGACGAAAAGCCCGGCTCTTCGGAAGAGGAGGGCGAGGTCGAAGGCTCGGAAACCGAGATGGCCGAGACCGACGAGGACGCGACGACGGAAGCCGGCGAGGAATCGCCCAATCCGCCGCCCGCCGGCCAGGTCGAGGAACGCCTCACCAACCAGTTCAACTACAAGATCTTCACCCAGAAGTTCGACGAGATCGTCAAGGCGAGCGAGCTCTGCCCGCCCGAGGAACTCGACCAGTTGCGCGCGCTGCTCGACAAGCAGCTCGAAAGCCTTGCCGGCGCCGTGGCGCGACTGGCCAACAAGCTACAGCGGCGCCTCATGGCGCAGCAGAACCGCTCCTGGACGTTCGATCTGGAGGAAGGCCAGCTCGATTCGGCGCGCCTCACCCGCGTCGTCATCGATCCGATGGCCCCGCTCTCGTTCAAGATCGAGAACGACACCGATTTCCGCGACACCGTGGTGACGCTGCTGATCGACAATTCCGGCTCCATGCGCGGCCGGCCGATCACCATCGCGGCCATCTGCGGCGACATCCTCGCGCGCACGCTCGAGCGCTGCGGCGTCAAGGTCGAGATTTTGGGCTTCACCACCCGCGCCTGGAAGGGCGGCAAGAGCCGCGAAGCGTGGCTCGAAGCCGGCCGTCCGGCCAATCCCGGCCGCGTCAACGACATCCGCCACATCATCTACAAGGCCGCCGACGAGCCCTGGCGCCATGCGCGCCGGAACCTGGGCCTGATGATGCGCGAGGGCCTGCTCAAGGAAAATATCGACGGCGAAGCCCTGCAATGGGCGGAAAAGCGCCTCCTGGCGCGCCCGGAGAATCGCCGCATCCTGATGGTGATCTCGGATGGTGCCCCGGTCGACGATTCCACCCAGTCGGTCAATGCCGGCAATTACCTCGAAGCGCATCTGCGCCAGGTGATCGAGGACATCGAGACGCGCTCGCCCATCCAGTTGGTGGCGGTGGGTATCGGGCACGACGTGACCCGCTATTACCGCCGCGCGGTGACCCTGCTCGATGCCGAGGAACTGGCCGGTGCGCTGACTGATGAACTGGCTTCGCTGTTCGATGAAGAGCCGCCCACCGGGCGGGGCCGTGGCCGGCGATGAGCCGGGCCGCCGGCGCAGCATCATGGCTCTGACCGCGCGACACGCGCTGCGCGCAATGATCATTGCGCTGGCCCTTGTAGAGCCAGCCGCCGCCCAGAGCAGCGGCGACGATACGGTCGTCGTCACCGCCTCCCCGATCACCAAGTTCAAGGGCGCCGCCATCGGCGAGCGCGTCGATGGCCTTGTCTGGCGCGGCGGACTGAATCTTTCGAGCCCCTCCGACCAGTTCGGCGGCCTCTCCTCGCTCGGCTTCGTCAGCGATGACGGCCGCGTGGTCATGATCACCGATCGCGGTAACTTCGTTTCCGGGCAATTGCTCTATGACGACGCCGTCCGCCCGCTCAGCCTCGTGGGCGTGCGTGTCGCGGCGATGAAGAACTCCAAGGGCGAGGAACTGCCCCGCGCCTATGCGCGCGACGCGGAGGGCATGGACGTGCTCACCCGCGATGGCGTGCCGGTGGCGGTCCGCGTCAGCTTCGAGAACCTTACCCGCGTCGCCGACTTTGCGCTGACCGACGGCATTCCTGGCGGCCCCGGCCGCATCGTCGAGATTCCGCAATGGCTCTCGGACCTGCGCAACAACAAGTCGCTGGAATCGGTCTGCGTGGCCCCGCCGGCCTCGCCGATCGCGGGCTCGACGCTGCTGATCGTGGAGGGTACCGAGACCTATGGCGTCAACCATGCGGCGACGCTCCTCGGCAAATCCGACAAGGGCGGCCTGCAGCTGACGCCGGCCCCCAATGTCAGCCCCACCGACTGCGCCTTCCTGCCCAATGGCGACCTGCTGGTGCTGGAGCGCGGCACGGCGCTGCTGTCCTTCCTGATGCAACTGCGGCTGATCCCGGCGGACGAGGTCAAGCCCGGCGCGATAATGGAAGGCCGCGTGCTGCTGTCGGCCTCGGGCGGCGACATCGACAACATGGAAGGGGTCGCGGTGCATCAGGCACCGGATGGCGAGACCCGGATCACCATCATCTCGGACAACAACTTCAACGGGTGGGAACGCAACCTGTTGCTGGAGTTTGCGCTGCCGAAGGAGTGAGGTTGGGGTGCCCCCCCACCCCTGTCCCCTCCCCGCAAGGGGGAGGGAGACTGCTGGCTAATTCCCCCGCTCTTCCCACACGCTCGATCTTCCCCGGCCGAAGAGCCGGGCCTATTGCACCCGTCAACGCGAGTGGAGCGATCCGTGGGCCCCGGGTCTTCGCCCGGGGAAGTAAGGGGATGATGCCGGGGCTGGCCGCCCCTAAGCCGCCACTGCCCGCTGCGGGACGATCGGGCCCATCAGCAGCCTGTAGGGCGCCAGCAGGAACGCCGCGGCCAGGAACTTGACCGAGAAATCGCCGGCAGCGAGCGCGATCCAGAGCGGAACCTCCGGACCGATGCCGAGCAGCGCGGCCGGGAAGGGCAGCGAGCCATCCTCCAGCCCGAAGACGAGATCGAGTCCGGCAAAGGCCGGGGCCATGGCCAGCGAGAAGAAGATGGCCGTATCGATCAGCGAGCCGAAGAACGAGGCGACGAAGGGCGGCAGGAACCAGGCGCGGTTGTTGCGCAGGCGCGAGAACACCGAGATGTCGAGGAACTGCCCGACGAGGAACGCCGTGCCCGAGGCAATGGCGATACGCGGCGTGGCGAGGTAGACCGAGATGGCGACCGCCACCGCAAAGCCGAAGACCACCACGATCCGCGCGACGTTGGGACCGAAATGCCGGTTGGTGAGGTCGGAGATCAGGAAGGCGAAGGGGTAGGTGAAGGCGCCCCAGGTGAGGATGTCGCCGACATGGACCGGGCCGAGGTCGAAAGCGACCGGATACTGGACGAGGATGTTTGAGGCCGTGACCGTTACGATCATGGCGAGAACCGCCCAGTAGAACCGGGGCGAACTCAGGTGAGCGAGCATGGCAATGCACCTCTATGACAGCCGCGCTTCCGGCATCAGACCGGCGCAGGCGGGAGGGGGAGATCCCCTCCCCTCATAAAAGCATCGCCGCGCGGCCCAGTCGAGCCGCGCGGCGAAATTTATCGGAATGGGCGCTTAGGGCTTACGAAGCCAGAGCGGCGCGCACTTCCTTCTTGAGGGCCTGGGCGTTGTCCGAAAGCTCGGCATCGTTGGCCTTGAGGAGGAAAGCGTCGAGGCCACCGCGATGCTCGACCGAGCGCAGGGCAGCGGCGGAAATGCGCAGCTTGACGGTGCGGTCGAGAGCTTCGGAGATGAGCGAGACGTTGACGAGGTTCGGCAGGAACCGGCGACGCGAATGGTTCATCGCGTGGCTCACAGTGTTACCCGTCATAACGCCCTTGCCGGTGAGTTCGCAGCGACGTGCCATTTGGTCTTATCCTGTTGTCAAAACGGCGCTCGGCGGGGTCATGCCCCGCAGCGGGCCATCGTGTGTTCTGAAAAGCTGGCGTCTCCATAAAGAAACGCCTTCCGTCCGTCAAGAGATCGGCGCTTGCATGGGCACGAATCCCCGGGCACCGTGGGGAGAAATGCTGATTCGGCCCCGGTCCAAGGGGCAATTGGAAAGAACCAAGAGGTTCCCTTGGCCAGCCTGCGCCCACTACGATCCCTCGCCGCCCTTGCTTTTGCCGCCCTGTCCCTGCCTGCAGCGGCAGCGCCGGTTTCGGGCACTGCCAACTATATCGTGAGCCTGGGCGGGATCAACATCGCCGAGATGGCGGTGAACCTCAACGACGACGGCCGCCGCTATACGATGGACGTCTCGGCCAACGTCGCCGGTCTCGGCTCGATCGTGGCCAGCGGCACCGCCAGCGCCCAATCGGCGGGCTCGTCCGTGGGCGCCGGCCTCGTGTCGCAGAAATTCGACCTCACCACCCGGGCCAATGGCGAGGACTTTTCGATTCGCGTCGCCTATGCCGGCAAGAATGTCGAGAGCTTCGTGGTCACCCCGCCGATTCTCGACAATGTCGACCGCGTGCCGATCGAGCGCTCCCAGCTTTCGGGCGTCAACGACTTCCTCGCCTCCTTCGTCCTCAAGGGCAAAGCGCTGGACAAATCGCTCTGCGCGCAGAAATCCCGCATCTTCACCGGCGTCGAGCGCTTCGACATCGCCATGGCCTTCGCCAAGGAAGACGTGGCGACCTCCCAGCGCACCGGCTACCAGGGCCCGGTGATCCTGTGCAACGTGCGCTACACCCCGGTCTCCGGCCATTTCACCACCAGCCAGGTGACCAAGTACCTCGCCGATTCCGATCGCATCCTCGTCTGGTATGCGCCGATGAAGGAAACCGGCTACTACATCCCCTACCGCGTGCTGCTCACCACCACGATGGGCGACCTCTCGATGGTGCTGACGGGCCTCAAGGGCTGACCGCCGGCGCCCTGTGCTGGGCCGCATGCATGCCGGCATAATAGCGCAATTGCTCATCGGCGATTCCCAGCTCTTCGAGCACAGCCTCCATGAAGGCGACGGGCGCGACCGCGGATGCAGTGATGATCCTGCTGTCACGCACCGCACCCGGCACGTCGCGATAATGGGCCGCGCCGGCATAGCCGCTGGGCGCGAGATAGCCGACGCCGTTGCTGGTATGGGCGACGCCATCGAGCAGGCCGGTCCGCGCCAGGGCCAGCGTACCGTCGCAGATGCCGGCGACGACCTTGCCCGCCTCATGGACGCGATGGACGAGGCCGGATACGTCCGGCGCCCCGGGCTGCTGCCAGATGGTGCCGCCGGAAATCACCAGCGCATCGAGCGCGCCGATGTCGATCGCTTCCATGGCGAGATCAGGCGTCACGCGCATGCCGCCCATCGAGGTGACGGCTGCGCCGCCCGGGCTCGCAAAGCGCACCTCGACGCCGTAGAAGGCCCTGGCGACAGCGTTGAGCATCGCCGTCTCCCAGTCGGCGAAGCCTTCGGTGATGAGGGTGACGATGGTGGTCATTTGCTCGCTCCTTTACTGTATGCAGGCCACAGGCTAACGCCAGGCCGAACCAGATTTTGTCAGCAGCGGATATTGTCTTGGCCAAACGCAGCGAACGCCTTCTCGCCCTGATGCAGGCCCTGCGCCGGCGCCGCCGGCCGGTGACCGGCCAGGTGCTCGCCGACGAGATGGGCATCTCCCTGCGCTCGCTCTATCGCGATATCGATACGCTCAAGGGCATGGGCGCCGCCATCGACGGCGAGGCAGGGCTGGGCTTCCAGCTCAAGGCCGATTACTGGCTGCCGCCGCTGATGTTCGACCAGGAAGAGCTCGAAGCGCTGGTGCTGGGCCTGCGCCTCGTCGTCTATGGCCCTGACAGCGAAATGTCGGCCACGGCGCGCGACGCCACCGCCAAGATCGCGGCGGTGCTGCCGCCCGACCGCCGGGCGGAAATGGAATCGGTGGGCCTCTTCGCCCTGCCCCATACCGCGACGCCCGGCGATACCCGCCTCGCCGATATCCGCCGCGCCATCCGCGAGGAGCGGCAGGTCGAGATCGATTATGCGACGCCCGGGGGCCCGGCGACGCGTCGCACCATCTACCCGCTGGCGCTCGGCTATTACGAGGGCCGGCAGATCCTCGTCTCCTGGTGCACGCTGCGCAAGGACTACCGCAATTTCCGCATCGACCGCATGGCGGCGGTGACCCCGCTCGAGGCGAAGCTCCCCGAGCCGCGGCGCACGCTCTTCCACCGCTGGAAGAGCCGCTCGGCCCTGCCCGACCTCACCTGAGGTACCCCCGTTCACAACCGCGCCAATTCCCCCTGCCAAGGTTGAGCGACGCGGCGGCGGCTGGTAAGAGTTCGCCGGCTTCCACTTTGTGCTTGGGGATCGCGTGCTGTTTCTTCGCCGCCTCTTCGTGACCTTTGCTGTCCTCGTTCTCGCGTTCGGCTCGCAGGCTTCGGCCAATCCGATGCTGCTCATCGACACCGATAGCGGCGCGGTCCTGTTCGAGCAGGAAGCCGGCGCCGCCTGGCACCCGGCCTCGCTGACCAAGCTGATGACCGCCTTCGTCGCCTTCCAGGCCATCTCAGAGGGGCGGGTGAGCCTCGACACCCCCGTCATCATCTCCAAGCGCGCCTTCAACCAGGCGCCGAGCAAATCCGGCCTCAAGGTCGACTCGGCCCTTTCCATGCAGGACGCGCTCTATGTGATGCTGGTCAAATCGGCCAACGACGTCGCCGTGGCCATCGCCGAAACCGTGGGCGGGAGCGAGAAGGCCTTCGTCGCCGAGATGAACGACACCGCGACCAAGCTCGGCATGACCAATACCCACTACGTCAACGCCAACGGCCTCCACGACGACGGCCAGGTGACCTCGGCGCGCGACCTGGCCGTGCTCAGCCTCTATATCCGCCAGCTCTACCCGCAATACCTGCCGATCTTCGAGACCGAGGCGGTGACGCTGGGCAAGGCGAACCTCGAATCCAACAACGACCTGCTTACCCACTTCGCCGGCACCACCGGCATGAAGACCGGCTATGTCTGCGCCTCGGGCCTCAACATCGTCGCCACCGCGCAGCGCAACGGCCGCTCGCTGATGGCCGTGGTGCTGGGCGGCGTCTCGGCCCGCGAGCGCGGCGAGATGACGGCTGAGCTGTTCCTGCGCGGCTTTTCGGGCGCGCTGGGCGGCACCGGCAAGACCATCCTCCAGGTCGCCAACACTGCCGGCGCGGCAGCCGACATGCGTCCGCTCATCTGCGGCAAGCAGGCCAAGGCCTATGTCGCCGAGCGCGAGGCCGCCTACCCCATCGGCCTCAAGGGCCAGCCGAGCTATCTGACCGACGAGGTCAAGGGCCGGGTCTATGCCGCCACCAATCTCGGCCAGCTCCGCGACGTCCCCCTGCCGCGCCCACGGCCCGGCTATGCGTCGATCCAGGCATCGACGCCGGTAGCAGCGGTCGCGATCGAGCAGCCGGCCAATCTCGGCGCCATCGTCCCCCGCCCGCGCCCCCGGCCGTAAGGGCGGGGATTAGTCCGGACCGAAGGGTCTGGGCAGCTCCGGATATCGACGATTGGGGTGATCGGGCACCGGCGGGTTATTCCCTGTTGGACGGGGAAACTCGGGGTGTTTGGCGGGGATAAGTGCGTTTTTGAGCAGTTTTTGCGCGCTGCATCCGCCGTAATGCATTGATATTCAAAGATATTTTGAGTTGTCGCGGCCGCAAATCGTTAAATTTTGACTCAATCTTCGACAATGTTTGGCGATCTTTTCCGGTTTTTGCAGGGTTTTCGCGCAATCTGGAGAATTTTCGCAGCGGCTGGCGGGGAAGTTGTCCTCGTTGGTCGCGCGGTTGGTGAGGTCGTAGTTTAGCGCGCTGGCGATGCAGGGGGATAACCGGCCGGGGTGTTGGTAAAGTGCGTGGGACTCTGCTACCGCGGCTCCTGTCCCCACCACAGAACTTCCCCCGGGCGAGGACCCGGGGCCTATTGCACCACTCCACTAGAGTGGAGATATCCGTGGGCCCCGGCTCTGCGGCCGGGGAAGTACGGTGTGGGGGGCGGGATTGGGGATCAGGTAGCGGGGTGAGCTTGCGACTCTCCACGTCTCCCCAACCACGGAACTTCCCCGGGCGGAGACCCGGGGCCTATTGCACCGCTCCACTTGAGTGGAGAGAGCCGTGGCACCCGTCCTAAGGCCGGGAAGTGCGGTGGGGGGCCGTGGATATGGTCAGGTAGCGGAGCGAACTTGCGCGCCCTCGCCCCTCAGCCCTTCGTAATCACGAACCGCATGGCGCCGGCTTCGTCTTCCTGCCGGCATTGGTGCCCCTGCTGCATGCAGAAGAGGGGGATGTCGATCTTGGCGACCGGGTCGGTGGCCAGGATGACGAGCGTGGCGCCGGGCGGGAGTTCCGCCAGGCGCTTTTCGGCCTTGAGGACCGGAAGGGGGCATTTGAGCCCCCTGGCGTCGAGAATGGTCTCGGCCTCAATTGGCAAGGAGCAGGATCCAGTAGACGCCATAGCCCGAGTTCGGATCGTAGGCGACGCCCAGGCCCGCACGGCCCATGCTGCCATCGGCGAGCACGCGGGCGTTTTCCGGGCTGTTGCGCCAGCCCGAGAAGGTTTCGGCGAAATTGGCGTAGCCGGCGCTGACGAGAATGGTGCGGGCCCCGTTCGGCGTCTTGGGCGCATTGCCCGAGCGGGCATATTCGCTGGCGAGAGCCTGCGCGGTGGCATCGAGCGCGGCGTCCGAACGCAACGCACCGGCGCCCGAAGCGGCGCGGAACTGGTTGATGATGCCGATGGAGGCGTTCTTGTCCAGGCTCGCCCCCGGCGCATCCATGCGGGCCACGAGTCCGGGCGCGATGCCGCCGCCACCACCACCGCCTCCGCCGAACGAGCAGGCGCCGAGCAGGGCGGCGACGAGTGTGGCGGCAAGGATGGGGCCGAACGGCCTGGCGCGGGAAAGAAGGGTCATGGTCGGGGCAGTCCTCGGCTGGTTGGCGAAATCGGTCTCAAGCGAGCGAGCTAAGCCAGATCGAGGTAAACCAAGAGTGTAGCCCGTCGCCCAGAGCCAGCACTTCCGGGAAAACTTGGGCATTTATAAGGGGAGAGGGCCTCGCGGACAGGAACGCGTGGCCTGGGAGTGGTGATCCCGGCGGGATTCGAACCCACGACCCCAGGATTAGGAATCCTGTGCTCTATCCAGCTGAGCTACGGGACCACGCGCGCTCAATAGCAAAACTTTGCGCGTCGCGAAACGACTAGTTTCCACCCATCCCCATGGTCCACACTGCGGACCGACAAGGGAGGACTTCATGACCACATTGCCGCTGACCGGCGGTTGCCAATGCGGCGCCGTGCGCTTTGCCTGCGACGCCGAACCGCAGAACGTGCACGTCTGCCATTGCCGCATGTGCCAGAAGGCCGTGGGCGGGCCGTTCGCCGTGATCTGCCCGGTGCTCAAGACCGCCTTCCGCGTCACGCGCGGCGAGATCGCCTGGTTCCGCAGCTCCGAACTCGCCCGCCGCGGCTTCTGCCGCGATTGCGGCACGCCCATGATCTTCGATTACCCCGAATTTCCCGATATCGGCGTCCTCTCCGGCTGCTTCGACCAACCCGACCGCGTGCCGCCCGTCATCCAGTACGGCAACGAAAGCCGCGTCGGCTGGTACGCCCACCTCTCCGAACTCCCCGGCGAGCGCCCCACCTATTCGGAAGACCCGATGGGCTACCTGCCCCGGATAAGGGCCTCCAACCGTCAGCACCCCGACCACGATACGCAGACCTGGCCGCCGGCGGACCGCGAGGCCTAGCCCATAGGCCCGCGCATGAGCGGCATCGTCATCAACGGCAACAATGTCCACCTCTCGGGCATGACCGCCGCCAAATCCAGGTGCTCGCCGCCCTGCCGTGACGGCAGGCTAGAGCCTCTCCAGCCAGTTATGCCCTTCGCCATAGGCAAGCCTGATGGCATCGGCCAGCCATTCCCGCTGGTCGTCCGCGAGCAGCGGGAGGGCCGCCTCGAAGTCGAGGAGGTCCTTGGGGCGGGGGGATTTGGCCTTGTAGAAGAGCTGGATCTCGGCGGCGAGGTAGGGGATGCCCGCTTCGCTGCGCGTGCCGAGGTCGGCGAGGGGCCGCGTGATTGCGGCGTTGCGGCGGGATTGCCAATGGCCGGCAGTCCCGTCGTCGAGCATGAACTGGATGGCCCACAGGGCATCCGGATTTGGGCGGCACCAGATGTCATGGATCTGGGGGGCGAGGTTTTCGCCCAACGGCCAGGGGCGGAGCCGGCCCGGCGGGTCGGCGACCCAGCAATCCCAGCCGGCCATCAGCCTGCGCAGCTTTTCGTGGTCATGGTGGAGGAGCAGGACGTCGATATCGCCGTGAGGCCTGGTCGTGCGTCCGACGAAATGATCGATGGCGTAGCCGCCGGCTATCCACCAGGGGAACGGCGCATCGTGGAGAAGCGTGGCGACCTCGGCAGGTGCGAGGGGCGACCAGGGCTTTTCGTGTTCGGCGGCCATCAGGCAGCGGCCTGCTTCCAGTCGGGATAGAAGGCGACCTTGTGGACGCGGCGCGTGGCGCGGCTCTCCTCGCCGAGCGGGGCGACCTCCCATTCCCAGCTGCGCTCGGGTTGCGGCAGGCGGCGGCCATAGAGGAGATCGAACTGCTCGCGCTCGCCCCCGCCCCGATCGAGGGTGCGGTAGCTCACATCGGTGACCAGCGAGACGGCGCAGGGCAGCCGGGTGAGATCGTCGAGATGCGCATCGACCACCTTGCGTTCGCTGCCGAAGGGCGCGCCCGCAGCGAGCTGGGAGACGAGATTGATGGAAATGACCCAGTCGAGCTCGGGCATGCCGGCGAGGAAGCCCAGGGGATCGGCCATGGTGGCGGCGGACAGGTCGCGCCAGTCGTGGCGGATATTGGCATGGACGCGGGTGCGGCGGCGCGCGGGGGCGATATGGGCGCGATCGACCAGCACGACGCGCTCGAAATGCCGGGCCAGGAACTCGACGGGTACATCGAAGAGCGGGCCGGAGCCGAGCACGACCACGGTACGTCGCTGCGGGAGTTTGGCAATCATGCGCTCGATATGACCCGCAGTCTTGCGCGTATGGGGCAGCCAGGCCTGCGCCTGACGACGGCCGCGCGCCCACAGGCCCACTGCCTCGTAGATGTGAGGGCGAAAGGGCTCGGGCGTGGCGAAATAGCTGGTCGCGTAGATCAGGGTTTCGGCGAGCATGCGCGATTCCATGGCGTGATGGCCAAGCTTAGAGCATTGGCGCGACAACGTGAATCCCTGACGAATGTTCGGCTTTCCCGCTCACGGACGATCACTTTTGGCGCAATGGCGGATGATTTTTGCCTTAATTGCGTGCAATCTGCCGTGATCCGTCGAGTGGGGCCCGATTTGCTCAAAGCCAGTCTTCTCAGCATTGCCGCGCTGGCAGCTCTGTCGCTGCCCGCGACTGCCGAGGGTTGTGGCGAGCTGCGCGACGGCCCGCGCGGCCGCGTGATGGAAGTCACGGACGGCGACACGGTGCATCTCGACAACGGCCTCATCGTCCGCCTCGTCGGCACGCAGGCGCCCAAGCTGGCACTCGGCCGACCCGGCTTCGAGGATTGGCCGCTCGGACACGAGGCCAAAAGCGCGCTGGCCGAGCTCGCCTTGGGAAAACCCGTGCTGCTGCGTTATGGCGGGGAAGAGCGCGACCGCTATGGGCGGGTGCTGGCGCAGATGTTCGTACGCGACGGCGACCAGGAAATCTGGGCGCAGGGCGCCATGGTGGCCTCGGGGCTCGCCCGGGTCTATTCCTACGCCGACAACCGTGCCTGCCTTGCATCACTGCTGGCCGCAGAAGCCCGTGCGCGCGCCGAGAGGCTTGGAATCTGGCGCGATCCCTACTACAGCATCCTTATGGCCGAACGGCCCGAGATGCTGACCGGGCGCCAGGGGCAATATGAGCTCGTGGAAGGCCGCGTCCTCGTGGCCGGCAAGGCGAGCGGACGGGTCTATCTCAACTTCGGCCGCAACTGGAAAGATGATTTTACCGCCGTGATCGGTGAGCGGGCATTGCCGCTTTTTGCCGAGAGCGGCCTCGACCCGCTGGCGCTGGGGGGCGCGTTTATCCGGGTTCGAGGATGGGTTGACGATAAGGACGGGCCGCGGATCGAGGTCACGCATCCCGAACAGATTGAGGTTTTGGCCACACAATGACGGGTTTGCGGCGAGTTCTGTTTGGTCTGCGTGGTGGCCTGCTCCTCCCGGCGGTCGCTGTGCTGGCGGCCTGCACCAACCTCTTCCCCCAATCGCAGATTTCGGTGACGCAGACGGGCCAGAACAACGCGCCCGCCGTCGCCGTGCCTTCGGGCACCGATCCCTCCGACGCCGTGATCGGCCTGCGCGAGCATCCGCGCATCATCGCCTCCTATGGCGGCATCTATTCGGACCGCCCGGCCGAGATCATGCTGGCCCGTATCGTCGGTCGGCTGATGACGGCGGCCAACCAGCCCAATTCCAAGTTCACCATCACCATCCTCGATTCCTCCGAGGTCAACGCCTTCGCCCTGCCCGGCGGCTATGTCTATGTCACGCGCGGCATCCTGGCGCTGGCCAATGACTCGAGCGAACTGGCAGCCGTGCTGGCGCACGAAATGGCGCACGTGATCCTGCGCCATGCCCGTGCCCGCACCAACCGCGCCCGCACCAACGAAGTGGTCGACAAGGTCATCACCTCGGTCTTCGGCGGCAATACCCAGACCGACCAGTCGGTGCAGCGCGCCAAGGTATCGATGGCCGCCTTCAGCCAGCAGCAGGAGCTCGAGGCGGACCGCGAAGGCATCATGATCGCCGGCAAGGCGGGCTACGATCCCTATGCCGCCTCGCGGTTCCTCGGCGTAATGAGCCGTTTCGCCAAGTTCGCGGCCGGCAATTCCGGCCAGGGCGACGACTTCCTCTCCTCGCACCCCTCGACACCCGACCGCATCCAGAAGGCCATCGAAACGGCCCGCGGCTCGTTCGGCGCCCCGGGCAGCGGCGAGACCGATCGCGATACCTATATGGCCGGCATCGACGGGCTGACCTTCGGCCCGAGCCCGACACAGGGCTCGATCGTGGGCCGCAAGTTCGTCCACCCGGGCAACAAGTTCACCTTCACCGTGCCTGCCGGCTATACGCTGCAGAATTCGCAGAACGCCGTGGTGGGCGTGGCCGGCGATGGCGAAGCTGTGCGCTTCGACAGCGCCGAGGTACCGCCGACGGTTTCACTGGTGGACTATCTCAAGTCAGGCTGGATCGCGGGGCTGGATGCGGCAAGCGTCAAGGCCGAGAGCTATAACGGCATCGACATGGCCTCGGGCGTGGCGCGCACCGACCAATGGGCGTTCCGCGTCTCGGTGATGCGCTTCGACGGCGTCGTCTACCGCTTCATCTTCGCGGCGAAATCCGACAGCAACCGCTTCGCCCAGGGCGCCGCCGAAACGCTGCGCAGCTTCCGCCGCGCGGCGGGGAACGATCTCTCGACGGTAAGGCGCGTGGCGCTCAAGATCGTGACGGCACGGGCCGGCGACACGGCTGCTGGGCTGGCGCAGCAGATGAGCGGACTGACGCGGGGGAATGACCTGTTCTACGTGCTCAACAACCTGCTGCCGGGCGATCCGCTGGTGGCGGGGCAGAAGTACAAGATCGTTACGCTGCAGTAGGGGTGGAGGAGTTCGAGGTACGGGTTCCTCGTGCTGGACCAGGAATACTCCCTCGCCTCACCCACAGCACTTCCCCGGCCGTAGAGCCGGGGCCCACGGATATCTCCACTCGGGTGGAGCGGGGCAATAGGCCCCGGGTCTTCGCCCGGGGAAGTGCAGTGGTGGGGATGGGAATGAGGGAGTAGGCAATAGGCGGCCGACGGTACGCAGTAGGAATAAGCCGGCGCCGCAATCGCTTATGCACCTGTGTCAGTCACTCCAAGTGCGCCACGAAACAAAAGAGGCCGGCATTGCTGCCGGCCTCCTTCAATCCATCTTGCAAGAGCTGCTTATGCAGCCTCTTCCTCGGCCGGGTCGGCCTTGGAGCGGCGGGGGCTCTTGGCGAGGTTCTTTTCGATCAGCTGGACGGCTTCGGTCAGCGTCAGCTTGTTGACGGCGGCGATCTCGCGGCTCATGCGGTCCATCGCCTGCTCGAAGAGCTGGCGTTCCGAATAGGACTGCTCCGGCTGGTCGTCCGAGCGATAGAGATCGCGCACGACTTCCGAGATGGCGATCAGGTCGCCCGAATTGATTTTCGCTTCGTATTCCTGGGCGCGACGCGACCACATGGTACGCTTGACGCGGGCCCGACCGGTTACGGTGTCGAGTGCCTTTTTCACGACATCTTCTTCGGCGAGCTTGCGCATGCCGACTGATTTGATCTTGGCGGTGGGGACACGCAGCGTCAGCTTGTCCTGCTCAAACGAGATGACGAAGAGCTCGAGGCTGAGCCCCGCAACTTCCTGCTCATCGATCGAGGTGATCAGGCCAACGCCGTGGGCCGGGTAGACGATATACTCGCCCGTCTTGAATCCGAGCCGCTGGACGGGCTTCTTGGCAACCATGGGTGTACTCCTAGTTGACGCCGCGACGGACAGCTCTTGCGCGACCAAGGCCGTCCGTTCCCTACTTATGAACCAACCTGCCCCCGTTTCCCGGGGCGCTTTATGCAGCCTAATAGCATGCCCCGCCGGGTCCGCGAGACCGGCCGGAAATGCGACGCTTTGATGATCCTTGCAAAAAAACAGTGCCTTGCGGCACCGGGTCATGTGACGGGCTTGACTGCATATGGGATCACCATAGCACAAATTTTCAGCAGAATCAAAAGTGACGAATCAAAGCCTCAACGCAGGCGGCAAAGCCCGGATTCAAAGCCTTTTCGTTACTAGGCGTCTTGCGACTCAGTCGCCTTCGCCGGGAGCTTCCGAGAAATATTTCTCGAACTTGTCAGCCACCCCGTCCATCTCCTTGGCGTCCGCCGGAGCGTCCCGCTTTTCGGTGATGTTGGGCCATGTATTGGCGTACTTGGAATTGATTTCAAGCCACTTGTCGAGACCGCTTTCGGTATCGGGCTTGATGGCCTCGGCCGGGCATTCCGGCTCGCACACACCGCAGTCGATACACTCGTCCGGGTGGATCACCAGCATGTTCTCGCCTTCATAGAAACAGTCGACGGGGCAAACCTCGACACAATCCATGTATTTGCAGCGAATGCAGTTATCCGTGACGACGTAGGTCATTTAAGTCCTGGCGAGCGCGGCCGGCGCTCAAGCTTGGCGTTAGGAGTACCCGCTCCTGCTAGACCTTTTCGATAACGACTGCAAGGCCATGAGAAGGCATCATTTTGCCGCTACCCGGCAGGGTGGGGAAATGATGGTGCGGAGGAGGACGGGAGCCGGCGCCCGCACAGCGCTCCGTTTCACCCTGCCACAGCACTTCCCCGGCCGAAGAGCCGGGGAAGTAAAGAGGCGGGGAGTGCGTGGGGGGCGGCCGGGATGGTGTCGCATGGCCCTCTCCCCTTGAGGGAGAGGGTGCCCGAAGGGCGGGTGAGGGGTTCTGGCCGGCATCGCTGACCCTTCATCCGTCGGCTGCGCCGCCACCTTCTCCCTCAAGGGGAGAAGGAAGAGGGAGTCCCATGGCGGGTATCCGTAGCCGTCGACGTTCGATCTCCCACCACCACGGAACTACCTCGGACTTGATCCGGGGCCCGCGGATTTCTCCACTCGGGTGGAGGAGTGCAATAGGCCCCGGGTCTTCGCCCGGGGAAGTGCAGTGGTGGGGAGGGAGTGGGGGCAGCGGGTGCGAGGGTAGGAGGCAGATTGAGCGCCGTGTCTACTCGCCCTTGAGACGATCGGTGTCCCGGCGTTCCTTCTTGGTCGGGCGCCCTGCCCCGGCATCGCGTTCGGCGACCGCCGGGATGCGGTCGGCGCGGGGGAGCGCGGGCGGGGAGAGGTCTTCGTAGAGGAGGGCGGCTTCGGGGGCCGGGCCGCGGCGCTGGCCGGGGTCGAGGATTTTCCAGACGAGGAGGCGCGTGTGGACCGTCATGGTCAGCACGTCACCCGCGCCGACCCGGTGATCGGTAGAAAGGGTCCGTTCGGAATTGACCCGAACGGCTCCACTTTCAATCAGCTTTTGCGCGAGCGTGCGCGATTTGACCGCGCGCGAGAAAAAGAGCCACTTGTCCAGACGCTGGCGGCTCTCCGCCATTTACTCGGACTTGGGATTCTTGAGCGCCAGCAATGCTGCGAACGGCGAATCCGGATCGAAAGCCGGCTCGCGCTTTTCGCGCGGACGATCGAAGCTCTTGCCGCCCTTGCTCGCATTTTCGAACTTGCGCGGCTTGTCGAACCGGCGCTCTTCGCGCGGAGCGCCGCCGCTGCGTTCGCCACGCGGCGCATCGAACCGCTGGCCCTTTTCGAAGCGCGGCTTGCGATTGTTGTTGTCGCGACGGCCGCGGCTTTCACCTTCGCCTGCCCCCTCGCCCGCGGCATTGCCCTGGCGAGCGTGGTTGTTGTGACGGCGATTGTCGGGTCGGCGACCGGCCGGGAACCAGACTTCGTCGAATTCGGGCTCGGCAGGCGCGGCGGCCTCGGCATCGGTAGCCACGGCTTCAGCAGGCGCGGTTTCAGCAACGCCGAGCGTCGTCTCTTCGACCGGAGCTTCGGCCTCGGCGACTTCATCGACTGCCACGAGATCGGATTCGATCTGCTCGGGCGTCTCGCCGGTCTCCAGCAGCGCTTCGGCGGGAGCTTCGGCAGCGCCTTCCACCACGGCCGGAGCTTTGGGAGTGCGGCGCACGCGATAGCCGAGCGCGGAAAGGATCGAGGCGAATTCTTCGCCGGCGCAGCCGAGGAGCGAGGTCATTTCCACGGTGACGCGGAAGCCATTGGCCTCGGCGGCGCCCGGGGGCAACTCGCCCGAATGCGTGCGCGCATCGAGCGCGATCAGCGGGCGGATGATATCGGCGAGGCGCTCGAGGATATCGACGCGCACGGCACGCTTGCCCGCCACCTTGAAGCCGGCGATCTCATAGAGCTTGGGATTGACGACCGGATCGATCTCGAAGGAGGTGCGGCCCGAGAGCACGATGTGCGGCAGGTCCGACACGCCCGGCTGGCGGATGCCGCCATTCTTGAGCGCGTAGAGCACCAGCGCCAGCTCGCGCGGAGCAGGCTTGAGGCTCAAGGGCAGGTAGATGTGGTAGGCGCCGAACTTGATGCCGTGCTTGCGCATCTTGGCGCGCACGTCCTGGTCGAGCCCCTTGACCTCGTCGGCCACCGCCTGGCGCGGCAGGATGCCCAGATGCTCGGAGAGCTGGAAGGCGATGCCGCGCGCCGCCCCGTCGAGATCGGCGGGTTCGGCCAGAGCCGCGATCGGCTCGAGCTGGGTATTGACGTGATGGCGCAGCCAGAGACCGAGACGATCCTGCACGCGCTCGAGCTCGGGCCCGGTCAGCGATTCGTCGGCAAGAACGAGCACGCGCGGGCGCAGGATATGGTCGCCCTCGACCAGCTCGCCCACCACTTCGCCGCGCCAGCGCAGGCGGCCATCGGTCGCCAGGACGATTTCTTCGTTCGGCGCGCCCGAGAGGCGCTCCGCGCGGTTGCGGATTTCGGGCGCGACGGCGCTGTCGGCCGCGGCACGGAGCCCCTTGGCGTCTCCGTCACCGTCTGATCGGGCGAGCGTAAAGCGGAAGCCTTCGATCGTTCCGATGAGGTGGCCTTCCAGGGAAACTTCACCCCGGTCGTTGATTTGCGGAGATACCATGCGTCTGTCTTTCAGGTGACGGATAAGAACGCTCGTCCTGCGGTCCACGAAACGCTGGATCAGCTTTTCGTGAAGTGCGTCGGATAACCTGTCCTCTATGTCACGGGTTGTTTCGCGCCAATGCGTTGGGTCTTCAAGCCAATTTTTGCGGTTGGCGACGAAGGTCCAGGTTCGTATCTGCCTGATCCTGTTCGACAGGGTGTCAATGTCGCCGCTGATATTGTCGCAGAACCGTACCTGCTCGGCAATCCAATCGGGGTCGAGAAACCCGCGCTTTCTGAGATCGGAATAGAGACGTGTGACAATTTCGCCATGATGAGCCGGGGAGATGTCCCGGTAATCGGGCGTCTGGCACACTTCCCAGAGCAATTGTACGGATTTCGCGTCGGTTGCGAGCCGCCCCGCTTCGTTGCGGGCGACGAATTCGAGCGCAATCTGGTCGACCGCCGTGGGCGCGCGCGTCAGCGCCCTGTGCCGCGGAGTCGAATCGAGCGAACGGCGCAGCGAATCGATGGACGCGAAATCCAGCTCCGTACTGCGCCATTGCAGAATCTTGACCGGCTCGAAGTCATGGGCCTCGAGCTGGGCGATGAGTTCTTCCTCAAAGGGGTCCGTGCCGCCGGTAACGCCAAACGTGCCGTTGCGCACGTGACGGCCGGCGCGGCCCGCGATCTGGCCGAACTCGGCCGGGGTCAGCGGGCGGGTCTGGCGGCCGTCGAACTTGGTGTCGTCGGCAAAGGCGACGTGGTGGACGTCGAGATTGAGCCCCATGCCGATGGCATCGGTGGCGACGAGGAAATCCACTTCCCCGCTCTGGTAGAGTTCGACCTGAGCGTTGCGGGTGCGGGGCGACAGCGCGCCCATGACCACGGCGGCTCCGCCGCGCTCGCGACGGATGAGTTCGGCGATAGCGTAAACTTGCGCCGCCGAGAAGGCGACGATGGCCGAGCGCTCGGGCTGGCGCGAAATTTTCCGCGAGCCGGCATAGGTGAGCGCGGAAAGGCGCGGCCGGTGGATGATCTCGGCATGCGGCAGCAACTGGCGAATGACCGGGGCCATGGTGGCCGAGCCCATGAGCAGGGTCTCGGATATGCCGCGGGCGTGGAGGATGCGGTTGGTGAAGACGTGGCCGCGATCAAAATCGATCGCCGTCTGCACCTCGTCGATCGCCACGCATTCGACCGGCATGTCGGTCGGCATGGCTTCGACCGTGCACACCCAGTAGCGCGCGCGGGGCGGCACGATGCGCTCTTCGCCCGTCACCAGCGCCACGGCCTGTTGCCCGACCCGATCGACCACGCGGTTATAGACCTCGCGCGCGAGCAGTCGCAGCGGCAGCCCGATCATGCCGGAGGAATGCGCCAGCATGCGCTCGATGGCAAACCAGGTCTTGCCGGTATTGGTCGGCCCAAGGACGGCCTTGAGCGACTGGGAGGGAAGGGAGGCGTCCATTGGCGGGGAATATGGTCTCCGATAGCGGCAAAAGCCAGACCGCAGCGTCCGCTTTCCACCTGTCCTCGGCTGGCACAATTGTGGCGAAAAGGCGGCGTCGCGTTAATACTTAGCACAAAGAGAGAACAAACGCAGCCCGAATCGATGAGAATCACCGAGTCTGATTTTGTTCTCTACTGCATGTTGGGGGTGATTCCGGTGACAAGCCGCAAGAGTGAGTCTTGTTGACCCAATATGGGGTCTCAGATCACCCGAACCCGTTCAGGATCACTAATTTTTAGTAAATTTTTACCGAATGGCAATCTTCGTTAACGGGGCGTTACCGGCAAATTTCCGAATAATTTTAGACACTTCACCCTCTCCCATCCGTTTTCCGGGGGCCTCGGGGCGTCAAATTGTCAAAATAGTTTTTGACGTGCCGGATTGGGACAGGCGACCGCACCGATGCATGCAAGTTCCGGAAACGAAACCTGACGCAAAAACGAAACCTGACGCAAATTTGAACGCTAGGCACAACAAGTAACCATCGCTATATTATGGCTTTCCAGACTATCGAGAGGCCTGCCATGTCCCCCAACGCCACGATCCTCAAGGATACCACCCAGCATTCCAACTGCTTGGCCATGTCGGATGTCCTCAACCGGATCGGCGACAAGTGGAGCGTGATGGTGGTGGGCATGCTCTCGCGCAACGGCACGCTGCGCTTCAACGAGCTCAAGCGGAACATCAACGGCGTCTCCCAGCGCATGCTGACGCTGACGCTGCGCAATCTGGAGCGCGATGGCCTCGTGACGCGCACGGTCTATCCCGAGATTCCGCCGCGCGTGGAGTATAGCCTCACCGATCTCGGCCAGACGCTCACCAAGCCGATCAACGCGCTGTGGGACTGGTCGGCCGAGCACCACGACGAGATCGTCGAGGCGCGCAATCTCTACGACGCCGAACGCGCCCCCGCTGCCGAAGAGCCTGCCCGCATCGCCTATGCCCGCTGAGCCGGCGCCGCACACGCGGCGTTCGCTCGCCAATGACATGTCCGCGCTCGGTATCGCGCCCGGCGACGTGCTCATGGCCCATGCGGCGCTGAGCAGGATCGGCCGCGTGCTTGGTGGCCCCGATGCCGTGATCGGCGCACTGCGCGACGCCCTCGGCCCCGAGGGCACGCTCATGGTTTATACGGACTGGAACGGCGATTTCGACGACCTGCGCGACGCCGATGGCGATGTGCCCGAGGCGATCCGCCCCGATATCGCGCCCTTCGATCCCCTCACATCCCGTGCCATCAGGGACAATGGCACGCTGCCCGAATTCGTGCGAACGACGCCGGGGGCCCTGCGCTCGGGCAATCCGGGTGCATCATGCGCGGCCATCGGCGCACGCGCGCAATGGCTCGTGGCCGACCACGCGCTGCAATACGGTTATGGCGAGCAGTCTCCCTTGGGCAAGCTGGTCGAAGCCGATGGCAAGGTGCTGCTCCTCGGCTCCCCGTTCGATACGCTGACGCTGCTGCACCATGCCGAACACCTGGCCGACATTGCCGGCAAGCGCATCCTGCGCAAGCGCGATCCCCTGCTCGAAGACGGCCGGGTCGTCTGGCGCTGGATCGAGGAATTCGACACCGGCGATCCCATCGTCGAAGGGCTGGCCGAGGACTATTTCGCGACGGTCGTCAGCGAATTTCTCACCACCGGAAAAGGAAAGCGCGGCACCATCGGCGCCGCGCCCTCTATTCTCGTGCGGGCACGCGAAATCGTGCCCTTTGCGGTGGATTGGCTCGAAAGCCGGTTTCCCCGCTAGATCAGCGCTACCACGCGCTTGCGGCGCCAGAAGAACCAGTAATAGGCAGCCTGCAGCACCAGCATGGTGGTGAAGGACAGCGCATAGCCCATCCAGATGCCGTTGAGCCCGTAATAGTGCGAGAAGAGAATCGCGCCCGGCAGTTCCACGCCCAGGATCGTGGCAAGCGAGATGATCATCGGCACCAGCACCGTGCCGCTGGCGCGCATGATGCCGGTAAGCACCACGGACGCGCCGAACAGCAGGACGCTCCAGAGCACGATATGCAGCAGGGTCTGGGTCATCTCGACCACGTGCGAGTCGGTGAGGAAGAGCCGCACGATGTGCTCGGAGAAGAGATAGGCCAATAGGATCAGCGCACCGGTGATGATGATGTTCATCACGAGGCCCGTGCGGGTGATGGCCCGCAATTGCCCCGACTGGCCGGCGCCGATCGCCTGCGCCCCGAAGATCGAGGCGGCGATGCCGATCGACATGGCCGGGAACTGCACATAGCTGAGCACCTGGTTGACCGCGCCATAGGCCGCCGTGGCGTCCGAGCCGAAATGGTTGACCAGCCCGACCACGACGATCGCTGCGACCGAGGACACCACCATCTGCACGCCCGCCGGCACGCCCAGCTTGAGGATGAGCATGAGCAGTTCGCCATTGATGCGCAGGTGCTTGAGCAATGCGCGATCGGGCGCCAGCGCATGCTTGCGGATACGCAGGTAGAAGAAGAGGAACACGAGGACCGAGATGAAGCCGGCGATCGAGGCGACGGCAGCCGCATCCACCCCGATCTTGGGGAGGCCGAACCAGCCGAGGATCAGCGCAGGCGTCGTAACGAGGCCGACGATGATCGAGATGATGAGGGCCACGAACGGGGTCACCGTGTCGCCGACGCCGCGCAGCACCGAGGTGACCACGAGGAAAAGGAAGAAAGCCGGCATGCCGATGAGGAAGATGCGACCATAGCTGGTCGCGAGATCCACGATATTGGCCGGCGCGCCGAGAATGCCCATGAGCTGGGGTGCGAAGAACCCACCCAGCACCGCCACGACGAGGCCCGCAAGGAACGTCACGGTGAGCGTCGTGCCCGTCACTTCCTTGACCTTGTCGATATTGCGCGCGCCCCAGGCCTGGCCGATGAGCACGGTCGAGCCCGAGGAGAGCCCGATGATGAAGCTCATCAGGAAGAAGACGATGGGAAAGAAGGTCGAGGCGGCGGCCAGGGCCTCAACGCCGATGAGCTGGCCGACATAGATGTTGTTGATGGTGCCCGAGAGCGATTGCAGGATGTTGGATGCCATCAACGGCACCAGGAACACCAGGAATCGCTGCCAAAGGGGTCGGACGGTCGGGGTCATTCCAGTAAGTACTCCGAGTTTTCAAGGCTGGCGTCCGCAGCAAACTCCCCCATAGCCTCGGCGCGGCGAATATGACCGGCGACGGCAAGGGGCCACTTCACGTCCGAACATGGGGACGCAGGCGGGTCGGAGCACAAGAGATTGAAACGGCGCGGCTTTGCTCTAGACGGCCCGCCCCATCGCGTCAATCGATCCTCGCCATTGGCCCGAACGCTCGCCCCTCCGGTGTGCCTGCCCGGCAACGCCTGAGGAACGGTCGCCCCGCTCAACCGTTGCATTGGCACGAGCGGAGGACCCCGAAAATGACAGTGGTAACCGGACTTTTCGATACGCAGGAAGAAGCGGCGACGGCAGTGCGTGCGCTGCGCGACGCCGGCATCGACAACACCGATATCTCGCTGGTGGCCAACGGGCTGGACAGCGTCATCGACTACGAGAACGAGCTGGCCGACGATACCGGCACGGGCGCCGGCGTCGGCGCGGTGCTGGGTGGAGCAGGTGGATTGCTGGCGGGACTCGGGCTTCTCACCATTCCCGGCATCGGGCCGGTCGTGGCCGGCGGCTGGCTGTTGGCGACAGCGGTTGGCGCGGTGGCCGGAGCCGTGGTCGGCGGCGCGGCAGGCGGCTTCATCGGCGCGCTGACCGCGGCAGGCATCAGCGAGGAGGACGCCCATTTCTATGCCGAGGGCGTCAAGCGCGGCGGCACGCTGGTGACGGTGCGCGCTGTGGGCGAACTGGCTGACAAGGCAGAGGAAATTCTTGAAGCCGCCGAACGCGTCGATGTGCAGACGCGACGTGCCGCCTATGAGCAGGACGGCTGGGAAGCGTTCGACGAAGAGGAGCAGCCCTATTCGCCCGACGAGATCCGCGACTATCGCGGGCTCTATAACCGCAACCCGATCTGACGGGGGAACTCCATCCGCCCTGACCCGTTCTCAAGGCAGCGAGGGGCGGAACAACAAGGAGTAACCCCGATGAAGAAACTCTCAGCTCTGCTGCTGGCCGGCGTGTTCGCGGCTGCGGTCCCCGGCCTTGCCGTGGCGCAGGGCGCCAATGTCGGCGCCCAGGTCAAGGCGGGCGCGCAGGACGCGGCCGGTGCGGTCAAGGATGCAGCGGGCGAGGTCAAGGACGCCGCCGGCAATGCCATGCAGGCCGCGGGCGACGCCATGAAATCGGCGGCGGCTGCCGCCATCGCCACCACCGATGACCTGGCAGCCAAGATCACCGCCGGCGCCAGCGCCGACGTCAAGGCCATCAACGAGACGACCAACGTCAAGTTCGTGGCGCTCTCCTCGCTCAAGGTCGGCGGGGCCGCCGATGCGGTGGCCAAGGCGGTGACCGACCATACCGACTGGCTCAATACGCTGCGCGCCGACGTGGCGGCCAATGCCGCGCTCAACGCGAAGCTGGAAGCGGCCGGCTACAAGGCCGACCAGGTCGTCTATGCCGATGCAGGCGAAGACGGCAGCGTGACCATCTACGTGGACGACAAGGTCCAGTAAGCCCAAGCGCTCCCGGGCAGGCCAACCTGCCCGGGGCTTTTGCTGCAAGCGCAGTTGCCAGCCCCAAAAAGCTCCGCTAGAAGCGCAGCGTGCCCCTCTGGCGGAATGGTAGACGCAGAGGACTCAAAATCCTCCGCCGCGAGGCGTGCCGGTTCGAGTCCGGCGGGGGGCACCATTCATCCCGACATCACCGTATTACCGCCGCCATGCCGCTTGGCGAGATCGAGGACGCTTACGCGCCGCAACTCGTCGACGAGGCTTTTCTCGGCCTTGGCCATGGCGTGCTCGATGAGGTGATTGACCGTGCCCTCCACCGGGCAATTGGGGTGGTCGGATGACGGACTGATGGCGAAGAGCTGGGCGTTGAGCGCCTGGTGGACGTCGAGCATGGTAATGTCGCCGGCCGGGCGCGCCAATGACCATCCCCCGCTCCGTCCGCCTGCCGAGGCCACGAGCCCGGCTTCGCGCAAGAGGCCCATCGTGCGACGCACCACCACCGGATTGGTATTGAGCATGCGGGCGATGACCTCGGAGGTCTCGCTGCCGCCGAGCAGGTGCATGTGGACCAGGACGTGCAGCATGCGCGCGAGGCGGGTATCGCTCATTGCCTATCCGTAACAAGATAAGTTGCAGAAACTATTCATCGGCGTTACTGTAACACAGACAGTTGCGAATTGCAGCGGGAGATGACGATGCCGGCACGGGATGTGGACGCAAACGGAACTCGGTTGCGGGTGGTGGATGAAGGACAGGGACCCGCGGTGCTGCTGGTGCATGGATTTCCGGAGACCGCCCATGCCTGGCGCCACCAGATCCGGGCGCTGGCAGAAGCCGGCTATCGGGCAATCGCGCCGGACCTGCGGGGCTATGGCGGCTCGGAGCGACCAGAGGCCGCAGAGAGCTACTCGGTCTTCGACATCGTGGGCGACCTGGTGGGGCTGCTCGATGCGCTCGCGATCGATGAAGCGGTCATCGTCGGCAACGATTGGGGCGCGACCATCGCCTGGCAGGCGGCGCTGATGCGGCCGGACCGGTTCCGCGCGATCGTCGCCATCGGCGTGCCGATGATGGGCCCGGCGCCGATGCGGCCGACGCAGCTCTTCCCGCAGAACGAGGAGGCGCTGTTCTATACGCTCTACTTCCAGGAGCCGGGCGTCGCGGAGGCGGAGTTCGAGCGGGATGTAACGCTGACCTTGCGGAAACTGCTGTTTGCAGCCTCGCGTGATGCCGGCCCGCGCCGGCCGGGCGATGGCACGCCCAATCCCTTCTCGATGGTATCGCGGCCGCTCGGATTGCTTGGCGGCTTGCCGGACCCGGCAGAGCTGCCGGCGTGGCTGACAGAAGATGACCTGCGGACTTATGCGGCTGCCTTTGCCGAGAGCGGGTTTCGAGGACCGCTGAGCTATTATCGCAATCTCGATGCGAACTGGCGATTGCAGCGGTCGCTGGCCGGACTCAAGGTCGAGGTGCCGGCGTTCTATATGGTCGGCGAGCAGGATGTCGGGCTCGAAATGCCGGGCATGCGGGAGATCATCGCGGCCATGCCGGCACTGGTGCCGCAGCTCGGGGGGAGTGTCTTCATCCCCGATTGCGGGCATTGGGCGCCGCAGGAGCGACCCGATGTCGTGAGCGGCAACATTCTGGAATTCGTTGGCACGCTCTGAGGTGCTTTGGCTGCGCTTCGTGATAGGATGCGGGCCGTCAAACCCGCTGCGTGGTGACGGCCATGTTGGAAACTGACAGGGCGTTTTCCGGCTCGATCCCGGAAAATTACGACCGGCACATGGTGCCGCTGATCTTCGAGGCTTATGCGCAGGATATGGCGCGGCGGGTCGCGGCGCTCTCGCCCCGTGCCGTGCTGGAAACGGCGGCGGGCAGCGGGGTTGTCACCCGTGCGCTCGCCCCGCAATTGCCGGCGGACGCGACCTACGTGGTCACCGACCTCAACCAGCCGATGCTCGACTATGCGCGCTCGCGCCAGCCGCCCGACGCGCGGATCACGTGGCGGCAGGCAGATGCACTGGGACTGCCTTTTGAGGGCGGGGCGTTCGATGTCGTGTGCTGTGAATTCGGCGCGATGTTTTTTCCCGATCGGATAGCGGGATTTCGCGAAGCGCGGCGCATGCTCAGGCCAAGCGGGCGCTTCATCTTCAGCGTCTGGGACCGGGTCGAGGAGAACGTCTTTGCCGACGAGGTGACCCGCACGCTTGCCGAGATCTTCCCCGACGATCCACCGCGTTTCCTCGTGCGGACGCCGCATGGCTATTTCGACAAGGCGCTGATCCGGCGCGATCTCGAGGCGGCCGGATTTTCCGATGTCGAGATCGAGACGCGGGCGGAGCAGAGCCGCGCCTTCTCGCCCGACATCCCCGCCCTCGCCTATTGCCAGGGTACGCTCTTGCGCAACGAGATCGAGGAGCGGGCACCGGGAACGCTGGCAGAAGTAACCGAGAAGGTGGCAGCAGCGATTGCGCGCAAGCACGGAAGCGGCGAGGTCGCGGCCAAGATACAGGCCCACATCGTTACCGCGGTGAACTAGACCGGCGCCGGCAGGTCACGCAGCCGGGCGGCCGGCGAGACGAGAATGATGAGGAGTTGCAGCAGGAAGCAGAAGGCTGAGGCCATGAGACAGGCCTCCGGCCCGGAAAGGCTCGCGATAAGGAGGCCGATGCCCGCCCCGATCGGCCGCGCGCCGGAGGTGGCGAGGGTCAGGAGCGCCGAGACCCGCCCCAGCATGGGCTGGGGCGTGATGACCTGGCGCAGCGACGTGGTGTTGATGGTCCAGAGGATCGGGCCGAAGCCGAAGCAGAAAAAGGCGAGGCCAACCAGCGGCAGGCTCGGCACTGCGACCGAAGTGAGGACCAGCAGCGAGCCGATGAAGCCGCCCAGCGGGCCGACGGCGATCAGCACGCCCAGCGGCAGGTATTGCGCCAGCGGCTTGGCGAGGAAAGCGCCGGCGATCATGCCGATGCCGTAGACGCCGAAGACGAGGCCGACCATGGCGGCGTCAGCGCCCAGATGGTTGATGAGGAAAACCACGAACACCGCCTGAAGGATGAACCATCCGACATTGAAGAGCGATGCGGTGGCGGCGATCGGCAGGAGCAGGCTGTCGCCTGCCACGAACCGGCAGCCCTCGATCACCTCCTGCAGGAAATGGCGACGCGGGCGCGGTACGGCGGCGGGCTCAGGAAGGCGGCTGACCAGCAGGAGCGAGCCGATAGAGGCGGACATGGCGACGAGGAAGGCGAGCGACGCGCCGGTCCAGCCGACCAGCGCCCCGCCGAGCGGCGGCCCGGCAACGAAGGCGGCGCTGCGCGCCAGCTCCAGCCAGCGATTGACGACGGGCAGCTCGGCGGGGCGAACGATCATGGGCAGGAGCGCCGGGGCGGCGACACTGAAGATCAGCGTGCCCACGGTGCCGATGAAGCCCAGGGCGGCCAACAGCGGCACGGTAAGGAGATTGGTGGCGAGGGCGAGCATGATGAGCCCGAGCGTCGCCCCGCGCAGAACTTCGGCCCAGATCATCAGGCGACGGCGCGAGAGCCGGTCGACCAGCACACCGACGGGAAGCGACAGCAGCAGGAACGGCAAGGTCTGAACCATCTGCACGAAGCCGGTATCGGTTGCCCCGCCCCCGAGCATCACCACGACGGCAATGGGTCCGGCGGCTAGCGCAATCTGCTCGGAGAACTGTGCGGCGAGAGTCGACCAGAGGAGCGGCTTTGCCGGGGAATTGGGCTGCATCTTGCCAACGCTGAAACGAGAGTATCAGCGATTTGCTAGCGGGCGGCCCTGAACTGGACGACCCGGTTTTGACCGATAGCGCCCTTTATTCTCAGGCGAGCTCGTCGGTGGCGAAAAGCGTGACGCGCAGGCCGCCATGCAGCACCGATTGCGGGCTGGGCTTGAAGGGGAGGCCGGTGGCCTTGGCGAGGGCGACATCGGTGGTGATGATGCCGACGCGCCACCCCGAAAAGCGCTCGCTCAAGGTCCTGCCGAGTGCCTGGTAAAGGGGCGCCAGCTGCTTCTTGTTGCCGATGCGGGCGCCATAGGGCGGGTTGACGATGACGAGACCGGGCGGACCGTCCGGGCGCTCGATCTCGCTGACCTTGGCCTGGACGAACTGCGCCAGCTCGCCGACGCCTGCGCGCGCGGCATTGGCGCGGCTCATCTCGATGGCGCCGGCATCGCGATCGCTGCCGAAGAAGTGGAAGGATGGCGTGGTGGCGGCCGGCTGGGCGGCGCGCAGCTTCTGCCAGGCGGCGGCATCGAAGGTGGCAAGCTGCTCGAAGGCGAAACTGCGGTCACGGCCGGGATTGAGGCCGGCGGCAATCTCGGCGGCCTCAATGATGAAGGTGCCCGAGCCGCACATGGGGTCGAGCACGGGTTCGAGCCCGCCATAGCCGCATTGGCGGAGGAAAAGCGCGGCCATGGTTTCACGCATGGGCGCACGGTTGACCGCTTCCTTGTGGCCGCGTTTGTGCAGCATCTCGCCGGAGCTATCGACGCTGATGGTGCAGAAATCGTCCTCGATCCGCGCCTTGATGGTGATTGCGGCGTCGGCGGAAATCGGCGCGCCGAATTCTTCGGCGATGGCCGTCTCGATGCGCTGTGCGGCGGCGCCGGCATGGTAGATGCGCGAGCGCTTGCAGGAGGCTTCGACGCGCACTGGCACATCCGCGCGCAGGACATCGCCCCAGGCGACCTTCCGCGCGCGCTTGTCGAGCTGGGCCAGGTGCATGACGCGGAAGCCGCCGATGCGGGCAAGGACGCGACCCGCGCCGCGGATTTCGAGATTGGCCCGCCAGACATCGGGCCAATGCCCCATGAAGGCCACGCCGCCTTCAACGACCTTGGCCTCGGCAAAACCGCGCTCGCGCGCCTCTTCGCACAACACGGCCTCGAGGCCGGGAGGGGCCACGAGGAAAATCTCGAACGGAACGTCACTCATGCCGCTTCATAGCCGGGCGCAAGGCGATCAGCGACAGGATTTTCAGTCGCCCTGAAAAACGCGCTCGAAGAGATGCTGGTAGGTGAGCACCAATCCCTCCTCATCGACGCTCAGATCCGCCTCGAAACCCTGCGACAATCCGAGGTCGGTGTAATGCACCTCGCCTGGCCCCGCCCGGCCGTAGCGCTGCCGGGAACGCGCGACGGTAAGCGTCGGGCCATCGATGAAGGCGACATCGAGCGTGAGGGTACTGGCCGGGTCCGGCGACAGGCGGCGGATGGGAAGGGTGTTGCAGAAGGGCGTGACCGAAAGATCGGGCTCCTCGACGCCTTCGAGATCGAGTCGGACGATGCCGTCGACCTTCCAGCCGGAGCCGGCGCGTTCGAGGTCGAGCGTCTTGTGGCCATCGCCATTCCAGCGCTCGACGCTGACGCGCTGCGCGCGCCAGTTGGGATCGAGCTGCCAGTGATGATCGAGGCGGAAGCCGCCCGCTTCCAGGCAGACGAGGCTGGAGGACACCGCGATGCCGTCGACATCGCGCGTGAGGGCGAGCCGTTCCAGCCCGCTGATATCGGTGCGCCGCCAGAAGATCACATCGGTATCGGACACTGTTCGCCTCCCTCGGGGCTTCACAAATCGCTGAGCATGCTGGCATTTAGAAGGGCGCCCGCATATCGAATGGCGCCAGCGTCATCAGTCAGCCGAGTCTCCCATGGCCGCCACCCGCTCCCTTCCCACCGACAAGATCGCCGCAGGCATCGCCTTCGTGCTCGGCTTCGCCGCCATTGCCGGCGCCTGGGGTTCCCAGCTTCTCGGCGGGCTCGTGCCGTGCGAACTCTGCCTCGAACAGCGCCTCGCCTATTACTGGGGCCTGCCCATACTGGCACTGGTGCTGCTGCTATGGAACCGCCTGCCGCTGCTGGTCTGGTACATCGCCATGGGCATCGTAGCGCTGATCTTCGTGTGGAGCACCTATATGGGCGGCTACCATGCGGGCGTGGAATGGGGCTTCTGGCCCGGCCCGACCGCGTGCACCGGCACGGGCGACGGCATCAGCTTCAACGATCTCAACAATATCGATGCGGCCCGCGTCATTCCGTGCGACGCGGTGCAGTTCCGGTTCCTCGGCATTTCGCTGGCCGGCTACAACGCGCTGGTATCGCTGGTGATCGTGGCGCTGCTGGTCTTCTCGATCATCAAGCAGGCACAGGGGCGCCGCGCCTAGGGTCCGTACTCAATTGCACCGGTAGGCCGCCGCCCCCCCGGACTTCCCCGGACTTGATCCGGGGCCTATTGCCACCCTCCACTCGAGTGGAGGAACCCGTGGGCCCCGGCTCTGCGGCCGGGGAAGTTCAGTGGTTGTGGCGCGGCAAACGGACGGCGCTTCCGTTGGACTCTGTCGGATGGGGAGATAAGCGCTCTGCGGGCGCCGGGACTTATTGAGTACGGGGGCCCTAAGGCTCGAGCTCGATGTCCCAGTAGAGAAAGTCCAGCCAGCTGCGATGCAGGTAGTTGGGCGGGAAGGCACGGCCGGCATTGTGCAGGTCGTGGACCGAAGGCTGGTACGGCACCTGGTGCGGGAACATCTTGATCTCGCTGGGGAGCCGGTTGGCCTTGCGCAGATTGCAGGGCGCGCAGGCCGTCACGACATTTTCCCAGGTGGTCCGTCCGCCCTTCGAGCGCGGCAGCACATGGTCGAACGTCAGATCATCCCTGCTGCCGCAATACTGGCACTGGAAATGATCGCGCAGGAATACGTTGAAGCGCGTGAAGGCCGGATGGCGGGCAGGACGAATGTAGTCCTTGAGCGAAACGACGCTGGGCAGCTTCATTTCGAAGCTCGGGCTTTTGACCACCCGGTCGTACTCAGAGACGATATTGACCCTGTCCAGGCACACCGCCTTGATCGCGTCCTGCCAAGACCAAAGCGAGAGGGGATAGTAGCTGAGCGGCCGAAAATCGGCGTTCAGTACGAGCGCGGGACAGGACTCAGGCGACACATGTATGGTCACTCGAGGCTCCCGGAACCGGAATCACTGACGTCCATAACGTCAATAATGTATGCCCTTTGTGACGCCGCTGTGAAGCAGGAAAGCGCGACTTTCGCCGATCAGAGCGTGGCCGTGACGCCTTCGATGAAGGCGCTGGCAAAGGCGAGCCCATCGGGCGAGATGCCGTGGCCCACGCCGTGATCGACATGATAGCTCACCTCGAACCCGGCCTTGCGCAACGCCTCGGCAGCTTCCGCGCTCAGTGCCGGATCGACCACCGAATCCATGTCGCCATGGACGAGGCAGACCGGCGGGCGCGCCTTGCTGCCGTCGTAGAATCCTTCGGGTGGAACGAAGGCGCCGGAAAAGGCGATGACTCCCATCAGCGGCTCATCGAGCGACGTGCCCACATGCAGCGCCATCATCGCGCCCTGGCTGAAGCCGACGAGCAGCGTGTCCCTGGCGGAAAGCCCGGTCTGCGCCCAGAGCGCCTTGAGGAATTCTACGACCACCGGACGCGCCATGGGCAGGCCCGCCGCGCGGCTCTCGACGCGATCGAGATCCAGCGCGAACCATTGGTAGCCGGCGGGATTGCCGCGTGCGACCTCAGGCCCGTTGGGCGAGACGAAGAGCGCGTCGGGCAGGAGCTGCTGCCAGTGCGAGGCCAGCGCGATGAGGTCGGAACCATCCGAACCATAGCCATGCAGCAGCACCACGATCTGCCTGGGCTTGCCGCCCGAGAACGGGGCGAGCATGGGTCCGGAAAGTGTCGTCATAGCAAGATGCCCTCTCTGTCGCGCATGACCGCGAAATAGCGCCAGAACAGTAAAGCCGCCGTTGCCCGATGTGGAGCCCAGGTCCGCGCGATTTCGACCAATTGCCTGGCTGGCGGCCGCTCGGCAAGCCCCAGCCCCTGCCCCACCGCCTTCTGCAGCGCCAGGTCGCCCGCCGGGAAGACATCGGGATGGGCGGCGCAGAACATGAGATAGACCTCGGCCGTCCAGGGACCGATGCCCTTGTGGCGGGTGAGTTCGGCGACCGCTTCGTCGGCGGAGAGGGACGGCAGCCGCTCGAAATCGAGATCGCCCGCGGCCACTGCCTCGGCGATGGCTCGGATCGTGCGCTTCTTGAACCCCGAAAGGCCGACGCCTTCAATGTCGTGCTCAGAGAGCGCGGCATAGCTCGACGCCTCGAGCGCGCCGGGCACGAGTTCGAACCGCGACCAGATCGCCCGTGCGCTCGCCACCGACACCTGCTGGCCGATGATGATCTTGGCCATGCCGGCAAAGCCGGGTGGGTTGATGCGCAGCGGGAAGGCGCCCGCAGTCTCGGCCACCGGATGGAGGCGCGGATCGAGCTCGAGCAGGCGCGCCAGATGGCGCTCCAGCGTCTCGACAGAATCGAGCCGTTCTTCCAAGGGTAGCAGGACCGTCATTGCTGGAACTGGGCGATAGGGTAAGGCACGTGTCATCTCAACCGATCTTGCGCTTCGCGCCAAGCCCCAATGGCCATCTGCATCTGGGTCACGCCTATTCGGCGCTCTTCACCTGGCGTGCCGCCGCTGAGATTGGCGGAGTGGCTCTGCTGCGGATCGAGGACACCGACGTCACGCGCTGTAAACCCGAATTTGCCGACGCCATCATGGAGGACCTCGCCTGGCTCGGCCTCTCCTGGCCCGAGCCGGTGCTCTATCAATCGAGCCGTTTCCCGATCTATGCACAGAAGGCGGCGGAACTGGCCGCACGTGACCTGCTCTATCCCTGCTTCTGCTCGCGCAGCGAGATTGCCGCCGCCGCCACCGCACGCGATCCGGATGGAGCGCCGCTTTATCCGGGGACGTGCCGGCATCTCTCGGAGGCCGAAATCGCCGAGCGGCTGAAGCGGGGCGATCCCGTGCAGTATCGGCTGAAATCCGACCGCGCCATCGCGCTGACAGGGCCATTACACTTTCGCGTCGCGCAACCGGACGTGACGGCGCCGGTCGAAACCCGGGTGGCGCATCCCGAACTCTGGGGTGACGTGGTGCTGCAGCGCAAGGGGACGCCGACGAGCTATCACCTCAGCGTCGTCATCGACGACGACGCGCAGGGCATCACCCATGTGACGCGCGGCAGGGACATGGAGGCGGCGACAGACTTTCACGTCCTGCTGCAGGCCCTGCTCGGCCTCGCCCCGCCCATCTATACCTTCCACGAACTCATCCTCGACGCGGACGGCAAAAAGCTCTCCAAGTCGCGCGAATCGGAAAGCCTGCGGGCATTGCGCGCCGCAGGCTGGTCGGCTGACGATGTGAGACGCCATCTCGGCTTTGCGTGAGGGAGCGCGGTCAACCTCGCGCTCCCTCCCCCCGCCTCAGGCGGCTTGCCGCTTGTCGGCGAAGAACGGGGCGACGGCGACCGCAACGGCCTCCTCGAACGGGGTGCCGAAATCCGGGCCGAGGATGGCGGAAAGACGCTCGTCCCTGAGCTCCATCGTGTTGTCCCAGAGGTAGCGCATCTTGGCGACTTCGCGCATGACCGGCATGGCGAGCCCGACGACGCGGATCATCAGCCAGGGGAACGGCACCGTCTTGAGCGGCATGGGTGCGGCCGCCTTGACCGCCTCGACCAGCTCGCCATGGGTGACGAAGTGGCCGGCAAAGTGGAAGTTCTCGAACTGGCCGAGCGAGGCGCGCACCGAAGCCACCTTCTCGAAGGCGCGACCGAGATCGGGGAGATAGGCCCAGCTGTGGCCGATCTCGGGCGCCCCGGGAATGGCCACGCGATGCTTGCCGGCCTCGCGCAGGATTGCCTGGTCGAAATAGTCGAAATCGTTGTTGGCGGCGAAGAAATCGCCGGCGCGGATGATGAGCACCTGCATGTCGCCACGCTCGGCCGCGGCCCCGAGCATGGCCTCGGCCCGCACGCGGATGGCCCCGCGCTCGGTCTGGGGATGCTGGGGCAGATCGGGCGTCACATAACGATCGCTGGCGGCGTAATTGTAGATGTTGCCCGGAAAGAGGAGGGTCTTGCCGGCCGCGCCCATGGCGGCGATCACCCGGGCGACCTGCGCTTCCTTGCGGCCGTGATCCCACTTGTCATAGGGGAGGTTGAGCGCGTTGACGACGACATCGGCATCGCCGACGGCCGCCGCCATGTCCTCGACGCTCTCGGCATCGCCCTTGATGAAGCGGATGCCTGTCAGCGGATGCTTGTTGGAGCGGCCGAACCCGCTCACCTCCCAGCCCGCATCGAGGAAAGCGCGCGCCGCGTGCTGGCCGATATGGCCGTTGATCCCGAGAACCGTAACCTTGCCCTTGCTCGACATGATGAAATCTCCGTGGTTGACGGACACAACATCGTTCATTCATGATTGTTGATGAATTCCCCAAACCAGCAGATTTGACATTCAAAAATGAATGATCCGGATTGGTCGCTCTGGCGCAGCTTCGCAGCGGTGGTCGAAACCGGCTCCCTCTCGGCGGCGGCACGCGAGCTGGGGTTGAGCCAGCCGACGCTGGGCCGCCATGTCGAGGCCCTGGAACAGAGCCTTGGCATGGTGCTTTTCGAACGCACGCTGACCGGCTTCAAGCCCACAGAAACGGCGCTGCGGCTCTACGAGCCCGTACGTGGCGCCCAACGCGCGCTGGCCGAAGCGGCGCTGATGGCCGAGGGCGCGCAGCCGGGGCTCAACGGCACGGTACGGATCACGGCGAGCGAGGTCGTCTCGCACTTCGTGCTGCCACAGCTTCTGGTGCCGATCAGGGCGCAGTTTCCCGACATCGCCATCGAGATCGTGCCCACCGATTCGGCCGAGAACCTGCTGCTGCGCGAGGCCGATATCGCCATTCGCATGTTCCGCCCCACCCAGCTCGAGCTGGTGACGCGCAAGCTGGGCGAACTGCCCATCGTCTGCTGCGCCCACGAGAGCTACCTGGCGCGCCGCGGCACGCCGCAGACGACCGAGGAGCTTTACGGGCACGACCTCATCGGGCTCGACCGCTCGGACCTCTTGATCCGCGCGGCCAGCGGCATGGGCTTCGCCCTGACCCGCGACGACTTCCGCCTGCGCACCGACGACCAGCCCCTCGCCTGGCAGTTGGCGCGCGCCGGACTGGGCATCGCCTTTGCCCAGCAGGGACTGGTGGAAACGACGCCGGGCATGCGCGCGCTGCTGCCGCAATTGCAGATACCCGCGCTCGAAGTCTGGCTCACCACCCACAGGGAATTGTTCACCAGCAGGCGGATTCGTGCCATTTATGACGCGCTTGGCGCAGCCCTCTCTGCCTATGTCGCCAAGCCGAAAGGTTAGCATGCAAGGCGCTTACAATATCCTCATCTTCATCGGCCTTGCCGTAGTCGCGTTCATTCTCGGCTGGGGTATCGTCAACATGTTCCGCGGCGGCGATCCGAACATGAGCCAGAAGCTCATGCGCGCCCGCGTCATCGCCCAGGCGATCGTGGTCGTGCTGATCGTCATCGCCATGTACGTGTTCGGCACGCGCAGCTGAGGCGCATCGCCAAGCGCGCGAGCCTCGATTAGTCTCTTCCCGTTGATTTGCCGGAGGGCGTGATGGTCAAGCTCAACAAGATCTACACCAAGACCGGCGATGACGGCACGACCGGCCTCGTGCGCGGCCCCCGCCGCTCCAAGGCGGATCTCAGGATCGAGGCCTTCGGCACGATCGACGAGGCCAATTCGCTGATCGGGCTCGCCCGCACCGGCACCCAGTCCATGCCCAAGATCGATACGGTCCTGGCACGCGTGCAGAACGACCTCTTCGACCTCGGCTCGGACCTCGCCACTCCCGGCGAGGACGGACCGGACGAAAAGTCCCTGCGCATCACCGCCGCCCAGACCGAATGGCTGGAAAAGCAGATCGACCATTTCAACGACGCGCTCGCCCCGCTGACGAGCTTCGTGCTGCCGGGGGGCACGCCCCTGGCGGCCGAACTCCACATCGCGCGTACCGTCGCGCGCCGCGCCGAGCGACTGGTGGTGGAGCTGATTTCGGAAGAAAGCGACATCAACGCCGAGGTGCTGCGCTATATCAACCGGCTCTCCGACCTGCTCTTCGTGCTGGCGCGCGTCGCCAATGCCAACGGCGCCAAGGACGTGCTCTGGACGCCGGGCCGCTATACCCAGACCAACAAGAACGGGAGCTGAGCTTGCGCTTTTCCCCTCTGCCGGCCGCCGCCCGACCCGACGCCCGAGGGGTTAGCTGATGTTCGTCCCCATTTTCGACGAGAACCCCAAGCGGCACATCAAATATGCCGTGGTGACCTATGGGCTGATCGCCCTCAATATCCTCGTCTTCCTCGTGACGGTGACGCTGCCCAAGGAAGCCTTCGAGACGGCGACCATCGAATACGGCATGATCCCCATCGTGGTGCGGGGCCTCGTGGCGGCGCCGCTCGCCTGGCTGCCGACCTGGGCGAACCTTGAGACCTATGCCTTCCTCCATATCGACTGGCTGCACCTCCTCTCCAACATGCTGTTCCTCTGGATCTTCGGGGACAATATCGAGGATGCGATGGGGCATGTGCGCTACATCGTCTTCTACCTCGCCTGCGCGGCGCTGGCCGCGCTCATCTACCTGGCCTTCAACCCCATGGGGAACGGCCCGCTGATCGGCGCCTCGGGCGCGGTGGCGGGCGTCATGGGCGCCTATATCGTGCTCTTTCCTCATGCCCGGGTTATCGTCATCGCGCGCATCTGGATTCCGATCCCGCTGCCCCTGCCCGCTTTCTGGATGCTGGGCGTCTGGGTGCTGCTGCAGGTCTTCTACCTGCTTATCGGCTCGGCCGAGCCGATCGCCTGGTGGGCGCATCTGGGCGGGGTCATGGCCGGCGCGATCCTTGCCACCATCCTCAAGCGCCGCGACGTCCCCCTCTGGGGCGGGAGCCTGCCGCGGTGAGCGACATCGAGCTGCAATGGCGCGTCGAGGAAGCCTGCCACAATGCCTGGCCCTCGCCGCGGCAGATGCTCTTGGACGGCTGGATCCTGCGCTTTTCGGGCGGCATCACCCGGCGCACCAATACCGTCAACCCGCTGCGCGGCGAGCGCGCCGCGGCCACGCGCATCATTCCGGCCGCGGCAAAGCTTTACGCTTCGCTGGGGCGGCCACTCATCTTCCGCCTGCCGGACATGGCCTCCGAGATCGATGCGGAACTGGAAGCGCGCGGCTTCCAATTCAGCAGCGACGTGACGACACTCATCGCCGATTTCTCGACGCTTCCGGGCGAGCCCGCCGACGTGGAACTGAGCCATGCCGCCGACGAGGCCTGGCTGCAGGCTTTCCGCGAGGGCGGTGTCCATACCGACGAGAGCATGGCGGTCTATCTGCGCATGCTCCAGACCATAGTACCGCCCCATCGCTTCGCCTCGATCCGGCGCGACGGCCGCGTCTGCGCTCATGCCTATGGCGTCATCCACGATGGATTGCTGGTAGTGGAATCGGTGGCCACGGTACCCGACCAGCGCCGGCAGGGCATGGGCAATGCGGTGGTTGCGGCGCTGATGCACTGGGCGGCAGGCGAAGGAGCCGAGGCGGCCTGCCTCCAGGTGGTGACCGACAACCTGCCGGCGCGCGCACTCTACGAGCGGCTGGGCTTCACGCGCGACCTCTATCATTACCACTACCGCAGCGCGCCTTAGGCTTTGTTTACCGGCGAGGCGTATCTTGCCACGCATGGAGACCAATATTTCATCCACTGCCGTCCGCATGGTCATGGACCGTACCCAGCTCATGATGCAGGTCGCCCTGCTCAGGAAGCAGCAGGAAATGGACATGAGCCTGGTGGAAATGGTGACCCAGGCGGTGCAATCGGCGCCGGCCGAGGGCACCGGTCAGCAGGTCGACAAGCTCGCCTAGGGTCCGTACTCAATAAGTCCCGGCGCCCCCAGAGCGCTTATCGCCCCATCCGACAGATTCCAACGGAAGCGCCGTCCGTCTGCCGCGCCACAACCACTGAACTTCCCCGGCCGCAGAGCCGGCCCACGGGTTCCTCCACTCGAGTGGAGAATGGCAATGGGCCCCGGATCAAGTCCGGGGAAGTCGAGGGCTGGGCGGCCATCGCAACCTCATCTACCGGTGCAATTGAGTACGGACACTAGCCGAAAGCTGCGACCTGTATGAAAATCCCCGAGGGCTGGGCGCCGCCGGGGATGTTTTTGCCTGTGCTGACGCCGCAGCCTAGATGCTCAGCAGGCTCTTCAGCGCCTCGATCACGCGGCCGCCATCGGGTGTATCCCAATGGGCCGGGCCCTGGAGCACGGCCATTTCGCAACCGTTCTCGTCGAGAAGGAGCGTGGCGGGCAGGCCGATGGCAACGCCCTGGGTCTTGAGGCGATCGAAGACCTTGAAGCTCGGATCGGCATAGAGCGGAAGATGCGCCCACTGGCCTTCATCGAGGAACTTCTGGGCCTTGCCCAGGCCTTCGGTACCGATGTCCAGATTGATCGGCAGCACCTCGAACCCGGCATCGTTGTACTGGGCGGCGAGATTGTTGAGGGCCGGCATTTCCTCGCGGCAGGGTATGCACCAGGAGGCCCAGAAATTGACCAGCAGCGTCTTGCCCTTGAAATCCGCGATGGTCCTGGGATTGCCGTCCTTGTCCTGGAAGGCCATGTCGGCATAGCTGCGCGCCTGCGGCGACGGATTGAGCGCAGCCAACTCGCCGACGGCGGCGGCATCGATCTTGGCCAGCGCTTCCTTGTTGACCGGGCATTCCTTGGCCTGGGTCGAGCCATTGCTAACCCAAACCCCGACCGCTATAGCTAGCGCCGCTGCGACCAGTCCCATGCTCAATACCAGACGGGGGAACCGCTTCTTTTCGGTTCCGGGCGCGCTTTCACTCATGAACGACTCCAGAGGACTAGTGATGAGCAATCGTATGTGGGGTGGCCGGTTCTCTTCGGGCCCCGATGCCATCATGGAAGAGATCAACGCCTCGATCGGCTTTGACCAGCGGCTCTACCGGCAGGACATCGCCGGGTCAATCGCTCACGCCCGAATGCTGGCCGAAACCGGCATTCTGACGCAGGCCGATCGCGATGCGATCGTGGCTGGCTTAGAGCAGGTGCTCGCCGAGATCGAGGGTGGCGCGTTCAACTTTTCGCGTGCACTCGAAGACATCCATATGAATGTCGAGAGCCGCCTCAAGGAAATGATCGGCGATGCCGCCGGACGCCTTCACACGGCGCGCTCGCGCAACGACCAGGTCGCCACCGATTTCCGCCTCTATGTGCGCGATTCCATCGATACGCTGGCCGCCCAGATCAGGACGCTCCAGCTCGGGCTGGTCAAGCGCGCCGAGGAAGAGGCCGAGACCATCATGCCCGGCTTCACGCACCTGCAGAGCGCCCAGCCGGTGACGTTCGGCCATCACCTGCTGGCGTATGTCGAGATGCTCGGCCGCGATGCCGGCCGCCTCGCGGATGCCCGCAAGCGCCTCAACGAGAGCCCGCTGGGCTCGGCGGCTCTGGCCGGCACCTCGTTTCCGATCGACCGGCACATGACTGCCGAGGCTCTCGGCTTTGACCGCCCGACCGCCAATTCGCTCGACGCCGTCTCGGACCGCGACTTCGCCCTCGAAACCCTCTCGGCCGCCGCCATCTGCGCGGTGCACCTGTCGCGCTTTGCCGAAGAACTGGTGATCTGGAGCTCGGCCCAGTTCAACTTCGTCCGCCTCTCGGACAAGTTCACCACCGGCTCCTCGATCATGCCGCAGAAGCGCAATCCGGATGCCGCCGAGCTCATCCGCGCCAAGATCGGCCGTATCCTCGGTTCGCTCACCAGCCTTCTGGTCGTGATGAAGGGCCTGCCGCTCGCCTATTCCAAGGACATGCAGGAAGACAAGGAAGTCACCTTCGACGCCCTTGATGCCCTCTCGCTGTCGCTGGCGGCCATGACGGGCATGATTGGCGACCTGACGGTCAACCGCGAGCGCATGCACGCGGCCGCCTCCTCGGGCTTCGCCACCGCTACCGATATCGCAGACTGGCTGGTGCGCGAGGCCAATGTGCCCTTCCGCGACGCCCACCATATTACGGGCCAGGTCGTGGCTCTGGCCGAGAAGAAGGGCGTGCAGCTCGATGGCCTCACCATCGAGGATTTCAAGACAATCGATCCGCGCATCGATAGCCGCATCCACAAGGTGCTTTCTGTCGAAAGCTCGGTGCGCTCGCGTAAAAGCTATGGCGGCACCGCGCCCGACAACGTGCTGGCCCAGGCGGCGCGCTGGAAAGAGGCGCTGACCGGCGAGAAGACCGAACCCCGCAAGACCAAGTCAGCCTCCGGCCACGGCGACGGCGGCGTCGAGTAAGAAAAGCAACAAGAGATGCACCACTTCGAGACCCGCGACGGCGTGCTTTACGCCGAGGACGTGCCCGTGCCTGAGCTTGCCGCCAAGGTCGGCACGCCGTTCTACGTCTATTCGGCCGCCACCCTGCGTCGCCACGTGCGCGTGATGCAGGAAGCCTTCGAGGGCATACCGATGCTCCTCGCCTATGCGATGAAGGCCAATTCCAACCAGGCGGTGCTCAAGCTCATGGCCAAGCTTGGCGTCGGCGCCGACGTGGTCTCGGGCGGCGAGCTGGAGCGCGCCATCGCCGCCGGCATCCCTGCAAACAAGATCGTGTTCTCGGGCGTCGGCAAGACCGTCGCCGAGATGCGCCGCGGGCTGGAGCTGGGCATCTATTGCTTCAACGTCGAGAGCGAGCCCGAGCTTGAACGCCTCGACATGATCGCGGGTGACGTGGGCAAGACGGCCCGCGTCTCGGTGCGCATCAATCCCGATGTCGATGCCAAGACCCACGCCAAGATCTCGACCGGCAAGTCCGAGAACAAGTTTGGCATCCCCTTCGCCCGCGCCCGCGAGGTCTATAACCGCATCGCCCAGCTCGAGCATATCGAGGCGGTGGGCGTGGACATGCATATCGGCAGCCAGATCACGGACCTGGCGCCCTTTGCGGACGCCTTCACCCTCCTCGCCGAACTGGTGCGCAACCTGCGCGCCGACGGCCACAAGATCAGCCATGTCGATGTCGGCGGTGGCCTGGGCATTCCCTATTACCAGGACGAAGACGCTCCGCCCGATCCGCGCGCCTATGCCAGGATCGTGCGCGAAAAGCTCGGCGATCTCGGCGCCACCCTGGTCATCGAGCCGGGCCGGCTGATCGTTGGCAATGCCGGCGTGCTGGTGACCAAGGTGGAATACGTCAAGGAAGGCCAGAAGACCTTCGTGATCGTCGATGCGGCGATGAACGACCTTATCCGCCCGACGCTCTACGAGGCCCATCATGACGTGGTGCCGGTGCAGCAATCCAACCTGCCTCAGATCACCGCCGATATTGTCGGCCCGGTCTGCGAGACGGGCGACTACCTGGCGCTCGGCCGCAAGATGGCCGGCGTCACGGAAGGCGACCTCCTGGCGGTGATGTCGGCCGGCGCCTATGGCGCGGTCATGGCCTCCACCTACAACACCCGCGCCCTCGTGCCCGAAGTGCTGGTGGACGGCGACCGCTGGCATGTCATCCGGCCCCGCCGGACCATCGAAGACCTCATCGCGCTCGACAGCGTCCCCGACTGGCTGTGACCCCCTGCCGGCTGCCTAAAGCAGCCAGTGGACGAGGATCGGGGTCAGGATTGAGGTAAGGATGGCGTTGAGGCCCATGGCGATGCCGGCAAAGGTACCGGCCAGCGGGTCGACGACGAAGGCGCGGGCCGTGCCGATGCCGTGCGAGGCGAGCCCCACCGCGAAGCCGCGCGCGGCGTAGTCGCGGATGCGGAAGGCGTTCATCAGCGGGGTCACGATCACGGCGCCGAGGACGCCGGTGAGGATGACCAGCACCGCGGTCAGCGACGGCTCGCCGCCCAGCTTTTCGGCAATACCCATGGCGACCGGCGCGGTCACCGACTTGGGCGCCATAGCGACCAGCACGTCATGCGGCAGGCCGAAAATCCGCCCGAGCACGATGACCGAAATGATGGCGACCATCGAGCCGACGATCAATGCCGCCAGCAGCGGCAGGAGATTGGCGCGCACGACCGAGCGGTTGCGGACCAGCGGAATGGCGATCGACACCGTGGCGGCGCCGAGCAGGAAGTGCACGAACTGGGCGCCTTCGAAATAGACGGCGTAGGGCGTGTTGGTCGCCGCTAGGATGGCGCTGACGATGAGAATGGCGATCAGCACCGGATTGACGATCGGCGCCCGCCGCGCAAGGAGCGCGACGCGGTCGGCGGCCACCCAGGCCCAGAGCGTCACCACCAGCCAGAGCAGCGGCTGGGAAGAAAGATAGACCCAGAGCGAAAACGGTTCCTGGTTCATGCCAGCACCTTCTTGACCAGCAGGAACGTGCCGACCGTCGAAAGCAGCGTCAGGAGCGTCGAGAGCACGACGGTGAGCGCGATGCCGACGGCATGGCTCGATAGCAGCCCCAATTGCTGGAGCACGCCGACGCCCGCGGGCACGAAGAGCAGGCCCAGATTGGCGAGGATGGCCGCGGCCGTCCGCTCGACCGGCAATTCCTCGCTGGTATCGCGCCATTGCGCGCGAACCAGCAGGATCACCGCCATGAAGACGAGCCCAAGGACCGGCCCGGGCACCGGCAGATTGAGGGAACGGGTGGCGATCTCGCCGGCCAATTGGCAGGCCAGCAATTGCGCAAAAGCGGCGACCATGAGGTCACTCCTGAAATAGTCTCTCCAGACGCCGGCGCAGGACGAGCTGCCACAAGAGGTATGCGAGCACGGCGATTCCGAAAGCGGTACTTAGCACAGCGATCAGGAGCACCGACATCGCGCTCGATGCCACAGTGCCGCGGCTCAGCTCGTGGACCTCTGGCCTGGACGGCAGGTAGCGCACGTAGAGGGTGCCGCCGACCTTCGGCGCAGGGAGGTACGGGAAGGACATTCGCCGGGTCGCCCCCCAAGCCCGGCCAGACCCATCGAAGTACAAATATGTCAGATCGTATTCAGGAATGGCTTCCTGGGTAGGAAACCGGCTCATCACATTGGTTTTTAGCGACAGGGCTTCGATCGTCGCTGCGGTCTCGACGCCTTCGGCGGCAAGGCTGCGGCCCACATCCATGGTGTCGAAAGCCAGCTGGAAACATAATGCGCCCAGGCCGAGCGTCGCGGCGGACAACGCCGCGGACAACATGACCATGCCGAGCCCGGGCTTGCTCACGGATGATCAGCCGCCGTTCATCGCCTGCTTGGCCAGCGATACGATCTCGGCCGGACGGCCGGCGAGCGCATCATCGACCTTGTCCATCAGCATCTGGAGGCTGAAGGGCTTGGGGATGACGTCGTATATGAGGGCTTCCAGGCCATGCGCGCGCTCGCGCTGGTCGGCGAAGCCGGTCATGAGGAGGATGGTGATTTCGGGATAGGCGGCGCCCACCGAGAGGGCCAGCGCGATGCCATCCATCACCGGCATCTTGATGTCGGAGAGCAGCAGCTCGAAATCGCCGTCATGCTCGGCCATCGCCTCGGCAGCCAGCCCGCCGTCTTCGGCAAAGACTACCTCGTGGCCCTTGAGCTCAAGCGCCCGCACCACGAACTGGCGTACGTTGTCGTCATCTTCCGCAACAAGAATACGGGCCATCACTGCGTCTCACTGTCTTGATTGTTTGCAGTCGCTATCGCGACCTGGCTTTGCCCCCGGCTCGAAGCGAAGGTCAGCCTGACCCCCGCGGCCCCGACCGGCGGTTTTGGTAGTTCGGTCGAGAAGTCAACGACTTCTCCCGGCTTGAGATCGTTCGCCTGCGGCGCCACGCTCCACTCGTAGAGCGCCCCGCCGCTCGCATCGAGCAACGTCACCACGACCGAAGGCACCCGTACGATGCGGTTCGCGACCGAATAAATCCGTGCCTCGATCGAAAGAATGTCGTTGCCGGCGCGCTGACTGCGCATGGTCTTGAGGTCGCGGATTTCGAGGCCGACGACGTTGACGCCCAACCCCACGCTTTCATAGAGGCCGGCCAGGGCCGGCAATTGCCGCACGATTTCGGTGCGGAAAAAAACGCCGCCGCCGAGCAGCAGGAGAAGGGCGGCCGCGACGAGGATGCGCGCCGTGCGCCGGACGCGCGCCAGCGGCAATTGCCGCACGCGGGCATTCTGCCGCCGGAAGAAGGCGCGCTGCTGCTTGCGGGCCAAAGCGGGATCGACCCGCGGGCGCGGCGAGGCAGTGGCGGGAACCGATTCGGTCTCGATCACTTCGCCATCGACATCGACGAAATCGTCTTCCGCGGACTGGGCCATGACGCCTGGCTGCTGCTCCTGGGCGGCGCGCCGTTCCTGCGCCGCGAATTCGGCGTCGAGCACAGCCTCGTCGTCATCATCGAAGAGCTTATCGTTCGGATACTCCTCGCCCGGCTGCACCAGGGTCGGCTTGGGGCGAGGCTTGGGGAATTCGGGCGCTGCCTGCCAGGCTTCGCCGCAATTGGCGCACTGCACCTTGCGACCGGCCGAGCCGATCGTTTCGAGCGCAATCTGGTAGCGAGTCTGGCAATGGGGACAAGTAATTATCATCGGCCGCGACGCTTGGGCTTGGAAAGCCATCAAGCTAGCGGCCGGGAGTTAAGACTCCTCAAATTCGCCGGCTAAGATCGAACCGAGCCGACACTTTCCCCCGCGACCGGATAAAGCCGCCAGCGTTTGGGCCGAAACGCGATCCGGCTCTTTTCTCCTGCCGGGTGGTCGAACGGCAGATCGATCTCCACAAGCCCCTGATCGCCGCCGATTTCGAGCTCGACGCGCCGTGTGCCGCCAACGCGGCGGCTTGAAACCACGACGCCCACCATGCAGGCATCGCTCTCGACGAGTTCGACATCGTGAGGGCGGAAATAGAGGCGGGCTACGCCCTCCTCGGTTTCGGGCGCGGCGAGGCCGATGGCGCGGCCGCCGACCCAGAGTTCGTTGTTCTCGACCGTCACCGGCAAGGCGCTTGATTCGCCGATGAAGGAAAAGACGAAGGGCGAGTTCGGCCGGTCATAGACCTCGTCGGGCGTGCCCACCTGCTCGATATTGCCCTGGCTCATCACCACCAGCCGGTCGGCGAGTTCGAGCGCCTCTTCCTGGTCGTGGGTGACGAAGACCGTGGTGTGGCCGGTGCGATCGTGGATTTCGCGCAGCCATTTGCGCAATTCCTTGCGCACCTGTGCATCGAGCGCGCCGAAGGGCTCGTCGAGCAGCAGCACCCGCGGCTCGATGGCCAGCGCCCGGGCAAGGGCCACGCGCTGGCGCTGGCCGCCCGAGAGCTGCTGGGGATAGCGCTTGTCGAGGCCGGAGAGCTGGACGAGATCGAGCAGTTCCATCGCCCGCCGCCGGATTTCCGCCTTGGGCGGGCGCGTCTGGCGCGGGCGCATGCGCAGGCCGAAGGAGATGTTGTCGAGCACCGTCATGTTGCGGAAAAGCGCATAGGCCTGGAAGACGAAGCCGACATTGCGATCCTGCACGGTCTTGGCCGACGCATCCTCGTCGCCGAAGAAGATCTGGCCGGCCGTAGGGCTTTCGAGCCCGGCAATGAGCCGCAGGAGCGTGGTCTTGCCCGAGCCGGAAGGGCCGAGCAGCGCAATGAGCTCGCCGCCCTTGATATCGAGGGACACGTCGTTGAGCGCAGGATAGCGCGAAAATTCCTTGCGGACGTGGCGGACGGAAATGTCTTCCATAACTTCCCTTTAGTGCCGTCGGGTCGCCGCGAGTTCATCGCCGAAGCGCAACTCAAGGACAGTCTTGATGATGAGTGTGACGAGCGCGAGCATGGCGAGCAGCGAAGCCACGGCGAAGGCGCCGGCGAAATTGTATTCGTTGTAGAGAATCTCGATGTGGAGCGGCATCGTCGTGGTCTTGCCGCGGATATGGCCGGACACCACCGACACGGCGCCGAATTCGCCCATGGCGCGGGCGTTGCAGAGCAGCACGCCGTAGAGCAGGCCCCATTTGATGTTGGGCAGCGTCACATGCCAGAAGGTCTGCCAGCCATTGGCACCCAGCGACAGCGCCGCCTCCTCGTCGCCATTGCCCTGCACCTGCATGAGCGGGATGAGCTCGCGCGCGACGAAGGGAAAGGTGACGAAGATCGTGGCCAGCACGATGCCGGGCACCGCAAAGATGATCTCGATATCGTTGGCCTTGAGCCAGGGCCCGAAATAGCCCTGTGCGCCGAAGAGCAGGACATAGACGAGGCCCGACACCACCGGAGAGACCGAGAACGGCAGGTCGATAAGGGTGATGAGGAAGGCCTTGCCCTTGAATTCGAACTTGGCGATGGCCCAGGAGGCCGCCACCCCGAAGACGAGATTGAGCGGCACGGCGATGGCGGCCACGGTCAGCGTGAGCTGGATCGCCGTCACGGTATCGCGCTGGGACAGCGACTTGAAGAAGAATTCGGCACCCTTGCGGAAGGCCTCGCTGAAGACCAGCACCAGCGGCATGACCAGCACCAGCGCCATGAAGACGACGGCAAGGGCGACGAGCACCACCCGTACCCAGAGGCGTTCCGTCGTGGCGCCGGAATGAATGTCGGGCGCGGCAGGGGCAGGACGGCTGTCATACACCATCGCCAAACCTCCTGCGGCTCCAGGCCTGGATCAGGTTGATGACCAGCAGCATGGCGAAAGCGATCACCAGCATGATGACGGCGATGGTCGAGGCCGCCGGCTGGTCGAATTCCTCGAGCCGGATGACGATGAGGAGCGGAGCGATCTCGGAAACATAGGGGATATTGCCGGCAATGAAGATGACCGAGCCGTATTCTCCGACCGCGCGCGCGAAGGCGAGCGCGAAGCCGGTCAGCACGGCCGGCGTCAGGCGCGGCATGATGACGTGCCTGATGGTCTGGAGGCGCGTGGCCCCTAGGGTCGCCGCCGCCTCTTCGAGTTCCTGCTCGAATTCCTCGAGGATCGGCTGCACCGTGCGCACGACGAAGGGCAGGCCGATGAAGATCAGCGCGATGGTGATGCCTGCCGGGGTATAGGCGATCTTGATCGTCCAGGGCCCGAAATGATCGGCCCACCACGAGCCATCGGCAAAGAGCCGCCCGATCGCGCCCTGCGGGGCAAAGAGCGCGCCGACCCAGCCCTTGGGGGCATAAAGCGTCGAGAGCGCAATGCCCGCCACCGCCGTCGGCAGCGCGAATGGCAGGTCGACAATGGCATCGAGCAGCCGCCGGCCCGGAAAGCGATAGCGCACCAGCACCCAGGCCACGATGACGCCGAAGACGACGTTGACCAGGGCCGCGATGAAGGACGAGCCGAAGCTCACCCAGAGCGCAGCTACGGTGCGCCGGTCGGTGGCGATTTCGATCAGCCTCTCGGGCGACAAGGAAAAGGCCTTGAAGAACAAGGCCGCAATCGGGATCAGAACGATGATCGAGAGGTAGAGGAGCGTATACCCGAACGTGAGACCGAAGCCCGGGACGACGCTCGGCTTGACGAAGTACCAGCCCGCGCGCGCGGGCTGGTTTTTCGCCTTACTGGCCGGGTGTGTAGAGCTTGTCAAAGATCCCACCGTCCCCGAAATGCTTGGGCTGCGCTACTTTCCAGCCGCCAAAGATCGGATCATCAATAGTGACCAGCTTGATCTTTGGGAAGGCGTCCACCAGCGCCTGGTCCGTTACCCGCTCAGGCTTGGACGGACGGTAATGGTTCTTTGCGGCAATGGTCTGGCCCTCGGGCGAATAGAGATATTCGAGATAGGCCTGTGCCAGTTCACGCGTGCCGTGCTTGTCGACATTGCTATCCACGATCGCCACCGGCGGCTCGGCCAGGATCGATTGCGGCGGGATGACGATATCGAAATTGTCGGCCCCGAACTCGTCGAGCACGAGATAAGCCTCGTTCTCCCAGGCGAGCAGGACATCGCCCAGTTCCTTCTGCGCGAAGGTCACGGTCGAGCCGCGGGCGCCGGTATCGAGCACGGGTACGTGCTGGTAGAGCGCCTTGACGTATTCCTCGATCTTGGCCTCGTCGCCCCCGAACTGTCCGTTGGCCCAGGCCCAGGCAGCCAGGTAATTCCAGCGGGCGCCGCCCGAGGTCTTGGGATTGGGCGTGATGACCTCGACGCCATCCTTGACTAGGTCGCCCCAGTCCTGGATGCCTTTGGGGTTACCCTTGCGCACCAGGAACACGATGGTCGAGGTATAGGGGGTCGAGTTGTTCTCGAAATGCGAGCGCCAATCCGGCTTGATGAGACCGGACTTCTCGACGATCGCGTTGATGTCGCTTTCGAGCGCCAGCGTCACCACATCGGCCTCAAGCCCGTCGATGACGGCCTGGGCCTGCTTGCCCGAACCGCCATGGCTGTTGTCGATGGTGACAGTGTTGCCCGTGGTTTCCTTCCAATGCGCGGCAAAGGCATCGTTGAACTGCTGATAGAGTTCGCGCGTCGGATCGTATGAGACATTGAGCAGGGACTGGTCGGCGGCACGCGCCGTAACCGCAAAGCCGACGGCCAGGGCTGCGACCAGCCCGCCATAAGCGAGAATTCGTGCAGTCGTCTTCATCTTGTCCTCCAAGGGCTCCTCTCGTGAAGAACTGAATAAAGCCTACTGGATAGGTCGGCATTTACGCAAGCCGAAGACCAACCTCCGAAATCAGCCTCTGGAGAAAAAGTTCCTGCCGCGACCCCGGTTTCGCGAAAAATGGGGCGGATCGAGGGGGTGTAAGAAGGGGTAAGGGTAATCCATTCCGAATTATTAACGGTGGATTATCTGGGGCGCGCAACGCGGCTCGCTCTCCTCGCAAGAAGGATGGAGACGTGCCGGGAACTAGAGCGTTTCCAGTTCCACGTGAACGGCGTCGGCGAGCGTAGTGGAGTCGAGCACTCCACGCGTGGCCTCGGCCACCTTGGCGAAGACGTGGCGGACTTCGCAGCTTTCCTCTTCGCGGCAATCGTCGCACCGCCGATAGAAGACTTTCGAGAGGCAGGGGAGCGGCGCGATCGGCCCGTCGATAAGGCGCAGCACCTCTCCGAACGTGATTTCGCCGGGCGCACGCAGCAGGGCATAGCCGCCCGTGCGTCCACGCTGGCTGTTGACGAGGCCGGCGCGCTTGAGTTCGAGCAGGATCTGTTCGAGGAATTTCTTGGGAATGGCCTGCTCGCGCGAGATCTCGGAGATCATGCGGGTCGCGCCCGGCGGCACCTTGGTCAGCGCCACCAGTGCCCTCAATGCGTATTTTGCCTTTTGCGAGATCATACCCAGGGACCAATGCGGCGCTGAAACGCCTTCGCCGCCAAGCTAAGCACAATTGGCCGGGCACAGTGAAGGCCCGGCCCCGACTTTCGCGCCATATCAGGGCGTATCGGACTTCTTGTCTTCGCCCTCTTCGTTTTCCGGCTCGTCCGAAGTCGCCACCGCTTCTTCGGCGTCGGTGTCCTCTGCCGTGGAGTCAGCGGCCATTTCTGGTGGATTGTTACCCGGCAGCTCGTTGGGCGTGGGGTCGCTGGCGGGCAGCTCGACCGGGATCGGCTCGCTTTCAGGCGGCGCGGACGGCGGAATCTCGCCCGGAGCCGGCGGCAACTCGGTGGGCGTGGGCACCGGTACTTCCGTCGGCGGCGGAGTGGCGGGCTCAGGCACCGGTTCCGGCTGGGGCGGCATATCCGGCTCAGGCTGCGGCTCGGGCTCCGGCTGGGGTTCGGGCGGCAGCGGCTCGGGCTCGGGGGTAGGCTCGGGTTCCGGCTCGGGCGGCGGAGGCGGTGTCGGCTCAGTGGGCTGACCCGGCACGCCATCATCGTCGGCCATGGACGGCAGCTTTTCGGGAAGCACGATCACATCGGGCGCTGCGGAGGCCGATCCGTCGATACGCGGCTCGATGAGAACGGGCTCGACCGCCGGCGGCACCGGTTCGGTACTTTCGGCTTCGAGTTCGGTACTCTCCTCGGCGTTTTCGGGCACTTCGACCGCTTCGGGCTCTATCGATTCGGCGGGCAGATCGACGAGCGTCTCTTCCGTCACAGCGATTGCGGCTGGGGCGGCGACGGCAGCGCCAGTCAAAGCCGGCTCGATGGCCTTGGTGATGAAGTTCTCGACCGGGGCCAGCTTGGGGCCGGCAGCCTCCGGCTCTTCTTCCGGCACCGGCACGCTGCGCTCGGCCGGACGCTTGCCTTCGATGAAAGCCAGCATGCCCAGTCCAATCTCGCGTTCGCCCATCAAGACGGTATTGGCGCCCATTCGCATGAGGTACTCCCGTTCCTCCTCCGAATGCGCCCGCACCACGATATCGATGGACGGATTGAGCTTGCGGCACTGCTCGGTCGCCTGCCCGGCCTCGAAGGAATTGCGCATCGCAATGACAAGGCGCCGTGCGCCAACGACATTGGCGAGCGCCAGCACCTCGGGATTGGCGGCATTGCCCACGACGACCTCGATACCGAGCGCCCGGGCTTCCGCAACCCTGGAGTCCGAATCCTCGATGACGAGGAAAGGTTCCCCATCGGCCTTGAGCCCCTCCCCGATCACCGACCCGACGCGGCCGAAGCCGACGACGATGGTGTGCCCGGCAAGCGTGGTCGGAACCGGCACATCAGGCTCGGGCACGGCCACGGACTCTTCGGCCGCAGCGGCGGCCTCGCCGGCAACCGGTTCGAGCGAGGGTTCGACCTGCCCCGGCGCCGCGCTCGGCTCGACGGGTTCACCACGCCGCTGGGCGACGCGCGTTTCGAGCGATGGCCTCAGCCGGTCGGCAATGAAGAACATCAGCGGATTGAGAATGATCGAAACCATGGCGCCGGCGAGGATCAAATCGCGCGCTTCCTCCGGCAGGATGTGGAGCGACACGCCCATGGCAGCGAGGATGAACGAGAATTCGCCGATCTGCGCCAGGCTCGCCGAAATGGTGAGCGCCGTGGACACCGGCTGGCGGAAAGCGACGACGATGAAGAAGGCTGCGATCGACTTGCCGAAGAGAATGATGAAGAGCGTGCCCAGCACGGGCAGCGGGTTCTGCACGATGATCATGGGATCGACCAGCATGCCGACCGAAACGAAGAACAGCACCGCGAAGGCATCGCGCAGCGGCAGCGTCTCGTTGGCGGCGCGCTGCGAGAGTTCGCTTTCCGACAGGATCATGCCGGCGAAGAAGGCACCGAGCGCCAGCGATACGCCGAAGAGATAGGCAGCACCAAGGGCCACGCCCAGCGCGATGGCGAGGACGGCGAGGCGGAAGAGCTCGCGATTGCCGGTATGTGCGACCGCATGGAGCATCCACGGGATGACGCGCCGGCCGACGACCAGCATGAAGCCGACAAAGGCCGCCACCTTGATGAGGGTGATGACGATGACCCCGACGAGCCCGATATTGGTGCCGATGAGCCGCTCGGTCAGCGACACGAAGGAATCGTGCGGCACCGGCACGGTATCGCCGCCAAGGAGCGGAGCCAGCGCCGGGATGAGCACGAGGGCGAGCACGGTCGCCATGTCCTCGACGATCAGCCAGCCCACGGCGATCTTGCCGCGCTCGGTGTCGATGAGGCGCCGATCCTGCATGGTCTTGAGCAGCACGACGGTCGAGGCCACCGAGAGCGCAAGGCCAAAGACGACGCCCGACCCAACGCCCCAGCCCAGGAGCATCGCCAGGCCGACACCCAGGAGTGTCGCAAAGGCGATCTGCACCAGCGCGCCGGGAATGGCGAGGGTTTTGACCGTCATCAGGTCCTTGAGCGAGAAATGCAGCCCCACACCGAACATCAGGAGGATGACGCCGATCTCGGCCAACTGGTTGGCGATGCCGACATCGGCCACGAAACCGGGCGAGGATGGACCGACCAGGATACCGGCGAAGAGATAGCCGATGAGCGGCGGAAGCCGCAGCCTGTTGGCTATCGCCCCGAAGATGAACGCCAGAACGAACGCGACGACGATCGTGGTGATCAGGGGCGTATCATGGGGCATTCAACAGGTCTCCGGCGGCGCCCGGAGGCGCCGTTGTGTGGTCAGGAAAACAAAAATGAGGATTCGGCGGCTGTCGCGCAAGCGATAGCGCCAAAGACATCGAACAAATTTGGCTTGTGTCGCATCGACTTCTCGCCAATCGTCCATGCGTCACTCTACCGGCAATTAGGTGCAAAACATGGCTGACCCAACCCTGCCCACAGTGATCGAGAGCCTCCGTCAGGCCATCAATCGCGGCGACACCGAAGCTTTCCTCGCCTTCTTCCCCGAAGACGGAGTGGTCGAGGACTGGGGCCGACGGTTTTCCGGCCACGCAGCGATCCGCGGCTGGAGCGACAAGGAACTGATCGGCGCCAAGGGCACGCTGACCATCACCAGGGTGCTCTCCGCCTCACCCCAAACGGTGGAAGTCGTGGCGGACTGGAAGAGCAGCTTCTTTTCGGGAGCGAGCAAATTCACCTTCACGCTCGACGGCGGGAAGGTACGGGAGATGCGGATTTCGGAGGGCTAGGTCTGCGCTGACCTGCATCTTCCCCGACAACGGCCGGGGAAGCGTGTCCTGATGGAGGCCGCCGCCTCCGGCAATCACCCTTCGAATACGTGCTCGACGATGGATTCCGGCTTCATCTGGATCGAGAAGCCCGGCAGCTTGGGCGGCATGTAGGCGGCGTTCTGGATGTCGCAGGGTTCGATGAAGTGTTCGTGGAGATGGTCCACGAACTCAATCACCCGGCCTTCCTTGGTGCCCGAGACGACGAGATAGTCGATCATCGAGAGGTGCTGCACGTATTCGCAAAGGCCGACGCCACCGGCATGCGGCCAGACCGGCAGCTTGTACTTGGCCGCCATCAGCAGCACCGAAAGCACTTCGTTCAGGCCCCCGATGCGACAGGCGTCGATCTGGACGATGTCGATGGCGCCCCGCGTGATGAACTGCTTGAAGATGATGCGGTTCTGGCACATCTCGCCGGTCGCCACCTTCACCGGGGCGATGGATTCGCGGATCTTGCGGTGCCCCTCGATGTCATCGGGGCTGGTCGGCTCCTCGATGAAATAGGGGTTGAAGCGCTTGAGCTCGCGCACCCAGTCGATGGCCTGGTCGACTTCCCACACCTGGTTGGCGTCGATCATCAGATACCGGTCCGGTCCCATGATCGAGCGCACGATTTCGAGGCGCCTGATGTCGTCGTCCAGATCGCGCCCGACCTTCATCTTGATGTGCTTGAACCCGGCCTCCACCGCCTCGGTGGCAAGGCGCGTGAGCTTTTCGTTCGAATAGCCCAGCCAGCCGGCCGAGGTCGTGTAGCAGGGGTAGCCCTCCTGCTTGAGCTTGGCGATACGCTCGGCCTTGCCGGTCTCCGCCTTACGGAAGATTTCGAGCGCTTCCTGGGGGGTGATGGCGTCGGTGAGGTAGCGGAAGTCGATGATCGAGACCAGTTGCTCGGGGCTCATATCGGCAACGAACTGCCAGACCGGCTTGCCAGCATCCTTGGCCAAAAGATCCCAGACCGCATTGACCACGGCGCCGGTGGCCAGGTGCATCGCACCCTTGTCCGGGCCGATCCAGCGCAGCTGGCTATCGCCGGTCACGTGCCGCCAGAAGCGGCCCGGGTTTTCGGCGATCCAGCCGAGTTCGAGCCCAAGCACCCGGCCCTCAAGCGCCTTGATCGCCGCGCACACCACTTCGTTGCCGCGACCGATGGTGAAGGTGAGGCCGTGCCCTTCATGGGCGCCATCCGTTTGGAGGACGACATAGGCCGCCGAGTAATCGGGATCGGGGTTCATGGCGTCCGACCCGTCGAGCGACTGGGAGGTCGGGAAACGCAGGTCAAAGGTCTTGAGGCCGGTAATCTTGGTCATCGAACGAGGTTCCGCAAAGCAAAAGGAATCAGCCGGTCCAGCCGCCGTCGATGACGTGGACCTGGCCGGTCGTATAGGTGGCGCCGGCGAGGTAGACGGCGAGATCCGCCACTTCCTCGGGCTTGCCGATGCGCCCGATGGGCTGGCGCGCGATGAAGGCCGTTTTGGCCGCCTCGAAGTCGCCGGTCGCCTTCCAGCGCTCGTGGAGCGAGGGGCTGTCGACGGTGCCCGGGGCAATGGCGTTGCAGCGGATGCCTCGGGTCACATAGTCGGCGGCCACCGACTTGGTGAGGCCGATGACGGCGGCCTTGGAGATCGAATAGGCGGCGCGGTTGGGCACGCCTTTGACCGAGGAGGCCACCGTCGCCATGTTGACGATGGCGCCATCGCCGCGCTCCAGCATGCCCGGCAGGATCGCCTTGATGGTGCGCACCTGGGCCCAGACATTGAGGTCGAAGGCGAACGCGAGGTCCTTCTCGCTCATTTCGAGCACGGTGCCGTTGTGGACGACGCCGGCGCAGTTAAAGAGCACGTCGATGCGGCCGATCTCGGCGACGGCGGCATTGACCGCCTCGGCATCGAGCACGTTGAGCACGCGCGTGGTGACATTGGGAATGCCATCGAGCTCCCTGAGCTTTTCGGCATTGATGTCGGTGGCGATGACCTTTGCGCCGGCCCGCGAAAACGCCTCCACCGAAGCGCGGCCAATGCCCTGCGCGGCGGCGGTGATCAACGTGATTTTGCCGTTGAGATCGGCCATGAACTTATCTCCAAACCCTAAGAAACAACCGTGCGCGACCCGTCGACAACCATGCGGTCGATCGCCTCGAAATCCCAGGCAATGCCCAGGCCCGGCGCGTCGCTCGGTATCGCCTTGCCATCTCGAATGGTCATTCCTTCGGAGGTCAAGTCGTCGAGCTGCGGAATGTATTCGACCCAGCGTGCATTGGGCACGGCAGCGCAGAGCGAGACATGCAGTTCCATCAGGAAATGCGGGCAGACGGCGATGTTGAAGCACTCGGCCATGTGGGCGACCTTGAGCCAGGGCGTGATGCCCCCGATGCGGCCCACATCCACCTGCACGATCGAGCAGGCATGGCGTTCGAGATATTCGCGGAAATGCAGGTGCGAATAGAGGCTTTCGCCCACGGCGATGGGAAGGCTCGTATGCTCGACCAGCCGCTTGTGGCCCTCGATGTCGTCGGCCGGCAGCGGCTCTTCCAGCCAGCCGATATCGAGCGGCTCATAGGCCCGCGCCCGGCGGATGGCTTCGTCCACCGCAAAGGCCTGGTTGGCGTCGGTGAAGATTTCGAAGCCCGGACCGACGGCCTCGCGGACCGCCGAGATACGCTTGACGTCCTCGTGGATGGGTCGGCCCACCTTGAGCTTGGCCCCGGCAAAGCCATCGGCCTTGGCCCGCAGCGCGTCTTCCACCAGCGCCGATTGCTCCAGATGCAGCCAGCCGCCCTCGGTGGTGTAGAGCGGAATGGCCTTCTGGGCGCCACCGGCAAGGATATGCAGCGGCAGCCCGAGTTTTTTGGCTTTTAGATCCCAGAGCGCCGTGTCGATCGCCGCCATGGCGATGGCGGTAATGGCGCCGACCGTGGTCGCATGCGTCAGGAACAGCAGATCGCGCCAGATCTTTTCGATGTCGTAGGCGTCCCGGCCGATAATGGCGGGCGCCAGCGTCAGCTCGAGCAGCTTCATCACCGACATGCCGCCGGTGCCGATTGTGTAGCTGTAGCCCACCCCCACCGCGCCGTCGGCATCGGTGATACGCACGATCGGCGTCTCCTGTGAGACGAAGGACTGGATGGCATCGACCCGCTTCACCTTGGGCTTGAGGTCGACCATCAGCAGTTCGACGCGGACGATCTTAGCCATGGCGGGCATCCTTCGTGGGGCTATCCCCCCACCCTTGTTCCCTCCCCACCAGGGGGAGGGAGACCTGCTGGTCCGATCGTGCCCCATCGCTTCCCTCCCCCTTGTGGGGAGGGATTGAGGGTGGGGGGAGGCAACGAACCGGGAGTCTGGCGCTCTCCCCCCTCCCGGCCTCCCCCGCAAGGGGGGAGGTGGAGAGGAAGTGGGATCGCGCAAGCACGTCACCTCCCCCCTTGCGGGGGAGGGACAGGGTGGGGGGTGCCAGTGTCACGGAATTTGCCATCACGCCCTCAGGCTCTTCCCCGACGCCTTGTCGAAGACGTGCAGCCGGGTGAGATCGAGCGTGAATTCGAGCACTTCGCCCGAGTTCACATGGCGCGGATCGAGCATTTTGCCCTGCACTTCCTTGCCGCCCAGCTCGGTGAAGAGGATGGTCTCGGTTCCGAGCGGCTCGGCGATCAGCACGGGGCGGCTCACGGTGATGGTGCGCGATTCTTCGTGGAGCGCGTGACCCTTGGGCGCAAAGCTTTCCGTGCGGAAGCCGACGACGACCTCCTGGCCGGCATCGACCTTGAGGCCTGCCGGCAGGGGCACGATTGTGCCATCGCTCAGCCTGGCGCCGCCATCGACCACCACCGCATCCAGCTGGTTCATCGGCGGCGAGCCGATGAAACCGGCGACGAAGGTGTTGACCGGCTTCTCGAAGACTTCCGAAGGCGTGCCCACCTGCTCGACATTGCCGTCGCGCATGATGACGATGCGGTCGGCCAGCGTCATGGCCTCGACCTGGTCGTGGGTGACGTAGATGACCGTGGTCTTGACCCGCTGGTGCAGCTTCTTGATCTCGACGCGCATCTGCCCGCGCAGCTTGGCATCGAGGTTGGACAAGGGCTCGTCGAACAGGAACACGTCCGGGTTGCGCACGATGGCGCGGCCCATGGCCACGCGCTGGCGCTGGCCGCCCGAAAGGTTGGCCGGCAGGCGGTCCATATAGGGCCCGAGCCCCAGAATCTCGGCAGCCTCGGCCACGCGCTTTTCGATCTCGGCTTCCGGGGCCTTGGCGATCTTGAGCCCGAAACCGAGGTTTTCCTTGACCGTCATATGCGGGTAGAGCGCGTAGGACTGGAACACCATCGAGATGTTGCGCGAGCGCGGCGGCAGGTCATTGACCACCCGGTCCCCGATCGAGATCGTGCCGCCCGAGATTTCCTCGAGCCCGGCCACCATGCGCAGCGTCGTTGACTTGCCGCAGCCCGAGGGCCCGACCAGCACCACGAACTCGTTGTGGGCGATGTCGAGATCGATGCCATGCACGATCTCGAGGTTCCCGTAGCGCTTGACGACCTTTTGAAGGCGAACTTCCGCCATTGGACTAACCCTTTACGCCGCCGAACGTCAGGCCGGCGATCAGATGTTTCTGGACGATGAAGGTGAGGACGAGAGCCGGGATGATGATGAGCACGGCCATGGCGCTCATACCGGTCCAGTCCACCGTGAATTGTGCGGTAAAATCCATCAGGCCCACCGGCATGGTCTTGCTTGCCGTGGTGCGGGTGAGCTGGCTGGCCAGCGCATATTCGTTCCACGAGGTGAGGAAGGCGAAGATCGCCGCCGAGGCCAGGCCCGAACGGGCGAGCGGAAACTCGACCTTCCAGAACGCCTGCCAGCGCGTGCAGCCATCGATCTGGGCGGCCTCCGAAAGGTCGACCGGAATCTGCCGGAAGAAGCCGTCGGTGAGCCAGATGGTGAAGGGGATGTTGATCGCCATGTAGACGAGGATCAGCCCGATCGGGGTATCGATGAGCCCGACCCGGGCCCAGACGATGAAGAGCGGCAGCGACAGCGCCACGCCCGGCACCGTGCGCGACAGCATGAAGGCAAGAAAGAGCGCGGCCTTGCCCTTGAAGCGGTAGCGCGCGAAGGCGTAGCCGCCGGCCATGCCCACGATGATGGCGACCAATGTCGAGGTCACCGAGATGACGAGCGAGTTGATGAAATACTGCGCCACCGGCAGGCCCTGCTGGGTCGGCAGGAGCCCGAAAATCCCCTTGAAGTTGTTGAGCGTCAGCTCATGGGGAATCCACACCGCCGGGCGGGCCAGAATTTCGATATTGGGGCGGAAGGCGGTGAGCACGACCCAGACGCCGGGCACGCACAGGATCACCATGGCCACGAACACGCCCAGCCGGATCAGCCAGCGCTGCCACGGCTTTTCGATGGTCAATTGCCGGCTCATTGCGCGCCTCCCATGAAGGTCCGCGCAGCCACCAGCTTGCGGTAGAAGTAGAAGGTGAAGACGATCGAGAGCAGGATCGAGATGTAGCCCATGGCATTGGCCATGCCCATCTGGCTGTTCTGGTAGCCGGTGCGGGTCATCAGCGTCCACAGGAGCTCGGTGCGCCCGGCCGGTCCGCCATTGGTCATGATGCGGACCATGTCATAGGCACGCGCGATATCGAGCGAGCGGATGGTCATGGCGATATAGACGAAGGGCATCAGGAACGGCAGCGTGATGTGCCGGAACACCTGCACCGGATTGCAGCCATCCACCTTGGCGGCCTCGATGGGCTCCTTGGGCAGGGCCATCAGGCCCGCCAGCAAGAGGATGGCGAACACCGAGGTCGACATCCAGATCTCGGCGAAAAGGATGGAGAAGTTGGCGAGGGTGCCGTCGACCAGCCACGGGATCGGTTCCTTGATCAGCCCGAGGTCGAACAGCGCATTGTTCACCAGCCCGACCGAGTCGTTGAAGATGTACTTGAACTGGAAGCCGACAAGGATCGGCGAGAACATCATGGGGAACATCATGATGGTCCGCAGCGTGCGCTGGCCCCAGGTGATCTTGTTGATGAGCAGCGCCAGCCCCAGGCCCAGCACCATTTCGAGGTTGAGCGCGATGGTGACGAAAACCAGCGTGCGTCCGAACGCCCACCAGAATTCGGGATTGACCATCAGGCGCTGATAATTGCGCAGGCCCACGAACTGGAACAGCGTGGCGGGCTTGGTGAGGTTATAGGCGGTAAAGCTCGTCCAGAACGACACCAGGAGCGGCACCAGCACCACGGCCAGGATCACCAGGATGGCGGGAAGCAGCAGAAGATAGGGTATCGCCCGGGGCGATCGGAAGAAGCGCATGCGCGTTCTCGACATCTAGGTGGAAATCCCCCCACCCTGTCCCTCCCCCGCAAGGGGGGAGGAGACGTTGGGGCACGATCACGCCAACTGGTCTCCCTCCCCCTTGCGGGGAGGGGACAGGGGTGGGGGTGAGTCGCCCGCACAAGTCGGACGGCCTTTCACATCACTTACTGCAGCAGACCTGCGTCCTGCATGATCGTCGTCGCCTGCGCAGCCGCATCGTCAAGCGCCTGCTGCGGGGTCTTTTCGCCGATGATGGCGGCCTGGATATTCGGCCAGATCACGTTCGACACTTCGATCCACTGCGGGATCAGCGGCGGGGTGCGGGCTTCGTCGAGCGACTTCTGCCAGATGGGGAACATCTCGGCGAGAGCCGGCTTGTTGTTGGCCTTGAACCACTCGACGACGTCGGTGAAGGTCTTGGTGCGGGTCGGCAGGTTACCGGCCTCGGCTTCCATCATCTCGCTCTCGTCATTGGTGAGGAACACCGCGAACGAGACGGCGGCCGGCTTGTTGTCACAGGCTTCGGTCACCGAGAAGGAGTGCGAGCCGGACCAGCCGCCGCGCTTGCCGGACGTGCCGACCGGCGCCACCGCGAAGCCGAGGTCGTCGGCGATCTTGGAAGCGGAAGGATCCGAGTAGAAGCCGGCAAAGCCCGGCCAGTCGAGGTCGATCGCCAGCTGGCCGGCCGCCATGGCCTGGCCGATATCGTCCCAGGTGTAGTTGACGGTGCCGGCCGGAACGGCCTTGGCGTCATAGATGTCCTTGAACCACTGGACGGCGGCAACGCCGGCTTCCGAGTTGAAGATCGGCTTGTGGTTCTCGTCGAAGATATCCCCGCCATTGGCGCGCAGGATTTCCATGAAGCGGCCCGACATGCCTTCGTCCTTGCCGGCGAAAGCCGTGCCGTAAAGGTTCGGCGGCTTGGCAAAGAAGATGACCTGGTTCTTGAAGTCCTCGAAGGTCTCGGGCGGAGCCAGGTCCTTGCCGAACTTTTCCTTGTAGGCGGCCTGGTTGGCCGGGTCGGCATAGAGCGACTTGCGGTAGTAGAGGTTGGAAACGTCGGTCACGCGCGGCAGCTGCACCAGGCGCCCGTCGACTTCGGAAGCCTTGAGCGTGCCGGGCACGTACTTGGCCAGTTCGCTTTCCGGGATCGACTGCTTGAGGTCGATATAGAGGTCACCGTATTGTGGGGCGAACGAGGTGTGGTTCGAGCCCACGCACCAGGTGATCGAACCCGAGGCGATATCCTGCTTGATCTCGCGGTCGAGATCGAAGTGGTTCTTGGACGAAACGATCTCGACCTTGGCGCCCGTCAGCTTTTCCCATTCGGGAATGCGGGTATAGAGCTTTTCATACTGGGTGCCGCCGATGAGCTTCACCTTCAAGGTATAGCCGTCGAACTTGCCGTAATCGAAGTCCTGCGCTGCGGCGATGCCCGTAAGGCTCGCGAACGCAACCGTCGCCATGAGCGCGGTTTTCATCAGTTTCGATGACATTGTTTTCTCCTCCTGAGACCTCTCTGCACGTTGCCTCGATCCGAGGCTTGATTATGCATATATGAAAAGTCTATTCGTAAGTAAGCAGGTTGACGCCTCGGCGTCAACAGCTAGCATCGCGCCGCAATCAGATTGGGACGACCGAATTGGACACCGAGGAAAGCGACCGCTACCGCGCGCCAGCACTGGACAAGGGACTGGATATCCTCGAGCTGCTGTCCACCACCGAAGAGGGCTTGAGCCAGGCCGAAATCGCCAAGTCGCTCGACCGCTCGCCCAACGAAATCTACCGCATGCTCGACCGGCTGGTGCGCCGCGATTATGTGCGCCGCACGACCGGCGACCGGTACGAGCTGACGCTCAAGCTTTTCGAGCTGGCGCACGCCACCCCGCCCGTCTCTCGCCTCGTGAGCCAGGCCCTCCCCATCATGCGTCGCTTCGCGCGCGAGGCCGAGCAGGCCTGTCACCTCGTCATCCAGGACCGTAACGTCCTCGTGGTGGTGGCTCAGGTCGACAGCCCCGGCTACTGGAACGTCTCGATCCGCGTCGGCTCGCGCATATCGATGGTCAACACCGGCTCCGGCCACGTCTTCCTCGCCTATGCGACGCCCGAGGAGCGCCGGCTGGTGCTCGAGGACGTGGCCGATGCCCGCGACCTGCCCCCAGGTTTCGAGGAGCGCCTCGCCAAGGTGCAGGAACAGGGCTACGAATCCATGCCCAGCCTGCAGGTGGCGAGCGTGACCAACCTCACGGTGCCGATCCTGGGGCCGGTCGGGACGGTGCTGGCGGTTCTCACCAGCCCCTTTACCGACCGTCTCGACAAGCACGACGCGCCGGACATGCAGTCCGTGCTCGACCTGCTGATCGCGGCCGGCGAGGAGATTTCCAAACGCCCCATCTCCGGAGGGAGGGATTAGTTCGATGCGCATTCTCGATACGCACCTGCACCTGGTCTACCAGGACCGCTTCTCCTATCCCTGGCTCGCCAATGCCGGCCCACTCAACAAGCAATGGGACGCTGAGAGCTATTTCGCCGAGGCTGAAAAGCTCGGCATTGAATCGGCCATCCATATGGAAGTGGACGTGGCCGAAAAGGATATCGCAGCGGAAACCGCCTTCGTCACCCAGGTGCACCCGCGCGTGATCGGTGCCGTCGCCTCGGGCCGCCCCGAGCACGAAGGCTTTGCCGAATACCTCGAAGTGCTGGTCCGCAATCCAAAGGTACGGGGGCTGCGTCGCATTCTCCACGAGGCGCCCAACGAGCTGTCCCAGACCGAACTCTTCGCGCAAAACCTGCGGCGGCTGGCTCCCTATCACCTGAGCTTTGATCTCTGCCTGCGCGCCGATCAGCTCCCCATCGGCGCCGACCTCGCCGACAAGGCGCCGGACGTGCATTTCGTGCTCGACCATTGCGGCGTGCCGAAAGTGGCGGCGATGGAGCTGGAGCCCTGGCGCCACTACATCAAGGACCTGGCAAAGCGCCCCAATATCAATGCCAAGATTTCGGGCATCGTGGCCTATGCCAGGCCCGACTGGACGGTGGACGACCTGCGGCCCTTCGCCGAGCATGTCATCGAAAGCTTCGGCTGGGATCGCGTCGTCTGGGGCTCGGACCACCCCGTCTGCACCCTGACCGCCAACCTCACCCGCTGGGTAGAAGCCACCCACCAGATGCTCTCGGGCGCCAGCGAGACGGAGAAGGCAAAGCTCCTCCATCGCAACGCCGAGCGCATCTATCGCGTCTAGCCGACTGCGCCCTCGGCGAAACCGAGATCGTTGACGGCTGCCAGCACCTGGTGCCGCATCCACTGGTGACCGACCTCGCTGTCATGGCGGGAGTGCCAGTAGAGCTTGATATCGGGAACCGGCACGTCGAAGGGCGGGCGATAGATTTTGAGCGCCAGGTCCCTGCGCGCCATTTCGGCAAACTGGCTGGGCACGGCAGCGATCATGCGGCCGCGCGCCACTGCCAGAGCCACGGCTTGAAAATGCGGTAGCGCCAGCACCACCCGCCGATGCCGACCGGTGGCCTCAAGCGCATCATCCACCATGCCGCTCATCGAGCCATCGATCGAGCGCAAGGCATGCGGCAGCGCGCAGAAACTGTCGAGCGGAACCGGCTCGCCTTCCGCGACGCCTGCCAGATCGGGATTGTCGGCAGCAGCGATGATGACGAAAGCCGAGGGAAACAGCAGGATGCTCGAAATCCAGTCGGGCACTTCGACCGGCCGCTCGAGCGCCATATCCACGGCGTCGTCCTGGAGGAGCCTGGTGACGTCACCCCGCGCGCTATCGAGCAGGCGCACGGCAACGCGCGGCGCGCTTTCTGCCAGCATCAACGCCAGATGCGGCATCAGCATCAGGGAGAAGAAGTCCGAACCCAGGAGGGTAAAGGTGCGCTCCAGCGTCAGCGGGTCGAACGTTGAGCGCGAATGCACCATGCGCTCGATGGAGTTGAGCGCGGAGCGAGCCAGCTCGGCGAGCTCCTCGGCGCGCGGCGTCGCCAGCATCTCGTTGCCGCGACGGATGAAAAGCTGGTCGTTGAGCGCGTAGCGCAGCCGGCTGAGCGCAGAACTGACCGCCGGCTGGGAGAGCCCGACGCGCTCGCCGGCGCGCGTGACGCTACGCTCCTGCATCAGGGCATCGAAGACACGGATGAGGTTGAGGTCCAGGCTATTCAAATTCATGGCGTGAATAGTCCCATACGATCAATCGATTTCATCAAGACGAACGCCGGCACTAGTCAGTGCACGCCCGGTCGCGAACCGGGCATCACTGAACAGGAAACGCTAAAATGACTGTCTTTTCAAACATCAAGTCGGCCGGCGAAGTCTTTTGGTTCGGCAACACCCTCATTCTCATCAAAACCTCCTCCAGGGCCGGCCAGGACGGCCTCTGCGTCATCGAGCATTGGATGCCCTATGGCGATAGCCCGCCGATGCATGTCCATCGCAACGAGGACGAGCTCTTCTTCATCCTCGAAGGCGAGGTTCGCTTCATCGTCGACGGCCAGGAAAAGGTTGGCCGCGTCGGCGACAGCCTGCTGGCACCAAAGGGACTTCCGCACAGCTATTGCGTGGAAAGCCGGGACGGCGCGCGCATGCTGACCGTGACACGCGGCGCCGATTTCGAAAACATGCTGCGCCTTTCGAGCCGCCCTGCCCAGCGCTTCGAGCTGCCCACCCGGTCGGCGCCGACGCCGGACGTCATCAATGCGCTCGTCGCCACCTGCGCGGCGAACGGCATCGACGTTGTGGGCACGCCCCTGCAGCCCAAGACGTTTTGAGCGGGAGGATGCCATGAACCTTTCGCTTTACTGCGTCGCCGTCGGCATCGTCGTTTCGACCCTGATCGGCGCGGCCAACCCTGTCGAGGCACACGAACGCTTCGCTCGCGCTCCCGGCAAGGACCTGCCGCTGATTGCCGAGGTTGCGCCACAGGCCGTGCAGATCAGCCCGCACGTTCCCAATATGGGTGCGCATTGGGTCGATCCCGCCAGCCCGCCGACCGGCCCGGTCTACTGCGTTGTCGATGGCCGTGTGGTCTGCATCGAATACATGTTCGATGCCTCGGACCTCGCCGCCGGCACGTCATGGACGCGGCTTCTGCCCGGCATCGCCACGCCGCCGATCGAGCGGATCGACGTGGAGTTCCGGCCCGATGGCATCCCGCCGCATCCGGTGCCGCTCTACCAGATCCATGCCTATTTCGCGTCCGAAGCCGAACTGGCCAACCATTAAAAAAGGGGAGCCTTGGCTCCCCTTTTTGTCTGTCCTTGCAGAACTTTAGCTCCGATATTTCTGCACTGCGCCGGGGAGCTTGCTCCACTCGGCATACCAAGCCTTGAACTGCTCGTACTGGCTTTTGGCCCAGGCCTTCTGGCTCGGCGACAGCTCGTCGGTGGCGTTGAAGTGGAGCTTGTAGGCGGCCTCGCCCTGCAGCTCGAGCATGTACTTGTAATAGAGCACCAGGTCCGTGCCTTCGTCCCAGGTCGAGAGCACTTCGAGGGCTTCGCCCATTTCCAACGCCCGCATGCGCGCCTCGACATCGCCGGCGGCGGCCGCTTTGGCGAGGGCGACGAAGTGGAGGATTTCACGCGGCAGGGCATTGCCGATGCCGGTGATGGTGCCGGTGGCGCCGGCCTTGACGTAGCCGTGGAAGACGCCGGTATCGACGCCGGCCATCAGCACCACATCGGGATCGGCGCTGGTGATGTGTTCGGCCGCATAGGTCATGGCCTTGGCGCCGCCGAATTCCTTGAAGCCGACGAGGTTCCCGTGCCTGGCGCGCAGGGCGAAGAAGAGGTCGGCGCGGGTCTCGAAGCCGTAATGCGGGCTGTTGTAAATGACTGCCGGAAGGTCCGGAGCTGCCGAGAGAATTGCCTCGAAATGATGGCGCTGGGCCGTCGGGGAATTGCCGCGCGAGAGGACGCGCGGAATGACCATGAGGCCGGCGGCCCCGACCTTCTGGGCGTGGACTGCGTGAGACACGGCCGAGGCCGTGTTGACCGCGCCCGTGCCGGCAATGACCGGGATGCCGGCCTTGACCAGGCGCTCGACGCCTTCCTGGCGCTGGGCATCGGTGAGGAGCGGCCAATCGCCCATTGAGCCGCAATAGACGACGCCAGACATGCCGATGCCGACCAGTTCCTCGGCCTTGCGGACCAGCTCGTCGAAGTCGGGCGTGCGGTCCGGTTTGCAGGGGGTCATCAGGGCGGGGATCACGCCGGTGAAGATGGAAGTGTTCATGATGTCCTTGTCGAGTCCACGCGGCGCTTTCCATGCGCCTGAAAAAGCCTGGCGGAGCTTAGCGCTCTGTATTCTGTTTGTCGACAGCTCTGCCAAAGAGAGCCATCAGGCGCGCAAAAACGCTGCTTTGCCGCAGAAAAACCGGGCCGATGAATGGTTTCTGAATGCAGATGAACGGCCGGAAGGCCTATTCGGCGGCCTGGTCGGCTTCGACGTCGGGACTGTTAGGATCGCCGGGGGCGGTTTCCACGCCGATATCGGGGAAAGCCACGATGCGCTGGCCGTGGAAATCGGTGCGCACGACGACGAGGCCACGTTCCTCGAAATAGGTGAGGAGGCGACGGGCGCGGCCGACCGAGTGGGTGCCATAGATGCGGGCGAGGGTGGCGTCGGGCGGGCAGGGGGCGCCGGTGACGGCGGCCTGGGCGACGATGAGGAAGACGCCCTGCACGTCATCGGTCAGGCGCTCGGATAGAGCCAGGGCTTGCTGCCAGGTGTCGGAGGACGCGGTTTCCTCGTCGACCGTGGCCTTGGCGACGGCGAGGCGCCGGCGGAAGGCGGGGAGGGCGAGCGGCTCGCCGGGAACGCGGCGGATGCGGCAGCGGACCAGAAAATCCTGGTAGAGCACGGCGACGGTGCGGAAGCCGGCATCGGGATCATCGAGCAGTTCGCGCATGACCTGGTCGAGCAGGGCCTCGCGCTCGGCCTCGTCGATCTCGGGGAAGAGCGATACCGGCATCGGCTCGTGCTCGGGTTTCTTGCGCGCGAGCTGGGTGAGGATATCGGCGGTGGGCGTCGGCGGAGGCGGCGCGGGGCGGCGGACGGGCGGCTGGCGGATCTCTTCGGCGACGGAAGAGAAGATGAGATCGGCGGCGTCCTGCGGGGCCTCCGGCAAAGGGGTCAGCTTGGGGCTTGTCGAGCGCGCCGAGGTTTCGACGGGGCCAATGGCGATCGGCAGCGGTTTGCGCGACATGGCCGGTCCGAGGGCGACGAAATTGCCGCGCGCCAGGTCGCGGAACATTTCGGCCTGGCGGCGATCCATGCCCAGAAGATCGGCGGCGCGGGCCATGTCGATATCGAGGAAGGTGCGGCCCATGAGGAAGTTGGAGGCTTCGGCGGCGACGTTCTTGGCCAGCTTGGCGAGGCGCTGGGTGGCGATGACCCCGGCCAGGCCACGCTTGCGGCCGCGCGACATGAGGTTGGCCATGGCCCCGAGCGAGAGTTTCCGCGCTTCGTCCGAGACGTCGCCGGCGGCGGCGGGGGCGAAGATCTGGGCTTCGTCGACGACGACGAGGACGGGATACCAATAGTCGCGGTCGGCATCGAACATGCCGCCGAGGAAGGCGGCGGCGCAGCGCATCTGCTGCTCCATGTCGAGGCCTTCAAGGTTGAGCACCACCGAGACGCGGTGCTGGCGGATGCGGCCGGCAATGGCGGTGAGCTCGCGCTCGGTGCGGGCGCCGTCGACGACGAGGTGCCCGTATTTATCGGCGAGGGTGACGAAATCGCCTTCGGGGTCGACCACGCAATGCTGCACCCAGGGCGCGCTCTGCTCGAGCAGGCGCCGCAGCAGGTGGGATTTGCCGGAGCCGGAATTGCCCTGGACGAGGAGGCGCGTGGCCAGGAGTTCCTCGAGATCAAGCATGGCCGCCGCGCCGCCGGCGGCTTTTCCCATGTCGATCGAGACGTTCATGTCGGGTGGGGAATCCTGGGGAATCGGAAGGGTTAGGGGTTCCTTAGCATTTTGGAGCCGGGTTGGGAGTCCCGGAGGGGGAAATGCACAGGGGCGGGGCGCCGGCAGCGGTGTGGCTGGATTTTGTCGGCAGGTCTCCCTCCCCCTTGTGGGGAGGGAACAAGGGTGGGGGAGCAGCGAGTGCGGAGGTTGCGGCTTACCCCCACCCTCAATCCCTCCCCACAAGGGGGAGGGAGGCCAGGGCGGCTGGTGTTTGTGGCCTCCCCTCACCCGCCACTGCGCGGCGACCTCTCCCGAGGGGGCGAGGTGGGGGTGGGGCGGTATGGTGCCACGAGGGTCCTTCCCCTTGTTGGGGGGAACAACACGAGGGCGGCGTCTTGGGCTCACCCCCTCCCTAGCCCTCCCCTTGTGGGGAGGGCTAGGGAGGGGGAGGCCAAGCGCACGGTGTTTGTGGCTTCCCCTCACCCGCCGCTGCACGGCGACCTCTCCCCGAAGGGGCGAGGTGGGTTGGGGTGGGGCGCGGTAGTGCCACGGGGGGCCTTCGCCCCGTCGGGGAGAAGGTGGCCCGAAGGGACGGATGAGGGGTTAAGCCCGCCGCTCGGCCAGATAGATGTGGTAACACGCCAGCACCGTCTCGCCGCGCTGGTTGATGACCCGGACCTGCTCGGTGATGCGGCCGTGGGTGGCGCGCTTGGGGTCGGGGTCGAGGCCGGTGATGGTGAGCTCGGTGTGGATGGTGTCGCCGATGAACACCGGCTTGGGGAAGCGCAGGCGTTCGTAGCCATAGGTGAAGGCCAGCGGGTTGATCTCGCTGGCGGTCAGGCCAATGCCGATGGCGAAGGTCATGGTGCCGTGGGCGATGCGCTGGCCGAAGGGCGTCGATTTCATCGCCTCGGCGTCCATATGGTGGGGGAAGAAATCCCCGGTATGGCCGGCATGGACGACGAAGTCGGTCTCGGTGATGGTGCGGCCGTAGGTTTTCCGGGTTTCGCCGAGGACATAGTCTTCGAAGTGGCGTGGTCTGTCCATCAGAAGGATTCCGCAAAGAGGGCGTTGAGGGCGGCGACGATGTTCTTCGGGGATTCGCCCGAGAGCAGGCCCTGGTTGAGGCGCTGGGAGGCGGTCTCTTGGAACATCATGTAGCCGTCGTGGCGCGGGCGCACCCAGGCGCCTTCGAGCGTTTTTCGCGTGTTGCTATAGAAGTCGTGGGTGGCGGCGTTGACCTTGTCGTCTTCCCAGGCGGCGGCGTGGCCGGGCTGGCCGCCGGAAATGGCGTAGATGGTCTTCTGCACGGGGGCGCTGGCGACCCAGTAGGCGTAGTCGATGGCGGCGCCGATGCGTTTCGAAAAGGCCGAGACGGCGATGCCGGTGCCGCCGAGGGCCGAGCCGATGGGGCCGTTGCTGCCGGCGGCGGGGATGTCGGCGAAGGCGAGGCGGTTGTCGCGGAAACGGTCCATCGCGTAGTTCACGTAGCCGTAGCCGAGAGGCATGACAGCGAGTTTGGTGTCCTCGCTGGCGAGAAGCTCGGAGGAGGCGATGGGGTCGCGGGAAAAATCCTCGGGGTCGATGAGGGCGGCGAGTTCGGCGAGGAGCGCGACGGCGCGCTCGCCCGCTTCGGGGGCGATCAGTTGGCCGGTGACGTTGCAGGGCGTGCCCAGGTTAGCGGCGAGGGTGTAAAAGCTCATCAGCGAATGCGGCGGGCGCATGGGGATCGTGACCTTGCCGGCGCGGGCGAGCGTCAGAACTTCGCTCCAGCGGGTCAGCGGACGCGGCAGCTTGTCGGCGCGGTAGGCTTGGACCTGGGTGGCGGCATCAATGGGAAAAGCCCATTGGCGGCCTTGCCATTGGTAGCTCTCGAAGGACTTTCCGACCGTGCCGGCCTTGATGTCGGCAAAGCCGCGCTCGCGGCCGGGGACGTCGAGGGGGGCGAGGCACTTTTCGGCGGTGATCTGGCCCACATGAGGGTGGTCGATGACGATGAGGTCGTATTCCCGCGCCAGTTCCTCGACAGGGAAGCTCTCGAAATCCTGGAGGCTGCGCTTGTCCCAGGCAATCTCGACGCCGGTTTCGACCTGCCATTGGCGCGAAGTCGCCACCATGGGGTCGTAGCCGCGCGGATGGCTCCAGGTCATGCCCTTGAGGGTGACGCTCACAGGCCGAACTCCGCGCGGATCTTGGCGCTCTGTTCGCCGATCAGCGGGGCGGCGCGGTGGGTTTTCGGGCGCTTGCCGTTGATGCGAAGCGGGGCGCGGGTGGTGGTGATGGAGACATTGTCCTCACGCGTGACGGTCTGGAGCATGTCGAGGGTCTTGAAACCCTCGTTTTCCATCAGCTCGTCCCAGGTGAGGACGCGGGCGCACCAGATGTCGGCGGGCTCGAGGATCGAGAGCCAATGGTCGGTGCTCTGGGTGGCAACGTGCTCAGCAATGATGCGCTTGATGGCGTCGCGATCCGAGAACCAGGTTTTTGGTTTGTCTTTGAAGGGGGCCAGTGCTTCGAGGCCGAAAAGATCGGCGAGCTTGGCGATCGGCGTCATGGCGATAGCGAGATAGCCGTCGGCCGTAGGGTAAACGCCATAGGGGGCCGAGAGGTAGGCGTGGGCCGAGCGGAACTCGGAGCGCTTCGGCATGCGCTGGCCATCGTTGAGATAGGCGGTCAGCACCTCGAACTGGAAGTCGACCAGCGCCTCCAAGAGACTGGTTTCGACATGGGCGCCCTGCCCGGTTATGCCGCGGCGGACGAGGGAAGCCAAAATGCCCTGACAGGCGGCGGAGCCGGCGAGCATGTCGGCGACGGCGAGGCCGAACGGCACCGGGCCCTGGTCGTGATCGCCGTTGAGCCACATGAGGCCGGAGCGGGCCTGAGCCAAAAGGTCCTGGCCGGGGCGCATGACCCAGGGGCCTTTCGTTCCGTAGCCGGTGATCGAGGCATAGACGATGCGCGGGTTGATGGCCCTGACGGCCTCGTAGTCGAGGCCGAGGCGCTCGATGACGCCGGGGCGGAAGTTTTGCAGGACGACGTCGGCCTTGGTCAGGAGCTTTTTGAGCGCGGCGAGGTCGGCTTCGTCCTTGAGGTCGAGCGCCAGGCTTTCCTTGGAGCGGTTGATGGCGTGGAAATTGGTGGAGTCGCCGCCGATCTCGGTGTCGGTCAGATAAAGGCGACGGGACAAGTCCCCGCCGTCGGGGCGCTCGATCTTGATGACGCGCGCGCCAAGGTCTTGCAGGCGCAGCGAGGCGTAAGGGCCGGAAAGGAACTGGCACATGTCGATGACGACGAGGCCGGTGAGGGGGAGATCCTGGTCCATGCTTTTACTTTTCGGTCTTGCCGGCGAAGTCGGCCGGGTTCTGGTATTTCACCGTCTGCAGATGCTCGCAGTAGAGCACCAGTTCGCCTTCGCCCTTGAAGACCTCGTAGCTGGCCCGGATGAGGCCGAGTTTTTCGTACTTCGGGCGTTTATCGAGGTTGGTGCGGATGGTGTAGATGGTGTCGCCGACGAACGTTGGCTTGATGAAGCGGAGCTTGTCGTAGCCGTAGGAGAAGGCGTTGACGCAGTTGGTGGCGACGAGGCCGAGGCCGGCCGAGAAGACGAAGGCGCCGGCGACGAGGCGCTTGCCGAACTGGCCTTCGGTGGTGGCGAAGATGTCGTCGGCGACGTAGGGGTGCATGTCGGTGACGAGGGCGTTGAACGCCATGGATTCGCCCTCCGAAATGGTGCGCCGGAGCGAGCGGATCTTCTGGCCCACCGGCCAATCCTCGTAGAACCAGTTTTCGCTGTTCCATACGGGAATGTCGGCATGCTCTGCCGGCATAGTTTTGGGACGGGTAGAGGAAACGCCGATGGTGCTCATGGCTTGGCCTCGATGGGAGTGGCGGGCGCGGCAGCGGAGGCAAAGGCGGCTTCGGCAAGAGCCATCGTGTACCAGGCGTCTTCCACCGAAGTGACGAGCCTGTCGTCTTCGCCCGCGGCAAAGCGCTGGAGGTTGCTCATGGTGCCGCGGAAGGCATGGGGGAACCAGCCGCCTTCGAGCGGGACCTGCGTCCAATCCTCGCCGCGCCGCGTGATCCAGAGCTCGTCGGGTTCGCCCTTGGGGTAATCGAGGAGGACGCCGAGCTTGACCATGGCCGCGCCGTCGGTGCCCTCGATGCGGAAGGAGGCGTCCTGGAATTTGCGGCCGAAATCGTGGTTGTGGTTGATCGAGAACGTCACCCGCTGGCCGGGAGCGAAGTCGATGAGCGCCGAGGTGCGGGTCTGGGCGAGGTCTGTCGAAGGATGGCCGACCGAGCGGGCATGGACGCCGGTGGGGTTGCCGAGGAAGTGCCGGACGGCATCGAGATAGTGGATCGAGTGGACCGCAATCTCGATGCGCGGCAGGCCCTTGAGGAAGGGGAAGAGCTGCCAGGGCGTGACGAGGTTGAGGTGGACTTCCACGTCAACGATGTCGCCCAGCCAGCCGCGATCGACGGCATCCTTGAGCGCCAAAAACATCGGCGAGAAGCGGAGCTGGAAGTTGACCGCCGCCTTGAGGTTTTTCGCCCGGCAAAGCTTCAGGATTTCGGAGGCTTCGGCAAGGTCCGAGCCCATGGGCTTCTGCAGCAGTACCGCCGAACCGTCGGGGAGATTCGGCAGGACTTTGAGGTGTGCAGAGGGCGGGAGCGCCAGGTCATAGACAGCGCCGGAGGTGGCGATGGCCTCTTCGAGGGTCGAAAAGGCCCTGATGCCCCATTTGTCGGCCAGCGCCCTCGCCTTGGCATTGTCGAGATCGTAGACGCCCGCTACCGGCAGGTTGACCAGCCGGTAAGCAGGCAGGTGGGCATCGTTGACGATGCCACCGCCGCCGATGATGACGATGGGTTTTGGCGCAGATGGCAAAGGCCAGTTCTGCGCCAGCTGGTCGACCGGGATCACGCGTCCTCCCTCGCGGCCGCGTCCGGACCGCAATTCTTATGTGAATGATATTTTCACATATGGGGAGGGTGTGCAAGCGCCGATGGGTCAATCCATATGGAAGACCTCGGGCATCCCAGCCCACCACTCGCCGTCCCTGCGTGTCGTCAGCGGGGATTGCAGGGGCTTGCAGACGGCCCACCATTCCTGCGTGCGCGGATCGGCGGCCATGGCTGCCATGTCGGCGTCATAGTCGCTGCCGTGGTATTCGAAATACGAAAAGAGCAGGTTCTCCGGCTCCTTGAGGAAGATCGAGTAGTTGGAGATGTTGGAAGCCTTGATCTGCTTCAACACATCCGGCCAGACGTCGGCATGCAGGCGTTTGTACTCGGCGATGGCCTCGGGCCTGATGCCGATGACCGAAGCGTAGCGGGTCATGTCTTGGAACTCCTCCCTTGGGTCCGTCAGGCGACCGTGAAGCCCTTCACGAAGGGATCGCGGTCGTCGAGGAAGATGGTGTTGTAGCCGGTGATCCAGGCCTGGCCGGCGATCGAGGGCACGATGGCCTTGTAGGGCCCGACCTGCGTCTCGGCCTCGACCTTGCCGACGAAGAGGCTCCCGATGATGCTTTCATGCACGAACGTCTCGCCGACCTTGAGATCGCCGCGCGCCGCCTTCTGCGCCAGCCGCGCCGAGGTGCCGGTGCCGCAGGGCGAGCGGTCGATGGCCTTTTCGCCGTAGAACACGGCATTGCGTGCATCGGCCTTGGGGTTTTTGGCCTTGCCGGTCCACATCACGTGGCGAAGGCCGTTGATGGTCGGGTATTCCGGGTGCTGGAAGGCGTACTTCTCGTTGATGAGTTTTCGCGCGATCGGGGAGAGCCGCTGGATGTCGGCGGCGGAGAATTGGGACATGTCCTCAAAGCCCGGCTGGCTTTCGAAGATGGCGTAGAAATTGCCGCCATAGGAGACGTCGAACTTGAGCGGCCCGACGCCGGGGAGGTCGATCTCGAGGTCGGTTGCGTAGAGGAATGAGGGGACGTTGGTGATCTTGACGTCGATGACGTGCCCGGCATTGTCCATCGTGTATTCGGCTTCGATGACGCCGGCCGGAACTTCGAGACGCAGCTTGCCCGGCACCTTTGGGGCGACGAGCCCTTCCTCGATCATCACCGTCACAGTGCCGATGGTGCCGTGGCCGCACATGGGCAGGCACCCCGAGGTCTCGATGAAGAGGATCGAGCCGTCCACATCCTCGCGCAGGGCGGGATAGAGGATCGAGCCGCTCATCACATCATGGCCGCGCGGCTCGAACATGAGGCCGGTGCGGATCCAGTCGTATTCGGCCAGGAAATGCTCGCGGCGCTCGTTCATGGTCGCGCCCCAGAGGTCGGGGCCGCCGCCCGCGACCACGCGCACCGGATTGCCGCAGGTATGGGCGTCTATGCAGAAAAAGCTCTTCTTGGTCATTGGAACCGCGCGATGTCGAAAGGTGAAAGATCGGCCGTGTCGCGGCCCGCGACAAGGTCTGCGACCCTGCGGGCGGTAACGGCGGAAAGCGTGAGGCCGAGATGGCCGTGCCCGAAGGCGAAGACGATGCGATCGTCCTTGGGGTGCCGGCTGATGACGGGCACGGAATCGGGCGTCGACGGTCGCCGCCCCATCCACTCCTTGCCGCCCTCGGGAAGCGAGGGCACGTAGCGGCGCATCTTGGTGCGCATGGCCCTGGCACGCCCGAAATTGGGCGGCGATTGCGGCTTGGCGAGTTCCACCGCGCCGCCGACGCGCAGGCCATCGACGAGCGGAGAGGCGATGAAGCCGTGATCGCCGAAGCCCACCGGCATGGACAGGTTCCAGCCCAGCTCGGTAAAGCCATAGGTGGTGTTGTAGCCGCGCTCGGTCTCGAGCAGGACTTTAACGCCGAGGCTCCGCACCAGCTCGCGCGACCAGACACCGGAGGCCACCACGACCTTGTCGTAGAGGTCCTCGCCGCTGCCGCAGACGACAGCTATGCCCTCGTCGGTCTGCCGCAAAGCCTGCGCACGGCTCGGCACGAACTGCGCCTTTTCGCGCCAGAAGGCCTGGTAGCGACGCAGGACCGTCAGCGGATTGGAGACCATCCAGTAGATGGGTTGCAGCACCGCACCGGCGAACTGCCCCTCAAGCTGCGGCACGAGTTCGCGCGCCTTTTCCACCGAGACCCGTTCGTAGGGATAACCGAGCGCCTCGCGTACCTTCTCGGCCTCGCGCAGGGCGGCCTGCGTGCTGGTCTCGCTGTCATGCACCGAGATGTAACCAGTCTGCCGCAGATGTCCGGTAAGCCCGGCTTTGCGGCCAAGCTCCTCGTGATCGGCCAGTGCCGTCTTCATGAGCCCGGTCAGTGCCAGGCGCGTCCGCGCCTCCTGCCCCGGCGTCGCGTTCATGAGGAAGGCGAGAAGCCACGGCATCAGCGCCGGCAGGTCCGTCCAGCGCACCGTCAGCGGCCCGAGCGGATCGAGCAGCCATTTGGGCACGGTAGTGACGATACCGGGACTGGCGATGGGCGCGATCTCCGGGAAGGCCAGCAGCGCGGCATTGCCCGTGGAGGTCGGCAGCCCGTCGATGTCGGGCTCGTAGACGGTAACCTCGTGGCCCTCATCGATCAGCCACGTCGCGACTGCCGAACCGATGATGCCGGCTCCCAATACGGCGATGCGCGCCATCTCAGCGATCCTCCAGCCGGATACCGGAGACGGTCGAGCGCGCGATATAGCTCTGGATCTGCTTGACGATCTGCGCCGCATGCTCGGCCCCAAGCCGCTCGCAGGCCTCGACATCGCGCGCTGCTATGGCCGTAACCATAGCCTCGTGCTCATCGACATATTGGCGCGGCAGGCGATCCTCGAAACTCGAATAATAGAGCCTGAGGATACGCCGCCCCTCATCGAGCAGGCGCGTGAAGAGCGCGGTGAAATAGGGATTGCCGCCTGCCTGGGCGATGGCGACGTGGAAATCGCGATTGGCCCCGATCATGCCCAGGGCATCACGGCGCATCACCGCTTCCGAAAACGCCGCCTGCTGGCCACGAATGGCGATGAGGTCTTCCTCGCGGTGATGGATAGCCGCCGAGCGCGTCGTGACGCGATACATCAGCGTCAGCGCTTCGAAATAGACGGGCAATTGCGTAAAATCGATCGGCGCCACGATCGTGTTGCGATTGGGCAGCGTCGTGACGAGGCCGTCCGCGGCCAGCCGCACCAGCGCCTCGCGCACCGGCGTACGCGACATGCCGAATTCTTCCGAGAGCCCCACTTCGTCGAGCGGACTTCCCGGCTTGATGGCCAGTTCGAGGATCGACTGCCGGAGCCGTTCATAGATGGTCTGGGCCCCCGATCCGCGTGTGCGCGTGACCGTTTCAGGCTTGTCGTCGGGTGCTGCCATCGGGATCTCCAGGATGGCTATCCTTATCCCGTATCCACTTTGTCGACAACTACTCGTGTGGGGCCAGGCCATCGAGCCGGGCGTTGACCTGCACCTCGCTCACCTCTTCGAGGAACTCGGCGATGCGATCGAGATCGACATCGGAGAACTTGTCCATCACTTCCGAATAGGATTGCCGCATGTAGCGGTAAAAGGCGATGGGCTCGGCTGCCTGTTCGCGGTCGAGTTCGATAAGGACGCTGCGCCTGTCGGTGGGATGCGGCACGCGCCGGATGAAGCCTGCCCCCTCCAGCCGATCCAGCAGCGCCGTGCCCGAGCCCGACGACAGCCCCAGATGACTGATGATCTGCTTGGGGCTGAGCGCTTCCTCCGAATCGTAGAGATAGCCGATGCAGGTAAGATCGGTGGGGTGCAGCCGTAATTTCTTGGCGGCGAAGGCACTGGCCTGCTCGGACCAGTAGACGATCCGCCGCAGCCCAAGACCCACGCGACGCATGCGCTGGACGCGGGTCAGCTCCGCCCTTGACGATCTATCCACCATCAACTATCTCGACCATAGAGTAATTCGGCAGTAGAGATACAACCGAATTTCCAGTTCAGCAACACACCGGAAACCTAGATGTCGCGTCTTCATGCAGTACAGTCAACCGGCGCCGCCCTCGAGGACGACCGGATAGAGCCCGCCACGCTGGAGGCCTCCCCTCCCGCAACGCTCCCCGAAACCGCGCCCCTCCCCGCGCCGGCGCAGGAAGAAGCCACGCCCAAGGCGCGCCGCCGTCCGCCGGCCAAGGCCATCGTGCGCATATTGCTGATCTTTTTCGTGCTGTTGCTCGGTTGGTATGTCGCTACGGACCGCATGGCACCCTCGAGCTCGACCGGCGCCGTCGCCGCCTTCACCACCCAGGTTGCGCCCCGCGTCAGCGGCGAGGTGACCGAGGTGCTGGTGCGCGACAACCAGGAGGTCAAGGCGGGCGATGCCCTCTTCGTGCTCGATCCCCGCCCGTTCGATCTTGCCGTCAAGCAGGCCGAAGCCAACCTCGCCCAGGCCACGCAGGGCGTCGATGCCTCGACCGCCTCCATTGCCTCGGCGCAGGCCCGCGTCACGCAGGCCGAAGCCACGCTTGAAAATACCCGCGCCAGCGTGGCCCGCACCCAGTCCCTGGTCGAGCGCGGCGTTGCCGCCAAGGCCCAGGCTGACAAGGCCGCCTCCGATCTCAAGTCTGCCGAAGCTGCGCTCGAAGCGGCACGCGCCGATCTCGAATCCGCGCTCCTCAAGGCCGGCGGCCAGGGGGTCATCAATCCCCAGATCCAGCTCGCCCAGGTGCAACTGGAACAGGCCGAACTCAACCGCACATTCGCGACCGTGACTGCACCCACTGATGGCGTCATCACCAACCTTCGCCTTGCCGTCGGTCAGTTTATCAATGCCGGTTCGCCTGCCATGACCTTCATCGGCGCCGAGCGTCCCTGGATCATGGTCGACATGCGCGAGAACCAGCTCGCCAACATCACGGCGGGTTCAGAGGCCTCGATCCTCTTCGACGGGCAGCCCGGTCGGCTCTACGAAGGTCGGGTCCAGGGCATCGCCTGGGGCATCGATCCGGGCCGCACCTCGGCCAACGGACTGCCGCAGAACCAGGCGACGACCCGCTGGTTCGAGCCCGCCCGCACCATCCCCGTGCATGTCGAACTGCTCGAGGACTGGCCGGCCAATGTCCGCGTCGGCTCCAAGGTCAACGTGCTGGTCTATGCAGCGGGTGACGCCAACCCCATCGCCTGGATCGCCATCGGCCTGCAGCACCTGCGCTCCTACCTCTCGTTCCTCTACTAGGGAGCCGGTGCCATGTATGTCGCGCCAAGGCCAGTAGAAGCGGACGACCCCAACTTCGCCATCCGCCTCGCCATCATGCCGGTGATCGGGTTCGTCGTGGGTGTCGCCCTGCAATCACCCATGGCGCTCATCTACCCGACCATGATGTTTTCGCTCATGGCCGGGTCGCGCAAGGCGCTCAATATCGGGCGCGCACTCGGCGGCCCGATCGCTTTCATCGTCATGCTCTGGGTGATGTCCTGGCTGGTCTCGCTCACCATCAACATGCCGCTGGTGATGGTGGCGCTGATGGGGCTGCTCTTCTTCCTGGGCTTCTACCTTATCGGCAAGACCGGCAATCCCTTCGGCATGCTCATCATCGTTTCGGCCATGATGACCTCGGTCCTGGGCACCGGCACCTACCAGGCGATGATCGTGCTGCGCGACGAGATGTCCAAGGCCGCGCTGTGTGCCGCCATCTTCACTCCGCTGCTCTACCTCATCATGCCGCCCGCAACGCGCGAACAGGCGGTCGATATCTACGTGCCCTATCACGAGGACCAGCTGGCCCTCCGCGCGGCGATCCGCGCAAGCGTGCTGCTGCTGTTCTCGTTCTGGCTCTATTCGATCTCGGACAGCTCCAACATGATGCTGGGCGTGGGCGCAGTCTTCGTCCTCACCTTCCCCACCAGCGAAACGCTTTTCGCCGAAGCGCGCGAGCGCAGCCTTTCGACGCTCATGGGCGGGGCGGTCGCACTTGTCGTCCTGGCCATCCTCAGCCTCGTGGCGCACCTGCCGATCCTGCTGCTGCTCGGCTATCTCGGCACGCTCTTCTTCACGACCAGGATGATATCGGGGCGTCATCCGGCCATGGTCTACCAGTATGCGGCGTCGGTCATGATCTCGCTGATCGGCGGCGCTCTGGCGACGCAGGAGCCGGGCTATGCCTTCCTCACCCGCGCGGTCCTCACCATCGGCGGCGCGATCGGCGCAGCCTTCCTCGCCTCCCTGCTCGAAGCGCTGCTGCTCAAGCCGTCGCCCGAGCCTGCGTTCAAGGAGTCCCTGTCATGAGCGGCGAACGGCGCATTCCCAATTTCCGCCTGCAATTGCGGCGCCCCGATATGGTGCTCGACGCCGCGCTCGATATCTTTTCGCGCGATGGCTTCGAGAAGGGTCGTATGGAAGACATCGCCCGCCGGGCCGGCGTCACCAAATCGGCGGTCTACCACCACTTCCCCTCCAAGACGGCAATCCTCGAAGCCTTGATCCGGCGCCATTGCCTGCCCGAAACGCCCGGCGCCACGCTGGAGGTGATCCTGGTGGAGCTGACCCTGGGCAAGGCACGGGCAGTGCTGGACCTGGTGCTCCGGGAATATCGCAGCATTCCTGGCCTCGGCCGGCTCTACTGGGACGAGGCCGTCCGTCGCGTGTCGGAGCGCGCGACGGCGAGCATGGAAGAAGCGGAAAGTGTGGTGCGCGCGGCGCTCTCGCGCACCGTAGTCGATCGGGTTTTTGGGTAGGTGTCGCGATCGACCCTACGCGGCCACCATCTTACCCTGCGGCTTGGCGAACGGGCGGAACGTCATCGAGATGAGGAACGCGCCGATCCCGATGCCCCATGATCCGACATAGAGCCACACATAGCTGCCGAAATTGTCGTAGATCAGCCCGCCGGTAAGCGGCCCGGTCGCCATGCCCAGATTTGCTGCCATCGCCGTACCGCCGATGATCGTACCCATCATCGGTAAGGGGAAGTTTTCACGCGCCAGCACCGCATAGAGCGGCATGATGCCGGCATAGATAAAGCCCACCACCACGGCCACCGCATAAAAGGCGCCGAGCTGGCTGACAAAGGCATAGGACAGCACGCCGAAGGCTTGCGCCAGCAGCCCGATGACGAGGATGTTCTTGGCACCGAACCGGTCGCCCATGATGCCGAACGCCACGCGTCCGCCCAAGCCCGCCAATCCCTCGACGCTGTAGATCGAGACCGCCGCGATCATCGGGATGCCGCAGCTGATGGCATAACTCACCGTATGGAAGATCGGCCCCGAATGGGTGGCGCAGCAAAGGAAATTGGTGAGAAGCAGGATGATGAATTGCGGCGAGCGCACCGCCTGCTTGACCGTCATCGACATGGCCGGTGCCGCTCCGCTCGCGCCCGCAGCCTTCATCGCCTCGAGCGCCGGCGGTCGCCGTACGAGGAAGGAAACCGGGATCATCACGACCGCCGCGATTGCCGCCAGCACCAGGAACGAGATGCGCCAATTGTAGGTCGAGACCAGCCAGGCGGCGAGCGGGGACATCGTCATGGGCGCCATGCCCATGCCGGCCGAAACCAGCGACACCGCAAGGTTTCGCTGCGTATCGAACCAGCCCGTGACGCAGGCCATCATCGGCGCGAAGACCGCTGCGGCCGAGGCGCCCACGATAAGGCCGAAGAGAAGCTGGAACTGGATCAGCGAAGCCGAAAAGCTCACCAGCACCAGCGCGGCGGCAAGGATCACCGAGCCCGTCAGCACGATGGCCCGCGGGCCCCAGCGATCCGAAAGCGAGCCCCAGACCATGCTGGCAAAGGCCATGGCCAGAAAGCCGATGGTCATGGCGCCCGATACTCCGGTCACCGACCAGCCCGTATCCTCGGCGATCGGCCGCAGGAATACGGGCAGGGAAAACATGGTGCCGATGGCGACGCAGCCCAAAAGGCCGCCGGCCGCCACGATCACCCAGCGATAGTGTGAATTGGTCATTACGCGTCTCCGGTTGGGCGGAAGTGGAGAGCGCCCGGCCAACGGCCAGCATCGCTCTCAACTTCCCGTGCTTCAATACTGATCGTGCCGACGCACCCAGGCCTGGTCGTAGGCAAGGCCGGATTCACTGCGCCCCTTGGGCACGAGGTCGAGGTAGTGATAGGCGCCGTTGACCATCTCGACGCCGCGCGAATAGCAGGAATAGGTGTGGAACACCTCGCCGGCTTCGTCCTTGGCGAAGACGCTGATCCCCACCATGTCCGAGGCGCCGTTCGGCTGCACCTTGTAGTTGTAATAGGCGACGCCCGAAGCCAGCTCGTCCGGCGTCACCGCCGCCTGGAAATCGCGGTTGAAGTCGCTCCCGTTCGAGGAGAACCACGGGAAACTCCAGCCCATCCGGCTCTTGTAGGCCTCGATCCGCTCCAGCGGCGCCCGCGAGATCGCCACGAACGTCACGTCGCGATTGTTGAGATGGATCGGGATCCCATTGAAATTGTCGGCCCAGAACGAGCAGGACGGGCAGCCCTGCTCCCAATCCGGGCCGAACATGAAGTGGTAGACGATAAGCTGGGACCGCCCCTCGAAGAGCGCGCTGAGCGAGAGCGGACCATTGGGCCCCTCGAACCTGTAGTCTTTCTCCACGCGCTCCCACGGCATGGCCATGCGCTTACGGGTCAGCGCCTCGCGCTGATGCGTATGCGCCTTCTCGGCCTCGAGCAGTTCGAGGCGCGCCTTGAGCCAGTTTTCGCGGCTCACCACCTGGCGATCGGTCATTGTTCTTCTCCTTGAAAAACTCAGTTTTCTCCGTGGCGGCACCAATTGGTCGTTCGGTCCCGCCGCTTTTGCTCACGCCTCAGCGAAAATCTTTTCGCCCCGCGAGCCGCAGCCACGGTCCGGCATGGAAAACCGCCATGACGAGATACATTCCGGCCATGCCGCCGAGAGCGGAGGGCTCCGCCATCCCGGCCATTCCAGCCATGTCGGAGCCGTCGCGAGCGGCCAGTGCCGCCAGCACCAAGAGGACGGGCGTCGCCAGAAGACCGAGCCCATCGGCGAGCCTCCGGGCGATACCGGCCAACCGCCCACTGCTTGTTCCGGTTACGGAAATCGTCATTTTTCGCTATCCGTGCTGTGTGTCTGCCTCTCTGGGGTAGCCGCGGATGGAGAAGGGGTGGGAGTTACAAGTGTGACGGGATTCCGATGGACTCGCTGATCACCGCCGCCGCGCGGGCTCTCGCCATGGGCGATGCGCTTGGCGCGCTCAACCGCGTCGCGCTGCGCGATGACCCGCCTGCATTGGCGCTGCGCGGCATCGCCATGGCGCAGCTGGGCGACCTGGATCGCGCCAAAGCTCTGCTCAAAAGCGCGGCTCGCGCCTTCGGCCCGCGCGAGGCCATGGCCCGCGCCCGCTGCGTGCTGGCCGAAGCCGAAATAGCGCTTGTCTCGCGCGACCTCGCCTGGTCCGAAAAAGCCCTCGCCTCCGCCCGCGCCACGCTCGAAGCCCATGGCGACCGCCTCAACGTTGCCCATGCCGGGAACCTCCAGGTGCGACGCCTCGTACTGCTCGGGCGGCTCGACGAAGCCGAAAGGCTGTTGGCGGGATTCGACCCGACGCCCCTGCCCCCGGCCGCGCGCGCTGCCCACGAACTGGTCACCGCCGGCATCGCCATCCGCCGCCTGCACACGGCGCGGGCGCGCGAAGCGCTGGCCAAGGCGGCAGCAGCCGCCCATGCCGCCAATATTCCGGCTCTCACCGCTGAAGTGGGAGAAACCGCGCGCGCTCTCACGGCCCCCGCAGCGCGACTCATCGCGCGCGGCGAAGAGCGCCCGCTCCTGCTCGCCGAAGTCGAGCAACTCTTCGAGACCGACGTGCTGGTCGTCGATGCCGGCCGCAATGTCGTACGCCAGGGCAAGACCATCGTGCCGCTCACCAGCCGGCCGGTTCTCTTCGCACTTGCCCGCGCACTGGCCGAAGCCTGGCCGGGCGACGCGCCACGCGCGGACCTGCTCTCGCGCGCCTTTAGTGCCCGCCACGCCGACGAATCCCATCGCGCTCGCCTACGCGTCGAGATCGGTCGCCTGCGCGCCGAACTAGCAGGCCTTGCCGAGATCAACGCGACCGACGATGGCTTTGCATTGAAACCCCTTGCGGGCGAGGTGGTCGTGCTCGCCCCGCTCCTTGAGGATCCCGATGCGGCGGTACTCGCCTTTCTCGCCGACGGCGAATCCTGGTCGAGTTCGGCCCTGGCCCTCGCATTGGGCACCAGCCCACGCACAGTCCAGCGCTCGCTCCAGGCTTTGGCATCGGCCGGCAAGGTGCAATCGGTCGGCCAGGGGCGTGCACGACGCTGGATGACCCCACCACCCGGTTTCCCGACAACCTTGTTACTCCCGGGCCCGTTTCCGGGCAGCTAGGATCGCGGCATGAAAAAGCACACAGCAGAACTCATCCAGGAATACGGCCCCTTCCCCGGTGCCGAACAGGTTCACGGCCTCACCTTCGATGGTCGCTATGTCTGGTTCGCTTCGGGAGACAGGTTGAGCGCACTCGACCCGGCGGACGCCCAGCCCGCCCGGGCCATCGAGGTCCCGGCCCATGCCGGCACGGCCTTCGATGGCGAACACCTTTTCCAGATCGCCGAGGACATCATCCAGAAGATCGACCCGGCGACCGGAAAGGTCCTCGCCACCATCCCGGCTCCGGGTGGCGGCGGCGATTCCGGCCTGGCCTGGGCTGAAGGCTCCCTCTGGGTCGGCCAGCCGCGCGACCACCGCATCCACCAGATCGATCCCGATAGCGGCAAGGTGTTGCGCACCATCCAGTCCAACCGCATCGTCACCGGCGTCACCTGGGTGGATGGCGAACTCTGGCATGGCGTCTGGGAAGGCGATGACGGCGCCATCGTGCGCCTCGATCCTGAGAGCGGGGAGACGCTCGAAACCATCGACATGCCGCCTGGCATGGGCGTTTCGGGCCTCGAATCCGACGGCGCCGACCGCTTCTATTGCGGCGGCGGCAGCAGCGGCCGCATCCGCGCCATCCGCAGGCCGCGATAGAAACCCCCTCGTGGTTCGTCTCAAGCCCCTCCCCGGCTATCGTTGGGGAGGGCGTTTGGATTTGGATAACTGCACGAGCCACCCCGTGTGGCAAAAATCCCTCCCCGAGCACCCCTAAATTGGATGTGATCGGAAAACCGTGCCGTTAACCTTTCTGCTTTGCCACTCGTTAACGTCTAGGGTCGATTTTCCCGTCAAATTTTATCGTTTCGACCCCCACGACGAGTTCGATCATGAAGCACACTGGCATTCTGCTCTCCGCGCTTTTCCTGCTGCCCGCCACGGCCCAGGCAGCTGATCTGGCGTGGAATGGCGGGAGTTCCGCCCCCACCATCTATTCGGCCAGCCCGGTATCGGACTGGTCGGGTTTCTATGCCGGCATCAACGGCGGCTATAGCTGGGGCACGACCATTAACAATCCGGCGCTTGCCGGCGGAAACGTTAACAACAACAGCGGCGGCTGGTCCCTGGGCGGACAGGCTGGCTACAATATCGACATGGGCGGCTTCGTCCTTGGTGGCGAAGCAGACCTGCACTGGGCCAATATCGGCTACAGCGAAAATCCGGCGGCCGGCAAGTTCGAGGCCAAGGTCGATGCTTTCGGCAGCGTGCGCGCCCGCGCCGGCGTGCCGTTCGGGCAGGTGCTCCCTTATGTGACCGCCGGTCTCGCTGCCGGTCACGGCACGGCCAGCATCACCGACGCTGCCAATGTCACGACCTCGCAGTCGGCCACCCATTTCGGCTGGACGGTCGGTCTCGGCCTCGAAGCCAAGGCGACCGACAATATCTCGGTCAAGGCCGAGTATCTCTACGTCGACCTCGGCACGCAGAGCTATAATGGCCTGCCGGTCGGCAATCGCGACATCACGCAGCGTTTCAGCGTGGTTCGCGCCGGCCTCAACTACAAGTTCTAGGCCTCTTGGCCACTTTCGTGCTGCGCAAGGCGGTCGCGTCCGACAAGGATGCGATCGCTTCCATCTGGCACGAAAGTGCCAGCCTGCCGGGCGTCGGCCCGCCGACCATGCCGAGCCCTGCCGACCTGCGCCGGCGCGTCGAGGATGAATTCGCCAGCTGGTCGGTCACCCTCGCTGTCCGCGACGCCGAAATCCTCGGCTTCCTCGCACTCAAGCCCGAGGCCGCTATTCTCGCCGAGCTTTTCGTGCGCCCCGGCGCCCTCGGCGCCGGTATAGGCTCGGCGCTGCTCGCCCATGCCAAGGCCGAGATGCCGGAAGGCTTTTCCCTCTTTACCTCGTCCTCCAATACCCGCGCCCGCAATTTCTATGAAAAGGCCGGGCTCGTGGTCCTGCGTCACGATACCCACCCGCGCAGCGGACACCCGGTTACCTATTACGGCTGGCGTCCAGCCTAGCGCTTGCGATCGACCGGCGGGGTGTCATCGGCGAGGCTCCCCAGCCCGGCGCCCATGCCCATTCCCATGCCGCCGCCACCCATGCCACCGGCACCGCCGCCTCCTCCCCCGCCACCGCGGCCACCACCGCCGCCTTCGCCATCGCCACGTCCACCGCCGCGGCCACCCGCGCTGGCGGGCCGCGTCGGGCCTTGCATCGGAATCTCTAGGTCGCCCGGAATAGGGTCGAGGTCGAGCGCCTTGCGGATGAAGGCGCGCAACGACACCACCAGTTCATGCGTCTGCACCGGGCGCCCCGATACGAGCTCACGCGCCGCCCTCTCGGCCAGCCGCACATGCTCCTCGGTTCCCAGCAGGATGATGTCGGAGAGAGCCGCTTCGACTGCATCGCGTATGCGCCGCGTGCGGTCCGAGCCGCTCTCCTCGCCCCCCGCTGCCACCTCGGCGCCTTCGGCACCCTCGACCGCCTGATGCAGGTCGCGCAGATGCGTGGGATCGACCGTGAGCTTGCCGGTAAACGAGCCGCCGAGCACTTTGTAGGCCGCGATCAGCGTGCGCAGGCGCTCGTTGATCTGCCGGTTCATCCGCTCGCGCCGCTGCTGGATGGTGAACATGATCAGCAGGCGAATGCCGATGCCGATCAGCGTGAAGAGCGCCAACCCGATCAGCGTGACGAGCAGGTTCTGCCAGGAACTGAAGTCGAGATTGCGCAGTTTTCGCCTCCCAGGCACCTCGTTAGCGAGGGAGCCACCATACACGAGCGAGGCGCGCGGCAAGCCGGTTTTCCACCAGCTTTCGGGTTTCATAAAATCGCATAATCGCCGTCACCGGCCCGTCATGCACCTGCCTTAGGTCACGTCATCCGAATGAGTAGCAAGGGCATAAATGCGCAGCCGGGGTCAGACATGGCAGGAAACGCGGGACCTCATCAGCGAGGAGATCGCCCACGGGCGTCTCGCGCCTGATACGCGCCTGCCCGCCGAGCCGGAACTTTGCCGGCTCTATAATACGCGCCGCCATTCGCTGCGCCGCGCGCTCGCCGCATTGCAGGCCGAGGGCAAGCTGCGCGTGGAGCACGGTCGCGGCACGTTCGTCGAGCGCGCGCCGCTGGTCAACTACGTCATCGGCCCACGCACGCGCTTCCGCGAAAACCTGCTTTCCCAGGGCCTCGCCGCCTCTGGCCAGGGTCTCGCCGAAACCCGCATGCCTGCCGATATCCGCGTCGCCCGCGCACTGGGGCTTGCAGTCGGCGCGCCGGTCTTTGCCATCTGCCGACGCGGCTTCGCCAACGACCTGCCGATCAGCCTGGGCTGGTCCTACCACGATGCCGAGCGCTTCCCCGACATGCTCGAAAAGCGCAAGGCCGGCGTCTCGGTCACCGAGGTCTACCGCGCCCATGGCATCGGCGATTACCGGCGCCTGCGCACCACCATCTACACCCGCTCGGCCAACGAGCACGAAGCTTCCCTCCTCATGCTGCGCCCCGGCCAGTCCGTTCTCGTCGTCCAGAAGGTGGACGTTGACCCCGACGGCAAGCCGATCGGCTTCTCCGAAGGCGCCTGGGCCGGCGACCGCGTGCAATTCACCTTCGACAGCGCCCAGTCCGAACCCCTCGCCACCGAAAGGAACGACGATGTTTAACGAAAGCGGCAGCAGCCCTGCCTCCGGCCGTTTCGGCCATGGCGAAGCCCTCGATACCCTCGCTCGCTCGCGCCCCGAAGGCCTCAAGGCCCTGGCTGAGAGCGTGCTGGAAGATCTCGGCGATCTCCGCGTCATCGCCAACCGCACGGGCCTCGTCATGGTGCCGATGCGCGATACCGTCGAGAACGTCGATTTCCATCTCGGCGAAGTGCTGGTCAGCGAAGCCCATATCGCGGACGAAGCCGGCAATGTCGGCTATGGCATGATCACGGGCCGCGACCTCGAACGCGCCATGGCCATGGCCGTCGTCGATCTCGCTTTCTCCTCGGGCCGATCCACTGCCGCCATCACCACCTTCCTCGAAACCGAGGCGGCAGCCCTCGCCGAGCGCGATGCCGAGCGCATGCGCGGCGTCGAGGCTACGCGCGTCGAAATGGAGACCTTCTGATGCTGACCGTCGCCCCGCCCGATCTTGAGGAAGCCCGCAGCAACGCCACGTTCGAAGCGCTGATGTGGTCCATGGCCCGCCCCGGCGAGCAGCGCGAGCTGGCCGAACCCGGCATCGCTCCGATCATCGAGGCCTTTCTCGATCTCGAATGCACAGCCTATGCGGACGATGCCGAACTCGCAGGGCTCATCGCCCGCACTGGCGCCGAACGCTCGGAAGCGCCGGCCGATGCCGACCACGTCTTCCTTGCCCAACTCGATGGCCTCGCCGAACTCGAAGCCCTCAATTGCGGCTCCGCCCTCTACCCCGACGATGGCGCCACACTCGTCGTGGCCGCCGCGATCGGCCAGGGCCAGCGACTGCGCCTCTCAGGCCCAGGCATCGAAGGTAAGCGTGAAATCGCACTCGGCCTTCCGGCTGCGTTCTGGGCCCTTCGCCAGAAACTCTGCGCCTATCCGCAGGGCTTCGAGCTCTTCGTCGTCGATGGCCGCGCCGTCATCGGCATTCCCCGTTCGACCCAGGTGGAGATTCTCTGATGGCTTATGTCGCAACCCGCGGTGGCGAACGCGCCATCGAGCAGGCCGAGCGCCTGTTCCGCCAGGATCTCGGCCAGATCGACCTCGACCGCGTGCAGTCGATCCGCCGCTCCCTGCCCTATCTCGTCGATCGCGTGATGGGCGAAGCCTCGCTCTATGATGAGGACATCGCCGCCCTCGCGCTCGCCCAGACCGGCGGCGAGCTTTCCGAGGCGGTACTGGTGCTGCGCGCCTGGCGCACCACCCAGCCACGCATCGCCATCGCCGAGCCACTGCTGCAGGAGCAGCTTCTCACCCAGCGCCGCATCTCGGCAGCCTTCAAGGACATTCCGGGCGGCCAGATCCTGGGCCCCACGCTCGACTATTCCCACCGCGTCCTCGCCACCGATGTGCTCGAGGGGCGCCCCTACGATCCGCCCGCGGTCGAAGCGGCGGAAACGCCGGCTCCGGCTCGCCAGCCCTCGCTCGCCGACTGGCAGCGCGTGCAGGGCCTCGTGGCGCCTGCCGTCGATAATTCCGTGCCGCTCGATGAAATCCCCGACCTGACCCGCGAACCGCTGCTCTTCCCCGCCTCGCGCGCCCATCGCCTCCAGGGCCTGGCCCGCGCCGAAACGGGCGGCGTCCTCGCCCTCGGCTATGCCGCCATGCGCGGCTACGGCAACGCACACCCGACGGTCAACGAACTGCGCCTCGCCGAGGCCGAAATCGTCGTGCGCCATCCGCGCGGCACCGCCTTCTCGGCCGGTCGCATCCGCGTCAGCCAGGCAGAAGTCACCTCAAAGGAAAAGGGCGGCTATCTCGAACTCGGCTTTGCCGCCACCTTCGGCTGGAACGAGGTCAAGGTCATCGCCGCGGCGACCCTCGATCTCAACTCGGCCGAGGCCCCTGTCGGTTCGGCCGTGCACGAGGAATTCTATCTCTACCACACGGAGAGTGTGGAAGCCTCGGGCTTCTGCATCCACTTCAAGCTCCCGCACTACGTGACCTTCCAGTCGATCCTCGACGCTATGCGCGACGCCAAGGCGAAGAAGGCCGCAACGAGCGCGTCCAATGTCACTACCGCCCCCCAGGAGGAACCCGCGCTATGAGCCTTGCTGCCCTCACCCGTCCCTGGGCCGCCACCAGCTACGGCTTCCTCGACGCCTCCGCCAAGCGCGAGATCCGTCGCAAGATGATCAAGGCCATCGCCGTGCCCGGTTGCCAGATGCCTTATGCCAGCCGCGAAGTGCCGATGGCGCGCGGCTGGGGCACAGGCGGCCTCCAGGTCACCCTCACGCTCGTCAACCCGCGCTCGGTGGTCAAGGTCATCGACCAGGGTGCCGATGACGGCGTCAACGCCGCCTCGATCCGCCGCTTCGTGAGCCGCGTCTCGGGCGCCGCCGAAACCTGGGACACGCTTGCCGCCACCATCGTGCAGTCGCGCCACCGCGTGCCCGAGGAAGTGATGCGCGAGGACCAGGTCCTCGTGCTGCAGGTCCCCAATCCCGAGCCGCTGCGCGGCGTCGAGCCCAACATCTCCATTGCCCGCCAGATGCACGCCGACGCCGATTACGGCAAGCTGTGGCTGACGCTCTACGAGCAGATCGTGCGCAAGGGGCGCATCATGCAGGGTGCGGCCTATCCCAGCCTCGTCAACGGCCGACACGTCATGACGCCCTCGCCCATTCCGCGCTGGGACGTCCCGAAGCTCAATATGGCCAGGCATCTGACCTTCCTTTCGGCCGGCCGAGAAAAGCGCCTCTTCGCCGTGCCGCCCCATACGCGGGTCGAACCCCTGGTCTTCTCGGATCGCCCGTACCTCGTTGAGGACCACGCCGACCTCGTCTGCCGCCGTTCGGGCATTTCCGGCTACTTCATGAACGAGCTGCCGCAGGACGACGGCACGTCCGCGTTCGAGGTCTCCGACAGCAATCTCGGCATCAAGGCCATCCGCCATGCCGAGGGCGAAGCCGTCGAGATCGGCGCCACTTGGTATCGCAACGGGGAGATGTCCCAATGAGCCTCGAACTTCCGCTCCCCCATGACCTGCTGGCCCCGCCCCAGCTCATGCGGACCGAGCCGCTCCTCACCATGCGCTCGATCTCGCGCCGCTTCGGCGACGTCGAGGCGCTGCGCGACGTCGACGTCACGGTCTATCCCGGCGAAGTGCTCGGCATCGTCGGCGAAAGCGGCTCGGGCAAATCCACGCTCCTGCGCATGATGAACCTCGAGGACACGCCCGATAGCGGCGAATACAGCCTGCGCCTGCCCGGCCGCGAGGACACCAACCTCTTTGCGCTCGACCGCTACCAGCGCCGCATGCTCTGTGCCCGCCATATCGGCATCGTCTACCAGAACCCGCATCTGGGCCTGCTGATGAACCACAGCTCGAGCGGCAACGTCGCCGAGCGCCTGCTCATCGCCGGAGAGCGCAGTTTCGACGTCTTGCGCGCCCGCGCCCGCGAGGCGCTCGACGCGTCCGAATTCCCGCTCTCCCGCATGGATGCCCGCCCCGCCGAACTTTCCGGCGGCATGCAGCAGCGCGTGCAACTGGCCAAGGCCATCGCGCTCGAACCCGCCTTGCTGCTGCTCGACGAGCCGACGACCGGGCTCGATGTCAGCGTCCAGGCCCTTGTGCTCGATACCCTCAAGCGCCTGCAGCGTGATCGTCGCATCACCATGGTACTGGTCAGCCACGACCTGGGCGTCATCCGCACCATGGCCGACCGCGTCATGGTGATGCGGCGCGGCCGCGTAGTCGAACAGGGCCTGGCCGACCAGGTCTTCCAGGACCCCCAGCACGCCTATACCCAGCAACTCGTTCACGCCAAGCTCTAGAGGCCGCCATGCAAACCCAGAACGAACCGCCCATCCTGCGTGTAGACGGCCTCACCAAGCGCTTTCGCATGCACCACCTCGAAAGCACGCTCCACGCCTTCGAGAACATCAGCTTCGACCTGCGGGCCGGCGAATTCATCCTGCTGCGCGGCCATAACGGCGCTGGCAAGTCGACGCTCCTGCGCACCCTCTGGCGCAGCTATCTGCCGGTTTCCGGCCGCATCCTCTACCGCTCGCGCTCCGGTGACATCGATCTCGCCCGTGCCGCCGATGTCGATATCGCCCTCCTCCGCCGCCAGGAGCTCGGCTTCGTCACGCAATTCCTCAACGCACGCCCCCGTGTCGCCGCGGAAGAGATCGTCGCCGAACCGCTGCGCCTTGCCGGTTGCACGCAGGACGAGGCCATCGGCGAAGCCCGGCATTGGCTCGCCGAATTCGGCGTCCGTCCCGAACTCTGGCGCGCCTATCCGAGCACCTTTTCGGGCGGCGAACAGCAGAAGGTCAACCTCGCCCGCGCTTTGGTCCTGCCGCAACGCCTGCTATTGCTCGATGAACCCACGGCCTCGCTCGATGTCGGCGCGCGTCGCGCCCTGGTTCGCCGCCTGGCCGATCTCAAGGCCGCAGGCGTCGCCATGATCGGGGTCTTCCACCATCCCGGCGACGTCGCCGACCTCATCGACCGCGAGATCGACCTGACGACCCGCCCCGTATCCGAGACGCAAGAAAGCGAGCGAGAAGAACATGTGGCTGTCTGATTTCCGCCTGGTCCTGGCCGACCGTGTCATCGACCGCGGCGCCCTGCGCATCGAGGACGGCGTGATCGCCGAGATCCGCGAGGAGCCGGTGGCCGATGCCGATGTCGTCGGCCACGGCCTCATCCTCATGCCCGGCATGATCGACATGCACGGCGACATGATCGAACGCGAACTCGAGCCGCGCCCCAATGTCCCCATGCCCATGGAAATGGGCCTGCGCGACCTGGACCGTAAGCTCGCCGGGACCGGTGTCACCACCGCCTATGCCGCCGTCTCCTTCAGCCCCGGCTCGACCTACGGGCATCTGCGCTCCTACGACCATACCAGCGCCATGATCCGCGCCCTGCGCGCCCATCGCCAGCACCTGCTGGTCGATCACAAGGTTCATGCCCGCTTCGAAGTCACATTCCCCGCCGCCCTCGCGGTAGTGCAGGAGCTCATTGCCGAAGGTTCGGTCGACCTCATTTCGCTGTGCGACCACACCCCCGGCCAGGGCCAGTACCGCAATCTTGAAATCCACCTAGCCAACGTCGCCAAGGCCAAGGGCATCTCGCTCGATGAAGCCGCCGCCACCGTCCAGGCGCGCATCGAGGAAAAGAAGCGCACCGTCGGCGACCTCGCCGCCACGCTCAAGGCCATTTCCCAGCATTGCGCTCTCCACGGCGTGCCGCTGGCAAGCCACGACGACGATACGATTGCCAAGGTCGCCCTCATGCAGGAACTGGGTGCGCGGATCAGCGAATTCCCCGTCACCATCGAAGCTGCCCGTGAGGCGCGCACGCGCGGTCTCTACAACGCCATGGGCGCACCCAACGCCCTGCGCGGCATGTCCTATTCCGGCAATCTCTCGGCGCGCGAAGCCCATGAGGAAGGCGTGCTCGATATCCTGGCAGCCGACTATCACCTCTCCGCCATGCTGCCGGCCGTTCTGGTCCTCGCTCGCGCCGACCGCGGTGGCCTCGCCGCCGCCGCCCGGCTCGTCACGCTCAATCCGGCCCGGGTTCTCGGGCTGGAGGATCGCGGCGAACTGCGCGAAGGCCTGCGCGCCGACCTCATCATCGCCGACGACGGCGATGTCGGCTACGTCCGTGCCACATTCAGCCGCGGCCGCCTGATTTACTCGGATGGCGGGGTCTCCATTCCCGTCACGCGGGCGTCATTCGGATGAGTTAACACTGTCACAGACGTGTTCTAGTCTTCGTCTACTGCGAAAAGTAACTGTGGAGTCGGCATTGCCGGCCGCCACAATATTCAAGCACATGAGGCCGATAGATGCTCGAACTGCGCAACGTGACCAAAGCATTCAGGGAAACGCTGGCTGTAAACAACGTGTCCCTGACCTTTGAGCCCGGCCAGATGGTCGGTGTCATTGGTCGGTCCGGCGCAGGAAAGTCCACCCTCCTGCGCCTCATCAACCGTCTTATCCCCGCCAGCGAAGGCGAAATCGCCTTCGAGGGCACCAGCGTCGGTACACTCTCCGGGCGTGAGCTGCGCGCTTGGCGCGCCCGCTGCGCCATGATTTTCCAGCAGTTCAACCTGGTGAACCGCCTCGACGTGCTCACCAATGTGCTGATCGGCCGGATCGGCACCGCCAGTACCCTGCCGGTCATGTTCAAGCATTTCCCGGCCGATGATCGCGCGACCGCAGCCCTTGCGCTCGACCGTCTCGATCTCCTGCCGCAGGCCCTGCAGCGCGCCGACACGCTGTCGGGCGGCCAGCAGCAGCGCGTCGCCATCGCCCGCGCTTTGGTGCAGAACCCGAGCCTGATCCTGGCTGACGAACCCATCGCCTCGCTCGACCCGCGCAATGCGCGCCTCGTGATGGACGCCCTGCGCCGCATCAACCAGCAGGATCGCATCACCGTCATCTGCAATCTGCACACGCTCGATGCCGCGCGCGCTTATTGTGACCGCATCGTCGGCATGGCCCATGGCCGCGTCGTCTTCGACGGCTCCCCCGAACAGCTCACCGCCCGCGTGATCCAGGAGATCTACGGCGATGAAACCGAAAACGCCGTGGACGAGTCCCTGACCTCGACCATCGGCGCGCACATGCTGGCTTCCAGCATGGGACAGCAAATGGCGGCGGCGCACTAGGCGCCGCTCTCCTTCACCCGTCAGATCGGAGCAAATCAATGTTCACTTTCGTGCGCCGCACCCTTGCGGCCGTACTGATGTCGGCTGCCGTCATCAATCCAGTCCTCGCCGCTGACTGGCGCGAGCAATATCCGGAAATCACCATCGGCGTGTCCTCGGGCGAGAACGAGAGCGACGCCATCGCCCGCAATCAGCCCTATGCCGACTACATGAGCGAGCAGCTCGGCGTGCCGGTGAAGCTGATCCGCGGCACCGACTACGCGGCCGTCATCGAAGCCATGCGCTCCGGCCACGTCCAGATCGCGTCGGTCGGCCCTGCCGCCTACGCGCTGGCCCGCAAGATCATGGGCGACGGCATTGCCCCGGTCGCCACCACGCTCGATGCCAATGGCGACCGAGGCTATTACTCGGTTATCGCCGTCCGTGCCGACAGCCCCTACCAGACCCTCGAGGACATCAAGGGCAAGTCCTTCGCCTTCGCCGATCCGAACTCGACCTCCGGTTACGCCGTCCCTTCCTACTATCTCTCGACCCAGCTCAACACCAATGCCGACGAGTATTTCAGCGACGTCGCCTTCTCGGGTGGCCATGAGCAGAGCGTGATGGCCCTCGTCAACGGCACCTACGAAGCCGTCGCCACCCATTGGCGCAACGAGACGGCCGGCAACATCCAGTCCATGGAAAAGAAGGGCCTGATCCCCAAGGGCTCGACCCGCATCATCTGGAAGTCCCCGGTCATCCCGAACACCCCGGTCATGATCCTCACCAGCCTGCCCCAGGAACTCCAGGATGAATTCAAGGCCGCTCTGATGGCCTTCCCGACCAAGGATCCGGCCCGCTTCGCCGAATATACCCGTGGCGACTCCAGTGGCTATGTCGAGGCCAAGCACGAAGACTATCTCGACGTGATCGCCATCACCGAGCACAACGCCCAGGATCGTCGCCGCAACGCGGCCAAATAACCAAATCTACCGGCCGGCGCGCAGCACCCTGTGCGCCGGCTCGTTTTTGACGAGGATTGACATGAAATTGCTCGGACAAGCATCCGGCCCGTCTCCGGGTGGCGGCCAGAACGGGCGGCTCGCCGCGTTCGAACAGCGCTACCGCCAGGAGCAGGGCGTGCGCCTCTTCTGGACCGGCGCCTACGCGCTCCTGTTCCTGGTGGCGCTGGCCATCTCGATCATCGTCAGTGATTTCAATCTGCCTGGCCTCATCACGGGCCTGCCCAAGGCCTGGAACTACATAGCCGGCACCCTGCCCTCGCTATCCTTCGAGGCGCTCTGGGCCGATCTTGCCGATTGGTACTGGGGCCTGCGCTTCTGGCTGCGGCTGCTGTTCGAAACCATTCTTATGGGCTTCATCGGCACCGTGCTCGGCGGCATCGTCGCCCTGGCGCTCTCCTTCCCCGCCGCGCGCAACCTCGTCGAGAACACAGCCATCTACTTCGCTGCGCGCCGGGCGCTCGAATTCTTCCGCACCGTGCCCGAACTTGTCTTCGCGCTGATCTTCGTTTTCGCCTTCGGCCTCGGCCCCTTTGCCGGCGTCCTCGCCATTGCCGTCCACACCGCCGGCTCCCTCGGCAAGCTCTTTGCCGAGGTCAACGAGAATGTCGACGAGCGCCCGCTCGACGGCGTGCGCGCCGCCGGCGGCAACTGGCCTATGGTAATGCGCCTCGCCGTCGTCCCGCAGGTTCTGCCCAATTACGCCAGCTACCTGCTCCTGCGCTTCGAGATCAATGTCCGCGGCGCCCCCGCCCTCGGTATCGTCGGCGCGGGCGGCATCGGCCAGGAACTCTACGTTGCCATCCGCCAGTTCGAATACACAGACATCAGCGCCATCATGCTGCTGCTCATCATCACCACCTCCATCATCGACGTCATCTGCGAGACCATCCGGCATCGCCTGATCGGCCACGACCTGACACTGGGGAGCTAACCATGCCGGCAACAGCAACCGCTCACGTCGATATCGACCGCTACAAGCGCAGCAATCCCGAGCTCTTCAGCCGCCCTCTCGCCCAGCGCCTGCGCGACTGGTTGCTCTGGCTGGCTTTCGCCGCCGCAGTGCTCTTCACGCTCTGGTGGATCGATGCCAACCCCATGCGCATCGTCAACGGGCTCTCCAAGCTCGGCGTCCTCGTCCGCCTCATGGTGCCGCCCTGGCCGGGCGACGGGCTATGGGAATACTGCTACGCAATGTTCGAAACGCTGGCGATGGCCTTTCTCGGCACCATCATTGCCGCCGTCCTCGCCGTGCCCTTCGGTTTCCTTGGCGCCAAGAACATTGTTCCCAACTGGCTCTTCCATTTCGGACTGCGCCGCTTCTACGATGCCTTCCGCGGCATTGACGGCCTGGTCTGGGCGCTGATCTTCGTCTCGGCGGTGGGGCTGGGTCCCTTCGCCGGCGTACTCGCCATCGCCGTCGGCGACGTTATGGTATTGGGAAAACTCTTCGCCGAAGCCATCGAGAACGTGGACAAGAAGCCCGTCGAGGGCGTGCAGGCGGCCGGCGGCTCAAGCCCGCACATCGTGCGCCTCGGCGTCTTCCCGCAGGTCTTCCCGGTGATGATGAGCCACGTGCTCTATTTCTTCGAATCCAACGTCCGCTCCGCCACGATCCTGGGCATCGTCGGCGCGGGCGGCATCGGTCTTCAGCTCTCAGACCGCATGCGCATCAACAACTGGCACGAGGCGGCGTTCATCATCCTGGTGATCCTGGTCACCGTCGCCATCATCGACAACATCTGCCGCCGCATCCGCGCGCGCATCATCGAGGCCGGCCGCGCCTGAGCGCGGACGGCTAGTCGCCCCGATGGTAGGGGTGGCCTGAAAGAATGGTGGTGGTGCGGTAAAGCTGTTCGGCGAGCATGATCCGCACCATCTGGTGCGGCCAGGTGAGCGGAGAAAAGCTCAGAACGAGATCGGCGCGTTTGACGAAGTCGGGCTCCAGCCCATCGGCCCCGCCAATGACGAAGCTCACGGCGACTTTCCCGTCATCGCGCCAGCGCGCGATCGTATTGGCCAGAGCCTCCGAACCGATGCCCTTGCCGCGCTCGTCAAGCGCAACCACCACCGCCCCTTGCGGGAAGGTGGCGGTCAGAGCCTTGGCTTCTTCGACCTTGCGGGATTGGGACGAGCCGACCCGGGATTCGGTGAGCTCGGAAACGTCGAACCCGGTGAGCCCCAGGGGCTTGCCCCCGGCGACGGCGCGTTCGATATAACGCGCGACAAGCTCACGCTCGGGCCCGGATTTCATGCGCCCGACAGCGGCGATCTGGATTCGCATGACTTACGCCGTCACGCGAAAGCTTAGTGCGCGTCGGCGGCGAATTCGGCCTGCCACATCTTCTCGATGTTGTAGAATTCCCGGACTTCCGGGCGGAAGATGTGGACGATGACGTCGCCGGCATCCACCAGCACCCAATCGCAATGGGGCAGGCCTTCGATGCGCGGCTTGCCGTAGCCAGCCTCTCGCAGGGCCTTTTCCACCTGGTCGGCAACGGCGCCGACATGGCGGTGCGAACGTCCGGACGTCACCACCATATGGTCCGTGAGCGAGGACTTTCCGGTGATGTCGATGGCAACGGTCTGCTCCGCCTTGGCATCGTCAAGGGTTTCAAGAATTACGTCGATCATGGGGCGTTCCGCGGCGGCGGCAGTCTGTTCGAAGGATGGTCTGGGGGAAGTGGTCATCAGCAAATGGCCTTTTCCCCTGCTTCACGAGCATGGGTCATGAATGGTCGATCATTCCTTGGTTTCGGGTTCGAAGGGGTTTGGGTGCAGTATGAATTGCGCTTTATCCCATTCAGTGACGTGCAGTCACTTTAACAATATGCGCTCTGCCTTTCGCATCTGCAAGGGTCGCGCCTTTATTTGGCAAGAATGCTCTCCTTGCGTTGCGCGCGGATGACGGACGAGGAAAGCCCCGACATGATGCCGTGAAGGTAGACCCAGGCCGGCGGCTGGCGCGTGGCAAGCAGCGGCGCATCGCTCTCGTCGAGCCGGTAGCGGGCAAAGGTCGCCGCCGCGCGCGACACCGGCGCCCTGCGCGATGAACCGGGACGCACATAGACGGCGATGGGCAGCATATTGGCGATCTCCCGCCAGCGATCCCAACGATGGAAACTCACCATGTTGTCCGCCCCCATGATCCAGACGAAATGCCGGTCCGGCAACGTCGTCGTCAGGAACTTGAGCGTGTCATAGGTATAGCGGAAGCCATGCGCCGCCTCGAAGCCGGTCACACGGATGCGCGGATGGGTAAGCTTTCTGCGCGCGTCCTCGACCCGGTCCTTGAGGGGCGCCAGCTCATCATGATTCTTGAGCGGGTTACCCGGCGAGACCAGGAACCATACGGCATCGAGGTCGAGCCGCTGCAGGCATTGCTCGGCCACCAACCGATGCCCCTCGTGGATCGGGTTGAAGCTGCCGCCGAAAAGGCCGATGCGCATGCCGCGCGCCGAGTGGGGCAGCTCGGTGATGCCGGGAATTTTCTGGACCGGGAACCTCAAGGACGGGTTTGCCCCGTGCCTTGCACCAGATATTTGAAGCTCGTCAACTGCTCGACGCCCACAGGCCCGCGCGCGTGCATCTTGCCCGTGGCGATGCCGATCTCCCCGCCGAACCCGAACTCGCCGCCATCGGCGAATTGCGTGGAAGCATTGTGGATGAGAATGGCGCTGTCGATGGTGTTGAAGAACTTCTCGACCGAGACCGGGTCCTCGCTGAGGATGGCCTCGGTGTGGTGGGACGAATAGGCGTTGATATGCGCGATGGCCGCATCGACGCTCTCGACCACCTTCACCGAAATGATCGCGTCCTCGTATTCGGTGCGCCAATCCTGCTCGGTCGCAGCGATGGCGGAGGGAACGAGGCGCATGACCGTTTCATCGCCACGGATCTCGCAGCCCTTGGCGATCAGCGCCGCTATGACGGGCTGCAAATGCGTGTCGACCACGTCCTTGTGGACCAGCAACGTCTCAGTGGCCCCGCAAATGCCGGTCCGGCGCATCTTGGCGTTGACCACGACATCGACCGCCATGTCGAGACCGGCCGACTTGTCGATGAAGGTGTGCACCAGGCCTTCGAGATGCGCGAAGACCGGCACCCGCGCCTCGTCCTGCACCCGCGCCACCAGCGTCTTGCCGCCACGCGGCACGATGACGTCGATATTGCCGTTGAGCCCCTTGAGCATTTCGCCCACGGCATCGCGATTGGTGGTCGGCACATACTGGATGGCGTCTGCCGGCAGCCCGGCCGAAACCAGCCCCTCGACGAGGCAGGCATGGATGGCCCGCGCCGAATGCACCGAATCCGAGCCGCCGCGCAGGATCACGGCATTGCCCGACTTGAGCGTCAGCGCGCCGGCATCCGCCGTCACGTTGGGGCGGCTTTCGAAGATGACGCCGATGACGCCCAGCGGCGTGCGCACGCGCTGGATGTGAAGGCCGTTGGGGCGATCCCATTCGGCGATGACAGTGCTCACCGGATCGGGCAGTTCGGCAATGGTCCGCAGCCCATCGATGATGCCGTCAATGCGAGCATCGGTCAGCAGCAGGCGGTCGAGAAAGGCCTTGGTCATGCCGCGCTCGCGGCCGGCCTGCATATCGCGCTGGTTCTCGGCAAGGATTTCGGCGCGATGCGAATTGAGCGCCTGCGCCGCGCCGACAAGGGCGGCGTATTTGCGCTCGGCGCTGGCTGTGGCGAGCACGGCCGCGGCCTTGCGCGCCCGCACGCCCATATCGGCCATCAGGGCCGCTACGTCTTCTTTCTCGTGAACGGTCATCTTGCTGCCGCCTCCGCTGCGGAGAGCAATACCATATTATCGCGATGCACCAACTCGGCGCGATGCCCCAGGCCCAGAAGCTCGATCACCGACTGGCTCTTCTTGCCCTTGACGAGATTGGCTTCCTCGCTGTCGAGCCCGACCAGCCCGCGCGCCACTTCCCGGCCCTCGGGATCGAGAATCGAAACGGCGTCGCCGCGCAGGAACTCACCCTTGACCTTCGTCACTCCGATCGGCAGCAGGCTCTTGCCCGTCTGCAGCGCCCGCACGGCGCCGGCATCGACATGGAGCGCGCCGGCAACTTCGAGCGTCCCCATGATCCAGCGTTTTCGCGCCTGGGCACGGGACTGCACCGGATGGAAGAGCGTGTGCTTGCCGCCTTCGGTCAGCGCCTTGAGCGGATGCTCCTCGGTGCCCTTGGCGATGATCATCGCCGTACCGGCCTGCGTCGCGATCTTGCCCGCTTCGATCTTAGTGGTCATGCCGCCGCGCGACAGGTGCGATGCCGCCCCGCCCGCCATTGCCTCGATGCTCGGCGTAATGGCCGACACTTCCGAAAGATGGATCGCCGATGGGTCCTTGCTCGGCGGCGCCGTATAGAGCCCGTCGATGTCCGAGAGCAGCACCAGGCAATCGGCCTCGATCATCGTGGCCACGCGCGCCGAGAGGCGATCATTGTCGCCATAGCGGATTTCCGCCGTCGCCACGCTGTCGTTCTCGTTGATGATCGGCACCGCTCCGAGCGAAACCAGCGTTTCGATCGTGGTGCGGGCATTCAGGTAATAGCGCCGCTCTTCGGTGATGTTGGGCGTAATGAGGATTTGCCCCGTCACTATCCCATGCTCGCCCAGGGTCTCGGCCCAGGCCTGGCTGAGCGCGATCTGCCCGGCCGAGGCGGCTGCCTGGCTCTCTTCGAGCAGCAGCGAAACCGCGTCGAGCTTGAGGAGCCGCCGCCCCAGCGCAATGGCGCCGGAAGAGACGATGACCACGTCCCTGCCCTCGGCCTTGAGCGCGGCGATATCGGCGGCCAGCGCCCGCAGCCATTGCGTGCGCAGCTTGCCGGTCTTGCCGTCCACAAGCAGCGCCGAGCCGATCTTGACCGTCAGGCGCCGGAAAGGCGCCAAAGCATTTGAAGTCCCCCCACTCATCTGCTTTACGGCGCCCAGTTCGGTTGTATGGCCCTTCGCGCCTCTTCCTCGCGTTCGGCCTTGTTGCGGTCGATCACGTCGATGATGGCGTAGAGCACCGCGTCGAGCCCCTGATGGGTCGCGGCGGACACGCCGAAGACAGGGGCCTTGGAGATGCGCTTCAAGGTCTTGAGCTTTTCCTTGACCTCGTCCTCAGGCAAGGCGTCGATCTTGTTGAGCACGACCAGCTCGGGCTTTTCGGCCAGCAACTCGTCATAAAGGAAGAGCTCGTTGCGGATGGCCTTGTAGGCGCCCTTGATGTCTTCCTGCGTGCCGTCGATCAGGTGGACGAGCACATTGCAGCGCTCGATGTGGCCCAGGAACCTGTCGCCGATACCGATGCCTTCATGGGCGCCCTCGATGAGGCCGGGAATATCGGCCAGCACGAAATCGCGCTCCCCGATCTTGACCACGCCAAGATTGGGATGAAGCGTTGTGAAGGGGTAATCGGCGATCTTGGGCTTTGCCGCGGAGACCGCAGCCAGAAAGGTCGACTTGCCGGCATTGGGCTGGCCGACGAGCCCAGCATCGGCAATGAGCTTGAGGCGCAGCCAAATGGCCTTTTCGATACCCGGCTGGCCCGGATTGGCGTGGCGCGGCGCCTGGTTGGACGACGTCTTGAAATGGGCATTGCCAAAGCCGCCATTGCCCCCCGAAAGCAGCACCACGCGCTGGCCGACCTCGGTTAGGTCGGCAATGAGCGTCTCGCGGTCTTCCTCAAAGATCTGGGTGCCCACAGGCACGCGCAGCACCACGTCGGCGCCATTGGCCCCGGTGCGGTTCTTGCCCATGCCATGCGTGCCCGTGCTGGCGCGGAAATGCTGCTGGTAGCGGTAATCGATGAGCGTATTGAGCCCATCGACGCATTCGGCAACCACGTCGCCCCCGCGCCCGCCATTGCCGCCATTCGGCCCGCCGAACTCGACGAATTTTTCGCGCAGGAACGATACGGAGCCGCCACCGCCGTCACCGGATCGAATATAGACTTTGGCCTGGTCGAGAAATTTCATCTTTTCTGTCCAATCCACGCTTCGCGCGTGAGTTCGGTGTCGATATGGCGCACCTCGGCGTTGCGCGCAAGGCAATGCATGGTGGAACGGCCGATCTCGGTAAATCCGAGCTTGGTCTGGACGTTCAGGGACGCCGTGTTGAAGTCGAAGACGCCCGACAGGACACGGTCCTCGGCGGTCACGTCGAAATACCAGTCGAGCGCGGCCCGCGCCGCCTCGGTCATGTAGCCGCGCCCCCAGAAGGGCTGGCCCAGCCAATAGCCGATCACCGGCTCGCCCGCCGACCCCATGTGGTAGCCGATCGAGCCCGCCACGCCTTCGCCCGGCACCTCGATGGTGAAATTGGTTTCCTGCGGCGGCAGGTCGGCATGCCGCGTGCGCAGCCACGCCTTGGCATCGGCCAAAAAATAGGGATAGGGCACCCGCGCCAGATTGCCCGCCACCCCGAAATTGTTGAGGTGGAAGGCGATGCGCTCGGCATCCTCCATGCGCGGCAGGCGCAGGATGAGGCGGCCCGTGTTGAGAGCAAGACTCATCGCTCCCTCTCCTCGAAGGCTTTTCGCGTCAACTCGTGGTTGACCGCGACATAGACGTGGCCGCGCAGAGGATGCGTGCGCTCCTCGAGCCCCGTCTCCACGAAACCCAGCTTGCGCAGCACGTTGCGCGAACCGTGATTGTCGTCGCGTGTGCTGGAGGTCACGACGTCTTCTGCAGCCTCCTGACCATAGTGCCAGGCCAGCAGCGCCGCAGCGGCTTCGCTCATATAGCCATGTCCCCAAAAGGGTTCGGCCAGCCAATAGCCGAGATAGGGCGTGAGGCTGACGACACCGATCAATCCGCTTCCGGGCAGGTCGATCGCCAAGGGCGCGCGTCCCAGTTCGGGTTGCTCAGGCAGGCCGCCCAGCCATTGCTCGGCATCGGCCAAGCCATAAGGGTGCGGCACGATGGCCAGCCAGCGCGTCACGTTGAAATTGTCGAGGGCCGCCGCGATGGCCGCCGCATCGCCCACTTCCGGCAGGCGCAGCCGCAGCCGCTCGGTTTCCAATACTAGGCTCATGCCGCCTCCTCGGCCGTTTCCAGCCGGAAGTGAATGACCGACTTGCCGCGGTTGTTCCCCACGGCATCGATCGAAGTATGGGTGCGCCCGAAGCCCGCCTTTTCGAGGACGCGCGCCGAGGCGTAATTATGCGCCAGCACCTGGGCGCAGATCACTGGAAAATGTCCGGTGGCGCGGGCGGCGACGAGCATGGCCGCGACCACCTCGCTGGCATAGCCGCGCCCCCAGAAACTCTCGCCGAACCAATAGCCGATTTCGGGCGGATAACCGTCGGCGAACATGAAGCTGGCCACCCCGACCAGCGTGCCACGCTTGCTGCACACGATATAGGCCCGCTCGCTCTCGCGCTGCGCCACGACCTCGATAAAGCCGATGGCATCGGCCCGGCCGTAAGGATGGGGCATGCGCTTGAGCATGCGTGCCACCTTGTAATTGTTGGCCTGCTCGACCAGCGCCAAGGCGTCGCCCCGCGTCGGGGGCCTAAGGGTCAGCCGTTCGGTCTCGAGCCGAGACGGCAGCGCATTCTTGAGGTCGATCCCACTCATTTCAACCATCCAAAGCAAAAGGGGAACCGGAAGACCGATTCCCCTTTCGGATTTGGTTGGCCGCCTTAGTGCGCGCCTTGCCGGGGATCGATCTCCGGCAGGGTACGCAGCGTCCTCACCGGGTTATTCAGCAGCTTCTGCCGGTTGAACCGACACGAAGACTTTCGAATTGGCGCGGGTGCGGAAGGTGACGGTGCCGTCAACCAGGGCATAGATCGTGTGATCCTTGCCCAGCCCCACGCCGGTGCCCGGATGCCATTTGGTGCCGCGCTGGCGGACCAGGATGTTGCCGGCGATGACAGCTTCACCACCGAACTTCTTGACGCCGAGACGGCGACCAGCGGTATCGCGACCGTTGCGGGATGAACCGCCTGCTTTCTTATGTGCCATCTTAGTTCGTCCTTATTCCTTGTCGGCCTTCGCAGCGGCCTTCTTGGCCGGAGCCTTCTTGGCAGGGGCCTCGGTTTCAGTCTCGGCAGCAGCCTTCTTGGGCGCAGCCTTCTTGGCCGGAGCCTTGGCCTCGGCAGCCGGAGCTTCGGCCTTGGCAGCGGCCTTCTTGGCCGGCTTGGCTTCGCTCACGCTGTCGGTCGCGGCAGCGGCCTTGGCCGGCTTGGCAGCGATCGTCGGCTTGGCGCCGCCGGTGAGGATCTCGGTGATCCGCACGGTCGAGAGCAGCTGACGGTGGCCGTTGCGACGGCGATAGTTGTGGCGACGGTTCTTCTTGAAGACGATAACGGTCTTCGACTTGCGGGTCTCGACCAGCTCGGCAGCGACGAGCGCGCCTTCAACGACCGGAGTACCGACCGTCTCGCCAACCATGAGAACCTGATCGAAAGTCACGATCGTGCCCGGCTCGGCATCGAGCTTTTCGATCTTGAGAACGTCGTTTGCGGCAACCTTGTATTGCTTGCCGCCAGTTTTGATGACTGCGAAAGTCATTCGTCACATGCCGAAACCTCAAGGGTCTCGGTCCCATTTGCGCGCTTTGCGGCGCCGCAGGCTTTTCGCCTTCCTGCGGACTTCGGCTGTTTCGCCAGGCTTACGCCCGGCCGGCGGCCTCAAGCAGCGGTTTCAAGTTCAAAAAGCGCGCAGGTCTCCCCGCACGCAATCGGAATGGGCTTATCAGGGCAAAAGCCCCGTGAGTCAAGCCTTGTCTGCCAAGCCGGCCGCGATCCGGCTCACCCCTCCGCATACCAGTCGCGCATTCGCACCTCGATACCCGGCTCGCCTGCGAGTTCGGTGGCAAAGACCTCGTTCTCGGCGCCGCCCAGATAGTGGAAGGGGTAGACCACTTTGGGCCGGAACGCGCGCGCCGCATCGGCCGCCTGATGCCCGGTCATGGTATAGGGCTGGTTCATCGGCAGGAACGCAATGTCGATATCCCCGAGCGCGCGCATCTCCGCCGTGTCCTCGGTGTCTCCCGACACATAAACGCCCTTGCCCCCGAACCGCAGCACATAGCCGTTGCCCACGCCCGGTGGGTGATACTTGAGCCTTTCCGGCGAAATATTCTCGGCCGGGATCGCCGTGATCTCGATCCCGCGGAAATCGACCGTCTCGCCGCGAGCGAGAATTTCCGCCTGCTCGGCCTGTGCGCCCTCAAGCTTTTCGATCACCACGCGCGAACCGATGATGCGCGTCTGCGGCATCAGCAGGGCCGCCAGCGTATCCGGGTTGAAATGGTCGCCATGCTCATGGGTGAGCAGAATCAGGTCCGGCCGCGGCAGGTCCTTGTAACGGTCGGGGCTACCCACCGGATCGAGATAGACGGTGAGATCGCCGAACCCCAGCACCAGGCTGGCATGGTTGACGGGCGTGACCTTGATCTCGCCCGCCGCGGACTCGAAGACATCGGCCTGGAGCATTGCTTACTCCTGATACCAGTTGCGTAGACGAACTTCGGCGGCATCACCCACCAGCCCGGGCAGGTCTTCGACCTTGGAGCCCTGGTAGTGATAGGGATAGACGATTGCCGGCTTGAACGCCTTGATCGCATCCGCCGCCTGCTGGATGTCCATCGTATAGGGCAGGTTCATCGGTAGGAATGCGACATCGATCGCCGTGAGCGCACGCATTTCCGGAATATCCTCCGTATCGCCCGCCACATAGATGCGCTTGTCCCCGATATTGAGGACATAGCCATTGCCGACGCCCTTCGGATGATATTGCAGCCGCGCCTCGGTGGTGTTGTAGGCCGCCACAACGTCGACCTTGACGCCCGCAAAATCCACCGTCTCACCATTGGCCGCTGCCTTCGCATTGGCCTTGAGCGCATCGGGCAACCGCTCGAGCACTTGCGCAGTCGTCAGCATAGGCACGCTCCCGGCAATCGCCGTCAGCGTCGGCGGGTCGAAATGGTCGCCATGCGCATGGGTAATGAGGATCGCCGTCGGCTTGGGCAACCCTTCATAGCGCGCCGCGCCACCTACCGGATCGACATAGACCACCTGGTCGCCCCAGGCGAGCAGCAGGCTGGCATGGTTGACGGGATGGATGATGATATCCCCAGCCGAGGAAGCAATCGCATCACCCTCGAGCGGTTTGCTGTCCTGCGCCCGGGCAAGCCCAAATGGCAGCAGGCTGAGTAAGGGCAGCGTCGCCAAACCGGCAACGACGTCTCTGCGCGCAGTCATGGTCGGTATCTCCCTTTCGTGGAACGCCCGGACCTTGCCCGGTCGATGACGGCCGATCAAGCAACTGCAAGCGCTTGTGATTTCACGGACGTCCCCTCGCCTCCTCAATGAGAAACGCCGCCTTGTGGTTCCGCTGCCATCGATCGAGCGACCACAACGCCGAATCGGCCCGAACGGCAACGAGCGGCCAATAGACCACCGCCTCGCCCATCACCCCATCCACGTCGACCATGATGATACGCCGCTCATAGTCCGCGCCCTCATAGGCATCGAGCGCTAGCCACTCCCCGGCCGCGAGATCGGTCAGCAGCAACCCTTCGGCCGTGCCCGCCGCATCGGACACCAGCGCCGGATAGCTTTTCCCCGGAAAACCAACCACCGCCAAACCCGGCGCCCGCGCCGCCGTGAGCGTCGGTTCACGCCCGATCACCAGCGCGCGAATATCGCCGTCCCTGAGCGTGCCATAGACGAAAAGCGGGAGTTGTGGAGGCATAACCATTTTGCATCGGATTGGGTGTTGCAGCCGGGCCTCCGCTATGCCATAAGCCCGATCCGTCGACCACCCGTGCTGCCAGCGCGGGAACAAGCGTCTCTGCGGAGAGATGGCAGAGTGGTTGAATGCACCGCACTCGAAATGCGGCATAGGGGCAACTCTATCGGGGGTTCGAATCCCTCTCTCTCCGCCACTTCATAAGACATTGCTGGACAGGGATTCCGCCACGCGCGGTTGTACTCCGGAAGGTGTACCGGTTGCACGCAAAGGCCAGCCCGGGCCTTAGATCCATCTGCCTGCAAATCTACGCAACGATTCGGCTCTTTCGAAGAAGCGTATCAGCGGAAACCCCGCCGACGTCGACTTGCTTGCACTAGAGCATCGAAGCAGGAACCGGCGCCACAGCCGCCTTTTGCCCGTGCGTCACGGATCACGGTTGTCTGCGAATACTAAAGCGGAAAATCTCTTCAGTGGGCTCGACCCCGAGGCCGGCGCCGGTTGGCACGAGATAGGCGCCGTTGGCGCAGGACATGTCGCCTTCCACATGGGCCAGGTTGCGGTCGAAAATGGAGTGTTGGTATTCGTGATAGGGCACGTTCTGCAACGTGGATGCCACTTGCAGGCTGGCCGCCATGAAGATGCCGATGCTGATCGAAGCATGGGGGATGACGTTCATGTGGAAGGCCTGCGCCATGCGGCCGATCTGCACGAACTCCGTGATCCCGGTGTGGCCGATCTCGGGCTGGACGATGCTCATGGCACGGGCCTCGAAGCGCGGCCGGAATTCGTATGTGGTACGCAGTTCCTCGCCCAGCGCCAGCGGCACGCCGATACCGTGGGCGACGCGAACCTGACCCTCGAGATTTTCCGGCTGCACCGGAGCCTCGGCAAAATAGAGGTTGTGAGCTTCCAGTCGCCGGATCAGGCGGACGGCTTCGGCTGCCTCGAATTTCCAGTGCAGGTCGACCATGATGTCGATATCGGGCCCAAGCGCCTCGCGCAGCGCCGCCATTTCGGCAACGATGCCCTCGTCGGAAACCGCCGCGGCGAACTTGATGCCCTTGTAGCCCTTGGCAACCCATTCGAGCGCCAGATCGCAGCGTTCCCTGATCGTGGCGCGGGGCAAGCCCGAGACATAGGCCGGAATGGTATCGTGGCGACGCCCACCCAGCAGGGTGGCGATCGGCAGGTTCAGCACCTTGCCGGTGAGGTCGTACAAGGCGATGTCGACGCCGGCCAGCGCATCCAGATAATAGCCGCCGAAGAACCCGCGGACGCGCATCAGGTCGTAGAGATCTTCGTGGATCACCACCGCATCGGCTGGATCGCGGCCGATGATTACCGGCCCCAGCACGTCGTCGATGATCGCCTTGGTCGCCTCGGGCGCGACAATGCCATAGCACTCGCCCCAGCCGACCTTGCCGCTTTCGCCGGTGACCTTGACCAGCAGCGTCATGTCGGTGGACGGATAGATGGTGCGGTTGCCCTTGCGCACCAGATAGCCGCGCTCATTGATCGCCTCGCCGGCTTTGAGCGGCCCCAGATAGGGCACCTCGCGCGGGATCGAGATGATGAAGGTTTCAACCTTTACAATGGCATCGACGATATTGGGCATCAGACCGGCCTGTGACTGGAATATGGCAGGTCGGCGTCGGCCAGCAACAAGGCCAGTTCAGCGCGATCGCCTTCATCGAATTTCGGCCCCTTACCGCGCACGAACGTGTGCTTGATGACGCCTCGGCGCCGCAGCACTTCCTTGGTCATGTGCATGCGGAAAATGGCCTGAAAGTTCAGCAGCGGCAGCGAGACATTGTAGAGCTTTCGCGTGGTGGCGACGTCGCCGGCCTGCCAGGCATGGATCATCTGGGCATGGATATCGGCCAGTTCGGACGCCGGCATGGTGCCCGCGGCACCGCGCGCCAGTTCGTCGGTGACATAGCGCCCGCCGGCCCCGCCGAAAATGGCATCGACCGCGCCATCGGCAGCGGCCTTGATGCGCGTCAGGTGCTGACCGCAGGGAGCTGTCTCTTCCTTGACATAGCGGATTTCCGGCACGGCCCTGGCCACCGCGGCAACTTCTTCCGGCGTCAGTCCGGCCCCGATCGGCTTGGGCTGGTTCTGGAGCATGATGGGCACCCCTGCCCCGGCGGCCACGGCTTTGAAATAGGCGATCTGGCCCTCGATATCATTGCCGATACCGAAAGGCGCGATCACCATGGCCGCCGCGGCGCCGATCTCGGCGCCCTGGGCGATATGGCTGGCAGCCACCGCGGGATCCGGGTCGCTGGCGCCGATAATGATGGGGACACGGCCACCGATGCGCTCGGCCAGCAACCGGACCTGGCTGCGGCGTTCCTCGGGCGTCAGGGTATCCACCTCGCTGGCGACGCCGGGATAGACCACGCCGTCGACCTGGCTTTCGAGGGCGAAGTCGATCACCGCCAGAAAGTCGGTCTCGTCGATGGCACCGTCATCGCGGAACATGGTGGGTAGCACGGGAAACGCGCCGGCGAGGGGTTTGGTCATTTTACGGCTCCGGCAGTGACGCCCTGGATGAAATAGCGCTGAAGGAACATGAAGGCGATGACGATGGGCAGCGACACCATCAGGGATGCGGCCATGGCCCCACCCCAGTCGGCATTGGTTTCGTTGAGATAGGTGAGCAACAGACCGGGCCCGATGGTCCGCTTGTCGTCCGATACGATGATGGTCATCGAGTAGAGCAGATCGTTCCAGCTCCACATGAACGAATAGAGGAAGACCGTGACGATGGGCGGGATCGAGATCGGCATGATGATGGTGTGGAAGATGCGCAGGTCGCTGGCGCCATCGGCGCGCGCGGCGTCGATCAACTCGTCCGGCACCTGGGTGAAGTAGCTGTAGAGCATGTAGGTCGCCACCGGCAGGGCGAAGACTATATAGCTCAGGATGAGGCCCGGCCGCGTATCCAGCAGCCCCAGATTGCTCATCGTCGGATAGAGGCTGATGAGCAGCAGGCCGAACGGAAACATCTGCGCGCTCAGCATGAACAGCATGACCGGCTGACGACCGAAATAGCGATATTTCGCAAAGCTGTAGCCGGCATAGAGCGCCAGGAGCGTATTGATGGTGGCGCTCGATCCTGACGTGATCAGGCTGTTGGCCAGATAGGTCAGCAGCTTGCTCTCGGCGATGGCCGACCAGTAATGGGCAAGCGTAAACTCCTGCGGGAACCAGGTCGGGATGACCCGATAGAGTTCGGCATTGCCTTTGAGCGAGGACGTGACCATCCAGTAGATGGGAAAGAAAAGGTAGAAGCCGATCAGCAGGAGCGTGAGGCCGAAGACGATCTTGGCGGTACGGCTGGACAGGTCGAACATCTCAGCGCCCCTTCACCAGTAGTCGCAGATAGAAATAGGCGGGCGGCAACAGGGTCACGACCCACAGCACGCCGATGGCCGAGGCCATGCCTATGTCCCATTGCTCAAAAGCCTTGCGATAGACTTCGATCGACAGCACCGCCGTGGCGCGCACGGGTCCGCCGCCGGTCAGGGCATAGATGGTGTCGAAGTCCTGCAGGCCGCCGATGACACCCAGCACGACCACCACGATCAGCACCGGCCGCAGGTGCGGCAGTATGTGATCGCGCAGGATGGCAAAGTTGTTGGCGCCATCGACGCGCGCGGCATCGAGCTGCTCGCCATCGACATTCTGCAGCCCGGCAAGGAAGAACGCCATGAACAGCGGGATCGAGCGCCAGATGCGTGTCAGCACCACCGCCACCATCGCGCCTTCGGGCGTCGACAGCCAGGCCTGCGGCACATCGATCAGCCCCAATTCCAGCAGCATGCCATTGATGACGCCGAAGCGGCTGTTGAAAATCCAGGCCCAGATAAAGGCGCTGACCGTGCTCGGCACCACCCAGGGCAGCAGCGTCAGCGCACGAATGGCGCCACGGCCACGAAACGGCTGGTTGAGGATCAGCGCCCAGCCCAGCCCCAGCACCAGCGTACCCGCGGTGGCGGTGCCGACATAGATCGCCGTCAGCAGGAAGGACTGCCAGGTGTCGGGATTGCTCAGAACTTCCCTGAAGTTGTCCAGCCCGACAAAGATGGGTTCGATCGTCTGCAGCGTGTCCTCGAACATCGAGAGGCCGAGCGCCTGCGCAAACGGATAGAGGATAATCAGCACGAAGGCGGTGGCCGCGGGCAGCAGCATCAGCATGCCGATACGGCGCTGCGCAGCCTGCAGCCCGCCACGCCGCGCATGGGGGGAAACCGGATAATCAAGGCGGCGACCGCCGGGCGGCGCGAGATCGGTCATCGTCACTTCTCTTGTGTGTCGGGAAAGATGAGCGGGCGCCGCACGTGTCGGGCGCCCGCTCCGGATCTGCTTACTGCGCGAAACCGGCCTTGGTCATCGAGGCAGCCATGCGCTGGCTCATCGAGGTGATGGCCTCATCGGGAGTCTTCTGGCCCAGCAGGGCAGCCTGCACTTCTTCGGCGAGGATTTCGGTCAGTTCGCCGCCATTGTTCCAGGTGCCGACTTCGTTGACCTGAGGATGAGCATTGTTCTGCGCCCAGGCGGTGAGATAGGCGTCATCGGCAACCACGGGGTTGGCGCGGGCCGAGATCGTGCCCGGCAGAGCGCTCTGTTCCACCGGGAACTGGGTTTGCACGGCATCGTCGCCAAGATACTTGACGAACTGCATGTTGGGATCCTTCTCGGTCGGCGGATTGCTCTGCGCGAACGAGATGATCAGGTGGGCCCACTGGATCGACACAGCCTCGTCACCCTCATGCACGACCGGAACCTGCATCGGCTTGACGTTGACGTCGAAGGCCTTGTCCTGGCCCGAGAAGCTGCGCAGGAAAGCACGCGATTGCGGCGCATCGAGATAGAAAGCGGCGGCGCTCTGGCCCACCAGGCGACGGGCATCGGGCCGGCCGATCTCGGGAGCAATCAGGCGTTCGTTCATCAGGTCGACGAGAAAGGTCAGGGCCTGACGGCTGGCATCGCTGTCCACCACGACCTTCCCACTCGGCTCGATCACGTGACCGCCAAAATTGTAAACCCACATCAGGAAGTCGACGAGGATGTCGCTATTGTTCTTGGTGGCCATGGCATAGGGCACCGAATTGGGCACGGTGTCACGGACCTTGATCAGGTCGGCCTTGAACTCTTCGACGGTCTTGGGCAGCTCGGTGATGCCGGCCTGGGTCAGCACCGCCTGGTTGGCCACCATGCCGATCGAGCCGGACATCAGCGGCAGCGCATATTGCTTGCCGTTGAACTGGCCCATGGCGAGAGCTTCGGGCGCATAGGTCTGGGCGAGGTAATCCTTGCCGAACACCTCGTTGTAGTCGACGAGGCCCGGCAGTGTGCTGAACATGGGCAGCCAGCGTTCGGAAATCTGCGCCACATCGGGCAGCGTCTTGGAGCGGGCGCGCAGGAACATGGTCTTCTGCATGTCGCCGAAGGCGGTGCCGATAGGCTCGACCGTCAGACCGGTCTTGGTGGTGAAGCCGTCGATAATGCGATCGACCGAGGGCTTGGCCGAGTCTTCAGCGTAGCTGTAGCCCATCCAGCTCAGATCGGCGGCTTGTGCGGCCCCGACGGTGAAGATGCCTGCTGCCAGGGCAGTGGCCATCAGCTTGGTAATCTTCGTCACATTGTCCTCCCTTTATGGAACTGTGTTTCAAAGCAAAAAAGTCGAAGTGCCGACATTCCCCAGCGGGGAATGCCTAGATGACCCCTCCGTCGACGATGAAAGTCTGCCCCGTGACCAGCCGCGAGTCGTCGGCGGCCAGGAACAGCGCCATGCGGGCGATGTCAGGGGGGAGTAGGTGCTCCTTGAGGCATTGGCTCTCAAGGTATTCGCGGAACTTGCCTTGGTAGATGGCCTTGGCGCGCACCACCTGCCGCTCGGTCAAGACCCAACCCGGCGCGATGGAATTGACCCGGATGTTGCGCTCGCCGACCTCACGGGCCAACGACTTGGTCATACCCATCACCGCCGATTTGGCGGTGGTGTAGAAGATCAGGCCCGCCGCACCCTTCATCCAGGAGATCGAGCCCATATTGATGATGGCCCCGCCCCCGGCTGCCGCCATACCCGGCAGCACCGCCTGCGCGGCGAAAAACTGGTGTCGTAAATTGGTCGCCTGCCGCTCGTCCCAATATTGGGGCGTCACGTCTTCGATCGGCATGCGGTCGTCGTTGCCGGCATTGTTGACCAGCACCTGGAAGGGGCCGGTTCGATCGGCGAGGCGCGTAATGGCGGTCCGTAGGGCATCAATGTCGCGCAGGTCGGCGACTTCGCAGTACGGCCGCGTCCCGGTGGTCTTCTCGACGGCTTCGGCATGGGCCGCGGCGACCGCGCCGTTCAGCTCGATGAAGCCGACTTTGCAGCCCTGCCCGACGAAGTGCTCCACCAGCGAGGCACCGATGCCCGAGCCGCCGCCGGTAATCAGCACGCTCTTGCCCACAAGGCTGGGATAGCGCGCCGTGACGACTTCGACCTTGGCGATCAGTTCGGGATGAATGGTCATAGTGCCTCCAGCGCCACTGCGCGGGCCGAAGCGATGGAACGGCCATCGGCGGCGAAGACGTGGATCATCTCGGGATCGAAGGCGACGCCGATGGGCTGGTTGCGCGTCACGGCACGTTCGCCCGACAGCCGAACGACCAGCATGTCCTCACTGCCAGCCAGCACCACGTAAGCATAGGTATCGCTGCCAAGGTGCTCGGTCATGCTGACCACACCGGTCAGGGTATGCGGCTGGGTGAGATCGACCAGTTGGAGATGCTCGGGCCGGATGCCGATCTCCGTCGGCGCAGCCGAAAGACCTGCAGGAACAGTCACCTCCCCACCCGCAACGGCAAACCGGTGCTCGCTCACCGCCCTCCCGAGCGTCAGGAAGTTCATCTTGGGCGAACCGATGAAGCCAGCGACGAAGCGGTTCTGCGGCGTGTTGTAGAGATCGAGAGGCGAGCCGACCTGCTCGACGCGGCCGCCATTGAGCACGACAATCTTGTCGGCCAGCGTCATCGCCTCGATCTGGTCATGGGTGACATAGACCATGGTGGTGCCCAGCCGCTCTTTCATGCGTGCGATCTCGATGCGCATTTCCACGCGCAGCGAGGCGTCGAGGTTGGACAGCGGCTCGTCGAACAGGAAAATGCGCGGCTCACGCACGATGGCGCGGCCGATGGCGACGCGCTGACGCTGTCCACCCGAGAGCTGGCGCGGCTTGCGGTCGAGATAGTTTTCGATACGCAGCACCTTGGCGGCCTTCTCGACGCGCTTGTTGATTTCGTCCTTGCTGGTGCCGGCCAGGCGCAGCGCATAGCCCATATTGTCGGCTACCGACATATGCGGGTAGAGCGCGTAGCTCTGGAACACCATGGCAATGCCGCGTTTGGCCGGGGGTACGTCGTTGACGATCTCGCCCTCGATGGCCATCTGCCCGGCAGTGATTTCGTCCAGCCCGCAGATCAGGCGCAAGAGGGTAGACTTGCCGCAGCCGGAGGGACCGACAAAGGCGACGAATTCACCATCCTCGACGGTAAGATCGATGCCCTTGAGCACTTCGGTGGCGCCGAATGACTTCTTGATGCCGCTGAGTTCAAGCTTGGCCATAATGGTCTTTCAATCAGCCGGCAAACATCGGGTCAGCCAGACCCTTGATGCCGGTATCGATAGCGAAGACGCTGCCGGAAAGCGGCGCGTCGGCGAGTTGAGCGGCCGAGAGGCGGATGCGGGCCGTCGTGACGAACAGGGTCTGCATATCGGGGCCGCCGAAGACGCAGGAGGTGGGACGCGGTACCGGCAGGTTGATGACGCGCTCGACCTTGCCTTCGGGATCGTAGCGGGTGACGCACCAGCCATCCCAATGCGCGACCCAGACAAAGCCCTCGGCATCCACGGTCAGCCCATCCGGCTTGCCTTCCGAGGCGGGCACGGCAACGAAGGTCCGGCGATTGGCGATGGCGCCCGTCTCAAGGTCGAAGTCATAGGCGTAGATCACCTGCTTGGCTGTATCGGCGAAGTAGAAGGTCTTGTCGTCCGGGCTCCAGCCCAGACCGTTGGCAACGTGGAAACCGCGGTCCATTTCATAGGTTCGCCCGTCAGGATCGAGGCGCCATAGCCGCCCCTGATCGGGCGAGGTATCGATGGCGAGCGAGCCGGCCCAGAGCCGCCCCTTGCGGTCGCATTTGCCGTCGTTGAAGCGATTGCCCGGGCGGTCGGCTTCGGGCCGCGCAATAGTGGTGATGCTGCCGCTGGCCAGGTCCAGCCCGCGAATCTCGCCGTGCATGGCGGTTACGAACCCACCGCGCGTGCGGGGGATGATGAAGCCGACCAGCTCGGGCACCGGCAGGCTGGTATAGGTGCCCTGAACGGGATCGCCCGTATGCACGGCCGGCGCCAGAATATCGACGAAATAGAGCTTGCCGTCGCGTTCGGACCAATGCGGCCCCTCCCCCAGGAAGGTGCTGGCCGGGATCACGCAACGCACGTCGGCTCGGTCGACGCCCAGCGGGCGGGGCTGGATGCCAAGCGACATAGCGAACTCTCCGAAATTGCCGGATGTGCGGCGTGCTGCCTCAATGACTTCGCGCCCCAGCGCATGCAGGCGCTCAGCCGGCAGACGGAAGGACGGACCGATAATGCCGATGGCCCCGATGGGCTCGCCGCGATGGTTGAGGACGGGCGCGGCCACCGACGAGATGCCGATATTCTGCTCGTCGATGGAGACGGCGTAGCCGCGCGCCTTCGTCAGATCGAGCTGGCGGATCAGCTCGTCGAAGTCCGTCGTGGTGTGGGGCGTCAGGGCTTCAAGCGGCGTATCGACCAGCAAGGCGCGCCTTTTTTCCAGCGACATGTGGGCCAGGATGGCCTTGCCCAGACCGCTGGCATAGGCGCTTGCGCGGCTGCCGACGCCATTGTTGAGCCGCAGCGGCTGCGGAACTTCCCGCTGGTCGATATAAAGGACACTGCCGCCATCCATGACGCCGAGCCGGATAGCCTCGCCGGTGAGGTCGCGCAGGCGCTCCAGTTCCGGCTCGGCCGCGCCGCGCAGGTCGAAATCGTCCCAGACCTTATGCGCCCATTGGAAGAGGCGCGTGGCCAGCCGATAGGTCTGGTTACGCGGGTCGAACCCCAGCAGCCGCTCTTCGACCAGTGCCTGCAGCAGCCGATGCAGCGTGCCCTTGGGCATGCCGGTCTGATCGAGCAATTCGGTAAAGCGCAGTCCGGCCGGCGTTGACGCCACGATGTCGAGAATCTGGATGCCGCGCGTCAAAGCCTGCACGCCGGGGGTCGAAGGGCTCTCCACCTCGACCTCCTTGTCCGGCACGATCGTGCTCGACTGGGGCTTGCTCATACTCTCTCCCGCCGCCGGTATTGCCCGGCTGATCGACCCAGGGCTCGTTGGCCGTGTTGCCAATCGCATATCTTGGAACTAAGTTCCATGTCAACACGCCAGGCGCGAACGGTCTCGTGCAGGAGGAAAAGTGCGCATCACCAAAGTTGACCATTGGCTGGTCAGAATGCCGTTTACCGAGGACATCTTGTGGGGTTCGGGGCGGCGCATCGGCACCACGAGGCTGGTCTGCCGCATCGAGACCGATGCCGGAATCATCGGCTGGGGCGAGACCATTTCGCTCATCGCCAACGTGCCGGCGGTCTTTGCCGACATCGTCGCGCCGCTGGCCATCGGCTATCAGGTGTCCGATGTGGAGCGCCTGCACCGCCACGTCCTGGGCGCTGGCTTCTATCACCACAAGCGCGCCGCCGTAATGGCGATCGCCGCGCTGGAAATGGCCATGTGGGATGCGTTGGGCAAGCAGGCCAAACTGCCACTTTACGCACTCTGGGGTGGCAAGTGGCGGCAGGACGTGGAAGCCGCTGCCTATCTGTTCACCAACGAACCCAAGGGGCTGACCGAGCGTCTCCAGCGCTTCCTCGATCGCGGCTACGAGACGTTCAAGGTCAAGATCGGCTTTGACGAACGCACCGACATCATCCTCGCCGAGGCCGCCCGCAAGGTTATCGGCTCGCACCCGCTGCGCCTCGACGTCAACGGCGCCTGGCACCCCGGCACCGCCAAGCGGCAGCTGGAAAAGCTACGCCCCTTCGATCCCGCCTATGTCGAGCAACCCCTCGAGCTTGATGATTTGACCGGCCACGCCGCCCTCGTCGCCAACTCACCCGTTCCGATCGCCCTCGATGAAAGCGCCTATACCCTGGCCGATGTCGGCAATATCGTTCGCGCCAGCGCCGCCGACGTCGTCTTGCTCGATCCGCATGAAGCCGGCGGGCTGTGGCAGACCATCAAGGCCGCCGCGATCTGCGAAGCCGTCGGCATTCCGGTGACCCTGCATTCCGGCGCCGAGCTGGCCTTGTCGCAATCGGCCTATATTCACCTGGCGGCGTCCATTCCCAACCTTTCGCTCGCCATCGATACGGAACGCGCCTATCTCGGCGGCGATATCAGCCCCAATTCCCCCATCCTGACCGATGGCCGCTTTGCCATCCCCGAGGAACCCGGCCTGGGCGTCGACGTCAATGTCGACACCCTTGAGCGCTACAAGGTCGACGGCATCGCCGGGGCCTATCTCGATACCTCCCGCAAGGACTGGTTCCCTACCAAACCCGCCTATTGAGGCCCGATATGTACATTGCGATCGAGTGGACCTCGTCAGCGCTTCACGCCTGGCTCATGCAAGCGGACGGCTCAGTCGCCGCCGAACACCAGAGCCTTGCCGGCGTCAATTCCGTGCGAGACGGCTCTTTTGAGGCCTGCCTTCGCAGCGAAATCGGCGCTTGGCTGCCCCAGAGCAAGGCCATCCTGCTGTCAGGAATGGTGACGAGCCGCACCGGCTGGGTGGAAACACCCTTCGCCATGGCTCCTGCCGGAATTGCCGACATGCTGGCTCAGGCCATTCGCAGCGACCTGCCCGACCTGCCGCCGCTCTATTTCCTGCCAGGCGTTGCGCGCCTCGCCCCGCTGCCCGACGTCATGCGGGGCGAGGAAATGGGCATTTTCGGACTGGAACTGCCGCTACCCCATCTTCTCGTGCTCCCAGGCGCCCACAGCAAATGGGTGCGAACCGACGGCCAACGCATTGTCGACCTGACCACGTACATGTCCGGCGAAATCCTCAATCTGCTGCGTCGGGATTCGCTGGTCTCCAGACTAATCCCGGCAGAATACGTGCCTAACGCCGCGGCCTTCGACCGTGGCGTTGAGATTGCGCGCGACAAGTCTCTATTGCGCGGAGGCGTATTGCAGCGCGTCTTCTCGGCCCGTTCGCTGGTTCTCTTCGACCAGTTGCCGCCGGCCGACATCGCCGACTACCTGACAGGCGTCGTCTTCGGTTCCGAGATCGTGGAAGCGCTGGCGGGCGAGGATCGGCCTGACACCGTTACAGTCCTCGGCGAGACACCCTTAGCGGCCTCGTACCGCCGCGCACTTGCGCAGTTTGGCCTTGCCAGCCCCTTGAGTAGCGGCCGGCCATATAATGGTTTCGCCAAGCTGATTGCCGCACTCGAGAGCCGGTAACACTCTTGGCCCCGATCACCCTGACTTCCGGGCCGTTGAGAGCGGTGGCGACGCCGGACGGCGGCGGGCTGCTTGAGCTGTCGATCGAACAGAATGGCCGTCACCACCATATCCTGCGCCCTGCGAGCGCGGCTCCGGCAACGCCGCTGGATCGGGCGATGATCGTCATGGCGCCCTGGTGCAACAGGATCGGGGGCGGAGGTGTCCGGGTGGGTGATCGATTCTATCCCATTGCGCCCAATGTCGACGGCTTTCCGATGCCCCTGCACGGCACGGCCTTTCAGAACTTGTGGGCGGTCGTCGATCAGCGAGACACCCATCTCGAGATGATGCTCGACGTCCCCGCAACCGACAACTTCAACTATCAGGCCCGGATTTCATACACATTGTCCCCGCCTGATCTGACCGTGCGGCTGACAGTCATCAACACCGGCCGCGATCCAATGCCTTTCGGCATCGGGCTTCACCCGTGGTTCGCAACCGACGACCGGACGTCCCTGCAGTTTCACGCAACAAAGCAGGTAATGACCGACGATTCAGGTCTTCCAACGCAGATCGGCAACCTCGTCGACGACTTCGGAATACCCCGCGAACTGCCCGATGGACGCATTGATCACTCGTTCCCGGGCTGGGACGGCTGCGCCAAATTGCGCAATGCCGACAGCGTCGTGACTATGCACAGCACCGCACCGATCCTGCACGTCTTCTCTCCCGGCCCGTCCGCTGAGTTCTGTTGCCTCGAACCCCAGACCACCTTTCCAAACAGCGCCAACGTCGAACCCAACGGCACCAGTTTGCTGGCGGGCAACGCGAAGGCATCGCTCGCAATGACCATCTCGCGAATTCAGACTTCGGGATGAAAGGGCGGGAGATCTAGCTGCCCGAGAAGCGAAGGTCGTCTACTGCCACGATGCAGTGTGCATAGCGATCGTCGATCACCGCCCCGCTTATTTTGCTGTTTGCGAGCTGACCGCCGGCGCGCGATTTGCGTCGGCACGCTCTACCTACTGCGCCATCACGAAATGGCTGTCCGACACCTGCGAGTACGAGCGCACCGGCGGCACGTATTCGGGTTTTCGGACCGGGCTCTTGATGTCGTCGTTGCCGATATTGCGGCGGCGTTGACGCTGTGTCGGGTCGGCGACCGGGATCGCTGCCAGGAGCTTCCTGGTATAGGGATGCTGCGGGTTGGAAAAGATTTCGGATCGCGTGCCCATTTCGACGATCTCGCCGAGGAACATGACTGCCACGCGGTGGCTGACGCGTTCGACCACGGCCATGTCGTGGGAGATGAACAGGTAGCTCAGCCGCAGGCTTTCCTGCAGGTCGAGCATCAGGTTGACCACCTGCGCCTTGATCGACACGTCCAACGCCGAAACGCTCTCATCGGCGACGATGACGCTCGGTTTGACCGCAAGCGCGCGCGCGATGCAGACGCGCTGGCGTTGACCGCCCGAGAGCTGGTGCGGATAGCGGTTCGCCATGGCCGATGACAGGCCGACGCGCTCCAGTAGCTCCGCAATGCGCTCCGGCGCTTCCTTCGATGTAGCCATGCCGTGCAGCAACATCGGCTCGGCGATGGCTCCGCCGACGGTCATGCGCGGGTTCAGGCTCGCAAATGGGTCCTGGAAGATCATCTGCATGCGCTTGCGCCGCGCACGCAATTCATCATCGCCCAGGCCGATGATTTCCTCGCCATTAAGCTTCACGGACCCGCTTGACGGCGTCACCAATTGCAGGATGGACAACCCGGTGGACGACTTGCCGCAGCCGGACTCGCCGACAAGCGCCAGGGTTTCGCCCGGCTGGAGGGAGAAGGAGACGTTTTCGACAGCGTGCACCCTGCCCTTCACGCGGCCCATCATGCCAGAGCGGATGGTGAAGCGCGTAGTGAGGTTGTTCACCTCCAATACGGGCGTAGCGGTGTGGTCGACCGTGTCTAAGCTGGCAGCGGCCTCGCCCAGCTTGCCCGTCTCCGTGTCGGCGATGGCAAATTTACGCGGCCGCGGCTCGGTTGCCATGGCCCCAAGCTTGGGCACAGCCGAAAGCAGCGCTTTGGTATAGGGCTGCTCGGGCGAAGCGAAGATATCGATGGTCGGCCGATCCTCGACAACGAGGCCACGGCGCATCACCACCGTGCGATCGGCAATTTCCGCGACAACGCCCATGTCGTGGGTGATGAAGAGGACCGACATGTCCTCCTCATCCTGCAGCGCCTTGATGAGTTCGATGATCTGCGCCTGGATGGTGACATCAAGCGCCGTGGTCGGCTCGTCGGCAATAAGCAGGCGCGGGCTGCAGGCAAGCGCCATCGCGATCATCACGCGCTGCCGCATGCCGCCGGAAAACTGGTGCGCATGCTCGCCATAGCGCGCCTTGGCATCGGGAATACGCACACGATCAAGCTGGCGGATGGCTTCGGCCTTGGCTTCCGCACTAGAGACCGCCTTGTGCGCCATGATTGCCTCGGCAATTTGCTCGCCCACCGGCATCACCGGATTGAGGCTGGTCATCGGCTCCTGGAAGATCATGCCGATGCTCTTGCCGCGCACACTATTCATCTGAGCATCGGAAAGGCCGAGCAGTTCCTTTCCTTCGAGTCGGATGCTGCCCTCGGTACGCGTATTGGCAGGATTGTTGAGCTGCATGATCGACATGGCCGTAACGCTCTTGCCCGAGCCGGATTCCCCGACCAGCGCCACGGTTTCCCGCTTACCCACGGAGAAGCTGACGCCGTGCACCACTTCGATCCACTTGTTGCGGTTGCGGAATGACGTTTTGAGCCCGTTGACGGACAGCACGGGGCTGGACATGGCTTGCTCCTCCGGCGGGCGCAGCATCACGGCCGCACCATTGCGCGCATCTAGCGGCAGTGCTCAAAAATTGTCAAGTTATCATCCACCTGTAAACACGAGGCGTGAATTTCCAAAAATCATATATATTTCAGTTGATTAATATCGGCGAGCCTGCTCACATCGCTGCCAGAAACGCGGCAGAAATATTGACATGTTCACCTGGATGTTTACAACACGAACGAAGCCCTGTGAGGGCCGACGGAGGTTTCAAGGTGCAACTGGCCATTGTGGCGGATGATCTGACGGGAGCGCTCGACGTGAGCGCGCCGATCGCCGCTCATGGCCTGCGGGTTGTTGTGGGCGCCTCCCCTGACGCCACCGACCAGGCGGTCAGCAGTGGCGCCGATGTCGTCGTCGTCAACACCTTGAGCCGCGAAGGCAGTGTCGAGGACGCACGCATTGCAGTGGCAACCGTGTCGCAAAAGCTCGCAGCGGCGCGCCCCTTGCTTGCATTGAAGAAGGTGGACTCTCGTCTCAAGGGCCATGTCGCCGTTGAGGTCGAGGCGATGATGGTAGCGTTCGGCCGCAGCAAGGCTGTTATGGCTCCGGCCGTGCCAAGCCAGGGCCGCATCGTAGAGGCCGGACAGGTCATCGGCAGCGGCGTCGCCTCCCCTATCAGCATCTCGAGCGTGATGGGTGACATCCCCTTCGAAGCGCCAGATACAGCCGACATGGGAGAATTGGACAGCCTGGTGCGCAACCTGGCGTCCGATGCATTGCCCGTGGGCGCAAGCGGCTTGGGCCTGGCGGTGGCGCGCCTGCTCGGCCGGAACTCCGCGTCCCTGTTGCAGCCGGTCGGCCCGCTGCTGGTCGCGGTGGGCTCCCATGACCCGATCACGCTCCGGCAGGTGGACGTTGCGATCGCGGGAAGGGCATTCAACCACCTCGTTTCGCGCGATGGATCACTTGCCGGGGCCGGAGACGGGCCGTTGCTGGCGCAGGCAATGGTGCCCCGCGACGACGATTTTGCCGCCGCGATGGCGCGGTTCGGCCGCTCGGTCGCCGACATCCTGCGCGAGGGCAAGTTTGCCACCGCGCTGCTAACGGGTGGCGAGACCGCGCAATCCGTTCTCCGGGAACTCGACATCGATTGCCTGGAAGTGCTGGGCGAAGTATTGCCCGGCATAGCTGCGGCACGCGCCTTGTCGGGCGACCGCAATCTCACAATATTGACGAAGTCCGGCGGCTTCGGCACACCTGACGACATTCTGCGACTTGCTGCAGCCACGCAAGGCACCGTGTCGTTTACTGACTATGCATTGGCGGGGGTACAATGATGAGCGACGTGAAACAGGCCGGCGCGGGTTTTGACGACGAGCCGCGGCATCGCACGCTCTTTGCCGATCGCGTTTACCAGCTATTGCTGACGCGCATCTCCAATGGCGAATATGCACCCGACCATAAATTGCCCAGCGAGAAAGAACTGTCGGACCAGTTCGACGTAAGCCGCCCGATCGTGCGTGAAGCACTGGAAAAGCTGCGGAACGAAGGCCTGATCTATTCGCGACAGGGCGCCGGTAGCTTCGTGCGTTTGCGCAGCGAGCCGCGCTCTCTCGGCTTTCCGCCGGTGGAAACCATCGCCGATATCCAGCGCTGCTACGAATTTCGCCTGACCATCGAGCCGGAGGCCGCCTATTTCGCGGCACAGCGGCGTAACGAGGCGGCGGTGAACTCCATCGGCCGCGTGGTCGATCTGCTGTCGAATGCCACCGACCAGCAACGGCACCGCGAGGACACGGACTTTGCGTTCCACCTCGCCATCGCCGATGCATCCAATAACCACTATTACAGCTCGGCCATGCAGGCGCTGCGCACCCATATCGCCGTGGGCATGAAGCTGCACGGGCTGGCGCTGATGGGGCCGGGGCGTGGGCTGGAAAAGGTGCTGGGTGAGCACCGGGCGATCTTCGAAGCGATCCGCGACGGCGAAGCCGAAACCGCACGGACGCTGATGCGACAGCACCTCGAAGGCTCGCGGGACCGGTTGTTCGAAGGGCGGATGCTGGATCTGTCTCTTTAGGCGAGACGTCGCCCTGCTAGGCGACGCCTATCGTCTCGAGATAGAGCCGCTTCACCTCATCCACCTTCATATCCGTGGCGACCTCGGCATTTGGACTGCCGGAGCCGGGCAGGGTAATGCCCATCGAAATCTCGCTGCGATTTTCAACGGTCACGTGCATCGGCTGCGTCGGGTAATAGCTGCGGTCAATGCTCCAAAGGATGGGGGCCAGGTCGTACATCACGGGACCAGGCTTGCTGCCCTTTGTCGGCCACCACATATCGATGCACGCCGAAAGTGCATCCGTCAGCGGCGTGCCGGTGGCGCGGATACGTTCGCAATCTTCGGGCATGAGCACGAATTTGCGCGTGGCGCTCCACGTGCCGACGAAAAGCGGCACCCCACTGCTGAACACGATCGACGCCGCGTCCGGGTCCCACTTGATGTTGTGTTCGCGGTGGTTGAACTGGAACTCTCCCCCCATGATGGCGATCCATTTCAACTGGCTCGCAAGCCTGGGGTACCGACGAAGCGCGACGGCAATGTTGGTCAACGGACCGATGCCGATGAGCGCTATGTCTCCGGCATACTTTTCGGCGGTCTCTCCGATTAGCCGGATCGCATCCTCGCGCGGCGGCGCGAGTTGGGCGGCGTCCTTGACGAAGTCCCCCTGCTTGATCCGGAAACCCGGCTTGACCAGCTGCGCATATTCTTCGGGGAGCAGCTGGCGCAGCGGCAGGTTCATGCCCGGGGCGTAGGGGACATCTTCGCGACCCATGACCTTGAGCAATTGCGCCGCGATCTGCGCCCTGACGCCGGAATCGGCCGTCACGGTCGTCAGCGCCCGCACCGCCAGTTCCGGCCGAAGCAGCGCGAAGGCCAGAGCCAGCACGTCATCGACGTCGTCCCCGGCATCTGTGTCGATGATGACGTTCAACGGCCCCGTATGGGTATCGTTCATGCCCAAGCGCCCCCTCGCCTAGTATGCCGCCCGGTAAAGCCCCAATATGTCGCCCACACTCATCTCCCGCGGGTTGAAGTCAAGCAACCGGCGGATGTCGTGGGCTTCCTCGGCCATCGACTGCAAGGCATCGGCCGGCACGCCGAGCCTCGACATGTGCATTTCGACGCCAAGGTCGGCGCAATAGCGATAGGCGCTTTCGAGCAGGTCGTCGTCAAAACCCATGAGATCGGCGATCTCGGCAGTCTTGCTGGCTTCCGCCGCCGCGTTGAATGCCAGGGTATGCGGGAAGATCACCGCATTGGCGATGCCGTGCGGGATGCCGTAGCGCGTTCCAAGCGGGTAGGAGAGCGCATGACCCGCCGTCGTATTCACCGGACCCAGGCACAAGCCGCCGTAAAGCGCCGCCATGGCAAGCCCGGCGCGCGCTTCGACGTCATTGCCATCGGCCACGGCACGCTTGAGATATTGCCCAACCAGCGAGATGCCGGCCCGCGCATAGATGTCGATCAGCGGGTGCGCGCGCCTGGAGGTAAAGCTCTCGACGCAATGCGCCAGCGCATCGACACCGGTAGCGGCGGTCACGGCGGCGGGAAGCGACAGGGTCAGGTCGGGATCGACGATTGCCAGGTCAGCAACCATGTGGCGGCTGTCGGCGGCCGCCTTCGCCTGGCTTGCCGGATCTGTCACAAGCGCACGGGCGCCCACCTCGCTACCAGTGCCGGCAGTGGTGGGAATGGCGATCAGCGTGCAATTGCGCGGATCGGCCTTGCCGACACCCACGATATCGCGAAACGCCTTGCCGCTGCCCATCAGTACCGCGACAAGCTTGGCGAGATCCATGGCGCTGCCACCACCGAAGCTGACGATCACGTCGGGTTCAAAGCCCCGCGCCTCATCCAGCGCCTGCTCGAGATTGGGGAGATCGGGTTCGGGCCTGACCTTGGAGAAGATGTGGTGCTGAGCCGGGAGGCCCAGCAAATCGGCGCGTGAGGCATTGAATGCATCGGCGACGATCAGCACACGCTTGTCCGCCCAATCCGGAACGAATTCTCCAAGCATCCGCGCCCTGCCCGGCCCGTATTCGATACGCGGCTGGACGAACGAAACGGGACGCAGCAATGCGCTGGCCGCGACGGCAGAGTGAGCCGATGACATTTTATTTGGCACCCTTGGGGTTGAGCGCGTCGTTGAGGCCGTCGCCGATAAAGCTGAAGGCTACCGAAGCGATGGCAAGCGCAATGGCAGGCGCCGCCAGCAGATGCGGATATTGCTGCCAGGTGCGAAGACCGTCCGAGATCATCAGGCCCCAGCTGGGGGTGGGAGGCTGCACGCCGACGCCGAGGAAACTGAAGGCGCTTTCCAGCACCATGGCGCCGCCGAGCCCCGCCGACACCGCCACGATCAGCGGGCCGATGGAATTGGGGATCAGGTAGCGCAGGATGATCTGGCTGCTGGTGAGACCCAACGAGCGGGCGGCAAGCACATAGGGTTGGCTGCGCACGGTGAGGACCTGCGCACGCACCGTGCGGGCATAGGGCGGCCACATCACCAGCGCGATCGTGCCGAACACCATGATGAAATCGACGATCACGGTGTTGCGGAACAGCATGTTCCCCGTCGCCATGTACATCGAATCCATCCACCGGCCGAGCGGCGGCTTCATCGAGGTATTGATGACAATGACCAGCAGCAGGTTCGGCACCGACATGAAGATGTCGGTAAACCACATGATCGTCGCGTCGACCTTGCCACCGAAATAGCCGGCAATGGCCCCCAGCGCCGAACCGATGACCACCGAAATACCGGTCACCACGATGGCGACGAGAAAGGCCGTGCGCGTGCCGTAGATCACGCGGCTCGCCACGTCGCGGCCCAGTTCGTCGGTGCCGAGCCAGTGCTGCATCGACGGCGGCAGGTTGCGCGCATCGAGGCTCTGCGTGAGGAAGTCGTATGGCGTCAGCAGCGGGCCGAATATGGCGACCAGCGCAAGGATCGCAATGGCGGCGAGCCCAACCATGGCAATCTTGTTGGCGGTAAGACGGACCCAGGCGTCCGACCACAGCCCCGTTGGTTTTTCCTCGAGCTTGGGGACGCCGGCGCGATCGATGGCGGTCATGTCCCTACTTCCTCTCGGCGGCGCGTGGATCGAGCAGCGGATAGGCCAGATCGATCACGAGGTTGGAAACCATCACCAGCGCCGACGCGATGAGCGTTACGGCGAGGATGACGGGATAGTCGGAATTGAGCAGCGACTGGATTGCCAGGCGCCCGAGCCCGGGCAGCCCGAAAACCAGCTCGACGAATACGGCGCCGTTGACGAGCGTGATCATGATGAGGCCGAGCTGGGTCAGCACCGGCGTCAGGATTGGCCGCAGGATGTGGCGGGTGACGACCTTGCGGGCCGGCAGGCCCTTGGCGCGCGCGGTACGAACGAAATCCTCGCTCAACACCTCGATCACCGCAGAACGGGTCTGGCGCACGATGAGCGCGATGGGGTGCATGGAGAGCACGATGAGCGGCAGGATCACCCGCATGTCGAGCAATCCGCCCCAGCCATAGGGCACCGAGCCACCCGGCAGGATGACGATCAGCAGCACCATCAGGATCGGGCCGGCGACATAGGCCGGGATCGCGTAGAAGAACAGTGCCGAGCCGAGGATGGCGTAGTCCACCGCCGTATTCTGGCGCAGGGCCGCGATGACGCCAAGCGGGATCGCGACGATGGCGGTGAGCACGATGGCAACCAGGCCGAGCTGGATCGAAACCGGAGCCGCCGCCGCAATGGTACGCGCCACGGAGCGGCCGGAGGTCAGCGAATTGCCGAAATCGAAATGCAGGACGCGCCAGAGATAGTCGCCGAACTGGATGAAGAAGGGACGATCGAGGCCCGCCTGCTCACGGATAGCCGCAAGACGCGCCGGGTCGAAAGCTATGCCGCCCGGCTCGCGCAGGAAGATGAGCTTGATGGGATCACCGGCACCGTAGAAGGCCAGCGCATAGACCGCGAGCAGCACCAGAAGCACTGACGGGATCCACAGCAGCAGCCGCTTCAAAGCGTAAGAGAGCATTGCCGAACCTCGACTATAGGGCCGCGCCTTTGGCGCGGCCTCATGATTGTAGCCGCTTGCCCCGGATCAGGAGATCTCGATGTTCCAGGGGGCGAACACCTGCCAATCGAGGTTCTTTTCCATGCCGGCAACATTGGCCAGAGCCCAACGCGACATGCTCTCGTAGTACCAGGGCAGCAGCTGGTAATCCTCGCGGAATACGCGCTGGGCCTGCTGAGCCAGCTCATCGCGCTTCGGATCGTCGACCGGCAGCGGTGCGGCCTCGTCGAGCAGCTTGTCCACTTCCGGGTTGGAATAGCCGTTCATCTTGTCCTTGGCGACGCCCGACCGCGAATGGATCACGGTGCGCAGGAACTCGGTCGCATCCGGGACGCGCGAGCCGGCATCGTCGCGCACGATATGCACGTCGGACGGCGCGAAGTTATCGAGCGTCGGCTTGAGCTCCACGGCCGTGATGCCTAGGTTCTGCCGCCACTGCTCGACAGCGAACTGTGCCGCCGCCTGCTCGCCCGGCTGGATCACGCCGGCAAAGATAATGCGCGGCAGCTTATCGGCTGAACCATACTTCGAGGCTGCCAGCGCAGCACGCGCCGCTTCAGGATCGTAGGGATACGGCTCCCAGTTCGGATCGACGCCCTTGACGCCGACAAGAATCTGCTCGGCCTGCTTGTGCGGCCCCTTCGGCCAGGAAGCGCGCATCATCTGGGCGCGGTCGACGGCCAGGATCAGGGCCTTGCGTACGTTGACATCGTCGAACGGCGCCGTCTTGGAGTTGAAGTAGAAATGCTGGCCGCTCGGGATTTCAGTGCCCTTGCTGAATTCCGGCCCGAGGTCGTCGACGATGGTCGGCGTAACGAGGGCCGTATGGGCATGATACTCGCCCTGCTTGAGCATGGCCGTCGCGGTAACCGGGTCCTCGATCACGCGCAGCTCGATGCGGGAGAGCTTGACCTTCGGGCCGAAGAAGTTCTCGTTGGGCTCCCAGGCCACGAAACCATCATCCAGGTTCATCTCGACCAGCTTGAACGGGCCGGAGCTGATGACGCCGCCTTCTGGCATGTACCAGTCGGGGTTCTGGTTGCCGTCCTCGCCGCGCGACTGCGACACCTTGGAAATCGGCACCAGATGGTTTGCCAGGCGCATGTAGAAGATCGGATCGGGAGCCTTGAGGTTCACCTGAACCGTGCCGTCATCGACGATGGTTACACCCGAAAGCTCCGTACCGGCGCCACCGGAGAGCTCGTCGTAGCCAACCACGTTGGTGAGCACGAGCGGCACGCGCTGGTTGGCGGTCAACGGCATCGACGCCATTTCCCAGGAGCCCTTCACGTCGGCCGGGGTAATCGGCGAGCCGTCAGAGAACACAGCGTTCGGAGCCATCTTGAACGTCCACTGCGTCCAGTCGGCATTGGGCTCCCAGCTGGTGAAGACATAGGGCTGCACTTCGCCCTTGTCGTTGAAATACATCGGCGACGCCCACCACAGCGAATGCCAGCGCAGGGCCGCACCGCCGCCGCGATAGGGCGACCAGTTCATGTCGAATGACGGATGAATGATCTTGAAGGTCTGCTGCGGCTGGGCGAATGCCCTGCCCCCAAGCATACCGAAGGCGGTCATGCTGAAGATGACACCGGCGCCCCCGCGAAGCACGTCGCGGCGCGACAGGCCGCCAGTCGACTTTTCGACCATGGATTCCTCCCTATTGCTCACCACGCCCTCCGGCGAAAAGCCGCCCATGGTGATGACGACCGAATGTTCACCACCGGAGTGTCATCCTGTCAACATGTATCTAACAGCTCAAATCGTAAAATCGCAATCATTCCGATATCTCATTGTTTTCAAACGATATATTATGAGTTTGCATCTGCAAAAATCACATGATAATGACTTTACAAGTTAGAAAAAGCAGGGAGTGAGAGCTATGTCGCAGGCCACCATCGAAGCCGACGGAACAATCCGCGTGGCTTCGGGCGATGCACATCGGGAGGAGGCATTCCTGCCTACGCACGTGGCGCAGACGCATGCCTCATTCCTGCTCGCGCTGAGCAACGGCGACCTCGCCTGCACGTGGTTCGGCGGCATGGAAGAGGGCAAGCCGGACGGCTCGATCTACTTCACCCATCTCCCTGCCGGCACGAACCAGTGGACTCCCGAGATCAAGGTTTCCGACGATCCGGAGCGATCCGAACAGAACCCGGTCCTCTTCCAGGCGCCTTCGGGCGACCTTTGGCTGATCTGGACCGGCCAGCTTTTTGGCAACCAGGCCACGGCCATTGTCCGCCGCCGCATCTCGAAGGATGGCGGCCGGAGCTGGGGCGACATCGAAACCATGTTCGACGAAGTCGGCACCTTCATTCGCCAGCCCATGCTGGTTCTCGGCAACGGAGACTGGATACTGCCGATCTTCCACTGCCTCCCGGTTCCGGGCGAAGAGTGGAAAGGCCAGAACGACGTCAGCGCGGTCAAGATCAGTGCCGACCAGGGCAAGACCTGGGCCGAATACGCCGTGCCCGACAGCAAGGGTGCCGTGCACATGAACATCGTGCAGCGCAAGGACGGCACGTTGGCAGCATTCTTCCGCAGTCGCTACGCCGACAACATCCAGGTCTCGACCTCCACCGATCGCGGCCGCACCTGGAGCAAGCCGGTCGCCACGGCGCTGCCTAACAACAATTCGTCGATCCAGGTCCGCGACCTCGGCAACGGCACCTGGGCGCTGGTGTTCAACAACGTCGCCGCCGAACCCGAGATCCGCGCCAATGCCAAGGGCGGCCCGGTCTGGGGCGTTCCGCGCTCCCCACTTTCGATCGCTCTTTCCTACGACGAAGGCCGGACATGGCCGGAAATCCGCGACATCGAGCTTGCACCCGAGCCGCCGCCTGCGCTCAATCTCGACAAGCCCGACCGCCGCGCCCGCGAGTTGTCCTATCCGACCGTCACCGCTGACGCACAGGGCCGGATCAACGTGGCCTATACGTGGTTCCGTCGGGCCATCAAGTTCGTCCGCTTCCACCCTGATTGGGTGAAAGGCGCCTGAGGAGATTGTCCATGGCAACCGCCAGCAAACCCATCGCCATCACCATGGGCGATCCCGCGGGCGTCGGCGCCGAGGTGATCGTAAAGGCGGCCGCCGAACTACCCGAGGCAGTCCGCAACCAGCTTGTCGTCGTCGGCTCCATCGAGACGCTGGAAAAGGCCATCGCCGTTACCGGCTCCAGCCTCAAGCCGGGCCATGCCGACGCGCCTCCCTCCGCCAACCTGCTGCGGGTCGAGCACGTGCATGTCGACGGCATGCCCCTGCCCTTCGGCAGGCTCGATCCCATCGGCGGCGAAGCCAGCTACCGCTACATCGCCCGCGCCGTCGAGTTGACCACGGCCGGCAAGACGGCAGGCATCGTCACCGCGCCGATCAACAAGGAAGCGCTGAACCTCGCCGGCCACCACTTCGACGGCCACACCGGCATGCTGGCGCATCTCACCGGCGCGCGCTCGAGTTTCATGCTGCTGGCCTCCGAGAAACTCAAGGTCATCCACGTCTCGACCCACGTGTCGCTCAAGGACGCCATCGGCCGCGCCACGCCGCAGCGCATCCTCGAAACGGTGCGCGTCGGCTACAACCACCTCCGCCGCATCGGCTATGACAACCCGCGCATCGCGGTCGCCGGCATCAACCCGCATTGCGGTGAGAATGGCCTGTTCGGCCGCGAAGACGACGAGCAGGTCGCCCCCGGCGTCGAACTCGCCCGCGCCGAGGGTATCGACGTCGTCGGGCCGATCTCGGCCGATACGCTCTACTACCGCGCCCATTCCGGCGCCTTCGACCTGGTGGTCGCCCAATACCACGATCAGGGTCACATCCCGATCAAGCTGGTGGCCTTCGATACGGCGGTAAACGTTTCGCTCGGTCTTCCTATCGACCGCACCTCGGTCGACCACGGCACCGCCTTCGACCTGGCCGGCACCGGCAAGGCCAAACACGTCAACATGCTTGCAGCCATAGACTATGCCCGCAAGCTCGCCGCCTCGCGCGCCCAAACCTGAGAGCCGTTTCATGTCGTCGATCAAAGGCGTATTCAGCGCCGCCGCCACGCCGGTCAACGCAGACCTTACGCCCGACCATGGCGCGCTTGTTGCCCACTCCAAACAGCTTCTGGCCGACGGCCTGCACGGCATCGCGCTGCTCGGTTCGACCGGGGAGGCCAACTCGTTCTCGACCGCTGAACGCATGGCAATGCTGGAAGCCATGGTCAAGGCCGGTATCCCCGCCGACGCGCTGCTGCCCGGCACCGGGCTCTGCGCCCTGCCCGAGACCATTGCACTGACGAAGCATGCGCTGAGCCTGGGCGTCACCAAGGTCGTGATGCTGCCCCCCTTCTACTACAAGGGCGTCTCGGACCAGGGCCTGCTCGATGCCTATAGCCACGTGCTCGACAGCATCGCCGACGACCGGCTGCAGGTCATCCTCTACCACATCCCGCCAATCTCGCAGATCCCGCTCAGCCACGACCTGATCCATAAGCTGATCGAAAAGTACCCAGGTACCATCGCTGGCGTAAAAGACTCCGGCGGCGCACTCGACAACATGGTTGCCATGGTCAAGCGCTTCCCAACGCTCTCGGTGCTCGCCGGTGCCGATCCGCTGCTGCTCCCGCTTCTCCAGCAAGGCGGTGCGGGCTGCATAACCGCCACCTCGAACCTGGCCGGCAAGCAATTGCACACGGTGTTCGACAAATTCGCGGAACCTTCAGCCACGGCTGAGGTCGATGCCGCGCAAAAGCGCATCGTGGCCCTGCGCGAAGCCTCGAACAGCTTCCCGCAGATACCCACCATCAAGGCCATGGTCGCTCATCGATATAAGCAACCCCATTGGGCCAATACGCGCCCGCCGCTGGTTCGCCTCACCGACGAGCAGATCGGCAAGCTGGGTCCCATCCTCGACAAGGTCGATAGGGACTTCCCTGCATGAAGGTCGATGAGCTCCTGAAGATCGGCCGCCGCGGCCTGCGCACCCGGCCGGGTACCCTGCTGCTCGGCTCGACCGGCGCCCGGCTCTGGGCCGACTATCTCGACGACGTACCCGGCTTCTCAGGAGCCCTCGACTTCATCCACAAACTCAACGTGCCGCTGCTCTTTTCCGTTGAGAGCGACGGCAGAAGGGCGACGATGCCGTCCGAGGTGGAGTGGCGTCCAAGCCACCTCACCTCGCGCACGAGTTTCGGCGACCTCTCCCTGGAAGAGCGCAAGTTCATCACCTGGGAAGACGAAGCGATCTCGATCCAGCGCTGGCACAACGGCAGCGACAAACCCGTCACGCTCCAAGCCAAGACTGATCCTGAATGGCTCCATCGGGATGGCGCGGCTGCGCGGGGAGAACGCCTCATCGAAGCCCATGGCTTCACACTGCGCACCATCATCGCGGTAAACGAACCCAGCCTGTGGACCGGTCTGGCAATTCCACCCGGAATGACGGTCGATCTGGTGATCGCCGCTGCGGTCGGTATCGCCGAGTCAGACGACTGGACCACGCTCGCCGCCAAGGCCACCAGGGCCGCAGCCACGCCGGGGGCCGCGCTGCTCACCAGCCAGCAGGCCGCCTACCAATCCTTCTTCGATCAGGTGCCACACTTCTCGAGCAGCAGCCCGGTGCTCGATCGGCTCTACGCCTACCGCTGGTACCTGATGCGCCACACACTGGCGCGACCGGGCCTCGCTCCGCTTGATGGATCGCTTTTCTACGAAGGCCGATCGCACAAGATGACCAAGGCGCCCTGGTCGCCGGTCGGCTGGGAATTCTCGAAACTCATCCCGCTCTCGACGCCCATGCACCTGCTCGAGGCGCGCTGGCACCACGACCCGCATCTCATCGATGGCCTCTTCCATATCCTCGCCGGTGCCCAGCGCGGCGACGGCCAGTTCGATGCCCGCACCCTGACGCGGACAATTCACCCCTATGCCAATTTCATGGGCTGGGGCACCTATCAATACGCACTTGCAAAAGGCCTCGACGACAACACCCGCGCTGCCCTGCCCTTGCTGAAGGCGCAGGTGCGCGGCGAGTCGGAATTCCTGGCGACGGCCGGCGACAACCTGCCGATCCAGCAGCGCCACCAGCTGACCGGCAAGGAATACCAGCCGAGCTATTGGTACTTCCACGACTACCCCGATGATCCGTTCGACCAGTCGACCTACACCCCGTTGAAGCGGGTGGATCGCGCCATCTACCAGTACCTCAATGCCTGCGGCACCGCCGCCTTATGCCGGCTCGCCGGCGACGCCGAAGCCGCCGAATTCGATGCCCTTGCCAACGCCATCGCCAAGGACGTGCTTGCCAAGCAATGGGATGTCGACACCGCCTTCTTCTACGACCTGCATCACGCAACCGACGAAAAGGCTATGGTTCGCAACATAGTCGGCTTCTATCCCTGGTGGGCTGAAATTACCGGCGCCGAGCACCTGAACGGCTTCCTTGCCGCGCTGGGGCCGGATGAATTCGATACGCCCAACCCCTTCCCCTCCGTCTCGCCGCAATGCCCCGTGTTTCAGCCGGGCGGCAGCTGGAAAGGGCAGTTCTTCAAGGGCCGCAACGGCTGCATGTGGGATGGGCCGACCTGGCCCTACACAAATTCCGTCGTCCTAGACGCCATCGGCAAAGTCACCCGCAGCAACGCGCACGCCCAGGACGACCTGTTCTGCCACTTCTTCTGGAAGTACGCGCTGCTGCATTTCCAGCAGCGAGACGGCGTAACCCCCTATCTCGTCGAGCACTATGACAGCATGACGGGCGAGCCGATCAGCGACGAAGCGGACTACAACCACTCCTACCTCATCGACCTCATCATTCGCCATGTCGCCGGCCTCTCTATCGCCGCCGACGGCTCGATCACCGCCGATCCCATCGACATCGGACTTGAGCATTTCACACTCAGCAATGTGAAACTCGGGCCCCGAAACGTCACCATCCGTTTCGACCGCTCCAGCGGCACCCTTCTGAATGTCGAGAATGGTGACAACTAGGTCGAGCGAAGTTGACCGAACTCAAGGGCGCTAGCTGCAAGCCGCGCCCTCACACCGAATTTTCAAGACATTTGTGGTCGACTGCGCCCTGGGGGCAGCCGGTCTTGGCGTGCCAAAACTAGAATTGGGTCGCCATGAAACGCTTCGCCGCGCTCGTATGCCTGTTTCCGCTCGTCCTTGGCCTGGGTTCGCCGCCCGCGCGCGCCGGTGAGGTCGACGAAGATGCGATGGATTTCGCCATGCATGACGCGGTTTACACCACCTTCCACGAAGTCGGACACATGTTCGTCTCCGAGTTCGAACTGCCCGTTCTCGGCAAGGAAGAAGACGCTGCCGATGCGCTGGCCGCAGTGCAGCTTCTCGGCCCCGATGCCGACGAGGATTGGGGCAACGCCCTCATCTCGGCCGCCGATGGATGGTATTTCAGCGCGGTCAAATCGACCGGCAACGGCGTCGAGGAACTCTCCTATTACGACGACCACGCCCTCGATATCGAACGCGCCTATGCGATGGTCTGCATGATGGTCGGGGCCGATTCCGACTGGTTCAGCGAAGTCGCCGAAGCCTATGAAATGGACTCCGACCGCCAGGAAGCCTGCGCCGGCGTTTATGAACAGGCCGCGACCAGCTGGGCATCACTGCTCGAACCCTATCTGGCCGATGGTGAAAAGGGCGAGGCAGTCACCGTCGTCTACGACGATACCGAAGACTACGCCATGTTCCGCGACGCGCTCGAAAGCCGTGGCATCTTCGAAGACATCGCCCGGCGCATTGAAACGGCCTACCTGCTCCCCCGCCCCATCACCATTCGCGTCGCCGAGTGCGACGAGGCAAATGCCTATTGGTCGGCCGAGGATGCCGAGATCACCTATTGCTATGAGCTCTCCCAATCGATGTACGACATGTACATCAACGACATTCCTGAGTGAGCGCTCCACCACGACGCCGATAGCGGGCGGTCGATGAACGCCGTCGTACCCAGCGGAAGAAGGACCGAACCTGACAGGCCCGGTCAGGTCGATGTCAGCTACCCCATGCTAGGATTCTGACTCTCGACGTCACGCTACTAGGAGTTAGCCATGATGAAAAAAACCGCGCTGGTGCTGGGCGTTCTCGCTCTCGCAACCTCGGGCGCCCTGGCAGAATCCAAGGCCGGAACCGGTGGTAAGCAATATGAGCTCAACGATGGCACCACCTTCACCAATGCCGGCTCCATGTTCCAGCACCTGCGGGACCGCGACGAGCCGGGCTTTGCCTCCGGCAATCCCAAGGACATCGTCAATGCCTATCCCGACCAGTTCGAAACGGTCGGCGACCTGATCCATGAGAAGCGCGTCGAAGAATAAGCATCCGGGCGGCGGGCCAGTCCCGCCGCTCCCGCCTTCACGGGCTGGAAACCACGCCGGAAACATCGGCGCCTGCGGCGATCTGTCGACGCCTCCTGACACCATTATGACAATGCCGTTTTCGCTATTTTAACTCGACAACGGCAGCTTGCCCCGCGGGAAAGGACTTCCTGCTCCGCGGCGCGCGTCTACCGGGGAGCTCACTCATTCTCTCTAGAGTAGACCATGCTTAAGTTAGTTACGGGCAGCATCTCCCGCCGGATGGGATTTCTGCTGATCATGTTCGTCCTCGGCTTCGTAGCCCTGGCAAGCTTCCAACTCTCCAACACCCGCCACAACCTGGTCGAGCTGAAGAAGGCCGAGATCAAGAGCGTGGTCGAATCCGCCGTCGCGATGCTCGACAGCTTCCAGGGGCGGGTCACCTCGGGTGAACTCACCCTCGAAGACGCCCAGAAGCAGGCCAAGGCCGCCCTGACCGCCATGCGGTACTCGAACGACGACTATATTTTCGCGGTCACCTACGACTACGTCATGATCGTCAACGCCAACCCGGCCGTGGTCGACACCAATATGCGCGACCGCACCGATTCCTCGGGCAAACGCTTCATCGAGGAATATACCGACGGTGCCCGTACCCAGGGTTCGATCTTCACCACCTTCCTCTTCAGCGGCGCCGACGAGCAGAGCGAAATCGAAAAGCTCACCTATGTGCAGAGCTTCGCGCCCTGGTCCTGGGCCATCGGCACCGGCGTGCTCCAGACCGATATCGACGCGATCTACAGCGAAAACGTCATGGCCAGCGGGGGCGTCGCCCTTGCCATCATCATCGGTCTTCTGATCGCCGGCTTCCTGCTCGCGCGCAGCCTCACCAAGCCGATCAACGCCCTCAATGGCGAGATGGTCGAAATCTCGAGCGGCCGCTTCGACGTCCCCGTATCGGGCACCGACCGTGCCGACGAAGTGGGTACCATGGCCCGTGCCGTCGAAGTCTTCCGCGAAAACGGCCTCAAGGTCTCGCAGATGACCGAAGCCGAAGCCGCCCGCATCGTCGCCGACCAGCGCGCCCGCGCCCAGATGATGCAGCAGCTTCAGCAGGCCTTCGGCAATGTGGTCGATGCCGCCGTCGCCGGCGATTTCTCGCGTCGCGTCGATGTCGAATTCCCCGACGCCGAGCTCAACCAGCTCGCCGGCTCCGTCAACAACCTCGTCGAAACCGTCGATGGCGGCCTCTCGGAAACCTCGCGCGTCCTGGCCTCGCTGGCCAAGGCCGACCTTACCGAGAAGGTTTCGGGTTCCTATTCGGGCGCCTTCGGCCGCCTCAAGGACGACACCAACGCGGTGGCCGAAAAGCTCACCGAAATCGTCGGTCAGCTCCGCGAGACGTCGGGCGCCATGAAGACCGCAACCGGCGAAATCCTTTCCGGCGCCAACGATCTCTCCGAACGCACCACCAAGCAGGCGGCGACGATCGAAGAGACTTCGGCCGCCATGGAGCAGCTTGCCACCACTGTCCTCCAGAATGCCGAGCGGGCCCGTGAGGCTTCAACCGTTGCCGCTGACGTCACGCGCACCGCCGAAGAAGGTGGCGCCGTGATGGGCGAGGCCAACCTCGCGATGGAGAAGATCGAGACCTCCTCGGCCAAGATCTCCAACATCATCGGCATGATCGACGACATCGCCTTCCAGACCAACCTCCTCGCGCTCAATGCGTCGGTGGAAGCCGCTCGTGCCGGTGAAGCCGGCAAGGGCTTCGCCGTGGTCGCCGTCGAAGTGCGCCGTCTCGCCCAATCCGCCGCCGAAGCCTCCTCCGAGGTCAAGCAGCTCATCGAGCAGTCGGCCAATGAAGTGAAGGGCGGCTCGCGCCTCGTCGCAGACGCTGCCTCCAAGCTCGAAGCCATGCTGACTTCGGCCCGCTCCTCCAACGCATTGATGGAAAGCATCGCCCGGGAAAGCCGCGAACAGGCTTCGGCCATTGAAGAGGTCAATGTCGCCGTCCGCCAGATGGACGAGATGACCCAGCACAACGCGGCTCTAGTCGAAGAAACCAACGCCGCCATCGAGCAGACCGAAGCCCAGGCTCGTGAGCTCGACCGGATCGTCGATATCTTCACCATCGCCGACGGCCACGCGCGCCGCGAACCTGCTCCGAGCGCCGCAGCCCCGGCCCGCCAGCCGGCCCCAGGCATCAAGGGCCTACAGCAACGCGTCGCCACAGCCGCCAAGACCTATCTCTCCCACGGCAATGCCGCGGTCAGCGCCGACTGGGACGAGTTCTAGGAACCTCTCACTACAACGAAATCGGGGGCCACACGGCCCCCGGTTTTTTTGCGATTGCTCCGACGCTTATCGCCGGAACACCCCGACCAGCTCAACATGCGTCGACCAGGCGAACTGGTCCACCGGCACCACGCTTTCCAGCCGATAGCCCCCCGCAATGAGGATCGCCGCATCCCGCGCAAACGTCTTGGGTTCGCACGAGACCCCGACGATGGTCTTGACCTTTCCCTTGGCCAGCTCCTTCGCCTGCGCCTCGGCTCCCGCGCGCGGCGGGTCGAACACGACGGCGTCATAGCCACCCAGCTCGAACTGGGTCAGCGGCTCGCGGAACAGGTCTCGCACCTGCGCTGTCACGGCCTTGAGCCCCTGCGTATTGCGCACGGCCTTTTGCATTGCAGCAATGCCCGGTTTGTCGCTGTCCGCCGCATAGACCTTGGCAATCTCGGCCATGCGCAGCGTGAACGGCCCGATGCCGCAGAAGAGATCGGCCACCGACTTGACCTTGGCCTTCGTCAAGGGCTCCAGCACCAGCCCCGCCAGCACGGTCTCGGCTTCTTCTGTGGCCTGCAGGAAGCTGCCGACCGGCACCTCGACCATGGCCTTGCCCATGGCCACCGCCGGCACCTGGTTGAGCAGCAGCATTTCGCCGTTGAGCGAGAGCCGCCCGATGCGGAATTGCTGCGTGATCGGCGCCAGCCGCTCCGGCTTCGCCCGCGCCTTCTCGGCGCGAATGGCGACATCGAGCCCGGTGCGGGTGGCGGTAAAACTCACATCGCACTCCCCGATCGCCTGCTGCAAGGCGCGGCAGATATCGGTGGCCTTTGCCAGGGCCGGTACCAGGATCGGGCAGCGATCGAGATCGTGCACCTGGTGGCTGCGCGCCTGCATATAGCCCGAGCCCTCGCGGCGGGCATGCAGCGTCGCCCGTCGCCGCCCGGCGCCCTGGGCGTCGATCAATTCGCCCACCGGCGTATCGATCCCCACGCGCCGCAGCGCCGTTTCCACCAGCCCGCGCTTGAAGGTGCGATAGGTCTCGAGCCCCAGATGTTGAAGCTGGCACCCGCCACAGGCGCCGAAATGCGGGCAGAACGGCTCGATGCGATCTTCGCTCGCGGCAATCAGCCGCTCGAGCCGGGCGTGGTCGCCCGCTACTTCCACCTCGGCCACTTCGCCCGGCAGCGTGAACGGCACGAAGACCTTCTGACCCGCGACCTCGGCAATACCCTCGCCGCGTGCCCCCAGTCCCGAAATCGTAACTTCCGTCATCAGGGCCGGCTCACCGCTTCGAGCAGGCTCACCACCGATACGAACGGCACGCCGGCGCGCTCGGAAAGGCCCGAGGCGCAGGTCGAAACCGTCGAGATGCCGATCCTGCAATCGGCCGGGATGTCGTCCTTGGCAAAGCGCGTGGCATGCGCATTGAGTTCGGGGATGAAAAGCCCCTTGTCGCCCGCATAGCCGCAGCAGGTGACCGAGGACAGCACCGCCACCCGCTCCGCCATCGCCGCCGCCAGCGCTTCCGTCGCCGACTGTTCCTTGAGCCGCTGGGCCGAGCAATTGTGATGCACCGCCACCACCGGCACTGGCCGCGTGATCTGGAGCCGCGGCAGCACCTCGGCCAGCAGGAATTCCGAAGAATCGAGCGCCTTGGCCTGCGCATGTTCCTTCATGTGCTTGGAGCAGGTCGAAGCGTCGGTGACGACCTGATAGGCCCCGCCATTGGAGAGCTTGGTCAGTTCCGTATCGAGCTTGCCGCCCACGCGCTCCGCCTCATCGGGAAAACCCTTGGAGAGGAACGGCTGGCCGCAGCACTGGCCATTGAGCCCGTCGGGAACGATGACGTTGAACCCGGCGCGCTTGAGCAGCGCGGTCATAGCCTCGGTCGTCGGCAACAGGTCGAGATCGGTCTTGGGTGCCCCGAACATGCGCGACGGACAGGCCGGGAAATAGACCACCGTATTGGCGTCCTGCTTGGCGATCGGCACCGGGAACCCGGTTTCCTTGGGGTTATCCCGTAGATCGACGCTTTCCGCCTTGGGCGCACCCGGCCCGCGCAGAAGTGTCTCGGACACTCGCGGAATGCGATTGCCCGAAATTTTTCGCGCCGCGTCCGAAGCCGCGTCGACGAAACCGTCGCCCACCACCTTGCGCGCCAGCGACTGCGCGCCCACGCCCAGCCGCATGAAATTCTCGACCGCCCCGGTATGGTCGGCCACCCAATGGGCGATGTTGTCCGCCGCCCCGCCGCGCCGTTCGGCGCGCTGGCCCAAAATCATCGTGCCGGTCTCGATGCCCACCGGGCAGCGCAACGAGCAGAGATTACAGGCCGCGCAGGTATCGAGCCCCGGATAGACGAACTGCTCGTTGAGCGCTTCGAGCCGCGCCGGATCTTCTCCGCTTGCCGCCAGTCGCGCGCGCTCGCGCGTCACGGCAATGCGCTGGCGCGGCGAGAGCGTCATGCCCGCCGAGGGGCAGGCCGGCTCGCAGAAGCCGCATTCGATGCACATGTCCACCAGCGGATCGGCCAGCGGCATGGTCTTGAGGTTCTTGGTGTGAACCAGCGGGTCCGGGTTGATCAGCACGCCCGGATTGAGCAATTGCTCGGGGTCGAACAGCACCTTGATCCGGCTCATCAGCAGGTAGGCCTTGCGCCCCCATTCGCGCTCGACAAAGGCGGCAATTGCGCGGCCCGTGCCGTGCTCGGCCTTGAGCGAGCCCTCATACTTGACCGAAACCAATTCGGACAAAGCATGCGAGAACTCGTCGAACTTGGTGTCCGAACCGGGCTTGGAAAAATCGTCGGCCATCTGGAAGTGGAGATTGCCGGCCAGGGCATGGCCGAAAATCACCGCGTCTTCGTAGCCGTGGTCATCGAGGAGCTTACGCAGGTCGATGACGAAATCGGCGAGCTTGTCGATCGGCGCCGCCACATCCTCGGTGAGCATGGCCGTGCCCTTGGGGCGCGCCGCGCCGGCCGAGGTGAAGAAGCCCTTGCGGATATCCCAGAGCGCCGCCGACTTATCGGCATCGGTCGAAAAATCGATATTGGTGGCGCCTTCGCTGGCGAGAATCGCCACGGCTTCGGCCACTTCCGCCTCGAGCGTCGCCGCATCGGGCGCGGTGACGTCGATGAGCACAGCCGGGGAATCCTCGGTGAGGTACGGCACCAGCGGCGCCATGGCCGGCAGATGGATCACCGTCTGCAGCGCGCGCCGCTCGATATATTCGGCCGCCGTCACGCCCGTCGTCACATGCACCCCGCCATTGGAGAGCTTGGTGATGGCGCGCGCGCAGGAATAGGGATCGGGGAAGGGGACGAGCGCGGTCGACTTGAACCGATGCTCGGGCACGGTGTTGTAGGTGACTTCCGAAACGAAGCCGAGGGTGCCTTCCGAACCGACGATCAGGTGGATGAGGATATCGATCGGATCGTGATAGTCGATCAGCGCATTGAGCGAATAGCCGACCGTATTCTTGATCCGGTATTTCCGCCGGATCAGCGCCACCAGTTCCTCATCGGCCGTCACTTCGTGATGAAGATCGTGAAGGGCGCTCAGAATATCGGGGCGCTGCTGGCGGAAAGCCTCGCGGCTCGCCGAATCGCCGGAATCGAGCACGGTGCCGTCGGTCAGCATCACGCGCAGACGCGCCATGGTGTGGTAGGTGTTCTGGGCAACGCCGCAGCACATGCCCGAGGAATTGTTGTTGACCACGCCGCCGATCTTGCAGGTGGCCTGGCTGGCCGGGTCCGGCCCGATCTTGCGGTCGAATGGCTTAAGCGCCTTGTTGGCGTTCGCCACGATGATTGCCGGCCCCAGCGTGATCTGGTCGGCGCCTTCATGGATGCGCAGCTTGCGCCAGCCATCGCCGAGCACGGCCAGCACATTGTCCGTCACCGCCTGCCCGGAGAGCGAAGTCCCCGCCGCGCGGAACGTCACCGAAAGCCCTTCCGCGCGCGCTGCCTGCAGCACAGCCTGCACTTCCTCTTCGGTGTTGATGATCACCACCAGCGCCGGCACGAGGCGGTAGGAACTGGCGTCACCCGAATAGGCATAGGTATAGAGCGGATCGATCATCAGCCGTTTGCGGTCGATGAGCGTTTCGAGGCGCCCCACCATGCGGCGCGCGGCTTGCTGCTTGTCAGATTCGATACGGGTAACGACGTTCACGGCCTAAATCCTAACCCCTCAACGGTCAGACCGGTGGTCTAGCACCAATTGGATAGGCAAGGCCAATGGAGTTGATTGCCCGAGCGGTCAAAAAGCAAAGGGCCCGGCAAGCCGGACCCTTCATCTGCGAACGCGCCAACTGACGCGTCCCTTCACTCGCCACCCACACTGCACTTCTCCGGACTTGATCCGGGGTCCATCCATGGGCCCCCGGCACTACGGCCGGGGAAGTTCGGTGGTGGGGGAAGTTCAGTGGCTCGGAAATCTGCCCCTAGAGATCCACGTCGTCCTTGCCGATCTCCTCGGCTGCCTTGCGCAGGATATCGGCGAGCCGACGCTGCTGCTCCTCGCCGCCGCGTACGGCGCGGGCGATGGCGGATTTGAGTTCCTTGCGGGCTTCGTTGACCTCGGGCAGCACGCCCGGAATGTCACGGTCACGGCCGCCGCGGGCTTCGAAATGCTCGCGCATTTCCTTGGCGCGCTGGCCGGCCTTGGCGAGGAAATCGAGGGTCGAGGCGACAGCCTCTCGGTTCTCGCCGAGATAGGTGCGGCCGTCCTCGGTGATCGTATAGGCCTTCTTGTTGCCCTCGACCGAAGAGGTCACGTAGCCGGCTTCCTCGAGATAGGTCAGCGCCGGGTAGATGACGCCGGGGCTGGGCGAATAGAGGCCGCCCGACTTTTCCTCGATGGCCTTGATGAGGTCGTAGCCGTGGCGCGGTTGCTCCTCGATGAGGAAGAGCGCGACGAGGCGCAGGTCGCCCGAGGCGAGCATGCGGCCGATGCGGAAATTGTCGCCGAACCGGCCCCAATCCCCGAAATCGCCGCCGAAGCCGCCGGGCCCGAACTTGCCGCCGCCAAAGCCGCGTCGACCCATGGCCTCGAAGCGCGCCCAGGGGCCGCCATGACGCGGATCACGATGATGATGATTATGCATATTGCTGTCTCCGATATATCTTACGATTGCTCGCAAGATGGGGTAGGCAGCCAGTTCTGTCAAGATATATCGCAGAATGTGTTTTTCTGGCGAAGGCGGGCAACAAAAAACCCGGCCTTGCGACCGGGTTCTTCAAACTTCGAGCCTTGGAAGGCTGAGAGCTTATTCGCTCTTGTTCTCGGCAGCGGCGGCCTCGGCGGCAGCAGCGGCTTCGGCAGCTTCCTTGGCGGCGACTTCAGCAGCCAGGGCCTGGGCAGCGGCGACCTTCTCGGCCTCGCGCGCTTCCTTGGCGGCCTGAGCGGCGCTGCGCTCGTCGTCCTGGATCTTCTTGGTACGGGCGTTGGTCGATTCGAAGATACGAGCCGACTTACCGCGACGATCGCGCAGGTAGTAGAGCTTGGCGCGACGGACCTTACCGCGCTTCAAAACTTCGATGCGGTCGATATTGGGCGAGAGCACCGGGAACACGCGTTCCACGCCTTCGCCATAGGAAATCTTGCGAACGGTGAAGCTCTCGTTGAGGCCGCCACCGGTACGGGCGATAACGACGCCTTCGTAAGCCTGGAGACGTTCCTTTTCGCCTTCGCGAACCTTCACCCACACCTTGACGGTATCGCCATGGGTGAATTCGGGAATGGAGCGCTTCGCGGCGAGGGCTTCGGCCTGCTCGATTTCGAGCTGTTCGATAATGTTGGTCATGATCCGCCTGATCTTTTCACAGGAGCGACTTTTGCGAGGCTTTTAGCCCCTCATCGCCCGGTCTTGGTTGCACGGAGGTTTTGTGTGAGCCGGCCTATAGAGCAGAACGGGCCGCGAGTCTAGGCTTTTCGGGCGTCGTCGACCCGCTCAGAGCCAGCCGGCCAGAGCGCCCAGTCCGCCCGCTGCGAAGACCGCCCCTGCAACCTGCGCCAGCCCCTTGCCAAATCGGCCTGCCAGCCGAGCGCCGCCCATCGCCGCGCCGATGCCGGCTGCATGCAGCAAAGCCGTCGCCAAGACGAAGCCGAGCGCATATTCGATCCCGCTGGCGTTAGCCGGCATCTCGGCCCCATGCGCATGGCCATGGAACACGGCAAAGACACCCACCAGCGCCATTGCGCCGGCCACCGGCATCGGCCGCCCGAGCGCCGCAGCTCCACCGATGACGATGCTCGAAAGGGCGATGCCCAGCTCGACAAACGGCAGCTCGACACCCGTCGCGCCCAGTCCGAAACCGACGATCATCATGCCGACAAAGGCCAGCGGCACCATCCAGAGCGCCCGCCCGCCGAGCACGAAGGCGAAGACGCCCACGGCCACCATGGCGAGAATGTGATCGAGCCCGCCGATCGGATGCATGAAGCCGTGGACCAGGCCCGATGCGTCGCCATGCCCGGTATGGGCCAGCGCCACCGAAGGCGTGAGGACGGCAACGAGAAAAACCAAAAGCGCACGCATGCTTGCTGCTCCCTGCGGGCTATGCCCGAAACTTCCCGCCATTGGCGACCCACTCGCCCGTCAGTCATGTCAGGTCCCTTCGATCATTTCAACGGCCCCTGCGGGTATTTTGCCGCATGACAGCGCAGCGGAGTTGAGCTAAACAGCCGCCGTCGACAGGAGACGGTTTTGCGCCTCAGCGAACGGAAATTGCTGGCCAGGGATGTGCTGCGCGCCGTGTTGGTGCTCGCCCTCATCTGCCTCAATTTCTCGCACGGCACCGGCGTCGCCATCGCCTATACGCCGGACCTCGAGCCCTACGTCATGGCCGACGGCACCGTGCCGATCCTCTGCGCGCAGGACGCCAATGGCGACCAGGGCGACCATGTCCCCTGCCATGCCTGCCGCATCGGCTTCGATCTCGCCATCCCCCCTGCCCCGACCTGTGCCGAACCGGCCTTCCTGGCTGTCGCACGCATCTACTACGCGCCGGTCGAGCAGGCCTTCGCCCACGAGACCTACCGCCTCGCCCCAAGTGCACGAGGCCCGCCTCTCGTCTGAATCCGTTTTGGTCTTTCCCTTTCCAATCCAGATTCAGGTATCAAGATGCATAAGCTTTCCTTTGGCGCCCTCGCTGGCGCAGCCCTCGTGCTTTCCACGGTCGGTTCGGCCTTTGCCCATGCCGGCATTTCGCCCGCGACTGCGGCCAACAACGCGACCGTCAAGGCCGTCGTCACCATCCCGCACGGCTGTGACGGGGCGGCCACCGATACGGTCTCGATCAAGCTCCCCGAGGGCTTCGTCAACGCCAAGCCGATGGCCAAGGCCGGCTGGCAGATCGCCATCACCAAGGGCGACTATTCCAAGGCCTACGACAATCACGGCACTCCTGTGACCTCGGGTGCCCTCGAAATCACCTGGAGCGGCGGCTCGTTGCCCGACGACCAGTTCGACGAATTCACTATCCAGGGTCAGTTCCAGGGCTTTGACGCAGAGTCCCCTGCACTTTTCATCACCACCCAGAAGTGCGGCGCCACCGAGGTGACCTGGAATGAGATCGCAGGTCCCGGCCAGAACCCGCATACCCTTGAACACCCCGCCCCCACCATCACCGTCACGCCCGCGGCGGCCGGCGGCGAACACGACCACATGAATATGGGCGGCATGGATATGTCCTCGCCCGTGACCGTGGGCAATCTCGAGCTCACCGAACCCTTCGCCCGCGCTACGCTGCCCAACCAGCCGGTCGGCGGTGGCTACGTGACCATCACCAACAAGGGCAGCGAGGCAGACCGCCTCGTCTCCGCCAGCTCTCCCGCTGCCGGCTCGGTCCAGGTGCACGAGATGAAGATGGAAGGCGACGTCATGAAGATGCGCGAGCTTCCCGATGGCGTCGAAATTCCGGCGGGGCAATCGGTCGCGTTGTCTCCGGGCGGCCTGCACCTGATGTTCATGAAGCTCAACGGCGCCTTCAAGGAAGGCGACGAAGTGCCGGTCACCCTGACCTTCGAGAAGGCGGGCCCGGTCGAAATCAAGCTCCCAGTCATGGCCGCCAGCGCTGACGCGCCCGCCCATGACCATATGAAGATGTAGGAGTCGAAATGGGAATGACCTTGCGCACTGTCCGCATCGGGCTCTGGGCGGCCGTGGTCGCCCTCGCGCTCATCGCCACCGCGGCCTATTTCCTGGTCAAGGTGCCCGGCACCGGCCAGGCCGGCACGTTCGGCGCCGGCACCTATAGCCTGGTGGATGGCAATGGCGGCCCGGTGACCGAAGCCAGCTTCAAGGGCGCGCCCTCGATGCTGTTCTTCGGCTATACCCACTGCCCCGACGTCTGCCCGACCACGCTCTCGGACATGGCCGCCTGGTTCGCCCAGCTCGGCGACGAGGGTCAGCCGCTCAAGGGCTATTTCGTCACCGTCGATCCCGAGCGCGACACGCCCGAGGTCATCAAGGACTACGTGGCCTCGGTCACCGACCGCGTCACCGGCATCACCGGCACGCCCGAGGAGATCGCCAAGATCCTCTCCGCCTGGCGCGTCTATTCCAAGAAGGTCCCCGGCGTCGATGGCGAATACACCATGGACCACACCGCCTCGGTGTTCCTGCTCAACTCCAAGGGCGAGTTCGAAGGCACCATCGCCTACCAGGAGTCTTCCACCGTCGCGATCGAGAAGCTGAAAAAGCTCCTCGCCAAGGGCTGAAACGCAAAGGGCAGCGACCACCCGGCCGCTGCCCTTCCTGTATCCTGAACCGGCACGAGGAATTACTCCTCCAGCAGATCCGGCCGCCGAGCCTTGGTCAGCTCCACGCTCCGCTCCCGCCGCCATTTCTCGATCTTGCCGTGATCCCCCGACGTGAGCACCGCCGGGATCTCGCGGCCCTCGAACACCTGCGGCCGCGTATATTGCGGATATTCCAGCAGCCCGTTCTCGAAACTCTCATCGGCATGGCTGTCGGCTCCGCCGAGCACGCCCGGGATCAACCGCACCACCGCCTCCAGCAGCACCATGGCCGCCACTTCTCCGCCTGCCAGCACGTAGTCGCCGATCGAAACCTCTTCGAGGCCACGCGCCTCGATCACCCGTTGGTCCACGCCCTCGAACCGTCCGCAGACGATCACCGCGCCCGGCCCCAGCGCCAGCTCCCTGGCACGCACCTGCGTCAGCGGCTTCCCGCGCGGGCTCATGAGTATCTTCGGTCGCGGATCGCCCTCGGGCGCAATAGCATCGATGGCAGCTGCCAGAATGTCTGGCTTGAGCACCATGCCCGCCCCGCCGCCGGACGGCGTATCGTCCACGGTGTGATGCCGGTCATGCGCGAAACTACGCAATTGCGTGGCCTTGAGCGACCACAGGCCATCGGCCATGCCGCGCCCCAGCACCGAGGCCCCTAGCGGGCCCGGAAACAGGTCCGGAAACAGCGTGATGACATCGGCGTCAAAGCTCAATTGGGCTCCTCGGCCTCGCCCGGCTCGGTCTCGACCGGCGGCTCGATGACGAGATAACCGTCCGCGACCCGCACCTCCGGCACCACCTGGCGCGTGAACGGGAACAGGAACGTATCCCCGCTCCGCCCATCGCGCACTTCGATGAGGTCGCTGGCCCCGTAATTGGGCACCGAAATCACTTCGCCGAGCACGCGCCCGTCGGTGAGCCGGGCTTCGAGCCCGATTAGGTCGGCATGGTAGAAATCGTCTTCGTCGTCGGTTTCGGGCAGGCGCGCGCGGTCGACATAGAGATCGACCCCGTTGAGCTTTTCCGCCTCGTTGCGGTCCGAAACGCCCTTGATGCGGGCGATGACGACGTTGCCTGATGAGCGGGCGGATGCGATCTCGATCCGCACGCCTGGCTTGTCGGTATCCAGCGGGCCGTAGCTGGCAATGGCCAGCGGCTCGCCGGTAAAGGGGGTTATGCGCACTTCGCCCTTGATGCCGTGGGCCGCACCGATGCGGCCCAGCAGCAGGCGGTTCTTGTCGTCCGCTTTGCCCCCAACCATGGCGGATTAGGCCGAGGCTTCTTCGGCGGCTTCGGCCGGAGCGTTCTTGGCTTCTTCGGCGGCGGCAGCGGCAGCAGCGCGAGCTTCGGCACGCTCGGTCGCCTTGGCGCCCGGCACGGCCTTTTCCGGGTTGTTGTGGGCTTCGCGCTTCAAGAGGCCCGCGGCATCAAGGAAACGCTCGACGCGGTCGGTCGCCTGGGCGCCGACGGAGAGCCAATGCTGAGCGCGCTCGGTGTTCAGCACGATACGGTTCTCGGCATCCTTGTTGAGCAGCGGGTTGTAGGTGCCCAGCTTCTCGATGAAGCGGCCATCGCGCGGCGAACGGGCGTCGGCAACCACGATGTGGTAGAACGGGCGCTTCTTGGTACCGGCGCGGGCGAGGCGAATCTTGAGGGCCATGGGTTACTCCTGAATCTGGCTTTGTCTGTCTGTTTCGCGTTGGGTTATTTCTTTTTCGGCACGAAGCCGCCACCCAAACCCGGAAGGTTCGGGAAGCGCGAGGTGCCGCCAAGTCCGGGCAGTCCGCTGCCCGAACCCGATTTGAGGAGCTTGCCGACATCGGTCGGCAGCTTGTCGGAAATGTCGCCGGGCATCTGCTGCGGGATCGACTTGGGGTCGATACCGGCGCGCCGCGCCATTTCCTCGATCTGCTTAGGGTCCATCTTGGAAAGGTCCGGCATCTGGCCGAGGCCCGGCATCATGCCGCCCATCTTGCCGCCGAACATCCCGGCGAGCGAGCCGAGGCCGCCCTTGGAGACCTTCTTCATCATGTCCGCCATCTGGCGGTGCTGCTTCATGAGCTTGTTGACTTCGGAGACCTCGACGCCGGCGCCGGCGGCAATGCGCTTACGGCGGGAGGCGTTGAGGAGGTCGGGATTAGCCCGTTCCTTCCTGGTCATGGAATTGATGACAGCGACCTGACGATCGAAAATCTTCTCGTCGATATTGGCGCCTGCCATGGCCTTCTTGAGCTGACCGACGCCGGGCATCATGCCCATCAGCCCGCCCATGCCGCCCATCTTCTTCATCTGCAAGAGCTGGCCGCGAAGGTCTTCGAGGTCGAACTGACCCTTCTTGAGCTTCTTGGCCATCTTCTGCGCGTCTTCGGCAGAGACGGTTTCGGCGGCCTTCTCGACGAGCGAGACGATGTCGCCCATCCCCAGGATGCGGTCGGCGATGCGCGAGGGATAGAAATCCTCGAGCGCATCCATCTTTTCGCCGGTAGCGATGAGCTTGATCGGCTTGCCGGTGGCCGCGCGCATCGAGAGCGCCGCGCCGCCGCGGCCATCGCCGTCGACGCGCGTGAGGACGATACCGGTAAGGTCGACGCGCTGGTCGAACGAGCGAGCGAGATTGATGGCGTCCTGTCCGGTCAGCGCATCGGCGACCAGCAGCACTTCATGAGGATCGGAAACCGCCTTGATCTCGGCGGTCTCGGCCATGAGTTCTTCATCGATATGCGTGCGGCCCGCCGTATCGAGCATGAGCACGTCATAGCCGCCGAGCTTGCCCTCGCGGGCGGCGCGCCGGGCGATCTGCACCGGCGTTTCGCTCGGCACGATCGGCAGCGTATCGACGCCGATCTGCGTACCGAGCACGCGCAGTTGCTCCATCGCGGCCGGACGGCGCGTATCGAGCGAGGCCATCAGAACTTTCTTGTTCTGCTTGTCCTTGAGGCGCTTGGCGATCTTGGCGGTGGTGGTGGTCTTGCCCGAGCCCTGGAGGCCCACCATCAGGATGGTCGCCGGCGGCGTCGTGGCGGTATCGAGCGGCACAGCGGTTTCGCCCAGCACGCGCACCAGCTCGTCATGAACGATCTTGACGACCTGCTGGCCCGGGGTCACCGAGCGGGTCACTTCCACGCCAACGGCGCGCTCGCGCACCTGCTCGACGAAGGCACGGACCACTTCGAGCGAAACGTCAGCCTCGATCAGCGCGCGGCGAACTTCGCGCAGCGCCTCGTTGACGTCGTTCTCGGAGAGCGCGCCACGGCCCCGCAGGCCATCGAAGATTTTCCCTAAGCGGTCGCTTAGACTTTCAAACATGCTCTTTGGTCCTTTCTTCGTGGGCGGGCCACGAAGATATGGGTAATCCCGTCCAAAACCAAAATACACCCGTGGGCGCAACGCGCTGACGGGTGGTGACCGCCTGCCTCCAGGGCAGACTAGTGGCTCGAATTCAGGTCTTGGTCCTGAGATCGCCGGCCTTATAGGCGCGAAGCGGCATCCGAGTCAATTCATGCGCGGCAAATCCGGCCCGTTCGGCCCTCCCGCCTTGCCGATATCGGTCCGCCACCCGGTTAACTTCTTGTCCTCCCGGCCATGCTATTGACGATGCAGCAATTTCCACCGAAGGGCCGCCGATTGTCCGTCCAGTCGCTCCGATCCCAGCCGCAGGGCGCCGCAAGCGCCCCCGCTCCGGTCGTCGTTCACGGCAGCCTTGCCGAGGCGGAAGCGGATTGGCGCGCAATCGAAGCCACCGGCATCCTCACTCCCTACCAGCGCTACGACTGGATCAGGGCGCTCCTCGAGTCCGGGCTCGAACGTGAAGGCCGCATCGCCATCGTCGTCGTCCATGACGACGCTCGCCCCGTTGCCCTGCTGCCATTGATCGTCGAACGCCGCCCCGGCTTCTCCATTGCCCGGCTCCTCGGCTCGGACATTTCCAACAGCGACTGGCTGGCCTTCGTCCCCGACACCGATATCTCGCCCGAATGGCTGGGCTGGGTCCTCGATGAAGTACGCGAACTGGTCGGCACGCTCGATCTCGTCTGCCTCTTCAACCAGCCGCGTCAATGGGCCGACCGGCCCAACCCCGTCCTTGCAATCGCCGCCGATCCCGGCCCCAACAATCTCTATACGGCCACCATCGGCCCGACCCCGGTGCCCTATATCGAGCACCGCCTGACCCACAAGCGCCGTGGCAACATCAAGCGCGGCGAGCGGCGGCTCGAGGAAATGCTGGGCAAGGTGGAACTGCGCCGCGTCACCACATCCGACGAACTCGACCGCGTCCACGCCGCCTTCCTCGCCCAGCGCGGCGAACGCTTCGACCAGATGGGCGTCGGCAACCTCTTTGCGGAAGCAAGCTTCGTGCGCTTCTTCAAACACCTCGCCACCGAGGGCTTCACGGAAGAGCACCCCGCCCTTTGCTTCCACGCCCTCTATGCGGGCGAGGACATCGTCGCCACCACCTGCGGCGCCTTCGCGGGCCGCCACTATTCCCAATATATCAACTCGACCGCCAGCGGCCCGGCCGCCAAATACAGCCTGATGAGCATCCTCGTCGCCAGGCTCATGGACGAACTCACCACGTCGGGCATCGAGACCTTCGACATGGGCATCGGCGATTTCGACTACAAACAGGATTGGACGGCGCCCGAGCCGCTCTTCGACACCCTCATCCCCCTGACCCCCGCCGGCCACCTCGCCGCCCTCGGCCTCAAGGCCAGCCAGGGCGCCAAACGCGCCATCAAGCAGAACCCCAGGCTCTGGGGCCTCGCCCAATCCATCCGCAAGACGCTGCACAACCTGCGCAGACGCTGACGAAAAAACTACCAACTGGCCGTCCCGATTACTTTCCGCACCGACCTATTCACCCGCATTCTCCCCACCCCCGCACTTCCCCGGCCGAAGAGCCGGCAACTGTAATTCAGGTTGCGAAGCTTGTTCGGGTTTTCATGATGGCGTTGATGGTGACGAGGAGCTTTCTGGCGAGGGCGACGAGGGCAGGCTTGGGTG